>VFSW01000249.1_pt1 | contig 75608 bp, 63 predicted proteins | sample 5358111 | NCBI WGS metagenome assembly VFSW01 (sample SAMN11554181, study PRJNA540505) | mine drainage metagenome | isolation source: sediment from site ElyBrook_90M | place: USA: Ely Copper Mine, Vershire, VT | collected 2017
GGGCATGGGGTACGGGGCGCCCGCGGCGGCAGGCGCCGCCCTGGCCAATCGCAAACACGGCCGGCTGTCGATCGCCATTCAGCCCGATGGCGACCTGATGTATGCGCCCGGCGTTTTGTGGACCGCCGCGCATCATCGCATTCCACTGCTGACGATCATGCATAACAACCGCGCTTACCACCAGGAGGTGATGCACCTGCAACGGCAGGCCGGACTCAACGGCCGCGGCGGAGACCGCTGCCACATCGGGACCACCCTCACCGATCCCAACATCGATTACGCCACCGTGGCGCGCGGGTTCGGCCTGTATGGAGAAGGGCCGATCGCCGATCCCGCGCAACTGGCGCCGGCGTTCCGGCGCGCCATCGAAGTGGTGAAAAAGGGCGAGCCGGCCCTGATCGACGTGGTCACCCAACCCCGATGATGAAGATCCTGGTTCTGGCTTTGGTTCTGTGCGGCGCGGCCGCCGCTCAAAGTTCCGCTGACGGCAAAGCCCTGTTCAATACGAAGTACCGCTGCTATGCCTGCCATGGATTCTCCGGGCAAAACGGCCCCGGCGCGCGCCTGGTTCCCATGAAGCTGACGCAGGAGGCGTTCTTCGCGCTGGTGCGCCATCCCCGCGCGCCGCGCCCCGGCACATCGCCCGCCGGGCAGCAGGACCGGATGCCGCCTTATTCCGCGAAGGAATTGCCCGATACGGAACTGGCGGATATCTACGCTTACATCCGGACGCTCCCCGATTCTCTTCCCGCGAAAGACATTCCTCTTTTGAACAAAATCGCGGGAGAGAACTGAAGCGCGCGTTGTCCCCCGTCCTGTCCGTAACCGCGCTGCGCAAGCGATACGGCGCCACCGTGGCCGTGGACGCCGTCTCTTTCGAGGTGCGCCGCAATGAGATTGTGGGCCTGCTCGGTCCCAACGGCGCCGGGAAAACAACCACCATCGACATGATCCTCGGCGTGCTCGCGCCCGATTCCGGAACCGTGGCCATCGATGGCGTGGACCTTGCATCGCACCGCTCCCGCGCGCTGGAACGAACCAATTTCGCCGCGGTCTATTCGCCGCTGCCGGGGAATCTTACGGTGGCGGAGAATCTGCGCTTCTTCGGCCTGATCTACAACGTCGCGAACCTCACCGCGCGCATCGAAGCCCTGCTCGCACAGTTCGATCTGGGCAAGTTCCGCAACACGCGCTGCGGCGTGCTTTCTTCGGGAGAGCAAACGCGGGTCAGCCTGGCAAAAGCGATGCTGAACCGACCCAACCTTCTTCTGCTCGACGAACCGACCGCGTCGCTCGACCCTTCGGTGGCGCGCGATATCCGCGAAAAAATCCGCGAGTTCACGCTTGAGGGCCAGGGCGGCGTGCTCTGGACGTCCCACAACATGAACGAGGTCGAGGAGGTCTGCGACCGCGTGCTCTTCCTCTCGCGCGGGAAGATTCTGCTCGAAGGAAACCCGCGGCAATTGCCCGGCGAACACGGCAAAGAGACTCTCGAAGAACTCTTCATCGCGGTGGCGCGCGAGCCGCTGACATTGAGGCGGACGGAATGAATCCGAAACGCGCCGGGGCTATCGTGCTGCGCCAGTTCTATCTGCTGCGCGGGAGCCCGGCGCGTATTCTGCCGATGTTCGCGTGGGTTGCGATCGACATCGTGCTCTGGGGATTCATCACCCGGTACCTGAATACCGTGGCGGCTTCGGGATTCAATTTCGTCCCCGCGATGCTGGGCGCGGTGCTGCTGTGGGATTTTCTGGTGCGCGTGATGCAGGGAATCACGACGGCGTTCTTCGAAGACGTCTGGTCGCGGAACTTCCTCAACGTCTTCGCCACGCCGCTCTCCATATCGGAGTATGCGGGGGGCCTCGTGCTGTCGAGTATCGCGACGAGCGCCGTGGGGCTGAGCGCGATGCTGGTGCTCGCCACCACGGTCTTCGGGCTGTCATTCTTCGTTTACGGCCTGATGCTCGTCCCGTTCCTGCTCGTGCTGTTTCTCTTCGGGGTCGCGCTGGGCATCTTCGGCTGCGCCGTGGTGCTCCGGCTGGGGCCCTCCGCCGAGTGGCTGATCTGGCCCATTCCGGCGCTGCTGTCGCCCCTGGCCTGCGTCTTTTACCCGCTGTCGGCACTGCCGGTGTGGATGCAGGATGTGGCGCGGCTGATCCCGGCGTCGTGGGTGTTCGAAGCCATGCGCCAGGCGGTGGCGGGCGGATCTCCTTCTCCTTGGGCGCTGCTGTGGGGCGGCGGCCTGGCGATCTTCTATATCCTGCTCGCCGGCTGGTTCTTTACCCGCATCTACCGGTACGCGGTGCGCAGCGGACTGATTGCGCGCTACAGCGCCGAGAGCGTGAGCTGAGGATCTGAATCGTCTGCCCAGCCCGCGGACCCGATGCGGGATAGCGGCGCTTCAGCTTTTGCTGTTCGCAGGCCAGTTGCCTTTCGAACTGGTTTGCCCTCTCCGGTAAAACCACGCCGTTGCTCGCGGGTCACGAGACTCCCACGCAACTTTCTGGATCGTTGGACGGAAGGGCTGTTGCCGCCAGATATCGGCGCCCGGTCCGTCCGAGACATCTCTCCGGGTGGCGGTGATCAGCCAGGAGCGCGGTCCGAAGCTTCCCCAACGGGACGGATAGACAGTCACGGACTGAAAAACAGCTACTACAGTGCGGCAATGAAGTCGTCGACGCCCGTTTGCGCCTGACGAAGGATGTTCCTGAGGGTTCCAATAGCCACCGCAGGATGGAGCGGAACGGTCACACGGAGGTCGTGGCGAGCAAGCCTTACGTGGGAGCCAGCCTGGCGCAGAACGGTAAAGCCGAGATTCTCAAGCGCCCGCACGACCTCGGCGCCGGAAACCGCGCGGGGCAGCCTCACGCGGCTGCGAGCACCGGGTCATCGACAAAGTGAAGCCTTACCTGTTTTGGAATATCGTCGGGCTCAAAATGGACGGCGATCGCTTCCCGAATGTTCCGTTCCAGTTCGCTGAGCTTTTCGGCCTGTGTGGTCAGGCCGCCGAATCCTCGAGGGTCGTCCCACGACGCGACGAGTGTGCCGGTTTCTCCGCAGGTACTGATGGTGACGGTAATTCCTTCCACGCTTCGATTGTACCCCGGAATTACGGCGATCCCGGGCTGCTGCTCGTGTCGTCTCGCAACATGCACCTGGCCGTTCTCCTATGAAACGCCGCTCACGGAAAGCACATGAGTGACTTGCGTTCCCGGCTCGACACTCAAGGTCCGAAGCAACAGCGCTGCGGCTACCGCGAGCGAGCCGGCACGGCGTGACAGACTGCCGAACGTTCGAATGGCTGTCACGATTTATGCGCTTCCATGTAGGTCCGGAGCACGGCGTTGATTCGCGTTTGATAGCCTTTCTGCCGCCGCAGCCAGCCCAGCAGGTCGGAATCCAGCCGAATTGTGACGGTCTGCTTCGGCGCCGGTAAGGTGACTTTCGCTTTTTTCCAGAAGTTCGCGTCTGTTGGACGGGCTTCGGGATCGGCCTCAACTGCGCGCCTGATTTCCTTGTCGCTCAAGGAGCCGAGCCGCTTCCAATCCGTTGTACCGCCCTTAGCCGAGGCTTTGCCAATAGGCCGCTCTTTCATGCCGTTCTGCCCTCCATGCCGAAACGATCCGGCGTTTCGACTCGGAAACGTCCGTGTAAATCCCTCCTCCAGCGTTGGGCCGTCGAAAATCCTGACCGCATCCTCGAACGCGATTCCATGGCGCGTCAGGTTACTCCGGCTTTTCTCGGGTCCCAAACGTAGCTCATCGATCCGTATTTACATTATGTATTTACATGGCCAGCGCGCGCAAGGGTCGGGCAGCGAAGCATAGCCTCCGCGAGGGTCCGGGAAATTCAAGCATGACCTGAGCCGTTTGACCGCGCGCGCCGAAGCTGACATACTTTTTCCGAATGGACTCCATCAAGCCCCTGATTGCCTTGTCTGCTCTTCTCACCGGAGGCGCGCTCCTTTCCGCCGCGATTCCCGAGCCCGTACGAATCGACGCGGGTTCGATTACCGGCACTTCCGGCACATCGGGCGAAGTGCGCGTTTTTAAGGGAATCCCCTTCGCCGCGCCGCCCGTGGGCGAACTGCGATGGAAGGCCCCGCAGCCGCCGGCGAAGTGGGAAGGCGTGCGCAAGGCCGACGCATTCGGCCCCGCCTGCCTGCCGAACCGGGCCGCGGCGTCCAGCGAAGATTGCCTCTACATCAACGTCTGGACCGGCGCGCAAAACGCCGGCGAGCGGCGTCCCGTAATCGTGTGGACCTACGGCGGCGGCTTCGCTTCCGGCGCAGGCTCCGAGCCCCGCTACGACGGCGAGGCCCTCGCGCGCAAAGGCGCAGTAGTCGTGACTTACAACTACCGTCTGGGCGTGTTCGGATTTCTGGCCCATCCGGATCTGGCGAAGGAGTCCTCGCACCGCACTTCCGGCGACTACGCGCTCATGGACATGACGGCGGCGCTGCGGTGGGTGCGGAAGAACATCGCGGCATTCGGCGGAGACCCGGAGCGCGTAACGATCGACGGCGAATCGGCCGGGGCCATGATGGTTTCGGCCATGGTGGGATCGCCCGAAGGCAAGGGCCTGTTCAAACGCGCCATTGCCCAGAGCGGCGCATGGATGGGCACCGGCATCAACCGCATGACGACGCGCGCGCAAGCGGAAGAAGCGGGCGTGAAGCTGGCGCAGGCGATGGGCGCGGCTTCGATCTCTGAACTGCGCGCGAAGTCCGCGGAAGATCTGGTGAAGAACGGCCGGTTCGCGCCGTCGATCGTTGTCGACGGCTGGTACGTTCCCGAAGATCTCTCCAACACGTTCGCGAAGGCGCAGGAAAACGACGTGGATCTTCTGGCCGGCTCCAACCGCGACGAGGGCACTTTCTTCGTGCGCCCCGGGCCCGTGAATCCCGATCGGTTCAAAGACGGCGCAAAGCAAAAGTATGGCGATCTGACCGATCGTTATCTGAAACTGTATCCCGCCGCTTCCGAAGCCGATGCGGCGGCCTCGCAACTGGCGAGTTTGCGCGACGAGTTCGGCTGGCACATGCGCACGTGGGCTCAGCTGCAGGCGAAACGCGGGAAAGGGAAGGCGTATCTTTTCTACTTCACCCACGTTCCACCGTCGCCCGAAGGCCGGCCCTCGCGTGGCGCCCCGCACCCGGCCGCACTCGCTTACATGTTCGAGAACCTGCTCCCAGGCACGCCCTGGACGGATGCGGACCGGAAACTGGCCGACGAAATGTCATCTTACTGGGTCAACTTCGCCGCCACCGGAAACCCCAATGGCAAAGGGCTCCCCGCATGGCCCGCGTACAACGAGAAGAGCGGCCAGGCTATGGTCTTCGGCGACACCGCAAGCGTGGGAACGCAGATCGAACCGGCCATTCTGAGCTTCTACGACGCGTATTACAAGACTCTGAACGCCGGCCGGTAGCGGTTCGTGAAAACTGTCTTCCTTTACGCCGTCATGGCGTGCGGCGCGTGCCAGGCCGCGCGTGCGCAGGAGATCCGGCTCTACTCGGAATTCGAACGCTTCGATCCATTCGGAAACCCGGTCCGGTCCGACCGCGATCTCGCCCCGCGCGAGATCCTTTCACCGGCGATGGCCCGCAACGGGCATTTGTCGCTGCATGTCGTGATCAGTGCCCCCGCGGGAACGAATTATCTGCTCTATACCGGGTCCAACCCTCCGGATATTCTTCGGATCAGTCTCTATCGGGAGCACTTCACGCGCTGCGGGGCCGAGGGCTATTGCCCGGACTGGCTCACACCGCAGAATTCGCCCAGCTTCGGCGCGATCCCCGAGTTCGGCGACGATCTGCCACACGCGGCCCTCGCGAAACAGACTACACGCTGCTATCTGCTCGACATCTGGGCGCCGCCCGGAACGCCGCCGCGCCGCGTGCGCGTGGAGGCGCTGCTCAAGGCCGGCGCCTGGTACGTCGCGCCCATGGAAGTTCGCATAGTCGAACCCATCGTGCCCGATGGGGCGGAAGTTCTGGGGGAGAATATCGCTCCGCTCGACGCCCCTTCGAGCGCCACCGCCCAGATCCAGCTGCTTCGCTATCTTGCCGGACTCCCGCTTCAGTCGCCGCCGGGGATACTGCGCGTGCGCGACGTCATTCAACGCAATGCAGCGGAGGACATGAACCTCGCCATGATTCTCGCCCGGTCTTTGGAGCCGCGCTTTCCCGAGCTGAATCTCATGTCCTGGTGGCCCTCATTTGTATATCCCGAGCTGGGCGCCGAGTGGTATCTGAAAATTCGCGATTTCCTGTACCGGTTTGGCGCGTGAGGCCAGTCACAACACTATTGAAGAGAATTTTCAGCTCGCCAGTGCAGGAATTCACGCAGAGTTGACCAAACGGCACTATACACCGGGAACATTACGTGGTAAGAATGAGGTGTAGCATCTGCGGGAGCCCGAACGGAAGCAGTCTCGCTTCCGGAGGCAACCGCGGTTTTCCGATTAGCAAAGCCAAAATCAGGAAGCGCCCAGGACTCCCCGTCTGTTACCGGGCCAACGCCTGAATTGAATACAGGGGTTTTAGATCCGCATGGACTCCGATCGCAAGTACCGCCAACACGGCTACTTTGACAGCAATAGCACTTCATCCAACGGCAATGGGAGCAACGGCGCGCCGCGTCCGAAGCCATCCGGGCCGCGCCCACCGCTCGATATCACCGGGCCGCGGCTCCCCCGGCTCGTGCAGGCGGTGACGGCATCGCGATGCTACAGTTGCTCGACGACGCTGCCCCCTGGAACCGTCTTCGACGGGCCGTGCCCGAAATGCGGCGCGCAGTTGCATTGCTGCAAGCAATGCTCCCACTTCGAGCCTTCCACGCGCTTTCAATGCACCAAGCCGATACCGGTCCGGATCGCGGTGAAAGACCAGGCGAACCTGTGCACGCTGTTCTCGCCGCGGGTTACCGTGGCGCGCGAGGCTTCGTCATCGCAAATGCCGGGCGGCGCCGTGCGCGTGCCCGCCGCGGGATTGAACACGCCTCCGCCTCGCAGCGCGAGCGACGCCCGCGACGCGTTCGACCGGCTGTTCAAGAAGTAAGCCGACAAATTCCTTCACAATTGTTTCGTCCATGGCTCATCGTTCTGTAATGGGCGGCGGTTTACAACGGATGCATGAGGTGCGATCTCCACGTTCACACGGTGCATTCGGGAATGTGCACCGTCCCCGGACTCACCCGCGTCTGTAAAGAGTCCTACAACGAGCCGCGCGCGCTCTACGAACGGTTGAAGCAGCGTGGGATGGACCTTGTCACGGTAACCGACCACGATTCCATCGAAGCGGCGGAGGAACTGCGCCGCCATCCCGACTTCTTCCTCAGCGAAGAAGTCACCTGCACCATGCCGAGCGGCACCGAAATGCACGCCGGCGTCTATGGCATTTCCGAAGGCGATCACATTGAACTGCAGCGCCGCCGCCACGATGTGGAGAGTCTGCTCGCGTATGCGGGCGAACACCGCCTGTTCGTCACCGTAAATCAGCTCTATTCCAGCCTGACAGGGCCGCGCAAAGAAGACGATTTCGCTGTCTTCGCGCGCGATTTTCACGGCGTCGAAACCATCAACGGCCAGATGCTGGCCCGCTCCAACCGGCTGGCCGGACACTTCGCCCGGCGCTTCTCGAAACCCGCGGTTGGCGGCAGCGACTCCCACACTCTGGCCGGCGTCGCGCGAACCTTCACCGAAGTGCCCGGAGCTTCGAACGTGCAGGACTTCCTGGCCGGGATGCGGCGAGGACAGAGCGTCGCCATTGGAGAATCGGGCGATTACTTCAAACTCACCTCGGCCGTGTTCGCCATCGGCGGCTCGCTGATGTGCGCCAGACCGTGGACCGTGCTGGGCGCCGGCTTGCTCCTGCTCGCGCCCGCGATCACGCTCGGGAACTATTTCCGCGAAACGGTTTTTGCGTGGCGGTGGGGACAAAAAAACCGTCCCGAAGCGCCCGTGGGCCTTGCGCCGGGCGTTGTACAGGAGGCCGCGCGATGACGCTTTCCCGCGCACGCTCGACGCTGTCGGCGCCGGACAACAACCTGATGCGCCGCCTCAACCGCTGGCGCGCGCCCCGCTGGTTCCGCTGGTGGATGCTGCTGGCCACGCGCGCCGGTGACGGGTGGCTCTGGGGGCTGGTCGGCATCGCGGTGCTGCTCTCCCCCGACGCGGCTCGCTTCCGCGCCATTGAAGCGGCCGCGTGCGCCGTTACGGCGGGCATCGTTTTGTTTCACACGCTGAAGCGGATGGTTTGCCGCATCCGGCCGCGCGATATCGAACCGCACTGCTGGGCGCAGATCGTAACGCGCGACAAGTTTTCCTTCCCGTCCGGCCACTCGACGACGGCGTTTGCCGTGGCTCTGTCGCTGGGATCGTTCTATCCCGAGATTATGCCGGTGCTGCTGTTGCTGGCGGCGAACGTGGCGATTTCGAGGATCGTGATCGGGATGCATTTTCTGAGCGACGTGCTCGTGGGGTCCGGCATGGGAGCGCTGCTGGGCTACGTCGCTTTTCGTTTCGCGGTCTGAGAGACGCCAGGCACATGTCCTGCGCCGCTCTGACGCGCGTGCTTCGAGGGCGGGAGTTCCGCGGGGAACTCCCACGCTCCCGGGCTACTGGATTGCGGCGCGCAGTTCACCGGTCTGGTTCAGCACGTTCAGCCGGGCGCGCTCGGCGGTGAACTGCGCGTCGTAGAACGCGATCCATTTCTCGTTTTCGGTAAAGCGCGCTTCTTCGACTTGCCGCAGGGACGCCCGGCCCTCGTTCATCTGCGCGAGGACGATCGAGAGTTGTGAGCGGGCCAGATCCAGATCGGCCTGGGCGAGTTCGCGCGCAACCTCCGCTTTCCGGATATCGAGATAACTCTGGTGGAGATCGAGCGCAATGCGGTTGCGGGCCGCCTGCATCTCCGCGCGCAGGTGCTGCTGGTCGGTCTGGGCTTCCTCCACAAGCGCATGCACCCGCGACCCGAGGAAGATGGGTATTTGAATGGATGCGCCAATCTCCCCGTTGTTGCGCTGAAAGCTCTGATAGTACTGCTGGTAGCCGTTGAAGTTGCTCAGCAGCGCATATTGCGCGATCAGATCCACGCGCGGCAGCCGCTGGGCTTTGTCGCCCTTGATCTCCAGCTCTTTCGCCGTGAAGTTGGAATCGAGGCGTTTCAGTTCCTTGCTGGAGGCGAGAGCCTCCTGCAGGGCGGCCGCTTCGGTCCGCGGGATGGGCGGCGCGACGCGCTCCCCGGCGACCGGCTGCACCACGTCGCCCGCGCTGTAACCCAGCACGGACGCGAGGCTGTGCCCGGAGTAATCGCGGTCGCTCTCCAGCGCGATCAGCCGCTGCCGCGCGCGCAGCAGATTCACGTTCGCTTCCTGCGCGACGACGGCCAGTTCGCGGCCTTCCTCGACCCGCGCCTGCGCCGTCTGCAGCACCTTCTCCAGGCTCTCGACCTGCTTCGCCGCCGACTCCGCCAGACGGTCCGCCCGGTCCAGATCGATATAGAGCGAGGCCACGCGGAAGGCGATGTCGTCGCCCTTTTCGCCGGCCGCGATGCCCGCTCCGCGCGCCGATTCCTTCGCCTGTTTCACCGCGAAACTCTGGGGCCTGTTGATCAGGTACTGACTCGCTTTGGTCTGAAAGAGGGCCGGGGCCGAGCCGTCGATGCTCAGCGGGAAGCCATAGCTGTAGGCGGCGCCGCTGCCGAGGTCGATCCGCGGCGTGAAGGGGCTGGCGGCGTAACGGACGGCCTGGTTGGCTTTCAACTCATCCATGCGCGCCATGACGACTTCGAGGTTCTGCACGAGGGCGCGATCGACGGCCTGTTTGAGGGTCAGTGTGTGAGTTTCCGCGCGGGCCGACAGAGCGAGCCCGAGCAGCAATGCAAATCTGCGCATTAACTATTCGTAGCGCAGCGCTTCCGTCGGATTCAAGCGGGACGCGCGGCTGGCCGGAAGCATCCCGAAAATCAGGCCCACCAGACTCGACACCGTGAACGCAATTCCGACGGACCAGAACGAGATCGGGATGCGGATGCCGTCCACGAAATACCGCACGCTGAGCGGGAGCGCCACGCCCGCGGCAATCCCAACCGCTCCGCCGCCGATGCTGATGAGAACCGCCTCCATCAGGAACTGGAGCAGGATGTCGCGCCGCGACGCGCCCACCGCCATGCGCACGCCGATCTCGCGGGTCCGCTCGGTCACCGTGACCAGCATGATGTTCATGATGCCGATGCCGGAGATGACGAGCGCGATGGCGGACACGAGGACCAGCACGAGGCTCAGAATCTCGGCAATGTCTTTCGCGGCATTGAGGATCGCGGAGAGATTTTCAACTTTGTAGGACGTGCCCGCGCGGTGCCGGCTGACCAGGATCTCCCGCACCTGGGCCGTTACCGCCGCGACATCCTGCGGCAGCCGGACCTGGATGTACAAAGGGTCGATCCGCTCCACGCGCGTAAAATACTGCTGCACGGTGAGCGGAATCACCACGGTCTCCGCGTTCAATTCCGATTGCCCGAAGCTTTCGACCTTCTCCTTGAACGTTCCGATAATCGTGAACTGCAGGCCGTGGATCTTGATGGTCTGCCCGATGGCGGCGTTCTGGCTGCCATACAACCTCTTCGCCAGTTTCTGCGTGAGGAGCGCGACCTTCTGGCGGAGAGCGACGTCGCTCGCATCGAGAAAGCGCCCGGCCAGCACGACCAGATTGCGCACGGGCTTGTAGTATTCGTCCGACCCGAGCACCAGCAGCCGCTCCTGTTTGCCGCCGATGAACATGGTGTCGAAGTTGGTTTCGATTCCGGACGCGGCGACGATGCGTCCGGAAAGCTGCTCGCGGATCGCCTGCACATCGGGGATCTTGATGTAATCGGCGTTCACCTCGGCCGCGGAGGACTGCGTCCCCACTTCGTACGACGCGAAAACCATGTTCGATCCCACGCCTTCAATCTGCTCGAGGATGTAGTCCCGGCTGGTGAGCGAAATGGTGACGACCAGAATGACGGATGCGGTGCCGATCACCATCCCCAGCCCGGTCAGAAACGAGCGGACGGGATTCTGGCGCAGCGACTGCACGCTGAAGCTCAGGGCCTCGTCTATATGCATGGCCGCCTGGAGCCCCCGGCCTTCCGCGGAAGTCTGAGCGCCAATGGGATGGTCGGCAATGGGATCGAAATCGCGGCGCGCATCTCGATTTCAGTATCGCTGCTCAAGCGCGGTGGGCTCAGGCGCGGTGGCGGCCCGAGAACATCCTGAACACTTCGGCAAGGGCGAGCCAGAGGTTCACGATGCCCAGGCCGCTCACGCCTCCGCGCACGTAACTGTTGTTCCAGAAAGCATGCCATGGGGTCTGGATGGCGCCGGGCAGCGCCGAAGCGAAGTAGTTTGTGCCCCATGCATCGGTCCACGGATAGATGAGAAGGAACAGCCCGATCTCGAAACAGAAAACGATGAAAAGCAGCGAACTCAGACGCTGAAACCAGCCGGGACCCGGCGGGACCATCGGCGTTTCGTCCTGCCGCTCGGGAGCCTCCGGAGGCGGACCGCTCATGGGCGTGTCGCTCAAACCGAGGCAAACATCTCCATCTGGCGATCCCCCGGAAGCGGGGAAAAGAATGCGTGCCGGCGCACGGGCTCGAAGCTGAGCCGGTGCAGAGGAGTGGGGCCGTGGGTCCGTATGGCGGCCAGGTGCTCGGGCGAAGAATAGCCTTTGTGGTTCCTGAGGCCGTACTCGGGATAGAACCGGTCCCATTCGCGCATCAGCTCGTCGCGATAAACCTTGGCGACGATGGAGGCCGCCGCGATCGCATGGCAACGTTCGTCGCCCTGAATGAGAGCCTGCTGAGGGAGGGGAATCTCGAGCGGGACGGCGTCCACCAGCACGAAATCGGGGCAGGGAAGCAGTTGCCGGACGGCGTTTTTCATGGCCAGCCGCGACGCTTCGTAGATATTGATCCGGTCGATGGTGGCGGCGTCCACGGCGGCTACGCTCCAGGCGACGGCGCGTTCGCGAATCTGGTTGGCGAGCGTCTCGCGGCGCTCCGGCTCGATCTGTTTACTGTCGTTGAGACCGCGGATGGGGGCATCGGGCGAGAGAATGACCGCGGCGGCGACCACGGTGCCGAACAAAGAGCCGCGTCCGACTTCGTCCGCGCCCGCAATGAAATGGAACCCGCGAGCCCGCAGTTCCCGTTCGAGGTTGCCCTGGCACTTCCATTCCGGTCGCGAGCCGCCCGGTCTTAAGCTGCGGGCGGTCCTGGGATTCCTGGCGGCGGTGCGGGCCATGATCAGCCCTGCAGGGGTTAGGTGCGTTCCTTGAGGCGCGCGGCCTTGCCCTTGAGGCCCCGCAGATAGTACAGCTTGGCGCGGCGGACCTTGCCCGTGCGCACCACGTCGATACGATCGATAATGGTGGCGCTCAGCGGAAAGATGCGCTCGACGCCCTGGCCGAAGCTGACCTTGCGAACGGTCACGGTTTCGCCCATGCCGGTATTCTTGAGGGCGAGGACGGTGCCTTCAAACACCTGAATCCGCTCTTTTTCGCCTTCCTTGATCTTGACGTGAACCTTGATGGTGTCGCCGGGGCGAAAAGGGGTCAGATTGGCGCGACGGTTCTTTTCGACAAATTTCGTTAACAACGCGTTCTGCATTTCGGGAACCTTCTGGTGGGTTAAGCCACTATGGTACTACAGATCGGACTCTGGCCGTTTTTCAGCGGCTCCGCCGGGCGGCCCGCGGCGGGTGGAAAAGGCTGCGCCGGCGGCTGAGGACGGAAGTATCTCTTCAGACCGAGGGCCGGCTTCTCTATCAGGTGCCAGGACAGGAACGCCACGCCGAGAACGATCGGATACGTCAAGGCCAGCCCCCTCAGCCAGGAAATGCCGGGGTGATAGAACACCATCTGCTGCTGGAGCGGAAAGGCGTAGATGTAGAGCCCGTACGAGTAGTCGCCCACGCGCGTGAACGGCCGGAAAAACAGAGCGGGGTGCAAAGAGAAACACAACGTCGCATAGGTCATGGCGGGCACGATCCAGATCCGCCCCATACCCGGGTCCGTGACGAAGTACGTGGAGCCGAGCAGCGCCAGCGCCACGGGGATATTCAGCCGGATTTCGTTGCGGTTCACATAGAACGCCATGCCGGACAGGAACGCGAACTCCCACTGAGCCGTGGTCAGGTTGTTGACGAACGGCATCGACTCCACCCGGGTCATCGCGGCAACCAGCAGCACGGTCAGAAGGAACGCGTTGAAGACCGGGCGGATCGTATAAAGACCCAGTATCCCCAGCCCCACGCATACCAGATACAGGCGAAACTCAGTGGGCAGGGTCCAGAGAGAGCCGTTCACGTTGCGCGCCAGAGGCACGTGCAGAAAAGCGCCGGGGAGATGGAACTCGACCGGGTCCCACAGGACTGAATTATGCAGCCAGTACCGCAGGGTTTGAGGGTGGGTCAGATACCTGCCCCATGGCACGGGGCTGGCAAAGCTGGAGACGATAATCGTGAACGGCACAGCCACCCAGAGCGCCGGGAAAATGCGGAGCACCCGCGCGCTCAGGAACCCCTTCAGGGTGGCCGAACGCCCCAGGAAACTCTGCGTCACCAGAAAGCCGCTGACGATGAAGAAGCAGAGCACCGCAAGACTCCCGCCGTTGTCCCGGCCGCGCGTGAGCCAGGCAACCGGTTCGACGGAACCCGGCGTGGGCGCGATGACAGATTCGTGGTAAACGATCACCATCGAGGCGGCGGCGAAACGCAGCAGATTGAAGTTGTTGTCGCGTCCCTTCGAGACCTCGGCGAGCGTCGGCGACCTCAGCAGGGCGTTGCGCGGGATCTGAAAAAGATGAGGCATGACGCCTGGAATGCGTTCTAAAACAGCGTAATACAATCGGAGAACGACGCGGATAACGACACTGATAACGGCGCGGAAAATGTCAAAGCTGAACCTGGCTGCATGCGTTGCAGCCACGGCCATGGTGTGGCTGGCGGCTTGCGCAAAACCCGCGCCCGACCCCCCGATGAACGCGCCGCCGGCCGTGACCAGGCCGGGAACAACCCTGACGGCCACTCCCGATCCCATCGTTGTGGACGATGGAGGTTTTCTGGGCGAGACGGCGATCTCCTGGTCGACCTCCGCCTCCCGCGTCGAACTGCGTATCGATGCGCCGAATGGAAAACTATTCGCCCAGGGCGGGTCCCGCGGAACGGCCCGCACAGCCAAATGGGTCACCAACGGAATGACTTTTTACCTCCAGGATCGCGACAAGCCGGACCCCGGTTCCGCCGATGCCACCCTGGGGAGCATCGCCGTAGCGGTGCAGTGATGCTCCACAGGCAATCCTGGCTTAGAGTGCCCCAGGAGCCGCCGGGGCGGTTAGCGGAGCGGCGAGCCAGCTCCCTGAATAGACCGGCGAACCCTGGATGGTCGAGCATCCCGTGCCACCCGGGCCATCCGGACAGCCCCACCAGTTCTGCGATTCGTCAACGCCGCCCGCGCCTTCGACATCGACAGCGATCTCGATGCCGCTGAAGCTGTTCAAATGCGCGTCAACCGTCCCGGAGGGGGCGTTGAACACGATGTCGGCGATATCAGAACTGAAAGTGTTCTGCGCGACGACGATGCCGGTGAGCGCGGTGAAGCTCACGATGGAGATACCGGTTGCGCCTGGCGATTTGGGGTCGTCGCCATCGGCCGCGTTGCCCGAAATCTGATTGCCGGTGATCTGCGTGTCGGCGAAAATCACCCCCGGCGCCTGAGCCGGCACCCCGTTTACGCCAGGCGCGGCGTGATTATGCATGACGACGCCGCCGATCCCGTTGTCCATGAGAATGTTGTCCGCCACCACGTTTCCGAAATTGACCGAGCCGGGGCCGGGCGCAAAAACGCCGACTCCCGCTCCCTGCCCGAGGTATCCGTTATGCGAAACCACGTTGTGGGAAACCGTATTGCTGAAGACACCGTAGCTGGGTCCCTTGGGCAGACTCGGGTCCCGGCCGTGCGAAGCGAGCGTGATGCCGCAGTCGGCCGCGTTGTCGGCGACCGTGTTGCCGGTAATCAGATTCTGGTAATTCGGACCGGTCTCGTCGGAGATCAGAATGCCTCCGGCGTTGTTGGTAACCGTGTTGCCGGAAACGATCGAATGATTCACGGCCATCAGATGAATGCCTTCGCCGCAATCGTTGCCCTCGCTGGTCTCGTAGGCCGGTTGCCCGGGGCAGGTGCTCGCCGCGAAGTTCAGGCTCCGGTTGTTTCCGCTGAGCGTGTTGCCGGAGACGGTGGCCGAAACGGCATTGGCGACCAGGATGCCTTCGTAGTTCGCGTTCTTCACCGTGAATCCCGAGATCACCACCCCCCAGATTCCGGCGGCGGGCTCGGCGGAGATGCCGTTGACGAAAATCCCGTTGCTCAGGCCCGTGGCGTCGACGATCGAGTAGCCTTTAGTGCCGATCAGCGAAAGCGTCTTTGTAATCGTCACGGTCTCTTTGTAAATGCCTGGCGCCACCTGGATGGTGCTGCCGGGGGCGGCCGCGGCCACGGCTGCCGAAATCGTGGCGGAACATCCCGACGTCCCGCCCGGATTCACGCACATGGTGGCCCCGCTGGCGGGTAAAACCGCCGCCATCAGGAAAACGCCCAGCCAGACAGGAACTGACTCGGGTGCGAATAGACGACTTGCTCTCATGTGTTCATTTCCTTTCGAAATCGCTTCAACGTGTCAATCGCCGGCCAACTTCATCGCGGGCTACGCAATACGGCCCGCGGGTGCGGCGTCGAGCATCCGTATCAGTTTATCGAGAAGACCCTGCGCGATATCCGCGCGGATCGAAATCGAGCGGCCCTGCTGATCGACCGTGATTCCGTCCCAGACGCGCAACAGTTCCGGCTGGTCGTCCGGGACCTTTAACCGCCCCAGGCCGACGAGTCCGCGGACGGCGTCGCGCAGGTTGATGGCGTCCATATCCGTGGCCGTTGTGCCATGAACCTCGGACCGCAGGCCCATGCTCAGGTCGACCTGAAACGAGGTGTCCACCAGGCCGCGGAAGATCTTCGAGAAATCGAGACCGGAGCCGGCGCCCGGGGGATGCTCCGCCAGAAAGCCGGCGGCGCCCGTCGAAACGCCCCAGAACTGGGCCTGCGCGTTCACGGTGGCGGCCCGCGCCAGCAGGGATTGGGCGGCGGTATGGGCACCGGATTTCCATTCGTCGAGGGCGGCGATCACCGCCGGGACGTCCCCCGCCACCGCGAGGGTCGCATCAAGAATGCAGAAGCCGCTGTTGCCCTGGCCCACGATCTCGTAATCGCCGTGGCGCGTCTTCGGTGCGTCTTTCAGGCTGGCTGCGTTCAGGTGGAAGGCGCCGCGGGCGAGCATCACGCTGCCGCGCGGGGTGGTGGCGAAGAGAAGCTCCCGCACGTCGCGGCGCGGATCGAAGCCGGTCTCCCGCGCAAACTGGTCCACCTGCGGAAGCGGCTCGGAGGCGGCGAGTTTCCGGTAAAAAGCGGTCTGCTTGATCTGCTCCATGCGCGCGCCCACAAGGCTGGTGGCGCCGGGCGGGACCATCCGTTCCAGAACGTTATCGACCGGCGGCTGCGCGAGCGCGCGCGTCACAAAGCCTGTCGCCAGGGTGGAGAGACACGCGATCAGGATCGCCGCCGGGCGCATCAGAAGCGCAAGAGCCGCCGGGCGCGGCAGACATCGGAGGAACCACCCGTTCAGCCGTGTTCGGCGGCGGGCCTTGCGCGTGTTTCTCAGAAGCTCCTCCGTTCGAACCGCCAAAGCCCCAGCGCGAGCACCACGGCCCCGAAAAGCGCCGTGCTCCACACCGGCATCCAGCTCTCCACCGGCTGATTCAGAATCAGCCGCCAGATGATGACGCTCACGTCCGAAGTCTTCGGCAGCACGTAGTAAAGCACCCGCACCACGTCGCGCGACCACTCGGAGCTGAGCAGCCTCTCGATGGTGGATTTCTGCGCCAGAATCGGCGTGATAATCATGATCGCGAAGGTCGCCATGATGGCGACGGCGGCGCTGTCCCACAGGACCCCGGCCAGCACGATCACGGCGAGCAGGACGGAAAAAATGAAGACGGTGCAGAGGCTGGATATCAGGAATCCCGATCCCCACACACCCGTTTTCACGCCGAACACGATCCACGAACCGCCCACCAGATAAACGATATTCGCCGCCACCACCAGCACATTTCCGGCGTATCGCCCCAGCAGCAGATGCGTCCGCGAGACGGGTTTCGAAAGCAGCAGCTCAATGCGCCCGGGTTCGAAGACAGCCGAAACCAGCCCGGCCGAAGCGAAGACCGAGAGCGACATGCCGGCGAAATAGAGGATCATCGCGATCACGCCCTGCGTCTGATGCACGAGTCTCTGCACGTCCGTACCCGGGGTGTTGCGGCCGAAGATGGTGACGGTGGCGATTGCGCCCTGCACCACGTCCACGCGCATGATGAACATCAGAAACAGCAGCAGCGCGGTGCAGGAGCCGAAGAAGCCCCAGAAGATGCGGCGCGCGAAGGCTTCCCGGAAGGTGTCCCGAATCAGGGCGGCGGTGACTTTCACTGTTTTTCTCCATCTTGATTCAAGGCGTTTCCCTGCACCGTTTTCATGAAAACTTCTTCGAGCGTGCTCCTCGTGCGTCCGAGCGATTCCAGCTCGCATCCGCCGGCGCGCAGCAGGTCCACCGCGCGGTTCGCTTCCTCGCGCGTTGCGTAAAGCAGCTGCAGCGATCCGTTATTCGAGGCAAACGACCGGGCGCGGGCGCGCAGCTCCGTTTCCACCGCTTCCGGAACGTGCAGCCCTTCGACGCGATAGCCGCTTCCGCTGGTCAGCTCCTCAACCGTGCCCGTGAGCGCCAGTTTGCCTTTCTGTATGATGGCGACCTCGCGGCAGAAGAGCTCGACTTCGGCCAGCAGATGGGAGTTGAGGAAGATCGTCACTCCCTCGCGCTCCAGAGCCTGCAGAACGTCACGGATCTGTTTGCGGCCCACCGGGTCCACGCCGTCGCTCGGTTCGTCGAGAACCAGCAGTTTCGGCGAATGGATCAGCGCCTGCGCCAGCCCGACGCGCTGCAGCATGCCCTTCGAATACTTGCCGAGGCGCAGATCGTGGGCGCGCTCGTCGAGCCCGACCAGGTTCAGCAGCTCCGGAATGCGCTTGCGCCGCGCCGCCGTTTCCATGCCCGAGAGAGCGCCGTAGAAATCCAGCATGTCCCGCCCGGTCATGTAGGTGGGGAAGCGATGGTTTTCCGGCAGATAGCCGATCGGGCGGCGGGCTTCGGCCGCGCGCGTGTCCTGGCCGAAAACCATGGCGCGCCCCGCGGTCTGGTGCGTGCAGGAGAGCAGCATTTTGACGAACGTGGTCTTGCCCGCGCCATTCGGCCCGAGCAATCCGTAAGTGGAGCCGGCGGGCACGCGCAACGAGACATCGTCGACGGCGCGCAGTTCGCGGCCGGCAAACCGTCCGCGAAATACTTTCGTCAATCCTTCGGTTTCGATCGCGTATGCGGGCACTCTATGCAGGATAACGAATTCCAGGGGGCTTTCGTTCGGTGTACGCGCGCTCTGTTACGATCCAGCTGTGCGCTCTATTGGCGGCTGGCTCTGGGCCGGACTCCTCGCTGCTACGATGCTGTGCGGGCAGTCTCCCGTCAGCGACGCCCGTTATGCGCATCTCGCGCGTGGCGTGAATCTCACCCGCTGGTTCCAATACGGCAGCCGCATTCCGATAACCGCCGCCGACCGCGACCTGCTGCTCAGGGCCGGATTCACCTGCGTGCGCATTCCCGTGGCCCCGCAATACCTGATGTACGACTGGAGTTCGCCGCGGAGGATCGAACGGAATCTGGCCGCGCTCGACCAGGGCATCGACATGTTTCTGGATGCAGGCATGGCGGTGATGCTGGATTTCCACGCCGATTCCGCATATCTCGACAGCTATCTGACGAAGCCGGGCGCGCGCGAGGCGCTGGTCAATATCTGGCGCATGCTCGCCACCCGCTACGCGAACCGCAATCCCGACCTGCTGTTCTTCGAAATCATGAACGAACCGGACAACCGGTTCACCGAAGAGGTCTGGGACGCGGAACAGCGGCAGGTGCTGGCGGCGATCCACGAAATTGCGCCCGCCCGCACGGTGCTGCTGGATGCCGTCAACTGGAGCGGGCTCGACGCGCTGGCGCAGATGAAGCCCTACGGCGATCCCAACGTGATTTACGCGCTGCATTACTACTCGCCTTCAACGTTCACGCACCAGGGCGCGGACTGGACGAATCAGCCCGTGCTCGCGGAGCTTCGGGACGTGCCATGGCCGCCGTTTCTGCCCGCTCTGCAGAACCTGATGGAGCGGGTGACTTCCCCCGCCGTGCTCGCTTCGCTGCGGAAGTACCGGGAAGAAGACTGGGACGCGGGCCGGATCGACTGGGATATGGGGCTCGCCGCCGCATGGGCGAAACGCTGGGGCGTGAGGGTGGTGGTGAACGAGTTCGGCGATTTCAAGCCGTTCAGCCCGCGGGATTCCCGGGCGCGATGGCTGCACGATGTGCGCACGGCGATCGAAGCGCGGAGGCTCGGATGGGCCATGTGGGATTATGCCGCCGGGTTCGATTTAACGGTTTGGAACGACGGGATGCGGAGCATCGACCCGGCAGTCGGCGCGGCGCTGGGTTTGCAGCCGTGGACCGTTCCCGACCCGGTGCGCCTGGAGCCTGCGCCCGAATTTTCCGGTCCGCGTGCGGTTCAGCTGGGCGCGCAACTCGATCGGACCGGATTCGCCGAAGGCATCCTCGCCGCCGACATCGATGGGGACGGTTTTACGGACCTTGTGGTCACGCCGGCCATTTACCCCGAGCGGCCGGAATTGCCGGTGCAGTTTTTCCTGAATTCCGGGGGCGGGATTCTGACGCCGGGCCAGTTCGACGGCGCCACACCCGTCGCGCGGTTCGTGCCGTCGATCGTGGCGGGCAGATTCGTGCGGGCTTCGAAGCGCCCGGGATTCTTCCTGCCCGATGCCGGCCCGGCGGATGGCTCCGGCGCGCAGAGCAAATTGATTCTGCCCTCCGGCGCCGCGAGGCTGCGGGACGCGACGGACAACCTGCCACGCGAGCTTGTCCGCACAACCGGTGCGGCGGCGGGAGACGTGGATGGCGACGGGGTGGACGATCTGGCGGTATTCCACGGCGGCGTGGAACTGCTTCGCAACGATGGCAACGGGCGCTTTCAGGCCGATGCCACTGCGTTTCCCGCCGGCAACGGCTTCACCTGCGGGGTGTTTGTGCCGCGTCGCGACCGTCCGGTTCCGGATCTCCTGGTCTTCGGCGGGACCGATTCGCCGGGGCGCGCCTTTCTGAACGACGGAGCCGGGCATTTTCACGAAGGCGCTCTGCTGCCCCTGCCCGCCGTGGTGGGCCGGCCCGCGCTGGGCGGATGCGCGGCCGTCGCCGATCTGGATGGTGACGGGAATCCCGATGCGATTGTGGCCTACACGCAGCCCGACGCCATCCGGATTCTGATGAACAATGGCGATGGCGCTTTCCGCGATGAGACCGCGCTGCGCATGAACGCGCTGCCGGAATCGCAGGGCGGCATACGCCGTATCGCCATCGCGCGCAGCGGCAAAACCTGGGTATTGCTGGTGACGCGCGTGGGCCGGCCGCCCCTGATCGAGGTTGCGCGCGGCGATGGCAAATTTACCGGGAGCGAGTGGCAACCCGCGAGCGGCCCCTGGGTCGTGGCGCCGGGCGATTTCAACAACGACGGGATGCTCGATCTGGTATTCGGCCAGGGCGGCGGAGCGCCTCTGGTTGCGCGCTTCGGACAGGCGCCGCTCCGGTAGACGTGGTATTCTCAGGGCAAATGCGGCGCGGGATTCAAATCGCGGTCAGCGCAATCGCACTGTTGGTGCTGATCGCTCCCCTCGATTGCGTCGCGTTCGCGGCAGCCCGCCGCGCAAAGACCAACTGCTGCATGAAGGGCCGGTGCGGCCCATCCGCGAAGACCGACGATTGCTGCCTCGCAACGGCTCCGGACAGGAGTCAGCCGGCGGAGTCGCGGATTTCAAGTGCTTCCCCTCCGGCCGAACGGAAGGCCGTGCAGCTTCCGGGTTTTGTCCCACCGCCTGTTTTCCAACCGCGCCATGACACCCTTCGCCATCCGCCGCCGCTGAATCGGGCTCGCTACACACCTCCGCTGCTGATCTGATCTCCGCTCCGTTACCGCGGTTCCTCTCTCTGTTGACTCACGTGCCGAGGCGCGCCTTCACGCGCCGCGCCATTCCCTATTCGAAGGAGATCGTTTATGAGGTATCGGATTGCAATTTGCGCGGCATGCGTGCTGGCCACAATGCCTGCGGGCGGTTCGCTCGCCGCCCAGACCGCGGCGCCATGGAAGACCGCCGCGCGCCGGCATCGCACGCTGGGAAAGCCCGTTCCGGGCACGCTGTCGATCGACAACGCCGGAGTTGAATTCCGCTCGGCCCGATTGACGGAGCGCTGGCCCTGGATCGAGATCCACAGTTTCGATCTCGCGGCCCGGGAACTGACTCTGACCGGCTATCGGAACCGCCGGTGGCGCGAGCCGGGCGTTCGCAGCTCTCATTTCACTCTTGCCACGCCGGTTCCGCCCGGCGTGGCGGCGCAGCTTGCAGCGGGTGTCGGAAGACCGTCGCGCAACGGAGTCCCGGAGGCGTCCGCCGGCGAGATAGCCGAAGTTCCGGCTCATCGGCGCGCCTTGTCGGGCGGCAGCAACGGACTCATACGGTTCAGGAACGGCGGGATCGACTATATAAGCAAAGACGGCCGCGACTCGCGCAGCTGGCGATGGGAAGACATCGAAACCATAGCCAACCCCAATCCCTGGGAACTGCGCATCGCGGGCTACAGGGAAATCGCCGAGTTCGATCTCAAGCAGCCCATGCCCCGCGAACTCTTCGAGCGCGTATGGGATCGCCTTTATGGAGGCCGCTCATGAACAGACCGCGTATCGTATTGGCGGGCTTGCTGGCGGGCTTGCTGCCGGCCGCCTCCATCGCGCACGCCGCCGGGCTTTCCGATCTGCTCGACGAAGCGCGCCAGAACAATCCGGACATTCTCGCGGCGCGGCGCGCATGGCAGGCCTCGGCGCAGATTCCCTCGCAGGTTTCCACCATGCCGGACCCCACGGTCACGGTGCAGCACTTGTCCGTGGGAAGTCCAGTGCCTTTCGCGGGCTACACCAACAGCGATTTCGCGTACATCGGGCTGGGCGTTTCCCAGGATCTGCCGTATCCGGGCAAGCTCAGGCTGAAGGGCGAAGCCGCGCGCGAAGACACGCGCATCGCCCGCAGCAGGCTCGACGCCGTCACCCGCGCCACCCTGGAACAGGTGAAGGAAGCCTGGTTTCAACTGGCATGGATTCAGGAATCGCTGGGAGTTCTGGAGCACGATGGAGGGCTTCTGGAACAGATCGAGCGCATTGCGGACGCGCGCTATCGCGTGGGACAGGGAACACAGCAGGACGTTCTCAAGGCCCAGCTGGAACGCACCAAACTGCTGCTTGAGACTGCGCAGCAGAGCGGCATGAAGCAGTCGAGCGAAGCTCAACTGCGGAAGCTGCTCAATCGCGCCCCCGAGGCGCCGGAAATTTCCGCCGGGCGGATGGTCGAGACACCGCTCCATTACACGGCGGAAGAGTTGCTCGCCAAAGTGCGAACGGAAAATCCCGCGGTCGCCAGTCAGCGGGAGACGGTCAAACGCCAAAGTTTGGGCGTGGAGATGGCGCGCAAAGACCGCTTCCCGGACTTCAACGTTCAGTACGCCTGGCAGCACACTTCGGAACAGTTTCGCGACTATTACATGCTCAGCTTCAGCGCCCGTCTTCCCATTTACCGGAGCCGCAAACTCGATCCCGAAATGGCGCAGGCAACGGAAGAGCTGGGCCGCTCTCAACACGACTACGACAGCCAGGTGCAGGCCGCTTATTTCGACGTGCGCGACCGGTACATCGCGGCGCAGACGGCGTCGCAGTTGCTCACGACTTATCGCGAAGGGCTGATACCGCAGGCGCTGGCCACTTACCAGGCGGGACTCGCCGCTTATCAAAGCGGAAAGCAGGATTTCGAAAGCCTGCTGACTTCCTTCCGGGATGTTTTGAACTTCGACCGGGAGTATTGGAAGCTGCTCGCGGATCACGAAACGGCGCTCGCCCGCATCGAGCAATTGACCGGCGTGGCTCTCAACTGAAGCGCTGAACTGAGGATCGACGATGAAACGTTATCGCATTGCTTTTTTCGCCGCATTGTTCGCCGCCGCCGCGCTGGCGGTCGCCCTGGTTTTTCTCTGGTTCCATCCGCGCCCGGCCGCGCCGCGGATGGCCGCCGCCGCGCGCGCGCAACCCGCGGAAGCCCCTGTGGCCGCGCAGCCCGCCGGCACCGAGCCGAAACTGGTTCCGGTGACCCTGACGCCCGAACGCATGCAGAGCATCGGCGTCAAAACGGGCACGGTGGAGTACCGGCAACTCGACGATCGGATTCTCACTACCGGGAACGTCGAGGCGGATGAGACGCATCTGGCGAATGTGGAAGTCCGCTTCAGCGGCTGGGTGCAGAAAGTCTATGCCGATTCCACCTTTCAGCAGGTGCGCAAAGGGCAGCCGCTCCTGACGATCTACAGTCCGGACCTCGTGACCACGGAGAACGAGTATCTGCTGGCGCGGCAGAATCGCGACCTGATGGCGCAAAGCTCCGTCCCTGGAGTGGCGTCCGGTTCGGCGTCGCTGCTGACCTCCGCGCAGGAGCGGCTCAGACAGTGGGGCATTCCCGAGCGCGAGATTCAGGAACTCCAGGAGACCGGCAAAGTCAAACGCGAACTCGAAATCGACTCGCCCGTTTCCGGCTACATCACGGAGCGGAACGCGCTGCCCGACATGTACGTTCAGCCGGGCACGAAGTTATATGCGGTCGCGGATCTGGCCGCAGTCTGGGTCTACGCGCAGGTTTTCCAGAACGATATCGGGCGCGTGAAGGTGGGGGACCGGGCCGAGGTCACCGTGGATTCCTTCCCCGGACGCACCTTCGCGGGCCGCGTCAGTTTCATTTCACCGCAACTGGATCAGGCCACACGCACCGCGCGCGTGCGCCTCGAAATACCCAATCGCGACATGACGCTTTCGCTCGGCATGTTTGTGAACGTGCGGCTCGCCCTGCCGATGGGGCGCCAGCTGGCGATTCCGGCGTCCGCGGTCTTTCAATCGGGCACGCGGCAGATTGCGTTTGTGGATAAGGGCAACGGTTACCTGGAGCCGCGGGAGATCGAAACCGGAATGCAGGCGGGCGACAGCTTCGTCGTCCTGAAAGGCCTCAAAGCCGGAGAGCGAATCGTGACTTCGGCGAATTTTCTGATCGATTCCGAGAGCCAGCTGCAGGCCGCGCTCGGCTCGTTCGCGCCGCCTCCGCCGGGCGTGGGTGTGGGCGCGGCCGCCCCGGGCAACGCGCAGCCAGGCCAGGCCGGCATCGACTATTCTTCGGATCCGCCCACTCCGCACACGGGCGTCAATACGTTCCGGGTCAAGCTCACGGCCGCCGGAGGCTCGCCCCTTGCGGGCGCGCAGGTTACGGTAACTTACATCATGCCCGCCATGCCCGCGATGGGTATGGCGGGCATGCGCGACGTCTACACCCTGAGCGACAAAGGCGGCGGTCTCTATGAAGGGCCGGGCAACATCAAGATGGGCGGAACCTGGCAAGTCACCGTGCTCGCCACGAAGAATGGCCAGACCGTCGCGCAAAAACAACTCTCCGTCACCGCGGCCGGGGGCGTGCAGTGATCGCTCGCTGGATCGACTGGTGCGCGCGAAACCGTTTTCTGGTCTTTACGGGCACGCTGTTTCTGGTGCTCGCGGGCGCCTGGAGCCTGCGCCGCGTGCCTCTCGATGCGCTTCCGGATATCTCCGACGTGCAGGTGGTGATCCACACCGCCTGGAACGGCCAACCGCCGAATATCATCGAAGACCAGGTCACTTATCCCATCGTGACCACGCTCCTCGCGGCGCCGAACGTGAAAGACGTCCGCGCGCAAACCATGCTGGGCGATTCCTATGTCTTTGTGGTTTTCGAAGACGGAACCGACCTTTACTGGGCGCGTTCCCGCGTGCTCGAATATCTGCAGCAGATTTCGGGGCGGCTCCCTGCCGGCGTCTATCCCGCCATAGGCCCCGATGCGACCGGCGCCGGCTGGGTCTATGAGTATGCCGTTGTAGACCGCAACCATCGCTACAGTCTGGCCGATCTGCGCGGCATGCAGGACTGGTTTCTGCGTTATCAGCTGGAGGCGGTTCCGGGAGTCGCCGAAGTAGCCGGCATCGGGGGCTTCGTCAGGCAGTATCAGGTCCGCGTGGATCCGGATAAGCTCCGCGCTTACAACATTCCGCTCTCAACCGTTATCGACAGGGTCCGCGACAGTACGAACGAGACCGGCGGCAGACTCATCGAAATGGGCGGGGCGGACTACATGATCCGCGGTCTCGGCTATCTGCGTTCCCTGGCGGATCTGGAAACCGTCCCGGTGGCGGACAAGAACGGCACGCCGGTGCTGGTTAAGGATCTCGGTTCGGTATCGTTCGGCCCCGATTTCCGGCAAGGCGTGGCCGAATGGAACGGCGAAGGCGAAACGGTCGGGGGCATCGTGGTGATGCGCTACGGACTGAATGCGCTCGATGTCATCTCGGGCGTCAAGAAGAAGCTTGCGGAAATAGCGGGGTCCCTGCCGCCCGGAGTTGAGATCGTGTCCGGCTACGATCGCTCGGGGTTGATCGGCGCCTCGATCGATACGCTCAAGCGCGACCTGATCGAAGAGGCGGCCATCGTCAGCCTGATCATCGTCGTTTTTCTGTTCCACTTCCGTTCCGCGCTGATCCCGATCCTGACGCTGCCGATAGCCGTGTTGGCCGCGTTTATTCCAATGTATTTTCTGCACGTCAGTTCGAACATCATGTCTCTGGGAGGCCTTGCGCTGGCCATCGGCGTTCTGGTGGACGCCGCCATCGTCATGGTGGAAAACGGTTACCGGCAGTTATCGGAAGCGCAGGCTGCGCGTTCCGGCCAGGAACCCATTTCAGGCCGCGAGAGAAAGAAAATTCTGCTGGATGCGGCGAAGCAGGTTGCGCCGGCGCTGTTTTATTCGCTGCTGATTATCGTGGTGTCGTTCCTGCCCGTCTTCCTGCTGGAAGCGCAGGAAGGGCGCATGTTCCGGCCTCTCGCGTGGACCAAAACCCTTGCCGTCGGCTTCTCGTCGCTGCTGGCCATCACGCTGGTGCCGCCCCTGCTGCTGATGTTCATCCGGGGCCGTCTGCGGCCCGAGTCGGCCAATCCGATTTCGCGCGCGACGCAGGCCGTCTATCTGCCGGTGCTGAAACTCTGCCTGCGCTTCCCGAAGACCACCGTTCTGATCAACCTGATCTTTCTGTGCGCCACGCTTCCGCTCGCCTTCCGGCTGGGCAGCCAGTTCATGCCGCCGTTGTTCGAAGGCGCCACGTTGTATATGCCCACCGCTCTGCCGGGGATCTCGATCGGACAGGCCACGCAGCTCCTGCAGGAGCAGGATCGCGTCATACGCTCCTTCCCCGAAGTGGCCAGCGTGTTCGGTTCCGTCGGCCGGTCGGACAGCGCGACGGATAACGCTCCGGTCGATATGTACGACACCACCGTGATGCTCAAACCGCGGGAGCAGTGGCGGCGCGGCATGACCTACGAGAAGCTCATCTCGGAGATGGATGCGAAGCTGCAGATTCCAGGCCTGACCAACAGCTGGACTATGCCGATCGAGAACCGGCTCGACATGGAGCTCACCGGAATCAAGACTCCGGTCGGGATCAAGATTCAGGGGCCCAGCCTCGACGGGGTCCAGCAACTCGGGGCGAAGGTGCAGCAGATTCTGAGCGCTTTGCCCGAAATGCGGTCCGCATTCGCCGAGCGCGTGGCGGAAGGATTTTACGTCAACATCGAAGTCAACCGCGCCGAAGCCGCGCGCTACGGGCTGACCGTGGGCGATGTCCAGCGCACCATCGTTTCCGGCATCGGCGGAGAGACCGTTGCCGAGAACGTGGAAGGGCGGGAAAGATATCCCATCTCGGTGCGCTATGCACCGGACTTTCGCGACAATCTCGACAAGCTGCGCCGGGTGCCGATCGCTACTCCGTCTGGCCCGCAGGTCCCTCTGGGCGAACTCGCCAGACTCTCGTTCGCGAAAGGCCCGACCATGATTCGCGATGAGGGCGGGGCGCTCACCGGCTATGTCTATCTGGACCTGAGCACGCAGGACTATGGCGGATTCGTGCAGCGCGCGGACCGCCTGCTTCACGAAAAGCTCGCCATGCCGGCCGGCTACAGCCTGAAGTGGTCGGGCGAGTATGAGTTCGAACTGCGCGCCAAAGAGCGCCTCAAACTGATCCTGCCCGTGGTGTTCTTTGTGATTTTTGTGCTGCTCTATATGGTCTTCCATTCCGTGGCGGAAGCGGTGGTTCTGATTCTTCCCACGGTTTACGCGATGACCGGCGGCCTGCTGCTGCAGTGGTGGCTCGGGTACAACTTCAGCGTCGCGGTGTGGGTGGGTTATATCGCGCTGTTCGGAATTGCGGTCGAAACCGGCGTGGTGATGGTGGTCTATCTGCACGAGGCGCTGGAGCGCCGGCTCGCCACGGGACAGCCGCTCACGCCCGCCGACGTTCGTCAGGCGGCGATCGAAGGCGCGGTGCACCGTCTGCGGCCGAAGCTCATGACGGTCGCCGCGGTGCTGGCGAGTCTGGTTCCCATTCTGAGCGAATCCGGCATCGGCGCGGACGTGATGAAACCGATCGCCGCCCCCATTGTGGGCGGGATGATTACATCGACGATCCATGTTTTGATTCTTGTCCCCGTCTTTTTCGTCATGATGAAAACGCGCGCGCTGCGGCGAGGGACTCTGCGTCCGGCGGGAGAAGAGGATATTGAGGAGTGAGCTACGCTTTGAGACGGCCGTCAAACGGAAACGCGAACACTCCGGTGATTTGGAAATTCCTGGAATCGGGGTGCATCGGGTTGAAAAGAAAGTTGGCGGTTTCCGGCACCAGCGCGCTCGGCGCCTGCAGGAGGATGGCTTCGTTTTTTCGAAGCCATGCGGTCCCCAGGTTGCGGGTCGTTTCGAGGCGTGCCTGCCAGTCCGGGGGCAAGTCGCCGGGGTGGATGACCGGCAGCTCCGTGTCCGGGCCCTCGATTTTCAGGAGCGTGAACTCCGGCGGAACATCGTTCCCGCTGGTATGGACGCACACTTCCAGCAGCGCCGCCGACGGGCTGCCTGCCAGATAAACGATGGGCCGGTGACGGCAAAATGCAATTACTGCCTCAGCGCGAACGTATACAGCGCATTACCCGCCGAAATCGCGACGTACTGCCTTCCGCCGAGCGCGTAAGTCATCGGCCCCGCGGAGACCTGTCCGCCCACCGAAACCTTCCATAACAACTCACCGCTTCCGGCGTCCAGAGCGAAGAAGTAACCCTCGCGCCCACCCACGAAAAGCAAATTCGAAGCCGTGGTGAGGATGCCGCTGTCCGTCACATCGGACATCTGGAACTCCCACTTCATGTCGCCCGTCTTCGGATCGATGGCGCGCACGGCGCCCGAGCCCTCCGCGTCCGTCTTGAGATTCACCGGGCCGGACCGGACCATGGGAACGGGAGACTGCGGCATGGCTCCGGCAAAGAGCCGGCCTTCCGTGTATTCCACCGGCTGCTTGACGTAAACCGACGAATACCGGGTCCACGCCGGAATGTAGAAGAGCCCGGTCCTGGGGCTGAAAGACGGTGAATACCAGTTCGTGCCGCCCTGATTGCCCGGCAGGATGACGGTTCCTTCCGGTGTGGGCACCTTGCCCGGAACGCGCATCGGGCGCCCTTTTTCATCGAAGCCGTTCATCCAGTTCACCTCGACGAAAGGCTTTCCCAGCAGGAACTGGCCGGTGGTCCGGTCGATCGCGTAAAACAACCCGTTGCGATTGGCCCACAGCATGACCTTGCGCGGCGCGCCTTTCCACTGCATGTCGGCGAGCACGGGCACCTGCACGGCATCGAAGTCGAATTCATCGTGCGGAGAGAACTGGTAATACCATTTGAGCTTGCCGGTATCCGGGTCGAGCGCCACCACGGAATCGGTATAGAGATTGTCTCCGGCGCGCGCATCGCCGTTCCAGTCGGGCCCGGGATTGCCGGTGCCCCAGTAGGTCAGGTTCAGCGCGGGGTCGTAAGAGCCGGTCATCCAGACCGATCCGCCTCCGGTTTTCCATGAGTCCCCGGCCCAGGTTTCGTTGCCGGGCTCGCCTTTGCCAGGCACGGTGTAGAAGCGCCAGTCTTCCTGGCCCGTTTTGGTGTCATAGGCCGCGATGAAACCGCGGATCCCGTATTCCCCGCCCGCCGTGCCCACGATGACCTTGTCTTTCACGATCAGAGGAGCGTGCGTGAGGGTATAGCCTGCCGCGGCATTGGCGACCGTGGTGTTCCAGAGAAGCACGCCGGTTTTAGCGTCGAGCGCCAGCAGATGGGCGTCGATGGTGCCCATATACAGGGTGTCTCCCAGGATCGCGAGACCGCGGTTGACGCGGCCGCAGCAGGGCCGCGCGTCTTTGGACGGAGTATACCCGTACATCCAGAGCACGCGCCCGGTCAGGGCATCGAGCGCCACCGCATTATTCGGCGCCTCGACGGTGTAAAGAATCCCGTCCACCACGAGCGGCGTGGCTTCGAATTTTTCGAGCGACCGCGCCTGGAAGACCCATTGCAGTTCCAGGTTCTTCACGTTCGCCGGGGTGATTTGATCGAGCGTGCTGTAACGCTGGCTGAAGGTCGAGCCGGAGTAAGTCAGCCAGTTCTGCGGTTCCTTGCCGGCGGCCAGGATGCGGTCGAAGGTGACCTGTGCGAAAGCCGCCTGCGCGAGTAGTCCCGCGAACGTCAACAGAAGAGCGGAACGGAGCGTCATTTGGTGTCAATTCCTTTGAGAGATTCCAGATAACCGACCAGGTCGGCCACCTCCTGAGGCGTCAGCTTATCCGCATAGGAGGGCATGGGCGATTTTTCCACGAACCCGTGTTCGCGCAGGCCGGAGATCGTGAACGACCGGAGGCGCTCATTCGTGTCGATCAACTGCACCGAAAAAGTATCGCGATTGAGCAGCCTGCCCGTGACCGCCGTGCCATCGCCGGTCACCACGCGGTAGAAGCGGTTCTGCGGCAGGATTTCCGCGTCGGGCTTCAGAATCGACTGTTCGATGTTGGCTGGGCGGCGTTGCGAGCCGATGCCGCTCAGATCCGGCCCGACCCGCGACCCCGTCTGCCCCACGCGATGACACGTCAGGCACCCACCCTTGCCGTCGAACAGAATCTTGCCGCGGGCGGCGTCGCCCGCGATGCCGCTCCCGCGCCCCGTCGCAGCCATGGAGCGCAGATAAGCCACGATGGTGGCGGCCTGGAACTCCGTGTAGTTCCCCGGCGGCATCGGCGTGCCCGGGATTCCCGTGCGAATGGTGTTGACCAGGTCGTCGTCGGTGGAGGCGCGGCGGAATTTCCCGTGGCCGAGATCGATCCCCGGCACCAGGTCGCCATCCACGCCGTGGCAACCCACGCAGTTGCCGCGGAAAAGCTTGCCGCCGTCTTCCACATCGGCAGACGTGTAGCTGTGCTGGGCGAAAGCCATGGCCGCCGCGGCAATCGGAAAAAAGGTTTTCAGGAACAGGCGCATGTCTATTTGTCGGAATACTGAATCGTGCTTGATGAACCGTATTTCCGGTAATCGGTGTACTCGGCCGTGTATTCGCCGCGCAGGAGTTCTCCGCCCGCACCCGGCCTGTGCGCCGTGGCGGAAACGCGGGAGGGCAACCGGAATTTATCTTCGCCGATCGGGACGGCCGCATAGTCGATGGCGATCGTGAGACCGCTATCGGGGCCGATCCGGCGTTCCAGCCGGACGATTTCATAAGTGGCGGAATCGAACCAGGCTCGGCCGGTCTCCTCAAATGAATGCGTCCCCTCCTTCGACTTGATTCTCTGCCGGTTGTTCGTCGCGGCGAAAGAGATCGCGAAAGTCCCGGGGGGCGCGCCGTCGGCCCGCGCCCCCGCGAAAAGGAAGATTTGCACGCCCTTAGGACCGAACATCAAGAAAACCGAGGAACAGTAAACGCCCCCCCCCCGGAACATACCCTTCGGCAAAGCTTTTTCGTGCGACGCGACGCCGTTCACCGATTCAATATGACGCTCCTCGGAGAACGAAGTTCCAATGCCGGGCGCGCGCTTCTGGCGTCCGCTGAATGCCGATTCGACCACAGTCTGCGCTTGCACGCTTCCGTCTTTTTCAGCCACGGTGCGGGAGGTGATTTTCTCTCTGCACACGAAGTCCGGGAGACGGCTCTCGAAGGCTTCCACGTTCTGGCGGATTTTTGGCAGCGCCTGCGCGGGATCGGGCGCCTGCGCCATCAGAAGCCCAGGCACACAAAGGAGGATCGGCGATTTCATGGAACCCGAGTCTGAGAATATCACCTGAACGGGGAGCGCGCCGCCGGTGTAAGATCCTTTCTTGATGACGCAACATCCCATTACCCGCCGCACGGCTATAGCCGCAACCGCCGGAGCGACGCTCGCGCTCGGAGCAAAGACGGCCATGCCGAACGTCGTCTACATCATGGCCGACGACCTGGGCTATGCCGACTTGTCCTGCTACGGCCGCCGCGAGTACAAAACGCCCAATATCGATTCGCTGGCGGCGGGCGGCGTCCGCTTCCTGCAGGCGTACGCCAATTCCGCCGTATGCTCGGCCACGCGCACCGCGTTGATCACCGGGCGCTATCAGTACCGCCTGCGCATCGGTCTGGAAGAGCCGCTCGGCGCGAGAAGCCACGTCGGGCTGCCGCCGGATATTCCGACATTGCCCTCGCTGCTGAAGAAACACGGTTACGGGACGGCCCTCATCGGCAAGTGGCATCTCGGCCAGTTGCCCGATTACGGGCCGCGCCAGAGCGGCTACGACCATTTCTGGGGCTTTCGCGGCGGCGCGCTCGATTACTACTCGCACAAATCCGGGCCCGCCAATACCGACACCGAAGATCTCTGGGACGGCGACGCGAAGATTCACGAGGCGGGTTACCTGACCGACCTGCTGGGCGAGCGCGCCGTCAGCGTGATCGGCGATTACGCGAAGGGGCGGGAGCCGTTCCTGCTGAGCCTGCACTTCAACGCGCCGCACTGGCCCTGGGAAGCGCCCGGCGACGAAGCCGAATCGCAGCGCATCCGGTCCCTTATGGATTACGACGGCGGCACGCAGAAAACGTACGCGGGCATGGTGACGCGCATGGATATGCAGGTGGGCCGCGTCCTGAAGGCGCTGGAGACCCATGGCATTGCGGGGAACACCATCGTGGTTTTCACGAGCGACAACGGCGGCGAACGCTTCGCCGATACCTGGCCCTTCACCGGCAGGAAAACCGAGCTTCTTGAAGGCGGTCTGCGGATTCCGGCGCTGGTTCGCTGGCCGCGGCACATCCGGCCCGGCACGACGACCGACCAGGCCGGGATGTCGATGGACTGGATGCCCACGTTTCTGGCCGCCGCGGGCGCGGAGCCCGATCCGGCGTACCCGCTCGACGGCATGAATCTTCTGCCCCAGTTGACGCAGGCCGCGGCGCCGGTCTCACGCACCCTCTACTGGCGCTACCATTTCAACTCGCAGCGCGCCATGCGCCAGGGGGACATGAAGTACCTCCGGATCGACGGCAACGAGTTTCTGTTCAACGTGGCCGAGGACCCTCTGGAGCGCTCCAACCTGAAGGTGCGCCAGCCGGAGGTCTTTGCGCGCATGGTCGCGGCCTGGGACGAGTGGAATGCGACGATGCTGCCGGAAAACAACGATGTCAACAGCGGCCCGCTCGGGTATGCCGACCAGCTCGCGGACCATTTCGGGGTGCGCCGGAAGCCCGCGCCTGGGAGATAATATTCGCATGGCTGAGCGTCCTGGACTCGGCGGGTGCAACATCGTCGGGTTCGTTACGATTGTCGATGTGGCGCGCGCGAAGGAGTTTTACCGCGACACGCTCGGCTTGCGTCTGGTGAGCGAAGAGCCTCCGTTCGCGCTGGTGTTCGACGCCAACGGCATCATGCTGCGCCTCGCGATGGGGAAGGAGCTTCCCCCGGCTTCCGGCACGGTCCTCGGCTGGCAGGTTCCGGACGCGAGCGCGGCCGTGAACGCATTGGAACAAGCCGGCGTGCGTTTCGAACGATACTCCCGGATGCCGCAGGACAAACTGGGGATCTGGACCACGCCCACTGGCGCAAAAGTGGCCTGGTTCAGGGATCCGGACGGGAACCTCCTGAGCATCACGGAATTTCCGGAACCGGGCGCGTAATCGGGCCGCCGCTACTCGACTTCCCGCGCGCGGCCGGGCCGTCAGGGGTGGCGCTCCCGGAGGAACTGCGACACCTCCGCGATGAGATCGCCCGGCCACTCGTGTCCGGCGTTCAACTGCAGGGCGCGAACGCTCACGGAGCACTGCCGAAGACGCTGTTCATCGTTCGCGAACTGCTCCTTCGTGTACCAGGCGTCAGCCGTCCCGCGCGCAATGAGGGCCGCCGACAGCCGCGCCAGTCCGCCGGGCGTCAGTTCGGGCGGAATGTCGCCACCGACCGCGATGACACTCGCAACACGGTGAGCCGCATTGACGGCCGCGCGAAATGCCATCCCAACGCCCTGCGAGAATCCGGCGAACACGACCTTCGGTATCGTCGGCCATTCGGCCGCCACCGCATTGAGGCAGGCCGCAACGTACGCGATGTTGTCGGCGATCGCCGATTCGCGATCCTGCCGCGTCATCCAGCTCGCAACCACCCGGTCCGTGCGCCGCTGGTAAAACGGGTGCAGCGCCTGGATTGAGACGCTGAGCCAGCGCGTGCTCTCCGGAATGGCGCGCAGCCTTTCGAGTTGCGTTTCAGCGTCCTCGGCGTATCCGTGGAAGCCGACCAGCAGCGGAGCCGGCCCGGGCGCCGCCGGAGGAATTGCGAGACAGCGGCCGTGGACCGTGGCCGATACGATTCGTTCCGTCACCTCGCCATATTAACGAAGCGGGGGTTTGGTCTAAAGTAAGCTCATGGCCGCAACACCTTCCACCATGCTCGAACTCGGTACTCCGGCGCCGCCGTTTTCCCTTCCCGATGTCGTTTCGAAGCGAACGATTTCACTCGACTCGTTCGCCTCCCGGAAGGCGCTGCTCGCGATGTTCATCTGCCACCATTGCCCGTTCGTCAAACACGTCAAAGACGAGTTGGCCCGGCTCGGAAAGGACTACGCCACCGGCGACCTCGCGATTGTGGCCATCGGTTCCAACGACCCGGCAGTGTCGTCCGAGGATTCGCCCGAAGGCCTGGAGCGGATGGCTGCCGCCTGGGGTCTCAATTTCCCGGTCTGCTACGACGAAAGCCAGGAAGCGGCAAAGAGCTACGCCGCGGCGTGTACTCCCGACTTCTTCCTGTTCGATGCCGCGCGGCGCCTCGTCTGTCGCGGCCAGCTCGACGACAGCCGGCCCGGAAACGGCAAGCCTGTAACCGGCGCCGATCTGCGAGCCGCCATCGAGGCCACCCTCGCCGGCCGCGAGGTTGACCCGCGCCAGCTGCCCAGCATCGGCTGCAACATCAAATGGCGCCCCGGCAACGCGCCGGCATACTTCGGGCCAGCCGCCGCCGCCCGGACGTGAAACTTCTCCGGCGCGGGCACGGCAGTCCTTCAGCAAGGGGCACTGACCGGCGCGTTGACCGAAAAATGGGAACCGTCGCCTGTCGCCGAACAGCCAGATCATGCCCCCCCACAGACCTGACCGTCAACGGCATCGCAACTTGTTCATGTGCCCCCCGAATCGCCGAATGCTGATAGCGACAATCATTTAAGCTCAATTAGGCTGCCCAACTTATCATGGAAAATCAACGGAATCGCGAAGAGGTTGTAAACACCCAACTAGCGATTCTCATATCCCGCCTGGGCGTAACCGCCGACGCAGAGACGATCCACGTTCATGGCCGGCATCGTCCCGACGTACTGTTTGAACTTCGCGGGCTCCGCGTTGTCATCGAGGGGAAGTTCGCCGATCATCCCGGCGCCGAAGAAATCGTTCTTGATGACGCACGAAAGCGTGTGCGAAGCGGCATTGCTCACATCGCGGCGGCAGCGGTTTATCCTCGCATTCTTCGTAGTACGCCGACAACGAAAGTGCTCGAAGTGCTCGGCAGGTCTCAGATCAAATACCGGATTCTTACAGAGACCTACGAAACCCAGGAATGGTTTGAAGGAGACCCCGCATCCTTCATGGATGCCCTCCGCCATGCACAAGAGGCCCTTACCAGAGACGACATTGTAGAGCAAACGGCGAGATCGCTGTCGGTGCGATTGGATGGCATTTCAAGGCTCTGGATGGGCCAAAAGGGCGCATGCGATCGACTTTCCAAACTTCTGGGGCTTTCTCCGCCTAAAGGGGAAACGGACGACAAAGCAACAGCCAGGCGTGCAACCGCCGCGAAAGTGTCCGCCCTCGTTCTCGCCAATGCATTTATTTTTCAGGAGCAGCTGGCGGGAACAGATGGCAGAGTCACATCTCTCCGCAAACTGGAAAGCCAGAACGATCTTGTCGGGGCGGCGGCGAAGCACTGGAGGTGGATTTGGGAAAACATCAACTACGTACCAATCTTCCAACTTGGCGAGCGTGTGCTGAACGAACTTCCGATAGACGCAAATTCCGAGTTTGCGACACGGGGCTTGTTAACCGAGGCCATCCAAATCTGCGCTAAGCAGGCTGCCCTCCGGCACGACCTCATGGGCCGCATTTATCACTGGCTGCTGCATCACGCCAAGTATCTTGGGACGTATTATACGTCGGTCTCCGCCGCGACTCTTCTCCTGAAGCTCACAATCGCCGCGAAGTGGAAACAGGATTTCAGCGACCCGGCGGAACTGGCATCGTTCAAAGTCGCTGACCTCGCTTGCGGCACCGGTACGCTGCTGATGGCAAGCGCTCAGGCCCTGTCCGATGCATATATCAGGCAGCGAGCCGATCGCGATTTGCCGCTGGAACCCAGGGACATGTCAACGCTTCACCGAACGCTCATGGAAAACGTGCTTCATGGATACGACGTGCTTCCCTCCGCCGTCCACTTGACCGCCTCAACGCTGGCTATGCTTGCCCCGGATGTAGCCTTCGTACGGATGGGTCTTTTCGTCATGCCGCTTGGTATGGATCACGGAATTGCAAAGCTCGGAAGTTTGGATTTCCTCACCTCGGACCGCGTAAGGACGCAGATGGCTCTCGACTATTCACACACGGAGACCATCCGGACCGGTGCCGCATTCTCTCAGGAAACCGTCGCCGAACTGCCGAGATTGGATCTCTGCGCGATGAATCCTCCATTTGTCCGCAGCGTGGGCGGTAACCTCCTGTTCGGTTCGTTGCCTGACGAGCGGGGAAGGCTCCAAACCGAACTCAAACGGCGAGTAAAACAAATTGGTGCCAGCGCGACGGCTGGCCTCGGGAGCGTTTTTGTCGCACTGGCGGACCGTTGGTTAAAGCCGGAAGGCCGCCTCGCGTTCGTGCTTCCGGCTGCACTTGCTTCCGGTGAGGCATGGGCCGATACGCGAGGCTTGATTGCCGGCCGATATCATCTCGAAACGGTTGTGGCGAGTCACGACGCAGAGCGCCCAAATTTTTCTGAAAATACCGACCTCTCGGAAATCCTGTTCATTGCCCGGAAGCTGAAGGAGAACGAAAAATCCGGGCGGACAAGTTATATCAACCTGTGGAGGAATCCTCGTTCCATTCACGAAGCGATCGACCTTGCGCACAGAATTGTTCACCTTGATGAACCGGTGAGTATTGAATCCGCCGGAATCACCACAATCAGCGGGCCGAGTGGCAAATTGGGTGAAATAACTACAATGCCCGCCGCAGCAGGAGAGCAGAACTGGACCGGATCTCTTTTCGCTCAGACGGAACTACTCCGCGTATGCTGGGCCCTTGAAAAAGGAGAACTTCGTTTGCCCGGACAGCGCGTCACAACTGTTCCTCTATGCCAGCTGGATACTCTCGGTGCAATTGGCCCCGACCGAAAGCGCATCCACGAGGGGTTCAAGGTCACGACCAAAGACTGGACTCCTTACCCAGCCTTTTGGGGGCACGAATCCGCTAAGGTCAGGACGATCCGGCAAGTGCCAAATGCGCGGTTGTCCGCGTGGCTGGAATCGCCTCGCGGGCCGAACTATGGCGCCCACCTGTGGGAGCGAGCAGGAAACATTCTCCTGGTGGAACGTCTCCGCTCAAATACGCACTGCGTCATTGCGGTTCGTTTCGAAAGTGAAGTTCTGGGAAATACGTGGTGGGCGCTGAAACCCGCCGATCTAAACCGGGAGCAGCAAAAGGCACTTCTTCTATGGCTCAACAGTTCCCTGTCCATACTATTGGTTTTTGGCCGGCGCGTCATTACCCAGGGAGCGTGGATGCAGATGAAGCAGCCCGCATGGCGGTCCATGCCAGTCCTCGACGTCAGAGCGCTTTCATCGGAACAAGTAAACGTGCTGGCTGCTCATTATGACGATCTCTCGGGCGAGGGTCTGGAATCGCTCGCGCGATTGAAGACGGATGCCGTGCGGTGCAAAATTGACGCCTCGATCAGTCGACTGCTTGGCATTCCAGATCTTCTATCCATACGGGAACTTCTCGAACGCGAGCCGGGCTTCAGCGCAGCGGATATATCGCCCAGACCCGAGGCGGTCGACGAGAACGAAGACGAGGAGTTGGCGTAGGGAGGAAATCGTCCACCAGGTCATCCCGGCGAGGCCCGTCTGCCGTCCGTATTCCGGCAGGTCAGGCCATTTCCGGTCTTCCAGCCGTGCGCTTCGCACCGCTTCCTCAAACCATTGATCCAGCGTCTTCCCAGGCGCCAAAGCAGCGCCCGAGACTTCCAATCAGCAGTGCGTCAGGCAGCCTGAGCGTACGTTCCATGACGTCTCTTCTCGTTTATCGCCGATACCAAATACCTGCCTTTTGACAATCCCCGCGAGTCCGGTGACGGCGATGCCAATAAAATATAACGAATCTATCTATCTGAATCAAAGCCACCTGCGCACGAGCGCCCTTCCAGCTAACACTCCCTCTTGCATATCGCCGTGCTACATTCCAAATCGAAAGAACCCGGTCGCACCCATTGGCGTACCGGGGCACTAAACCGTGCAGTCCTCGAGGCTCTGCCGCGGCATAACGTCGAAACAATGGCCGGTAGGCGCTGCCGGTTATCATGCGGCCTCAGTCTCGTGGCCACTGGCGCAGATCCATGGTCACCTTATCGGGGGACAAGTCGATCAGCATGGCTGCGCTCAACGTCAAGAAACCAAAACGACTGTTCCGCCTGACAGGAATCAGGCGGGTGGGGCGCCCCAACTCTTTTTCAAATCGATCGACCTGAGAACAAGCCGTGCAGGAAAACCAGCCGCGCACAACTATCTCCGCACTAATCCCCGCTCTGCATGGCCCCGCCAGGAATCAGAATCCCAGGCCGGTTCTTCCATTCCTCGCGGCTGAAACGTCTCCGCAATCGGTCCAGATAAAGGTAAATCACCGGCGTGGTAAACAACGTCAACATCTGGCTCACGATCAACCCGCCCACAATCGCGATCCCCAGCGGCTGCCGCAACTCCGACCCCACTCCGTATCCGAACGCCATCGGCATGCCCCCCAGCAGCGCGCACGAAGTCGTCATCATGATCGGACGGAACCGCAGCAGGCACGCCTGATAAATCGAATCCCGCGGACTCATCCCCGTCCGCTCCGCCGCCAGCGCGAAATCGATCATCATAATCGCATTCTTCTTCACGATCCCGATCAGCAGAATGATCCCGATCATCGCAATAATCGACAGCTCCGTCCGGAACAGCACGAGCGCAATCAACGCCCCCACCCCGGCCGACGGCAGCGTCGAAATAATGGTCAGCGGATGAATCAGGCTCTCGTACAAAATCCCCAGCACGATGTAGACGGCCAGCAGCGCCGTCAGCACCAGCATCGGCTGGCTCGATAACGAATCCTGAAAAGCCTGCGCCGTGCCCGCGAACTTGCCGGTTATGCTCGTGGGCAAACACATCTCGAGCTCAGCCTTGTCGATGGCCAGCACGGCATCGCTGAGCGCCAGTCCGTCGGGCAGATTGAAGGAAATCGTGCTGGCGGGGAACTGTCCCTGGTGCGGCAACTGCAACGGCGTGAGCCCCTGCGAAAAGTGGGTGAAGCTGGAGAGCGGGATCGAGAGGCCCCGCGGCGTCTGCACGTAAATCTTCTGCAGAAAATCCGGGCTCTCCCACCACTGCTGCTGCAACGCCAGCACCACATGGTACTGGTTGATCGACTTGTACATGGTCGAGACCTGGCGCTGCCCGAACGCGTCGTAGAGCGCGCTGTCCACCGCCTGCGCCGTGAGCCCCAGGCGCGAAGCCGTATCCCGATCGATGATCACGTTCGACGAAAGCCCCGAATTCTGCTGGTCCGAACTCACGTCCACCAGTTCCGGCAGCGTGGAGAGCTTGTCCAGAACTCTCGGCCCCCACAGGTTGAGCAGATCCAGATCCTGTGTCTGCAGCGTGTACTGATACTGGGCGTTGCTCTGCCGGCCGCCGATGCGCAGGTCCTGCTGCGACTGCAGGAACAGCGTTGCGCCCGGCATCCCGGAGGTCTTCTGCCGGATACGCGCGATCACCTGGTCCGGCGTCGTCTTCCGCTTCGGTTTCAGCTGCACGAAAATCTGCGCGGAACTCGACCCCTGCGAGCCGCCGTTACCTCCCGCCGTGATCCCGATCGTGTCCACGTCCGGATCGGCCCTCACCTGCTCCTCGTACCACTTCGCTTTCTCCACCAGGGACTGGTAGGAAATATGCTGCTGCCCCTGCACCTGTCCGTACAACCGCCCCGTATCCTGCTGCGGGAAAAATCCCTTGGGGATCTTCACGTAAAGATAGCCGCTCACCCCGATCGTCGCCAGCATCACCAGCAATACCGGCGCCGGATGCTCCAGCACGGATTGCAGTGCCGACGCGTAGGTCGAGATCACCCACTGGAAGAACTCCTCGGTCAGGTTATAGAACCTGCCGCGCGCGTGCTTCACCTTGAGGAGCCGCGAACACATCATCGGCGTCGCCGTCAGCGAGACCACCAGCGAAACGGCGATCGAAACCGAAAGCACGACCGCGAATTCCCGGAACAGCCGTCCGATAATTCCCGGCATCATCAGAATCGGAATAAAGACGGCGATCAGCGAGACGCTCATCGAGAGCACCGTGAAGCCGATTTCCTCCGCGCCCCGCAGCGCCGCCCGCATCGGATGAATCCCGCCTTCGATGTGGCGCGTGATGTTCTCGATCACCACGATCGCGTCGTCCACCACGAAGCCCGTCGCGATCGTCAGGCCCATCAGCGAAAGATTGTCGAGCGCGTAGCCGAGCAGATGCATCGCGCCGAACGTGGCGATCAGCGAGACCGGCACCGAGACGCTGGGGATAAACGTCGCCCATCCGTTGCGCAGGAAGATGAACACCACCAGGATCACGAGGCCGATGGAGAAGACCATGTTCCGCTGCGCGTCGCGCACCGAATCGCCGATCGTCGTGGTGCGGTCGTTCTCCACGGTGAAGTTGACGGTGGGCGGCAGAGACGCTTTGAACTGCGGCAGGATGTCCTTGATGCGCCTCACCGTGTCGACGACATTCGCGTTCGGCTGGCGCCGGATCTGGATCAGCACCGCCGGCTTGCCGTCGGCCATCCCGAGGTTGCGGACGTCCTCCACCGAATCGATCACGCGCCCCAGATCGGACAACCGCACCGGCGCGCCATTGCGGTAGACGACGATGAGATTCCGGTAGTCTTTCGCCTCCAGCAGCTGGTCGGTCACCAGCAGCGGCACGGTCGTTTGCGCGTTGTCGAGCGAGCCTTTGGGGTTGTTGGCGTTGGCGTTGGCGAGAAAGGTGCCGCTCTGGTCCCGCCCCACGTTGTATTGCGAGACGGGCTGCGGGTTCACTTCCACGCGCACCGCGGGCAAAGAACTTCCGCTTACCTGCACCTGGCCGACCCCCTCGATCTGGGCCAGCTTCTGCGCAAACACGGAGGAAGCGACGTCGTACAACCGGGGCCTCGGCACCACTTCCGAAGTCAGGGCCAGAATCAGGATCGGCTGGTCGGCCGGGTTCTGTTTCTTGTACGAAGGGTTCGTCGGCAGGTTCGACGGCAGATACCCCGCCGCCGCGTTAATCGCCGCCTGCACGTCGCGCGCGGCCGCGTTGATGTCGCGGCTCAGGTCGAACTGGAGCGTCACCTGCACCGAACCGACCGAACTGCGCGACGTCATCTCCGTAACGCCCGCAATGCGCGCGAACTGCTTCTCGAGCGGCGTGGCGATGGAAACGGCCATCACCTCGGGGCTGCCTCCGGGAAGACCGGCCTGCACGTTGATGGTCGGAAAATCCACCTGCGGCAGCGCCGCCACGGGCAGCTGAAAATACGCGATGCCGCCCGCCAGCGTGAGCGCGATCGTGAGCAGCGTGGTGGCTACGGGCCTCTGAATGAAAGGCGCTGAAATACTCATTCCGGTGTCCTGACAGTATATGCAAGAATTCCGCCGGGCGCGACGGTACGATTAGGATGACGAAAATGACACGCCCGCTCAATCTTTCAGCCGCTCTCTGCGCGCTCGCGCTGGCGTTCCTGCCGGCGGCCCCGGCGCAGAACCGCATGGGCCCCTCGCTCGTCTCGCGCGACAGCGGCCACATCGCGCTTGGCCTCGCGCTCCGCAAGCTCAACGTCTCCGGCACTTTCATGCAGGCGCCCGCGCACCCCGACGACGAAACCAACGCGCTGTTCGCCATGTTCACGCACGGAATGGGGCTCCGGTCAATCGACCTGCAGAATAACCGCGGCGATGGCGGGCAGAACGAGATCGGGCCCGAGCTGTTCCGCGACATCGCCGTGCTGCGCACCTCCGAGCTGCTCGCCGCCCACCGCCTCGACGGCGCCGAACAATACTTCACCCGCGCCATCGACTACGGCTACTCCTTCGATCCTCAGGAAGTCATCGGGAAATGGGGCAGGCGCGACATTGTGGGCGACTACGTCCGGCTCATCCGCGAGCTTCGCCCCGACGTCCTGCTGACCATGAACATCCAGGGCCGCGGTGGCGACCGCGCCCACGAAGCCACCACTATTCTGGTCCGTGAAGCGTGGCGCGCGGCGGGCGATCCCGCCATGTACCCCGAGCAACTGCGCGAAGGCCTTCGCCCGTGGCAACCGGCGAAGCTGTACTTCGCTGCCCCGCCTCCGCCGCCAGGCGAAGGACGAGGCCCCCCTCCGCCCCCCGCAAACACGACCCTCACCCGGATCGACACCGCAGTCTACGACCCGCTTCTCGGCCGCACTTACGCGGACATCGGAAACGACGCTCGCGGCAATCACAAATGCCAGGGCATGACATTTCTGCCGCCGCTCCCCGGAGCCCGCGGCGGACGCGGACCCTTCGGCGGCGGCCCCGGCAGCTACCAGCTCGTGGATTCCACCATTCCCGGGCAAACCGAAAAGCATGAGACCTCGCTCTTCGAGGGCATTGATACCAGCCTCCCGGCGCTCGTGCATTTCGCCGGTCCGAATCCGCCCGCGGCCCTGACCGCCGGCATCGCCGCCATCGTCACCGAAGCGAAGCGCGCCCAAAGTGCGTTCGATGGCGGCAACGACGCAGCCACCGCCGCCCCGGTCGAAGCCGGGCTCAAAGCCGTGCGGGCATTGCGCGCGCAGCTGGCCTCCATCGGCCTGAGCGATTCCGCCCGCTACGAGATCGATTACCGGCTCGCCCTGAAAGAGCGCGATTATGAGGATGCCGTCCTCGTTGCGCATGGCTTGACGTTCGATGCGGTGGCGGACGACGGCCTCGTGGTCGACGGGCAGCCCGTGAAGCTGACGCTGCTGGCCACGAACCGGGGCGCCTCCGACGCAAGTGTCGCGAGCGTCGCCATTGCGGGCTTCGACACGCCGGCCCATTGCGCCGCCGCCGCCGTCAAGACCAACGCGGTCTTCACCTGCGCCGTGGAAACGCATATCCCGAAAGACGCGAAACCCACCACCCCATACTTCACCGATAACTACTGGAAACACCCCGAAAACCAGGCCATCGACATCTTCGCGCCCGGCGTTCCCTTCGGCGTGCCCTTCGCCCCCACGCCCTTCCGCGTCACGTTCCGCGTGAAGGCGGGCGATGTCGAAATCGCGCGCGAACTCCCCGTCGAGTTCCGCTACATCAAGGACATCTACACCGGCGACAAACGCATGGAATTGAACGTCGTGCCCGCTTTTTCGCTGCGGATCTCGCCCGCTCTGGCGGTGATTCCCGAGGCCAGACCCGTGCAGCGCGAAGTCCGCGTCGCCGTCACCAACGGAACGAAAGGGGCCGCCGCGGCCAGCGTCGCGCTCGAACTTCCCAACGGCTGGAAAGCCACTCCCGCGAGCGTGCCGCTCAGCTTCACCCATGAGGACGAAGCGTTGTCCGCGCGCTTCCAGATCGCGGCGCCCGCACAGGCGACGCCCGGCGATTACACTCTGCGCGCCATCGTCACTTCACCCGCCTTCGGCAGCGAGAAATTCACCGACGGCTATCAGGAGATCGAGTACCCGCACGTCGAGCGCAGGCAGGTCGTCAAGCCCGCCGAAATCCCGCTCAAAGTCATCGACGTGAAGACCGTGCCCGGCCTTAACGTGGGCTATATCGACGGCTCGGGCGATCAGGTCCCGCAGGCCATCGAGCAACTGGGCGCGAAGCTGACCTTCATCGCTCCGGACGAACTGGCGGGAGGCGACCTTTCGAAGTACGACGCGATCGTAACCGGAGTCCGCGCTTACGAGCGCCGCGACGACCTGAAAGCCTACAACCACCGCCTGCTCGACTACGCGGAGCGCGGCGGTGCCGTCATCGTGCAGTACAACAAGATGGAATTCAACCAGGGGCAGTACGGCCCTTACCCCGCGAAGGTGAGCAACGAGCGCGTGTCGGACGAACTGGTCCCGGTCAAAATCCTGGTCCCGGCCGATCCCGTCTTCAACTTCCCCAATAAAATCGGCGCGGAAGCGTGGGCCGGATGGGTGCAGGAGCGCGGCCTCTACTTCCTCGGAGAGAAGGACCCGAAGTATATCGACCTTGTCTCCATGGTGGATTCGTTCAAAGACAACCCCGGAGTGAAGCTCGGTGCAATGGTCGAAGCGAAGACAGGCAAAGGCCGCTGGATCTACCTCGGCCTCGGGCTATGGCGGCAGCTGCCGGCCGGAACCGGCGGCGCGTATCAGCTGCTGGCGAACCTGCTCGCCCTGGGCCACCGGTAGGTCCTCGTGCAGATGCATTCAGAGACTTCCCCGATTGACGAGGCAGACGGCATTCGGAATGTCGAGTATCCCGACTATTTTGCCGAGCTCTATGTGGCCGGACTCATGGCCGGCGCGGGCTGGAACGTCTACTTCCCCCACCGGGATCGCGGCCTCGATTTCATCGCGTGCAAGACCGGAGAAGACGGTCATCAAATCATTCGGCCTGTTCAGGTGAAGGGAAAGTACCCGCTTGGAGACAAGACTGACAAGGCAACCTATGGCTTTGTCGGACACCTCAATCAGATTCATCCGGATATGGTTCTCGCGATTCCGTTCTTCGCTGACACCTCCGTCGCACCTCCGCTGTTCGTTGCATTTATGCCGTACAGCGCAATCAAGCCCCATAAGCGCGGATATCGGTGCGAGCCGGCATACTTCGCGGCCATGCGTCCGCGTAAGCGGCGCGAGTTTTTGAAGTACATCGACAAGGCGGGTCTCGCTCTTATCGAGCGAACGGATTGGGGAATTCCTGCAAAGACAACCCGAGAGTGAACCTGCTCGCCCTGGGCCATCGGTAGTGGCGAGGGCGCATCCCGCCGCCCATGCTCGTAACCAGGTTGTATTCTTGGAGTTGATGTCGTCCTTCCCGGCAACGCTCGCCACGCGGATCGCGCCGGGAAAACTCCGGCAGCTCGAAAGCGCGATCGAACTCAGCATTCGCGGCAAGGCCGAAGCCGTGCGCATGGCGCTCGTGTGTCTGCTGGCCCGCGGCCACCTGCTGATCGAAGACGTGCCTGGCGTGGGAAAAACCACGCTCGCCCAATCTCTCGCGCGGGCGGTCGATGGGTCATTTCACCGGCTGCAGTTCACCAGCGACATGCTGCCCTCGGACGTGCTCGGGGTCACCGTTTACAACGCGCATACCGAAGAGTTCGAGTTCAAGCCCGGCCCCGTTTTCACCAATTTCCTGCTGGCCGACGAGATCAACCGCACCACTCCGAAGACGCAGTCGGCGCTGCTCGAGGCCATGAACGAACAACAGGTCTCGGTGGAAGGCCGCACACTGGCCCTGCCGGAGCCTTTCATGGTCATCGCCACCCAGAATCCGGCCGACCACCACGGCACCTATCCTCTGCCCGAATCTCAGCTCGACCGCTTCCTGATGCGTCTGCGCATCGGCTACCCCGACGCGCGCAGCGAGCGCGAAATCATTCGCCAGCCGGAGGCGCACCACGGCGAAACCACCCCGTGCGTCCTCACGCGCGAGGAGTTGCGCGAGCTGCAACACGCGGTGCGGCAGGTTGCGGTGGATGAAGCGATTGTGGATTACATGCTGGCGCTGATCGAACGCACGCGCACGCATGAAGGCCTGTCGCTCGGCGTGAGTCCGCGGGGCTCGCAGGCGCTCTATCGCGCGGTGCAGGCGAATGCGGTGCTTGAAGGCCGCGGGTACGCGCTGCCGGACGACGTGAAGACGCTGGCGGTGAAGGTGCTGGGCCATCGCGTGATGCCTGCCGCGCGGTCTTCTCTCGCGCTGCGGCGGGACGGTAACGGCGCGGCCGCGGGCGAACGCATTGTAGAAGAGATTCTGGAGCAGATCGAAGTTCCGCTCTAACGCACACGAAATGAAAACTGCAATCATAGGCCTGCCAATGGTGGGCAAGACATCTCTGTTCACGATCCTGACCGGAGTCACTCAGGAAACGCGCATGGGCTCGACCGCCGTGCGCACGGGCGTTGCGAAGGTGCCCGATCCGCGCGTCGATGCGCTGGCCGAGTTGTACCAGCCGCCGAAGATTACGTACGCGACCGTCGAATACGTGGATGCGCCCGCGATCTCGAAAGAGACGCTGCGCGATCCCGCCTATCTCGCCAGCCTGCGCGTGGTGGATGCGTTCGCGCATGTGCTGCGGATCTTTCAGGATGAAACCGTGCCGCACGAGCACGGGTCGGTCGACCCCGCGCGCGATTTCGACGACGTCGAGACCGAGCTGATCCTGAGCGATCTGGTGGTGGTCGAAAAGCGTCTGGACCGCGTGGACCGGGATCGCAAAAAGACCCGGAATCCGGATCTCGACAAGGAATACGAACTGCTGGTCCGCTGCAAGGAAGCGCTGGAGTCGAACACGCCGTTGCGCAATCTGGAATTCGACGCCGAGGACGAAAAACGCATTCGCGGTTTTCAGTTTCTTTCGCAGAAACCCATGCTGCTGGTGCTGAATCTGGGCGAAGAAGACGCCACGCGCCTGCACGAAGTGGAAGAGCGGTACCGCACGGGATCTCTGGCCGGGAAGGCGAACACCGCCGTCACCGCGGTCTGCGGCAAGATCGAAGCCGAACTCGCGGAACTGCCCGCGGCCGAAGCGCTCGAATACCTGTCGAGCTACGGGCTCGAAGAGAGCGGGCTGCAGCGCATTATCGCGGCCACTTACCGGCTGCTTGGCACGATGAGTTTTCTCACGGCGGGCGATACGGAAGTGCGCGCCTGGACCGTTCCCATCAACAGCACGGCGGTGAAGGCGGCGGGCGCGATCCACTCCGATTTCGAGAAGAAGTTCATTCGCGCGGAAGTGGTGAACTGGAAGAATCTGATCGATCTGGGCGGTTATCCGGGCGTGCGTGAAAAGGGTCTGCTGCGGCTCGAAGGCAAAGAATACATAGTCAAGGACGGTGACGTGCTGGTAATACGCCACTCGTAAGGGCGGCCGCGGCCACAAGCGCGCAGAGCAACACGAACCAGTCGCCATGGCGCGTGTAGAGCGTCAGATCCTGGCGGTATCGGTACTGAAAGCGGGCCGCCAGTTCCGCATATTCCTGCGTGGTGCGGAGCACTCGGCCCGCCGGGTCGATGGCGGCGGTAATGCCGTTATCGGTGGAGCGCAGAATCCAGCGGGCGTTTTCGGCCGCGCGCATGCGCACGATCTGCAGATGCTGGTAGCGCGCCTGGCTCTTGCCGAACCAGCTGTCGTTCGAAATATTGAACAACGCTTCGGCGCCCGCCGCCACGAACTCCCGGATGTAACTCGGGAAGACCGATTCGTAGCAGATGAAGGCGCCGATTTTATGCCCGTCCAGAGGCGAAACAAGCGCCTTTCCGCCCGCTTCGAAATCCCCGGCTTCGGTCGAGACCTTCCGGGTCAGCAGGCCGAAGGGCCACGGCACGAATTCACCGAATGGGACGAGATGCACTTTGTCGTAACGGCTCACCACGGCGCCGTTCGAACCCATGAGAAGGGCCGAATTCAAAGGTGCGCCATCGGCGGCGCGCCCCACCGCGCCGGTCAGCACGTCCGCATGAGCCGTCTTCGCGATCGACGCCACGACGGCTTTGAATTCGGGGTCCGTGTCGTAGAACGGCGCGGGCATTTCCGGCCATACGATCAGGTCGACAGAGCGCCCGCGGCCCAGCACGGGGCTCAGCGAGAGGAGCGTCAACTGCTGCTCGGTGCGGCGCACGAGATCGGGCGTCCACACGGTGCTGTCGTCGATATTCGGCTGAACCAGCACCGCCGATACGTTGCCGCGCTCGGCGTTCGGAACCGGCGGAAGAAACGTGAGCGCGGGCAACAGGAGCAGCCAGAGGATCTGCAGGCGCGAGCGGCGCAGAATGAGCGAAGCGATGCCTGCGGACATCAGCGCAAACACAAACGACAGACCCCACACGCCCGTTATCGGGGCGAGGCGCAGAGGCAGCGACATATCGCTGCCTGCGTTGCCGAGGTTGAGCCACTCGAAACCCGTCCACGCGTGCGTCCACTCGATCGCCACCCAAAGCGCCGCGATCGAAGGCAACGCGAATGCGGAGCGGAACAGCACTCCGGCCAGCGCCGCGAACACTCCCATCTGCACCGCTTTGGCGAGGCAGAAAAGCGCGAAAAGCAACCACGCCACGGCGGAGTTGACGCCCGCGTACTGCGCCAGCGTCGCCTGAATCCAGTTGCAAAGGCCGAACCAGTACGCGACGCCCGCCGCGTAGCCCAGCGCGAAACGCCATCGCCACCGGGTTTCGCGGGCGCAGGCGATGAGCAGAGGCGTCAGCGCAATGGGCGCCAGCCAGACGAAACTGAACCGGGGAAACAGCAGCACCAGCAGCGCCGAAGACGTCAACGCCAGAATCCAGTTCAGAATCACGCGCGCGCAGCCTGTTCATTCACCAGGTCGGCCATGTAGGAACTCCGCACCAGGGGTCCGCTGAATACCATTTTGAAGCCGAGGGACAGGCCGAAATCGCGATACCGGTCGAATTGCGCGGGCGCGACGTATTCGGCCACCGGCAGATTGCGCCGGGTTGGCTGCAGGTACTGGCCGATGGTGGCGACGTCCACATCCTGCTCCCGGAGATCGCGCAGGAGCTGTTCCACTTCCGCTTCGGTTTCGCCGAGACCCGCCATGAAACCGGACTTCGTCATGACACCCGGCCGGTGGCGGCGGGCGAAGCGCAGCACGTCGAGCGACTGGCGGTAATCCGCCTGCGGACGCACCCGCCGGTAGAGGCGCGGCGCGGTTTCCATGTTGTGGTTGAAGACGTCGGGCGCCGCGTCGAGCACGCGCGCGACCGCGTCCATGTTGCCGTCGAAATCGGGCGTCAGAACCTCGACGCGCGCGGCGGGCAGCGCGCGTTTCACTTCACGGACGGTTTCCGCGAAATGCGCGGAACCTCCGTCGGCAAGGTCATCCCGGTTGACGCTCGTGATCACGACGTATCGCAGCGCCATGGCCGCCGCCATGCGCGCCACGTTCGCGGGCTCGAAGGGGTCGAGCCGCATGTCGTGTACGCGCGGGTTTCCCTTCGGCACGGAGCAGAACCCGCAGCCGCGCGTGCAGAGGTTGCCGAGGATCATAAACGTCGCGGCGCCGCGATGGAAGCACTCGTGGATATTGGGGCAGCGCGCGGATTCGCAGACGGTATGCAGGTTCAGCGCCCGCAGCTCCGACTGGAGCCGGTTCAGCGATTCGAAATGCGTGGCGCTCCTGCGCGCCCAGTCCGGCAGCCGCGGCCTGGCCGCGGGTTCGATATTGACCAACTTCGATTATGCAATTTCCGGCGGCTCAGAGTTCGAGCTTGCCGTTGAACATCATGTCCCTGACGCGGAATTTGTACTTGAGCGCCAGCGGGCCCAGTTTTGTATTCAACTCGATTTCCTTGTCCTCGGGCGTGAACGGAGCCGTCCGCGAAAACGAGAGGATGACCTGCGGCTTGGCCGGGTTTGCGTCGATCTTGACCTCGGTGGGCTTCAGCTCGCTTTTGCCTTTGGCGGCCAGAGACGCCGTGCTCATGAAAGCGGCCTTCAATTCTTCCGGTTTGCCCCGCAGGAACGGCTGCAAAGGGCCGGAAAGAATAATCACGTAGTCGGGTTCGGCCTGATCGAGGATCGCTTTGGCGTCCGGGGATGTGGCCGCTTCGGCGCCATACTTGATGCGCACGAATGCCTGCTTGAGCGGCAGCGCCGATTGCCAGCGCGCGACGATATCGAGCGACAGAGGGCCGCCCACCGCGGGCACCTCAGGTCCGCCTCCGCCGCCACCGCCCCTTCCGCCGCGGCCTTCGCCCATCGGAGGCGGGGTGAAATCTCCGCCGCCACCGCCCGCGCCGGGCGGCGGCACGGTGAAGGTCCGCGCCCAGGGCGAGTTGGTCATGATCTTCTGGAGGTCTTTATCGCTCCAGCCGGTGTAGGGCTTCGATTGCCAGAAGTCGGCGGCGCCCAGAGTCAGAGTAAGGAGGAAGAGTGCGAGAGCAGTTTTTTTCATAGCGTCCAGTCAACCTGGTTTGAGAGTATATACCAGTACAGCCATGCTCCACGAATACGCATTCGAAACAGCGGCCTCCGCCATCCGCTTCGGTTTTGGCGCCACCCGGGAAGTTGGCGCGGATCTGGCCGATCTCGGCGTGCGTCACGTTCTGGTTTTTACCGATCCGAACCTGCGCCACCTGCCTCCGGTCGTGACCGCGCTCGAATCGCTGGAGAGCAATAAGGTCCGCTTTTCGGTCTTCGACCGCGTCAGCGTGGAGCCTTCCGAAGAATCTCTTCAGGAGGCGATCCGGTTTACCGCCGCGGGCGATTACGATGCGTTCGTCGCGGTCGGCGGAGGGTCCACGATCGACACCGCGAAGGCGGCCAACCTCTACAGCTGCTGGCCCGCCGATTTTCTCGATTACGTGAATCCGCCGATCGGCAAGGGCAAGCCCGTGCCCGGTCCGGTCAAGCCGCTGATCGCGATACCGACCACCCCCGGCACGGGCAGCGAAACCACCGGCGTATCGATCTTCGATTACAAGCCGCTGCGCGCGAAAACCGGCATCGCGCACCGGCGTCTGAAGCCCACGCTGGGCATTGTGGACCCGGAAAACACGCGGACGCTGCCGCCCGCGGTGGCGGCCGCTTCGGGCCTCGATGTGTTGTGCCACTCGATCGAATCGTGGACCGCATTGCCGTTCAGCGAACGCGCGCGGCCCGAGCGGCCCCTGCTGCGTCCGGCCTATCAGGGTTCGAACCCGATCAGCGATCTGTGGAGCATGGAAGCGCTGCGGCTGACGTCGCAGTATCTGCGCAGGGCCGTGGCCGATCCCTCCGACGACGAGGCGCGGGCTTCGATGCTGCTGGCGGCCTCCTACGCGGGCATCGGCTTCGGAAACGCGGGCGTGCACCTGCCCCATGGGATGTCGTATCCGGTGGCCGGCCTGGTGCGGAATTACCGCGCGCCCGGGTACGACGCCGTGGATCATCCGATGGTTCCGCACGGCGTCTCCGTGATTGTCAACGCGCCCGCGGTGTTCCGTTTCACGGCGTGCGCTTCGCCCGAGCGCCACCTCAAAGCCGCCGAAGTGCTCGGTGCGAGCGTGCAGAACGCCCGGAAGGAAGATGCCGGAAAGATTCTGGCCGATTGCCTGATCGGGATCATGCGGGATTTGCGAATCCCGCGCGGGCTGCGCGAGTTGGGTTACTCCACCGAAGACATTCCCGCACTCGTGGAAGGCACTTTGCCGCAGCATCGGGTGACGAAGTTATCGCCACGCCAGGCGGGCGCGGAAGATCTGGCGCGGTTGTTCGAAGAGGCGATGGTGAATTGGTAATAGTCCGGCAGCACTTCCCCCATCGGGCGTTGACCGATATCTCCGGCGCCATTCAGCGCGAAGTCGCGCCCATCGCCGCCGGACTGCGCCCCGGTGCGCGCATCGCCATCGGCGTCGGCAGCCGCGGGATTACCAATCTGGCCGGGATCGTTCGTTCCGTCGCGGACGTTTTTCGCGCCCCCGGCGCGCGCCCCTTTCTGTTTCCCGCGATGGGCAGCCCCGGGGCCGCCACGGCGGAAGGCCAGGCGACGGTGCTGGCGCACTACGGCATCGATGAAGCGTCGATGGAATGCCCGGTTGTGAGCAGTTTCGACGTCGTGTCCCTCGGCCGCACGGGTGCCGGTGTCGAAGTCTTCGCCGGCAAAGATGCGTGGGAAAGCGATGGCGTTTTCGTCATCAACCGGGTGAAGTGGCACACCAGTTTCGAGGGCGCGATCGAGAGCGGCGTGAGCAAAATGCTGGCGCTCGGCCTGGGCAAGATTGAGGGCGCGCGGTCCTGCCACGGGCACGCGAGATCCCTCGGGATGGAAGCCGTGATTCGCTCGGTGGCGGGGCATTTGCTCGCTTCGGGCAGGATTCTCGGCGGGCTGGCCATACTGGAAGACGCTTACCACGAAACGGCCCATTTGACCGCGCTCGCGGCCGACGGCCTGATTGAGCGCGAGGTGGAATTGCTGCGCCTGGTGAAATCGTGGATGGGCCGCCTGCCGGTTCCGGCGCTCGATATCCTCATCGTGGACGAGATCGGCAAGAACATCAGCGGAACCGGAATGGATTTGAAGGTAGTGAACCGCGGCGTCCACGGCCAGTACAATCCCTGGCCGGATACGCCGCTCGTGCAGCGGATCTTCATCCGCAACCTTTCCGAACTGAGCTACGGGAACGGCGTCGGCATCGGGCTGGCGGACGTGATTCACGATCGCGTGCTGGAACGGATCGACGTCAACGCCGGCCGGATCAACGCGACCACGTCCGGCTCTCTGGCCGCGGTGCGCACGCCGCTGCATTTTCCTTCGGATCGCGAATGCCTCGAACTATTGATGGCCACCGTGGGGAAGTTCGACCAGGAGGCAGTCACGATCGGGTGGATTCGCAACACGCTGGAGCTGGGAACGCTCGCGCTGAGCGAGAACCTTGCGGATGAGATTGCGCGGCATCCCGAACTCGAGATTGCAGGGCCGCCGTTCGCCCTGGAGTTCGACCGGGACGGAAATCTGGGGCGATTGGAATCAAGCGCCCATATGGGAAAATAACGGATTGAGAAGTTTATTGGCCGTCCCGCTGCTTTTCCTCTCCGCGTGCGGCAGCGGCACCCAGCCCAAAACCGGCGCCGAAGCCGGCCTGCCCGCAGCCCATGTCGATCCGGCCACCGCGGGAACGATCTCCGGCCGCGTTCTGTTCCAGGGCGAAGCGCCCGCGATGCCGGTCATCGATATGTCCTCCAATCCCCAGTGCGAGAGGCAGCATCGCACGCCGTGGAAGGCGGAGACGGTGGTAGTCAATCCGAACGGAACGCTGCGCAACGTGTTTGTATGGATCGAGGACGGGCTGCCGCGTGAGCGCTGGACGCCGCCCGCCGAATCGGCGAAGCTCGATCAAAAGGGCTGCGTCTATGAACCGCACGTTCTGGGCATCATGGAAGGCCAGCAACTGGAAATTCTGAACGACGATCCGGTGAACCACAACGTCCACGCCGAAAGCCAAATCAACCCTCCGTGGAACGAATCCGAGCCGCCGCGCGCGGAGCACAAATACAAGCGGTTCGACTCGCAGGAAGTGCTGTTTCCGGTCACCTGCAGCGTTCACCCCTGGATGCGCAGCTATATCGGGGTTTCGCCGCATCCTTTTTTCGCCGTAACGGGGGACGACGGATCGTTCACACTGAAGGGAGTGCCTCCCGGAACCTATACGATCGAAGCCGTGCATGAGAAGTACGGCCGCAGGGAAGGCAAATTGACGCTCGCGCCGAGCGGCGGCGCCACGCTGGATTTCACTTATGGGAATTGATGGCAACTATCGTCCGGGCCTGTACCGGTGGTCGATTCTGCTCGCATTCTGCACGCTGTTGCTGGTAGTCGCGGGCGGCCTGGTCACCAGCCGGGATGCCGGCCTTTCCGTTCCCGACTGGCCGCTCTCCTACGGCAAACTGATGCCGCCCATGGAAGGCGGCATCCTCTACGAACACGGCCACAGGATGGTGGCCACCACGGTGGGGCTGCTGACTATTGTGTCGCTCGTCTGGCTGTTCCGGTGCGAACGCCGCAAGTGGCTGCGCACGCTCGGCATCGTCGCGCTGCTGGCGGTGATTGCGCAGGGAGTCCTGGGAGGGCTGACGGTGCTGTTGCTGCTGCCCTGGTGGATCTCGACCGCGCACGCATGCCTGGCGCAGCTTTTCTTCTCGACCACGGTCGCGATGGCGTTGTTCACCTCCAGCTGGTGGCTGCGCGGTCCCGTGCCCGTGGAGGAAGACCCGAAGTTTCCGATCCGCAATTTATCGCTTGCCGCGCCCATCGGCGTGCTGTGCCAGCTGGCCCTGGGGGCGGCGGCCCGCCACAAGGCCATCGGGTCCATTTACCATATCTCGGCATCGCCAGTCGTTACCGGCGTGATACTTTGGGTTTCATTGCGAATTCTGCTTCACTACGCGGGGAATCGTGAATTGCGCCTCGCGTCGACTACCCTGTTGGGTATTACTTTCTGTCAGGTTTTCCTCGGAATTGCCGCCTACATGAGCCGGATTGCCTATGCCGACGCCGTACAACCGATGCCTTTGATGGTGACGTTTACGGTGCTGCACGTGGCGGTGGGCGCGCTCACCATGGCGGCGAGCGTTTCGCTGGCCATTCTGGCGCGAAGGAACGTCATGTCCCCGGCGCCTGCGTTTGCCGCGGCGTCGGCGGGAATTACGGCGGCATCCTGAGCCATGCGCGACTACATCGCACTCACCAAACCGCGCATCACCTGGCTCATCCTGATGAGCACGGGCGTGGGCTATTTCTTCGGTTTGACGGGAACCGCTTCCGGAGGCTTTAACTGGCTTCTGCTGCTGCACACGCTGATCGGCACGGGGCTGATCGCCTCAGGCACCGCCGCGCTGAACCAATGGTATGAGAGGGACGCGGATCTGCTGATGCGCCGCACCGCCGGCCGGCCGCTGCCTTCCGGCAAGATGACGGCAAACCGGGCGCTGTGGTTCGGGATCGCGCTGGCCGCGATCGGCTTCGGCGAAATGGCGATCCGGGTCAACCTGCTGGCGGCCTTGCTGGGCCTGTTCACGCTTGGCAGTTATCTGTTCATCTATACGCCGCTGAAGCAGCGTTCCCATCTCTCGACCGTGATTGGCGCGCTCCCTGGAGCGATGCCGCCTTTGCTGGGCTATGCCGCATCCCACGGCTCGCTGACGCCGGAGGCATGGACGCTGTTCGCCATTCTGTTTATCTGGCAGTTTCCGCACTTCCTCGCCATTGCATGGATGTACCGCGAGGATTACGCGCGCGCGGGCATCCGTATGTTGCCCGTGGTCGAGCCGGATGGCATGTCCACGGGGCGTCAGATTATTCTTTACGCCTCGACGCTGATTCCGGTCAGTCTCTTCCCGGTGTTACTCGGAATGAGCGGCAAGATTTATCTTGTCGGCGCTCTGATTCTGGGCGGCTGGTTTCTGTACACCGGGGTTCGGGTCGCGTTCGATCGCACCAATGTCAGAGCGCGGCGAGTGTTGCTCGCATCGATCGTCTATCTGCCGATCATCTACGGGCTGATGATTTTCGACCGGCCGTCTCTCTGATGAAACCTTATACGAAAACCTGTTCCGTTCTTCTCTTTGCAGTAATGCTTGGCGCCTGCGAACGCGAAAAGCCGCTCCCGGTGCTGGGTGAGATCCCGCAATTCGAATTGCTCAACCAGGAAGGCCGGAAGTTCAGCCGGGCCGATCTCGACGGCCACGTCTGGGTGGCGGATTTCATCTTCACCAACTGCGAAGGCCCCTGCCCGCGCATGACCTCGCACATGCACCAGATTCAGAAAGCCACGAGCCCCGGCGTGAAGCTGGTGTCTTTTACGGTCGACCCCGAACGCGACACGCCCCAGGCGCTGGCCGAATACGGGAAGAAATTCTCGGCCGACGACTCCCGCTGGACATTCCTCACCGGCGATACCGCCACGCTCAACATGCTCGACCGCGACGCCTTCAAACTCGGGACCCTCGGGGCGGGCATGGATCACAGCACGCGCTTCGTCCTGATCGATCGGAAGGGCCGCATTCGCGGCTACTTCGGTCTGTCCGACGGCGACCCGGTGGCGCGCGTCTCGCAGGCCGCGGCGCAACTCGAAGCCAATCCGGCTTGAGCGCCGCGCCACACGCTAACGGGTGAGCGGCCAGAAGACCTCGGTCTTCCAGTCTTTGGGATCGGGAAAATCCCCGGGGTCGTTGACGTAGCACTCCCAGGGCGGCCCGGAGGCGGCGAGGCCTTCGGCCTCGATCCACTGCTCGATGGCGGCGTAGGCGTCGGGAAGCCCTTCATACGGCCCGGCGTGCATCGTCGTCGCCACGGGGCCGCCGGGCAGCGTGCCGGCGAAGATCGTGCCGGCGAAGATATCGGCATCGTCCGGAGTGCTGACGGCGCCCGATGCAATCCTCATGCCGGGCTCGATCGTGACCGTCCCCGGACTCGCCGCGAGATATCGTGTGAGGGGAAGCCCGGCCAGCGCGATTCCGTGCTGTTGTGCGTAGAGGAAGACACGGGGGAGCGCCTCCGCAATCGCATGGGCAATCTCGGACCGCTTCACGCGCCGCCTGGCCAGCAATACCGGCTGCGGCGCCATCTCCTGCTTTGTTATCGAATACGCCATCTGGTTCCTTTCCGTTGTGCCGTTCCCGTCCGTATAAAAAAGGCCGACGCATGGACCGGCCTGTTCGACGACCCAGGCGTGCCGTTCGATTTGCGCCGCATCCACCCGATCGGCGAAGCCGCGCGCGCGGTAGGCGCCGGGCGCCATCCCGAAGCGCCGCCGGAACGCCCGGCAGAAGACTTCGTGACTCTGAAAGCCGCAGTCGAGCGCCCCATCGAGCACCGAATCGCCGCCCGCGAGTAGCATGGCCGCGGCGCGCCCGAGCCGGAGCCTCTGCTCGAGCTGTTTGGGCGTTTCGCCCACCGCGGCGGCAAACGTGCGCTCGAAGTGCCAGGCGGACAGACCAGCCTTCCCGGCCAGCGCGTCGAGCGAGAGGTCTTCGTCCAGATGCGCCGCCGCGAATGCCAGAACGGGTTGCATTCTCTGGAAAGGCATTCGCATATTTCGCGCGCGAATCATGAGGCCAGTCTAATGGAAACGACGCCGGGGAGCTTGACGATTCCTGCGGTGTCAGCTTTGGCAACTTTGGCAACGCTACGCTTTGGCAACGACGGCGCCAAAGGGGCCCCACATATACGACGTCTCGATGGAGAACCCCGCCTCGGTCAACTCCAGTTCCAGTTGCTGGCGCGTGAAACGATGCCTGGGCCTTCCGGAGAAGGTTTCGCCGGCCTCGAACACGGGCGCGCGAAATGTACAGATGCGGACGGCGTTGGCGAAGACCGGGGTCCACACCGACACCCTCGCCCATGGAGTTCGAATCGCGGCCGAGACCAGGGCCGGCGATCCGGGCCGCAACTGAGCCCGCAGGTCTTTCAAAAACGCCATTCGCCGGGCGCGCGGCAGGATAAAGCCGTACCCGTTCCATCCCACGATGAGGGCATCGAACCGCCCCCCCATTTGCGGCGCCACGCACGGCGGCGCCCAGTCCAGAGTGGCCGCCATGCCACGCTCCGCGAGAGCGCGCTTGCCGGCCTCGACCATCGCGTGGCTGCATTCGAAGCCGGCAGCCTGAAAGCCGGCGCGTTCGAGCGCGATCAGTTCGCGCCCGCCGCCCGCCGCCCCGACCAGGACACGGCCGCCGGGAGGAAAATACGTTCGCACGGCGAGGTCTTCCCAGAACTGAAATCCCCGATCCAGATACGGGGCATTGGTATACCGCGCGCCATCGCCGTAGCTCTTCTCCGAGATCGCGTCGTAGACGGATTCCGGCAGCAGCCCCATCCAGAGGCCCTCGAATAAAACCTGCGAGCCGCCATGCAACACGCGGAAAAATCGGTCGCTCCAGAGGTAGAGCGCCGCGAGAAAGGTCGTGAGCATGGCGGCTGGGAATTCTTGAGCGTAACACGCTTCAGGACAAATGCCGCCGGTGCGATCGCCGCGACCGCCGGCCCGGATTGACGCCGTCGCCATGTACCATATAAGTCAACGTGCAAAGAAAGATCCGGGCTCTCGCCGCGTTGCTGCTGCTTGCATCCATTGCCATGGCGGCGCTTGAAGTCTACGTCTACCGGCGCGATCGCGAACGTCTGAAGATGCTCTACGCGCACGCCGTCAATCTTAACGACATGCGGGACGCTTCCATCAACGCGGCCGCGGCCCTCCGGGATGCCGAAATTCATGCCGGGGATTATCTGCTGACCGGCCGCGCCGCATCCCGGGACGCATACCGGAACGACGCCCGCGACTGGCAGGATGAATCCTCCACCTGGGAACTCCTGGCGGAGCACGACGCCGCAATCGCGCCCATTCGCGAGATCTCCAGAACGGGCAACCGGCTGATGGATGAACTCTCCGCCACAATTTCGCTGTACGACGGGGGTTCGCATGACGCGGCGCTCGATCGTTTTCGCAAAGGTTCCGGCGTTGAGGATCTGAAACGCGTGCGTGAGCAGCTGGCGAAGGCGGAAGTTCTCGACAAAAAGGCGGTTCTCCAGAACGATCATTTGCGGCTCTCCGTGACTCTGTTCGGCCTGCGCCGCGTTCTCCGTGGTGCGGGTGTGCTGTTCTGTCTGGGATTTGCGGGCGCCGCGCTGCTGCTCTGGCAGACGCGCCGCGAGCGCCGGGCGGCGGATAGCCTTGAGGCGAGCGCGCGGCAACCCGCCGCAACGGTCGATTAAGCGTCAACCCGCCGGAGCGTCCCGGCCACTACAAGTGACGTTTATCCTTTCGGTGTCACGAGATACACATCATATAGAGATTTCTATTGACTAGACCCAACATCTTGGGGCAACATTGCAAATGCGACACAAATCGCACGGAGTGAAAGATGGGTCAGTCGGCAACAGCGAATGCGATAATAAAAGAGTTGCAAGTCGAGCGCTCTTCGAAACAAAAACACGCCGGGATTGAATTCCACAAGCACTTTACCGCTCGTCTGGAGGGTGGCAAGACCCCTTACGACGAAGTGCAGTGGGAAACCCGCAACGCCACCATCGGAAACGATAAAGGCGCTGTGATCTTCGAACAACGCGACATCGAGGTGCCGGCGGACTGGTCTCAGACAGCCACCAACATCGTCGCGAGCAAGTATTTCCACGGCAAACTGGGCTCGCCCGAGAGGGAGCGCAGCGTGGCCGAGCTGGTGCATCGCGTTGTCGACAGCATCGCCGACTGGGGAGTGGCCGGCGGGTATTTCGCGACGCCGAACGACGGCGAAAATTTCCGTAACGAACTCGCGCACCTGATGCTGCACCAGAAGGCGGCGTTCAATTCGCCGGTCTGGTTCAACGTGGGGGTGAAGGAATCGCGTGGCTACGGCTGGTTCCATGAAACCGCCGAAGACCGGATCAAGAAACTGACGTCGGAAGCGAAGCCCCAGTGCTCGGCCTGCTTCATTGTTTCGGTGAAGGATTCGCTCGAATCCATTCTGGATCTGGCGAAAACCGAAGGCATGTTGTTCAAGTGGGGCTCGGGCACGGGCTCGAACCTTTCGGCGCTGCGCGAAGAGGACGCCATTCTCTCGGGCGGCGGCAGGGCCAGCGGACCGCTCTCCTTCATGAAGGGCTTCGATGCGTTCGCGGGTGTGATCAAATCGGGCGGCAAGACCCGGCGCGCGGCGAAAATGGTGATCCTCAATGTGGACCACCCCGATATCGAGCGGTTTATCTGGTGCAAGGCAAAGGAAGAAAAGAAGGCCCACGCGCTCATCGAGGCGGGCTACGATTCCTCGCTCGACGGCGATGCCTACAGCTCGGTTTTCTTCCAGAACGCGAATAATTCGGTCCGCGCGACGGATGAATTCATGGGCGCGGTGGTGGAGGATCGCGAATTCTGGACGAAATCCGTTGGCACGCCTGACAAACCGGGCGAGAAAAAGGATCGCGTCCGGGCGCGGGATCTGATGCGCGAGATCGCCGAAGCCACCTGGCAGTGCGGCGACCCCGGCATGCAGTTCGACACCACGATCAATCGCTGGCACCCCTGCCGGAACACGTCGCGCATCAACGCGTCGAACCCCTGCTCGGAATACATGTTCCTCGACGATTCGGCGTGCAATCTCTCCTCGCTGAACCTGATGAAGTTCGTGGGGCCGAACGGGTTGTTCGACGTGGAAGGGTTCCGTCATGCCGTGGATACCCTGATCGTGGCGCAGGAGATTCTGGTGGACAGCGCGGCCTATCCGACGGAGAAGATCGCGCGGAATTCGCACGATTACCGGCCGCTGGGGCTGGGATTCGCGAACCTAGGCGCGCTGCTGATGTCGTTCGGCATTCCTTACGACAGCGACCGCGGACGCGATTATGCGGGTTCTATCAGCGCTGTTATGTGCGGCCAGGCTTACCTGACGAGCGCACGCATCGCGGAAGCGGTGGGACCGTTCCCCGGCTATGCGCAAAACGCGGAGCCGTTTCTCGAAGTCATCCGGATGCACAGGGATGCGGTGCAGGGGATCAACCACCGCAATATCCCGGGCGATCTGCATGCGGGCGCGAAGAAGTGCTGGCAGGAAGCGTACGAACTGGGCGAGCGCGCGGGGTTCCGCAACGGACAGGTGACCGTGATCGCGCCCACCGGCACGATCGGCTTCATGATGGATTGCGACACGACGGGCATTGAGCCCGATCTGGCGCTCGTGAAGTACAAGAAGCTGGTCGGCGGCGGCGTGATCAAGATCGTCAACAACACGGTGCCGGCGGCGCTGATCAAGCTGGGCTATTCGCCCGAGCAGGTGGAGACGATCGTCAGCCATATCGATTCCACGGGCACGATCGAGGGCGCGCCGGGGCTGAAGAACGAGCATCTGCCGGTGTTCGACTGCAGTTTCCGTCCGCAGAACGGCACGCGGTCGATCCATTACATGGGCCATCTCAAGATGATGGGCGCGGTGCAGCCGTTCGTTTCGGGCGCGATCTCGAAGACGATCAATATGCCCGAAGAGTGCTCGGTGGAAGACGTCATGGACGCTTACATCGAGAGCTGGCGGATGGGCCTCAAGGCTGTGGCGATTTATCGCGACAACTCGAAGAAGGTCCAGCCGATGAATACCGGCGCGGGCAAAACGGCGGAGAAGAAAGCCGCCGCGGCGGGGGCCGTGAAGGAAGTGGCGGCAGTGGCGGAGAAGGTTGTCTACCGGCCGGTGCGGCGCAAGCTGGCGGACGAGCGGCAATCGATCACGCACAAGTTTTCGATCGGCGGCCACGAAGGGTACATCACGGTCGGGATGTACGACGACGGGACCCCGGGCGAAATCTTCGTCACCATGGCGAAGGAGGGCTCGACCATTTCGGGCCTGATGGACAGCTTCGCCACCTCGGTGAGCTATTGCCTGCAGTATGGCGTGCCGCTGAAGTTCCTGGTGGATAAGTTCGGGCACGTGCGGTTCGAGCCGAGCGGCTGGACCGGCAACCAGCAGATTCCGTATGCAAAGTCGATTCCGGACTATATTTTCCGGTGGCTGGCGGCGAAGTTTCTGGGCGCGGATTATACGGCGGCGAACGAAGCGGGCGAGTCGGTGTCATTGCGTCCGACAGAGGTGAGTTCGCAGGAAACGCTGCCGTTCCCGGCGGTGGCGACGGACGCTCCGATGTGCGCGGAATGCGGCGGGATGATGACGCGCAACGGGAGTTGCTACAAGTGCGAGAACTGCGGCGGGACCAGCGGCTGCAGTTAGTTAATTAAAGGCGATCTTCCATCGAGCGATATGCTCCCCCCGCGGGAACATATCGCTCGATGGAATGAATTACGATCCCGTTTTCATGGCGCGGAGACTTTATCGGCAAGGCCGGGCGGAGACAGGGCGCGAAAATCCTTCACGTTGAACACGATCGTTGTCGATCGCCTTGAGAATGTCGTAACCGGGAGGAATCTCGCCTGAGTGAACCCAAAAACTCCCTTTCCTGATCAGAGAAGGCTTCCGGTCGGCCGGCTTGAGCACTACGCCCTCCGGGGTTTCCTGGAGTTCGAGGCCGCTCCCCGCGTGCAGGCCCAGACGGTCCCGCACTGGCTTGGGCAGAATCACTCGACCGGCTTTGTCCACCTTCAGCGTCATACCACTTCAATGTGGCACATGGCATTCGGACTGGCAAGTCAGCGAGGCGATCGATTCTGGACAAGGGGCGCTCCCTGAATCGGTTCCATAAGAAATTTTGTTGCCGCATACTCTTCCGCAGTGCGCTCCGGAATGCTAATCTGTCGGTAGCTCGCCGCGAGACAAACGGGTTTTCCGGGGCAATCCCGGAACCCATGTGCGGTTCTCACCTTCAAGCTCCATGCGGAGCTCACAATCAGCAGACAATTTTGCAGTGTTCGCCGGGGCGCAAGCTTCGCCCGGCAACCTTAAGTTGACTTTCCGCAAGTAGCCCTCGCGACGGCTTTCCCTCGCCGGCGGCTTGAGGATAGCTGTCTCTTGAAAGGACCAGCACATGACCACGCTTCCGCTAATGGACAGCCCGCTGCTTTACACCGCCGCTCCGGCGGTGCGAGGGCTTGTTCAAATCGAAACGGCGCCACGGGAACCGATCCCTTCCCGCCCCCTCGAAGCGGGCGAACAGTACCGGTTCCACTTCGATATGACGAAGTGCATCGGCTGCCAGTGCTGCGTGGTTGCCTGCAACGAACAAAACGGCAATCCCGCCGAGCTGAACTGGCGGCGCGTGGGCGAGGTCGAAGGCGGCTACTATCCCCACACGCAGCGCCACTATCTCTCGATGGGCTGCAACCACTGCGTGGAGCCTTCGTGCCTGATCGGCTGTCCGGTGGAGGCTTACACCAAAGACCCGGTCACGGGCGTGGTGGTGCACAGCGCGGATGCCTGCATCGGCTGCCAGTACTGCACCTGGAACTGTTCTTACGGGGTCCCGCAGTACAACCCCGCGCGCGGCGTTGTCGGCAAGTGCGACATGTGCCACAACCGCCTGAGCGACAATATGGCGCCGGCCTGCGTGGCCGCGTGTCCGGAAGGCGCCATCGCCATCGAGATCGTGAACATCGCCGAATGGCGGCGCGACTATCTCTCGGCCAACGCGCCGGGACTCCCTTCGGCGGACGACAGCATTTCCACCACGCGCGTCACGCTGCCGGAGAATCTTGCGCCCGACCTGGGCCGCGTCGATACGAACCGCGTGGCGCCGGAGCATCCCCACTGGCCGCTTGTGTTCATGCTCGTCGTGACGCAGCTGTGCGTGGGGGCGTTCATCGCGCTCTGGCTGCTCGGTTTTCACGGCGCGGGAACCGATTTGAAGATGGCCGCGCTGGCCTCTCTGGCGTTGGCGGGCCTCAGCCTGGGGGCTTCCACCATGCACCTCGGGCGTCCGATACATGCATGGAAAGCCATGCGCGGCCTGCGGCGTTCCTGGCTGAGCCGCGAAGTGCTGACGCTTTCGATGTTCGCGGGCGCGGCGGGCGCGTTCGCGGGCATGCTGTTCTTCGGACTGCCCGGCCGTAACGCGGCGGGCCTGGCGACGGCGCTCGCTGGCCTCGCGGGCATTACCTGCTCGGCGCGTATCTATATCGTGCGGGCGCGCCCCGCCTGGTTCAGCGGCTATACGCTCGCCGAGTTCTTCGCGACCGCACTGCTGCTGGGGCCGGCGTTCGTTCATGCGCTGATTCCCAACGTGCCCGCCGCGGTGCTGCTCGTTTCGGTGGCGGGCGGCGTGGCGCAACTCATCGCGCAGTCCGGAAAGTTCCTCTGGCTTTCGCAATCGGAGGTGTTCGAGCTTCGCTCTTCTTCCCTGCTGCTTTCCGGGCGGCTGCGGGCGCTGTTTGCAATGCGTCTCGGCATTCTGATCGCCGCCGGCATCGTAATCCCGGTCATTGCGGTTTCACCGTGGCTCATCCGGGGCGCCTTCGTGACTGCGCTCGCGGGCGAATTCCTGGGCCGATACCTCTTCTTCGTGAGCGTCGTGCCCAAAAACATTGCGGCCGCGTTTACATCCGATTCAAGGAGGGCGGCATGAACTGGAAGCGCGTCATCGGGCTCGATAACCTGGCTGAAGACTACAAGTTCGCGCGCAGCGAATCCACCGGTTACACGTCGGCGCAAAAGATTCCGGACCGTTGGGTCTCGACCACCTGCGGCTATTGTTCGGTGGGATGCGGCATTGAAATCGGCGTGAAGGAAGGCCGGGCCATCGCCTCGCGCGCGCTCGCCTCGCATCCGGTGAATCGCGGCAAGCTCTGCCCCAAGGGCCTGTCGGAGCACTACACGATCGGCGCCGAAAATCGCGCGAAGGTTCCGTTGCTGCGCAAAAACGGAAAGCTGGAGCCGGTGAGCTGGGAAGACGCGCTCGGGACCATGGTCGAGCGCTTCCGCCAAGTGCAGGCGAAGTATGGGCCGGAGGCGCTGGGCGTTCTGAGCACCGGGCAACTGGTGACGGAAGAGTTCTACACGCTCGGCAAGCTGGTGCAACTGGGCTTCGGCACGAATAATTACGACGGCAACACAACGCTGTGCATGGCCACCGCGGTATCCGGCTACAAGCTCTCGTTCGGCAGCGACGGGCCTCCGGGCAATTACGAAGATATGGAGCGGGCCGACGTCGTCCTGCTGATCGGCGCGAATCTCGCGGACAATCATCCCATCCTCTGCCAGTACCTCGAAGCCAATCGCAACAAGACTCTGATCGTGGCCGATCCGCGCGTGACGAAGACCGCCATGATGGCGGATCTGCATCTGCCGCTGAAGCCGCGCTCCGATCTCGCGCTCATCAACGGCATCGCGCACATCCTGATCCGCTACAACCTGATCGATCGCGCGTACATCGAAAAACACACCTCCGGTTTCGCGGAACTGGAGACGTTTCTCGCGGGCTACACCCCCGAACGCGTCTCCGCGATTACCGGCCTGAGCCCGGACGTGATTTTCAAAACGGCGTTCCTCTACGGGCGCGCCAAAGCCGGCTTCATCGGCTGGACGATGGGCGTGAATCACAGCACCATCGGCACCGCGACCGTCAACGCGATCTGCAATCTGGCGCTGCTCACCGGGCAGATCGGCCGTCCCGGCGCGGCGCCGTTTTCGATTACCGGCCAGTGCAATGCGATGGGCTCGCGCGAGGCGAGTTTCACTTCGAGCATGCCGGGGTATCGCAAGTTCGAAGACCCGGGGGACCGCGCCGAACTCGCCGCGCTGCTGGGCGTGGCAGAGACCAGGCTGCCCGTGAAGCGCGGCCTCGCTTATCCCGATATCGTGGAGGCCACGGTGGCGAAGAAGATCCGCGCGCTGTGGATTATCGCGACCAATCCGCTGGTGTCTTATCCGAACCAGGGGGTACTGCGGCACGGGCTCTCGAATCTCGATTTCCTGGTGGTGCAGGATGGCTATCATCCAACGCCCACCACCGAGCTTGCCGATCTGGTGCTTCCCGCCGCCATCTGGGGCGAAAAAGAAGGCACCTACACCAACTCCGAGCGGCGCGTGAGCAAGGTCAACAAAGCCGTCGAGCCGCCGGGCGAAGCGCGCCCGGATTTCGATATCTTCCTCGCGGTGGCGGGCGAGCTCGGCTGCCGGGATGCGTTGTTTCCCGGCTGGACCGGGCCTGAAGACGCGTTCAACGAATGGCGGCGCGTGTCGCGCGGACGCCTGTGCGACTACTCCGGCATCGATTACGAGTTACTCGCGCGGGAAGGCGCCGTGCAGTGGCCGCGGGCCGAAGACTCCGTGCCCGAACGCGCGTCGCGTCTCTACGCCGACGGCGTTTTCAAAACTCCCGACGGACGCGCGCGGCTCATCTGCGCCGAGTGGGCGCCGTTCCCGGAACAGCCGGGCGGCAACTATCCGTTCGTCCTGAACACCGGCCGCACGGTCGAGCACTGGCACACACGCACGAAGACCAAAGAGGTGCCGATTCTGGAGCGCCTCTCGCCGCGCGCCTGGCTCGAAATCAATCCGCGCGATGCGCAGCGGCTCGGGCTGCGCAGCCACGATTCGGTGGACGTGATTTCGCGGCGCGGGAGCACCCGCGGCGTGGAGTTGCGCCTCACCGAGATCACGGCCCCGGGGCAGGTCTTCATGCCCTTTCATTTCTTCGAGACCAACGTGAACGAAGTCACGCAGAGCGCCTTCGACCCCATTTCGCGCGAGCCCAATTACAAGCAGTGCGCGGTGCGCATTGAGCCGCACAGGCGCGAGTCCGTTGTGCGGCCAGGTCAATCGACTCGCTCGGGAGCACACGCATGAAACGCCTCGTAGTGGTCGGTAACGGCATGGCCGGTGTGGCTTGTGTCGAGCATATTCTGAAACGCAATCCGGATTTCGAGATCACGATCTTCGGCGACGAAACGCACGTCAATTACAACCGCATCATGCTCTCGCTGGTGCTGGCGGGCGAGAAGTCCGCCGATGAGATTGTGCTCAACGACGTTGAGTGGTACCGGTCGAACCGCATTCGCGCGCGGCTGGGCGTGAAGATCCTGGGGATCGATCGCGCGGCGCGCGCGGTAATCGACGAGCAGGGCCAGGCCACGCCGTACGACAAACTGATTCTGGCCACGGGCAGCAGCGCTTTCATTCCGCCCATTCCGGGCGTCGACAAGGAAAACGTCCACGTCTTCCGCACGCTGGACGATACGCAGGCGCTGCTCGCCAAAGCGCGCAAGGGCCTGAAAACCGTCGTCATCGGCGGTGGCCTGCTGGGCCTCGAAGCGGCGCGCGGGCTGCAGGTGCGCGGCTGCGAAGTGACCGTGATTCACCTTGCCGATTCCCTGATGGAGCGCCAGCTCGATGCTACCGGCGGCGAATATCTGAAGCGCCGCATCGAGGGCCTGGGGATTCAGGTGCTGCTGCCCCGCAAGACCGCCGCGATCTTCGGCAACGGCCACGTGGATGGCCTCCGATTCGCCTCCGGCGAAGAACTGGAAGCCGAACTGGTGGTGATCGCGGCGGGCATCAAGCCCAACGCCGAGCTGGGCCGCAAGGCCGGTCTCGAAGTGAATCGCGGCATCGTGGTCAACGATTTCATGGAGACTTCCGACCCCGACATTTTCGCGGTGGGCGAATGCACGGAGCATCGAGGCCAGACGTTCGGCCTCGTGGCTCCGCTGTTCGATCAGGCGCGCGTGCTGGCGGCCACCGTTACGGAAAACCGGGGGCCTGTCTTCTCCGCCACGGCGCCCGCGGCAAAGCTGAAGATCATGGGCGTGGATATCTTTTCCGCCGGCTCGATCGACGAGACTGAGCCAGGCGTCGAGACGGTCCGCTACGAAGACCCGGCGCTCGGCGCCTACAAGAAGCTGTTCATCAAGGACAACCGTCTGCACGGCATGATCCTCGTGGGCGATGTGGAAGACGAGCACATCTATATGGACTGGATGCGCGGCGGGACCGATCTCGCGCCGCTGCGGCGGCAGTTGCTCTTTCCGCCGCAGGTCGATCCCGGGCTCGAAGTGGCCGACATGCCGGACAGCGAAACCATCTGCGGCTGCAACGGCGTGCGCAAGGGCGACATCATCCAGGCCATCCACAGGCACGGGATTACGACGATGGGCCAGTTGAAAGAACGAACCCGGGCATCGACGAGCTGCGGCACCTGCGCGGGCCTGTGCCAGAAGCTGCTGCGCGCGGTCGCGCCCGATTTTCAGGAAGAAACGAAGACCACGCTCTGCGCCTGCGTGCCGTTTTCCTACGAGCGCCTGCGCGAGATCGTGCGCGGGCAAAAGCTCAAGTCGGTGGAAGAAGTGCTGACGATCTACGGCAACCGCAAAGGCTGCGAAGTCTGCAAGCCCGCGCTCAGCTACATGCTCGACATGCTGTGGTGCGGCGATCACGAGGAAGACCGCTCGGCGCGTTTCATCAACGACCGCGTGCACGCCAATATTCAGAAGGATGGAACGTTCTCAGTGGTGCCGCGCATGCGCGGAGGCGTCACCTCTCCCGGCGAACTGCGGCGCATTGCGGACGTGGCCGACAAATACAGGATCCCGATGGTCAAGGTCACGGGCAGCCAGCGCATCGACCTGCTGGGCGTGAAAAAGGCCGACCTGCCGCTGGTGTGGCGCGACCTGGGAATGCCGTCCGGACAGGCTTACACGAAGGGCGTGCGCATGGTGAAGACCTGCGTGGGGACGGAATTCTGCCGCTATGGCGTGCAGGATTCCACCAACACCGGCATCGAACTGGAACGGCGTCTGGAAAATCTGTTCACGCCGCATAAGTTCAAGATGGGCGTGGTCGGATGCCCGCGCAATTGCGCCGAGGCGACGGTGAAAGACCTGGGGTTCATCGGCCAGGAAGGCAGCTGGCAGGTGGTGGTGGGCGGCGCGGCGGGCAAGTCGGTGCGCAAGGCCGATCTTCTCGTCACCGTCGAGACCACGGAAGAAGCCCTGGAGGCCGGCGAGCTTTTCTTCCAGTATTACCGCGAAAACGGCAATTATCTGGAACGCAGTTACGACTTCGTGGAGCGGCTTGGAATGGAAAAGATCCGCAAGGAGACCGTGTACGCATCGGCGGAAGAGAAGCGCAATCTGCTCGAACGCCTGCGCCGCTCGAAGGAGCTTTCGCAGGACGCCTGGCTGGAGCGCGACCGCCCCGCCAACCCGACACAGTTCGTACAAATCGAAGTAATGGAGCGCCAACCCGCATGAACTGGACCGAGATCACACGCATCGAGAATATCCCTCCGCGCGAAGGGCGTCCCGTGCGGATCGGCGATCTTGAGATCGCGATCTTCAATCTGAACGGCCGCTTTCTCACCATTGAAAACGCGTGTCCCCACAAGGGCGGCCCGCTGTGCGACGGGATCGTCACGGGCACCTCCGTAGTGTGCCCGCTGCATGGGCGGCACTTCGATCTCGAAACGGGCATGCCGGTGCGCGCGGCGGAGCCTTCCTGTCTTGCCGTCTTCCCCACGCGCGTGGAAAACGGCGTTATTTTTGTCGACCTCAGCGTCTGAGGGCCGATCGCTCTCCCCTGTCGGAGCAGACTCATCAGGACATCAGGAGAACTGTCATGACACTGCGAAACAAAGCCACCAGCATCCGGCTCGCCGATTTTACGAGCGTCCCCATGCGCGCGTTCCATATGTCGTGGTTCGCGTTTTTCATCTGCTTCTTCGGCTGGTTCGGGCTCGCCCCGCTGATGCCCGTCATCCGCCAGGAATTTCATCTCACCAAAGCGCAGATCGGCAATCTGACGGTCGCGTCCGTCCTGATCACCGTGCTGGTGCGGATGCTGATCGGGTTTGTGTGCGACCGCATCGGGCCGCGCCGGGCTTACACATGGCTGCTCGTGCTGGGCTCTCTGCCGGTGATGGGAGTCGGTCTCGCGCACAATTACGAGACGTTTCTTCTGTTCCGTCTCGCCATCGGAGGCATCGGCGCATCGTTCGTGATTACGCAATATCACACGTCGGTGATGTTCGCGCCGAACATTGTGGGCACCGCGAATGCCGCGACGGCGGGCTGGGGAAATCTGGGCGGCGGCGTAACGCAAATGGTCATGCCGCTGTTGTTCGCCGGGTTCGTCAGTCTTGGCGCGGGCGCCTGGTGGGGCTGGCGCATGGCGATGTTCGTGCCAGGTGCGGTCATGCTGCTCACGGGCGTCGCTTACTACTACCTGACGGAAGATACAGCCGATGGAGACTTCGAAGAGTTGCGGGCGCGGGGTGAGATGACAGGCGCTTCCGCCGCGGGCGGAGCGTTTGCCGAAGCCTGCCGCGATCCGCGCGTGTGGGGTCTGTTTGTCATTTACGCCGCCTGCTTCGGCATGGAACTGACCATCGATAACATCGCGGCGCTCTACTTCACCGATAACTTTCATCTGGGGCTCACGGCCGCGGGTTTCGTCGCGGGGTCGTTCGGAACGATGAACCTTTTCGCGCGCGCGCTGGGCGGCATGGTGAGCGACCGCTGCCACAAGTCCGGGGGACTGCGCGGCCGCGCGATGCTGCTGGGCGCGACCGTTTTCTGCGAGGGGCTGGCGCTCATGCTGTTCTCGCAGATGCGCGTGCTGACGCTTGCCATAGGCGCGATGATGCTGACCGGGCTGTTTCTGAAAATGTCGAACGGGGCGACTTACGCGCTGGTCCCGTTCGTCAACCGGAAGGCCCTTGGAGCGGTGGCGGGCATTGTGGGCGCGGGCGGCAACGTGGGCTCCGTGCTCGCGAGCTTTCTCTTCAAAGGGAGCATGCCGTGGACGCAGGCGCTGTTGATTCTGGGCGCGATTGTCTGCGCGATTGCCCTGGTTTCGGTGACGGTCCGCTTCTCCGATGCGGAGGAACAGTCGGCCGAACGGGAGATCGCCGCACGGCTTTCAGGCCGGGTTGCGGTAGCGGTCGCGATGGGAGACTAAATGAAAAAACTCCTGTTCGCGATAGCCCTGATGACAGCCGCCCACGCGGGCGCGCAATCCACCGCGGACGCAATCAGGCTGGGGGATGTTGACTTCACCGCTACCCTGCGCTCGCGCGTCTATGGCTGGGACTGGTTCCGGAACGCCGGCCCGGCTCAGAATCAGTACGCCTATTCGGGAAACCTGCTGCGTCTGAACTTCGCGGAGAAGCGCGGCGCGCTGGATTGGGATGCCGAAGTCGCCGTGCCGTTTCTTCTCGACATGCCCCACAACGCGACGGCTGCGGCGCCGCAGGGCGCGCTCGGCCTGGGTTCGAACTACTACGCGGCCAACGCGAATCGTCAGTATGCGGCGATGGCGTTCATGAAACAGCTCTACGGGCGCTACCGCTTCGGGGAGAAGGAAGCGCAGAGCGTGCAGGCGGGGCGCTTCGAATTCAACGACGGGTCGGAACTCGCGCCGAAAAACGCCACGCTGGCGACGCTGAAGCGCGACCGCATCAGCCAGCGCCTGATCGGGACCTTCGGATGGTCCGACGTGGGCCGCAGCTTCGACGGGCTCCGTTATTCGTGGACGCACACCACGGACGATTTCACGTTCGTCGCGGCCACGCCCACGCGCGGAGTTTACCAGACGGACGGCTGGGGCTGGAACCGCATCGCCTTTGCCTATGCGGCTTATACGAAGGAGTGGGGGCACGGACGCCACTCGGCCGATACGCGCGTGTTCGCGATCGACTATGACGATTTCCGCCACATCCTGAAGACCGATAATCGCTCTGTCGCGACGCGTATGGGCGATACCGAAAACATCCACATCCAGACCTGGGGCGGGCACAGCCTGCACGCCATTACAACGAAAGCCGGCACGATCGACGCCCTGGGCTGGGTCGCAGTGCAGACGGGCCGCTGGGGCGCCCAGACGCAGCGTTCTTATGCGCTCGATTTCGAGGGCGGGTTCCAGCCGGACATTCTGCCGCGGCTCAAGCCGTGGGTGCGCGGAGGTTACACGATGGGCTCGGGCGACGGCAATCCGAACGACAGGCAGCACGAGACGTTCTTTCAGATTCTGCCGACACCCCGGCCCTACGCGCGTTTTCCGTTCTTCAACATGATGAATACGGAGGATGCATTCGGCGCACTGGTTCTGCGGCCGCACGCGAAGGTCACCGTCTCCAGCGAGTTTCATTCGCTGCGTCTGACGAACCCGAACGACCTCTGGTACGCGGGTGGAGGCGCGTTCCAGCCATGGACGTTCGGCTACATCGGCCGTCCCGCCGCCGGCCGGCGCTCGCTCGGCAATCTCTACGATACGAGCGTGGAGTACCGCGCGAACCGGTTCACCACATTCACGGCGTATCTGGGCTATACGCAGGGTCTTGCGATCATGAAGGAGATCTACCCGACTGGAAAGGACGGCCGGTTCGGTTATCTCGAAGTGCTGTTCCACATGTGAACCAATGCCATTTGGAGGACTCAAGGTTCTTAGTCTGGAGAGCCGCCGCGCGAAGGAAATGGAAACGCTGATTCGCCGTGAGGGCGGCGAGCCATTCGTTGCGCCTTCCGTGCAGGAGCGCGCGATGGAAGATCAGCGCGACGCGTTGGAATTTGTCGAGCGCCTGTACTCCGGCGAGTTCGACCTGTTGATCTGCACCACGGGCGCGGGTCTTGCTTTTCTGCGCGATCTCGCGGTGGCCGCTGCGGCGCTCGAAAAGCTCTCCGAGGGGCTGCGCAAAACGTTCATCGTTTCGCGCGGACCCAAGCCTGTGCCGCTCCTGCGCGAACTGGGCGCGCGGGCGCATATCGTGGTGCCGGAGCCGAATACCTGGAAGGAAGTGGTGGACGCGGTCGCCGCGCGTCCCGAACGGCGCGTGGCGGTGCAGGAGTACGGGCGTCCGAATCCGGAGATGAATGCCGCTCTCGAAGCCCTGGGCGCGCAGGTCACGCCGTTTGCGATCTACCGCTGGGAGCTGCCTCCGGATGTGGAACCGTTGCGCGAGGCGGCGCGGCGTCTGGCGGCGCGCGAGATCGACGCGGTGCTGTTCACTTCGTCGATTCAACTGGACCACCTGCTGCAGATCGCGGGAGAACTGGGAATCGAGGCAGAGGTGCGGACGTCGCTGGCGCAACACGCGGCGCTCGCATCGGTAGGGCCTATCATGACCGCGGCGCTCGAAGCGGCGGGGTTGCCGGTCGATATCGTGCCGGTGCATCCCAAGATGGCGGGGTTGGTGAAAGCCGCCGCGGACCAGACCGCCGCGGAGATCGCACGGAAACGCGCTGGGCTTTACTGAGAGCGCCCTATTGAGGCGGCGGCGGGACCGGCCAGTTGCCATAGAAAGGCGGCCAGTTCGGCGCCATGGCTTCCTGCTCCGGGTAATACATGGAAGCGTAGATCGAGCGGATCTTGCCCTGTTCGACGAAAAACCATTCGCTCAACAGATTGCGGCGGATGGCGACGCCTGGTTTGCGTTCGAAAAGCACGAGGCCCAGCACCGCGCCCGCTTCCTCATCGACGAGCGGATAGCGCCGCGCCGTCACCGCGAAGATGTTGGCCATGGCGCCTTTCGAGGTGCAGTCGGAGACGCCTCCGCCCGCAATCGGCCGCTGCGTGGTGAGCGTTCCGTTCTCGATCCGTGTGCAACCGGGGTGCGCGAGGATCAGCGACCCGTCGTGCGCCGAGAGGCCGTCGAAGTAACTGTTGGCGATGGCGATGAGGTCGGCGCGCGAAAGCCGCTCGGCTTTGGGCACGACGCGCTCCGCGGGGGAATGCGCCAGCAGATAGTCCGAATCGTGATACGCGGCGTTCGCCTGCTGGCCGCCCCCGGCGCCGAGGCCCGGATCGCCTTTCCGCGACAAGACCCACTCGGCTTCGGCGATCCTGCGGTCTTCCACCTTCAGCCGGAGCGTCGCGATGGCGGGGCCGCTCGCCTCTTCGATCAAGCCAAAATAGCCGGCCTGTCCGCTCTCCGGATCGAAATACCTGCGATCGAGCTTGCCCAGACCGGTCGCGCTTTGCCACAGCCCCGTGCCCGGCCGGCGCACCATGGCGTTTTCCGTCTCGCGGAAGCCCGCTGAAAGCGGCGCGGCTTCGGGTTTGTGCTGCACCACCGCGTTGAGATACCGGTCGAGCGTGGCCTTCAAACAGACCCGGTCGCAGGGCGCGCCATAAGCGCTTCCGAGGACGGCGAGGCCGAGCAGAGTGAAACGTAGCATGGCGATATTGTAACGTCCCGCTCCACCGGCTTCCTCTCCTGCGGAACTGCCCACGCGGTCAGAGCGTCTTCAAAAACTCCAGGTCCACGTTCCCGCCCGAGATCACAACCCCGGCGCTCCGGATCTCCTTTGGCAGCATTCCAAAAAGCACGGCGGCCACGGCCACGGCGCCGCTCGGCTCGACGACGATCTTGACCCGCTCCATCAGGAAGCGCATGGTGGCGCGGATCTCGGCTTCGCTCACCAGCAGAATGCGCTCCACGTGACGCAGAATCACCGGGAAGGGCAGGACGCCGGGCGCGGGCGAGCGCAAGCCGTCCGCAATCGTCTCCGGCGGTGGAATGGTCACGCGCACGCCCGCCGCGAACGACAAAGCGGTATCGTTCGCCAGTTCCGGCTCCACGCCGAAGACGCGGATATCGGGCCGGATGGATTTCGCGATGGTGGCGCAACCGGCCAGCAGTCCGCCGCCGCCCACGCACACCACCAGCGCATCCAGATCGGGAAAGTCTTCGAGGATCTCAAGCGCGGCGGTGCCCTGGCCCGCCATGATCATCGGATGGTCGTAGGGAGGGACGAGCGTTCCACCCGTACTTTCGAGGATGCGCGCCGCAATCGCCTCGCGGTCGTCGCGGAGACGGTCATAGTGCACGATCCGCGCGCCCAGCGCGCGCGTGGGCTCCACCTTCGAGCGTGGCGCGTCCCCCGGCATCACGATGGTGGCCGCGGCCCCCACATGTTTCGCGGCGATCGCCGTCGCCTGCGCGTGATTCCCGGAAGAGAAAGCCACCACGCCCCGTTCGAGTTCCGCGGGAGACAGCGAAAGAATCAGATTGGAGGCGCCCCGGATCTTGAATGCGCCGCCGCGCTGCAGGTTTTCGCATTTCAGGAAAACGCGCAGCCCCGCGCGCTCGTCCACGCCGCGGGAGGTCATGACGGGCGTGCGGCGAGCCAGGGGCTTGATGCGGCCGGCCGCTTCGTAAATTAATCCGGGAGAAAAGATGGCGCCCACTTACCGCGCCGTTTCGAATTCCAGACGGGCCTGGCGGTTGTAGCGCATCCGGTCCTGATGCTCCTGATAGAGCGTCCCGAAGCCAACCCAGTAATATCCGCCGACGAACAGCGACAAAAACGGCAGCGTGGGATAGTTGAAAGTCGAAATCGCGAACCAGCACATATAGAGGAAATACGTGCCGCAGGCGATCTCAAAGTAAGGCAGCCATCCGCTGCGGCGTTTGTATTTCTTCACCGCCATGCGCTTCGCCTGCGTGCCCTCGATAGCGTACTTGGGGGTGCGCACGAAGCCGCTTTTCACTCCGAACAGAGCTTCGAGCACGGCCCGCGTGTTGATCAGCGTCAAACCCACGCCCACGGCCATCAACATGGGCAGCAACAGAATCGACCGCTTCCACGATTTGGGATGCAACTCTCTCTGCGCGATGACATAGAAAACCGAGAGGGAACAGAAAGACGCGACGATGAGAGGAAAATCGAGCAGCATCATCTGCCACACGCCCATATAAAAACGCACGATCATCACCGGCAGCATGAGCGCCGAAATCACCATCATCAGCGGATACGAAGCGTTCGGCGTGAGGTGCATGATCGCCTCCGCCTTGACGCGGAACGGAATTTTCGCGCGCATCAGATCGGGCAGCAATTTTTTCGCGCACTGGGTCAGGCCCTTGGCCCAGCGGAACTGCTGGACCTGAAATCCGTGAATTTCGACAGGCAGTTCGGAAGGACAATCGAGGCCCGGCAGATAGACGAACTTCCAGCCCTTCACCTGTGCCCGGTAGCTCAGGTCGGAGTCTTCCGTGAGTGTGTCGTGCTGCCAGCCGCCGGCGTCGTCGATCATCTCGCGGCGCAGCACGCCCGCGGTGCCGTTGAAGTTGAAGAAATAGCCCGCCCGCGACCTTGCGCCGTGCTCCAGAATGAAATGGCCGTCGAGCAGAAGGCCGTCCACCTGGGTCAGAAAATTGAAGTCGCGGTTGAGGTAGCTCCAGCGGGTTTGCACTACGCCGACCTTCGGATCGTGAAAATGATGAACGGTCCGCATCAGAAAATCGACGGGCGGGATAAAATCGGCGTCGAACACCGCAATCAATTCACCGGTCGCGGATTTAAGACCTTCCTGCAACGCGCCTGCTTTGAAGCCTTCGCGATCGGTCCGGTGCAGATACTCGATCGGGTGCCCCATATTGCGATATTTCTCGCACAGGGCGTCGGCGAACTGGTGAGTGTCGTCGGTCGAGTCGTCCAGCACCTGAATCTGGAGCAGTTCGCGGCGATATTCGATCTTGACCGGCTCGTCGATAAACCGCTCCCGCACGTAGCGCGCCTTAT
>VFSW01000250.1_pt1 | contig 75410 bp, 57 predicted proteins | sample 5358111 | NCBI WGS metagenome assembly VFSW01 (sample SAMN11554181, study PRJNA540505) | mine drainage metagenome | isolation source: sediment from site ElyBrook_90M | place: USA: Ely Copper Mine, Vershire, VT | collected 2017
GCGTGATCGCGCCGAGCTTCGCCGACATTTTCTATAACAACTGCTTCAAGAACGGCATCCTGCCGATCGTCCTGCCGCAGGCAGAGATCGACAAGCTGCTCGATGACGCCGGCCGCGGCGCCAACGCCATTGTCTCCGTCGATCTGGAGAAGCAGGAAATTCGCGGGCCCGACGGCGGCTGCATTCCGTTCGACGTCGACCCTTTCCGCAAACAGTGCCTGCTGAACGGCTGGGACGACATCGGGCTCACGCTGCACCACGAGGCTGACATTTCGTCTTTCGAAGCGGCACGTAAGCAACAGATGCCGTGGCTGTGAGGTATGTCGGCCGACAGCCATTATCCGGCCGCGCATAATCGGAAAGGCGCCACGATGCGGTTGACAAGGCTCGGCCATGTGCTGCTGGCCGTGCGCGATATGGCACGCGCCAGGAAATTCTACGTCGATGTGCTGGGCTTCACGGTACTGGAAGACGATCCCGATCACGGCGGTGTATTCCTGACGCTTAACGAGGGAAGCCACATTCTCGATCTGGTGCCCGTTGAAGGCGATGCGCCGCTGCTGCCCGAAAGCCTGGCCGATTTCGTACCGCGCCCGGGCGTCGGCCATGTGGCGTTCCAAGTCGATAGCGCGGAGGACTTGCGCGCCGCCTATCGCGAACTCATTGCTGTAGGGGTTCGCGTCCTGGCCGCCGTGGACCACGAAAGCCAAGAAAGCATCTATTTCTGCGATCCGGAGGCCAATATGTTGGAAATCTATTGGGAACGGCCCAATGCGCGCGAGGTTTTCCGCAACGGCCGCAAGGATCAAGACAAGCTGATCACGCTTTGAATGCGAGTGAAACATGACGACACATAAACTGCTTCTTCTCCCCGGCGACGGCATCGGGCCGGAAGTCCTCGAAGAGACGCGCCGCGTGCTCGGCTGGTATTCCGCCAACCGCAATTTCGCCTTCACGGCCGAAAGCGATCTGGTCGGCGGCATCGCCTATGAGACGCATGGCGCGCCCGCGACCGACGCCATGATGCAGAAGGCGCTGGCGGCCGATGCCGTGCTGTTCGGCGCGGTGGGCGGACCCAAATGGGACAAGCTGCCCTTCCATCAGAAACCGGAGCAGGGACTGCTGCGGTTGCGCGGCGATCTGGGCCTGTTCGCCAATCTGCGCCCGGCGCTGTGCTTCGACGCACTGAAAGACGCCTCCAGCCTCAGGCCCGAGATCGTCGCCGGGCTCGACATCCTGATCGTGCGCGAGCTGACCGGCGGCGTCTATTTCGGCAAACCGAAGGAAATCACCGACCTGCCCGACGGCCAGAAGCGCGCCGTCGATACCCAAGTCTACACGACAAGCGAAATCGAACGCATCGCGCGCGTGGCTTTCGAACTGGCGCGGCTGCGCGGCAATCGCGTGGCCTCGGCTGAGAAGTCCAATGTCATGGTGACGGGTGTGTTGTGGCGCGAGGTCGTGACGCACGTACACGACAAGGAATTCCCGGACGTGGAACTATCGCACATCCTAGCTGACAACTGCGCCATGCAGCTGGTGCGCAATCCCAAGCAGTTCGACGTCATCGTCACCGACAATCTGTTCGGCGACGTGCTGTCGGACGAAGCGGCGCAGCTCACCGGCTCGATCGGCATGCTGCCCTCGGCGTCGCTGGGCGCAAAAGACGCAAAGGGCCGCCAGCCGGCGCTCTACGAACCGATCCACGGCAGCGCGCCGGATATCGCCGGCAAAGGCCTCGCCAATCCCATCGCCACGATCCTGTCGCTGGCGATGTGCCTGCGTTATTCGTTCGGGCGCGGCGAGGACGCGACGCTGCTGGAAAAGGCGGTGGAGCGCGTGCTGGCCGACGGCTATCGCACCGGCGATATCATGCAGCCGGGCATGACCAAGGTCGGCACCTCGGCGATGACGGACGCGATCCTCAAGACACTGGACAAGCTGGCGGGCTGACGCTCAGGCGCTGCCTGTGTTGACGCCCGGCTCGGCCGCGTAAGGCAGCGTGCGCAGGCCGCCCAGGAACAGCGCCGTGGCGAATGCCGCCGCGGCGAGCGGGTCGTGGGGCTCGCGGCCGAGCATGCGCTCGCCGACTTCGAACGCGACGCCGACGATGGCGGCCATCAGGAAATCGGCGTCGATGGGCGGGAACAGACCCTTGGCGATGGCGCTTTCGATGTCCGAACGCAGCTCCTCGAAGCCGGCGATGACCTCCGGCGTATCCATGCGCACGCGCGTCGTGTCGGCAGTGTGGCGGATAGCGCGGAAATTCACCCGATCATCGGACACATATTCGAAGAAGGTGCGGAAGGTGCAGGAGATGAACTCCTCCACCGTCTTCGCCTTCATGCGCTCTTCGTGCAGGCGCGGACGAATTGCAATTGCGACTTCATCGCGAATTGCCTGGAACACTTCCTCTTTCGATTTGAAGTAGTTGTAGAACGTGCCGGAAGCCAGCGGCGTGGCGCGGATGATGTCGCGCACCGTGGTTGCGCCATAACCCAGCTCGGCGAAAACCTGACGCGCCGCATCCAGGATGATCTGACGGTTCTGGATTTTTGTCTGCTCGCGCTTTCCGGGCGACGTGCCGCGCGGCAGCGGACTTTTCAGCAAGGATGCATCCATCGAACCCTCGGATCTGGAACCCCAGACCCTGAGATTGCACCTGTCCGTGACGCCTCGTCAATTTTCATAACAATGATTCTACACTGAAAATGTTGTTTTAATTCCGGCCGCCGCCCCTTGGTTGGCCTTTTCCCGTTCGGGCATGCTCGGAAAAGCACAGGGGCATTATGGGCTTACGCCCACTCTAAAACCCGGATGGTGGAACCCGTCAGTTCCAGCGGCCCCCGCCGAGGCTGAGGCGCCCGGCCCCGAGAAGCGCGACGGCAAGGCCGGTGGCGAAGAAGAACACCTCGGCTTCGAGCGCATAGCCGCCGCTTGGCGCCAAGGCTGCAATCCTGGGAAGCCCGGCCAGCAGCACGGCGACAATCATGTTGCCGGCGACGAGCAAGCCGCCGATGCGGGAAAACAGTCCGAGGATGATCAGGATGGGCGCGACCACCTCGCCGAGATAAACGCCATAGGCCACGGTGCTGGAAATGTTGTGCGCGACCAACATGCCGTCGATCGGGCCGAGCCCGTTCAAAAGCTTGTGGACACCGTGGAACAGCAGCAGCCCGCCAAGACAAAGACGGAGCAATAATTTTCCCAGATCTTCCGACATGAATCCCCCCACCACACGCTTAAGTGGTTGTTGTTCTGGGGGAACTATACCTCAATCCACGCGAAATTGGGAGGATTTGGGAGGCAGAGGCGAATAGGGCGCTGACTCTTCGGTAAATTTTGGAGCGGACGCGACGGAAGGTACGGCGCTATTTGCCGGGATGCGCCGGATTTTCGGACGCTCGGCGCGATGGCGGCTGACCTGCCCGTTCGACCTCTTGGGGTCGTATGCGCGGGTCTTTCCCCGCGGACGAAAGGGCGACGACGCTTCAAAGGCGTGGGTCGCTGCACCCTCGGCTTTTCTTGCGGGCTTCATCTCCGGCGGCGGGACGTCCGAAGATTTGCGGCCATGTCGCCTCATCCCGGCCGCGGGCACGAAGCTGACGCGCAAGCCTTCGACGATCATAAGAACGACAAACGCGACACCCAGCCCCGCGAGAATGCGGATTTGAATCGACTCCGCGCCCAACAACGCGAGCGCCTGATTCCACAATGCACCCCATCCGGCATGACTCATTGCCGACCGCCCCTTGAAACCCCGTCTACCAGTTTCAATAGTGCACGAAACAGGCCGTTTTCAAATGCTTTCCTGCGTGCGGGAAAACGCATAATCGTTTTGGGCCCATGTGCTCAGGAAGCGGGCAAAGCGGCTAGTTCTTGGGCGCGCTTATGGCCCCACGTCCGCGCCTATCGCGTCGCGAACAGACGCAAAGCCGTCGCGCGTCAGGCATTCCAGCAGTTCGCGTTTGACGCGCAGCAACAGGCCCGTGCCGCCATAGACCAAGGCGGTGTAAAGTTGGACGAGGGTCGCGCCGGCGCGGATTTTCGCATAGGCATCGGCGCCCGACGCGATCCCGCCGACGCCCATGAGAACGAGCTTCGTACCGATGCGCTTGCGCATCTCGGCAAGCACCAGCGTCGAGGATGCGAACAGCGGCTTTCCGGAAAGTCCGCCTGTCTCGTTTGCGTGGCGGCTCTTGAGCCAGGGCGGCCGCGCCAGCGTCGTGTTTGTGACGATCAATCCCTCGATGCCGGCCTGCAGCACCACGCCCGCGATGTCATCCATCGCGTGCTCGTCGAGATCGGGCGCGATCTTGAGCAGCAGAGGAACTTTTTTTCCGGCGCGCGCATCAGTCAAGGTTGCGAGCAGCGCGCGCAACTCGTCGCGGTTCTGCAAACCCCTGAGGCCCGGCGTGTTGGGCGACGACACATTTACGGTGACGTAATCGGCGAACGGCGAAAGCCGCGCAAAGGTCGTGCGGTAGTCCGCGATGCGATCGGTACTGTCCTTGTTGGCGCCGATATTGATGCCAACGATGCCGTTGCGGCCGTGCGCCAGGCGTTCGGCGACGCGCTCCATGCCGTCATTGTCGAAGCCCATGCGGTTGATCACGGCGCCGTCCTCGCGAAGGCGATAGAGACGCGGGCGCGGATTGCCGGGTTGCGGACGCGGGGTCACGGTGCCGCATTCGACGAAGCCGAAGCCCATTCTGAGCATCGCCCGGAAGGCGCGCGCATTCTTGTCGAAGCCGGCCGCCAGCCCGACCGGATTGGAAAAGCGCAGACCGAGGGCGTCGACGGCCAGTCTCGGATCGTCCTTCGGCGCGCGCGGCAGGAAGACGCCGAATCTGGCCGCCAGTTCGAGCGTGGCGTGATGCGCCGTCTCGGGCGGCAGCAGGCGCAGAAGCGCAACGATGAGGTCGTTCACGCGCGCCCCCTAGACCAACCCCTACCAAGAGTGGTAATTCCTAATATCAGCACTTTATAGGAAGAATTGCCGCCCATCGGACCGCTTTCTTAGTTCACGCGTATCAGCGACTCGCCGTTTCCTCTATCGGACCACGTCGGAGGACACGCGCAAAGCTGCGTTTTGGCACAACCGGAAACGATCCAACGGAATCGAAATCATGCTGACCCACAAACAAATCTGGACCGCGATCGACGCGCTGGCGGCGAAGAACAGATTGTCGCCTTCGGGACTGGCGAAGCTCGCGGGTCTCGACCCGACGACGTTCAACAAGAGCAAGCGCGGCGCTCCGACCGGCAAGCTGCGCTGGCCGTCGACCGAGAGCATTTCGAAAGTGCTCGCGGCCACCGGCGCGAGCATCGAGGAATTCGTCTCGCTGATCAGCCGCGACGGCAGCGTGCGCGCGCACGTGCGGCTGGTGCCGCTGGTCGGCATGGCGCAGGCCGGCAACCGCGGCTTCTTCGACGACGCGGGATTTCCCGCCGGATCCGGCTGGGACGAGATTCCCTTCCCAGATCTTGCCGACGAGCACGCCTATGCGCTGGAGATCACCGGCGAGTCCATGCTGCCCGTCTATCGCGACGGCGACCGCATCATCGTCTCGCCCGCCGCCAATGTGCGCCGCGGCGACCGCGTGGTGGTGAAGACCAACGCGGGCGAAGTGATGGCCAAGCTGCTGACGCGGCTGACCGCGCAGCGCGTGGAACTGAAGTCGCTGAACCCGGCCTATGACGACCGCGCCTTCGCGCTGTCCGAAATCGCCTTCGTGCACCGGATCATCTGGGCGAGCCAGTAACGGCCCTCGGTCTACGGATACCCCTCGTACTTCCGCACGCGCGCGACATAGGCGTCGTTGTCGCCGCTTTTGAGCAGCGCCAGAAGGTCGCCGGCGCGCTTCTGTATCAGCCGTTCATAGGCGGTGCCCGTCTTGCCGTTCGCGGCCAGATCGAGTGCAGCCTCTATCCGGTCGTGGAAACGATCCACGTCGTAGTCGGACAGCGACAGGGCGTATTGATAGCGTATGACGATGTTGTCCGGCGCCGTCTTGAACGACGCCGCGAAATCGGCCAGCCCCTGCTTGATCGTCGCGCCATAGAACCAGTCGGCCATGTCGGAGCCCGCGTGGTGCACGATGGCGATGTTCCAGCCGCCCAGCGCCGCCATCGTCCAGGGGCTGTTCGGATCGGCGGCCAGCGCCGCATCCAGCGCGTCTTTGGCCTGGCTCGGATAATTGTGCAATCGCGCGACGATGGGCCCGACGATGTGCTCCTTGAGACCGAGCGCGACGGCGAGATAGATCTGGGCGGAGGGCAATTTCGGGTCAGCGGCGATGGCCTGGCGGGCATAGGTTTCGGCGCGCTCCAGACAATCCAGACAGGGCTGATCGAGCGAAACCTCCTCGGCCAGCGTTGCCCGCGCGGCCGCCGCAAAGCCTTGCGCATCGTTCTCGGCCAGGCCAGCCTTGACCGCCTCGTCGTATTTTCCGTCGCTGTAGAGCCGGTCCGGCGGGCCCGCCCCCCAAGCCGGAGCCGCAAGCAGCAGCACGAGGACGAGCAGCCGCTTCATGCAGCCGTCACGAATTCGCCTGTCAATGCCCGGTCGATCAGCGCGGCCGTCTCCCGGCAGCCGAACAGCACGGCAAAGGAGCCGAAACGCGGACCGGCGCTCTGGCCGAACAGCACTTCGTACATCGCCCTGAACCAGTCGCGCAGCGGTTCGAAGCCGTGGCGCTTGCCGATCTCGTAAACCTCGAACTGCACCTTCTCGCCGTCGCGCTCGGCACCGAACGCCCGCAGCTTTTCGGCCAGGTCCGCGAGCGCGGCGCGTTCCTTGTCGCTCGGCGCGCGGTAGCGCTTCTGCGGCTTGACGAAGTCGTCGTAGTACTTGATCGCGTAGCCGACAAGCTTGTCGAGCCCGGGATTGCTTTCGGGCGTCGCCTGCGGCGCGTAGGACTGGATGAAACCCCACAGCACGTCGCGATTGTGGGCGTTGGAGGCGCTGACGAGGTTGAGCAGCAGCGCGAAGCTGACCGGATAGCGCTCGTCCGCCGGTTTGCCGCCGTGGATGTGCCAGACCGGACTTTCGAGGCGCTCCGCGGCGCTCATCTCCTTGCCGTGATAGGCCTCAAGCAGCGCGATGTATTCGTCGACCGCCTTCGGAATGGAATCGAAATAGAGCTTCTTGGCGGCGCGCGGCTTCTGGAACATGAACAGCGCCAGGCTTTCCTCGGTGCCGTAGGTCAGCCATTCGTCGACCGACAAGCCGTTGCCTTTGGATTTGGAAATCTTCTGGCCCTGGTCGTCGAGGAACAGTTCGTAGTTGAAGCCTTCGGGCGGCACCCCGCCGATGGCCCGCACGATCTTCGACGACAACTCGACGGATGAGATCAGATCCTTGCCGGCCATCTCGTAATCGACGCCGAGCGCCAGCCAGCGCATCGCCCAGTCCGCCTTCCACTGCAGTTTGACGTGACCGCCGGTGACGGGAAGTTCTTCTTTCCTGCCATCCTCCTCGAAGACGATGGTGCCGCGCCCGGCATCCCATTCCAGGATCGGCACCTGCAGCACCACGCCGGTCTTCTGCGAGATCGGCAGGAACGGCGAATAGGTGGCGCGCCGCTCCGGCCCCAGCGTCGGCAGCACGATGTCGCGCACCTTTTCGTAATGGCCGAGCACGGTGAGCAGCGCCTGATCGAAACGTCCGCTCCTGTAGCATTCGGTGGAACTCAGGAATTCGTAGTCGAAACCGAAGCGATCGAGGAACGCCTTCAGCCGGGCATTGTTGTGCGCGCCGAAGCTCTCATGCGTGCCGAACGGATCGGGAATCGCGGTCAGCGACTTGCCCAGATGGGCATTCAGCATGTCCTGATTGGGCAGGTTGGTGGGAACCTTGCGCAAGCCGTCCATGTCGTCGGAGAAGGCGAGCAGCCGCGTCCGGGCCCCAGACATCAATTGAAAGGCGCGCCGGACCCAGGTGGTGCGGGCCACCTCGCCGAAGGTTCCGATATGCGGCAGGCCGGAGGGACCGTAACCGGTCTCGAAAATGACGTCCCTGTCACCTCCCCGCTTCTCCATGCGCGCCAAGAGCTTGCGCGCCTCCTCGAACGGCCAGGCGTGGGCCTGAAGTGCTTCATCGCGCAGGGAAAGTGCCGGGCTGGATGCCATCGCCGTGCTGGAGCCTTAAGCGTTTGGAAAGACAAGGAAAGCTAGGCTTTAGCAAGGGATGCCGTCAATGTCTGTCGAACGTACCGCCGCCAGAGACTGCGACCGCAGCGTATTCGCCGGTCGCATCGACGTCCTGTACACGCTCGGCCGGCACTATCTCTCCCTCCCTTTCGCAGTCCTGTGCGTGCTGGCGAAGCTGTTCAGCGGCGGAGATCAGGGCATCCTGCCTTTCCTGCCGCTGGTCCTGCAGATCGTCGTCGCCGTCGCCGCCGAACAACTGACCACGGCCTACAAGCGGCGTTCGCCACACGACGATCCGCGCTATTGGGCTTGGCGCTATACCTTCGTCTCGGCGATCGCCGGAGCGACCTGGGGCATCGGCGTCTTCTTCTGGCTGGTGCCGGGGTCGTTCGTCGCCCAAGCCTATCTCTGTCTCGCCTTCATGGGCATGACGGCGACCGAATTCATCGCCCGCTGCGCGCACCGGCCCGCCTATCTCGCCCATGCCAGTTTCTCGCTCGGCCCCTTGATCGTCATGCTGCTGATCCAGGGCGGGCTTTATCACGACCTGACGGCCATTCTCGTCTTCTGCTTCGGTGGCGCGCTCGTGAGTTATTGCAACGGCATGGCGCGGCTGCTCGACGAAAGCATCCGCCTCAAATTCGACAACACCGGACTGGTGCAGAAGCTGTCTGAGGAGAAGATCGAAGCGGAAGCCGCCCGTGACGCGGCCGAAGCGAGCGCCAACGCAAAATCGACCTTCGTCGCCAACATCAGCCACGAATTGCGGACGCCCCTCAACGCACTGCTCGGCATGGCGCAGCTTCTCGAACGCGCCGAACTTGGCCGGCCGCACAGCGATCACGTCAAGGTGATGGTGGAAGCAGGCCGCGGCCTGCAGACGCTGCTCGACGACGTCATCGCGCTGACCCAGGACGACAACGGATCTCTCGCGGACAGGGAATGCGATCCCGTGCAGGCCGCGCGGGCGGTGGCGCGCCTGTTGCAGCCGCGCGCCTGGGAGAAGAGCTTGCGTCTCACGGTTACCGCCGGAGCCGATCTGCCGCGCGTCGCGGCCGATCCGCGCCGTGTGCGCCAGGCTCTGTTGAAGCTCGCCGAAAACGGCCTCAAATTCACCGAAAGCGGCGGCGTCGAAATCCATGCCCAGGCCTTCGATCGCGACGGCGGGCAATTCGTGCGGTTTGCCGTGATCGACACCGGCTTCGGCATACCGCAGGAAGTCGTGCCGCAGCTGTTCAAACCATTTTCGCCCGGCGATACATCCTATGCGCGCCGCGAGCAGGGTGCGGGGCTCGGCCTTGCCGTCGTCAGACGCATTGTCGATGCCTTGGGCGGTGAAACCGGCTTCGAGAGCGAACCCGGCCAGGGCGCAACTTTCTGGTTCACCGTGCCTGCCGTCCGCGAGGCCGAGCACGATCATCACCTGGAAAGCGGCCGCGATGCCGTGCCTGCCCCGTCAGGCCTCAAGCTTCTGGTCTTTGCCGGGCAAGCCGAGGCTCACAAATGGCTGTCTCACGCACTTGAGCCTTTCGGCAACAAGATCGTGTTCGCGCAAAGCGCGGCCGAAGTCGCGGCGCGCGCAGGCCGCGAAACATTCGACGTCATTATCGTCTCCGCCAAGGACACGGACATTCTGGCCGCCGCCCCGGGCGTGAGAGCACCGATCATGGCTCTGCTGACATCCGGCGAGCGCGCTCCGGTGTGCGCACGCGCGATGCTGCGCTGGCCTGCCGACGCCCGTCAGCTTTACGGCGCGCTGGCAGAGGTCTGTGCCGCCAGAAAGGCCGCGGCCTCCATCCCGCCCAACGAAGAAACCATGGCGGCGATCGACGCAACCGCCTTCGCGGCGCTCGAAAAATCGGTGGGCGTCCCGACGCTGGTGGAAATCCTGAAATCCTATATCGACACGGCCGAACAGCTCTGCGCGGCGCTGGGCGCCGCCAGTGACGATGCCAACTGGCAACAGGCCGCCCGCCTCGCCCAGGACATTGCCGGCAGCGCCAGCGGACTCGGCTTGCTCGCCATGACCGCCGCCGCGCGCGGCTTCGCCACGGCGGCGCGCGAGGGCGCCAGCGCACATACGTTGCGCAACGACGCGCAGATGATCGTGCTGGAGCACCATCGCGTGCGAAAAGCGCTGACGAACCTTTATCCGGATTTGGTGGCGTAGAGCCTTTCTTTTGCATAATGCGACACGCTCATGCTTCGACGCCCTCAGCATGAGGGGTTCAGCACCCCCCTCACCCTGAGCTTGTCGAAGGGTGAGAGACATAGATCGACTGCAACTTACGCCGCTTTAAGTCTGTGTCTTCGCTGTTTTTGCCAACACGGGCAGAACAGAATATTCGCCACGAATCAGAGCTTCCTTCTTTGCGCGACGCCACCCTTTTAATGGCCGCTCGCGCGCAATCGCATCTGTCAGACGACCAAATTCTTCCGACCACGCCAGCTTCACCGGTCTGCGCTTGTGTGTATAACTTTCATATGTACCGTCGATATGCTCAGCCAACCGGTCATCGAGAGATCGTTCGGCGAGACCCACGTAATAGGAGCGGTCGGCACATTCCAATATATACACGTAGAACGTCCCGTGAGCCGGCAGTGCCATAGCGCGCCCAAGATAAGCATGTTGAAGTATGGAGCAAATACTACGCTTTCCGGATCATATTGGCTTTCACCGTTCGACAAGCTCAGGGTGAAGGAGTGAGTAATCCGCAATCTCTCCTGCCCACCCTTCCTGCCCTGGTGCCAGCGGGACATGGCGCGGTCGTGTGTGAAGCGGACGCCTGCCGGCGCGTGGGCGTCGAAGAGGCGCGAAAGATATTTCGCTCAGGCGAAGTCTTGGTGGCGCATGCCGCCTTTGTCGCCGGACGACTGAAAACGCCTCCGGCCAAACCGCTTTACGATGTGCTGGAGCTGTTCGCATTCGTGCGGCCGGGCGTGCCTTGCGTACCGAGTGCGCTGGGGATCGCGCGCGTCCTGGGAATCCCGGCCGTGGACAGCGCCGAAGACGCGGCGCATTCGCTGTGCCAATCAGCGCTGACGCTGCTAAGCGAGATCGCAGACTGGAACGAGGCGGAACGGGCGAAACTTCGCCCGCTCGTACAGACGCTGGCGACAGCCGGTTGGCGCTGGGCAGGCCCAGTCCTGCAACACGTCGGCGAAAGCGAGCGTGCGTCATCCCCACTTGCCGGTTTCGACGCTTGGCGCAGCTTGCGCGAGTGGGAGGACGAAGCACCTCCCGGCAAGCCGTCCTCGCATCCCGTCGCCGTCGAGGAAGCGCGGGCGCGACTGACACAATTGGTAGGCAGCGGCGGCGAAACGCGGCCGGAGCAGCGCGCTTATGTCGACGCGGCAAGCTATGCCTTCACGCCGCGCGAGCATGCCGGCACGCCGAGGATCGCACTGGTCGAAGCCGGCACAGGCATCGGCAAGACGCTGGGCTATCTCGCGCCCGCCAGCCTGTGGGCGGAGAAGAACGGTCCGGGCCTTTGGATTTCCACCTACACCCGCAATCTGCAGCGCCAGATCGTGCAGGAAATCGCGCGGCTCTATCCCGATCCCGCCGAGCGCGAGGACAAGGCGGTCGTGCGCAAAGGCCGCGAGAATTATCTCTGCCTGTTGAATTTCGAAGAGGCAGTCAAACGCACGGCATTGGCGCCGGGACAGCGCAGCGTGGCGCTGGCGCTGGTGGCGCGCTGGATCGCCGCGACGTCCGACGGCGACATGTCGGGTGCGGGTTTTCCGGCATTCCTCGCCGCCACCTTTGCCTTGCGCGAGATCACCGACCGGCGGGGCGAATGCATCTATGCCGCCTGCCCGCATTACCGCGTCTGTTTCATCGAGCGGGTGGTGCGCCGCGCGCGCAACGCGCCGATCGTCGTCGCCAACCACGCGCTGGTGATCGCGCAGGCCGCACAGGACTGGCTGAGCGTCGACGAGACCACCGACACGCAACCCGAGCGGCGCACGCGCTATGTCTTCGACGAAGGCCATCACCTGTTCGACGCCGCCGACAGCGGCTTTGCGGCGCTGATCAGCGGCGCGGAAATGGCGGAACTGCGCCGCTGGGTGCGCGGACCGGAAGGCCGCGCCCGCAGCCGCATGCGCGGCATCGAGGAACGGCTGAAGGATTTGGTGGTCGACAACGAAAACGCGCGCCGCACGCTCGAAGAGGCGGTCGCCGCCGCCAGCGTGCTGGCGGGCGAAGGTTGGATGTCGCGTTTGAGCGCGCCGCGCGGTCCCGGCGAAACATTCCTGGCGGCGATCTACGGCCATGTGCGGGCGCGCAGCGACGACAAGGACGCGTTCTATTCACTCGAAGCCGAAACACAGCCGTTGGGCGACGAAGCTATCGAGGCGGCGCGGCATCTTGGCATCGGCCTGAAGCGCCTGGCCGCGCCGCTGATGCGCCTGGCAAAAACGCTGCGTGCGCAACTGAACGACAAGGCAGCGGAACTCGAGCCCTATCAGCGGGCGCGCATCGATGCGGCGGCGCGCGGGCTGGAGCGGCGCGGGCGCATCATCCTGCCGGCCTGGATGTCGATGCTGGAGAGCTTGGAGACCGGCGAAATCCATGACGAGTTCGTCGACTGGTTCGAGATCACGCGTGACGACGGCCGCGATCTGGACGTGGGATTGGAACGGCATTGGGTCGATCCCACGCTGCCGCTGGCAAACGAAGTGCTGGCGAATGCGCATGGCGCGCTGATCACCTCGGCGACATTGCGCGACGCGGGCGACGGCGACGAAGACTGGCAGAGCGCCGAAGTACGCACCGGCGCCCTGCATCTGCCAGAACCGCCGAAGCGCGCCAGTTTCGGTTCGCCGTTTGCCTATGCCGATCAGGCCCGCGTGTTCATCGTCAAAGACGTAGAACGGCGCGATGCGGACGCGCTGGCGGCGGCTTATCGCGAACTGTTCCTGGCCTCGGGCGGCGGCGCGCTCGGCCTGTTCACCGCGGTGCGCGCCCTGCGGGCCGTGGAGAGCCGCATCGCCGCGCCGCTGGCCGATGCCGGGCTGACACTTTACGCCCAGCATGTCGACCGGCTCGACACCGGGGCGCTGGTCGATCTGTTCCGCAGCGAGGAAAATTCCTGCCTGCTCGGCACCGACGCGCTGCGCGACGGGGTCGACGTGCCGGGCCGCTCGCTGCGGCTGGTGGTGTTCGACAAGGTGCCCTGGCCCAAGCCGACCATCCTGCACAAGGCCCGCCGCGCCCGGTTCGGCAAGGGCTACGACGACCTCTTGACCCGGCTGCGGCTGAAACAGGCCTTCGGACGGCTGATCCGGGGCGCACAGGACAAGGGTTGCTTCGTCATCCTGGAGGCGGCGACGCCGTCGCGGCTGCTCAAGGCACTGCCGGAGCAAGCGCCGGTCCTGCGCTGCGGGCTGGCGGAGGCCGTGCGCGAAATCCGTGGGTTTCTTGGCGAAACCCGGTGACGGACGGGCGTCCGGACCTATACTAAGCATCACAAGAAAAGGTGCGGGTCATGAACGCGGCGGCGGAAGAGAACCTCTTCAGCAAGAACGAAACGGGCGACGGCGAAAGCTATGGCCGTCACACGACGGGCATTCTGCCCGGCCACGTGCTGAAGCGATTGATCCGCGCCCGGCGCGAGGTCGTGACTGCCGAGGATCTCGACGAAGCACAAATCCAGCCCGCGAGCATCGATCTGCGCCTCGGGCCGACGGCCTGGCGGGTGCGCGCCAGCTTCCTGCCGGGCCCCAACGCCACCGTGCGCGACAAGCTCGCCAACGCGGCGATGCACGAGATCGATCTGACCAACGGCGCCGTGCTGGAAACCGGCTGCGTCTATGTCGTGCCGCTGCTGGAAAGCGCGGAGTTCTCCTTTCGCGTCTCCGGCATCGCCAACCCGAAAAGCTCCACCGGGCGGCTCGATGTCTTCACACGACTCATTACCGATCAGGCGCAAAGCTTCGACCGCATCGAGCCGGGCTATCACGGACCGCTCTATGCCGAGATTTCGCCGCGCACCTTCCCGATCCTGGCGCGCAAGGGCTCGCGTTTGAACCAGTTGCGCGTGCGCCGCGGTTCGCCGCAGTTCACCGACACGCAGCTGAAGCGCCTCCACGAGGAAACGCCGCTGGTCGACGGCGATGCGAACATCGACAACGGTCTGGCGCTGAGCGTCGATCTCAAGGGCGAACTCGGCGCGCACACCGTCGGCTGGCGGGCCAAACGCCACACCGGCATCATCGACATCGACAAGCGCTCGGTGCTCGATCCGCTGGACTATTGGGACCCGATCCAGGCGAGCAAGTCGGGCACCATCGTTCTCGACCCCGACGAGTTCTACATCCTCGCCTCGCGCGAAGCGGTGGCGATTCCGCCGGAGTTCGCCGCCGAGATGGTGCCCTTCAATCCGCTGGTGGGCGAGTTCCGGGTGCATTACGCCGGATTCTTCGATCCGGGGTTCGGCTACCAGGCCGGCAAGCCGCCCGCGGCGCGCGCCGTTCTCGAGGTGCGCTCACGCGAGGTGCCGTTCATCCTGGAGCACGGCCAGATCATCGGGCGCCTGGTGTTCGAACGGCTGACCGAAGTGCCGTCCGAGGTCTATGGCGAGGGGCTGGGATCGCACTACCAGCGCCAAGGTTTGAAGCTTTCCAAACACTTCATCGGTTAACCCTGCCGACTTGTTGCCTTAAATCCACACGCCCCTGAAAAACGTGGGGTCAATATGAGGCAACCGTTGCGTCAATCTCCCAACTTTGAGCTACTTCGCGGGCTGCGGGTGTAACGGCATAGGGGGCTATAGCTCCGCAGCATTGTGGGTCCTTCTCGAAGGGGGCAGCATGAGGCGGCTACGGCGCGAGAACGCGCCGGCCGCCTCATGATTTTCCAGGATCAGGCCGCGCGCCATCTCCGGCGCGACGTTTCTGCTCAAATCGAACTCGTGATCGTCTCGTCGTCAATGCGCGCTGGCGGCAGTGACGTAGAGATCCTTTTCTCGATAGGCGATGTAGATATGGAGCTGACGCAGAATTCCCATGCCGATGATCAGGTCCGGCGCGTCGGGGCCCATCTGCGCCTGGCTGTCCGGGACCAACGTGATGTCGGGATTGTCGACGATCACATCGGCGAATGAAAGCTGCTTGAACGGATAACGGCGGGCGTTCTTGGTGCTGTTGGGACCCGGCACATGCTGCAGCTTGGGCGAATCGTCGCTCAGATCGAACATATCCTCGGCGCTCTCCAGGCTCATCACCGAACGGTCGGCGCCGGTATCGATAATCGCCTTCACATCCTGGCCGTCGAGCTGCACGTGAATGAAGATGTGATAGACGTCGTCCATCGTGAAGGGAATCTTCGCAATGGCGGTGGCGTCACGCGTCCAGTACACCACCTTGCCTTCGCAGTGATCTCTGGAAAACAGATTGAGCTTGGCGTTTGCGAAATCGAAATCGACGTCGAAAATGGCCAGGAATTCCGGGCCGATGATGCCATCGACGTCCGGCGGCATGGAACCGGCGGGCAGGAGGGGATATCTGAGGCGCGGCATCCTCAACTTCCCCAGCATGAAGCCCGGAAATGTCGTAAAGCGCCTGATGACGTGGCCGCCAAACATGGTGAGCCCGGACGCCGGCTCAATTTCCGTGGGCAGCCCGAGTTCCGCCGCCTTGTTCTCCGTCAGCATCGTGAAAATTCCGCCCGTATCGACGAGCATCGTCAGAGGATGATCGCCGATCGCAGCCGGCACCGTCACCCGGGTGACGTCCGATCCCATGTCGAGCGCAGCCACCCGTATCAGCTGGCATTTTTCTTCCGCCCGCGCTGGATGCGTCAGGCTCAGAAAACTCAGCGCCAGCATGGCGCAGACCGATTTCCGCATACCCCCTCCAACCCTGCGTTCACGGCACGCGCTTGATGTCCTCGCGTGCCGCGCGATATTCGACAAAATTGTGCGGACACTCGGTCACCGCCTGCTGAAGCAGAGTCTTGGCGGCGGCGGCATTGCTGCCGAGCTGCCATTCCGCAACGTAGAAATCGGCCTCGCATTTCTGGTTTGTCGCCGCGCCGGCATCGCCCTCGGCGGCCGCCTTGTAGACCGCGTCCACCGTCTCCTTGCCGCGCATGAAATCCAGCAGAGGCGCGGGCCAGTCATCCGCGTCGAGAGCGGAGACTTTCTTTGCGAAGGCGGTCGCGTCGAATGTTCCCGCGCGGGCGGCGGAAATGGCGAACCACAGCAGATTGTAGCTGGCCTTCGGAGCAAGCTTGAAGGCCTGCGCGTAATCGTCGGCGGCCGGCGCGAACTCTCCGCGATACCAGTGAAAATCGCCGCGCATTCTATAAAGCGGGGCAATCGGAGAAATCGCGAGCGCCGCATTCAGGTCCGCAAGCGCCGCGTCGGCGTTGCCGAGGCATCCGTTCGCGCGCGCCCGGACCATATAGGCATCCAGATACTGCGGCCGGAGCTTGAGCGCCGCATTCACATCGGCGAGCGCCGAGGCGCATTGCTGCGTCTGCAGATAGGCCTGCGCCCGCCCCACATAGGCGTTGGGGACATAGGCCGGCGCCAGATCGCCCGCCGTCAGCGCGCTGCTGTAGGAGGAAATCGCGAGTTTGACATCGCCAGCCCGCATGGCCTCGACGCCGCGGAAATAATCGTCGTAGGCGGCCGCACTGGCCGAGCCGACCAAGAACACGAGTGCAACGACAGCATAGCGCACCATCACCACTCCCCCACTGGTTGAAATCATATGGGGGCGGACAGTCGTTGGCAACGGGGCGGATCAGGCGGCGGCCACCGCGCGCGGATTGTAGTTGAGGATCGGGGCCAGCCAGCGTTCGGCTTCCTGCAGCGTCCAGCCCTTGCGGCGGGCATAGTCCTCGGCCTGGTCCTTCTCGATCTTGCCGACGCCGAAATAGCGGCTGTCGGGATGCGAAAAATAGAATCCGGAGACCGACGAGCCCGGCCACATGGCGAAGCTTTCCGTCAGTTTCACGCCGGCCCGCGCTTCGGCATCCAGCAGCTTGAACAGCGTGCCCTTCTCAGTGTGTTCGGGTTGCGCGGGATAACCGGGCGCCGGACGGATGCCGCGATAGGCTTCCGCGACCAGCTGATCGTTGGCGAGATTCTCATCCGGCGCATAGGCCCAGAATTCCCGCCGCACGCGTTCGTGCAGGCGCTCGGCGAAAGCTTCGGCGAGACGGTCGGCCAGCGCGCGCAGGAGAATGGCGGAATAGTCGTCCTTGTCGGCTTCGAAGCGCTTGATATGCGCTTCCTCGCCATGACCGGCGGTCACCACGAACCCGCCGATGTAGTCGTCCACGCCCGAAGGCGCGATGAAATCGGCCAGCGCCAGGTTGGGCTTGCCGCTGTCGCGCGACATCTGCTGGCGCAGCGTGTGCAGCGTGGCGATCGGGAATTTGCGCGCCTTGTCGCCGAAGACCAGGATGTCGTCGTCGCCTTGCGCATTGGCGGGAAAGAAGCCGAAGGCGGCGCGCGCCGTCAGCCATTTCTCGTCGACGATCTTCGCCAGCATCTTCTGCGCGTCGCCGAACAGCCCGCGCGCCGCGGCGCCGTATTTGTCGTCTTCCAGGATGGAGGGATATTTGCCGACCAGTTCCCAGGTCTGGAAGAACGGCGTCCAGTCGATGTAGCGCGCGATCTCGGCGAGGTCATAATTGTCGTAGGCGCGCACACCCATGAAGGTCGGCACCGGGGGGGCGTAGTTCGCCCAGTCGAATTTCGGTTTGTTGGCGCGCGCTTCGGCGAGCTTCAGACGGCGGCCGGGCGCGCGCTGGGCGGCGTGGGTGCGGGCGATCTCCTCGTATTCGCGGCGGACATTGGCGACGAAGTCAATGTTGGCGGTCTTGCTCAACAGGCTCGACGCCACACCCACGGCGCGCGAAGCGTCGGTGACATACACCGTCTGCCCGCGGCGGTAATTGGGATCGATCTTGACGGCGGTATGGACGCGACTGGTGGTGGCCCCGCCGATCATCAGCGGGATGCTAAAGCCCTGGCGTTCCATCTCGGCCGCCACATGGCACATCTCGTCGAGCGACGGCGTGATCAGGCCGGACAGGCCGATGATGTTGGCGCCTTTTTCCTTCGCGGTGTCCAGAATCTTCTGCGCCGGCGTCATCACGCCAAGGTCGATCACCTCGTAGCCGTTGCACTGAAGCACCACGCCGACGATGTTCTTGCCGATGTCGTGCACGTCGCCCTTCACCGTGGCCATGACGATGCGGCCAGCGGGCTCCTTGGTCTGGTTCAGCGCCTGCTCGGCCTCCATGTAAGGCAGCAGATAGGCCACGGCCTTCTTCATCACGCGGGCGGATTTCACCACCTGCGGCAGGAACATCTTGCCCGCGCCGAACAGGTCGCCGACCACGTTCATGCCGGTCATCAACGGGCCTTCGATCACGTCGAGCGGACGTGTGGCCAGCTGACGCGCTTCCTCCGTGTCTTCCACCACGAAGCCGTCGATGCCGTGGACCAGCGCATGGGTGATCCGCTCCTGCACCGGCAGCGAACGCCAGGCGGCATCCGCCACTTCGGCGACCGCGCCGCCGCCCTTGAACCGGCTGGCGAGATCGAGCAGGCGCTCGGTCGCGTCGGCGCGACGGTTGAACAGTACGTCTTCGATGCCCTCGCGCAGCGGCGTCGGGATGTCCTGATAGACCGCGAGCTGGCCGGCATTGACGATACCCATGTCCATGCCCGCCTTGACGGCGTGGAACAGGAACACGGAGTGCATCGCCTCTCGCACGGCGTCGTTGCCGCGGAACGAGAAGGAGAAATTCGAGACGCCGCCGGAGACATGGACGTGCGGGAGCTCCTTGCGGATACGTTCCGCCGCCTCGATGAAGGCCACACCGTATTCGTTATGCTCCTCCAGCCCCGTTGCGACTGCGAAGATGTTGGGATCGAAGACGATGTCTTCCGGCGGGAAGCCGACCTGGTTCACCAGGATCTCATAGGCGCGCTTGCAGATGTCGAATTTGCGCTCGCGGGTGTCGGCCTGGCCCTGCTCGTCGAAAGCCATGACCACGACGGCGGCGCCGAAGCGGCGCACTTCCCGGGCGCGCGCGACAAACGCCTCCTCGCCTTCCTTGAGCGAGATCGAATTGACGATGGCCTTGCCCTGGGTGCATTTGAGGCCGGCTTCGATCACGCTCCATTTGGAGCTGTCGATCATCAGCGGCACTTTTGCGATGTCCGGCTCGCCGGCAATCAGATTGAGGAAGCGCTTCATCGCGGCCTCGGAATCGATCAGACCCTCGTCCATGTTGACGTCGATGATCTGCGCGCCGTTCTCGACCTGGTTGCGTGCGACTTCCAGCGCGGCTTCGTAATCGTTGGCGGCGATCAGCTTGCGGAACTTGGCCGAGCCCGTGATGTTGGTGCGCTCGCCGATGTTCACGAAATTCATGTCGGGCGTCAGGGTGAAGGGTTCGAGGCCGGAGAGCCGCAGATAGTGCGGCTTCTCGGGAATGGCGCGCGGAGTGACGCCTGCGATCGCTTCCGAGAACGCCTTGATGTGTGCCGGCGTGGTGCCGCAGCAGCCGCCGACGATGTTGACCAGGCCCGAGCGCGCGAACTCGCCGATCTTCTCGGCCATCTGTTCCGGCGTGTCGTCATAGCCGCCGAATTCGTTGGGCAGGCCGGCATTGGGGTGGGCGCTGACCAGCGTATCGGCGACGCCCGCGAGCTCCGCCACATATTGGCGCATTTCCTTGGCGCCGAGCGCGCAGTTGAGGCCGACGGCAAACGGGCTGGCGTGCCGCACCGAATGCCAGAAGGCCTCCGGCGTCTGGCCCGTCAGCGTGCGGCCCGACAGGTCGGTGATCGTGCCGGAAATCCACACCGGCAGGCGCTCGCCCAGCTCTTCGAAAGCTTCCTCGATGGCGAAGATCGCCGCCTTGGCGTTCAGCGTGTCGAAGATCGTCTCGATCATCAGCAGGTCGGCGCCGCCCTTGATCAAGCCCAGCGCGGCCTCGCGATAGGTGCGGCGCAGTTCGTCGAAGGTGATGTTGCGGAAAGCGGGATCGTTGACATCCGGCGAGATGGACGCGGTACGGTTCGTCGGTCCGAGAATGCCGGCCACCAGCCGGGGACGGTCGGACGTCGTGCGCGCATCGCAGATCTCGCGCGCCAGCTTCGCGCCTTCGAAGTTCAACTCGCCGACCAGATGCGCCAGACCGTAATCGGCCTGCGAGGTCTCGGTCGCCGTGAAGGTATTGGTCTCGATGATATCGGCGCCGGCCGAGAGATAGGCGTCGCCGATCTCGCGGACGATGTCGGGTCTGGTCAGCGTCAGAAGGTCGTTGTTGCCCTTCAACTCGCTGGTGTGGTTGGCGAAGCGCGGGCCACGGAAATCGTCTTCGCCGAGCCTGTAACCCTGGATCATCACGCCCCAGGAGCCGTCGAGCAGCAGGATGCGCTTCCGCGCTTCCTCCCTCATCCAGCGAATGCGTGCGGCGCGGTCGAAACTCATGACAATTCCTTTGGCGCCAACCCGAGTATGCGGCACGTCGCGTAGGTCAGGTCGGCCTGGTTGAGGGTGTAGAAGTGAAACTGGTCGAAGCCATGGGCGCAAAGCTCCTGCGCCTGCTCGGCGAGCACGGCCGCCGCGACAATGCGCCGGCTTTCGAGATCGTTGTCGAGACCTTCGTAGAGGCTGGCAAGCCACGGCGGAATGCTGGCGCCGCAGCGCGCCGCCATGCGCGCAATGCCCTTGAAATTGGTCGACGGCATCAGGCCCGGCACGATCGGCGCGGAGATGCCCGCCGCGGCAGCCCGGTCGCGCAGGCGTGCGATGGCATTGTTGTCGAAACAGAACTGTCCGATGGCGCGCGAAGCGCCCGCGCCCACTTTGCGCTTCAGGAGTTCGATGTCGTGCTGGAGCGAGGGCGAATCCGGATGCCGCTCGGGATAGCAGGAAACGCTGACAGTAAACGCCGCGATGGCCCGGATGCCCTCGATCAGCTCCGGCGTGGAGGCGTAACCCTGCGGATGTGCGGCGTAAGGTACGCCGGCTTCCGGCATGTCGCCACGCAGCGCCACGATATGGCGCACGCCCGCCTGCCAATAAGAGCGCGCGACATCGTCGATCTCGTCCCGCGTGGCGGCGACGCAGGTGAGATGCGCCGCCGGGCTGAGCGTCGTCTCTTCCACGATGCGCTTGACGGTGGCGTGGGTGCGGTCGCGCGTCGATCCGCCCGCGCCATAGGTGACGGAGACAAAGGCCGGCTGCAGCGGTTCCAGCCGTTTGATCGCGCGCCAAAGCTGTTCTTCCATCTCCGCGGTTTTCGGCGGGAAGAATTCGAACGACGCCTTGATCGGGCGATGGTCGGCGACGACGTCTCGCAGTCTCATGCCGCCTCCGCGCGCGATTTTGCCGGCACCTGGGCGACCCATATCTTCACGGTCAGCTTTTCCCTGGAATGGACATGCGGCGCGATGGCCTCGCCGGCCATGGACTTCAAGCCCGCGACCGCGAACCAGCCCTGCACTTCCTTGTCGGAGAAGCCGAGGCGGCGGTGCGCGTAATCCTCGCGCAGGAATTCCAGATCGTGCGGCGCGAAGTCGGCGATCAGCAGCCGGCCACCGGCGCGCATCACGCGTGCGGCTTCGGCGACGGCCGCGCCCGGATCATCGAGATAATGCAGCACCTGATGGAACAGCACCGCGTCGATGCCGCTCAGCGCGCCGCCCGTCTGGAACGGGAGACGATACGTGTCCGCAAGGCGCACCTGGCAATGCGCGAGATTCGCGCGCATCAGCCGGTCGCGCGCGATCGCCAACATCTCCGGACTGACATCGACGCCGACGGCACGCTTCACCTGCGGCGCGAGCAGCTCCAGCATCCGCCCGGTCCCGGTTCCTGCATCCAGCAGGTGCTCGATCGGGGCGGCGCCAAGCTGGCGGACGATGGCCTCTTCGACATCTTTTTCCGCCGCGTGCAAGGCGCGGATGCGCCCCCACTCCGAAGCGTTGGCTTTAAAGTACGCGGCCGCTTCCGCTGCACGATGCTCGCGAACCGCGGTCAGCCGTTTCAGATCGGTCTGGTGCGGCCCCGCCGCCAGTTGCGAAAGCGTGGCGCCGAGCACCGCGCCTTGCCCTTCGTCGGTCGCCCGGTAGAAGACCCAGCTTCCTTCCTTGAATCGCTCGATCAGGCCCGCCCCGCAGAGAAGCTTCAGGTGGCGGGAGACACGCGGCTGGCTCTGGCCTACGATCTCAATCAGTTCACTGACGGTCAGTTCCGCCTGCCGCAACAGCAGCAGCAGGCGCAGGCGCGTGGGATCGCCGGCGGCGCGCAGCATGGCGACAAGCTTGTCCATGACCGTCCTCTCTCAATACATATAAACATATCTTTATATGGTTGGTCCAGACAAGACCTGCCGGCGGAGCTGCGTTAGGAAGGAGAAAAGCCTCGCCGTCACTGGCTGACGACGGCGGCCGGGCAGGACCGGGGCGTTGGGGGACATGCGAACTTTGGTGATTGCCGTGGCCCTGGCGGCTTGCACCAATCCGAGTCGGGACATGTTGGCGAACAACGATCCGTATGAAGCGGCGAACCGGAAAATCTTCGCGTTGAACCAGAAGATCGATAGCGTCCCGCTTCGCCGGGCGGCCAAGGCCTACAACACCCAATAATCCCGCGGCCAGTTCGCGACTCGGCGCATAACACCCTGAAAAATCTTGATCTTCCAGTGACGTTCGTCAACGACGCCCTGCACGGCGAAACCACGCGCGCAGGCCGGACGGTATTGCGCTTCGCCGTGAACTCGACGTTGGGCGTCGGCGGCTTATTCGACGTGGCTTCGCGCATCGGCATTCCCCACCATTCCGAGAACTTCGGTCAGACCCTGGCGGTTTGGGGCATCTGGTTCTGCCGCTGATCGGTCCGGCGCCGCCGCGCGACGCAGTCGGACGCACTGCAGACGTCTTCTTCGATCCAGGCCTCTACATCCCCATGAAACAGCATCCCTGGTGGAGGGCTGGACGTATCTATCTCACCTTCCTCGACCTTCGCGCGCGCAATTTCAACGCCCTGGACGACATAGAGCGCGACTCGCTCGACTTTTGCGCGACAACCCGCAGCCTGTACCGGCAATATCGGGCCAAAGAAGTCCGTAACGGCGGGATTGAAGCGCCTCTGCCCTCAGAAAACTAAACGGCCGCCATGAACTTGCCATAAGGCGGGTCGAGCATTACCTGTGGAGCGGCTCAGTCAGGGGTTTATTGGCGCATGCGCAATCTTTCATTTCGACCGAACGCTTTCAGGTCAGTACGGGTGCTACAGTTGGCCCTCGCCGCGCTCGTTCTCGCGGTGGGGTTCGCCGCGGCCGCCGGCCCCGCATTGGCGGCAAATCCGGCCGAGCAATTTGTCGCCGACAACGTGCAGAAGGGCCTGACGCTTCTCAACGACAAGCAGTCGTCGAAGGAGCAACGCCGCACGCAGTTTCGCGACTTCCTGCTCGGACTGACCGACATCAAGGCAATCGCCGACTACACGCTGGGGCAGTACCGTCGCGGAGCGCCGGCCGCGGAACTCAGCGCCTACGAGGAATCGTTCAAAGAATATGCGCTGGCCGTCTACCAGTCCTATTTCGCGAAATATTCCGGCCAGACGCTCAAGGTGACCGGCTCCTATCCGCTGGGCGCGGGCGAGACCATCGTCAAGACCGTGATGCTCGATCCCGACGGCACGAGCGACGGCAAGCCGCTGGAAGTGAACTTCCGTGTGCTCAGCGAAGGCGGCCACATGGTCGTCGTCGATTTCTCGGTGGAAGGCGTGTGGGTGCGCGAACTGGAGCGCAACGACTTCACGTCGTATCTGGGTCAGAACAACGGCGACGTCGCCATGCTGACGGCCATGCTGAAGAAAAAGACCCAGATGATGCAGTGAGCCGTCAGCCCCGCGTGAACCGCTTGTATTTGATGCGGTGGGGCTGGTCGGCGTCGATGCCGAGCCGGCGCTTTTTGTCGGCCTCGTAATCCTGGAAGTTGCCTTCGAACCATTCCACATGGCTGTCGCCTTCGAAGGCCAGCATGTGGGTGGCGATGCGGTCCAGGAACCAGCGATCATGGCTGATGATCATGGCGCAGCCGGCGAATTCTTCCAGCGCCAGCTCCAGCGCGCGCAAGGTCTCGACATCGAGGTCGTTGGTCGGTTCGTCGAGCAGCAGCAGGTTGGCGCCCGACTTGAGCATCTTGGCCAGGTGAACGCGATTGCGTTCGCCGCCCGATAGCTGGCTGAGCTTCTTCTGCTGGTCGCCGCCCTTGAAGTTGAAGGCGCCGACATAGGCGCGGCTTTGCATGGTGCGCTTGCCCAGTTCCAGCACGTCCAGGCCGCCGGAGATTTCCTCCCACACGGTCTTTTTCGGATCGAGGGTGTCACGGGACTGATCGACATAGCCGATGTGCACCGTCTCGCCGATGCGCAGCGTGCCGGCATCGGGCTTTTCCTGGCCGGTCAGAAGCTTGAACAGCGTGGTCTTGCCCGCGCCGTTCGGCCCGATGACGCCGACGATGCCGCCGGGCGGCAGGCTGAAGTTCACGTTCTCGAACAGCTCGCGATCACCGAAGCCCTTCATCAGGCCCTCGGCTTCCACCACCAGCGAGCCCAGCCGCTCGGCCACGGGGATGACGATCTGCGCCGCCGTGCCGCGCTGTTCCTGGGACTTCGCCAGCAGTTCTTCATATGAATTGATGCGCGCCTTGCTCTTGGCCTGGCGGGCTCGCGGGCTTTGCTGAATCCATTCGCGTTCGCGGGCGATGGTGCGTTCGCGCGCCGCCTCTTCCTGACCTTCCTGATGCAGACGTTTTTCCTGCACCACCAGGAAGGAGGAGTAATTGCCTTCGTGCGGAATCCCGCGGCCGCGGTCCAGTTCCAGAATCCAGCCGGTCACGTTGTCGAGGAAGTAGCGGTCATGGGTGACCAGGATCACGCAACCCTTGTATTCGCGCAGCGTGTGCTCCAGCCACGCCACCGACTCCGCGTCCAGATGGTTGGTCGGTTCGTCGAGCAGCAGAATATCGGGCGCATCCAGCAGCAGCTTGCACAGCGCCACGCGGCGCTTCTCGCCGCCCGACAGCGTGGAAACCTGGGCGTCGCCTTCCGGACAGCGCAGGGCATCCATCGCCTGGTCGATCTGGCTGTCGAGATCCCACAAGCCCTGCGCCTCGATCTCGTCCTGCAGCCGCGCCATCTCGTCGGCCGTCTCGTCGGTGTAGTTCGAGGCAATCTCGTTGTAGCGGTCCACCAGCGCCTGTTTGGCGGCCACACCTTCCATCACATTGGCGCGCACGTCCTTGGAGGGATCGAGTTGCGGCTCCTGCGGCAGGTAGCCCATGCGCACGCCGTCGGCCGCCCAGGCCTCGCCGGTGAACTCCTTGTCGAGTCCCGCCATGATGCGCATCAGCGTGGACTTGCCGGCGCCGTTGACGCCCACGATGCCGATCTTCGCACCCGGATAGAACGACAGCCAGATATCCTTCAGCACCTGGCGGCCGCCGGGGTAGGTCTTCGACAACCCCTTCATCACGAACACGTATTGCGGCCCGGCCATCATGTATCCTTTGCGGAGACGTTTGGTGTGTGCGGCGTTTTAGTTTGCTGGCCGGCCGGGTCAAGCCCGACTATGCCAAGGCTTCGACGGGACAAGCGAGCCGTTATTTTGAGGTTAGAACTTGATCTTCGCCCGCGACAGCAGCGAGACGGCATTGTTGCCGTTCTGGCCGCCAAAATTCGTCTGGTAAGCGGCGTTGGCCTGCAGCGCGACGGAATTGCCGAAGAAGTTGGTGACGTAGCCGAGTTCGATGTCGGTTTCCGGCGTCGTCGTACCGAACAGCTTGTCGCGTCCGAAGAACTGCATGTCGCCGGAGGCCGTGGTCGAGAAGCTGCCGGCGCCGTAATTCGGCGCAGGACGCGAAAACGCCAGACCGAGCGCGTCGTTGCCGAACAGGCCGTGTTTCGCCACGGCGATGCCGTAGGACTGCGTGTGCAACTCGGATTCCAGACCGCCGGTAAAGGCGCTGGGCCGAAGGTCGAGTTGCGTCCGCCCTTCGCTGTACGACGCCGTGGTCACCCAGCCGCCGCCGAAACCGACATGCGCCGAAACACCGAGCGCCGACGTGCGCGCCAGATCGATCGCCTCGTTGCTTTCGCCCAAAGCGCCGCCGCGCTCGGTTGTCTGTGAGGCGGTGAAGCCGAACCCGCCCCATTTCGCGAAATTCCAAGACAAGCCGGCGATCAGCGAATTGGTGCGTCGCGCGTCGTAAGGAAGTCCCGAGCCGCCAAGCCGTGCGACGGCAAATCCGGAATCGAGCAGATACGGATTGAGGCCGGGTTCCGACGAAGCCTCGCCGACAGTCAGGTGCAGGTTGCCGGTCAACGCCATGGCCGCGCCGACAAACGAGCCTCCGCTCGACAGCGACGCATAAGGCGAATTCATCGCCGAAGCGTCATAGAAAAGGCCGTCATACCCCCCTGCCGCCGGCGCGTATCTGTCGAGCACGCGCGCGACATCGACATTGAAACCGGTCTCGAAGGTCAGCCCGTCGAACAGCGCGAACTCGCCAGCGACTTCGTTCGTGGCATAACGCGAAAGATCCGCTGGCCCCGAAGACAGGCCGGGCAGCACGGAGGGCAGATCAAACGAGAACGAATAGTCGGCAAGACGCGACGCGGGCGCACTGATAACGCTCCCATGAGCATCGGCTGCGGACGCGCAAACGGGCAAGGCGGCTACCGATACGGCAACGCCCGCGGCAACGATCAGCGCGCGGTTGAATAGACCCCTCATGACACGCGTTTGCGTTATAAGCATCCTAAAATTCGACCCTCAATCTATCAGATCGTAATGCCAAAACTCAAAGGATTCCTTGGTTTTTTGCGTGACATTGGGGCAACATTCGGGAACACAATTGGCGCCGTCCCGACGCCCCGGAGCGCCAGCAGGGGGCCGTATCCTGTGGATAGACGCCATGCCCCCCCATTCCCTTGTTCCAGCAAGGAGACCGGAGGCGCCTCTCCCTGGCCGGCGGTCCCGGGCCTTTTAGGACATAGGCCCTATTGCGCAGTTTCCCGCCATTGCCCGAAGGTATGGCGCAGATGACGCTCCCACCCTTCAAGGCTGCGATTCTCCCGGTCACGCCGTACCAGCAGAACTGCTCGCTCGTCTGGTGCCCAAGGACCATGCGCGGCGCGGCGATCGATCCCGGCGGCGAGGTGCAACGGCTGAAGGACGCCATTGCCGCCAACGGCGTCACGCTCGAGAAGGTGTTGCTCACCCACGGCCACCTCGACCACGCTTCCGGCGCCGCCAAACTGGCGCGCGAGACGGGCGTGCCAATTGAAGGTCCGCATACGGATGATGTCTTCCTGCTCGAAGCCCTCGGCGAGAACGTCCGCCGGCCCGGTTTCGCCGATGCGGAAGCCTGCAGCCCTTCCAGGTTCCTTGCCGACGGCGATACGGTATCGTTCGGCGAGGTGACGTTCGGCGTGCGCCATTGCCCCGGCCACACGCCCGGACATGTGGTGTTTTTCTGCCGGGAAGCGAAAATCGCCTTTGTCGGCGACGTGCTGTTCAAGGGGTCGATCGGACGCACCGATTTTCCGCGCGGCAGCCATGCGCAGCTCATTCGCTCGATCACCGAGAAGCTGTGGCCTCTCGGCGACGATATGCAGTTCGTGCCCGGCCACGGGCCGATGTCGACTTTCGGCTGGGAGCGCCGAACCAACCCTTTTGTTGGCGATCTGGCGCTCGGGCGGGCATAATGATGCGTTTCCTCCGGGCCCAAACGGTTCTACAATGGATGTACTGGTAACCTCGCAAAGGAGTTCGTCGTGGCTGATATAAGCAGAAGTAATGACACCGGTGTCATTCGCCTACATCCGAGTGACAATGTCGTCGTTGCTGCGCACGGCATTGCCGCGGGCACGAAAATCGAACGCGAGAACGTCGCGGCGATCGACGCCATCCCCTTCGGCCACAAGCTTGCGACGCGCGCCATCGCCAAAGGCGAGGCGGTCCGCAAATACGGCCAGGTGATCGGGGCCGCCACCCAGGACATCGCCGCCGGAAAGCATGTGCATGTGCACAACATGGCGTTCTCGGATTTGCGCGCCGACGCCGGAACACAGAGCACCTATCGCGCCAACGAGGCGCCGCGCTCCTTTATGGGTTACAAACGCGCCGACGGCCGCGTCGCGACGCGGAACTATGTCTGCGTGCTGACGAGCGTGAACTGCTCCGCAACGGTCGCCCGTCACATCGCCGAAGCTGCGGAGCGCAGCGGATTGCTGCGCGATTATCCCAATGTCGACGGCATCGTGCCCATCACGCATCACAGCGGCTGCGGCATGGCGAACAGCGGCGAAAACTACGACCTGCTCAGCCGTACGCTGTGGGGCACCGCGGCAAATCCCAATTTCGGCGCCGTGCTCCTCGTGGGCCTGGGCTGCGAAGTGATCCAACTCGCCCGGTTCAAGCAGGAATACGGGCTCTCCGACGACGCCCACTTCCAGTCCTTCACCATCCAGGATAGCGGCGGCACCAGGAAGGCCATTGCCGAGGGTCTGGAGCGATTGCGGGCCGTCCTGCCGGAGGTCAATCGCGCGCAACGAAGCGAACAGCCGGCGAGCGAACTCGTCATCGGCCTGCAATGCGGCGGCTCGGACGCCTGGTCGGGCGTCACCGCCAACCCCGCCCTCGGCAACGCTTCCGACAGGCTGGTGGCGCTCGGCGGCACCGTGATCCTCTCCGAGACGCCGGAAATTTACGGTGCGGAGCATCTGCTCTATGCGCGCGCCGCTTCGCCCGAGATCGTCGCCACGCTACGCGCCAGGATCGAATGGTGGGAACGATACACCGCCATGTTCAACATGGAGATGAACAATAATCCATCGCCGGGTAACAAGGCCGGCGGCTTGACGACAATCCTGGAGAAATCGCTGGGCGCCGTCGCCAAGGGCGGCACGTCGCCGCTCAGAGACGTGATCGAGTATGCCAAGCCGTTGCGCACGCGTGGCCTGGTGTTCATGGACAGCCCGGGTCTCGACCCCTGTTCGGCGACCGGACAAGTGGCTTCGGGCGCCACCATGATCGCCTTCACCACGGGCCGCGGCTCGGCCTATGGCTGCAAACCTTCCCCTTCCGTCAAGCTTGCCACGAACTCCGACATCTACAACCGCATGAAAGACGACATGGATATCGACTGCGGGACAATCGCAACTGGAGCCTCGAGCGTCGAGGAAAAAGGCGCCGAGATACTCGACTACATGCTCGATATCGCCTCGGGTAAGAAGAGCAAAAGCGAGGAATTGGGCTACGGCGACACGGAATTCGTGCCCTGGCACATCGGCGCGGTCATGTAACCGCCCTCGACCGGTCTGCCGCGCCAACATTTCGTAGACGTGTGGCTACGACTCTTTGTATCGTGACATCGGATGGTGGGGTATCCCGATGTGACGAAACGCTATTTTTGCGCTGTGATAACCATTGCCGTGCTGCTCGGCGGATGCGCCAGCAACAGCAACGGCGTCAATGATCCGCTGGAACCCGTCAACCGGAAAATCTTCGCCTTTAACCAGATGCTGGACAATCGCGCCGCGCTTCCGGCGGCCACCTACTACAAATCCGCCGTGCCAAACGGCGCGCGCGACGGAGTGCACAACTTCCTTTCCAATTTGACGTTGCCGGTCACCTTCGCCAATGACGTTCTGCAGGGTCAGACGACGCAGGCGGGCATCGCGGTCTGCCGGCTCAGCGTCAACACGACGCTGGGCATTCTGGGCATCATGGACCCGGCGACCGGTATGGGATGTCCGGAGCATGACGAAGATTTCGGGCAGACCCTGGCGGTCTACGGGGTTCCGGGCGGGCCTTATCTGGTGCTGCCGCTCCTGGGGTCGACTGTGCCGCGCGATGCGCTCGGCAAAGTGTTCGTCGACCACTACTTCAATCCGCTGGGCTATGTGAGTTATCATGGAAAGCTCTATGTCTCGCTCGGCGAGAATGTGCTGAAACTCGTCGACCAGCGTTCGCGTCATATCGGCGTATTGCGCGGCATCGAGAGGACCTCGATCGACTATTATGCCGCCATGCGCAGCATCTATCTGCAAAGGCGAGATTCCGACATTCACGATGACGAAGACCTCACGCCCGACGCTACGCCGCAGTAACCTCCTCACAGGCCGAAGGCCCCATGTCCATCTTTGAAAAAATCGTCGCCTTCAGTTGCCGTCACGCGCGCGCCGTCATCGTCCTGGGCGTGCTCGCCGCCGTCGCCGGCGGCTTGTACACGGCGAACCATTTCGCCATGGACACCAACAGCGAGACGCTGATCTCGTCCAACCTGCCGTGGCGCCAGCAGATGACGCGCTTCGACAAGCTGTTTCCCCAGCGCAACAATCTCATCCTGGTGGTGATCGACGGCGCGACAGCGGACCGTGCGAATTGGGCGGCCGACACGCTCGCCGCGAAGCTTTCCGAAAACAAGGCCTTGTTCCCCGCCGTGCGCCGCCCCGACGGCGGGCCGTTCTTCGAGCGCAACGGCCTGCTGTTCCTCTCCGAGAAGGAAGTACGCGACACGACGCAGAAGCTGGTGAAGGCGCAACCGTTCCTGGGCGCGCTTGCCACCGACCCGTCGCTGCGCGGCGTTATGGACAGCCTCGGTACGGCGCTGATGGGCATCGCGCACGGCCAGGCCAAGCTCTCCGATATCGACGCGCCCATGGTCGCCTTCGCCGACACGTTGGAGAAAGCGGCTCAGGGAAAAACCCAGTTCCTGTCGTGGCGGACCTTGTTCACCGGCAGCGCCGGCGGCGAGCGGCTGCGCACCTTCATCGAGGTCCAGCCCAAGCTCAACTACGACGCGCTGATGCCGGGCGCCGACGCCGAGAACGCCATCCGCCAGACCGCGCGCGCGCTCAAGCTCACGCCCGGCAACGGCGTACGCGTGCGGCTGACCGGACCCGTCCCTCTCCAGGACGAGGAGTTCGGCACCATCGCCCAGCGCGCCGATCTGATGGGGATCGCCATGTTCCTGGCCGTCACCCTGTCCCTGTGGCTTGCTGTGCGCTCCTTCCGCATCATCATCTGCATCCTGGCCACGCTGTTCACCGGCCTGTCGCTGACCATGGCCGCCGGATTGCTGATGATCGGCGTGTTCAACATCATCTCGATCGCCTTCGTCGCCCTGTTCGTCGGCCTCGGGGTCGATTTCGCGATTCAGTTCGCGGTGCGCTATCGCGCCGAACGGCACGGCAACGACGATCTGGCGGGCGCACTGAAACAGGCGGGCCGCCGCGTCGGCGTGCCTTTGGCGCTTGCCGCCGCCGCCACCGCGGCCGGCTTCTACTCGTTCCTGCCGACCGACTACGTCGGCGTTGCCGAACTCGGCCTGATTGCCGGTGTGGGCATGGTGATCGCCTTTGTCCTCAGCATCACCTTCCTTCCCGCGCTCATTCTGATGATCAAGCCGGCCGGAGAGGACGAACCGGTCGGCTTCGCATTCTTCGCGCCCGTCGACCGTTTCGTCGAAACCCACCGGCGCGCCGTCTTGATCACGGGCGGTGTGGTCGGACTGATCGCGCTTGCCACCGTTCCGTTCCTCAAGTTCGACTTCAACCCGCTGGATCTCAGAAACCGCCATGTGGAATCGATGTCGACCCTGTACGACCTGATGAAGGATCCGCAGACCTCGCCCAACACGATCGACGTGCTGGCGCCTTCGCTCGACGCCACCGACAAGCTGGCCGACAAGCTGGCGAAAAGCCCGCTCATCGGCCAGATGCTGACGCTGAAGAGTTTCGTGCCCGAGGACCAGCCGAAGAAGCTGGCGATGATCTCCGACACGGCGTTCCTGCTCGACGCGACGCTGAACCCGTTCACCGTCAAGCCGCCGCCCACCGACGGCGAAGTCGCATCGAGCATGCTCGACGCCGCCAAGGCGCTGCGCAAAGCGGCCGACCACCGCCGGACGCAAGCGGCGGCGGATGCGCTGAGGCTCGCCGGCGTGCTCGACACCCTCGCGAAAGGGCCGCAAGCCGACCGGGACATCGCGGCAAATGCGCTGGTTTCGGGCCTCAACACCTTGCTCGGCGAGTTGCGCAGCGCGCTTCAGGCGGAGCCCGTGAGCATCAAGACCATGCCGCCCGACCTGGTTTCGGAGTGGGTGGCGAAAGACGGAACCGCACGACTGGAAGTGTTTCCGAAGACCAACGTCAACGACAACAAGTCGCTTAAACGGTTCAGCAAGGCGGTGCTCGCCGTCACGCCGAATGCCACAGGCACGCCGATCACCATTCAGGAATCGGGAGAGACCATTGTCGGCGCCTTCATCGAGGCCGGCTTCTGGTCATTCCTCGCGATAACGATCCTGCTGATCATCGTGCTGCGGCGCGAGCATGACGTGATCGTGACAATCGTGCCGCTTGTGTTGACGGCGCTTCTCACGCTCGCAACCTGCCGACTGATCGGGCTGCAGCTCAACTTCGCCAACATCATCGCCCTGCCCCTGCTGCTCGGCATCGGCGTGGCGTTCGACATCTATTTCGTCGTGGCCTGGCGGGCGGGATCGCGCGACCTCCTGCAATCCAGCCTGACGCGCGCTGTGATCTTCAGCGCCATGACGACCGCGTCCGGCTTCGGTTCGCTGTGGCTGTCGAGCCATCCGGGAACCGCCAGCATGGGCGAGCTGCTGATCATCTCGCTCGCCTGGACGCTGTTCACGACGCTGTTCTTCCTGCCGGCGCTTCTGGGACCGCCGCCGCAGCAGACGGTCAACCGCCCATAAGCTTGTCCGACAGGGCGTTGATCTTCTTCTCCAGGCCCTTGGCACCGCCAGCGGCGACCGTGGCGCCAAAATCGGAGCGCTGTGTGGCCAGCTGGCTGACATAGCCGTTCAGATAGATGTCGAGAATCTTCCAGGTGCCGCCGACCTGGCGCATGCGGTAGCCGAAGGGAATGGTCTTGCCGCCGGTGATCAGCTTGCTTTGCACGATGCGGTCCTGGCCGCGCGTCTGCGTGGTCGGATCGACGACGAATTTCTCACCGCTGTAGCCGTCGAAATTGCTGGCGTAGTTGGCGACGGTCATGCGCTCGAATGCGCTCACAAGCGATTGCTGGTCCGACGCCGACATCGCGGACCAGCTCGGCCCGACCGCCAGATGCACCATGTCGGGCAGGTCGAAGGTCGCTTCGACCACAGGCTTCAGCTTGTCGAAACGGCCTTTGATCCCAAGTTCCTTGGCGTGCTTCATCGAATCGAGAAGCGCGTCATAGAAGGTCTGCACCTGCTGCACCGCCGGGTCCGGGGCATCGGCCTTCGCCATGGGCGCCGCCACCGCGGCCAGCAGAAAAACCGCGGCAAGCGTACCCAAAAACATCCAATTGTTTCTCATCATCATCCTCTTACGCCTGACACCCCTGGACGGAGCATATCTCGCGAATGTCTATGTCAGAATTATGGGCGCGCGCCCTCAGGTTTCCCGGTCGAGCAGGAATGGCGGCAAAGCCCGCAATTCCCCGGCTTCGGGCCCGTAACCGTCGAGTGCCGCAACGGCACGATCCGCAATCGTGGCAGCTTCGCGGCGCGCGCCATCGACGCCATAGATGGAAACCAGCGTCGCCTTGCCGTGATCCTGATCCTTGCCGACGGCCTTGCCGGTCTTTTCCGCCGTGCTGGTGACGTCGAGAAGATCGTCCGTGATCTGGAAGACCAGCCCCATGTCGCGGGCATAGTCGCGCAGCCGGCCGCGATGTTCCTCGCTGGCTTGTCCAAGGATCGGGCCGGCCTCGCAGGCGAACTCGAAGAGCTGGCCGGTTTTCAACCTTTGCAGGAGGATCACCTCGTCTGCGCCGAATGCGCTTTCCGACGCGACCATGTCGATCATCTGGCCGCCGATCATGCCGTTGCTGCCCGCCGCCTCGGCCAGACGCGCGATCAGCTTGCAGCGCACCTCGGCGGAGGTATGGGTTTCCTGGCCGGCGAGTATCTCAAAGGCGATGGTGAGAAGGGCGTCGCCGGCAAGGACCGCAGTCGCTTCGTCGAAAGCCTTGTGGGTGGTGGGCCGGCCGCGCCGCAGATCGTCGTCGTCCATGCAGGGAAGATCGTCATGGACCAGCGAATAGGTGTGCAGCACCTCGATCGCCGCCGCCGCGCGCAAAGCGTTTTGAGGGTTAACGCCAAACAGCCCAGCGCTGTGAAGGACAAGAAAAGGCCTTAATCGCTTGCCGCCGGCGAAGGTCGCGTAGCGCATGGCCTCGTGAATCCGCCCATGCAGCCCGTGCGGCTTTGGCAGCAGGCGTTCGAGCACATCCTCGACGGCCTTGGCGGATTCGCCCATGGCCTGGGACAGGCGCCGGGACTGCTGTTCGCTCTGCTGGGACCGCGAACCGTTCGACATCTTGCTCATGACCGCAACACCCGGCCGAAAATTGCAGGCGTTGTCTATAGCAAACCGGTACCAACACAAACGTTGCCTTCAAGGCACAATTCCATTTAGTAACGTTGCAAGAAAGTCATTGCGGAAGACGGCGTCTTTCGGGAAACTGCGTCCAAGCGGGCTATCGACTAATTTCCCCTTTCGCGCTAGGGGTTTAGCACGTGTTATGGGGGTTCTCTTGCGCGATGGAGCGAATGCGATGCGTGTCGTCCTTGCCCAGCCGCGCGGCTTTTGCGCGGGCGTTGTCCGGGCGATCGACATCGTCGAGCGCGCCCTCGAGAAATACGGCGAGCCGGTCTATGTGCGCCATGAGATCGTCCACAATCGCCACGTCGTCGAGACGCTGAAGAACAAAGGTGCCCGCTTTGTCGAGGAACTCGACGAGGTACCGGACGGTTCGGTGACGGTGTTCAGCGCCCATGGCGTCGCGCAATCCGTCATCAAGGAAGCCAGCTCACGCGGACTGCCTGTGCTCGATGCGACCTGCCCGCTGGTCTCGAAGGTCCACAGCCAGGGCAAGCGCTACGTCGGCAACGGCCGCACGCTGATCCTGATCGGTCATGCCGGACATCCCGAAGTCGAAGGCACGATGGGCCAAGTCGGCGCGCCGGTGCATCTGGTCCAGTCCGAAGAAGATGTCGACGCGCTGCGCATTCCCCGGGAAACGCCCGTCGCCTATGTGACGCAGACGACGCTCTCCATCGACGACACGCGCAACATCATCGCGGCGCTGAAGCGCCGCTTCACGGACATCATCGGGCCCGACATCACGGACATCTGCTATGCCACGCAGAATCGGCAGACGGCCGTGCGCGAACTGTGCCGCATCGCCGACGTCATCATCGTGGTGGGCGCCAAGAACAGCTCGAATTCCAACCGGCTGCGCGAGATCGGCATCGAGGAGGGCGTACCCTCCTATCTGATCGCCGACGGCAGCGAACTCGATCCTGCCTGGGTGACGGGCAAGAAGACCATCGGGCTGACGGCGGGAGCGTCCGCGCCCGAAGCCCTGGTCGAGAACGTGATTGCCGCGCTGCGCGACATCGATTCCGACATCGAGGTCTCGCAGATGGACGGCAAGAAGGAACATATCGAGTTTCGGCTTCCCGCCGAGCTCAGAGGTTAGTCCTTCGGGACGCCCACCCGCATGGTGCGGGCGGACGCCTCGGGATGAGGAGTGTTACATTGGGTATTCCGGCAATGCAGGCGGCCCGCATCGGGGCCTATGTCGTCAAGCAGCACCTGACTGGCAAGAAGCGCTATCCGCTGGTGCTGATGCTGGAACCGTTGTTCCGCTGCAATCTCGCCTGCGCGGGCTGCGGCAAGATCGACTATCCCGACGACATCCTGAACCAGCGCCTGTCCTACGAAGAGTGCATGGAGGCGATCGACGAATGCGGCGCGCCGGCCGTGTCGATCGCCGGCGGCGAGCCGCTGCTGCATCGCGAGATGCCCAAGATCGTGAAAGGCTTCCTGGAGCGCAACAAGTTCGTGATCCTGTGCACCAACGCGCTGCTGCTCTCCAAGAAGATCGACGATTACCAGCCGAACCCGAACTTCACTTGGTCGATCCATCTCGACGGCGACAAGGCGATGCACGACAAGTCGGTATGCCTGGAAGGCACCTACGAAAAGGCCGTCGCTGCGATCCAACTCGCCAAGTCGAAGGGTTTCCGCACCCAGATCAACTGCACGCTGTTCCAGGATGCCGAACCCGAGCGCGTCGCCAAGTTCTTCGACGACATGATGGCGATGGGCCTCGACGGCATTACCGTGTCGCCGGGCTACGCCTATGAGCGCGCGCCCGACCAGGAGCACTTCCTGAACCGCGAGCGCACGCGCAACCTGTTCCGTGACGTCTTCAAGCGCGGCAACGGCGGCAAGAAATGGCAGTTCACCCAGTCCGAGCTGTTCCTCGATTTCCTGGCCGGCAACCAGACCTATGAATGTTCGCCGTGGTCCATGCCGGCGCGCACGGTGTTCGGCTGGCAGAAGCCCTGCTACCTGCTAGGCGAAGGTTATGTGAAGACCTTCAAGGAGCTGATGGAAGACACCGAATGGGAGAAGTACGGCGTCGGCAATTACGAAAAGTGCGCCAACTGCATGGTCCATTGCGGTTTCGAAGGCACCGCGGTTGCCGATTCCGTCAAGCACCCGCACAAGCTGATCCCGCTGGCCGTCCGCGGCATCAAGACCGAGGGGCCGATGGCGCCCGACATCTCGCTCGCCAATCAGAGGCCGGCCGAATTCGTCTTCTCGCGCCACGTCGAAAAGAAGCTAACCGAGATACGGACAGCCAAGGCCTCTACCGAGAAGGCGACTGCAGCGGAGTAAGGCGCGGAACGCCCTTCCCGCTTCCCGTCCCGTCTGGAGCAGCTCCGGAATCTGTGCGGGATCGCTCGCCACCGATTTCAGCACGGCGAACAGCCGCGGCTTGCCGTTCGGCTTGAGCGGCTCCAGAGCGGCCGGCGGCAGCGTGCGCTGGTAGCCGTCGCTGATGATGCGGAGCGCCACGAAGGGAAGACCGCGCTGCTTCGCGAAACGGGCCGCAACATGGGACTCCATGTCCACCGCATGGCCGCCGGAATCGCGGAACAAGGCCCGCTTTGCACCGATATGCGAGACGACCTCGTCGACGCCTGCGATGATCGCCGACCGCGAATAGACGAGCTTGCCGCGCAGGATCTGCGACCACGCCACATCGCAGGTGTAATGTTCATTCCCCGCGACCACATGGGTGGCGATGATTGCGTCGCCCGTCTGCAGCAGCGGCGCCAGCGCACCGGCAATGCCGAAGCTGACGATCGCGGCGACGCCATTTTCCGCCGCCTCCAGACGTTCCATCAACAATTGCGAATTGCCGCCACCAATCACGGGCACGAGGCCCGCGCGCTTGGCGATCCTCGCCTCTTTGGCGAGCCCGGTGGCAGCAAGGATGCTCACAGTCCGTATGCGACCCGTCGCGAATTGCCCGCCGTCAGGTTGCGGTAGCGCGCCACCGCCCAGAGCGGAAAGAATCTCGGATAACCGTGATAGCGCAGATAGAACACGCGCGGGAAGCCGCCGCCGGTGTAGTGCTCCTGCGGCCATAACCCGTCGGGCTGCTGGTTCTTCTCCAGCCAGCGGATGCCGCGCACCACCGCCGGATGATCCACCTCGCCCGCGGCCATCAGGCCGAGCAGCGCCCAGGCGGTTTGCGACGCCGTGGAGGGCGCGGGCTCGTAGCCCTTGTAGTCGAGCTTGTAGCTGTTGCAGTCCTCGCCCCAGCCGCCGTCCGCATTCTGGATGGCGATCAGCCAGTCGGCGGCCTTGCGCACCATCGGCGTCTGCAGGTCGAGCCCGGCGGCACTGAGGCCGGCCAGCGCCGACCATGTCCCGTAGACGTAGTTGACTCCCCAGCGTCCGAACCAGCTGCCATCCTTCAGCTGCACGCGTTCGAGATAATCGACGGCTTCCTTCATGCGCGGGCTGTCCGACCGCTCGCCCAATTGCGCCAGCATGCCGATGCAGCGGCCCGTAACGTCCTCGGTCGGCGGGTCGAGCAGCGCCCCGTGATCGGCGAAGGGAATGTTGTTGAGATAATAATAGGTGTTGTCGGCATCGAAGGCACCCCAGCCGCCGTTCTTGCTCTGCAGGCCTTCCACCCATTCGCGCCCGCGCGCAATGGCATCCTTGTAATCAGCCTTCGGCGCGACCGTCTCTTTTGCGCGGTCGAGCGCCATCACCACCACGGCCGTGTCGTCGAGATCGGGGTAGTACGCATTGTTGTACTGGAAGGCCCAGCCGCCGGGACGGACATTCGTGCGTTCCTCGGCCCAGTCGCCTTTCACGTCCAGCACCTGCAGCGGTTTCAGCCACTCCAGTCCGCGCGCCACGGCGGCATCCGCTTCCGGCGTACGCGCTTCCATCAGGGCGTGGCAAACCAGCGCCGTGTCCCACACCGGCGAAACGCAGGGCTGGCAATAGGCTTCGTCCGCTTTGACAACGAGCAGCTTCTCCACCGATTTCCGGGCAATGGCGCGGTCGGGATGCGTCGGCGCATAGCCTATCACATCGTACATCATCACGCTGTTGGCCATGGCGGGATAGATCGCGCCCAGCCCGTCCTCGCCGTTCAGCCGCTCGGTGGCCCAGCGCACGCATTCGTCGATGGCATGCTGGCGCAGGCCCTTCGGCCAGAACGGCTCGAACCATTTGAGCAGCACGTCGAGCGCGCCGAAGAACGCGGACCAGTACCATTTCTGATGCGGCGCGCGGTTCGAGGCCACCTTGCCGTGCGGCAGGAACAGTTCGCGCACGTCCACGCCGCGCGGATTGCGCGCCAGCGGTTTCTTCGCCGCCAGCACCAGCAGCGGCACGATCACCGTGCGCGCCCAGTACGACATCTTCGACAGATGGATCGGGAACCAGCGCGGCAGCAGGATCAGCTCGACCGGCACCGTCGGCACATTGTTCCACGAGGTCTGGCCGTAAAGCGCCAGCAGGATGCGCGTGAAGACATTGGCCTTCGCCGCACCGCCGCGCTTCAGGACCTCTTCGCGCGCACGCTTCATGTGCGGCGCATCCGGATCGTCACCGATCATCTTCAGCGCGAAATAGGCCTTCACCGTGGCGCTGATGTCGAGCGCACCGTCGTGATAGAGCGGCCAACCGCCGTGCTCGCCCTGGATGCGCCGGAGGTAGACGCCGATCTTCCGTTCGAGTTCGAGATCGGGTTCTTCGGCGAGGTAGTGCACCAGCAGGACGTATTCTGCGGGGATCGTGGCGTCGGCTTCGAGCTCGTAAACCCAGTGCCCGTCGGGGCGCTGCTCCTTGAGCAAGGCCGCGGTGGCGTCGCGGATAAGCGCGTCGACCGCGATGACCCCTTCCCTCTCCGCCGCAATCTGGCTCATGACATGGGCTCCCCGCGCCCGCGATGATACGTCGACCATGCCAATTGCGCCGCGGTCTGCCCGGAACGCAGCGCGCCCTCGATGGTCGCCGGCAGGCCTGTATCGGTCCAGTCGCCGGCAAGCAAGAGGTTGTGCCAGGCGGTCTTGGATTCGGGGCGCTTGGCCGCCTGTTCGGGCGTGGCCGAAAACGTCGCGCGCTTTTCCTTGACGATCTGCCAGGACGGCAGCGGACCGGAAAGGTTGTAGGCCTTGGCGACATCGCGCCAGAGAAGCGCGGCCAGTGCGTCGCGATCCTGGTCGACGATAGCGTCGGCGGCGCTGACCGTGACGGACACCCGGTCCGCGAAGGCGAAGATCCATTCGGCGGTGCCGCCGATCACCCCCAGCATGAGTGGTGCGCCGGGCGGCGGAACGATCTTGAAATGGCCGTTGACGATGGCGTTGAACTCGTCGGGCGCCGAAATGTTCGGCACCAGTTCGCGCGCCACCCAGGGCGGCGTCGCCAGCACCACCGTGTCGCCCGAGGACAGCGGCACCGTACGTTCGGGGAATTCGAGCGCCACCGCGTGGTCGGCATCAAGCACGATCCGACGAAGGCGCTGGCCAAGATGCACCTCCGCATCCTTCGCGGCGAGGAAGGCCAGCGCCGGCTCCACGAAGGCGGCCGCGAGCGTGGGATGCGCGATCCGCGGCCGATATGCACGCCCGCCCCTCGCCAAGGTTTCGCGCACGACCGCTGCGGCCAACGCGGCGGAAGCTTTTTCCGGCTGGGTATTCAACGCCGCCAGCAGAAACGGGCGCATCAGCCGTTCCCACAAGACGCCCCTGCAGAGGACGACGTCCTCGATGCGGCGCGAGGAATTGGCGGAGAGCAGAGCCGCAAGCCGCACATAATCGAGCGCCTTGGTGCCCGGAACGCGGCGTGCCGCATTGAAAATCCACCAGGGCAACGGCCCTTCGTTGGGCGCCAGCGTCCAGCGATCGCCGGTCTGCAGATCGGCGAAGGCGAACTCGGCGCGCTCAGGCCCCCTCAGCGCATCGTGCGCGCCGATCGTGCGCAGATAATTGCGAACCGCGTCGTTGCCGGACAGGACGAGGTGGTTGCCGTTGTCGATGATGCAATCGAGCGCGGCGTCGAAATAGGAGCGGCAACGACCGCCCGCCTGCCCCGCCGCTTCGAAGAGCACGACGCGCGCGCCTCTTTCCGCCAGCGACACGGCCGCTGACAGTCCGGCCAGTCCTCCTCCGACGACATGGACCGTGCTCATGCGCCGAACCCATGGCGCAGCACGATCATCGCCAATTGCGTTTTGGGGATGCGCACCCGGGGGCGCGGCGGCGCCCAGCCCACGGCTTCCATCTTGCGCAGAATCTCCGAATAGACGGCGCCCATCAGACGGGGGGCGCGCAGATTGCCCTTCGGCTTGGCGAGCAGGATACGGTCCGCCTCCTCGTAATGACCGTGCGCGAGCACGGCGACTCTGCGGCAGGCCTGGTCGACGGCGGCGTTTGCCAGCGCCTCCAGGGGCTCGCCGATGGCCACGCCCGCTTCGAGAAGATAGTCGCGCGGCAGATAAAGGCGATGGATCGCCGCGTCCTCGTCCAGATCGCGCAGGATATTGGTAAGCTGCAGCGCCCGGCCCAGATGGCGGGCAAGCGCGAAACCCGGTTCTTCCTCCATGCCGAAGACCTTGATGGAGAGCCGGCCCACGGCGCTCGCCACGCGATCGCAGTAAAGATCCAGCGTCGCAAGACTGGGCGCGACGACGTCTTCGGCAACGTCCATATCCATGCCGTCGATGACGGCCAGGAAATCCTCGGCGCGCGGCCGGTAATGCGCGACGACGTCGGCCAGGAACCCGGCGCGGCCCGGCGGCCCGCCCGCGCACAGCCGCGTCACGTCCTCGCGCCACCGGGCAAGCGCCGCATGGCGTTCCTCGCGCGTGCCGACACCGTCGTCGGCGATGTCGTCGACGGCGCGGCAGAAGGCGTAGATCGCGTACATCCCCTCGCGCTCGGCCTTGGGCATCAGGCGCATGGCGGCATAGAACGAACTTCCGGCCGCCTTGCGGCGCACGGCTTCTATTTCCGGTGCGGAAGAAACAGGAGGGTTGGTCATCAGCGGCGCGTATTCTCGGCAACAGCCTTTTTAGGACGAAGACGTGTGCCAAGGAAGCGGGTGAAAGCGGCCAGCAGAAGCCGCGGCAATTCCGTGCCGCGATGATGGACACGCTCGGACAGCGGGTCGCGGACGAGAAGCCTGCGGTTGAGGTCCTCCGCCAGCGTCTGGATGATGCTCACTTCCAGCCCGAGACGCGCGTCGCGGATATGGGCCGCGAAGGGCGCCGACTGCGACAGCAACTCGGCGTTGCGGCGCGCCAGAGCGGCGATCACGGAGCACAACGCCGGCGAGCCCTTCGCGGCACCCAGTGCCTCGGGCATCAGGCCGAATGCGTTCATCGTATCGAGGGGAATATAGACCCGATCGAGCGCGCGGTAGTCCTTGGCGCAATCCTGCAGGTGATTGATGACCTGCAGCGCGGCACACAGCGCATCCGACAACGGCCATGCATCGCGGGATTCGCCGTGCACGTCGAGCACGTAGCGGCCGACCGGCATCGCCGAATAGCGGCAATAGTCCATGAGGTCGTCCCAGTCGGTGTAGCGCAGTTTGGTGACGTCGCGGCGGAAGGCTTCCAGAAGATCGGCGGCGTGATCCGGAGACAGTCCGCGCTCGGCCAGCACCTTGCGCAGCGCAACGCCTTCCGGCGACGCATCGGACGCGCCCATCAGGCTGAGGTGCATGTCTTCGAGCAGGCGCAGCTTCTCGTCCGGCGAAGCGGTTGCGTGATCGGCGACGTCGTCCGCCGTGCGCACAAAACGGTAGAACGCCAGGATCGCCGGGCGATGGCGCGGACTGATGAGCACCGAGGCGACAGGAAAATTCTCGTCGTGGTGTCCCTTGCCTGAAGACAGTGCCGCTGCGTTGCTCATGTCGGTGCGATCGCCTGGGCGCGTCCTTTCCACATGCCGCCGCGCCCGCGCCAGACCTGCACGGCGGAATCGACGGTGAAGGCCGCATAAAAGACGCCGATCAGCGGCAACGCCAGTCCCCAGAAGGGCGAGCGGCGGTAAAAATGCAGCATCGGCTGGAAGGCGACGGTCATCGCCGCCCAGGCGAAGGCGCCGAAAAGCGCGGCCAATCCGCCGACCAGGAAACCCGCCAGCGGCGCGATGTAAAGCAGCGCCATGCCGAGCACCGTTCCGGCGAGCAGCGCCGGCGAATACTGCAGCTGGGCATAGGCCGAGCGCGACACCATGTGGCGGACGTCGCCGATGCGCGGGTAGGGCCTGAGGCTGATGGCGCGTTCGGTGAGGCCGAGCCAGATCGGGCCTTGGGCCTTCAGCGCCCGGCCCAACGCACAATCGTCGATGATCTCTGTACGGATGGCTTCGATGCCGCCGGCGCGTTCCAGCGCGTCGCGCCGCACCAGCATGCAGCCGCCGGCCGCGGCGGCTGTTCGCCGGCGCGGATCGTTCACCCAGGCGAACGGATACAGCATGTCGAAGAAGAAGACGAAGGCCGGAATGAGGAAATGCTCGGCAAGGCTTTCGCAGTTGAGTTTGGCCATCAGCGAGACCAGGACAAGATTTCCGCTCTCGGCGCGCGCCACCAGATGGCGGAGATTGTCGGGCGCATGGGCGATGTCGGCATCGGTGAGCCAGAGGTAATCGGGTGGGTTTCCGGCGATCGCCTTGGCGACGCCCTGGCTGACGGCAAACAATTTTCCCGTCCAGCCGGCGGGATGCGGCGCGCCGTCCAGTACCGTCAGGCGTTCATTGCCGAGCGCGCGCGCAGCACGGCCCGTTCCGTCGCCGCTCTGGTCGTCGACCAGGATCACGCGAAAGGCGCCAGGATAATCCTGGCCGAGCAGACTCCCGATGGAGCGGGCGATTACATCGGCTTCGTTGCGCGCGGGAACCACAGCCGCAACGGACGGCCAGCGGCCGGGCTCGGACGGCACAGCACGATCGTCGCGCTCGCGCGCCAGCCAGAAAAATCCGCGGCCGAGCAGCAGAACCAGCCAGATCGTCAGCGATACGAACACCGGAAGCGTCGCGGCGATCATGTCAGATATCCCGCCATGCGGAACCAGGCGAGCGCGTCGACCAACGCCCCGCGGTAAGGACGCGCCTTGTAGCCCAGTTCGCGCTCCGCCTTCGCGGAACTGAAGAACATGCGGTATTTCGCCATCTTCAGCGCATCCACCGTGATGAACGGCTCCTTGCCGGTCAGGCGCGCCGCCGCTTCGGCCGCATAGGCCAGAGGATAAAGCGGGCCGCGTGGTAAGCCGACCGTCGGTGCGCGCTTTCCCGCCAACTCTGCAATGGCGCCCACCATGTCGCGGAACGCCACATCCTGGCCGCCAAGGATATAATTCTCGCCGATGCGCCCGCGTTCCAGCGCCAGAAGGTGGCCGGCCGCCACGTCGTCCACATGCACGAGGTTCAGCCCGGTGTCGACAAAAGCGGGAATGCGCCCGAGCGCCGCTTCGACGATGACGCGTCCCGTCGGCGTCGGCTTGATGTCGCGCGGACCGATGGGCGTGGACGGACTGACGATGACGGCGGGCAGCCCCTCTTCCGCCACCATGCGTTCGACCAGCCGCTCGGCGACCACCTTGCTTTGCTTGTAGGCGCCGATGGCGCTGACGGCGGTGTGGCGGGAGGTTTCGTCGGCGGGCGTTCCATCGTCGTGCGGCTTCAGCGTTGCGACGCTGCTGGTATAGACGATCTTCTCGGCGCCGGCGGCACGCGCCGCCTGCATCACCGCGCGCGTTCCCTCCACATTGTTGCGCACGATCTCGGACGGATCGCGCGCCCACAGGCGGTAATCGGCGGCAACGTGAAAGACGTACCGCGCGCCCGTCATCGCCTTCGACAAGGCGACATCGTCGCGCATGTCGGCGATGACGATCTCGGCCGCCAACCCTTCCAGATTGTCGCGTCTGCTGGCGGCACGCACGGCAAGGCGCAGCGCGAATCCGCGTTCGGCGAGAACACGCGCCAGGGCCGAGCCGACGAACCCCGAAGCGCCGGTGACGAAAGCCAGATCGCTCATCGTGGCGCGCTTCCGTTCTGTCGGGCAAAGGCGCGCCGGCCTTCCATGATCTGCCAGACAAGCAGGACGGGCACGCCGACGACGATGTCGCGCGCGCGCTTCAGCAGGGACACGGCGAGCCCGATTTCCGGGCCCATTCCGAACACTGGCGCCAGCGCCGCATAGCCGGCCTCCTGCACGCCGATGGCCGAAGGAATGAAGACGGTGACGCTGCGCAGCGCCCCCAGCAGGCTCTCGATGGCGATCGCGGAGAAGACGTCGACGTGCGCGCCGACGAGACGCATCACGATCCATATCCACACGCCGCTGGCGATCCAGCCGGACAGATGTGCCGTTGCGGACAACGCCAGCCGAACAGGATTGGCGTAAAGGTCCTTCAGCGCGCGCGTGAAGGCCTCGGTGTGACTGACGGCAGCGGGCAGCAGGCGGCCGGCAAGCTTCTCGGCCAGGGAACTGCCGCGCCGCTGCAGCACCACGAAGGCGGCAATGCCCGGCACCAGCAAAGCCGTGCCCAGGATCAGCCCGTCGGCATAGGGCGCCATGGTGGCGCTGGCACGCAGTTGCGCGATGCCGAGCATCAGTCCCAGCACGATGAAGGCGATCTGCGCCATCAACTCCGTCGTCACGTCGACCATCGTCGAGGCGAAGGCGCGCGGCGGCGGCACGCCGCCGAGGATCACGGCCCGTGCACCGATCACCATGCCGCCGAATTGGGTGAAAGGCAGGATGTCGCTTGCGGAATCGCGCAGCTGGCGGGCGGCGAAGAAGACCGGCCACGGCGCGTGGTCCGACAGCAGCGCGTACCAGGCACTGCCCAGAAAGACGATGACACCGAGCCCACTCAGGACGATCAGCGCAAAGCCTCCCCAGCCAACCCTGGCAACGGCGTCGAACACCGATCCGATGCCGATATGCAGGACCAGGAAAACCGCCAGCGCCAGGCCGGCGAGCAAGGCGAGGATGGCGCCGAGTTTCATGGCCGCCAGGCTATCTTGCTTTGGCCGCTCCCATGACGCGGCGCGTAAAGCGCACCATCGCCGGAACGAAACCTGGCCTCAGCAGGCGCGCATCGCAGGCGGCGAGCCGCCGGTCGTTCTCGCCCAGGCGCAAATCCATCCGCTCGGCGGGAAAGGTCAGATTCGAAATGGTCATGGGAGGCAGCCTTCGAGCACCAGGCTTTGGAATACATCGCGGCTCCCCCTTCCTTTTTCCGGGCGATGCTATCGCATCACACGGCCGGGAAAGACAGACGCGATTTCTTCAAAATAGATAGGGCTCTAAACCGCCGCTTCCACTTTGTGTCCGGCAGCAACTTTATTTTTGGTGGCGGACGGCAGAAAGTCGCCGAACGCACCCAGGAGAATTTCATTTTTATTTTTAATATCAATAGCTTCCTGAGACACGAGGGCGGCCAGTTCGTCCTCGTACCGATAACCGGGTGCAGCCAGGGAGAAGCCGGATGCCGTCGCCGGATGGAGATAAATTTCACTTACGCCGTCGGGCAGATGGGCGAGCAGGCCGTGGAGCCGTGCTGGCGTCATGGCGCCTGACCAGGCCAGGCCGAAAACCCGATCTGGCGAGAAGATGCCGACGGCGGCCAGCCGCTTGCGCAGACGGCGCGCCCAGGTCTCCACGACGAAGCTGCCGCCCGTCTCCGGCTCAATCCGCCGCAGCACCTCGGCAGGCTCGTAGGGCACACGGATCGCCTTCAACCCGAAGTGACGGCCGATGCGCAGGGTCAGTCCCGCGATCGTCGGGTGCAGGTGGAAATGCTTGTGGGCGTTGACGTGATCGAGCGTTAGGCCGGTCGCCGCGAACGCCTTGAACTGCGCCTCGATCTCGGCAGCCAACTGCCGCCGCACATAGGGCAGGAAGAACATGTCGACGCCCGCCCGCACCATGTCGTTGCGGAAAAAACCATCCGTATCCACCAGATCGGGAATCTCTGCGGCCGGCAGCACGGGCCGCCCCTCCACCAGCACCAGATGCAGGCCCACGGGCAGCGACATCGCCTTGGCACGATTGACGGCATCAGCAGCGGCGGGCGCCGCCACCATCAGGCTGGCTGTGGTGAGAATGCCGTCCTTGTAGGCCCGTTCCACCGCGTCGTTGACTTCGCGGGCGGCGCCGAAATCGTCGGCCGTAACGATCAGTTGCTTCAAGAAACGATCATATCCTCGCGCGTGCGCAGGAACTGGAAGAACTCCAGGCCCTCGCGCAAGCGTCGCACCAGCATATCCCGGGAGGTCAGCATCTCGCCCACGATCTCGGCGATCTTCGAGGGGCGGAAATAGAACTTCTTGTAGAAGTCCTCCACCGAATTGAAGATCTCCGTGTGGCTGAGGTCCGGATAATTGAGCGGCGCGATCTGCGTGCCGTCGTCCGTCAAGAGATCGACGTCGCTCGCGAACCAGCCGTTCTCCTTCGCCTGCTTGTAGAGGAAGGTGCCGGGATACGGCGCGGCCAGCGACACCTGCAGGGTGCGCGGGTTCACTTCCTTGGCGAACGCCAGCGTTTCCTGGATGGTTTCGCGCGTCTCGCCGGGCAGACCCAGGATGAAGGTGCCGTGCACGATGATGCCGAGTTCGTGGCAATCCTTGGCGAATTTCCGCGCCACGTCGACCAGCAGGCCCTTCTTGATGTTGTGCAGGATCTTCTGGTTGCCGGATTCGTAACCGACCAGCAGCAGACGCAGCCCGCCTGCCTTCATCGCTTCCAGAGTCTTGCGCGGCACATTCGCCTTGGCATTGCACGACCAGACGACGCCGAGCTTGCCCAGCTCCCTGGCCAGCTCTTCCACGCGATCGTGGTTGTCGGTCAGCGTGTCGTCGTCGAAGAAGATTTCCTTCGCCTCGGGGAAGTTCGCCTGGATGTACTTCACGTCTTCCACCACCCGCGCGATCGAATGGTAGCGGTATTTGTGCCCGCCGATGGTCTGCGGCCAAAGACAGAAGGTGCAGCGCGATTTGCAGCCGCGCCCGGTGTAATACGAGATGTAGGGGTGCTTGAGGTAGCCGCCGAAATATTTCTGCGTGTCCAGGAACTTCTTGTAGAGCGGCAACACCGACGGAAGCTTATCCATATCCATCAGAATTTCGCGTTCCGGATTGCTGACGATGGTGCCGTCCTTGTCGCGATAGGAAATTCCCTTGATGGTCGCGAAGTCGCGGCCTTCGGCGATTTCCTTGATGGTGAATTCGTATTCGTTGCGCGCGACGAAATCGAGCGACGGGCACGCCTTGAGGCTCTCTTCCGGCTCGACCGCCACTTTGGCGCCGATGAAACCGATCAGCGCCGTGGGATTCAACTCGCGGATCATGCCGGCGGTCTTGACGTCGGATTTGAAAGACGGCGTCGAGGTATGGATGACGATCAGTTCGTGCGACTTCACGTCCTCGACGATGTCGGCGAACTTCAGGCCGTGCGGCGGAGCGTCGATCAGCTTCGAGCCTTCGACCATCGCGGCGGCCTGCGCCAGCCAGGTCGGGTACCAGAAGGATTTGACCTCGCGCTTCATCTGATAGCGCGCGCCGGCACCGCCGTCGTAGCCGTCAAAAGAAGGAGCCTGAAGGAACAAAGAACGCATTACCCGACCTCATGATTTCAACAACGCACCGTCCTGCTTCACGCGCAGGCGCTCGCCTTGCCACTCCACCGACCCGCCAAACAGCGAAGCCAAAAAGACGCCGAAAGATAACACGTCTCTGACCGGAAGCAGCCAGAGCGGTCCGCCTTCGCCGCCGAAAATCTTGTCGATCCGCCATTTGAGCACGGCCCGCGCGGCCAAGCTAGTAGCAAGGGCGCCCAGCGGGAACAAGGTAAAGCCCGACAGGATTGTCCCCAGGAGGGCTAGGGGAATGGCATAGGTGACGACGCTCCCGACGTGGCCGGCCGGCGCCACCACCCGCAAAGTGCGCGCCCAGCGCAGCTCGTGGGCCAGCCACTCGCCGATGCCATTCTCGCTGCAGCTGTGGCGCACGGTCATGTTCGGGATGGCGACATGGTATCCCTTCGCGCGCACGGCCCGGCCGATTTCGTAATCGTCCGCCAGATATTCGGCGAACGCCTTGAAGCCCCCGATCTCGTCGAGCAGCGCCCGGCGCAGCGCGACGGTCGAACCGAAGCAGGGTTCGGCAAGGCCCAGCGACAGGCCTGTCAGGACATTGGGCAGGAAGTGATAGTCGATCCCCATGGCGGTGAAGCGCGAGCCGAGGCCGCCGGCCGCCACGCCCGTATAAAGGCAGGTCACCGCGCCCACCTCCCTGGGCTCCAGCGCCGCCGTCACCTTGCGCAGATAGTCCGGCGGGACGGCGATGTCGGCGTCGCTCAGGACCAGCACGCCGTGACGGGCTGCGGCGTACATATTGATGAGGTTGGAGACCTTGGCATTGGCGCCATGGCGGCGGGCATCGACGACCAGCGCCGTGTCGATGTCCGGATGACGCGCGCGCAGGCGATCGACCACCGCGACGGCGGGATCGTGCTCATCCTGCACGCCGAAGACGAGTTGAACCGGCGCCGGATAGTCCTGGGCGAAGAAGGTCCCGAGACAGTCTTCCAGGCGTGGTTCGTCGCCATGCAGCGGCTTCAGGATCGTCGCGGGCGGAAACGCCGAGGTGGACCGCGCCGGTAACCGCGCGAACCGGCCCGCGAAGACGGCGGCCATAACGGCATAGGCGGCGCCGCAACTCGCGAGCACCGCCATCAGCCAACCCAAGACCGTGAAAAAGACCATTCAGATGTGCTCCGCGAGGGAGCTGGATGCTCCCGCGCGGTCGCCATCATCGCACCTTTCGGTGAGGCTTTGAACGCTTGACCGGCTTCGCCGGCGCCACCGGCTTGACCGCATTGGACTGCGGTCCTATCGCCACCGCGTTGTTCAACAGCGTGATTTCCTTCGCGCCGTTGTCGAGAGCGACCCGAACCGCCACCGCGCCCGCCTTCATCGGCAGCTCGACGGTTGCCGTCTTGGGCTCCAGATCGAGCGGTGCGGCGATGGACGGAATGGCAACACTGGCCAGCGTCTTGCCCTTGGCGTCCACAAGTGTCGCGGTGCCGGCCGGGGCGTCGATGTGGCCCAGGCTGTGGACGGTCAGCGTCATCGTATCGCCGTTCACCGCCACGTCCTCACGGCCGATGCCGATGTCCGGACGATCCTCCGGCGCCGCTTCGGGCGTCACCAGTTCGAAGTTCACCATCGCCGTCTGATGCGGCGCGAAGGTGAGGTCCACGCTGGTCGAGCGCTCGAAGGTGAAGGTCTGGGTCTTGATGCCCTTGCCCGACATCTTCCAGGTGCCCGGCGTGATCATCCAACCGGTCATTTTCGCTTTGATCGGCTTGGACGACAGGTTGTAGGCCTCGACCCCGAACTTGGTCGGCATCGGATCGTGGATCAGGATGCCCACGTTTTCCGCCTCGGTCGGCGATCCGGCGAAGCGCCAGCTCACCAGGTTGCCCTGGAAGGTCTGGTTGCGCCGCAAGGTCATGCCGCCCATCCGCGAACGTTGCAGCAGGTCGCTGAACAGCTCCACGCGGTCCGACCACCAGTGCCCTTCGGTGTTCATGTACATCCGTTGGACGCCGGTCTGGATTTCATCCGCATAGAGATCTTCCAGGTACTTCTTGTCGCCGCTCACCAGCCAGGCGATGTAGCGCTGGGTGTTGATCGGCATCGCCCCGTCGTCTCGCGCCGGCGAGAACGGCCTGGCCTCGCCCGCCTGGGTGTCGGTCAGCGATGCGACATGCTGGAGGATCTGCTTGCCCCAGGTGTCGGTCTTGCCGAGCCGGCCGAGCACATTGGCGTTGAGAACCCGCAAGTCGACGTGCAGCCCCGGGTCGAGCACGCTGTAGAGCGGCAACAGGTATTTCTTGTCGCCGGTCCATTCGTACGCCGCCCAGAAGATCTGCGACACCGCCGCGATGCCCCGCGTGTTCGGCTGCAGATAGCCCTCGGTCTGGTCGGTCTGGGAATTGAAGAATTCCGGGAACCGCCAACTGCCGTCGGCCTGCTGCTTGCCATAGGAGATGTAGCTGTCCGCGATGGCGAGGATCAGCTTCTTCACCGTCGGGTTGTCGTTGAAGTTCACCAGCATGATGCCGGGGTGCAGGATCAGGTACGAGTAGGGGTGCTCCCAGCCCCACGGTCCCTCCGTCACCACCCGCGTGCCGCTGAACAGCTGCGTGATGATGTCGGTATGCCCCGTCTTGTTGGTCTTGACGATTCTCGGATAGGCCCGCGCGGTCTGCATCAGCCGCTCGACCACCTTGGGATCGCCCCAGCTGTCATACATGTCCTCGCTGCGGCCGTTGATGCCTTCCTCGTAGGAATGCAGGTAGTCGGTGAGGATGGTGCCGAACCCGTTGGTGATCATGTGGTTCTTGTCGATCGCGTCGGCAAGGGCATCCTGCGAGTGCCGGACCTTGTCCGGGATATCGCCCATCTGGTAGAGCCCCGGCCATTGCTCCAGAAGATCGACGTCGTCGGAAATGCCGCCGCCGAAGTCGCCGTAAGCCACCTGACGATTGTCGATCCACCACTCGATGAACTGTCGAACCAGTTTCAGGTCCTGCGTCTGGCGGAATGCCCAGAGCGGCACGCCCTTGGGTGGCACCGGCTGGGTGAACGCCGGCCAGCCCTGTTCGGGATTGAGTTCGTCCCAGTAGAGCCGCCCCAGCTTGTTGTCGGGATCGGCCGCGAACAAAGAGGCGAAATCGCGGTCCAGACGATCGAAACGCGACAGACGCTTGTCGTTGGTATGCTCCTCGACGATGAACGCGACGTTGTCGCGGACCTGTGCCAAACGATCGGCGATGTGCTCGGGCAAGGCCGCGGCGCGCGGCTTGAACACCAGACGGATGTGCATGCCGTTGAGCGAGGCCGCGTTGAAGTCCTGGCCGTCGCCGGCGATGGTCAGATAGAGGCTGACGTCGTTCGGCAGCAGACGGTCGCGTGTGTCGAGCCAGACCGTGCGCGCCTCGCCCGGCTTCACCGAAACGTCGACGTCGAGCAGATTGCGGCCCGGCCAGATCGGATCCTTGATCTGGATGTTGAGCGGGAAATAGGCGCCCATCGTCGGCTTCACATTCAAAGCGGGGATATCGATGGCGATACCGTCCAGCCCCACATCCATGTTTTCCCAGCCATAGGAGAAATGGCCGACGGGTCCGCCGCCGCCGGCGGGGCCGGTGCGGAAATCCGCCGGGATGAGGACGTGCACGATCGGCATGGCATGCGACGGCGGCGACTTGCGCTCTTTGTTGGGCGCGCCTGCCGGCAGGGCCACGACGGTTGAGCGCTCATCCTTCACGTAACGGCCGTGGATGAATTTCCGCAGCGCGCGGACGTCCGGATAGTAGGCCGGGTCGGCGCCGCTGTTCACCGTGTAGGACAGCTTCTGCTCGTCCTTCGGCTCGCTGCCGGGGACGACGTTGTAGACCTCGAATTCCTGGATCGGCGTTTCCTGCGCCACATTGTCGAAGCGCAGCTTGCCACCGGTCCGCTGGGGCAGTTGGTAATAGGTCCGTTCCTGCCCTTCGGGCCGCGTGGCAAGCAGCGTCTCGGCGCCCTTCGTGTCGATATCCGTGATCTTGCCATAGGCGGCGCCTGTGAATTCGATGTGGTTCCACGGCTCGTCGGGAAGATCGAAGGTGATCGATTTGCCGCCCTGGACGTAGACGTTCCAATCCGGCAGCTCGAAATAGTCGTGGCGGCCCGGCAGACGCGAGCGGTTGTAAACGCCCGGCCAGGTGGTTTCACGGATGCCGTCCGTGGCGCCCATCATCCGCCCCTTCAGATCCCACGCGGCCGGGATTTCGACCTTGCGGATCGTCGTGTCGGGCGAGGACAGATAGGTCGGCGGATCGTCCGGACGATTGAAGCCGTAGCGCATCGCCCATTCGTCGTTCCATTGGGCTTCGCTGAGATCGCGGACCGGCGTCACATCGCCTTCGACTGGCGACTTGCCCTGCGCGATGTCCGCGACGCTGTCGGACGACAGCATGTGGTCGTAGAAGCGGATTTCGTCGATGTCGCCGCCGCGGACGTACTGATATCCGCTCTGCACCTGCATCGGTGAGATCGTGCGGCTGAACGGCCCGAACTGGTCGAGACCGGTGTCGAGAACGGCCGTCGCGTTTTTCTGGGCGACGAGTTTGCCGTCGATGTAGAGGCAGATGCCTTTGGTCTCGTCCCAGCTGAAGCCGATGTTCACCCACTGGTCGGCCGCCGGGATCTTGTCCATGCGGTACGACACGCGGACTTCGGCGAGATTGTCGTCGGTGACGAAGGCGTCGATGCCGTGGCCGTTCCAGTCGATGCGCAGCCACTCCATGTTCCAGCTGGTGTGGTCGAAATAGCCGACGCGGAAGATCGGGAACTGCATCTCGCCCAGCGGATCGCGCGCACGCCAGTTGAAATCGAGCGTTCCGCGCTGGGCGTAGACGTTGGACGCCGCGTGCCAGGAGAGGATCTGCTCGCCTTCCGAACGGATATAGGGGCCCGTCTTGGGATCGTTGGCGATCGTTGTCTTGTCGTCGTAGTTCGGTTTGGGGTCGCCTTTGGCGAAGTCGGCGGTAAAGCCCTTGTCGGCGGAGAGATAGAACAGCAGTCCACCATTGCCACCGGTGTCATTTTTGCCCGCAGCAAACACGACCGATGCGCTGATGCTAACCACCAGGACTGTGAAGAATACCGCCAAGGCGCCGACGCCGCGGACACTCCGCAGCCGGACAAAAAGGTCCCTCATTTTTCACTCCCTGCACGTAGGAGCGGTCGTCCCCAAAACGGCCCGCCGCTTTTGTTATCGGATGACGCGCGCGCCTTTGCCCTTCATGACGGCTTCGACTTCCTTGACGTTGACCATAGACGTGTCGCCGGGCGTTGTCATCGCCAAAGCGCCGTGTGCAGCGCCGTATTCGACAGCCGCTTGCGGCCCCTTTCCCTCAAGGAAACCATAAGCGAGACCCGACGCGAATCCGTCACCGCCGCCAACGCGGTCATAGATTTCAAGGTTTTCGCGCATCATCGACTGGTAGAACTGGCCGCCGGCATAGATGATTGCCGACCAGTCATTGAACGATGCCGTTTTGGCATTGCGCAGCGTGGTGGCGGCGACCTTGAAGTTCGGGAACTCCTTGACCGCCGTGGCGATCATCTTCTTGAAGTTCGCCGGATCGATCTTGGAGATGTGTTCGTCGAGACCTTCCACTTCGAAGCCGAGGCAGGCGGTGAAATCCTCTTCGTTGCCGAGCATGACATCGACATATTCGGCGATCTTGCGGTTGACCTTGCGCGCGCCTTCCTGGCCGCCCTGGCTCTTCCACAGCGAGGCGCGGTAGTTGAGGTCGTAGGAGACGATCGTGCCGTATTTGTGCGCGGCCTGCACCGCTTCGATCACCGCCTCGGAGGTGTTGGGCGCCAGCGCCGCGAAGATGCCGCCGGTATGGAACCAGCGCACGCCTTCTTCGCCGAACAGCTTGTCCCAGTTCACTTCGCCCGGCTTGATCTGCGAGGCGGCCGAGTTGCCGCGGTCCGAGCAGCCCAGCGCGGCACGGATGCCGAAGCCCTTTTCCGTGAAATTCAGACCGACGCGGGTGTTGCGGCCCAGCCCGTCGAACTCGCGCCAGATGATGTGCGAGGTGTCGACGCCGCCCTGCATGATGAAGTCTTCCACCAGCCAGCCGAGGTCGTTGACCGGAAGCGCCGTCACCACCGACGAGCGCTTGCCCCAGCATTTGCGCATGGCGCGCGCCACATTGTATTCGCCGCCGCCTTCCCACACGGTGAACTGGCGCGAATTGCGCACGCGGCCGAAGCCGGGGTCGAAACGCAGCATCACTTCGCCGAAGGACACGCAGTCCCACTTGCACTCGCTTGCCGGACGGACTTTCAGGATTTCCTCAGCCATTTTTACTTCCCGCGGATTTTCTTGATGAGTTGAACGGTGTCGCGCACCTTTTTCTCGATGCCGGCATAGTCCTTGGCCTTGAGCAGGTCGGCGGTGATCAGCTTGGAGCCGATGCCGGCCGCAACGATGCCGGCGCCGAACCATTTGGTCAGCGATTCTTCCGTCGGATCGACGCCGCCCGTCGGCATCAACCGCGTCCAGGGCATCGGGCCGAGCACGTTCTTGACGAATTCCGGTCCGCCCACGGAGGAGCCGGGGAAGATCTTGACGATCTCGCAGCCCAGCTCTTCGGCATAGGAGATTTCGGAGGCGGAACCGCAGCCCGGGCTATAGGGAATCTTCCGGCGATTGCAGACCTTGGCCACGTCGGCATTGAGGATCGGGCCGACGACGAACTTCGCGCCGTTGGCGATGTAGATTCCGGCGGTTGGCGCATCCACGACCGAGCCGACGCCCATGATCACGCTCGAATCCGCCTTCGCGAAATGGCGCGTCACGTCCAGAAAGACGTGCGGCGCAAACTCGCCGCGGTTGGTGAATTCGATGCATTTGGCCCCGCCATTGGCGCAAGCCTGGATCACGTTTGTGCAGACCTCGACGTCGGGGTGATAGAACACGGGGATCACGCCCTGCTCCATCAGCGCCGTCAGGACGGCCATACGGTCCTTTGCCATTCCAGGTTCTCCACTGTTCTTATGGCCGCGTCGGCCATGCCGCGCGCAATTCAGCAACCTTCAAGGCCGGAAGCAACATTTAATCCGTCGCAGTTGGCGTCCAATCTTGCAAGACATCGCGATCGGCATAGCGGTATGCCTGATCCGCGGTCAGCTGGCGGCGCCGGGCGGACGCGACGCCCGCGCCGGGCCCCCTGCTCTCATATTCGTAAAGCCGCGCCTCTTCGGGCTCCAGAACCGCCCGGCCGCCGCCTTGGCGGTTGTAGCCCATTCCCACCCAGCCTTCGGGGATGATGTGGTCGTCCATCCAGCAGCGCAGATAGGCCGCGGCGCCGACATTGTCGGGGTCTCCATAGTTGCCGTCGGCAAATTTGCGCGTGTGCCGCCACGGGCGGCCCAGAGCCACGCTGTGCGGCGGCACCGCCCTGTCCTTCTCCAGCCGGCAATCGTGGAATACCAGCCCATAGGGCTGTTTGATGTCCGTATCCGGAGCCGCGACAAAACCCTGGAAGTCCTGTCCCGGGCGCAGCATGGACAGGATGCTGCAGCGGTCGAACACGGCGCGCCCGGCCCCGAAGATGAAATCCACGCAGCCTTCGATGCGGCAATGGCGGAAGAGACTGCGGCCGGACTGCACGAACAGCGTGTCCTGATAGCCGGCAAGGCGGACGTTTTCCAGAAAGGAGCGGTCGGCGTTGCCTTCGATGGCCAGCGCCACGGCCTGTTCGCCGCCCGTGCTGGCGGCCGTTTCCTTGGGCAGCGCGCGCATGTGCCCGGCATAGTCGAAATCGTTGGCGATGGTGAGATCGCGCGCCGAAAAATCAGGCGCACGGACAAAAATGACGGCGGTACCAAAAGTACCGATCGGCTTGCCGTCCGCACCGGGCGTTCCTGCGTAACGGTTGTCGACGACGACGCTCGCGTCGCGTCCCTGCCCGATGAGATGGACGAACGGCTTGTCGATGACGACGCGTTCGCGCCACCGGCCTTTGCCGATCAGGATGCGGAACGGCCTGGTGCCGTCGGCCGGCGCCGCGGCCACCGCCGCCGCGAGTGTCGGATAGGCCGCGACGCCGGACGGCGCCGCGGGCCCGACGAAAGCGTCGAAGACGGGAGTGGCCGATGCGGAGCGCACGAGCGCCGGACCGGCGCCCAGCGCCAGCGCGCTCTTGAGGATCGTCCTGCGGGACGTGAGGGAGAAGTTGCTCATCGGTGCATCTTAAAAAAAGCGCCGGAGAAGTCATCCCCGGCGCTGCAAAAGTTATTGAGGAAGGATCAGTAGTTGTACCTCAGACCGATGAAGTACTCGCTGCCGGTCTGATGCCAGTAATAGGGACGTTGGCCGATCGTATCGACATAGCCCTGCTGTGCTTGGTTGGTGAGATTCAAAGCGTCCAACGTGACGGTGAAGTTGTCGTCGAATTTGTAGCTGGACGATGCATCGAGGTTGAACGTCGAGCTGTTGATTTGTACGTCGTTCAGATTACCCGGATTGACGCCGCCGCTGACGATGTACTTGCTGCGGAATGCCGCCGTCACACGCGCCTGGAAGACCGTATCGTCGTAGTACAGAGTGGCATTATAAGAGGTGTTCGACAGCCCGTTCAGATCGGCTTTTACGAACACGGTGCCGTTGCTGTTGTAGTAGGTCTGTTGCGCCTTGACGAACGTCACATTGCCCAGGAAGCCGAAGTTATCGAACGGGTTGGGCAGGAAATCGAAAGGCTGCTGCCAGTCGATTTCCGTTCCGTAGAGCGGGCTGCCCGTCGTGTTCACGGCGTGTTGGAAAGTCCACACCAGGTTCTCGTTGCAGGCCGGGCCATAGGACGTGCCGCAGGCGGCGACCGCCAGACTGTCCGGCAGGCCGTACGGATTGCCGTGGAACACGATGTTGTCCGTCAACGTCTGCACCAGCGAATCGATGTGCTTGTAGAACATGGCAATCGAGAGCAGCGCGCCCTTGTGGTAGTACCATTCGAACGACAGATCGACGTTCTTGGACCGGAAAGGTTTCAGATACGGATTACGGACGTTTGCCGTCAGGTTGCTGCCGGACTTCGTGGCCGTGCCGCCGGGAAGCATGTTGGTCAGCCCCGGTCGTGCCATCGTGTAGCCCGCGTTGATACGGACGAGGAAGTCGTCGGCGGGCTCGAACACGGCGTTCAGGGCCGGCAGGATGTCGTGATAAGTCTGCTTGATGTCGGCGGCAACCACGGCCTTGGCGATCGGATCGTAACTGAACCCGATCGATTCGGTTTCCGTCAGGATGTAACGGCCGCCGATATTGCCGCGGAAGGGCACGCCGTAGAACAGCGTATCCCAATCGACCTGCAGCCAGCCGGCGTAATCGGTCTCCTTGACCGAACCGTTGTTGGACAGGCTGGGCTCCGGCCCGAGATGGAACGCGCCGCAGCCGCTGGCGCAGGCGCCCGTGCCGGTGGTCGTAAACGCGGTGGTATCCCAGATGCCGAACAGGGTGTTCGCTTTCTCGAGATCGGGAACCATCCAGGTCATCGGTGTTCCGGACGGAACATTGAGGCCCTTCATGGTGACGAGCTGCGTGTAGCCGGACAACGGCGCCGTTTCGATAGCCGTCGGGATCGAACTGTCCAGATTGCCCGTGCCGCCGTTGGACCGGCGCAGATCGGCCGTGCTGTAGCCGAAGTTCCGGTAATCGGCGCCGCCTTCGACTTGGACCGATTTCGAATAATCCCATTTGAAATCGCCCTGGATCGTTCGATAGGCATTGTTGTTGTAGGCTGCGCGCTCGCGGATTTGCGACAGGAACCACCCCGTCGGCGAGGTTACGTCGACGTTGCCGTAGCTGAGCGCCGGCAGGTCGCCGACACGGTAGTCGTACATATACGGTTTCGCCGATGTTCCGGCGCCGCCCGCGGCGCCGCCCGGGCAATTTGCCGTCGAGCCGCCGGCATCCGCCGCCGTGCAGTTGTAGTCGAATGTCAGTGTGGTCTGGACGGGGTTGCGATGGTGCGACTCGGACCAGCCGATCAAACCATGAACCTTGAATGTTTCCGAGAAACTGTGCGTGGCATCGAGAGTCAACTGCTCGAACCGCGTGTCAAGGTGATCGAGACGATGTTCCGAACGAAGACCGACGCCCGCCGCCTTCGCATAGGTCATGTTGTTCTTGGTCGTGTCGACGTAGTAGTCGAGTATGTCGATGTTCTGGATACCCAGCGTCGGCTGCAGACCCGCTCCCAGCGTGCTGGTCTTGTAGTTGTTGCTGAACGATTCCGCTTCCAGATAGTACTCTTGGCGCACCACGGCGAAATCGGCGAACAGTCCGTCCAAGGTGAACAGCGTGGCGTCGTCCGGCTGCCACTGGACCGAGCCGGTGAGGCCGAGACGCTTCTCGTGGTTCTCGACATTGTCATAGCGGGGGAAGCGCGGATGGAACGCCTCGTTCACGAGGTCGTACGCCGTGCCGGATGTCGCACCTAGAACGCTCTTGAACCGCTGGCTGGCGCTGCAGTTCGACGTCGCACCGGGGACGGCCACGCACCCCACCACGCCCGGCGACGAGTGAGTGACGTTCTGCGCCGTGTTGTCGTTCTGCCAGCGCACCGTGCTGATGCCGTTTTCAAGCGTGTTCTGGATTGCGTATGCACCCGAAAACATCACACCGAGGCGACCGCCCAGAAAGGTGTCGGAGACCAAGGCGACCACGCGCGGATTGCTGCTACCGGGAAGGTCCTGATAGCCATATTGGGCCGACGTCGTGAACACGAAGCCCGGATGGTCGAAAGGATGGCCGGTGTACAAATCGACGGTAGCGCCCAACGAACCTTCTTCCAGGTTGGCCGAGGACGACTTGTGGACCGTCAACTGGCTGAAGAGGTCCGATGCGAAGACGTTGAAATCGAAGCCGCGGCCGCGGTTGGTGCCGCCCGAGGCGTCTTCCGAGCCCGTCGTCGCCAAAGCTTCCATGCCGTTGATGCGCACGCGGGTGAACGTCGGATCGAGGCCGCGCACCGAAATCTCACGTCCTTCGCCCGCATCGCGGGCGAGATTGACGCCGGGGATGCGCTGCAGCGATTCCGAAAGGTTCAGGTCCGGGAACTTGGCGATGTCTTCGGCCATGATCGTGTCGGACGAATCGAGCGCATTGCGCTTTATGTCCAACGCTTTTTCCAGGCTCTCGCGGAAGCCGGTGACGACCACCGTTTCCATCGCTTCATTGCCGGCATCTTGTGCAAACGCCGCTCCGGTGCCCATGACCGTGAGCAGCGCCACGGCAGACGCACTGAGTTTGAGCCGCGAAGACGCAGCTTGAGTCCGATTGATTTTCAACACTGATACCCTCCCTGGCCTTCATCCCCGAGCGGGAGACCGCTCGTGCCCATTCAAGATGTCGGCGCCTAGTGCGAGTTCTTCCCCGTTTGACACCGGTGTCATTCCGGCGCCTTGCCGATGTATGACACCGGTAGCAGCAATTCTAAGCCACGATCGGGAAGCGCATACAAGCGAAAGCGGTCCGCGCGCATCAGAACACCGGCGGAAAGATGTATTTTTGCAACATTCGTGTGGCAGGAATGGATATTTTTGCGCTGTTTAAGGGATTTTTTGGGATTTTTACCTTTTCGAAAATGCGTCTTCTTTGCAACTACGCGCTTGCCCCGCTCAAGGCCTCCGTCGCCGCAAAATGCCGGACGCCGGGGATGGGCTCCCCGGCGTCCGCGACCGCAGAGAGGATCGGATCGTCAGTAGCTGTAACGAAGTCCGAGGAAGAACTCGCGGCCGGTCACGTGATTGACGTAAGGCCGCTGTCCGATGGAGTCGGTGTACTGAACCTGCCCTTGGTTCGTGAGATTGACCGCCTCGAAAGACAGCGTGAAATTGTCGTCCCACTTGTAGCTGGACGACCAATCCAGATTGAAGGTCGGCGCCGTGATGAGCTGATCGTTCTGATTGCCCGGATTGATGCCGGCGATGTATTTGCTGCGGAACGCAGCCGAAATGCGCGCCTGTAAGGTGCCGTCGTCGTAGTACAGAGTCGTGTTGTAGCTGGTGTGCGACAGGCCCGTGAGATCGGCGAACGTGTTCACCGTTCCGTTGCTGTTGTAGTAGTACTGCCTCGCTTGGACGAAGGTCACGTTGCCCAGGAAGCCGAAGTTGCTGAGCGGATCCGGCAGGAAGTCGAACGGCTGCTGCCAGTTGATTTCCGTTCCGTAGAGCGGGCTGCCCTTGGTGTTGACCGGCGTCGTGAAGTGCCAGATGGCATTTTCGTTACACCCGGAGGCCGGCGGCGGCGCGTAGGCGCTGCCGCAGGCCGCGACCGCCAGGCTGTTCGGCAGACCGAAAGGATTGCCGTTGTAGACAATGTCCTGGGCGATCGACTGAACCAGCGTGTCGATGTGCTTGTAGAACATCGCGATCGAGAGCATCGCGCCCTTGTGGTAGTACCACTCGAACCCGAGGTCGACGTTCTTGGAGGTGTACGGCTTCAGGTTCGGGTTGCCGACGCTGACGTTGCGATTGGCGCCCGAAATACTGACCGCCGCACCCGGCAGCATGTTGGTCAGGCTGGGCCGCGCCATGGTTTGAGCGGCGTTGATGCGGATCAGGAAGTTGTCCGCGGGTTCGAACACCGCGTTCAAGGCCGGCAGGAAGTTGTGATAGCTCTGCTTCACATCCGCCGGGATCACGGCCTTCGAAACCGAGTCATATGCGTACCCGACCGATTCGCTTGAGGTCTCGATGTAGCGGCCGCCGATATTGCCGCGGAACGGCACGCCGTAGAACGACGTGTCCCAGGCCGCCTGCAGCCAGAAGCCCAGATCGTCTTCATGCACCGAGCCGTTGGAGCTGAGCGCCGGCTCGATGCCTTGCTTGAAGGCGCCGTTTTCGGCGGTGGGACTCCAGATATCGAAGGCCTTGTTGAACTTGGTCAGGTCGGGGATCAGCCATGTGGTCGTCGCGCCGGTCGGTACGCTTATCCCGTGCAGGTTCACGGCCATCGAATACTGCGAAAGGTTCGCGGCGCGGATATCGGCCGGGATAACGAAGTCCTGGTTCGCCGTCGTGCCGTTCGACCGCTGCATGGACACGGTGCGGTAGCCGAAGGCCTTGTAGTCGACGCCGCCGGTGAAGGTGAACGTCTTCGAGAAGTCGTATTCGAAGTCGCCCGCCGCCGAGCGGTAGGAATTGTAGTTGGCTTCCGAGCGCTCGCGCATCTGCGAGATGAACCAGTTGTTCAGGCTGGTGACGGCGCCGCTGCCGTTCGTCGCGCTGCCGTAGTTCAGCATCGGTATGGCGTCGTAGCCGCCGGAGAAGTCGTAGCTGTAACCGGTGACGCCGTTGTAGTTCGTGGTGCTGCCTGCAACCAGACCGCCGTTGTAATCATAGGTCAGCGTCGTTTCGAGCGGTTCGCGCATATGCGATTCCGACCAGCCCACCAGGCCGTGGACCTTGAACGTATCCGAGAAGCTGTGCGTGCCGTCCACCGTCGTCTGCATGAAGCGCGAGTCGATATCGGTGAGGAAGTGCTCGGCCCGCAGCCCGACGCCGTTCGCCGTCAACGTCGTGAGGTTGTTGTGCGTGGTGTCGAGCGTGTAACCGGTGACGGCGATATTGCCGAGGCCCAGGCTGACCGGCGTTCCCGTCCCGCCCAGGGATTTCGTTTTGAAGTTGTTGGCGAACGAATTGGCTTCCAGGTACTCCTCGTTGCGCACCATCGCGTAGTCGGCGAACAATCCGTCGACCGTGATCAGCGTGTTGTCGTCGGGCTGCCATTGCACCGAACCGGTGAGGCCCAGGCGCTTCTCGTGGTTGGTGATCAGGTCGTAACGCGGGAAGCGGGGATAGAAGGCCTCGTTCACCGTGTCATACGTCGTCGCGGTGCCGCCCGCGGGGGTCGCGGGATTCGACAGGCCGTTGACGCTCAGGAAACGCTGCGACTGGCTGCAAGTGTCCGGCAGACCGTTGACCAGCACCGGAGAGCCCGCTGATGTGCCGGTCGTCGTGCTGGAACAACCGCCGACGTTCGGCGAGCTGTGGGTCGCGTTTTGCGGCGTGTTGTCGTTCGTGAATCGAACGGTGCTGTAGCCCTCTTCCAGCGTGTTGCGGATGCCGTAGGCGCCCGAAAACAGAACCCCCACCCGGCCACCCATGAACGTGTCGGAGACGAGCGCCGCGACGCGCGGGTTGGAGCCGCCGTCGAGGGCGTTGTAGCCGTATTGCGCGTTGGGCGTGAACACGAAGCCCGGATGATCGAAGGGATGCGCCGTGTGCAGGTAGACGGTGGCGCCGAGGGAGCCTTCTTCAAGATCGGCGGAGGCCGATTTGTGCACCGTGATCGCGGAGAACAGATCCGAGGCGAAGATGTTGAAGTCGAAGGCGCGGCCGCGGTTGACGCCGGCGACGCTCGAAGAACCGGCGGTCGCCAGGGCTTCCATGCCGTTGATGCGGACGCGCGTGAAATCGGCGCTCAGACCGCGAACCGAGATCTCGCGGCCTTCGCCCTGTTGGCGTTCGAGCGCGACGCCCGGAATGCGCTGCAGGGACTCGGACAAGTTCAAGTCCGGGAATTTGGCGATGTCTTCGGCCAGGATCGAGTCGGACGAATCCAGCGCGTTGCGCTTCATGTCCAACGCCTTTTCCAGGCTCGCCTTGAAGCCGGTGACGACCACCGTCTCCATCGAACCGCCGGCGTCCTGCGCAAATGCGGCGCCGGCGCCCATCACCGTCACCAAGGCCAAAACCGACGCGCCGAGCATCATTCGCCCGTGCACCAACCGTGTTTTCCGTGAATTCGACATATAGGTTACCCTCCCTGATCGATGCCCGGCGACGGAATGTTTCGCGTTCGGCGGACAACCATTGTTTCTTCTGCAGTCCCTGTTTCGCCCTGCAAGCGGACGGACATCCGCCGCCGCGCGGCGGGGCGCCCGTTCGTCTGCCACCGGTGTCAATTGAGAGGTCTGGAATGCCTGCCGGCATCGCCAGCAGGCGCCTGACGACGTCTCTGCAGCAGCCCATGTGCGGTCGACACGCGAACGTGGTGCTCCGCAATCGCCGCAGCGATGTCGTCAAACTTGAATTTCGAATGTTGGCGCTCCCCCGCCGACGCCGTGAGACTTACGGCGCAAACAGGAACATCTCCGCCCTTTGGCTGCGGATCGCTGTCCTTGGACGATGGCGATCGAACCTCGGGCAGCAGCCATTGTTGCTCTGCCCTACCGCGTGCGCGGGCCGGCAGACATCGCCAATGCTTTCGGGTGCTCCAACACTGTAACCTTCCCTCTCAAACCGTCCGCGAGGGTTAATTCCCATCCTCGGCGGACGACGGCCGTTCCTCCTCTGCTGCCGTTCGCATGCGCAATGAGCGCGCCCGATGAACGGCAGACATTCCTGCATTTTTTGACACCGGTGTCATTGCCAGTGCCAACTATTCACACGTCAGATCAGTACTCAGAAGCATAATCGCATATCGTCGCCGAGCAAGACGGATGTACGCCCGTCGGGAGCAAATGCGCACAAATGATGCATTTAAGACACATGCAAAAGGTTGGCGTAAGTCTTCGTCGCGTATATTTTTTGCTTATAATCAATACCTTAAAAGAAAATCGGCTGGCCGTGGCTGGAGGTCCCAGGAAAGTGCTGCTTCTCAGTTGTGCGCGACCGGGACAAAGCCGATGAGGGCCGCGGCGTTTCTCTGGCCCAAAACAGCGTGCCTCTACCCAAAAAAAGTGGACGCCGGGGATGGGCCCCCCGGCGTCCTCGACCGCAGAGAGGGTCGGATCGCTAGTAGTTGTAACGAAGTCCGAGGAAGAACTCGCGGCCGGTCTGGTGCCAGACGTAACCACGCTGGCCGACCGAGTCGACGTACTCGTTCTGCGCCTGGTTCGTCAGGTTGATGGCATCGAAGGTAATGGTGAAATTGTCGTCGTACTTGTAGCTGGACGACGCATCCAGGTTGAACGTCGCGGCCGTGATGAGCTGATTGTTCAGATTGCCCGGGTTGATGCCGTCGAGATACTTGCTGCGGAAGGCCGCCGACAAGCGCGCCTGGAAAATGTCGTCGTCGTAGTAGATCGTCGCGTTGTAGCTGGTGTGCGACAGGCCCGACAGGTCGGCATACGTGTTAATCGTTCCGTCGCTGTTGTAGTAGTACTGCTTGGCCTGCACGAAGGTCACGTTGCCCAGGAATCCGAAGTTGCTGAACGGATCAGGCAGGAAGTCGAACGGCTGCTGCCAGTTGATTTCCGTTCCGTAGAGCGGGCTGCCCTTGCTGTTGACCGGCGTGGTGAAATGCCAGATCGCGGCTTCGTTGCACCCCGAGGCCGGCGGCGTCGCATAGGCGGTGCCGCAGGCGGCGACCGCCAGGCTGTTCGGCAGATTGTATGGATTGCCGTTATAGACGATGTCCTGCGAGATCGACTGCACCAGACTGTCGAGATGTTTGTAGAACATCGCAATCGAGAGCATCGCGCCCTTGTGGTAGTACCACTCGAAGGCCAGGTCGACGTTCTTCGAGCGATAAGGCTTCAGATAGGGATTGCCCACTTTGACGTTGCGGTTGGCGCCCGAAATGCTGACGGACGCGCCCGGCAGCATGTTGGTCAGGCCCGGACGCGCCATGGTGTAGGCGGCGTCGATGCGGACCAGGAAGTTGTCGGCTGGTTCGAACACCGCGTTCAATGCCGGCAGGAAGTCGTGATAGCTCTGCTTGACGTCCGACGCGACGGCCTGACCTGTCGTCTTGTCGTAGCTGTAGCCGACGGATTCGGTGTCGGTGCTGACGTAACGGGCACCGACGTCGCCGCGGAACGGTACGCCATAGAAGGTCGAGTCCCAATTGGCCTGCAGCCAGTAGCCGAGGTCGTTTTCATGCACCGAGCCGTTGGAGCTCAGCGCCGGCTCGATGCCGAACTTGAAGGCGCCATTCTCCGCCGTCGGATCCCAGATGTGGAACGCTGCGTTCCATTTGGCGAGGTCCGGGATCATCCAGGTCGTGGCCGAGCCTGCAGGCGCGTTGATGCCCCGCACCGTTACGGACTGCGAGTACTGCGTCAGGTCGGCGGCCCGCATGTCGGCCGGGATCACATAGTCCTGGTTGGCGGTTGAGCCGTTGGAGCGCTGCAGCGAGGCCGTGCGGTAGCCGTAACCCTTGTAGTCGATGCCGCCCTTCAGCGTCAGCCAGTCGTAGGCGTCGTACTCCACGTCGCCGATGGCGGTGCGGTAGGAGTTGAAGTTGTAGTCCGCGCGTTCGCGAACCTGCGACAGGAACCAGTTGGACAGGCTGCTGACGCTGCCGTCGGCATTCGCCAGGTTGCCGTATTTCAGGGCCGGCGTGGACGTATAGCCGCCGCTGTAGTCATAGCTGTAGCCCGTCACGCCGGCGTAGTTGGTGGTGCCTGCGATCAGGCCGCCATTGTAGTCGTAGGTCAGGGTTGTCTGGACCGGATTGCGCATATGCGATTCCGACCAGCCCATCAGTCCGTGAACCTTGAACTTGTCCGTGAAGCTGTGCGTGCCGTCCAACGTCAACTGCTCGAAACGCGAGTCGATGTTGGCAAGGAAATGCTCGGCGCGCAGGCCGACGCCGTTGGCCGTCAGCGACGTGATGTTGTTGGTGGCGGCGTCGTAGGTGTAACCCGTGACGTCCATGTTTCCGAGACCAAGGCTGACCGGCGTTCCCGCGCCGCCCAGCGCCTTGGTCGCGAAATTGGCGCTGAAGGAGTTGGCTTCCAGGTACTCCTCGTTGCGGACCATCGCATAGTCGGCGAACAGGCCGTCCAGGGTGAACAGCGTGTTGTCGTCCGGCTGCCACTGCACCGAGCCGGTCAGGCCGAGGCGCTTTTCGTGGTTGGTGACGAGGTCGTAGCGTGGGAAGCGCGGGTGAAACCCCGCATTGACCGTCTTATATATGCCGTTGGGGTCGTTGGTCTTGGTGTAGCCGTCGACGCTCTTGAACTGCTGGCTTGCCGACGTGGTGGTCGTGGGCGAGGTGTTGTCGTTCATCCACCGCACCGTGTCCCAGCCGTCTTCCAGCGTGTTGCGGATGCCGTAGGCCGCGGAGAACAGGACGCCCAGGCGGCCGCCCATGAAGGTGTCGGACACCAGCCCGGCGAACCGCGGATTGGAGGAGCCGGAAAGATCGTTGTAACCGTACTGCGCCGAGGTGGTCAGCACGAAGCCCGGATGGTCGAACGGATGGCCCGTCTGAAGGTCGACGGTGGCGCCCAGCGAACCTTCTTCCAGTTCGGCGGACGCGGATTTGTGCACCGTGATCGCGGAGAAGAGGTCGGAAGCGAAAATATTGAAGTCGAAAGCGCGGCCGCGGTTGGTTCCCTGCACGCTTGACGAACCGGCCGTCGCCAGCGCTTCCACGCCGTTGATACGCACGCGGGTGAAATCCGGGCTGAGGCCGCGCACCGAAATCTCCTGGCCTTCGCCCGCTTCACGGGAAATCGCGACGCCCGGAATGCGCTGCAGCGATTCCGACAGGTTCAGGTCCGGGAATTTGGCGATGTCGGTTGCCAGAATGCTGTCGGACGAATCGAGCGCGTTGCGCTTCATGTCCAGGGCCTTTTCCAGGCTCTCGCGGAAACCGGTTACCGTGACGGTTTCCATTGGCGCGTTCGCGTCCTGCGCAAAGGCCGCGCCGGTCCCGAGCACCGTGACAAGCGCTGCAACGGATGCGCCGAGTTTCAACTGCGCGCGCACGATCCGGCCGTTCTTCAAATTTGACATAGACTGCCCTCCCTTGCAGGCGCCCGCCCGGGGTCCATCCCGCGGCGAACGCCGATGTTTCCTCGTCCAAAACCGCTCCGTTGTGCGGCTTCGTTATGCGGCTCTCGGCGCGCTCTCTCCTGCGACAGCGCGCTTTCAAACCCGACGCCTCTTTTCCGGCATCCCGCGGTGACGAGACGCCTGATAAAATGACACCGGTGGCAATCGTTATCCGTTGTGGCTTACGTCAACCTTACGGGCGGCAAGGCATCTACAAGGGCGGCGCCGATTGCGGTCGGCCGATGCTTCCGCGCAACACACCGTCCCTCGGGCAAGGCACGCACGGATGAGCCGCGCGAAGACCGCGAATTTGTTGTTCGGATATGCGCCTGCTTGGCGGCGGCGCGATCGCGCGATGCTTAACCGACGAGTGCGTTGGACAGATCGAGCGAAAAAACGGCGCCGCCCGTCGGACGATTTTCGACTGTGATCGAACCCTGGTGCACTTCGGTCACCCGGGCGACGATTGCAAGACCCAGCCCCGCTCCGACGGTGCGGGTATGGTCGCGCCGCCAGAAGCGCTGGAAAATCAGCTCGCGCTCCGCGTCCGACACGCCGGGTCCTTCGTCGAGCACGCGCACGATGCCTTGCGGTTCGACGCGCACCTCGACGGTCGAGTCCTTGCGCGTGTATTTGACGGCGTTCTCGACGAGATTGCGGATTGCCTGAAACAGCATCGGAACATTCCCGCGCACCCAGACCGGCTCCGGGCTGCCGGTGAGCGCAATGTCCCGTTCCTCCGACAAGGCGACGGGCGCGATGAGTTCGATGACCTCGCTGCAGACACGCCGCAGGTCGGCGGTGTCCTCCACGGCCACTACGGCGGTCTCCAGTTCGGCGACTTCGAGCAGCTGGTTGACCACATGGCTCATGACCTCCACGTCGGCCCGCAAGGCTTTGGCCGCTTCCCGGTCCGCCAGATTGTCGATCCGCATCCGCAGGACGCTCAGCGGCGTGCGCAGCTCATGGGCGGCGTCCGCCGTGAAATTGCGCTGCATGCGAAAGCCGTGTTCCACGCGGGCCAGGCCATCGTTGACGGCTTCGACAAGCGGCTGCACTTCGCGGGGAATATCCTGTGTCGAAAGCCGCACATCGAGCCGTCGGGGATCGATGGCCTGCGCCTGCTCGGATGCGACCACCACCGGGCGCAGCACGCGCCGCACCACGAAGAAGTCCGTTATGAGGACGAACAATATGATGGGGACCGCGAGCCATCCGACCCGTCTCAGGAAGTGGATGATGACGTCGTCGGTGACCAGCCCCGGGCGGCGGACGTTTCTCGTGATCTGGATCCAGACCTGCCGGCTGCCGATCTGCGCGGGAATGCTCACGCCGATATAGGATTTTCGCTTGTTGGGCGATTGAAAATAGACCGGACCGCGCGGGCCGTTCTTGAGAATGCGGTATTGGTTGGAATGGGAAGACAGCAGGACATTCCCATCGGCGTCGGTGACGGCATAGGCGAGGCCGCCCAGACCGCTGGCATAATACCTGCGCGGATCGGACGGGAGATCGAGACGGAGCGAACCGTCCGCCTGCTGCGTCAGGTAATTGGCGATGGTGGCGGCGTGGGCCCGCAACGATCCGTTCTCGAAACGCACCGGTCCCGAACCCAGCAACAGGTGCGCCGCCACAAGCACGGCGATCAGGGCCACGCCGAAGGCCACGACCTGCAGCGATATGATCCGCGTCAGGATCGACTTGAAGTGCGAGTTCATGCCTCGTTTTCGCGAATAAGGTAGCCGACGCCACGGATGGTGTGGATATTGGCCGTGGCGCCGACGTCGGCGAGATGCTTGCGCAGCCGGTGGATGCAGACCTCGACAGCGTTGGAGCGCACGTCTCCCGACAGCCCGTAAAGCTGATCTTCCACGGCGCCTTTCTGGACGACGCGGCCGCTGCGCCGGATCAGGATTTCGAGGACGGAAATCTCCCGCGCGGACAGGACCTGCGGAACGCCGCCGACGAACGCCTGCCGCGCGGCGGTATCGAAGGTCACGTTGCCCACGGACAGTGGTTTGCCGAGAAATTCGCCCGGGCGTCTCAACAGCGCCCGCAGGCGCGCCAGCAGTTCCTCGAACGCGAACGGCTTCACCAGATAATCGTCGGCGCCCGCGCTCAGCCCTTCGACGCGATCGCGGATGGTGCCGCGCGCTGTCAGGATCAGGATGGGCGTGGGATCGTCGTGCGCGCGCAGCGAGCGCAGCAGCACGGAGGCGTCGCCGTCGGGCAGCCCCAGATCGAGGATGATCACCGAATATTGGTTGCGGGACAGGACGTCGCGCGCATCCGCCATCGTTGCGACGCGATCGGCGACGAAATCCGCGCGCGTCAGTCCTTCGACGAGCAGTCCGGCCAGTTCCTCGCTGTCTTCGATCACCAGCAGCCGGGCCACGGGCTCCCCCAATTCGCCTGCCGTTGCATCGCGGACCAGAACGTATCGCCTGACGCCTTGTCAACCTGACGCAGGAAACGGCGGACGGGCCTTTCAACCCGCGCGGGCAACGGCGCCTTGCCCGAAAAGCAGGACGCCGGAGATTGCTCCCCGGCGTCCGCAATTCCGCTTAGTCTTCGGTCAACGCGCCAGCCAGCCGCCGTCGACGGGAATGATCGCTCCGTTCAGGTAGTCCGCGGCCTGCGACGCCAGGAACACCGCCGCGCCGCCGACGTCCGACGCCTCGCCCCAGCGCCCCGCCGGAATGCGCGCCAGGATTTCCTTGCTGCGCGCCTCGTCCTGCCGCAGCTGCTGCGTGTTGTCGGTCGCCATATAGCCCGGCGCGATGGCGTTGACGTTGATGTTCTTCGACGCCCATTCGTTGGCGAGAAGCCTTGTGATGCCGGCGACGCCGCTCTTGCTCGCCGTGTAGGACGGCACGCGGATGCCGCCCTGGAACGACAGCATCGAGGCGATGTTGATGATCTTGCCGTGGCCCTGCTTGACGAACTCGCGGCCCGCCGCCTGGCACATGAAGAACACCGCCTTGATGTTCACGTTCATCACGTCGTCCCAGTCCTTCTCGCTGAACTCCAGCGAGTCCGCGCGGCGGATCATGCCGGCGTTGTTGACCAGGATGTCGATCTTGCCCAATCCCTTCACCGTCTCCGCGACAACGCGGTTGATCGGCTCGAGGGTCATGAGATTGGCGTCGATCGACAGGAAGCGGCGGCCGGTCTTCTTCACCATCTCCGCGGTTTCGACGGGCGGAACGAAGCCGGCCACGGCGATGTCGGCGCCCGCTTGCGCGAGCGCCACGGCGATGCCCTGACCAAGACCGGTGTTGGCGCCGGTGACCAGCGCCACCTTGCCTGTGAGACTGAATGGATTCGGATTCATGGCGACCTCATTTCAACTGGCAGATGTCGAGAACATTCATGTCGGTGTAGTCGAGGTTCTCCCCGCCCATCGCCCAGATGAATGTGTAATTGCTGGTGCCGGCGCCCATATGGATCGACCAGGGCGGCGAGACGACCGCCTCGTCGTTGGCGATCAGGATATGGCGCATGCTGTCGGGCTCGCCCATGAAATGGAACACCCGGTCGGCGGGCTTCAGGCCGAAATAGAAATAGGCTTCCGAGCGGCGGTCGTGCAGGTGCGGCGGCATGGTGTTCCAGACGCTGCCCGTCTTGAGGACCGTGACGCCCAGCAGCAGCTGCGCCGATTTGCAGGTCGCCGGCACGATGTACTGATAGATCGTGCGCTCGTTCGAGGTCTCCAACGCGCCGCGTTCCAGCGGCACCGCCTTGTCGATCGAGATCTTCACGGTCTCGTAGCGCACATGCGCGGGCGTCGAGGCCAGATAGTATTTCGCGGGCTTGGACGCGTCGGCCGATTGGAACACCACGTCGGCGCTGCCCATCGGCACATAAAGTCCGTCGCGCGGCTGCAGATCATAGGCCTTGCCGTCCACCGTCACTTTGCCCGCGCCCTCGCCGACATTGACGATGCCCAGTTCGCGCCGTTCCAGGAACGGCTTGCCTTTGGCGGATTCGGGCTCCGTCTGCGCCGGCAGCTTGACGGCCGTCTTCACCGGCGCCGCACCGCCGATCACCAGCCGTTCGTAATGGCTGTAAGTGAGCGACACCTCGTCGGGCACGAACAGCCCGCTGATCAGAAAACGCTCGCGCAAGGTCTGGTTGTCGGCACCGGCCATGTCGCCGGGGTGCGATGCCTGGATCACTTTCTTGTACATGGGAAGACCTCTCGACTGGGGCCGCGCAGTCCGCGCGGCATGACGTTTCCGCTCTTTTGGTAACCGGTGTCATACGCCCAGACGCGACACTCTTCAACCGTCTTTACGCGACAGGCGGCTTGCCGGTGGATTCCCGGACGACGAGCGTGGGAATGACGTCCGTCCTGTCGTCGTTTTGGGCGCGCTTTTCGGTGCGGCGGTGGAAGAGCTTCTCCGCCGCCAGCCGTCCCATGTCGCGGATCGGCAGGCGCACGGAGGTCAGAAGCGGCCACATGCGCGAGGCGACGGGGCTGTCGTCGAACCCGACCACGGACAGATCCTTCGGAATTTCCAGGCCCAGGTTGCGGGCGGCCATATAGACGCCGGCCGCCATTTCGTCGTTGCCGGTGAAGATAGCCGTCGGCCGCAGCTTCAGCGACAGCAATTCCGTCGCCGCGGCGATGCCGCTTTCGAACGTATAAGCGGCCTCACGGTCGTAGCTGCGTCCCAGCTTGAGCCCGCGCTCCGCGAGTCCCTCGTTGAAACCGCGCCGGCGTTCGTGGGCCGAGCGGAACGTCGGCGGCCCGGAGATATGTGCGATGACCTTGTGGCCGAGATCGGCCAGATGGCGCGCGGCGTCCGCGGCACCCGAGACATCGTGGGTCACCACCATCGTCGCCGCCGTATCGAGCGACACCGCAGCGATGCGCACATACGGGCAGTCGAGTTCATGCAGCAGCTTCACCAGCCGGTCGTCTTCCGAAACCGACGGCGTCAGGATGACGCCGAACAATTTCTGCCGTTCGATGAAATGCCGCATGTCGGCGAGAAAGGTCGGCACCGCGCGGTCGCAGGGCCGGATCACCAGTTCGAAGCTGGTGCCGCGCATCGCGTCGAGAATGCCCTGCTGCATGTTCACGACGTACTGGGCCGTGGGATTGTCGTAGATCATGCCGATCAGGAACGAGCGGCGGAACGCCAGACCGCGCGCCTGCGGGTCGGGCGCGAAGCCGAGTTCGCGGATGATGGTGTTGATCTTGAGGCGCGTCTCTTCCTTGACGAAAGGAGAGTCGTTGATCACGCGCGACACGGTCTTCTTCGACACGTTGGCCATGCGCGCGATGTCGTTGATCGTGGACTTCTTGCGCTTGGGATCGACGGCGGCCGCTTTTGCTTGCGGTGCGGCCGTCGTGGCTGGCTTCTTTCGAGTGTTCACAATCTGCCCGGGCTATGAGTCCCGCCCCTTCTTAGCCTCCGCAGGGTCTGACGCCAACGTAGGGCAAGGGCTTGCGGGAATTGTGACACCGGTTACCATGCAAACCAAGGGGGAGTTCCCGTGGCGCCTTGGCGCGGTGCCCGGCGGAACCAAGGTCCGGGGTAGCCGGGCGTAGGTAGGAGGAACACGAGATGAAACTGACGCGACGCGGCGCCTTGGGTGCGGCCATGGGCGGAGCCGCTATGGCCGGCACGGTGACCACGGCCGAGGCCTTCGAAAGCGATTGGGCACGCGGCCTGGACGGGCAGCGCAAGGCCGATCTCGGCCATGGCACCTTCCTCAATCCCGTCATGGCCGGCGATCATCCCGACCCCACCGTCCTCAAGGACGGCGCCGACTACTACATGACCTTCTCCAGCTTCGACGCTTATCCGGGGCTGGTGATCTGGCGCTCGCGCGATCTGGTGAACTGGCAGCCGCTGCAGCCGACGCTGTTCGAGAATGTCGGCTCGGTGTGGGCGCCCGACCTCGTCAAGCACAACGGCCGCTACTACATCTATTTCCCCGGCCATGGAGAGGCCGCGACGAACAACTTCGTCGTCCATGCCGGCGACATCCGCGGCCCGTGGAGCGCGCCCGTCGATCTCAAGATCCCGGCGCATATCGATCCCGGCCACATCGTCGGCGAAGACGGCGCGCGTTATCTGTTCCTCAGCGGCGGCGACTACGTGAAGCTGACCGACGACGGGCTCGCCACCGACGGCGAGATCAGACACGTCTATGACGGCTGGAAATATCCGGAAAGCTGGGACGTGGAGAGCTTCTCGCCGGAAGGGCCGAAGATGCGGCGTCACGGCGACTGGTTCTATATGACCCTGGCGGAGGGCGGCACCGCCGGCCCGCCGACCAGCCATCTGGTGGTCTCGGCGCGGTCGCGTTCGATCCACGGACCATGGGAGAACTCGCCGTACAATCCCATCGTCCGCACCAGGACGCGCAACGAGAAATGGTGGTCGCGCGGTCATGCGACGCTGGTCGAAGCGCCCGACAAAACCTGGTGGATCATGCATCACGGCTATGAGAACGGCTTCTGGACGCTCGGCCGCCAGACGCTGCTCTCGCCGATCCGCTGGACGCAGGACGGCTGGTTCAAGGCGATGGGAGGCGATCTTTCGCGCGCCATGCCCAAGCCGCGCGGCGGGGAAGCGGTGCCGCACGGGCTGGATCTGTCCGACGATTTCTCGGGCGGCAAGCTCGGCCTGCAATGGGCGTTCTATGCGCCCGCCGCCAGCGAACACGACCGCATCCGCTTCGCCGATCGCGCCCTGATCCTCAAGGGCAAGGGAACGGTGCCGGCCGACGCTTCGCCGCTGACCTGCGTCGCCGGCGATCAGGCCTACCGCTTCGAGGTGGAGATCGAGCGCGACCCCGGAACCTGCGCCGGTGCGCTCCTGTTCTATAGCCACCGCCTCTATGCGGGCCTCGGCTTCGACGATGACGGCCTCGTCATGCACCGTTACGGCAAGGAGCGCCGTTCGCACGCCAAGGTCGGGCGGCATCTGTTCCTGCGCGTCACCAACGACCGTCATGTCGTGCGCATCCACACCAGCGCGGACGGGCAGAACTGGACGAAGTACGGCGTCGAAATGGAGGTCTCGGGTTACCACCACAACACGGCGGGCGATTTCCTCAGCCTGCGTCCCGGTTTCTATGCCAGCGGCGCCGGCGAAGTGCGCTTCCGCGATTTCCGCTATGAGGCTCTCGGGTAGGAATTTGTAAACCCTGATTTTTTAGCGGCGTTTAAGGCCTGCTGCGCCAAGCTGCCGCATCAGAAGGGGAACAGCTTGGCCGAACCTGCCACGATGCCGGCGCAAGAAGCGCTCACGCCCGGCGAAGCGTTGCGCCTGCTGGAGCAGCGCGCGCAATCGGCCCAGCACGAACTGGCGGCGCGCACCGACGCCGGCCCCGATCTGCTGCATTACCTCGCGCAGAACGGCGCGGCGGCGACCCGCCGTGCGGTGGCGGCCAATCCCGCGGCCTCGCCGAAATCGAATCGGCTGCTGGCCGACGACGACGAAGATGAGGTGCGCGTCGAACTCGCGCGCAAGATCGGCAGGCTCTTCCCCGGGCTTCTCCTCTCCGAGAAGAAGCAGCTCCGGGACCTGACGATCGAGACCCTCGAACAGCTCGCCCGCGACGAGGAACCGCGCGTGCGCGCCATGCTGGCCGAGGAAATCAAGCACCTGGATTGCGTGCCGAAAGGCGTGATCGAGCGGCTCGCCCACGACGCCGAGGAAATCGTCGCCACGCCGATCCTCGAATATTCGCCGCTGCTCAGCGACACCGACCTTATCGAGATCGTCGCCGCCGCCCATGCCAATGCGATGCTGGCGGCCGTCGCCCGGCGCAAGGGCCTGTCCGCCGACGTCAGCGACGCCGTCGTTGCCAGGCGCGACACGAAGGCCGTGGCGCTGTTGCTGGCGAACGTCGATGCCACGATCCGCCTGAAGACGCTCGACAGGATCGTCTCGCAGGCCGCCGAGATCGCCGAATGGCACGGCCCCCTCGTGCTGCGCGCCGAACTGTCGCCCCGCGTGATCCGCCGCATCGCCTCCTTCGTCGGCAGCGCGCTGATCGAAGCCCTGGCCGGGCGCGGCGCGCTGGACGATTCCACGCGCACGCACCTCGCCCGCAAGCTGCAGGAACGCCGGCAGCGCGAAGCGAAGGCCGACCGCGAGCCGGCGAATGCGGCGCGCGAGGTCGAGGCCGCCTACCGCGCCGGGACGCTGAACGACGGCTTCGTCGCCGCCGCCGCCGAGGCGTCGCAAAAGGACACCGTCGCCTGCGCCCTGTCGGTGCTCGCCAAGATCGACGAAAACATCGTGCGGCGCATCCTGGAGTCGGGTTCCGCGAAGGCCGTCACCGCGCTGGCCTGGCGGGCGGGGCTCAGCATGCGCATCGCCTTCAAGCTGCAGAACGCCATCATGCGCCTCAAAGGGCACGACCTCCTGCCCGCCCGCGGCGGCATCGATTTCCCGCTGACCGACGACGAGATGCGCTGGCACCTGGGCTATTTCGGCGTGGTCTGACCGGC
>VFSW01000251.1_pt1 | contig 75237 bp, 60 predicted proteins | sample 5358111 | NCBI WGS metagenome assembly VFSW01 (sample SAMN11554181, study PRJNA540505) | mine drainage metagenome | isolation source: sediment from site ElyBrook_90M | place: USA: Ely Copper Mine, Vershire, VT | collected 2017
ATTTGAAACCAAACGGCAACCGCCGCAGGCGCCAGCCCGCCGTCACCTCCGCGCGCGCATCGCCTCCTCACATTATGGAGGCCGCCATGCACGCCGCTCCTTTTCGGAACATCCTGGCTCCGGTCGATTTCAGCGATCTGTCGGCGCTGGCCTTGCGCTACGCCGCGGCCATCGCCCAATGCGCCGGGACCCGCCCCGTCCTGCTTTACGCCAATACCTTCTCCCCGCCGCCTTACTTCACCGGCAGCAACCTGGACGAACTCGAACGGCAATTCCGCGCGTCCTTCGCCGAGGCCGAACAGGGCCTCCGCCGGTTCGCCGTAACGGCCTTGGGCGCCGCGGGCGAAGCCTTGGAGACCCAAGTCGTCGAGGGCGCGCCGGCCGACGCCATCCTCGACTACGCCGCCCGCCGCTCGAGCGACCTCCTCGTCCTGGGCACCCATGGACGCACCGGCGTGAACCGCTGGATGCTGGGATCGGTGGCAGAGCGCGTCCTGCGCGCCAGCCCCGTGCCCGTGCTGACCGTGCGCCAGGGAAGTTCCGCCCCCGGCGATATCGCCATCCGCCACATCCTGTGCCCGGTCAACGATTCCCCCGCCGCCCGTCAGGCGCTGGCCACGGCCACCGGCCTGGCCGCCTGCTTCGGCGCCCGCGTCACCGTGGTCCACGTGATGGAGGAGGGCGCCGCCGGCACGATCCCGGATCTGTGCTCCTGGGTCGCCGAAAACCAGCGCGGCAGTTGCGATGTCCGTGAAGTAGTCCGCCACGGCGACGCCGCCGCCGAGATCGTAGCCGCGGCGGGGGCCGATTGCGACCTGGCCGTGATCGGTGCGCGCCACCGCGCTTTGTTCGACAGCACCGTCCTCGGCACGACCACCGTGCGCGTGGTGCGGCACGCGCGCTGCCCCGTGTTGACCGTCGCGGCGCATCCTCCTGTCACGGGACCGGCCGTTTCGCATCTTCGCAAATAGAGATATCGTAATTCCAGGTCCGATGTTCAAATACCTTGCAGTCCCCCTATTCCTGGCCGCGCCGGTTTTGGCGCAGGAGCCGCTCTCGCTGAAAGAGGCCGTGCGCCTGGCCCTGACTCACAACCAGGCCATCGCCGCGGCCTCGGCCGGCGCCAACGCCGCCCGGCAGCGGGTCAACGAAGCCCGCAGCGGGTGGCTGCCCAGACTCAATTACTCCGAATCCATGGTGCGCAGCGATAACCCTGTATTTGTATTTAGTTCGTTGCTGACTCAGCACCAGTTCACCGCCGATAACTTCCAACTGGGACCCTTGAACCGGCCGGATGCCTTGGATAACTTCCAGTCTCTGCTCTCGGTCGACCAGGTCCTCTACGACGGCGGCCGCACTCAGAACGCGGTGCGCACGGCGCGGTTGGCGCACCAGATGTCGGGGGAGGAAGGCCGCCGCGCGCAGATGCAGGTGCTGGCCGGCGCGGCGCGCGCCTATTACGGCGTGCTGCTGGCCCAGGCCAGCCTGACCGCGGCCGAGGAGGCGCTGCGCTCGGCGGACGCCGATCTGCAACGCGCCGAATCGGTCCGCTCCGCCGGTATGTCCACCGACGTGGATGTGCTCTCCATCCGCGTGCATCGCGCCCAGGTGGAGGAGCAGCGCATCAACCGCGCGGCCGATCTGGATGTGGCCCGCGCCGCCCTGAACGACGCGCTGGGCCTGCCGCTGGACACGCCCCACGGCCTCACCACCCGGCTCGAGGCCTTCCAGGCGCCGGACCTGTCGCTCACCGAGTACGAGAGCGGCGCCATGGCCGGACGCCCCGAGGCGCGCGAGGTCAAACTGGCGGCCAGCCTCGCCCAGTCCCAGGTCGGGTCCGCCCACAGCGCCCTCCTGCCCCAGGTGGGTGTGCGCGCCGTGCTTGAGGCCGACCGCCAGAACTTCCTCGATCGCGGCGGCGCCAACTGGCTGGCCGCCGTCTCGCTCCAGTGGAACGTGTTCAACGGTTTCGGCGACCGCGCCCGCATCCAGGCCGCCACCCAGGATCTCCGCCGCGCCGAAGCCGAACAGCAGCGCGCCGGGTCCGGCATCCGCCTGGAAGTGCGCCGCGCCTACGCCGATCTGCGCGCCGCCGGCCAGCGCATTCAGGTCGCCGACGCGGCCGTGGCCGAGGCCCAGGAGAGCCTGCGCATCACCCAGAACCGCTATACCGCCGGGCTCGCCAACGTCACCGACCTGCTGCGCACCGAAACCGCTCTGCTGGAGAGCCGCACGCGCTACCTGGCGGCGGTGCACGATCAGCGCGTCGCGGCGGTCGGCCTGGAACTGGCGGCGGGCAGGTTGACGGAAAATTCGGAGGTGTTGCGTGGCAATTAAATGTGTTGGATTCTGCCTGCTGGCCGCCGGTCTGGTTCTCTCCGGTTGCGGCAGCGATGCGCGTAAGAGCGAAACCGCTTCCGCGGCCGCGCCGGTTGCGGTCCGCACCGTGGCCGCCGCGGCCGAGCAGTGGCCCAGCGGATACGAGGCCGTGGGCACCGTGCGCGCGCGCACCGCCGCCGTCGTCGCGGCCCAGGTGATGGCGTCGGTGCGCGAGGTGCGCGTCCAGGCCGGCGACCGCGTGCGCCAGGGCGACCTCCTCGTCGTCCTGGATGCCCGCGACCTCGACGCCAACTACCGCCGCGCCGAAGCCGGGCGCGAGGAAGCCCGCGGCGCCCAGTCTGAAGCCGATCACGCCCTGGCCGCCGCCAAAGCCCAACTCGACCTGGCCAACGTCACCTTCACCCGCATGCGGGAGTTGTTCGACAAGAAATCCATCTCGAACCAGGAGTTCGACGAGGCCACCGCGCGGCGCAAGGCGGCTGAAGCCGCCTATGAGATGGCCGCCGCCAGGGGTGCGCAGGTTCGCGCCAAAATCGCCCAGGCCGAGCAGGAAGTCCAGGCCGCCGCGGTCATGCGCGGCTACACCGAACTGCGCGCGCCGTTCGCCGGCGTGGTCACCGTCAAGACCGCCGAACCCGGCGCCATGGCCACCCCCGGCGCGCCCCTGCTGACCATCGAGCGCGAGGGCGCCTACCGGCTGGAGGTGGCCGTCGAGGAATCGCGCGTCCAGTCCATTCGCATCGCCCAGCCCGTCTCCGTGCAACTCGAAGCCCTCGGCCGCACCCTGGATGCCCGCGTCAGCGAAATCGTGCCGGCGGTGGATGCCGCCTCCCGCGCCTACATCGTCAAGATCGATCTGCCCGCCCTCGCCCAATTGCGCTCCGGCATGTTCGGGCGCGCCGTCTTTTCCGGCGGCGCCCGCGGCCTGGTGGCCGTGCCCGCCGCCGCCGTCATCGAGCGCGGCCAACTGCAATCGGTCATGGTGGCCGATGCCGGCTACGCGCGCATGCGCCTGATCACCCTGGGCCAGAAGTCCGGCGGCCAGGTCGAGGTCCTCTCCGGCCTCAGCGCGGGCGAGAACGTGGTGTGCCCGCTCCCGCCCGGCCTGGCCGACGGCGCGCGCGTGGAGGCCCGCCCGTGAAAGGGACTCACCTCGGGCCCGCCGGCCGCGTAGCGCATGCCTGGATCGACTCCAAACTCACGCCGCTGATCATCGCCGGCTCGCTGCTCATGGGCGCTTTCGCCATCTGGAAACTGCCCCGCGAAGAGGAGCCCCAGATCATCGTGCCCATGATCGACGTCTTCGTCTCCATGCCCGGCGCTTCCGCGCGCGAGGTCGAGGAGCGCGTCACCAAACCCATGGAAAAACTGCTGTGGGAGGTGCCCGGCGTCGAGTATATCTACTCCACCTCCAGCCCCGGCATGTCCATGGCGGTGGTGCGTTTCCTGGTCGGCCAGGATGAAGAAAAAAGCATCGTCCGCCTCAACCAGAAGCTGTACGCCAACGTGGACCTGGTCCCGCCGGGCGCCTCCCAGCCCCTGGTGAAACCCCGCTCCATCGACGACGTGCCCATTCTGGCCCTGACCCTCACCAGCAGGCGCTATGGCGATTTTGAATTGCGCCGCATCGCCGCCCAGGTGCACGATGCCATCAAGCAGGTGCCCGATGTCTCCGCCGTAACCCTGATCGGCGGCCAACGCCGCGAGATCCGCGTGGAACTGGACGAGGCCAGGCTGGCGGCCTATTCCCTCACGCCCTTGCAGGTCATCGGCGCGCTGGGGGCCTCCAACCAGCGTTTGGAGGCCGGCGCGTACGCGAGCGGCAACCGCCAGTTGCTGCTCGAAACCGGAGAATTCCTGCGCAGCGCCGATGACGTCCGCAACGTCGTGGCCGGCGTGTCCAACGGCAAGCCCGTCTTCGTCCGCGACGTCGCCACCGTTAGCGACGGGGGCGAGGAACCCACCCAGTATGTGCGCTATTCAGCCGGACAGGGCCTCGATCCCGCCGTCACCATCGCCGTCTCCAAACGCAAGGGCACCAACGCCGTGGAGGTCGCCGGCAACGTGCTGCGGCGCATCCAGCCGCTCAAGGGCAGCGTCATCCCCGCCGACGTTACCGTCGCCATCACCCGCCATTACGGCGAAACCGCCGCCGAAAAATCCAATGAGCTGCTCTGGCACATGCTCATCGCGGTCGTCTCCGTCAGTCTTCTGATCGCCGTCACCCTCGGCATACGCGAGTCGCTCATCGTCTTCATCGCCATCCCCGTCACCCTGGCCCTCACCCTGGCCATCTTCTATTTCTATGGCTACACCCTCAACCGCATCACCCTGTTCGCCCTCATCTTCTCCATCGGCCTGCTGGTGGATGACGCCATCGTGGTGGTGGAAAACATCGTGCGCCACTGGCGCATGCCCGCCAATCGCGAGCGCCCGCCCTTCGATGTCGCCGTCGAAGCGGTCAACGAGGTCGGCAACCCCACTATCCTCGCCACCCTGACAGTGGTCGCCGCCATCCTGCCCATGGCCTTCGTGGGCGGCTTGATGGGACCCTACATGCGCCCCATTCCCATCGGCGCCAGCGCGGCCATGATCTTTTCACTTCTGGTGGCCTTCATGGTCACCCCCTGGGCCGCCGTGCGCATCCTCAAGCCCGGCTCCTCGCACCTTCAAGGCGAGCGCGAAGACGCCCTCACGCGCGTGTACCGCCGCGTCATGGGCGCCCTCCTCGACCGCGCTCCCCTGCGCTACGGCTTCCTGGCCATGGTCGTGGTGCTGCTGCTCGGCTCCATGTCCCTCGTCTACATCGGGTTCGTCAAGGTGAAGATGCTGCCCTTCGACAACAAGAGCGAGTTCCAGGTGATCGTGGACATGCCCAACGGAACCACCCTGGAGCAGACCGCGCGCGTCACCGAAGCGCTGGCGCGCGAGGCCCAGAAGCAGCCCGAGGTGATCAACCTGCAAACCTACGTGGGCGCCGCCGCGCCCTATAATTTCAACGGCCTGGTGCGGCACTATTATTTACGCCGCGGGCCCAACGTGGCCGATATCCAGGTGAACCTGCTGCCCAAGGGCGACCGCAAGCTGCAGAGCCACGAGATCGCCAAGCAGATGCGCCAGCGCCTCCAGCCTGTGGCGGACCGTTTCGGCGCGCGCATGAAAGTGGCCGAAGTCCCGCCGGGACCGCCCGTGCTGGAAACCCTGGTGGCGGAGATCTACGGCCCGGACGCCGAAGGCCGCCTGCGCCAGGCCCGCCAGGTGCGCGATCTGTTCAAGCGCACCAGCGGCGTGGTGGACGTGGATTGGTACGTGGACGACGATCAAACCAAGTACAAGCTGGTGGTGGATAAAGAGAAGGCCGCCCTCAACGGCATCTCGGAAGACGAGATTTCGCGCACCGTGCAGGCCGCCTCCGCCGGCTTCCCGGCCGGCCTGCTGCACGTGGACGCCGCCAAGGAAGACGTCCCCATCACCGTGCGGCTCGACCGCGCCACCCGCTCGGACCTGGATCGCATGCTCTCGCTCAAAGTGCGCGGCGTGGCGCTCAGCGAGCTGGTGCGCCAGGAGGCGGTGATCGCCGGCAAAAGCATCTACCACAAGAACCTGATGCCCGTGATCTACGTGACCGCCGACGTGGCGGGCTCCATCGAAAGCCCGGTCTACGCCATCGAGAAGCTTTCGCCGCAAATCCAGATGGAGCAACTGACCGCGCACCAGCCCACCGACGACAGCCGCTACGCCATGAAATGGGACGGAGAATGGCACATCACCTACGAGGTCTTTCGCGACCTGGGGCTGGCCTTCGCCGCCGTGTTGATCCTGATCTATGGGTTGGTGGTCGGCTGGTTCCAGTCGTTTTCGACGCCCCTGGTGATCATGGCCGCCATTCCGTTTTCGCTGGTGGGCATCCTGCCCGCGCACGGCCTGCTGCACGCCTTCTTCACCGCCACCTCCATGATCGGATTCATCGCCGGCGCCGGCATCGTGGTGCGCAATTCGATCATCCTGGTGGATTTCATCGAGCTGCGCCTTAAAGAAGGCATGCCCCTCGGCGCGGCCGTGATCGACGCCGGCGCGGTCCGCTTCCGCCCCATGGTGCTGACCGCCGCGGCCGTCGTTGTCGGCGCCACCGTGATCCTGTTCGACCCCATTTTCCAGGGCCTGGCTATCGCGTTGATGGCCGGCGAAGTAGCTTCGCTGGCGCTCTCGCGCATGACCGTGCCGATTGTCTATTTCGTCATACACCGAAGGAGAACTGCATGACACTCGATCGTTATCTGCGCTTACTAGCCGGTTTGTTTGTGCTGCTGAGCCTGGCGCTGGGCCACTGGGTGAATCCCGGCTGGTACTGGTTCACGGCCTTCGTGGGCCTGAACCTGTTTCAGTCGGCCTTCACCAACTGGTGCCCCATGATGTTCTTCCTGCGCAAGCTGGGCGTGCGGGCGTAACGCTTTCGGGGCCTTTGGGGCTGCCAGGCATCATGCGAAGCCAGCGGGGTCGCCCTCCGTCGTTCCTTTTCACGGGCCGCGCAGGTTCCCGCCGCCTAATGAGCTGCGGCAAGCCTGTATCGGGCAACCGTGGCGCCCGAGCCCCCAATGCCGTGGATTACCACGACCCTGTCCCCGGCGGTACTCTGTAGGATTGCAGGTGGCAATCGAAAAACGTGGGATCTGAAGAAGCTCAGCTCCTTCCAGCAGTTCCGGCTCCCGGCGCCGTCCTTTTCGCCGCCGTCATCCCGGCCTACCGGCCCCGCGGAGCGCCTGCTCCGGCTCGTCGCCGCCCTTTCCGCGGGGTCCATCCCCGCCATCGTCCTGGTCGATGACGGCAGCGGCCCCCGCTACGCCGATACCTTCCGCCGCGCCGCGGAGTATCCCAGGGTCCGGCTTGTGCGTCATGCGGTGAACCTCGGCAAGGGCGCCGCCCTCAAGTCCGGATTCAACGAGGCGCTCTGCACGTTCCCGCACCTGCAAGGCGTAATCACCGCCGATGCCGATGGCCAGCACCATCCCGAAGACATCCTGCAGGTTGCGGATAGGCTCGCCGCACAGCCCGATCGCCTGGTCCTCGGTACACGCGCATTCCACGGCGACATCCCACTACGCAGCCGCATCGGCAATCGGATTACGCGCGGCGTCATGCATGCCCTGGTAGGCCGGAGAATCTCCGGCGGGCAGACCGGCCTGTGCGGCATTCCCGCGGCCTTGTTGCCGCACCTTCTGCGCATGGAAACCAACGGCTGCGATTTCGAGATGGACATGCTCATCGCCGTCCGGAAGCACGCCATCCTCATCGACGAACTACCCATCCGCACCAACTATGAGCAGGGCGACCGTCAGCGGCGCTTCAATCCGCTCAGCTCCGTCGCCCGCGCCATCCTGGCCGCTGCCGCCATCTCCATGCCAACAGTCGTTTTCTACGGCTTCGCCTCCGCCCACTGGCATTACGCGCTGCTCTTTGCCGTAGCCAGTTCCATCATGCTAAGGCTGGCATTTCCGGCAGGGCTCGCATTCGTGGCCCGCGGCGGCATGCCCGCGCGGTCGCATAGGACCGCGGAGAACGCCTCCAGAACCTGGGCCTATGCTGCGGGTCTCGCTCTGCTTGCCTGGTTTGTGTTCCTGGTACGCGGCGGGTTGGCTTCCTGGTTCGATGCCGACGACCTGATGAATCTGAACTATTACTGGACACGGTCGTGGCCTCAGCTCCTCAGAGCAAACCTGTTCTTCTGGTCCAGTTACTACCGCCCTGGCGGTGGTCTGTTCTATCGATCGATGTATGCCCTGTGGGGATTTCACCCGCTTCCTTTCCGCATCGCCGTCATGGTTTTGCTGTGCGTGAACCTGGTGCTGCTCGCCGTGGTCGTGCGCCAGCTTACGGAATCTCGCTGGGCCATGCTGGTCGCCCTCCTGGTAGTGGGGATTCACCCTTACTTTTCGGGTGCTTACTTCACTACAGGTACGGTCTACGACGTCCTCGCCTACACCTTCGTATGGGGCGCCTTCGCACTATACGTGGGTGTGCGCCGGGCGGAGCGCCTTCCGGGTTGGGGCACGCTGGCCGTTTTGTTGTGCCTCCTGGCAGCGGCATTGAACTCCAAAGAGATTTCGGTCGTGCTGCCCGTGGCCGTGGCGCTGTACGAGCTCGTGTGGCGCCCGCCCCGTCACTGGAATCCCGCCGCGGTCTGGCGCTGGATCCGCCGCGAGGGCCGCTTCGCCGCCATGGGCGCCGTGTTTGACCTTGCCTTCATTATCGGCAAAAGATATGGCCCGAATTCGTTGTGGGACATAGGTCCCTACCGGCCGCACTACACAGTGGCAGGTTACTTACAATCGTTGTGGGGCCAGTTGAGCGGACTGATGCACGTTCTGGCGCCCCTTTTGCCTTGGCAAATTGCCGCGCTGTTGATTGTGATGGCCGCTATAGCCGCGGTCTCCCGGCGTCGTTCGCTGGTTTGGGGGATGGCGTTCATCCTGGTGGGTATCCTGCCGCTTGCGTTCATTCCCACGCGAGCCGGATTTGCGCATCTCGTGCCGTCCGTGGGGTGGGCGGTCTATTGCGCGGGCCTTCTGGATTGGCTGCTGAATTCGGTCACAGGCCATCGGAGTTCGCTGCGCGGTGCTCTACAAGTGATCCTGCTAATCCTGCTTTTTATCGAACTGGCGCCCTGGCAGCGCAAGTGGATTGAGATGAACGAGCACGCCGCGCACGAGATGCTGCAGGAGCGCTTTGAGCGCTACAACCAGGAGATCCGCGCCTTAATTCCCAGGCCGCGCAAGGGAGCCCGCATCCTGCTGCTATCCGATGCCGATGGACACGACGATTGGGATGTATATTTCCTCATACGCCTCACCTACGGCGACCCCGCCATCGAACCTGCCCGCATGAAGGATCTCGGAGACCACCACTTGCAGGCTGATCTAACGAAGTTCGACTATGTGCTCGATTGGAAAGAAGGTCACTTCGTCCTGGTGAGCCGGTTCCACGGAATTACAGTGGCGTCCACATCCGTCAGTCGAACAGGCCGATCTGTTCCTTCGGCGTGACTTTCGGCTTGCGCCGCCGCAGCGGGCTGCCCACCACGCCCAGAACCTGCAGCTCGCTCAGCGCCGTGCGCGGCAGGAACAGCCGCTGATTGTTGGAATAAGGATCCGGCGGCACGACCGTGAACCCGGGCGCTTCCAACTGCAGCAGGTTGTTGGCCAGGATGCCGTCCATGACCTCCCCGTCCCGGAACTTCACCCGAACCCACAAGCCGTCCATTTTCGGCCGTGTACTGAACACTTTACGCTCGGTCGCCGGATCCAAAGGCTCGAAATCCTTCACGAATTGGACGGCCTTGACCTCGTCGTAGGGCACAACTGCATAATTGCCGTCCGGCGTCAGCAGTTCCACCCCGCCCGGCCGCAAATAGGTCTGCGGGTTGACATAACCGAGCAGCGCTTCCCGGTCGAAACGGCTGATCCGGACTTTCTTGGACGTCGACCCGGCCAAATTAACCCCTGCATGGAAACATTGTTTTAAACATTGGTCGGGGTTATTGTATCATTGGCACGATGGATGACGCGTCCTCCTCAGTGACTGGACCCCTGCGCGGGGAAGCCGCGTCGTTCCTCAATTTCTGCCGGATCGAGAAGGGCCTGGCGCCCAATTCCCTGGACGCCTACAGGGCGGATCTGGAGAAGTTCGTGCTCTTTGCCGAAGACCGCTCGGGCGGCGCCATTCCGGACGCCGAAGCCGTGCGCCTGTATATGGACTCTTTGTATCGCAACGGGCTGGGCGGCCGCTCGGTGGCGCGCCACTTATCCACCTTGCGCGGGCTCTACGCCTTCCTGGTGCGGGAGGGCCGGGTGGCTTCCGATCCGACCGAGCACCTGGGCGCTCCCAAGCACTGGCAAACCATCCCTAAGTTCCTCAATCTGGAAGAGATCGAGCGGATATCCCAGGCCCCCGACGCCACCCGCCCGGCGGGTCTCCGCGACCACGCCATGATTGAGCTGCTGTACGCCTGCGGGCTGCGGGTTTCCGAGCTCTGCGGCCTCGCCATCGCCGATCTGAACCTCGACCTGGGGGTCCTGCGCGCCACCGGCAAAGGCCGCAAACAACGCATGATTCCGGTCGGTAAGGCCGCCCTCGCCGCCGTCCGCGCGTACCTGTCCGAGGCCCGGCCGGCCATCCTGAAAGGCCGCCCCAGCCGCCATCTCTTTGTCACTTCGCGCGGCGGGCCCATGACCCGCCAGGCGTTTTGGAAACTTCTCCGCGCCCACGGCCGCAAGGCCGGGGTCTTTCATCACTTGACGCCGCACGTTGTCCGTCATACCTTCGCCACCCACCTGCTCGAGGGCGGCGCGGATTTGCGCAGCGTGCAGACTATGCTCGGCCATGCGGATATCTCGACCACGCAAATCTACACGCACGTGCTCCGTTCCCGGCTGCGTAAGACCGTGGACCAGCATCATCCCAGGGCCTGAAGAGGAACCGCAATGAGCGATTACATGTTCATGCTGGAGAGCCACCTGAGCGCCGCCCAGAATCGCGTGCTGGAACTGGTGCAGGCCGCCGCCGCCGCCGCCGGCGTCAACCTGTTCCTCTCCGGCGGCGCCATGCGCGACATGCTGGGCGGGTTTCGCGTCCGCGACCTGGACTTCAGCGTGGAAGGCAACGCCTTGAAAGTGGCCAAAACGCTCCAGGAGCAGGGCGCCCAAATCCTCGCCCTCGACGACAACCGCCGCGCCGCCGAACTGCTGTTCCCGGGCGGCGTCACCGCCCAGGTGGCCATGTCCCGCCAGGAACGCTTCGCCAAGTCCGGCGCCAGGCCGCATGTCACCCCCGCCACCATCCAGGAGGACCTGCGCGGCCGCGACTTCACCATCAACGCCATGGCCCTCTCCCTCGGCCGGGCCTCCCGCGGCCTGCTGCTCGATCCCACCAACGGTCTGGCCGATCTGGGCCACCGCGAGTTGCGCGGCGCCCATCCCTACGTCTTCTACGACGACCCTGTCCGTCTGCTGCGCCTGCCGCGCTTGCTGCTCCGGCTCTCCTTCACCATTGAGGAGCGCACCCGCGCGCAGTATGACCATGCCCGCGCCGCCCACCTCGAAAGCCTGATCCCCGCCGCCTCCCTGGCCGCCGAGTTGCGCCACATAGCCGCCGAGCCGAGCCCCTCCGAAGTCGTGCAGGCCCTCAACCGCGACGGGTTGCTGGCCTTGTTCTCGCCTGCCCTGGCCGGCCCGCGCCTCAACCTGCCGGGCCTGGCGCGCCTCGAAAAGGCCCGGCACATGGTGGAATCCGCCGGTGTCGCCGCCCAGCCCGAACTGGCCGCCTTCCTCCACGCACTTACCGCCAAGTTAACGCCGAAGGAAAAGACCGCGCTGTTCAAGACGGTAGAAATGCCTAAGGCCCCACTCGACCGCTTGCGCCATCTCGAGCCCGAGGTCCACAAACTCGAGCAGGCGCTCCAGTCGCCGCGCGTCAGAAAGCCGTCGCATGTCTATCGCATCCTGGCCGATGCGCCGCCGGAGCAGATCGTCTTCCTGCTCGCCAACTCCACCCACAAGGCCGCCCAGGAGCGTGTTCGCAATTACCTGCAAAAGTACCTGCCGGCCATGCAGGAGCTGCCGCCGGCGGAGTGGGAAGCCATCGAAGGCCAGCCCGGCACCCCCAAATACGACCGGAATCGCCAGGCGTTCCTGGCCGCGCACCTCGATGTGCGGCCCCGTAAGCAGCCCGATCCCGAGCCGGAGCCCGCGCCGCCCGCGGAAATCGTCTCCCGGGGCCGTCCGCGCTAAATTTCTTAGTGCTGTTTCGTACCGACACTGACCCTCCAGGGCCTCAAGAAGTACCGGTACCTGATGGGCACCCACAGCCTGATATCTGGCACACTTCCTACATCACCAATACTATATATTGCGCCAGGGTATTTCGCAGTTCAAATCGAAGAACCTACGTACTAAAGGGGTGCCCGGGAGCTAGTACGAATCGCTCCAAGGATGTGCCAGGATCGCCGAAAAATCTCAGGTAGGATTCTTGCATTTTTGCGGCGACTACTGTATGCTTCAAATTGAACTTTTGAGTGGCCTGTCTCTCTTGTCTTCGGTGGCGGGCTGGTAGACAAAATTTACGTAATGCGATTCGGAGGAAACGCGATGAAGAAGTTATTGGTACTCCTTGCTCTTGCCGCTCTCTCGCTGGGCGTCGCGAGCGCTTCGCTCGTACCCTGCACGATCACTGGAACCGGTGCGGGTGGCGAAGTGCTGGCTGGCACCGTGGTCTCCTGCGGGGGCTTGACGTTTGACAATTTCCAGGTTCTCAACCCCACCGGCGGCGCCAGCGGCCTCGTGAATCTGCTCTCAGGCACGGAGTATGACCCCAACTCTGGCGTGGCCTATCTGCAAATTAATCCGAGCCTCCAGGCGGACGCGGACATTCAGCTCCTCTTCCAGGTTTGGGGCGGCGTCGGCCAGATCGACATGGCCGTCGGCGGCCAGAACGCTACGGTGACCGAGCGCGCCTGCGCCAACCCCATCGCCACCAGCGGAATCCTTGCGGATTTGTGCACGGATCCCACCGGCAGCACCAGCGTGGCGCCTCTGGGCCTGATCACCGTGGCCACCGGTACTCCCAACCAGCCGGTCTTTTCAACCCCCTTCAACTCCACCAGCCCCGTCTACATCTTCAAGGACATCCAAACGGGCGTGGGTGGCGCGCTCAGCGAGTTCACGCAGAGCTTTGAACCCGGTGTTCCCGAACCCGTCAGCATGATCCTGCTGGGCTCCGGTCTCCTCGGACTCGGGCTGCTGCGGCGCAGGTCCCGTAAGAATTAACTGCAAGTCTGCACCAGACATTCTCCTGTCAAACCTGAAGGGTTCCGTTCACGCGGAACCCTTTTTCTTTTGGTACGGGTAACTGCCGCGCCGCCGCCTCCAAACCCTATAATTGAAGATATGTCCTCGCGTCCGGGCCTTCTGCCGCAGGCGCTCGCCGCCGCCGCCCTGCTGGCCTCCCCGTCGTTCGCGGGCGACCAGGAATTCTGCATCGGCGGTACCGTCGTCAACTCGGTGACCGGCCAGCCCATCCGCCGCGCCGCCGTCTCCACGCCGCAATCGGCCGCGCTCACCGACGCCGCCGGCGCCTTCCATTTCTGCGGCCTGCCCGCCGGGGCCTATTACGCCAATGCCGAAAAACCCGGCTTCACCGCCGCTGGCACGCGCGTCGCTGTGGGACCGTCTCGCGAAGACCTGAACATCCGCCTGGACCCCCTCGCCATCGTCAAGGGCCGCGTCCTGGACCGCGACGGCAATCCGGTCGAGGGCGCCCTGGTCCAACTGCTGTCCTTCGCCATCGGCGATGGCCGCCGCCTTGTGCGCGTGGAATCCGTGCAGTCTACCGACGATCGCGGCGAATATCGCATCCCCCACATCATTCCCGGCCGTTACCTGCTCAGGGCCGCCGGCTGGCAGGGTCCTCAACATGCCGCCAAAGAACCGGACCCCGGACAGGCGTTCGCCCCGGTTTATTACGGCGGATCGCCCGATCCCGCCTCCGCCACGGTGCTTTCCGTGGAGCCGGGAAGTGAGACCAGCGGGGATTTTTCCGTGCCGCTGACCGCCTCATACCGCGTGCAGGGCGCCTTGGCGGGCTTCTCCTCCAACCTGCCCACCACCATCGAGTTGCTAGGCCCGGGCGGAGAGCCCGGCGCCGCCCCGGCCGTGTTTCATGCCGTCAACGGCACGTTCGAGGTCAACTATGCCGCGCCCGGCAGCTACCTCCTCCGCGCCACCCAGGGCGAGGGTGCCGCGCGCCTGCGCGGTGAACTGCCCGTGCAGATCGCCGCCGCGGACGTCACCGACCTGCGGCTCACCCTGGCCGGCGCCGCCGTGCTGCAAGGGACCGTGCGCGTGACCGCCGCGCCCGCGCCTGCCCCCACTTCACCCAATTGCTCCGTCAGGCTCTCTCCTTCGGCCACCGCCATGTACGAAGACCCCCTCCAGTCTTCCACCAGCGAAGACGGCGCCTTCGAGATCGAAGGCGTGCTCCCCGGCCGCTACCGCGTCGCCATGGATTGCGCCAGCGGTTATATCGCCTCCGTGCATGCCGGCGGCGCGGACCTGCTGGCTCAGGACGAACTCGTCATTCCGGCCGGCACGGCCCCGCCGCCCCTCGATGCGGTCCTGAATACCGACGGCGCCAGCATCGATGTGACCGCCTCCCAGGACGACGGCGACACCGCTCCCGCGTGGCTGGTGCTCATGCCGGACTCTGGCAACGACCTCTACGTCCGCTTCGCCCTTCTCAAGGGCAAATTGAGTCTCGACGGGATCGCGCCCGGCGATTACCACATCTACGCCTGGTCCGGCTCCCCCTACGCCTTTGAATACGCCAACCCCAGCGTGCGGCAAGCCTGGGCCGGCCGCGCGGTCGGCGTGAAAGTGGCCGCGCACGATCGCCAGAGTGTCACCCTTAAGGTTCCCGCCGGAGAGCCTCAGTGAAGATCCTGCTGCTGGCCGGCCTGCTGGCCGCCGGAGCCCAGGCGGCCGGCTACCGCATTGCGGGTACGGTCGTGAACGCCGCGACCCAACAGCCGCTGGCCGGCGTCCGCGTGACCATCGCCCCGCTCGACCGCCCCGACGAACGCCTGCCCTTCGTCACCGGCCAGGACGGCCGCTTCGTGTTCGCGGGCATGCCGCCCGGGAAATACGGCCTGCTGGCCCAGTGCCGCGGCTTTCTGACCCAAAGCTACAACGAACGCGCCGGCCTTGCGAGCGCCGTCGTCGCCGGCCCCGGCCAGCATACCGATGCCCTGGTGGTGCCGCTCGATCCCCCCGCCGTGATCGCCGGCCGCGTCACCGACGATGCCGGCGAGCCGGTCGAGCAGGCCCTCGTCCAACTCTTCTCTTCCGCCATCGTCAACGGGCGCCGCCGGTTGACCCCTCTGGCCACCCGCCAGACCGCCGACACCGGCGAATACCGCTTCCCCGATCTTCCCCCCGGAACGTATTTCCTGGCGGCCTCCGGCTATCCCTGGTACACCAGCTTCAACGAAACCCACGGCGACCTGCCGGCCCGCGCCCTGACCCACACCGGCTACGCCCTCCAATACCATCGCAGCACCGGCGATCCCGCCGCGGCCGAGCCCGTGGTCCTGAGCGCGGGCCAGGAGGCCACCGCCGACTTCGCCCTGCTCCCCCTCCCCGCCGCATCCGTCCATGTGCATGTCGCGGACGGCGGCGATTCGGCCAAACAGTACACCCTCACCGCGGCAGGTCCCGGCGGCAACCGCGTATTGGTCCGCCAGGGCAGCCAGGTGGGGGATTTGTACAATTTCTGGAGCGTCCCGCCGGGACACTACACCCTCGAAGTGACGGCCTCGGATGACGGCCGGAACCTGTACGCAGGCGAACCGGTCGACGTGGGCACGGTGGACATGGATGTCAGCGTCACCCTGGCGCAGGCGCCCTCGCTCCGTGGCGCGGTCGAACTGGAGGGCGGCGGACGGCCCCCGGCGAACCTGTCCGCGGTGGTGTCCGACCTGGAGACCGGCCTCAGCCAGTCCGCTCCCATCGGCCCAGATGGGAGGTTCTCCATCCCCGGCATCCCGCCCCGCCATTACAGCGTGGCTCTGGCCGGCACGGAGGAATTGTACCTGAAGCGCTGGACCGCGGAGGGCGCCGGCGCCGCCGTCAGGCTGCGGCTGGTTGCCGCCCGTGGCACGGGCCGCATCGGCGGTACGGTGGAGCGCGGCGGGACCCCGCTCCCCGGAGCGCTGGTGGTGCTGGCGCCCTCCGCCGATCCCGCCAAACCGGAAGACTGTCGCGCCCTGCGCACCGGCACCGATGGCGGCTACGAGTTTCGCGGTGTGCCGCCCGGAGCCTATGCCCTGTTCGCGGTCGAGGATGGCGGCGATCTGGAGTACGCCAATCCCTCCGCCATCCGCCCCTACCTGGCTTCCGCCGCCAAGCTGCGCGTGGCTCCCGCCGGCGCCTACACCCAGCGCCTGGAGTTGCCCGCTACAGCAGGTCGTCCCGCTTCTGCTTCTCCAGAACCTTGACGATATCGCCCACCTGCTGCGCCGCATGCCGGTCCGCGATCAGCAGCGCGTCGGGCGTATCGATCACGATCAGGTCCGAGACGCCCAGCAGCGCCACCATCTTGCCCGCGTCCACGTAGTTGCCGCTGGCGCCGTGGCAGATGGCCTCGCGCGGGAGCACGTTCCCGTGCTGGTCGTGAGGCAGCATCTCGTAAACCGCGTTCCAGCTTCCCACGTCGTTCCAGCCGATATCCGGACAAGGGATGCCGGCCACCTCGCGCGCCCGCTCCAGCACCGCGTAGTCGATGGAGATGTTCTCGCACAGCGGGAAGACCTCGCGCAGCTTCGCCGGAAACCCCGCGTCGCCGAAGGCCGGGAGCGCGGCCAGCAGGCTGGCCGTGCGCGGCAGGCTGCGCCGCAACTCCTCCAGCAACACGCCCGCGCGCCAGAAGAACATGCCTGCGTTCCAGAAGAAATGGCCGGCCGCCACGTAGCGGCGCGCCGTGCGCGCGTCCGGCTTCTCCCGGAAGCGCCGGATCACCACCGCCTTCGATCCGGCTTCGGCGCCGCGCGGGAACTCGATATAGCCGTAGCCGGTCTCGGCCCAGCGCGGCTGGATCCCCAGCACCACCAGCTTCCCGCCGCCCGCGCAGCTCAGCGCGCGGCGCACCAACTGGCGGTAGCGCGCCTCCCTGGCGATGATGTGGTCCGCCGGGAAGACGCCCATCACCGCGTCCGGATCGATGGATTCGAGAATTCGCGCGGCCAGTCCTATGGCCGGAGCGGTGTTGCGTTGCGCGGGTTCGGCCAGGATCTGCGCGCCGGGCACTTCCGGAAGCTGCCGCACGATCTCCTCGCGCAACGCGTCGTTGGTCAGCACCCACAGCCGCTCCGGCGGGATCACCGGCCGCAGCCGGTCTACCGTGTTCTGGATCAGCGAGCGGCTGCCGGTAATGTTGAGAACCTGCTTGGCGGACCGCCGCCGGCTGCGCGGCCAGAAGCGCGTCCCACGGCCCCCGGCCAGAATTACGCCATAGCGGTGCGCCGCCGCCCCAGGGCCGGCTTCCTCAGTTGATCGTGACGCCATGCACCAGCCTGAACGTCCGCGACCAGCGCGTCTTGCTGAAGAAGTGCTCCATCAGGTCGATCAGGTGGTCGACGCCGATCGTGGGATTGGAAAGCGCCTCGGTGGGCGCGTCGTAGGACCAGTAAATGATGAGCGGCTTCCCGATGATGTTGTCCCGCGGAACAAATCCCCAGTAGCGGCTGTCCAGCGACGAGTCCCGGTTGTCGCCCATGGCGAAATAGCTGTCCGGCGGCACCACCACTTCGCCGTTCACCACGTGATGCTCCAGCATGTCCTGCCCGGGATCGAACAGGCGCACATTCGGCTCGCTCGGGAAATTGTCGCGGTACGACTCGATGTATTCGGTCTTGTGGTAAACGTACGGCTCGTCCAGTTTCCTGCCGTTCAGATACACCTGCTTGTTCACCAGCTTGATCCGGTCGCCCGGCACGCCCATGCAGCGCTTCACGAAGGTCTGGCGGATGTCCACCGGGTAGCGGAACACGATGATGTCCCCGCGTTTCACCGGCTCGTAGGGCAGCAGGTAGCGTGAGACCGGCCCCGGCGGCGCATAGGCCAGCTTATCCACCAGCAGATGGTCGCCGATCAGCAGCGTGTCTTCCATGGACCCCGTCGGGATGACGAAGGCCTGCACCAGCGTGGTGGTGCCGAACAGGAGCAGGATGATGGTTACCGTCCATTCGGCGATAAACCCGCGCGGCGCGTCGGCCTTGGCCGGCGCCGGGGAGGCAGTGCCGTTGTCCGCTGCCAGGGTTGCTGTTTTCTTGGGCTCCACAGTCACCTATTGTAGCCGAAACCTTGATATGCTTGTGGAAACGGAGTCCCCCGTTTGAGCGCCGCCGTTACCGATCCTCCGCAAATCCCGGCACAGCCTTCGCGCCGCCAGCCGGCCGGCCTTGTCTTTTGTTGCACCATCCTGGGAGCCGCCGCGCAGGTTCTCATGAAGACCGGCGCCAACCACATGACCCATGCGGGCCTGCTGGGCATGATCTCCAATCTGCCCCTGATGGCCGGCTATTGCCTCTATGGCATGTCCACGCTGCTGCTGGTGCTGGCCCTGAAGGATGGCGAGTTGTCGCTGCTCTACCCCGTGATCGCGCTCACCTACGTGTGGGTCACGGTCCTCGCGTTCCTGATTTTTCACGACAGTATCAATGCCTGGAAACTGGCCGGGATCGTCCTGATCGTAACCGGCGTGGCCGTCCTGGGAAAGGGTGGCCGGCGTTGAAAACGCCCATCGCCAACATGCTCCTGGTGCTGCTGGCGGCCTTCATCGGCTCCTTCGGCGGGGTGTTCCTGAAAGCCGGCTCCGCCCAGGTGCGCCGGGGATGGCTGTACCTGGTCATCGCCCGCGAGCCTCCATTCTTCAACTGGCGCCTGGCCTCCGGCGTGGCCATGTTTCTTCTCTCCTCGTACTTCTTCGTGCTGGGCATCCGCCCCCCGGGCGAGCTTTCCGTCCTGTATCCCATGGTCGCCCTGGGCTACATCTTCACCCTGCTGTGGTCCCGCATCTTCTTCCACGAGCCCTTCACCCGCGCCAAGCTCGCCGGTGTCTTCCTGATTGTTCTGGGCGTGTTCTTCGTGGGGTTGGGAAGCAAGTAAGCGCATTTATAAACTTGACTCACCCGCTTCTCAGGCAGGCCGCCGGGTGCTAATCTGGACTCGAAATTTCCAGCGATGATCGGGCTGGTGGACCAGGTCCGGCCACGCGCGGTGATGATCGAGAACGTCAGAGGCTCCCTGGATGCCGTTCTTGAGGATTACCGGAGGCACGTTCCCTAGGGACCGCCGTATTCGGCTGTCAGCCGGTCCGAGGGTCTCTTAACGCCTCCGAATCTCCCCTAGCGTAAGCGCCCGAGATCTGTTCAAAGCTGTCCAGGAGAGACCTGATCTCGGACTCAGCAAAAGTTTGGCAATCCGAATAGAGCTTGGCCAACAACCCTGGCAGAGTACCCCTGAGAGCGGGTACAATTTGCTCAAATTCCAAGAAGGCGCCGCGGAAGGACCTTATCTTCGCCAGGTTGGCAGCGAGTCGCGTCTTGCGCTCAACGTCGTCTTCCCAGACCCTCGCCCAGTACCGGCAGGTGAGGCACGACGGGGCACAACGGGTGCCATCATGGCACAGAAACGAGGCCCAACCGCACTCAGCGAGCGTGAGCATCCTCGCAGCGTCGTCTCGGCGCTTCTCGCCGTTACATCTTCTGCACGCAACCAGCACATTTCCCGGAACGTGAAGACCCGCGCGGTAGCGATTCATGCCATCGAGGTGCTCGATCACCGCTTGGGTGTCGGCCAGACTGCAAAGACAATACGGGCACCGGTTGTTGAACCATTGCCTGACGAGCTTCTCGTATTCCTCTCCTTCGACTCTGACGGGCCAACCCCGGGAGATCCTCCGGCTCAGCTCGTGCAGGAACATGCTGACAAGCTTGTTGGCCACGTCGGACTTAGCCCGCCTGGTCGCAGAGCGCAGCCGACCCGTCGGGTCTTTCACCCCTCCCCTCCGAGCAGCCAACGGGCATCAACACCCAACGCGGCCGCGAGCGCCTTTAGCTCATTGTCAAGAACGCGGCGATGGCCGTTTTCGATTTTGGCGATCGCTGCGCGATCGAGCTGAATCCCAAGCCGTGCCAGCCGCCCCGAGAGCGCATCCTGCGTTACTGGCGGCTGAAGGAGCTTGCGCGCCCGGGCAACACGCCTTCCGGCGATGTTCTTTCCGCTGAGGGCCTTAGGCACATGGAGAGCGTAACGCCGCGCATGAACTTAAAGTGTTCTATACTAGAACGCTGACAATGGGCAAACACTCAGAGGAGAAATCGGCGCAGCGGGGCGAAGCGAAAGCTGCGACACGCGGGCGGGCGAGACGGGGGTTCCTCCACACGCGGGGCATCGAAAGCCAGAACTCCGAACGTGCCGGGCGGGCACGCCGAGTCGTGGCTGTGTTTCAGAGCGAGGCTCGCCTTACAGATGAGGATGGCCTCGACACGGCCGTAGGAGATCTGATATGCGATCTCATGCACCTCTGTGACCGGGAGGGCATCGAGCTCGGACACCTCCTCCGACGGGCCCGAATGCATCATAGGGCGGAGGCCCGCAGTCCCCGCCAAAAGGCGAAAGACCACCAGTGAGCCCGCGGCCCCGGCACGCAAGCGACGGCGCGGCGTCTCAGGAAACGGCTGAATTGGGCGACCGTATGCCTGATCGAGCCGCCGCCCATTTTAGAGGAGCACCGGCCGAAGAGGGCGGGAACGCGCGCACTGAATGCGAGCGGGAGTAGCGGCCTCGCCCGGCGCCGCAGCGTTACTATCAAGATTGGTCCTGACATAACGGGACCTTTATGTCAGATTCCACCCGCGACTTCGACTTCATCGTGATCGGCTCCGGCTTCGGCGGCAGCGTCACCGCGCACCGGCTCACCGAAAAGGGCTACCGTGTGGCGGTCATGGAAATGGGGCGCCGCTGGACTCCCGCCAACTTGCCCCGCACCAACTGGATCTTTTGGCGCTGGCTCTGGCGTCCGCGCCTGGCCCTGCGCGGCTTCTTCAACATGAAATTCTTCAAGCACGTGGTCATCCTGCATGGCTGCGCCGTGGGCGGTGGATCCATCACCTACGCCAATACCATGCTGGCGCCGCGGGACCCGGTGTGGGATAGCGGATCGTGGGCCGGCCTGGCCGACTGGAAGGCCGAGATGCCGCGCCACTTCGAAACCGCCCTGCGCATGCTGGGCGTCATCGAGAACCGCATCCTGGGACCGGCCGATCGCTTCCTCCAACAGGCCGCCGAAGCGGTGGGCGTGGGCCACACCTTTTACCGCGCCCGCGTGGCCGTCTTCGAGCCGCCCGAAGGCGAGGCCGGCGGCCAAACCTATCCCGATCCGTACTTCGGCGGCCAGGGTCCCGAGCGCGCCACATGCACCGGTTGCGGCGGTTGCATGGTGGGCTGCCGCTTCAACGCCAAGAACAGCCTCGACAAGAACTACCTCTATCTTGCCGAGAAGAACGGCGCGCGCGTATTTGCCGAGACCAGGGTGGTGGACGTGAAGCCGCTCGCCGGCCCCGGCGCGGGATACGCCGTGCATACCGAAAGCTCCATCGCCTTCTTCCGCAAGCGGCCCCGCCGTTTCACCTGCCGCGGCGTGGTCTTCGCGGCCTCCGCGCTGGGCACCATGGACCTGCTCCTGCGCCTGAAACAGGGCGGCTCCCTGCCCGCGCTGAGCGGCCGCGTCGGCGACCGCGTGCGCACCAACGCGGAGTCGCTCATCGGCGTGCGCGTGCCGGGCGCCCGCCAGGACTTCTCCAAGGGCATCGCCATCGGCTCCGGCATCTATCTGGACGACTATACCCACATCGAGGCCGTGCGCTATCCCGCCGGGTCCGACGCCATGGGCCCGCTGGCCACCCTGCTCACCGGCGGAAGGCCGGGCCGCGGGCGCATCCTGGCCTGGCTCGGCGCCCTCGCCGCAGCCCTGCTCCGTCACCCCATCCGCACCGCGCGCGCCCTGCGCCCCTTCGGCTGGGCCCGCGAATCGATCATTTTCCTGTGCATGCAGACCCTCGACGGCCACATCGGCATGCGCCTGCGCCGCCGCTGGTTTCCGCCCTTCCGCAAGGTCCTCGTCAGCCAGGGCAAAAAAGTCCCGACCTTCATTCCCCAGGCCAACGAATTTGCCCGCAAGGCCGCCGCCCTCATCGGCGGCACGCCCTTGAGTATGATCACCGAGATCCTCTTCAACGTCCCCGGCACCGCCCACATCATGGGCGGCTGTCCCATGGGGGCCTCCCCCGAGGACGGCGTGGTGGATCATCGCTGCCGCGTCTTCGGCTACCGCAATATGTACGTGTGCGACGGCTCCGTCCTGGCCGCCAACCTGGGCGTCAACCCCAGCCTGACCATCTGCGCGGTCACCGAGCGCGCCATGAGCTTCATCCCGCCCGCCGCCGAGACGGATTGGAACGATGGCCCGCGCTATCATGTGCCTGACGGGACATGACCGCGCGCATCGGAGTCTTCGGCATCGGCCTGGCCGCTTACTGGCCGCAGTTCCCTGGTTTGAAAGAACGCCTGGAAGGATACCAGGGCGTGGTCGAGGGCCGCGTGCGCAGCCTGGGCTGCGACATCCTGTCCGCCGGCCTGGTGGATACCCCGGAGGGCGCGCGCGCGGCCGGCCAACTCTTCCTGCGTGAGGATGTGGACCTGATCCTGTGTCACGCGGCCACCTACGCCACTTCCTCGCAGGTGCTGCCCGTGGTGCAGCGCGCCCGCGCGCCCGTCCTGGTCATGAACCTACAGCCCACCGCCGCTCTCGACTACCACACCGCCGATACCGCCGAGTGGCTGGCCAACTGTTCGGTCTGCTGCGTGCCTGAGATCGCCAACGCCTTCGTGCGCGCGCGCATGGATTTCCAGGTCGTCTCCGGCCAACTCCATGACGACGCCGCGGCTTGGGGCGAAATCGAAGACTGGTGCCGCGCGGCCGCGGTGGCGCGGGCCTTGCGCCAGAGCCGCATCGGCTTCCTCGGCCACACCTATCCGGGCATGCTGGATCTGTACACGGACTTCACCGCCATCCACGCCCAATTGGGCGCCCACATCGAGCTGCTCGAGATGGAAGACCTGGCCAAGCGCGTGCCCGCGGCCGGCGCGGACCCGGCGCGAGCCCAACTCGCCGGCCTGCGCGCCGTGTTCGACATCGGCGCGGATGTTCCGGCGGCCGATCTGGATTGGGCCGCGCGGGTGGCCGCCGGGCTCGACCGCCTGGCCGCCGATTTCTCGCTCGACGGCCTCGCCTATTATTACCGCGGCCTCGATGGCAACGACTTCGAACGCCTGGCCGCCGGCATGATCCCCGGCAATACCCTGCTCACCGCGCGCGGCATCCCGGCTGCTGGCGAAGGCGACCTCAAAACCTGCCTCGCCATGCTGATGCTCGACCGCCTCGGCGCCGGCGGCGCCTTCACCGAGTTCTACAGCATGGACTTTCGCGAGAACTTCGTGCTCATGGGCCACGACGGCCCCGGCCATATCGCCATCGGCGACGCGCCCCCCGTGCTGCGCGGGTTGGGGTTCTATCACGGCAAGCGCGGCGCGGGCGTCTCGGTGGAGTTCAAGGTCAAGACCGGGCCGGTCACCATCCTGGGCCTCACCCAGGATGCCGAAGGAGGGCTGAAGCTGATCGCCGCCGCGGGCCAATCCCTCCCCGGCCCCATCCTCCGCATCGGCAATACCAATTCGCGCTTGCGCTTTCCCCTGGCGCCGGCCGAATTCGTCAACCGCTGGTGCATGGAAGGCCCCACCCACCATTGCGCCCTGGGAGTGGGCCATCACCTGGGGCGCATCGCCAAAGTGGCGCGGCTGCTGAAGATTCCCCTGGCGGAGGTCAAGTAGTGCAACGCGTCTGCTTCCTGCTGAAAGTGCGCCCCGAGCGCCTGGCCGAATACAAGCAGCGCCACCGCGCCGTGTGGCCCGAAATGCTGGAGGCCCTCCGCCAGACCGGATGGAGCAACTACTCGCTCTTCCTCCGCGGCGACGGATTGCTGGCCGGCTACCTGGAAACGGCCGATTTCCAGGCCGCCCTGCGGGGCATGGCCGCGCTCGAAATCAACGAGCGGTGGCAGAGCGACATGGCGCCCTTCTTCGAGTCGCTCGACGGCCGCCGGCCGGATGAAGGCATGCTCCTGCTCGAAGAGATCTTCCACCTGGACTGACCGGGAGCGTCAGCCCGGCGATTCCGTCTCGCCCCGCAACAATTCCAGGTCGCGCACCACCACGCTGCGGCCTTCCACCTTCAGCACGCCCGCCGATTGCAGCCGCGAGAGATTGCGCGAAACCAGCTCCCTCACCGTGCCGATCTGCGCGGCCAGTTCCTGGTGGCCGGCCGGCAGCACAATCTCCACGCCAGCCGCCGTGGGCTTTCCCTCGGTTTCGGCCAGCCGGAGCAGAAAAGCCGCCAGGCGGTGGCGCACCGTGGTGAACGACAACTCCTCGATGATGCCTACCAGCCGGCGCAAGCGCCCGCCCACCACGCGCAGCACCTTCAGCGCCACCTGGGGATGGGCCAGGCACAGCGCGTGAAAGTCTTGCTTGCTCACGAATAGCAGCACGGCCTCGCCCACTGCGGCAGCCGAGGCCGGATAATTCCCGCCGTCGAAGACCGGAACCTCCGCCACGGAACTGCCGGGGCCATCGATGCTCAGCACCTGCTCGCGGCCGCCGGCCGAAATCTTGAAGATGCGGACGTGCCCGTGCTCCACCACGTACAGGCCCGCGCACGGTTCCCCCTCGCTGAAGACGGTTTCGCCAGGGGAGTAGCGGCGCGTGACCGTGCGCTGGGCCAGGAAAGCCAGCTCGCTTTCCGTGAGGCCTGAGAAGATCGCGGCCTGGGTCAGGGTCCGTATGCAATCGGCGTGGGTTTGCGCCACAGCGTCATTGTACCGGACCGCGCCGGTGTGTGTTATAAATCGGGCGTGCCTCCCCTCCACCGGCGGCGGTTCCTGCAACTCTCCACCCTGGCCGCCGCGCCGCTGTTTCCTTCGCCCTACGCACGGTTGGCCGCGGCCTTGCGCCGCAAAGTGAAAATCACCGGCGTCAAGTGCATGATCGTGCGCGGCACATGGGATTGGAACCTGGTGAAGATCGAAACCGATGCCGGCCTTTATGGCATCGGCGAAGCCTATTGGGGACCGGGCGTGAAGGACGTCATCGAAAAGATCTTCAAGCCGCTGCTGGTGGGCGAGGACCCCCTGAACGTGGACAAGCTGTACACCAAAATCCTGATGCGCAACGGCGGCGCGGGCGCCATCGGCGGCGTGACCGTCGAGGCGGCCAGCGGCGTCGAGATCGCCCTTTGGGACCTGGCCGGACGCATCCTGGAAACGCCCGTGGTGAACCTCCTGGGCGGGCGTTTTCGCGGCCGCGTGCGCTTCTACCGCACCATGCAGCTACCCCAACAGCACGTCGAGGATCCGGCCGCCTGGCGCGCCCTGGTACGCCAGGCGCGCGCCGAGCGCTGGGGTTGGACCGCCTTCAAGTTCCAGGGCGACGGCATTCCGCGCGCCCTCGACCCCCAATACCGCGAGCCGGGCCACGACCCCTACACCCGCCAGTTGAAGACCGGTGACATCCGCCAGATCGTGCGCCTGATGGAGGTGGTGCGCGAGGAACTGGGGCCCGGCGGCGAGTTCGCCATCGACCTGCACTGGCGCTTCGACACCCGCGATGCCATCGACCTGGCTAAGGCCCTCGATAAAGTCCACCCCATGTGGATCGAGGATCCCGTCCCGCCCGAAAACCCCGAGGCCATGGCCTTCGTGCGCCGCCAGTCGCCGGTACCCATCTGCACCGGCGAAAACCTGTATACCCGCCTGGGCTTCCTGCGCCTGATTGAACTGCAGGGCTGCGATGGCGTGCACATCGACGTGCCCAAATCCGGCGGCCTGCTGGAATCCAAGCGCATCTCGGACCTGGCCGACAACTATTACATCTGGACCGCGGCGCACAATCCGGCCAGTCCCGTCGGCACGATCGCCTCCGCCCACGCCGCCGCCTCTATGCGCAACTTCCGCATCCACGAACTGGCCAACTACGTGGACTGGTGGCCGGACCTGGTAACCCACGACGGCCCCATCTGGGAAAACGGGTACCTGACCATCCAGGACAAGCCCGGCTACGGCATCGAGCTGAATGAGGATGTCGCCCGGGCCCACCTCGCGCCGGGAGAAACCTGGTGGGGATGACCTCGATCACACTTCGACCATCCCCTGCAACCCCATCAAAACACAGCCACTCCCCCCCCCCCCCCGCCCCGGCTTACCGCGCCCCCGGGGGATTTTAATTACCGGCAGCGTGGCCCCTCGCGGCGGCCCGTGGGGCGTTAAAAAAAAAGCCACCGGGCGGCTATTTTCATACCGGGCAGCTTGACCGCTCGCTCCGCCCATTGCTCCTTGAAAATCCAAGCCTCCTGCCGGTCAAACCAAGGGATCGCCCCGCTCCAAAATCCAAAATTACAGTTGAAACCCGATTTTTTGGGGGGATATACGTGCGCAAATGGGGGTATTTAGTACTAGTACTTACATCGGGCGCGGTTCTTCGCAAGGGCATGACTCGATGAGAGCAAGCGCGGAACAAGCCGGCAACGCAGCGCGGCCGCCGATTTACAAAGCCGCCACCCGCCGCTGGGCCAGCAGGAAGTAGCAGCCCACCACCACCAGCAGAAACCCGTTCGCCGCCAGTACGTGCGGCGCGGAATACTTCGGCACCAGCCAGCCCGTCACCAGGCTGCCCACCGGCATGCCGCCCCGGAACGCCACGTTGTACACGCTCATCACCCGGCCGCGCATTTCGTTGGCGGTGATCAGTTGCACCAGCGAGCTGATCATCGAGAACACGCCCATCAGCGAGGCGCCCGAAAGGAACAGCAGCGCGCAACTGAGCGGCAGGGATTTCGAAAGGGCGAATCCCGCCATGCCGAAGCCCAGCAATATCAGCGTCAGCAGAGCCACCAGGCCCTTCCGCCGGACGTTGCCGAAAGCCGCCACCACCAGCGCGCCGGCCACCGAACCCGCGCCGGAGCACGACAGCAGAATGGTGAAGGCCTCCGGTCCGCGGTGGAAGACGTCCTTGGCGAAGACCGGCAGAAAGGTCAGCATGGGGATCGCCAGGGCGGTCATGGAAAAAGCCAGCGCGATCAGGCCCTGCATCGCGCCCTGCTTGCGGATGAAGCCGATTCCTTGCTTCACGCCGGTGAGAATGGATTCGCCGGTCGGTTGCGGCACGAACTTGACCCTGAGCATCAGCAGCGAAATGATCACCGCCACAAAAGAGAGGCCGTTGAGCCCGAAGCACCAGGCTGCGCCCAGGCCGGTGAGCGCCAGCCCGCCCAGCATCGGTCCGATCACGCGCGCCAGGTTGAACTGGATGGAATTGAGCGCGATGGCGTTGGGCAGGTCTTCCTGTTCCACCAGCATGGGCACCAGCGCCTGGTACGCGGGTCCGCCGAAGGACTGCGCGCAGCCCACCACGAACGACAGGCTCAGGATGTGCCACACTTTGACCACCTTCAGCGCAAACAGGACGGTGAGCAGGAACGCGCAGGTCATCTGCACGTATTGCGATCCCAACAGCACCCGGCGCCGGTCGATGCGGTCGGCGATCACCCCGCCGATGAGCGAGAACAACAGAATGGGGATCTGGCCCAGAAAGCCGTCCACGCCCAGCAGAAACGCCGAGCCGGACAGAGTCAGCACCAGCCAGCTCTGCGCCACCACCTGCATCCACGTGCCGATCGACGAAGTGCACGCGCCGATCCAGAGCAGGCGGAATTCGCGGTAGTGGAAAGCCTTAAAAACCCGGCGGAACACGTGTTTAAGGCAGCGGCCTTTCCCGTTGGATGAGGTGCAGAATGTTGCCGTCGCGGTCTGTGAAGAACAGCAGCCGGTTGCCCTGCCGGTTGACCGGCTCGCTCAGGAAGCGCACGCCCGCCGCCTGCAGGCTCTGGTGCGCGGCATCGAAGTCGTCCACCGCGATGGCCAGGTGGCGGATGCCCGCGTCGTCCAGCGCGGGCGGCGTCAGGGGACCCTTGCCCGGGATGATCTCCAGCATGCTGCCGTTGGCGGCGCGCACGAAGTAATTGCCTCCGTATTCGAAGTTGATGACGAACTCGAGATGCGCGGCGTACCATTCCGCGAGGGCGCGCGGATCGGGCGAGGCGATGGCGGTATGCTCCAATCCTCTGAACATACGAGGATTGTACCAGGATTGCCCTTAGCTCTTGGACTTGGAATGTTTCAGATCGCTCTGCAACTGGCGCACGTCGTTGGGCATATCGCCCGCGTTCTTGACGTGGTTCAATTCGCGCTTGCAGGTGACCTTGTCGCCGGTCAGCAAAGCCATCTTGGCCAGGAAGTAACACTTGTAACTATTGCCGTTGGGCGCGTCGTGGGCCTTCTTGGCCTCGTCGAAGGCGCCGGTCAGGTTGCCCAGTTGGAGCTGCGCGTAGCCGATCAGGATGCGCAGGGAAGAGTTCTCCGGATTGGAATGCACCAGGTCGGAAAGCCGAGCCAGGGCGTTGAGGTTCTGGCCCTCGCGGATCAATTCGGCGGCTTCATCGACGATCTTGTGGTCGCCCGCGCTCAGCAGCGTCAGGGCGCTGGCCAGGCGGTCGAACTGCAGGTCCATGGCGGGCGGGGGCGCGGCCACGGCAAAGCCGGCTCCGCACATCAACAAAACCGCAAGCGTGCCTGAACGGGACATAGCTGCCAGAACTCTATTATACGCCGGACCATCCCGGGCGCGGCTTCAGCGAATCAGCCAGACCGCGCCGTAGGCCAGCGTGGAGCCGATCAGCGCGCCGGCAATGACGTCGCTCAGGAAATGCATGCCCAGCAGAATGCGCGAGAGAGCGATGCTGGCGGCGCAAAACATCAGGCCGTACACCGCGGCCGGGTAGAAGGACGAAAGCGAAAGAGCTACGGCGAAAGCGGTGATGGTATGGCCGGACGGAAACGAGAAGCGGTCGGGCGGCAGCAGCTTGGCCCAACAGTGCGGCTCGATGGCGCACGGGCGCCTGCGGTTGGTGCGTCTCTTCACGAAAAGGAACAGGGCGATGCCCGTGGCCGCCGCCAGCGCCGCCGCGCCCACCGCGGCAAAACGCGTTGGACCGCCAAACAGCAGGATTACCGCGCCCATGGCGTACCACAACCAGCCGTCCCCGCCCCGGCTCGCGCACAGCATCCACACGCGAATCCAGCGCGGCGCCGGCCAGCGATTCACCCGGCGCATCAGGTTGTAATCGCCCGTTGTGATGAACTCCAACACCATCTCACCCTAATTTATAGTCCCATAGTCCTACAAGATCATGACATTTGCGAAAAAGCTTGGTGAAATCAAGATGTGCATCGGATCGACTTCATCTATTTCGACGCGGGAGGCGGCCATCGCAGCGCGGCCATGGCCCTGCAGCAGGTCATCGCGCAACAGGGCCGCCCGTGGGAGATCCGCATGGTCAACCTGCAGGAACAGCTCGACAATCTGGATGTCTTCCGGCGCATCACCGGTATCCGGCTGCAGGATTTTTACAACCTGCTGCTGAAAAAAGGCTGGACCCTGGGCTCCTCCGAGCTGCTCAAGGTACTACATACTTTGATCCGAATGTTTCAGCCCGCGCTGGTAAGAATCCTGACCGACTTCTGGCGCGCCAGCCGCCCGGACATGGTGGTGTCGCTGATCCCCAACTTCAACCGCGCGCTGCGCCTCAGCCTGGATGCCGCGCTGCCGGACACCCCGCTGGTCACCATCCTGACGGACATCGCCGATTATCCGCCGCACTTCTGGATCGAGCGCCAGCCGCAATACCTGATCTGCGGCTCGGATCGCGCGGTGGCCCAGGCCCGCGCGCTGGGTCACCCGGAAAGCCGCGTCTTCCGCGCGTCGGGAATGATTCTGAACCCGCGCTTCTACGATCCCGCCCCGGCGGATCGCGCGGCCGGCCGGCGGGAACTGGGACTCGATGCGGAATCGCCCACCGGACTGGTGCTGTTCGGCGGCGAAGGCTCCACGGTGATGCTCGAGATCGCGCGCCGCCTCCAGACCGCGGCGCGGAAATTGCAACTGATCCTGATCTGCGGCCGTAACCTGAAACTGGCGGGCAAGCTGCGCGCGCTGCCGGCGCGCCTGCCTATGTTCGTCGAGGGATTCACGCGCGAGGTGCCCCGCTACATGCACCTCGCGGACTTCTTCATCGGCAAGCCGGGGCCCGGCAGCATCAGCGAGGCCGTCGCCATGAAGCTACCGGTGATCGTCGAGCGCAACGCCTTTAGCCTGCCACAGGAACGCTACAACTGCGAGTGGGTGCGGGAGCGGGATGTGGGTATGGTGGTGCGCAATTTTCGCGGGATCGGACAGGCGGTCGAGGAGTTGCTCGCACCGGCCGCCTACGCCCGCATGCGCGCCAGCGCGGCCGGGCTGGCCAATCGCGCCGTCTTCGAGATCCCGGATATGTTGGCCAGGATCCTGGCGCGGCCCCCCGCATAGCCTGCTCCACGCCGCGCTATTTCTCCCGCCGCTGATTCGGCTCCAAAGTCCGCCAGGTGGTCTTGTATCCCGGCCCGATCCGGAAATGCGTGCCTTCCATGCGCAACACACCCGTGCCCGGAATCCGCGGCGCGCCGGCGGGAGGCGTCTCCGCGGCCACCGGAGACGATGTTGCCGTGCGCATTCCCCCGCCGGGATCCGCCGAACCCAGCGGCGGCTCCCCGCGCTGCGCCGATCCGTCCTGCGCCAATTCCCCGTAAAACTCTGCGTGGCTGTTGTCCCACTGCAGTTCCGCCAGTTCAATCGTCAGTTCGACGCCTGTTCCGGGCGGCCGCACGCGCCGCAGGCCCCGGATGCGGCCCGTAACCAAGGCCCCCTTGGGGATGAGCGTCCTGCCCTTATACCGCACTGCGCCGGCCACCCGCCCCTGCAACGGATCGCCTACGTGCGAGGTCCTGGAATCGATCGCGGTCTGTAACTCGACAACCACCGTAAGGCGCGCCGGCAGATTCACCCGCTGGACCGCCGGCGCGGAACCCTGGGTCTCCGCCGCCGGCATGTCGAAGCGCAGCGACGACTCGCTGGCGTATGCGCGGCAGTGCGAGAAGGCCACGTCGTTCCGCCGCGCCGTGCCCGAAGTCAGCACCATGAGCAGTTGGGCGCTCTGCGGCAGCAGGACGTCGTTCCCGCCCAGGCGCATGCGCGCGTAGTCGATGAGGGTCACGGAGCTCCGGATGCCCAGCTCGGCGGGTATCTCCGCCGCCCGCCCTTCCAGGCGAACCAGCTCCAGCGTGCCGGGGTCGATCCAAAATGAACCGTCGTCGCCGACCGTGGCCGTCGCGCCGTTCGCGCGGATCTGATAACCGCTCCAGGCCGCCGCCTCGCGAAAATCGTAGCGTGCCACCGGCCTGCCGCCGATCTCCTCGACGCCGGAGTACTTGATGGTGGTGGTGTCCTCCAGCAGGGCGCTGCGCGCCAGGTCCGCAAAAAGCCCGCTCCCCATCATGCCGCCGGCGGCGAACTCGTCCAGGTCCGTGGCCCTGAAGCGGCGCTCGCCCGGCCACGCCAGCAGTTCTTTCCCGCCCACATAGGAGATCTCCAACAGCACCGCGTCCAGCGCACGAAGAGAATCGCCGCGGCGCTCTGAGCCATAGCGCTGGATGGTTTCCAGACATGTGTAGTTGGGAACCTGCGCCAGGACCTCTTGCATCTTCAGCTTGAAATGGGCGAGCCGCAGCACCTCGGGGGGCAGATCGCCGGGTGCGCCCATGGCCCCGGCAAGCCGGACCAACAGCAGCAATCCAGGAATTGCGCGGCGCATACCCGCACTCATCATACCGCGCTCCTCGCGCCACGGGACAATGCGATCTGTTACTATTCCGCTTCGCCATGTACACATCATCCATCCGGCGGCTGCGCCGCTCCGCCTCCGCCGCCGCACTGTGCTTCGCGCTGTCGATTCCCGTGGCCGCCCAGTTCGGACCGCCGCGCCCGAAACCCACCGGCCCTTGGATGAACAAGAGCCTCTCGCCGGATCAGCGCGCGGACCTGGTGATCGCGCAAATGACCCTCGACGAGAAGATCTCGCTGCTCCACGGCGGCGGCTGGCAGATGCTCTTCCGCGGTCCCGGTGCGCCGCCCTCGAAATCGCTGGGCAACGCCGGTTTCATTCCGGGCATCCCGCGCCTCGGCATTCCCGACCTGCAAATGGCGGACGCCGCGGTGGGAGTCACCCATAGCTCCGTGTTTGGCCGCTATTCGACGGCGCTGCCCTCGGCCGTTGCCGAGGCCGCAACCTGGGACCTGGACCTGGCGCGGGCCTACGGCGCCCTGATCGGGCAGGAGTTGCGCGACCAGGGCTACACCATGTCCCTGGGTGGCGGCGTCAACCTGGCGCGCGAGCCGCGCAACGGGCGCATTTTCGAATACAAGGGCGAAGATCCCATCCTCGCCGGACGCCTGGTGGGCGCGGAGATGAAGGCCTTGCAGGAGCAGGGCATCATCGGCGACATCAAACACTACGCCCTCAACGATCAGGAGAGCGGCCGCAACTACGTCAACGTGAACGTGGACCAGCGGGCCATGCGCGAGAGCGACCTGCTGGCCTTCGAGATCGCCGTCAAGGAGTCCGGCGCCGGCGCCGTGATGTGCTCCTACAACCTGCTCAACGGCGACTACGCCTGCGAAAACAGCTACCTGCTGACCGATGTTCTGAAAAAGGACTTCGGCTTCCAGGGCTTCGTGCTCTCGGATTGGGGAGGCACGCACAGCACCGCGAAAGCCGCCCTGGCGGGCCTCGACATGGAGATGCCCACCGATAAATACTTCGCCGGGGAGCTTAAGAAAGCCGTGGAGAGCGGCGCCGTGCCCGCGGCCCGCGTGGACAACATGGTGCATCGCATCCTGCGCGCGGAATTCGCCGTCGGCCAGTTCGACCGCCCCGCGGAGACCATGGTTCCCGACGTTTTCCGCGGCCTGGAAGTGGCTGAGCGGGTGGCCGCGCAAAGCATCGTGCTGCTGAAGAACGCCAACGGGCAACTGCCGCTGGCGGCGTCGCGCGTGCGCACCATCGCGGTCATCGGGTCGCATGCCGACGTGGGCGTCCTCTCGGGCGGCGGGTCGGCGCAGGTCGATCCCATGGGCGGCAATCCCGTCGCGGCGCCTCCCAACACCGGGTTCTTCGAGCGCGTCATCTGGCACCGCTCTTCGCCGTTGAAGGCCATCCGCGCCAAGGCGCCGCATGCCAGGGTGCAGTATGACGGTGGCGGCGATCCGGCGGCCGCGTCGCGCGTGGCCAAAGCTTCCGACGTGGCCATCGTGTTCGTGAACCAGCCTTCCAGCGAAGGCCGCGATCACCCCAGCCTTTCCCTGCCGGGCAACCAGGACGCCCTGGTGAGCGCCGTGGCGGCCGCCAATCCCCACACCGTGGTCGTGCTCGAAACCGGCGGCGCGGTCACCATGCCCTGGATCGGCCAGGTCGGCGCCGCCCTGGAGGCCTGGTATCCGGGCATCCGCGGCGGCGAAGCCATCGCCGCCATCCTGTTCGGCGACGTCAACCCATCGGCGAAATTGCCGCTCACCTTCGCCAAATCGGAAGCCGACCTGCCCCATCCGAAGCTGACCCGGCAGCCGCCTCCCAGGGGCCCCCAGGACACCGTCGAAATGTTTCCAGGCTTCAAGGACAACACCCGCACGTTCGACATATCCTACGACGAAGGCCTCAAGGTCGGCTACAAGTGGTACGACGCGGAAAAGAAAGAGCCCCTGTTCCCCTTCGGCTTCGGACTGTCTTATACCACCTATAAGTACGCGGACCTGAAAGTGTCGAAAGACAAGGTGACTTTCCGCGTCACCAACTCCGGCGCGCGGGCCGGTGCCGAAGTCGCCCAAGTGTACTTCAGGCTGCCCGAAGCGGCGGGAGAGCCGTTCGATCGCCTGGTGGCCTGGGAGAAGGTGCCGCTGGCGCCGGGCCAATCGAAGACCGTCACCCTGGCCCTCGATCCGCTCTACCTCTCCATCTTCAACGTGGATAAAGACGCCTGGGAACTGACCCCGGGCGAGTATGTGGTGCGGGCCGGCGCATCTTCGCGCGACCTGCCCTTGCGTGGTACACTGCACATCGACTAACTCACATGACACGGACATACGGCATCATACTTATTGCGGCAATGGCTTGCGGCGCGGCCGCGGCGGCCACCGATGAAGTGCGGGTCGCGGACGGCGCCTTGAAGGGGACCGTCGCGGGCGGCGTGGCCGCCTTCAAAGGCATTCCCTACGCCGCGCCTCCCACCGGAACCAACCGCTGGCGCGCGCCCCAGCCGCCTGCTCCGTGGCAGGGCGTCCGCCCGGCCGCGGACTACGCTCACGACTGCATGCAGCTTCCCTTCCCCGGGGACGCCGCGCCGCTCGGCAACAAGCCCGCCGAGGATTGTCTCTACCTCAACGTGTGGACGCCCGCCGCCCGCGGCGCCCGGAAACTGCCCGTCATGGTGTGGATCTACGGCGGCGGCTTCGTGAACGGCGGCACCTCCCCGGCGGTCTACGACGGCGCCCATTTCGCCGAGCGCGGCGTGGTGTTCGTCAGCTTCAACTACCGCGTGGGGCGATTCGGATTCTTCGCCCACCCAGCCCTTACCCGGGAAGATCCCAACGCTCTGCTGGGCAACTATTGCTTCCTCGATCAGATCGCCGCCCTGAAGTGGGTGCGCAAGAACATCGGCCAGTTCGGCGGCGATCCGGCCAACGTGACCCTGTTCGGCGAATCCGCGGGCGGTGCTTCGGTGCTCACCATGATGACCTCGCCCCTGTCGCGTGGCCTGTTCCAGAAAGCCATCGTCGAATCCGGCGGCGGGCGCAGCCTGCTGGGACCCATGCGCCGTATCCACGACTCCGCGCCCAACCTGCCCTCGGGCGAGGCCGTGGGCGTCAAGTTCGCGGAGAAGGCCGGCATCCAGGGCGAAGACGCCGCGGCCCTGGCCGCCCTGCGCCAACTGCCCGCCGAGCGCGTGGTGGACGGCCTGAACATGGCTACCATGAGCACGCCCACTTATTCAGGGCCCATGCTGGACGGCAAGATCCTCATCGAGACTTCCGAACAGGCTATGCTGGCCGGACACGCCATGAAGATCCCGCTCATCGCTGGCGCCAACAGCGCCGACATCGGCTTCTCCTTCGCCAAGAACATGCAGGAGGTGTTTGCTCCGTTCGGCGCCAACCGGGAAAAGGCCGAGGCGGTCTACAATCCCGAGCGCTCCGCCGAATTCCGCAAGATCGGCATGCAGGTGGCCATGGACCGCATGATGGTGGAGCCGGCGCGCTTCGTGGTCCGCACGGCCGCGGCCGCGGGCCGGCCCGCTTACGAATACCGTTTCTCCTACGTGGCCGAGTCCCTGCGCAAACAATGGAAGGGCGCGCCCCACGCCACCGAGATTCCGTTCGTGTTCGATACCGTGGCGGCGCGTTACGGCAAGGACCTCGCGCCCGCCGACGAGGCCACCGCCAAAGCCGCCCTGGCCTATTGGGTGGCCTTCGCCAAGACCGGCAATCCCGACGGCGAAGGGCGTCCGCACTGGCCGCGCTACAGCGCCCACGACGACATGCTCATGAACTTCACCGAAGCCGGCCCGGTGGCGCAACCGGACGCGTGGAAAGCGCGGCTGGATCTGACCGAGGCGGCGGCGGACAAATAACACCTCTTCGAGGTGCTGGTTATCAGATACCGGATCGGCATCAGACACCAGGGATCCTGGCGCCTGCTACGACACGTTACAACTAACTCAAAGTATTGGGCATCCGCCTAATTATGATCCGCCTACGCAATAAGAAGTACTAATACTGCATAATCAGTACATTCCTATTGCCTAATATTCATAACCCTGATACACTTGAATTTCCACGGAGAAGCGATGACCGAGTCCACGTGTATTTCCGGTCTTCCCGCCCGGCAGGGCCTGTACGACCCGCAATTCGAGCACGACGCCTGCGGCATCGGCTTCGTCGCCAGTATTGCGGGGCACAAGTCCCACGACATCATCCTCAAGGGTATTCAGGTGCTCATCAACCTGACCCACCGGGGCGCCTGCGGCTGCGATCCCGAAACCGGCGACGGCGCCGGCATGCTCATCCAGATTCCGCACAAGTTCTTCGCCCGCGAGTGCGCCGCCTTGGGCTTCACCCTCCCGCCCGAAGGCCAATACGGCGTCGGTATGACCTTTCTGCCTGTGGAGCCGCATCAGCGCCTGTCTTGCGAAGGCATTCTGGAGCGCATCATCCGGGAGGAAGGGCTCAGCGTGCTGGGCTGGCGCGACACCCCCGTGGACGGCGATGCCATCGGGCGCGTGGCGCGCGCCTCCCAGCCTTACATCCAGCAGATCTTTATCGGCAGCCCCGCCGGCATGGACGCGGATACCCTGGAGCGCAAACTGTACCTTGTCCGCAAGCGCGCCGAAGCCCAAGTGGCGCTCACCAACCTGCCCAACAAGGGCGATTTTTACTTGCCGTCGCTCTCGGCGCGCACCATCGTGTACAAGGGCCTGCTGCTGGCCCCGCAGATGGCGGATTTCTACGGCGAGCTTTCGGATCCGGACGTCATGAGCGCGCTGTGCCTGGTGCACCAGCGCTTCTCCACCAACACCTTCCCCACCTGGCAATTGGCCCATCCGTTCCGTTATGTCGCCCACAACGGCGAAATCAACACGCTGCGCGGCAACGTGAACTGGATGCACGCGCGCCAGTCGGTGCTGCGCTCGCCGCTGTTCGGCGCGGATATGAAGAAGCTGTTCCCCGTGATCGCGCCGGGAGGCAGCGACTCGGCCAACTTCGACAACGCCCTGGAACTGCTGTTCATGGCCGGCCGCGAGTTGCCGCACGCCATGGCCATGCTGATCCCCGAAGCCTGGTCCGGCAACCCGCACATGAGCGCGGAGAAGCGCGCCTTCTACGAATACCACGCGTCCCTGATGGAGCCCTGGGATGGCCCCGCCGCCATCGCCTTCACCGACGGCCGGGTCATCGGCGCGACCCTCGACCGCAACGGCTTGCGCCCCGCCCGCTACATCGTGACGCACGACGACCTGGTGGTGATGTCCTCCGAAGCCGGGGTGCTACCCATCAGCCCCGAAAACGTCAAGAAAAAAGGCCGCCTCCAGCCGGGCAAGATGTTCCTGGTGGACACCGTGGCCGGGCGCATCGTTTCCGATAAGGAGATCAAGCGGCGCCTCTATTCGCGCCAGCCCTACGCCCAGTGGCTTGCCGAAAACCAGGTCACCCTCGATCGGCTCGCCGAGCCTTCGCGCGAGCATGGCACCGATCACGACACCATCCTTTGCCGGCAGCGCGCCTTTGGCTACACCGACGAAGACCTGAAGACCATCCTGGCGCCCATGGCCGCCAACGGCCAGGAACCCGTCGGCTCCATGGGCGCCGACACGCCGCTGGCCTGCCTGTCGGACCGGCCCCAACCGCTCTTCAACTATTTCAAACAGCTCTTCGCCCAGGTCACCAATCCGCCCATCGATCCCATCCGCGAGGAGATGGTGATGTCGCTCATCAGCTACATCGGCACGGAGCGCAACATCCTGGACGAAACGCCGCAGCATTGCCACACCCTGAAGCTGCCGCACCCCATCATCGGCAACCGCAATTTGGAGAAGCTGCGGCGCGTCTCGCACGGTGATTTTCTGGCCACCACGCTGCCCACCTTGTTCCCGGTGAGCGCCGCCAATCCGCGCCCCGGCCGCGCCACCGGTTCGCTCGACGAGTACGCCGCCAACCTGGAACGGGCCCTCGACTCGCTGTGCCGCCGCGCCTCGCTGGCCATCCAGTCCGGCTACACCCTGCTCATCCTGTCCGACCGCGGCCTGGATCGCGACTACGCGCCCATTCCCAGCCTGCTGGCCCTGACCGCGGTGCACAACCACCTGGTGCGCGAGGAGACCCGCACCCAGGTCGCCCTGATCATCGAATCCGGCGAGCCCCGCGAGATCATGCACTTCGCCCTGCTGATCGGCTATGGCGCCAGCGCCGTGAATCCGTACCTGGCCATCGAGACACTCGAAGACATGGCCGTGCGCGGCCTGCTGCCCGATGGCCTCACCTTCGACAAGGCCCTGGCCAATTACAAGAAGGCCGTCAACAAGGGCCTGCTCAAGACTTTCTCCAAGATGGGCATCTCCACCCTGCAGAGCTATCGCGGCGCGCAGGTTTTCGAAGCCATCGGGCTGAACCGGGCGCTGGTGGACCGGTATTTCACCGGCACGGCCTCGCGCATCGAGGGCGTGGGGCTCGGGGTGCTCGCACGCGAGGCGCAGATGAAGCACGCCCTGGCCTTCCAGCCGGTCACCGGCCACGATACCGAACTGCCCGTGGGCGGCAACTATCAATACCGCGTGCGCGGCGAATATCACCTGTTGAACCCGCTCACCATCTCCAAGCTGCAACATGCCGTGCGCCAGGGGAATCCCCAAACCTTCCAGGAATACGCGGACCTGATCGACCACCAGAACCGCCAGCTATGCACCTTGCGCGGGCTGCTGGAGATCAAGGAATCGCCGCGTCCCGTGCCGCTCGAAGAGGTCGAGCCGGCCGCCGAAATCGTCAAGCGCTTCGCCACCGGCGCCATGTCCTTCGGCTCCATTTCGAAGGAAGCCCACGAAACGCTGGCCATCGCCATGAACCGCATCGGCGGCAAATCCAACACCGGCGAGGGCGGCGAGGACGAAGCCCGCTTCGCCCGCGACGCCAACGGCGACTGGCGCCGCAGCGCCATCAAGCAGGTGGCCTCCGCGCGCTTCGGCGTCACCACCAACTACCTGGTGAATGCCGACGAGTTGCAGATCAAGATGGCGCAAGGGGCCAAGCCCGGCGAAGGCGGCCAGTTGCCAGGCCACAAAGTGGATGAAGTCATCGCGCGCGTGCGCCACTCCATCCCCGGCGTCGGGCTGATCTCGCCGCCGCCGCACCACGACATTTATTCCATTGAAGACTTGGCGCAGCTCATCTACGATCTGAAAAACGCGAATCCGCGGGCCCGCATCTCGGTGAAGCTGGTGGCCGAAGTCGGCGTGGGCACGGTAGCGGCGGGGGTGGCTAAGGCGCACGCCGACGTGGTCCTGATCAGCGGCGATTCGGGCGGCACCGGGGCTTCGCCGCTCAGCTCCATCAAGCACGCCGGCATCCCCTGGGAACTCGGCCTCGCCGAGACCCAGCAGGTGCTGGTGATGAACGACCTGCGCGGGCGCATCCGCGTGCAGACCGACGGCAAACTGCAAACCGGGCGCGACGTGGTGATCGCCGCCCTGCTGGGCGCCGAGGAATTTGGCTTCGCCACCACTCCGCTGGTGGCGCTGGGCTGCGTCATGATGCGCAAGTGCCACCTGAACACCTGCCCGGTGGGCATCGCCACGCAGGATCCCGCGCTGCGGGCCAAGTTCCAGGGCCAGCCCGAACACGTCATCAATTTCTTTTTCTTCATCGCCGGGCAGGTGCGCCAGTACATGGCGCGCATGGGCTTCCGCAATTTCGACCAGATGGTGGGCCGCGTCGACATGCTGAACGCCCGCGGCGCCATCGAACACTGGAAGGCGCGAGGCCTCGATTTTTCGGCCATCCTGCATAGCCCCCAGGCGCCCGCCCGCATCGCCCGGCGATGCGTGCAGGCCCAGGATCACGGCCTGCACCAGGCCCTCGACTACAAGCTCATCGAGCACGCCCGCGAGGCGCTCGAGCGCCAGGCGCCGGTCCATATCAAGCTGCCGGTCCGCAACGTCCACCGCACCGTGGGCGCCATGCTGAGCGGAGAGATCGCCCGCCGCTACGGCTCGGCCGGCCTGCCCGAAGACACCATCCGCTTCGACCTGGCCGGCTCCGCGGGCCAGAGCTTCGGCGCGTTCCTGGCCAAGGGCGTCACCCTCACGCTCGAAGGCGACGCCAACGACTACGTGGGCAAGGGTCTCTCCGGCGGTCGCGTGGCGGTCTACCCGCCGCGCGATTCCACCTTCCTGCCCGAACAAAACATCCTCATCGGAAACGTGGCCCTGTACGGCGCCACCGGCGGCGAAGCGTTCTTCAACGGCATGGCCGGCGAGCGCTTTGCGGTGCGCAACTCCGGCGCCACGGCCGTGGTCGAGGGGCTGGGCGATCATGGCTGCGAGTACATGACCAGGGGCATGGTGGCGGTGCTCGGCAAGTGCGGGCGGAACTTCGCCGCGGGCATGAGCGGGGGCCTCGCCTACGTGCTGGACGAAGCCGGCGACTTCGCCGAAAAGCGCTGCAACACCGCCAGCGTGGACCTGGAGCCCGTGGGCGCCGACGCCGCCCGCCTGCGCCGCCTCATCGAGCGCCACGTCCACTATACCGGCAGCCCGCGCGGCAACTGGATTCTCGAGAACTGGTCCGCCATGCTCCCGAAGTTCATCAAGGTATTCCCGCATGAGTACAAGCGAGTCCTGAAAGAAGACCACCAGCCGCCGGCCGCCAGCCGCCAGCCACCGGAGTTCGCCCGTGGGTAAACCAACCGGCTTCCTCGAATATACGCGGGAACTGCCGCAACGCCGCCCGCCCGCCGAGCGCGTCGCGGACTGGTTCGAAATCTACCTCGATTTCCCCGAGGAGAAGATCCGCGCGCAAGGGGCGCGCTGCATGGATTGCGGCGTGCCGTTCTGCCACACCGGCTGCCCGCTCACCAACATCATTCCGGATTGGAATGACCTGGTCTACCGCGGACGGTGGCGCGAGGCCATCAAGGTCCTGCACGCCACCAACAACTTTCCGGAGTTTACCGGACGCATTTGTCCGGCGCCCTGCGAGACCGCCTGCGTGCTGGGCATCAATGAGCCGCCGGTGACCATCAAGCAGATCGAAAAGACCATCGTGGACCGGGCCTTCGCCGAGGGCTGGATCGGTCCCGAGCTTCCGGCCGAGTTGACCGGCAAGCGCGTGGCGGTGGTGGGTTCGGGTCCCGCCGGACTGGCCGCGGCGCAGCAGTTGTGCCGTGCGGGCCACGCCGTCACCGTCTTCGAGAAGAATGATCGCATCGGGGGCCTGCTGCGATACGGCATTCCCAGTTTCAAGATGGAAAAGCACCTGATCGACCGCCGCGTGGAGCAGATGCGCGCCGAGGGGGTGGAGTTCCTGCCCAATTCGCACGTGGGCCGGAATCTCCCGGTGGAAGACCTGCGGCGCGATTACGATGCCATCCTGCTGGCGGGCGGCGCCGAACAGCCGCGCGACCTGCGCGTGCCCGGCCGCGAATTGCGCGGGATCCACTTCGCCATGGAATTCCTGGGGCGCGCATCTACCGTATCCGCGGCCGGCAAACGCGTCGTCATCATCGGTGGCGGCGATACCGGCGCCGATTGCCTGGGGACCGCTCACCGGCAGAAGGCCCAATCCGTGCGCCAGTTCGAATTGCTGCCGCGCCCGCCGCTCGAACGCTCGCCGTCCACGCCCTGGCCCCTGTGGCCCATGCAGCTTCGCACGGAAAGCTCGCACGAGGAAGGCGGCGCCCGCGAATGGAGCGTCGCCACCACGGCTTTCGCCGGCGACGAAGACGGCCTCGTCCGGCAGCTTCACGGCGCGCGGGTCGGACCGGCGCCGGGCTTCGAGCCGCTTCCCGGCACGGAGTTTACCCTCGACGTAGACCTGGTTCTTCTGGCCATGGGTTTCCTCGGTCCAATCAAGAGCGGACTTCTGGAGAGCCTGGGAGTGAAGCTCGACCCCCGCGGCAACGTCCATGCCGAAAGCCACATGACCTCGGTTCCGGGCGTCTTCGCCGCCGGCGACATGCGCCGCGGCCAGTCGCTGGTGGTGTGGGCCATCGCCGAGGGCCGCCAGGCCGCCCGCGCCATCGATCGTTACCTGATGGGCGAAAGCAAGCTGGCGTAGACCCGGCGCGGCGCGCCGCCCGGGCCGCCCCCGGAGCCTCGGTATAGGAGTGCAAGGTGCGATAATATGATTTATGAGCGCCGCACAAAGCATCGCACTCCTGAACCAGTCGGTGGCCGACGAGCTGCTGGCGGTTCACCAATACATGTACTTCCACATGCACCTGGACGATCAGGGTTTCGCGCCCCTGGCCGCGTTGTTTAAGCGCATCGCCATCACCGAGATGGGCCACGTGGAAGCCCTCGCCGAGCGCATTCTGTTCCTGAAGGGCGACGTCGAAATGACCGTGGGTGGGCCCGTCGAAAAGATCGTGGATGCGGCCGCGATTTTGGCCAAAGCCCGCCAGATGGAACAAGCCAGCGCCGCCCTCTATAACCAGGCCGCCCTGGAATGCGCCGCAGGCGCCGACGCGGCGTCCCGGCAGCTCTTCGAACGCCTGATCGGCGACGAAGAAGGCCACTTCGCCGAATTCGACCGCCAGTTGGAGAACATCCAGCGCTTCGGACCGAGCTACCTGGCGCTGCAATCGTTCGAAAAGTCCGGCGAGCCCGCCTCCCGGTAATTGCGAAGAATCCGGCGCGAAAGCTCTTTATTTATCCCTTACGCCGGAGTATAATCAGGACCAGGAGGATGCCCCATGCGCCCGCCTGACATTCCCGAGATCCTGATCGGCCTGGGCTTGCTCGCCACCCTGGTCTGGGCCGTCTACAACTGGATGCACCGCGAGCATACCCCCCGCTAACGCGGTCCGAGGCGCCGTTTGCGCAATTCGTCCACCGTCACCGCCAGGATAATGACCGCGCCGATGATGGCCTGCTGCAGGTAGGGCGAGATCCCCAACAGATCGCTGCCGTTCGACAGCAAACCCATGATCAGCGCGCCGATCAGGGTTCCGATCACGCTGCCCTCGCCGCCGTGCAGGCTGCCGCCGCCGATGACTACCGCGGCGATCGCCTGAAGCTCGTAGCCGTTGCCGGCCGTGGGCTGGCCGGTCATCAGGCGCGAGGCTTCGATCATGCCCGCCAGCCCCGTCAGCAGGCCGCCCAGGGCGTACACGGCGGTGGTGTGGAAGGCCACCGGCACGCCCGCGTAGACCGCCGCTTCGGGATTGCTGCCGATGGCGAAAGCGTAGCGCCCCAGGCGCGTGTGTTCCAGCGTGAAATGCGTGGCCAGCGCGCAAAGCAACACCACCCACACCACGAACGGCGCCCCCAGCAGGGCGCCCGCGCCGAGGAAGGCAAAGCCCGGCGGCATGGGATGCACGGGCAGGCCGCCGGTCAGGATCAAGGTCAGGCCGCGAATTACGCCGAAGGCGCCCAGCGTGACAATGAACGGAGCGATGCGCAGGCGCGTGGTCAGGAATCCGTTCACGAATCCCCAGAACAGTCCCGTCAGGACCCCGATAAGAATGCCCGCCGGCACGGACATGCCGCTCTTCATGGCCATGGCCCCCAGGACGCCGCTCATGGCCAGCATGGCGCCGGCCGAAAGGTCGATGCCGCCGGTAATAATAATGATGGTCATGCCCAGCGACATGATGTTGATCACCGCCGTCTGCCGCGCCACGCTCGCAAGATTCGTGCTGGTCAGGAAATGCGGCGAGGCGATGGCCAGGGCCACGAACAGCACCACCAGGGTGACGAAGGGCAGCAGGCGCTCGATCATGCCGCGGGCTCCGGCGCGAGGGTGGCATAGCGCAGGATTTCCTCCTGCGTGGTCCGGCCCGGCAGTTCTCCGGCGATGCGGCCCTGGCGCATCACCAGAATGCGGTCGGCCACCTGCAGCAGTTCCTGCATTTCGGAGCTCACCATCAGGATGGCGGCGCCGGCGCGCGCCAATTCTTCCATCAGCGCGAAGACTTCGGCCTTGGCGCCCACGTCGATACCGCGGGTGGGTTCGTCGAACAGGAACACCCGCGCGCGGCGGAACAACCACCTGGCGATGACCACTTTCTGCTGATTGCCGCCGCTGAGCCGGCCGGCGGCCTGGCGCGCGGAGGAGGCGCGGATGCGCAGGCGGACTATGGATTCGGCGGCGGCGCGGCCGAGCGCGCGGCGGTCCAAAATGCCGCAGCGGCTGATGGCGGGCAGATTGGCCAGCGCGATGTTGTCGGCGATGGGCAGGCGCAGCGCCAGCCCGGTCTTCTGCCGGTCTTCGGTGAGCAGGGCGATGCCCGCGCGCACCGCCTCGCGCGGCGAGCGTACCCGGACCGCGCGGCCATCCACGAAGATGCGGCCTGTCCCGGCCGGGCCGGCGCCGAAGATGGCGCGGCAGGTTTCCGTTCTTCCCGCGCCGATCAAGCCCGCCAGGCCCACGATCTCGCCCGCCCGCAGGGTGAACGACACATCGCGCACCGCGCTCCCGCTGGTCAGTCCTTCCACGCGCAGCAACTCGCGGCCGGGCGGCAGCGGCTGGCGCCGGCCGGCCGCCACCATCTCGCGCCCCACCATGTGCCCGATGATCTGGTCCGTCGAAATCGCGGCCAGCGCGCCGCTGTGCACCGTGGCGCCGTCGCGCAGGATGGTGACCCGGTCGCCGATGGCGCGCAATTCCTCCAGGCGGTGGGTGATGTAGATCACCCCCATGCCCCGCTCGCGGAGGGCGCGCACGATGCGGAAGACTTCCGCCGACTCCGCGCCGGAAAGCGACGCGGTGGGCTCGTCGAAGATCAGCAGGCTGGAGCCGTGTTGGATGGCGCGGCAGATGCCCACCAGTTGTTTGCCCGCGGGGCTGAGGCGCTCCACGCGCTCATGGGCGCGCAAAGGGAAGCGGTGGCTCGCGATCAGCAGCGACGCCCGCTCCACCATGCGGCGCCGGTTCACCCAGCCGAAAGGCAGGCGCTCCTCGCGGCCCAGGAAAATGTTCTCCGCTACCGAGAGATGCGGCGCCAGCAGGGATTCCTGGTGCACCATGGCGATGCCCGCCGCCGCCGCCTCCGCGGGGCTGGCGAAGGACACCTCCCCGTCCCGCCACAACATGCGGCCGCCGTCGTGGCGCTCGAGGCCGGCCACGATCTTCATCAGCGTGGACTTGCCCGCCCCGTTTTCACCCAGCAGCAGATGCACCTCGCCGGGCGACACCGACAGATTGCCATCGCCGAGCGCGGTCACGCCGCCGAACCGTTTCTGGATGCCGCGCAGATCGAGGAGCACCGGAAGGGTCAGTGTATAACAGGACCGGCGGCGGCAGGGCCGGGCGCGTTCCTACGGGTGCGCCGTTACTGCGACAAGGGAATCCCGCTGCTCGACAGCGTGTTGAAGATGATGCTGGCCGGGTCGCTGCCGCTCTGCGTGGTGTTGGACGTCTGCGCGGAAGTCGAATCGGTATCGGAATCGGCCGAGCTGACGTGAAAGTGATGATGGTGGTGATGCCCCCCGAACGCTTGCGCCAGAGTCTGCACGCCGGGCATCTGGCCGCTCGTCGAGGCGCTCGCGAAGCCGGTGGCTAACTGGTTGAGCTGGGTTGCCGCCGCCGTATTGCCATCCGCCTGCGCGGCTTTCGCGGCACTCTGCAGATTGGCGGCGATCTTCCCCGTAAGCTGCTGGTACTGGGCCGGGTTGGCGAGTTGAAGCTGCTGCAACGTGGCCATCAATTGAGCAAAAGGCGAAAGCCGGCTGCTGTCCGCCTGGCTGGAGGCCAAGGCGCTCACGCCGAGACCGTTGCCGGTCTGACTCGCCGAGCCGGCGCCTCCGAGCGCGGCGGTAATCGACTGCAGGTAACTGTTGGAGAGGTTGTTGATGGAAAGGCTCATGTCCCGTTACCAGCACTCCGGACGCCAACCGCCAGCCCTTGTCCAGGTTATTGAAAAGACCAGCCCGGCCCGCTCGCTGGGCCTGTCAATTTCCTGCCGCCGCGACCGGTCCTTGCCGCGATCAGTAGCCGTTGTCCTCGGGCAGATGCAGCGGCACTTCAAACAGTCCCTGCGGCAGCGAAGCCGGCAGGAACGTGTTGGGATCGGGCGCGGATTGCCCGTCCGAGGCGAAAAAGCCGACCACCTGCTGCTGGGCCGCGAGGCCGATGAAGATGGCATCCAGGCCCGGAATGTCCACGGTGCTGCCGGAAATCCCGATAAACATCACCAGGAAAGGATGCGGGTCCTGGGGCAATGGCAGCCCGTCGGCCAGCGCCAGGTCGTGCCGGTATTCCCAGGTGGTGGGATGGTTGGCGGCCTTGATCAGCCGGGTGGCGGCGATGTTCGGCATGGTGGTATCTTCGCGGGCCAACTGGAACAGAATGTTCTTGTAGGGCAGGCCCGGCAGGGGCGACCCGGCCATGTGCGGGGCGTAATACACGGGATCGCCCAGGGACTGCAACCACTCGCCCAGCTCAAACACGTTCTGGATGGCGATAGCGCCCGGCACGTCATTCACTTTCACGGGCTGATACGGGAACACGTAATTGTCGTTGAAATCGGCGCCCATGTTCAGCAGGGAGGGCGTGCGGGCAGCCAGCAGCGCCGCCGCCAGGGGATGGTAGGACTGGCTCCAGCGGACGATGTCGGCCACCGAGCCGCCGCCCACGTTCAGAACGGAGGTGCGCACGCCAGGTTCGATGGCGGAAAAGATCGTGCCATACATGGAGCCCAGCGACTCGCCGACATAGTAGATGCGGTTGGCGTCCAGGTCCGGCTTTCCGGCGCCCGTAAGATAGAGGCCGCCCTGGATCATGCGCACCACGCCGGAAAGGTCGAGGGCCGTCTGGCGCAGGCAATCGCGCAAGGCCACCTGGGCCGGGTTCATGGCCACGCAGCCTTCATAGGGATCCAGCGTGCCGTCGCCATTGAGGTCCACCGTGCGGCCGCCGGCGGTGAGGGTGGTGCTGTTGCCGGACGGGTCCGTGACGATGACCTGGCTCAACGGCCCGAACCCGTGCCCCACCGCGTTGATGGCGATGGTGGCGAAACCGGCCTGCGCCAGCGCCGGGGCCACCGCGCTGGGCCCGCCCCACTGGCTGTCGCCGAACCCGTGGCCATAAATCACCACCGGGTATCCGGCGGCGGGCTCGGACGAGGACGGCAGGAACACGTGGTAGTAAATCATGTTGACCGAACCGGGCGGGGTGATGTCCTGGCCGGTGGGCGTGGTGGGAATCACCTGCTGATCGTTCAGGAAGTTCGGCGACGGGAAGCTTCCGAACGCCACCGCCCCGATGCCCTGGAAGAGCGGGTTCTTGATGGGCAACTGCACGTCCACGAACTGCGGCGGATTCACGGCCACCTCTTCGTGCAGGGTCAGCGACGCGACGTTGGAGTACTGAATCAAGGTGGGCGGCGTGGTGGGCGGGGGCGCCACGTTGGCGATCTGCGCGTGGGCCTTTTCCATCCACGTGGTGACGTTCATGGTCGTGAACACGGTGGCGCCCACGATGTTGGCCGGCGCGAACAGGGGCGCCGCGGTCGCCACCGCCTGCGAGAGTTCGTTGCAATAGGCCGTCTGCTGGGCCGCGCCCGGGGTCACGCAAGCCGTATACCCCGGATCGGGCTGGATCGGGTTGCCTTCCGGGTCGTGGATTTTGTCGGTCACGATGACGGCCACCCGGCTATGCTGGTCCAGATTGCCGTCCGGCTTGCCGTAAATCGTGTTGGTGGTGGGGTCGTAAATCATCTGGGTCAGGTAGAGCATGTCGCCGGGGGCGGTGATGCCGTGCTCCTCCTGGGTCATATTCTGCAGCACCACATAGTAGATGGCGTGGTGCATGGTATTCAGATCGATGGGGCCGGAGAAGGTCACGCGAATGCGCGGCGCGGTCTGGAAGCCGTCCAGTTGATTGATCAACTGCGCATCCTGGCAATCGCTGGGCGCGGAGGTACAATCCGGCACCGGCAGGTTCACCCGCATGCCGGACTTTTGGGTAGTATCCGGCGTGGTCAGGAAATCGGTGGGGAACGGTCCGACGGTAGGGTCGGCGGGATTCCACATCACGGTGACTCCGGAGGCCAACAGCAGCGGAGCGAACAAGGAGAACGTCAGGGCGTAAGCGAGACGGCGCATCTCGTTAGGATACAACACCACTCGGGTGAAGTGCCTAAAACTCCGCTGTTTCCGTCACAATTGGAAACGGCTCGGGTACGTTTACGTCCAGCAGGCGCGGATCGAGCAGCCGTGTGGTATCCACATGGCCCATGGCCGAAAGGATGTTCTCCTTCAGGTGTGGATACTCCTTCTCGAGTTCCCCGAAGAGCGTGCGCAGCGAACGGCGCACCGTGCCGGCGCGTTGGGAGCAACCGCAGGGGACCACGGGCACGTCCAGGGCCGCGGCATAGGCTTGGGTGATGTGCTCGTTGACGAAGACCAGCGGCCGGATCAGCCGGAACTGCCGGTCGCGGGAGTGGGTCACCGGCGGCAATGCGCTGAGGCGTCCGGTGAAGAGCATGTTGCGCAGGAGGGCCTCGCAAAAATCGTCGGCGGTGTGGCCGAAGGCGATCACGTTGGCGCCCAGCCCGGAGCAGATTTCGTAGACCGCGCGGCGGCGGTAGCGGCTGCACAGGTCGCAGCCGTGATCGGGGCGGTCTTCCAGAAGACGCAGCGACGGTTTGTCGCGGTAATAGGTCCAAGCCACGCCACGCCGCCTCAGGTATTCCCCCAGTGGGGCGACCGGGCGCAGGAACTTGCCCTGCTCGACTGTGAAGGCGCACACGGAAAAATCGACCGGCGCGCGCTCCGCCAGCAGCAGGAGGGCTTCGAGCAGGGTCACGGAGTCCTTGCCGCCGGAGAGCGCCACCGCCACGCGGTCGCCATCGCGGATCATTTTGAAGCGGTGGATGGCTTCCCCGACTTTTCGCAGAAGTGCTTTTTCCAGTTCCACTTAGTCTGATTATAGCGGCTGGCCGGGAGTGGGGCCTGGGGCGGCGGCGAGGGGGGCGCCAAGAATATTTTCATTAGTTGTAAATTTCCTCATGCAAAATTTCGCAACATAAACTACAATCTAATTCGGAGTATTTCGTCCCGGATCTCGACATCGCAAGTGTTGAGGCTGTAGAACTATTGGATAGGAGTGGCGCCGACAGGACGGCTAGCGTCCCGCCGGGCTATCGCGTGGTTTCACGCGGTCTGTGGAGAACATTATGTGGACATCTTCTTTAAATTCCAGGATTTTGCGGGTACTTCCGGTGGTGCTGCTGGTGGCCGGATCGGTTGCGCTTACCGGTTCATCCCGATCGCCCTTCACGCCCCGCGACAAGGCTTACTGGGCGGACCGCGCCCTGGTGGAATTCGTACATCCGGGGCTGAACATCGTGATCAACTCGGCGCAGATCAGCAGCGCGGGGAAGATCACCGTAAACTATACGATGACCGACCCTAACGGTCTGCCGTTGGACGCGGCGGGCGTGACGACGCCAGGGGTTGTGTCGATGACCTACGTGGCCGGCTACATCCCCGCGGGCCAGGAGCAATATGTGGCCCTGACCACAGCCCAGGCGACAGGCACGGCGCTGGGAACCATCACCCGTCCGAGTTTCGAGGAGAGCAGCGCGGCCACCCCGGCCGGCAGCGGCCAGTACCAGTACACGTTCACCGCGACGGCCCCCTCGGGCTTTGACCCCACCACTACCTATACGGTGGCGGTGGTCGGCATCCGCGACCTGACGCCCTTCAACCTGGGCACCAACTACTTTGGGACTACTTACAACTTCGTTCCCAATGGCGCCAATGTGACGCTCACGCGCGATGTCATCCGGACCCAGAGTTGCAACAGGTGCCACGACACGTTGGCGTTTCACGGCGGCCATGCCTACAGCCTGAACATGTGTGTGATTTGCCACCAGCCGCAGAACGCCGATCCGGTTACGGGCAACACGCTGGATTTGAAAGTGATGGCGCACAAGATCCACATGGGATCGCAGTTGCCCAGCGTGATCGGGTACACATCCAACGGCCAGACCATTGCGCCGGCTCCCTATCAGATCATCGGCTACCGCAATTCGGTGAACGACTTTTCCACGGTGATCGATCCCGCCAGTCCGCAACGCTGCGAAGTGTGCCACGACCAGACTACCGGCGCGGCGCAGGCTACCGCGTTCATGACCAAGCCGAGCAGGGCGGCCTGCGGGGCCTGCCACGACGACGTCAACTTCGCTTCCGGCGCCAACCATCCGGGCGGGTTCCAGACCGACGATACGCAGTGCACCAACTGCCACATCGCCAAGGGTGAGACGCCCTTCGATGCCTCGATTCTGGGCGCCCACGTGGTGGCCAACGATACGCCGGCCGCCTATGCGCCGAACCCCGATACGCTGATCGCCAGCGTGGTGGTGACCATCACGGGCGTGAGCAACAACCTGGCTGGGCAGACGCCCAAGGTGGCCTTCACGGTGAAGGACATCAACGGCAAGGTGCTGCCCCTGTCCGCGCTCGAGGATCTGCAGTTCACCATGGCCGGTCCGACCACCGATTACGGGTACACCAGTTTCGGCAGCGACGTCACCACGCCGGGGTACGTCGGCGAGGATGGCACGCAGGGCACCTGCGACACCAACGGCAACTGCACGTACACCTTCCAGCACGCGATTCCGGCGGGAGCCACCGGAACCTACGCCATCGGCGTGGAATCCGAGATTCTGGAGAACGTGCTGCCGGGCACCAACGCGGCACAGCAGGTGGAAAGCGGCACACCGAATCAGGTAGTGTACTTCTCCGTGGACGGCTCGCCGGTGATGAACCGGCGCACCGTGGTGCAGGTGGCCAACTGCAACCAATGCCACGTGCATCTCACGCTGCACGGCAACCGGCGGAACGATCCGGAATACTGTGTGATGTGCCACAATCCGTCCGATACGGACTTCTCGCAACGTCCCGCGGGCCAGACGGCGCAGACCATCAACCTTGCGGTGATGGCTCACCGCATTCACGACGGCGTGAACGTGGTCCCCAGCGGCGGCAAGCCTTATGTGGTCGCAGGCTACGGAGGCAGCACGCACGATTTCTCCGGTGTGCTGTACCCGGCCATGAGTCCGTCGGGAAGCGCAACGTACCTGCAGAACTGCTCGTTGTGCCACAGCAATGGCAGCGAGCAGAACCTGCCCATCGGCCTGAATCCGGTGACCGACCCGCAGGGCTGGTACACTCCGATACAGGCCACCGCATCGGCCTGCAGCGGGTGCCACGTTGCCAAATCCGAATCCGCGCACTTCAAGTCGCAAACCGATCCTACCCTCGGCGAAAGCTGCGACGTATGCCATGCGTCCGGCGCCCAGTTCGGGGTTGACGCGGTGCATGCCCAGTAAACGGGCGATCCTTCTGTTCCTTCTATGCTGGCCGGCGGGGGCGCAAGTCCCCGCCGCGCCGGCGGCTTCCCCTGCTCCGGCCTACGTCGGGTCGGAGACCTGCCAGCCCTGCCACGAAGACATCTACAACGCATTCCAAAAGAGTCCGCACAAGCAGGTGGATACCAACAAGAGCCGCGGCTGGGCCACGCGGGCCTGCGAATCGTGCCACGGCCCCGGAGGCAAGCACGCCGACTCGGCGGAGGCCGCGGCCATCGTGAACCCGGCCAAGTTGTCCCCGGCCGAAACGGATCGCGTCTGCCTGAAGTGCCACCTCAACCAACCCACGCACATCGGCCGTATCGAGAGCAGCCACGCGCGCAACTCCGTCAGTTGCACGGCCTGCCACTCGATCCATCGCCACGGCCCCAACGGCCTGGTTCCGCGCAAGGCGGCGGCCATCAACGAAGAATGCGCAAGCTGCCATACGGCGGTCTGGGCGGAGTTCCAGCGGCCCTATAAGCACCGCCTGCCGGAGAACGCCATGTCGTGCGTGGACTGCCACAACCCGCACGGCAGCATATTGCACGCGTCCGGACAACCCTACGCGGCCAACGAACCAGGCTGCTTCGGATGCCATGGAAACCTGCGGGGCCCGTTCACCTTCGAGCACGCGCCGGTGCGGCTGGAAGGCTGCGGGGCCTGCCATGAGCCGCACGGCTCGGCCAATCCGCACATGCTGGCGCGGGCCGAGGTCCGCTACCTGTGCCTGGAATGCCACGCCAATCTGCCCGCCCAGCCCGGAGGCGCCAAGAATCCGGCGCTCGGCGGCGTGCCCCCGGCGTTTCACGATCTTTACAGCCCGCAATTCCAGAACTGCACGGTCTGCCACATGAAGGTCCACGGATCCTACGTGAACCAGGAGCTGCTGCGATGAGGCTGGCGCTGGTCTTGCTGATCTCGATTCCGCTGGCGGCGCAGGACCAGGCGCAGCCGCAGGCGGCGGAGGCCTCGCCCGCGCCCTCCACCGAGCCCGTGCTGACGGGCAGCGTGGACCTGGGCTATCGCGCCACCAGTATCGGCGGCAGCAGCGACGTCTACCGGAGCGTGGTCAACCTGAGCGACGGGCCGCGCCTGATCGGCCTGGACTTCACGCTCATCGATCCCCAGAAACGGCTGTTCGACCGGATCGACGTGCGCGCCGACAACTGGGGCGGCGATCCCTACAACAGCGTACACGTCAGCGCCTTCAAGCACGACATCTACGACTTCCGCTTCGATTACCGCGACATCGAATACTTCAACCTGCTACCCTCCTATGCCGATCCGCTGCTCGGCTCCGGCATCGTACTGAACGAAGATTCCTACTTCGCGCGCCGGCGCATGAGCGACTTCCAGTTGGACCTGCGGCCCGGGCACCGCGTCATTCCCTTTCTGGCCTATGGCCGCGACTCGGGCGAGGGCACGGGCATCACCACCTTCGTTTCCGACGTGAACGTATATCCGGTGGCCGATCAGATGTTCGACAAGACGGACAACTTTCGCGGCGGCGTGCGCCTGGAGTTCAACCGCTGGCACGCGACCCTGGAACAGGGCGGCACGACCTTGCGCGACGACCAGCAGGCCAGCGCCTCCGGTTTCGGCGCGGGCAACAACCTGCAGCCTTACTTCGGGCAGACGCTCGATTTGACGGGACTGGCGCAGGCGTACGGGGTCCGCGGCGACAGCATTTACACCAAGGCGATGTTCACCGCCAACCCGTTTTCGTGGGTGGACCTGTACGGCCAGTTCCTGTACAGCCAGCCGCAGACCAACGTCAACTACAACCAGATCAACAGCGGGAATTTCGTGCTGCTGAGCTCGCTGCTGTTCTACACCGGCGAGCAGGCCCTGGGCTACGCCGAAGCCAAGGAGCCGCACACCACCGGCAGCTTCGGTTTCGAAGTGCGCCCGTTCAAGCGCGTGCGGGTGCGCGAATCGTTGATGACGGACCGCCTGCACACCGCCACGGCGGGGCTGGTGACGGACATGATTCTGCAACCCATCACGGCGGCCCAGACCATGCTGTCGCCGCTGGCCGGCCCGCTGGTGATGAACTTTAACCAGGAGCAGGTGGACCTGCTGGTGGACGTGACCCGCAAGCTGACCCTGCGCGGCGGCTACCGCTATTCCTGGGGCGATGCCCAGGCGCCCGCGCCGCTGCTGGCCGGCGGCGGAGCGGAGTCCAGCACGCTGCGCCAGCAGGCCGGGATCGCGGGCATCAACTTCCGGGCCACCCAGAAGCTGTCCTTCAACGCCGACGTGGAGGACGCCGCCAGCGATCACGCCTACTTCCGCACCAGCCTGTACAACTACCAGAAGATGCGCGCCCGGGCGCGCTACGAGATCTCCTCCACGCTGTCGCTGCAAGCGACGTTCGCGCTGCTGAACAACCAGAACCCCACGCCGGGCATCCAGTACGATTTTCTGAGCCGCCAGAATTCGGTTTCGGCGGCGTGGACCCCCTCGAAGCGGGTCAGCATTCTGGGCGAGTACACGCGCTCCACGATGCGCTCGAACATCGGCTACCTGGAGCCGGAATACCTGACTCCCGAGCTATCGCTTTACCGCGACAACGCGCACAGCGCCAGCGCGCTGGTGGACCTGGCCCTGCCCGGTTATAACAAACTCACGCCGCGGCTGGCTTTTGGCGGTTCGCTGTTCATTTCCTCGGGCAGCCGGCCCACCACTTTCTACCAGCCGCTGGTGCGCCTCACGGTGCCGGTGTACAAGAGCATCGCCTGGAAGTCGGAGTACCGCTACTACGGCTACGGCGAGATCTTTTATCAATACGAAGGCTTCCGCGCGCACATCCTGGAGACGGGCGTCACCATTTCGCGCTAGGCGGCGGATTCCCGCCGCTGCCGCGTAGTATACTGGCGGCTTCGCGACAGGAGGGGCCATGCTGCCCGACTACATAGCCAAGGCCGTACCGAATCCCCGAAGCAACCGGGGTCCGTGGTACGCCAACACGGCGCCGAGCTACGCGGGCATCTTTCTGTGGATCGCCTTTTATCTCTCGATCGCCAAGGACACCATTCCCCATGCGGGGCCGGCCTTGTGCATGGCGGCCATCGTGGTGGCGGGGCTGTTGAGCTACGCGCTTTACTACTATGCTCCGGCGATGCTGGGAATGAAGACCGGATTTCCGCTGTACGTAGTGGGCAGCTCGACGTTCGGCGCGGCGGGCGGCTACGTGATGCCGGGACTGTTGATGGGGCTGCTGCAAGTGGGCTGGTTCGCGGTGAACACGGCCATCTCCACGCGTTTCATCCTGAACACGGTGGGTTCGGCGGCGGGCCCGGGGCGCCTGCCGTTCATCGCCATCGGCATTTTGTGGGGCTACGGCATGGCCTACATCGGGGTGATGGGGATTCAATACGTGGCCCGGCTTTCGCGTTACCTAATTGTGATCCCGGCGGCCATGGTGCTGCTGGTGTTTGTACGGACCAGCCCGGGCCTGGGCCGGTATACGCCGCCGGATCCGCAGCCGCTGGTGGCCTTCACGCTGCTGGTGCAGATCATCATCGGGTTCTTCGCCACGGCGGGCGCGGCGGGCGCGGATTTCGGCATGAACAGCCGGAACGAAAGGGACGTGCGCCTGGGCGGGCTGACGGGGATCACGCTGGCCATCGTGTTCGCGGCGGGGCTGCCGCTGCTGTCGGTGGCCGGCGCCAGCACGCTGTACGCGCTGCCGGGGCTGGGCTACGACGACGTGATCCGGTCCATCGGCGGAGGGCTGGCCACAGCCATGTTCCTGTTGTTCACGATAGCTTCAATCGCGCCGGCGTGCTTCTGCGCGTTCATCGCCGGCAACAGCTTTTCCACGATGATTCCGGGTGTGCCGCGCATATCCTCCACCATGGCGGGGGTGACCGTATCGATCGTGCTGGCGGTGACCGGCGTGGCCGAGAACCTGATCGGCTTCTTCACCATCGTGGGCGCTTCGTTCGGGCCCATCTGCGGGGCGATGGCGGCGGATTACCTGATGTCGGGGAAGCGCTGGGCGGGTCCGCGGCAGGGAATCAACTGGGCCGGCTACCTGGCCTGGGCGGCCGGCTTCGCGGTGGGGATCCTGCCGTTTCTTCCGGTGGCTGCCGCGGTGAAGACCTACGTACAGCCAGCGGTGGTTTATAGTTTCGCGACCGGGTTCGTGGTTTACGCCGTGCTAGCGAAGGCGGGGCTGGAGCCGGCGGCGGCGCCCATGGCCTAACCGGCGGCCTAGCCGGTCTTACTGTCCAGAATGAAGGTTGGGACGAGGCCGCCCACCGAGGAGAAGCCGGTTTTGCCGGTGGAGAGCCAACTGGAGCAGCTCAGCACTTTGCCCATGTAGGCGTGGGGGTGGACGTCCACCTGCATATCCTTAAACTCGAGCTGGCCGTAGGTGACCATGGGGAAGACCGCGCGGACCGGGGCGACTCTCTCCTGCACGACATAGGGTGAGCGCTGGGCCTGCTTGAGGGCGCGGTCCCAGGCGGGTTCGTCCATGTCCCAGCCGAAGAAACTGTGCTGATCGCTGTAATCGTCATTGGGCTTCAGCACCAGTCTTTCGCGGTTCCTGGCTATGAAATCGAGCAGGTCGATGGTTTCGCCGTTATAGCTGGTTTTACCGGCGGCGACGAGGCGCGTCCAGGGCACATGATCGTGGATGGCCTTGCGCTCGGCGGCGGGGAACTTGGAGGTGAGGGCGTCGTCGGTCAGCAGGCCGAACATGGCCTTCTTATGGGCCAACTCGGAACGGAAGCTGTTGACCACGCACACCGTGCGCTCGCGGTAGGCGCGCACCAGGGGATGGGTCAAATCGAACCGCATCAAAAACTCCTGGACGCTGATGCGTCGGTAGACGAGGTCGATTTCAAACGGACCTTTGCGCAACATCTTATTGCGGTATTCCAACTGGTCCGGAGAGACGATTTCGACGGCGTAGCCTTCCTCGCGGAAGAAATCGCGAAAGAGTTGGAACTCACTCTGTCCGGAGTGATAGGCCGGGCGGAATTCCAGGATAGCGATGTTGGGCTTCTTGTGGCCCCCGAACTGTTTGTAGGCCTTGAGCAAAGCGCCCAGCAGGTGCTTTTTGCCGCCGACGCGGGTGAGGTGGTAGCGCTTGCGGAATTCCCGGACAGGCGGGGAGTCGTAGAACAGGTCGGACAGCACCTCGGTATAGGCGGCGCCGCTGGGGGAGTCGGCGTTGTACTGCACGACCTGCAAGGTGCCGTTGTTGACGTGGGAATCGAGGCGCGCGGCCACTTCGGGCACCTGGTAGCCGGGATCGATGGCGGCGAGCATTTTTTCGGCGGGCAACAATTCCATGCGCGCCAGCAGGCTGGGGCTGGCCAGCACCATGCGCTGCATGCGATCAATGGCGCTGATGAGCACTTCACCGGTCTTGACCAGGGAATCGTACTGGCGGCGGGTGATGAAATTGGGCCGCAGAAACGGGCAGATGAGACGTCCGCCGGCGGAGAGATGCTCCGCCTCCATCCGCTTATGCAGATCGTCCACCCAGGCGAGGTCGCGGCACGGGCCGTTCTCGAGGAGCCTGTTGTACCGGGATATGGCGTCGTCTAACTGGGACATTCGCTACCGTGAAATGTTCTATAATCAGTATCGCACAGGCCGCGGGCAAGAGCCTAGTTGTAACCTTCTTTAAACTTAGTTAACAATCTTATTTTCAAACACATAGGGAAATTTTCACGGAGCTGTGAACGAGCTTGCATATTTTCGTGCATGGCGCGGCTCCCGGTGGCAAGTGGGACGCGGCCGCAGGGGGAGGGATTGTGGATCGGGGCTTTTGCGGGCCGGATGCCGAGTTTCTATAACTTATTGATATATTTGCAGTTGAGTAGCTGGTTAGGGAACGGCTTGGGCACTTTTGTGCACGGAAAACATTTTTGAGGCGTGGACTTAACGGAGCCAAATCCCCCTGTTTGCGCAGGCCGATCCCCCCAAAAGTTTGGGTTCCTTCGGCAGAATTGCCATGGCGCGATGGACGGGGCGCCGGGCGCGAAGGGTTGTTGCACGCTCATATCCGCGACCAGACTAGCACGGGCCGCGCGGGTTTCCCACTGCGGAATCGGGATGATGTTGGCGCGCAAGGGGTTACGACGCCGGCGCGGGCCGTGATCGACGATTCAGACGAACTGATACTTCCGGCCCGGCTCATCCCAGAGGATTTTCCGGTTGTGCTTGAAAGAGAGGGTGGCCATGTGGCCCGAAATGGCGGCCTGCTGGCCCACGTCCGGGGGCGCGACCACCTGCTCGTTGCCGCGGATGGCCTCCACCCAGTTGCGGAAGTGGTTGATGGCGCCGTCGCGCTCGCCGAAATCCTTGGGGCCGTTCAGGTGGATCGGCTGGCGGTCCTTGACGCTCTCGGGGGCCTTGCCGTTCAGCAACTGAGGAGTGAAGAACAGATCCATGCGGTTGAGGATTTCGAGGGTGCCCTGGTTGCCGCACAACTGTTCTCCATAGCCGTAATTATCGTTGCCGAAATAGCTGGAATAGTTGATCTGGAGCTTGCCGGGATACTCGTAGATGGCGCTGAAGGTATCGGGGGTGTCGCGGTCGTCGCCGGCGCCGGTCCAGCGGTAGATACCGCCGGAGGCCATGCAGGAAAGGGGCAGGGTGCGGTCCAGCATGAAATTGACGATATCGGTCTGGTGGACCAGCAGGTCGGTGGAGATGCCGCCGGAGTAATCCCAATATAGGCGCCACTGATAATAACGATGGGGATCCCAGGGGCGCTCGGGGGCGGGACCGAGGAATCTGGGCCAATCGGTGTTGCGGTCGGTGGCGTCGGGCGGGATGGCGTAGCGCCAGGCGGGATTGTCATCGGTGGAATTACGGTACCAGAAGGCGCGGACAAAATGCACGTCGCCGATCATGCCCTGGCGGACCAGTTCCCTGGCCTTCTTATAGAGGGAGGAACTGCGGTTCTGGGTGCCGACCTGGACGATTTTGCCGGACTGTTTCCACTCGCGCACGATGTCGAAGCCTTCTTCGATGGTGTGGGCGAGGGGTTTTTCGAGATAGACGTGCTTGCCGGCGCGCAGGGCGGCGATGGCCATATCGTGATGCAGGTGTTCGGGGGTCATGATGAAGACCGCATCGATGGAGCTGTTGGCCAGCAGGTCGTGATAGTCGTTGTAGGTGGCGGGCGTGTTGCCCCAGATGGTCTGGACGCGGTCCTTGCCGCGCGCCAGGTAGCCCTGGAAGGTATCGCAGATGGCGGTGATGGCGACGGTATCGGGGGCGGCTTTCTTGAGCCAGTCGATGCCGGCGTAGCCGCGGGTTCCGACGCCGATCCAGCCGATGTTGATTTTGCCGTTGGCGCCGCGCGCGGCCATGACGGCGGGCCCGGCCATGGCGGCGGCGGTGGCTGTAGTTCTGAGGAAATCCCGGCGATGCATTTCGAGCTTATGGTAGCACGGGGGCTTTCAGGTCTCAGCTTTCCTTCCAGCCTTCAGCTATCAGCTATCGGCTATCAGCTATCGGCTATCAGCTATCAGCTTTTGCCGCCGTGCGGCCAACATACGTTTAAGTTCACCTGGCTGGCAGATCCCATGGCGATCGAACAGAAGCGGGCGAGTTCGGCGTCACCGCTTCGTCCGCAACCCGCTGGCACGCCGGAGTTGACTGGTCAGACCATATAGTTCTTCGCGTGGAAAGGGGGCGGTGTGGAAATCTTTCACGTTAGCCATCAGGCTGTTTGGCAGCCTGCTGGTTTTTGTATGCCACTGTTTCGACCGCGTCGTGATTCCGTGGGGGGAAAACGGAGTACATCCTCCCGCAAGACCTGTGCCATAATGTCTCATTCGAAGATGAAAGAGGAAACAGGAGTCAGCCGGCGGGCCGTCATGCTCGGCGCGGCGTTGTTGCCGGCGATGGGGGCGGCGCGGGGCCAGAGTTCGGGCAACGTGGTGGTTTCGAGCGCCAACGGCGTGCGGGCGTGCACCCGGGCGATGGAGATTCTGCGGGGGGGCGGGGACACGCTGGACGCTGTAGTGGCGGGCGTGAACATCAACGAAGAAGATCCGGAAGACACGTCGGTGGGCTATGGGGGCTTGCCGAACGAAGAAGGCGTGGTGGAACTGGACTCGTGCGTGATGCACGGGCCGAGCCGGCGGGCGGGGTCGGTGGCGGCCATTCGCGGGATCAAGACGCCGTCGAAGATCGCCAAGCTGGTGATGGAGCGGACCGACCACATCATGCTGGTGGGCGGGGGCGCGACGAAATTCGCCAAGGAGATGGGCTTCCGGGAAGAGGACCTGCTGACGGAGAAATCGCGGCTGGCGTGGCTGACATGGAAGGCGTCGGTGCGGGATCCGGAGGGTCACAGCAACTGGGGTCCGGGGCTGGACGCGCCCAAAGAGAAGACCATGTCGATGCTGCGGGGGATGTTTCCGCGGGCCGACGACGCGACGCTGGCGTGGGCGTGGGAGATGGCGGGACATCCGACGTTTGGCACGATCAATTGTCTGGCGCGAAACGCCAAAGGGGAGATGTCCGGTGTCACGACCACCAGCGGGCTGGCGTGGAAGATCGCGGGCCGGGTGGGAGATTCGCCGATTATCGGGGCGGGATTGTATGTGGACCAGGACATAGGAGGAGCGGGCTCGACGGGACGAGGCGAGGAAAATATTCGCATCGCGGGCGGACACACGATCATCGAAAATATGCGGCACGGTATGACGCCGCGCGACGCGTGTCTGGACGCACTCAAGCGGGTCGCGCGGAATTTCGATAACGACATGCCGCGCCTGAACCAAGTCGACTTACATTATTATGCGTTGCGCAAGGACGGGGAGTACGCCAGCGCATCGCTATGGAACGGTGAATGGCGCGCAGGCAAGCTGAGTCCGGCGCGTTTCGCGGTCCACGACGGCGGCGCCGCCTGCCGGTTGGAGACCAGCGCTTACCTATTCGAACGAAAGAACGCGTGAGCCGGCGCGCCGCCGGAGGGGAGACTTTCGGGGCGCGCGGCAACGGTCCTGAAGAATGGCCCAGATTTTCCATCGCAGCACCAATACCTTCTCGCGCATTACGATCTACGGCGCGGTGTTTATCCTGGCTTTTCTGACGTGGTGCTTCGCCATTTTGGACCGGTCGGGCTATGCTACGCGGGAGGGCCAGGTGCGAGACCAGCCGGTGCCATTCAGCCATATCCATCACGTGGCCGACGACGGCATCGACTGCCGGTACTGTCACACCACCGTGGAGATTTCCAGCACGGCGAACATTCCACCGACCAAGACCTGCATGAACTGTCACTCGGAGATCTGGAGCACGAGTCCGATGCTGGAGCCGGTGCGGGAGAGTTATCGCACCGGGAATCCGATCGCGTGGACGCGGGTCCACGACTTACCGGACTATGTGTATTTCAATCACAGCATCCACGTGAACAAAGGCGTTGGATGTGAGACATGCCACGGCCGCGTGGACCGGATGCCGCTGATGTACCAGGAGCACTCGCTGCAGATGGAATGGTGCCTGGACTGCCACCGGCATCCGGAGAAGAACGTGCGTCCGCGGGCGGAGGTGTTCACCATGGGGTACGAACCGAAGGAAGACCAGGAGAGCATGGGGCGGCGTCTGGTGGCGGAGTACAAGATACAGGACGCGCGCACACTGACGAGTTGTTCCACTTGCCATCGATGAGCGAACATACCAATCCGTTAAGCGGGGAGCGCCCCGGGGAAACCGGGCCGGCCGGCGAGGAACTCTTTCCGCAGTTAGCGCCGAAGCTGGATGTGGCGGCGGTGCGCGCGCTGCTGGAAAAATCGCACGGGCGCGATTACTGGCGGAGCCTATCGGACCTGGCGCAGACGGACGCGTTCCGGGACCTGATGCACCGGGAATTTCCGCGCTTCGCATCGGAATGGGAGGAAGGCGACAGCCGGCGCAATTTCGTAAAGCTGATGGGCGCGTCGCTGGCGCTGGCGGGACTTTCGGCGTGCACGCGGCAGCCCACGGAACTGATCACGCCGTACGGACGGCAGCCGGAGGAACTGGTGCCGGGGCGTCCGCTGTTCTTCGCGACGGCGATGCCGCTGGGGGCGGGCGCGACGGGTCTGCTGGTGGAGAGCCACGAGGGCCGGCCGACCAAGGTGGAGGGCAATCCGGAACATCCGAGCCAGGGCGCGTGCGACGTATACGCGCAGGCATCGGTGCTGGGGTTGTACGATCCGGACCGTTCGCAGGCGCTGACGATGGAGGGCGAGATCCGCTCGTGGGGCGCCTTTCTGGGGACCATGCAGGAAGCCATCGCGCACCAGAAAGCGAAGCAGGGCGCGGGGCTGCGGATTCTGACCGGCATGGTGACGTCGCCCACGCTGGCGGACCAGATCAAGAGCCTGCAGGCGATGTTTCCGGGGGCCAAGTGGCACCAATGGGAGCCCGCGGGCGGGAATGCGGGGGCGGGAGCGCGGCTGGCGTTCGGGCAGGCGGCGAACACGGTGTACGATTTCAGCGGGGCGGACGTCATCGTTTCGCTGGACGCGGACTTTCTGAACTCGGGGCCGGGGAGCCTGCGCTACGCGCGGCAGTTCACGGCGCGGCGGCGGGTGCGCGGGGACCGCACGGAGATGAACCGGCTGTACATGGTGGAGCCCATGCCGACGCCGACGGGCAGCAAGGCGGACCATCGCCTGGCGCTGCGGGCTTCGGATGTGGAGCAATTCGCGTGGAGCCTGGCGGCGGCGTTGGGAGCCGATACGGGGGGGCGGAAGGGCGCGGCCACGCCGGCGGACCGGTGGATCGGCCCGCTGGTGCGGGACCTGCAGAAGCACCGGGGCGCGAGCCTGGTGATCGCGGGCGAGCAGCAGAGCGCGGCGGTGCACGCGCTGGCGCACGCCATGAACGCGGCGCTGGGCAACGTGGGCAAGACCGTGAAATACACCGATCCGGTGGAAGCGCAAGCGGTGGACCAAGTGGCGTCGGTGCACGAACTGGTGAAGGATCTGGACGCCGGCGCGGTGGACCTGCTGCTGATTCTGGGGGGCAACCCGGCGTACAACATGCCGGTGGAACTGGGATTCCGCGACCGCTTGAAGAAGGCCGCGCTGCGGGTGCACCTGAGCCTGTACGAGGACGAGACCAGCGACCTGTGCACATGGCATCTGCCCATGACGCACGACCTGGAGACGTGGAGCGATTGCCGGGCGCACGACGGCACGGCGACCATCATGCAGCCGCTGATCGCGCCGCTGTACGCGGGCAAGTCGGCGCACGAGGTGCTGAGCATTTTCGCGGGAAAGCCGGAGGGTTCGCCGTACGAGATCGTGAAAGGGTATTGGGCGGCGCGGCACGGCGGCGGAGATTTCGAAAGCTGGTGGCGCAAGGCGGTGCACGACGGGGTGGCGCCGGACACGGCCCTGCCGGCGAAGAACCTGACGCCGCGCGCGGGGTGGGCCGCGGCGTTGGCGCCGGCGGCACAGGGGCAAGGGCTGGAGGTGGTGTTCCGTCCGGATCCGGCGGTGTACGACGGGCGCTTCGCCAACAACGGATGGCTGCAGGAGTTTCCGCGGCCGATCACGCAATTGACCTGGGACAACGCGGCGATCTTCAGCCCGCGGACGGCGCAGGAGAAGGGCGTGGCGCCGGGCGACCTGGTGGAGTTGCGATACCGCGGCTACAAGATGCGGGCGCCGGTATTCATTCAGCCGGGGCACGCGGACGGGTCGATGACGGTGCACCTGGGGTACGGGCGCACGCGGGCCGGGCACGTGGGGACGCGCATCGGTTTCAACGCCTACGGGATGCGCACATCGGCGGCGCCGTGGCAGGACTTCGGCATGGAAGTCCGCAAGGTAGGCAGCGACTACCCGCTGGTGTCGGTGCAGGATTTTCACGCGCTGGACACCGGGCGGCACACCATCGAGGCGGCGGACATCGCCGAGTACCGCAACGACCCCGACATGATTCAGAAGGCCGTGGATGCGCCGGCGCCGGGGCTGACGCTTTACCCGGGGTTCAGTTACGACAAATACGCCTGGGGCATGGCCATCGACCTGAGCGCCTGCACGGGGTGCGGGGCGTGCGTGGTGGCGTGCCAGGCGGAGAACAATATTCCGGTGGTGGGCAAGGACGAAGTGCGGCGCGGGCGGCACATGCACTGGCTGCGGGTGGACAGTTACTATCACGGGGACATCGCCAACCCGGAGATTTACAACCAGCCGGTGCCGTGCATGCAATGCGAGAACGCGCCGTGCGAGTTGGTGTGTCCGGTGCAGGCCACCAATCACAGCAGCGAAGGGTTGAACGATATGGTGTACAACCGCTGCGTGGGCACGCGTTATTGTTCGAATAACTGCCCATACAAGGTGAGGCGGTTCAACTTCTTCTTATACTCGGACTTCAAGACGCAGAGCTTGAAGCTGCAGCGCAACCCGGACGTGACGGTGCGGAGCCGGGGGGTGATGGAGAAGTGCACCTACTGCGTGCAACGCATCAACCGGGCCAAGATCGATTCGGAGAAGGAAGACCGGAAGGTGCGGGACGGGGAGATCCAGACGGCGTGCCAGGCCACCTGTCCGACGGAGGCGATCATATTCGGCAATATCAACGATCCGCACAGCCGGGTGGCGGGGATGAAAGCGGAGAAGACCAATTACGGGCTGCTGGCGGACTTGAACACGAAACCGCGGACGACGTACCTGGCGGCGCTGCGCAATCCCAATCCGGAGATAGGGACCTAAGGCGAACATGGCTGATCCAAGAGAAATCGCGGGCGGGGAATCGCGGCCGGCGGCGGTGATCGCGCCGGGCTACACGTTCGGGACGGTCACCGACCAGATCGCCTCGGTGGTGCTGACGCGGCGGACGCCGGCATTCTGGCTGGCGTGTTTCGCATCGGGCTTCGCGCTGCTGCTGCTGTTCCTGTGGTCGGTGGCGCTGCTGTTCGCGAAAGGGGTGGGCATCTGGGGCATCATGATCCCGGTGGGCTGGGGATTCGCGATCACGAATTTCGTGTGGTGGATCGGGATCGGGCACGCGGGGACGCTGATTTCGGCGATCCTGCTGCTGCTGAACCAGACGTGGCGCAACTCGATCAACCGGTTCGCGGAGGCCATGACGCTGTTCGCGGTGGCCTGCGCGGGGATGTTCCCGCTGCTGCACATGGGCCGGCCGTGGCTGTTTTACTGGATGTTTCCGTATCCCAACGCGATGGGGGTGCAGCCGCAGTTCCGCAGCCCGCTGGTGTGGGACGTGTTCGCGGTTTCGACTTACGCGACGGTATCGCTGCTGTTCTGGTTCGTGGGGCTGCTGCCGGACCTGGCGACGCTGCGCGACCGCGCGCCGAACCGGTGGTCGCGGGGGGTGTACGGGATTCTGGCGATGGGATGGCGGGGATCGGCGAGCCACTGGGCGCACCATGAAACGGCCTCGCTGCTGCTGGCCGGACTGGCCACGCCGCTGGTGCTATCGGTGCACACGGTGGTGAGCTTCGATTTCACGGTGGCCATCGTGCCGGGCTGGCACAGCACGTTCTTCCCGCCTTACTTCGTGGCGGGCGCGATTTACTCGGGGTTTGCCATGGTGCTGGTTCTGGCGATACCGCTGCGCTGGGTATACGGGCTGCAGGGGCTGATCACGGACAAGCACCTGGAGAACTCGGCCAAGGTCATGCTGGCGACGGGACTGATTGTGGGCTACGCGTATGTGCTGGAAGTCTTCACGGCGTGGTACAGCGGCAACATTTACGAGAGCGCGGCGATGTGGCATCGCATGACCGGGCCTTACGCGCCGGCTTACTGGTCGCTGATTACGTGTAACATCGTGGCGCCGCAGATGCTGTGGTTCAAGGCGGTGCGGCGCAGGCCGGTGTTTTTGTTCCTGGCATCGCTGGTGGTGCTGGTGGGGATGTGGCTGGAGCGCTTCGTGATCATCGTGTCCAGCCTGGCGCAGGATTACCTGGTATCTTCGTGGCGGGTATTTCATCCGACGCGGTGGGATTGGGCGACTTACGTGGGCACCATCGGGCTGTTTACTTTCCTGTTCTTCCTGTTCATACGGCTGCTGCCGATGATCTCGATATTCGAAGTGCGGACGCTGCTGCCGCAGGCGAGGGTGGAGGAGGAGGGCAAGGCGTGAAACCCCCGATCTACGGCGTGATGGCGGAGTTCGACAATCCGACGGACCTGGTGAACGCGGCGCGAGAGGCGCGCGCGCGGGGCTACCGGCGGCTGGACGCGTACACACCCTTTCCCATCGAGGAGCTGACGGAAGCGCTGCACCTGCCCAAGAGCAAGTTGCCGCTGATCGTGCTGATCGGGGGCATTCTGGGCGGGCTGACCGGCTACCTGATGCAGTACTACGTGACGGTTGTCTATTTTCCGATCAACGTCGGCGGGCGTCCGCTGCATAGCTGGCCCATGTACATCGTGATCACGTTCGAGCTGACGGTGCTGTTCGCGGCGGTCGCGGCGGTGTTCGGGCTGCTGGGGTTGTGCGGGCTGCCCATGCCGTATCACCCGGCGTTCAACGTGCCGCGGTTCGCGCTGGCGTCGAGGAACAGGTTTTTTCTGTGCATCGAGGCGCGGGACGCGCTGTTCGAGCGCAGGGCGACGGAGGAATTTCTGGAGAGCCTGAATGCGCGGGAGGTGTCGGAAGTTGCGCACTGACCCGAGGCAGGAGACTTACCGGCGGCTGGCGCCGGCGCTGTTGATAGCCGCCGCTTTGCTGACGGGCTGCCGGCAGGATATGCAGGATCAACCCAAGTTCATTCCGCTGCGGCCGAGTTCGTTCTTCGCCGACGGGCGGAGCGAGAGGCCGCTGATCGAGGGCACGGTGGCGCGCGGGCACCTGAACGCCGACGCAGTGTTTTACACCGGAAAGATCGACGGCAAGCCGGTGGCGGGGTTTCCGTTCCCGATCACACGGGCGGTGCTGGAGCGGGGGCGGGAGCGCTTCAATATCTACTGCTCGCCGTGCCACGACCGGCTGGGCAACGGCAACGGCATGATCGTGCGGCGCGGCTACCGGCATCCGCCGTCGTACCATATCGACCGCCTGCGTCAGATTCCGGACGGATACATTTTCGACGTGATCACCAATGGGTTCGGAGCGATGCCGGATTACGCGGCGCAGGTGGCGCCGCGCGACCGGTGGGCCATCGTGGCCTACATCCGGGTGCTGCAATACAGCCAGAACGCGCCGGTGGCGGACGTGCCCGAGGCGCGCGCGGAGCTGGCCAAGGGAGGGACCAAGTAGTGCCGGCCGCGGCTCAAGACCGAAGCTTTGCGATCCCTCCGGATCTGCTGGCCGATCTGCGGGGCTGGCGCACGCGGTCGCTGGCTACCGGCGCGGCGGCGCTGATAGCCTGCGGCATCGGGGGCTACTTCAATCCGGACCAGTTTTTTCACTCGTACCTGTGGTGTTACATGTTCTTTATCGGGGCGCCGCTGGGAGCGACGGCGCTGCTGATGCTGCAGTATCTGACGGGCGGCGCGTGGGGCCTTGTGATCCGGCGGCCGTGCGAGGCGGCGATGCGCACGATGCCGCTGTTGCTGGTGCTGTTTCTGCCCGTGGTTTTGGGCATCCCGCGGCTGTACGAATGGTCGCACGCGAAGATCGTGGCGCACGACGCCATGCTGCAACACAAGCACGCGTATCTGAACGTGCCGTTTTTTCTGACGCGGGCGGCCATCTATTTCGCGGGCTGGCTGCTGATCGGGCACCTACTGTATAAGTGGTCGGGAGACCAGGACAAAGGCGACGGGCGGGCCGCCGGGCGTCTTATGGCCATCAGCGGACCGGGACTGATTTTCTACGGTTTCAGCGTGACGTTCATGGCCATCGACTGGGTGCTGGCTCTGAATCCGCACTGGTTCTCGACTATCTTCGGGCTGCTGTTCATCGCCGGAGAAGGGCTGTCGGCGGTGGCTTTCATGATCTGCCTGCTGGTGATGCTGAGCCGGCGGCCGCCGCTGGCGGACGTGCTGACACACCGGCACCTGCACGACGTGGGCAAACTGCTGCTGGCATTCGTGATGGTCTGGGCGTACTTTTCGTTTTCGCAGTTACTGGTGATCTGGTCGGGCAATCTGCCCGAGGAGATTCCCTGGTATGTGCGGCGCTTCGGCGGCGGGTGGCAATACATGGGGGCGGCGCTGGTGCTGCTGCATTTCGCGTTTCCGTTCGCGCTGCTGCTGTCGCGGGACATCAAGCGCAACTTCAAACTGCTGCGGGCGGTGGCCGTGATGGTCATTGCCATGCGGTTTGTGGATCTGTACTGGGTGGTGGCTCCGGAATTCTATAAGTCGGGGTTCACGGTGAACTGGATGGACGTGGCGGCGCCGGTGGGGCTGGGCGGAATCTGGCTGGCGGCGTTCCTGTGGCAACTGGCCGGGCGTCCGCTGATTCCGGCGGGAGATCCGCACCTGGAGGAGGCTCTGGCCCATGGGCGAGAATAAGCCGCCGGAGGGCGGCGAGATCCGCAATGCGGATGTACGCCACGAACCGGGCGACGTCAACTCGGCGTTTCTGACGAAGTTCGGCATCGGGATGGCGTTCCTGATCATCGTATTCCTGTTTGGCTTGTACTGGCTGTTCGATTACTTCGTGCAACGCGAGGCGGGGCTGAGCGCGCCGCCGTCGCGAGTGACCGCGAAGCTGCCGCCGGAGCCGAGGCTGCAGCACCACGCGGCGCGCGACATGCAGGAGATGCGGGCGGCCGAGGACGAAGCCATGCAGCGATACGGCTGGGTGGATCCGGCCAAGGGTATTGTGAGGATACCGGTGGACCGGGCCATGGAGATCATCGCAAAAAAGGGATTACCCGTGTTACCACGCGCCGGGACCGTGCCCGGTGAAAAGAAACCATGATGTGTCACCGATTGTTAGTCAGCGCGCTGCTGGCCGTTGGGGTTCTGGCGGCGCAACCCGGCCAGCTAGCGCCGGCGCAGCCTTCGGCGCTGCGGGACCCGAATTCCAAGCCCATGCCGCTGCCGCCCGCGCTGCAGGGCATCACGCTGGAACAGATGCTGAATCACCAGGCGCCGCTGGACCTGGTGTTCCGCGACGAATTCGGCCGCCCGATGCCGCTTTCGACTTACTTCAGCGGCAACAAGCCGGTGATTCTGGCGCTGGTCTATTACACCTGCCCGATGCTTTGCAACATGGTGTTGAACGGCCTGGAGAGCAGCCTGAGACCGATCGCGCTGGATCCGGGGAAGGACTTCGAGGTGGTGGCGGTGAGTTTCGACCCGCGGGACACGCCGGAGATCGCGGCGGCCAAGAAGGCGAGTTACCTGCAACGCTACCACCGGCAGGGCACGGACAACGGCTGGCACTTTCTGACCGGTGACGAAGCTTCCATCAAGGCGCTGACCGCGGCGGTAGGGTTCCGTTATAAGTTCGACGCGGCCACGGGGCAGTTCGCGCACGTGAGCGCGATCATGATCCTGACGCCCGAGGGCAAGCTGTCGCGGTACTTCTACGGCGTGGAGTACGCGCCGCGGGACGTGCGGCTGGGGCTGGTGGAAGCCTCGCGGAACCAGATCGGCAACCCGGTGGACCAGGTGCTGCTGTTTTGCTATCACTATGACCCGGCGACCGGCAAGTACGGGGCCGTGGCTATGAACATGGTGCGATTCGGGGGGGCCACGTTCGTGCTGATCTGCGGCACGTTCCTGTTCGTGGCATGGCGGCGGGACTGGCGTCTGGACCGGCAGTGGGTCAGGCAGGGCAAGTAGAATTTCATGGGCACCGAATTACCTCTATTTCCGATCCAGGCATCGACCCTGGCCCCGCGGGTGGATCACCTTCTGTATTTTTTCCTGGCGGTGACGACGTTCTTCTCCGTGGGAATTTTTTTGACGATCTTCTATTTCGCGATCAAGTACCGGCGGCGTTCGGAGAACGAAGTGCCGGAAGTGTCGCACGGCGGGTTCGCGCTGGAGATCGCATGGACGGTAATTCCGTTCTGCATCGCCATGGTGATGTTCGTGTGGGGGGCGAGCGTGTTTTTCGCGACATCGCGGCCGCCGGACAACGCGCAGCAGGTGTACGTGGTGGGCAAGCGCTGGATGTGGAAACTACAGCACATGGAAGGGCAGCGGGAGATCAACGAGCTGCACATTCCGGTGGGGCAGCCCATCCGGCTGACCATGACATCGGAAGACGTGATCCACAGTTTCTTCGTGCCGGCGTTCCGGACCAAGGCGGACGTGCTGCCGGGAAGATACACGACGACATGGTTCGAAGCCACCAAGCCGGGTAAGTACCACCTGTTTTGCGCGCAGTATTGCGGCACCAAGCACTCGGCGATGATCGGGTGGATTTACGCGATGGAGCCGCAGGATTACCAGGCATGGCTGAGCGGGGGCGCGACGGGATCGCTGGCGGCGGGCGGGGAGAAGCTGTTCCACGACCTGGCGTGCGCCAACTGCCATCACCTGGACGACCAGGGGCGGTGTCCCAACCTGCGCAACCTGTTCGGCAGCAAGGTGCCCCTGACGGGCGGGGCCACGGTGACGGCGGACGAGGGCTACATACGGGAGTCGATCATGAATCCCTCGGCCAAGATTGTGGCGGGTTACCAGCCGATCATGCCCACGTTCCAGGGGCTGGTGACGGAAGAGGGCGTGCTACAGCTCATCGAGTACATCAAGTCGCTGTCGCCCAAGCCGGCCGGGGCGCCGGCGGGAAAAGCGGCAACGTCCGCGCGGAAGACTTCGAAGCTATAAGAATATGATTACCGAAGCGGTTCAAGAACGCGAGACTTATCTGAACGAGAGTTACGGCATTCGTTCGTGGCTGCTGACCAAGGACCACAAGCGCATCGCCCTTTTGTACCTGGGCACCATAACTTTCTTCTTTTTCCTGGGCGGCATTTTCGCGACCCTGATCCGGCTGGAACTGCTGACGCCCAAAGGGGACCTGGTATCGGCGGACATTTACAACAAGCTCTTCACGCTGCACGGCGTGATCATGATTTTCTTTTTCCTGATACCGTCGATCCCGGCGACGCTGGGCAATTTCTTTCTGCCCATGATGATCGGGGCCAAGGACCTGGCGTTTCCGCGGATCAACCTGCTGAGCTGGTACCTGCTGGTGATCGGGGGCTGCTTCGCCATCTACGCCATGCTGGCGGGCGGCGTGGACACGGGCTGGACGTTCTATGTGCCGTACAGCACGACTTACTCGAACAGCTACGTGATCGCGACGGGGCTGGGCATATTTATCGCGGGCTTCTCTTCGATTCTGACGGGCTTGAACTTCATCGTCACGGTACACCGGATGCGGGCGCCGGGCATGACCTGGTTTCGCATGCCGCTGTTCGTGTGGGCGAACTACGCGACCTCGCTGATCCAGGTTCTGGGCACGCCGGTGCTGGCCATCACGCTGGTGCTGCTGGTGGCGGAGCGGGCGCTGCACCTGGGGATCTTCGATCCGGCGCGGGGGGGCGATCCCATTTTGTTCCAGCACCTGTTCTGGTTCTACTCGCACCCGGCGGTGTACATCATGGTGCTGCCGGGCATGGGGGTGGTGAGCGAACTGGTGTCGACGTTTTCGCGGAAGCCGGTGTTCGGGTACAAGTTCGTGGCCTTTTCGAGCGTGGCGATCGCGGTGCTGGGATTCCTGGTATGGGGACATCACATGTTCGTGTCGGGGCAGTCGGTGTACGCGGGGCTGGCGTTCTCGTTCCTGAGTTACTTCGTGGCGATCCCCTCGGCGATCAAGGTATTCAACTGGACCGCGACGCTGCACAAAGGGTCGATCAGCTACGCCACGCCGATGCTGTACGCGTTCGGATTCATCGGCCTGTTCACCGTGGGCGGGCTGACGGGACTGTTCCTGGCGTGCCTGGGGCTGGACGTTCACGTACACGACACTTACTTCGTGGTGGCGCATTTCCATTACATCATGGTGGGGGGCGCGCTGATGGCGTACCTGGGCGGGCTGCACTTCTGGTGGCCCAAGATATCCGGGCGCATGTATCCGGAAGGATGGGCCAAGCTATCGGCGCTGGTGGTGTACCTGGGATTCAACCTGACCTTTCTGCCGCAATTCGTTCTGGGCTACCTGGGCATGCCGCGGCGGTACTGGACTTACCCGGATGAATTCCAGGTGCTGCACGTGATGAGCACGGCGGGGGCTTCGGTGCTGGCGGTGGGGTACCTGATGCCGCTGATCTACTTCATCTGGTCGCTGCGTTACGGCGCCATCGCCGGGCCGAACCCGTGGGGGGCCACGGGGCTGGAATGGCAGACGTCATCGCCGCCGCCGGCGCACAATTTCGAGGTGACGCCGGTGGTCACGACGGACGCTTACGATTACGCCGCGCTGGAGGCGGCGAAAGTTGGATAGTCACAGCGAGACTCTGGCGCTGCGGGAGCATTTCGAGACTCCCGGCCAGCAGAAGGACGCGTCGGCCCTGGGGATGTGGATCTTCCTGGTGACGGAAGTCATGTTCTTCGGCGGCCTGTTTCTGGCCTATACGGTCTACCGGAAGATGTTTCCGGAGGTATTTTCGATCGCCAGCAACACGCTGAACGTGGTGATCGGCGCGGTGAACACGGGAGTTCTGCTGTGCAGCAGCTTCACCATGGTGCTGGCGGTACACGCGGCGCAGATGGGCAGCCGGAAGCTGCTGATTTTGTTTTTGGTGCTGACGCTGGTGCTGGGCGGCGTGTTTCTGGGGGTCAAGGCCTACGAATGGAACCAGAAGTTCGAGGAGCACCACGTGCCCGGGCCGACGTTCCACCTGGAGGGCACCACGCAACAGGGCCAGGCCCAGTTATTCTTCTCGCTGTACTTCGCCATGACCGGGGTGCACGCCCTGCACATGGTGGTGGGGGCGGGCATCCTGCTGACGCTGGTGTTCCAGGCTTACGGGGGACGTTTTTCAGCCAGTTACTACACGCCGGTGGACATGAGCGGGCTGTACTGGCACTTTGTGGACATTATCTGGATCTTTCTATTCCCGCTGCTGTACCTGATCGGGCGGCACCATCACTAACATGCACGAACACATCGATTCGGTAAAAACTTACGCCGTGGTATTCGTCCTGCTGCTGGTTCTGACGCTGGTGACGACGCTGGTGGCGACGGTGGATTTGGGGGCGTTCAACGTGGTGGCGGCGCTGGCGATCGCGGCGGTGAAGATGATGCTGGTGGCGCTGTTCTTCATGCATCTGCGGCACAGCGGCGTGTTGACCAAGGTGGTGATCGGCGGGGGTATGTTGTGGCTGGGGATCCTGCTGGTGCTGAGCCTGGCGGATTTCACCACGCGCGGGTGGCTGCCGGTGCCGGGCAAGTAAAGGGGTTCTACGGCGCTTCCCTGACCGTCAGGACGCGGCCGCCGGGAACGTCCTTGAGGGTCTGCACGATTCCGGAGGGCCAGTGGATGACCACGGACTGGGCGGCGGTGTCGGCGCCCAGGCCGAAGTGCACGGGTCCGAGACTGGAGGAGGCGTAACCCACGCTGGCGGTCATGTGGTTGAACTGCGTGCCGGCGGTGGTGGTGACCTGGATGCGCGCGCCGATGCCGTCGCGGTTGCCGCGGACGCCCTGAAGCAGAATGTCCAGCCAATGGCCGGCGTTGGGGCTGCGGTTCATCCAGATTTCGGCGGGACTGGCGAGGGCGGAAACGACGACATCCACGCGGCCGTCGCCGTCGAAATCGCCGAAGGCCAGGCCGCGGTGGCGCGCGGCGGGTCCGGCCTCCAGCCCGGCTTCGGCGGTGAGGGCCTCCCAGCGCCCATGCGCGCCGGGATTGCGGAAGACGGTGTTGTGCTGCTCGACGACGTTGCCGGGCAGCGGCTGGGAGAGCACGTCGCCGCGGCTGACGAAGAGGTCCTTCCAGCCGTCGTTGTCGAAGTCGTAGAGTCCCACGCCGAATCCGGCCATGTGCATGCTGAGGGCGCGCATGCCGCCGGTGGTGGTGATCTCGCTGAAGCCGCGCCCGGCCATGTTGGTCCACATGGGGAAGGTCTGCTTCTCGAGGGCGGCGGTGACCACGTCGGGATAGCCGTCGTTATTGAAGTCGCGGAAATCGGTACCCATGCCGGAGATGAAGTTGCCGTCCTCGGTGAGGGCCACGCCCTTCTGAAAGGCGACCTCCTCGAACCTGTCGCCGAGGTTGTGGAAGAGGAAATTGTAGGAACCGTCGTTGGTGACGAACAGGTCGGGGCGGCCGTCGAGGTCGTAGTCGGCCATGCCCACGCCCATGCCTTTGCCGACGTGGGCGCGGATGCCCCATTTTTCGGAGACATCCTCGAAGACGCCATGGCCCTTGTTGAGGAATAACTGGCTGGGCAATCCTTTATACGAGCGCGGGGCGCAGTAATCGGGGACGCCCTTGTAGGCGCAGAGGGGTTCGGTGGCGTAGTCCCACTGAAGGTAGTTGAGGACGAAGAGGTCGAGCAGGCCGTCGTTGTTCACATCCACCCAGATGGCGGTGATGGCCCAGGCGGGGCCGAACTGGGGGTCCGGGCGATTGGAGATGCCGGCGGCGGCGGTGACGTCGGTGAAGGTGCCGTCGCCGTTGTTGTGATAGAGAGTGTTGTGATGGACGCCGGCGACGAACAGATCCGGGTAGCCGTCGTTATCGTAATCGCCCACGGCCACGCCGGAGTCGAAGCCGGCGCCGGCCAGGCCGGCCTTTTCGGTGACGTCGGTGAAGACGCCGTGGCCGTCGTTGCGAAAGAGCCGGTTGCGGTACTTGGGATCGTCCTTCCGGAGGGTGGCGAGATTGGCGCCGTTGGTGAAGAAAATATCGGGACGGCCGTCGCGGTTGTAATCGAAGACGGCGACGCCGCCGGCCATGGTGGCGGGGACGTGGCGCGCGGCGACCTCGCCGTGTTCGAGGCGGAAGGCGATGGGCTGGAGCTCGAAGCGGATGGGGGCGGCGGCAGGGTCTCCGGCGCGGGCGAGCCAGACGGCGCACACGGGCGCCAGCAACGGCAGACATGCCAGGCCCGGGGAAAGCACACGGTGTGAACCCATATTCACCAGGATAACGTTGGACTACAGGCCTTCGTCGAGGACCTCGATGGCGAACACGGAGGCGTAGTTGGCGACGGGTACGAAGTCCAGGTTCAATTTGCCCTGGGCGTTGGGGCGCTGGTGGCGGAAGGTTTTGACCAAGGCGCGGTTGGGGCCGGCTTCCTTAAGGATGTCGAAGTTGCGGAGCAGCGCCGTACCGTTGCAGAAGACGTTGAACAGGCGCGCGCCGGGTCCTGCGCCGCCCTGATTTTCCGATCCCCAGTAGGTTTCGGCGAAATACAGCGAGACGGTGTAGCTGCCGGGGGCCACGGGAATGGCATAAGAGAAATGGCCGTAGCGTTCGTTGCTGAAGAGGTCGCTGTCGGGAGTGCCGGTGACGGATTTCCAATGGTTGGAGATCTGGCCGCCGATGTAGTAGTCGTCGGCGTCCCAGACCTGGCCGTGCGAATCGGTGACCGAATTGGGCTGGGTGACGATGCGGACGGGGTTGAGCCGGTGCGGTTCGGCAGGTTCCACCTCGATGGCGTTGACCAGGGTTTGCTCGCGCTTGGCGTGGAAGCCGATGCGCAGAATGCCGCCGGGGCCGGGATGGATGTCCTTGAAGACGCGGGTATCGGCGATGAGGGGGCCACCGGCGTCGGAAACGATGTCGAAGCTGTCGACCAGGAGATTGCCGTTCACCAGGATGTCGAAGACGCGGCTGTTTTCGCCGCCGCCGGTTTCGAGGCCCGGGCCATAGACCGCTTCGACGAAGTGGAGTTTCAACTCGTAGGCGCCCGGCTTGAGGGGGATGTTGTAGGCGATGACGCCGATGCGGCCGTTCTGATAGAGCAGCGGATCGGTAGTGCGGGCGATGAATTCGCGGTGGGGCGCGCCGGGGCGGCCGCCACCCTCGAAGTAGCGATCCGGCGACCAGGTGTAGCCGTGATGGTCGATGTAGCGGCGGCCGTAGCCGCAGACGATGCGGATGGCGTTATCGGCCACGGCGGCCAGCGGCTGGGGAGGGAGGCGCGGGAGTGCTCCAGCGTCCCGGTGAGGGGCGAAGCGCCAGACGGCCACGGCGCCGCCGGCCAGCACCACCAGGAGGATGGTGGCGGCCAGCCAGATGGGGCGCTTCCTCGGGGGAGCCGCGGGGGGAGCTATTCCTGGGGACGCAATTTCGGGCAGAGGTTCTTCGGGTAGAACGGCCGG
>VFSW01000252.1_pt1 | contig 75161 bp, 77 predicted proteins | sample 5358111 | NCBI WGS metagenome assembly VFSW01 (sample SAMN11554181, study PRJNA540505) | mine drainage metagenome | isolation source: sediment from site ElyBrook_90M | place: USA: Ely Copper Mine, Vershire, VT | collected 2017
CCTTGAAACTCATTTTCATGAGCTCCAATGTCCCAAAGGGACATCGAGGCTTACTAACGTGCGCGGCTCGGAAAAACGCCATTTTGAGCCGCGGGCCGTTAGTTCAGGCCGGATGTTATCCATTCGTCGCTTTGGGCTTCGGCCGAGTTCCACGCTGTTATTCATCGGCGGCTGACGCGCGGGACCTGGCTTCCCGCTTCGCCGGGCGCAGGCGGGTTTGGACTCAGACCAGTTGGACTCAGACCAGTTGGACTCAGACCAGGGGGTTGCGCCACTTCAGGCCGCGGAACCTGGCAAAGTCTGTATCGGATGAGCACAGTTCCGCGCCACACTCGATGGCGAGGGCGGCCAGGTGCGCGTCGGAAGTGAGATTTCCCGCAGTGCCCAGAGGCAGGAGCAGGTCGCGGAGAACCGCCAGATGGCGCGGACCCGGATGCACGATCGTTGCGGGCGGCCGTTCCAGCCATGAAGCCACAAGATCGAACGCGGTCTCAGCAGGCAGAGGGTACCGGAACAAGCCCGGCCGGGTGGTGAGCCTGAGGAACGCGAGCAGAACGTTCCACGGGAATCCGACGGTCTCCTGTCCGGACAAGACCGATTCCAGCCACGGCCTGGCTTTCCGGTTCAGCGGAGCGTCCTCATTGACGGCGTAGATCAGGAGGTTGGCGTCGAGCAGGATCATTTGCGCAACGCAAGCTTGCGGCTGAGTTCCTCGTCCTCAATGGCGTCCGCGGCGGCCAGGGCTTTGTCCCAACGGAACTCCTGCCCTTCACCCATGGAAAACGTCTTCTGCACGAACTTGCCGGCCGGGCTGCGTTCCGCACCGCGCAGTCCGATACGCGCGGCTTCGTTCAGAGCCTCTTTGAAGGAGATTGAGCGCTCTCTCATGGCGTCTTTGAGCAACCGCTCCACGTCGGGGTCCAGAGTGACTGTGGTTCTCATGTTGTAATCGTAGCATCATTTCGGTTGCTGTCATGATGCCAGCAGAGGCTGAAGCCTCTTGCGGGCTGAAGCCCGCCCCACACTGGGTTGAGTGCGCCGGGGTTGACGCCGGCCGCGGCGGCGCGATTTGATATGCTGGCATGTTAGGAATTCTGCACCGGCTCGCGGCTTTGCACAGCGCCGCGCCCGGTTTATTCTCCCGGAGTTGTTCAAATGTCAGGTCACTCAAAGTGGGCGACGATCAAGCACAAGAAGGCCGCTCTCGACGCCAAGCGCGGAAAAACGTTCACGCGTCTCATCAAGGAAATCCAGATTGCAGCCCGTTCGGGCGGCGATCCCGACGGTAATCCGCGCCTGCGCACCGCCATCCTTGCCGCGAAGAACGTTTCGATGCCTTCCGACAACATCAAGAAGGCGATCATGCGGGGTACGGGCGAACTGGAGGGCGGGCAGATCGACGAAGTCATGTTCGAAGGCTACGGTCCGGGGGGCGCGGCGGTGCTGGTTTCGGTGGCTACGGACAACCGCAACCGGACGGTCAGCGAGATCCGGCACATGTTCTCGAAGAACGGCGGGAACCTCGGCGAGCAGGGCAGCGTGGCATGGATGTTCGACCGCAAAAGCCAGATTGTGATCGAAAAAGACAAGGCGACCGAAGATCAGCTGATGAATCTGGTGCTCGAAGCCGGGGCGGAAGATTTGAAAGACAGCGGGGATTCGTGGGAAGTGATTTCCGATCCGGCCATGCATGAAACGGTGGCCGAGGCGATCCGGAACGCGAAGATTGAAACCGTTTCGTCGGAGGTGGCGATGATCCCGCGGAACCCGATGAAACTGGAAGGGAAGACGGCGCAGGGGATGCTCAAACTGAGCGAAGCGCTCGAAGAGCACGACGATGTGCAGAACGTCTACTCGAACTTCGACGTGAACGAAGAGGAAGTCGAAGCTCTGGCGTAAGGCGTAAAACAGGCGAACTAAGGCGGACGCCGGGCGGATGCGGGTTTTGGGAATCGATTGCGGAACCGAGCGGACCGGCTACGGGGTCATCGAGAGCGATGGCCGCGCGCACCGCATGGTGACCGCGGGCTGCATCCGCTCCTCGGCGCGCGATCCTCTGGAACGGCGGCTGTGCAACATCGCGGGCGCGCTGCGAACGCTGATTGCGGAGTATCGCCCGGACTCGGCCGCGGTGGAAGAGGTGTTTTTCTCGGTGAATGCGAAGAGCGCGCTGAAGCTCTCGCATGTGCGGGGCGTGGCGCTGCTGCTGATTGCGGAAGCCTCGGTCGCGCTGGCGGAATATTCTCCCCTTGAGGTGAAGATGAGCGTAGTGGGCTACGGGCGCGCCGAAAAATCGCAGGTGCAGCAGATGGTTTGCTCGCTGCTTCGCCTGGGGGAGCCGCTGGCTTCGGAAGACGCGAACGATGCGCTGGCGATCGCCATCTGTCACGCCACGCACGCTCCGTTTCTGGCGCTGGAGGCGCGCGCTTGAGGTATCTGGCCTTGCTCGCTTTGAGCGCTTTTGCGGTTTTCGGGGCGGTTTCGGAAGCTGCGCCGCGCCTGATTTATTCGAAATCTTTCCCGGGCAGCGCGCCGCCCTGGGAAGAGATTACGGTCGGCAGGAACGGCGCGGGACAGTACAAAGACGACCCCAAGGACGAAGATCCTTTGAAGTTCCAGCTCTCGGAGGCCGAATCCGGCCAGATGTTCAGTCTGGCGGACAAGCTGGACCGCTTCTCGCATCCGCTTGAGTCGGGTTTGAAAGTGGCGAAGATGGGATTGAAGACGTTTCGTTATGAAATGGGCGAGGCCAAAACCGGAGAGGTCAGGTTCAATTACACGGAGGATCCGGACGCGAAAGCGCTGACTGAATGGTTCGAGCGCATCGCGGATACGGAGCGGGGTCTGATTGCGCTGGAGGTCGCGGCCCGGTTCGACAAACTCGGGGTGCAGGACGCGCTCCTGCGGATCGAGATCATTCGGGACCAGAAGCGGCTCGTGGCGCCGGAACAGTTCCTGACGATGCTTGACCGCGTGGCGAAGAACGAGAGCTTTTTGAATATTGCGCGCGACCGCGCGGCGGCGCTCGCGGAAAGCATCCGGGCCTTGCCGAAATGAAAGCCATTCTGCTGGCGAGCCTGGCCGCGGTAGTGCTCCAGGCGCAGACGCCTGCGCCGCCTGTCGCGGATGCAACGGCCAAAGAGCAGCAGGAGCTGTCCGAGGCGCTGGGCGAGGCCGCGGGCAGCCAGATCGATCTCATCCATGCGCTCGAACAGCACTTGAAGAAGTACCCGGACACGAAGCGCCGGGCGGAGATCGAGAAAGCCCTGGCGAAAGCCGCGATGGACACGAACGACAATGCGAGGATCGTTCTCTGGGGTGAAAAAGTTTTGCAGGCGGAGCCGGCGGACGGGTTTGCGGCCGACGACATGCAGTTGCTGGACCGCGTGACGCGCGCGCTGGTGGATCTGAACGAGCCGGAACACAGGAAAGCCGCTCTCGAATATGCGAAGCGCTATGAGGCGGATGTGGCGGCGAGGCGGGCGCAGCCGCCGCCCGGGCACCTGACGGCGGGGCAGTGGTCGGAAGAACTGGATCGCGCGATGGCCCGTGCGTTGGTGCTGGAAGCGCGGGCCCCGGGCGACGCGGGCGATCCGGAAGCGGCGGCGAAGATCGCGCTGCGAGCGTGGGCCACGTATCCGACGGGCGAAGGCGCGCGCGAGGCCGCCTTCTGGCTGGTGAAACTGGACCGCACGGCGGAAGCGATCGAGTACTACGCCGATGCCTTTACGCTCGAAGATCCGCGCAGCACCGAGATCGACCGCGCCAGAGACCGCGCGCGGATGGGAGAGCTGTATTCGAAGGCGGCCGGATCGGAAAAAGGGCTGGGGGAGATCGTGCTTCAGGCTTACGACCGCACGTCCGCGCTGATGGGCGCGCGGGTTGCCCGGCTCAGGGCGCTCGATCCCAACGAGGGCGCGAAGAACGTCGAGGATTTCGTTTTGACGGCGGTGGGGGATGCCGTTCCGGCGCTCGCTTTGTCGTCGCTTAAGGGCAAGACGGTGGTGATGGATTTCTGGGCCACGTGGTGCGCGCCGTGCCGGGCGCAGAAGCCGCTGATCGAAGACGTCCGCAGGCACTATGCGGAGGCGAAGGATATCGTTTTCCTCGCGGTCGATGCGGACGACGATCCGGGTCTGGTCCGGCCTTTCGTGAAGCAGCAGGAATGGACGGATGGCGGGTATTTCGAAGGCGGTCTGGCGCGCAGGCTGACCATCGCGTCGATTCCGACGGTGCTGGTGCTCGACCCGTCCGGGCAGATTTTCAGCCGCATGGTCGGGTTCATTCCGGACAAGTTCGAGGAGATGCTGACGCAGCGGATCGAAGAGGCGCGCGGGAAATCGCAGGCAAAGCCGGATACGGGCCTCCGTTAACATTGGAGGTACCGTCCGATGCTTATCAAGCGCCTGGTACTGAAGAATCTGCTGTCTTTTCGCGACAGCACTATTGAACTGGGTCCGTTGAACGTTCTGATCGGCCCAAACGCGGTGGGGAAGAGCAATCTGATTGAAGTCATCGGCCTGCTGCAAGCCGCTCCAACCAGTTTCGCTGCGGCGATTCTTCGGGGCGGCGGTGTACGGCAATGGATTTGGCTTGGCGATCGCACTACCGCCCCTGTTGCCGGCGTGGTTTGCGATTTGAATCTGACGCGAGGGCGGCAGGCAGGACCTGTAAGGTACGATTTACAGTTTTTGGAAGACTCCGTATACGGGCTCGTGATCTTTGGCGAGCGAGTTGAATCCATCGGCTCTGAATCCGATGGAGTTTATCTGAAGCGGGAGTTCGGGTCCCCGGCGGCGCTGATGCAAGGCCAAACGGCGGTGCCGATGGGCCTCCTTTCGCCGGCCGACTCTGTCCTGTCCCAGTTCAAGAATCCAGCCGATCCGACTCCCATCACCGAAGTTGGCAATCATTTCGCGCGAATAAAAATCTTTCGGGAGTTCAGGACGGGACCGCAATCGCCGGCTCGATGGGGCATCTCGACCAACGCGCAGAAGGATGCGCTCGTGGATGGCGGTGACAATCTGGCCCTGGTTCTGCATGAGCTGGATTTCCTCGGTGTGCACGAACGAATCAGGGAGTACCTGCAGCGTTTTTGCGAGCGTTTCGAGGATGTCAAGGTCGGTGTCGGAGAGGGTCTCGCGCGTGCTTTCCTGCGCGAGGCCGGGCTTGCGGAGATGCTGTCCGCAATCCGAATGTCGGATGGCACGCTGAAGTTTTTGTCACTCCTCGCGGCCTTGTTTCATCCTTCGCCGCCGCCCCTGATGTGCATTGAGGAGCCGGAAGCCGGATTGCACCCCGATGCGTTGCAGCTTGTAGCCGAGGCCTTGCTGGAGGCGTCGGCGTCGATGCAACTGATTGTCACCACGCATTCCGACGCACTGGTGGATGCGCTCACGGACAGGCCCGAAAGCGTGCTCGTCTGTGAGCGCGACTTCGATAACGGGACGCAGATGAAAAGGCTTTCAAAAGAAGATCTGAAGGAGTGGCTTGAGGATTACACGCTCGGTCAGCTTTGGCGCAAGGGTGAAATCGGGGGAGGACGCTGGTAGCAAGTGCTCACCGAGATTCGCGTCTATTATGAAGGCCACGGGCTTCTGATGCCGGGTTTCAGCCAGTTCTTCGAGCAGTTGCGCGGCCGCGCCAGACAACGCGGTTGTGCCTTCCGCCTGGTCGCGGGCGGTTCGGGCGCCGCCGCATGCCGCGATTTCGGCCGGGCGCTCAAATCTCACCCGCACTCGTGGAACATTCTGCTGAAGGACAGTGAGGGCCCGGATACAGGCAGCATTTCCGAGGCCCTTGCCTGGAGCATGGCTGGCCTGGATCTCAACAGGATTCGATCTTCTGGATGGTGGAGATGATGGAGGCCTGGTTTCATGCCGACAAGGAGGCACTGAAAGAATTTTACGGACCCGACTTCCGGAAAAACGCTCTCAAGCCAAATCCGAACGTGGAAAAGATTTCAAAGGCGGACCTTGAAAATGGACTCAGGGCGGCAACAAAGAACACCGGCAAAGGCGACTATTTCGATAACAAGACTTCACACGGTCCGAAGTTGCTGTCGAAGATCGACCCTGGCAAGGTTCGGAAGGCAGCGCCCAACTGCGACAAGCTATTCACGGCCGTGCTTCTAAAGCTCGAAGACCCGGCATAGCACGCGCTTCAGCTGCGCGGCGCGCCGCCGAGCAGCGGCCCGATCTTCGCGGCCAGCGCGTCGTAGCTGGCGTTGCCGGGATTGTACATTCGCACAATGCCCTGGCCATCCACGAGGACCATGGTGGGCGTGGTGCTGACTCCGAACTTCGCGAAATTGGCTTCGCTCAGCGGAATCTCGACTTGCCCGAGGCCCGCGTAATACTTCGCGAAAACTTCCTGAATGTACTTTGTCTCGACCGCGGGTGACGCGTCTTTTCCTCCCGCGACATACCCATAGTGCTGGGTCGGCGCGACGACGACGAGTCCGCGGGGTCCATAGGCGGCCATCAGCTTTTGCACGATCGCGACCTCGGCTTTGCAATCCGAACACCAGTGCGCCCAGAGAAATAACAGCACCGGATGTCCCCGATGCGCGGACAAGGGCAGCGGTTTGCGGCTGCCGATCCCCTGCGAGACGTCGAGCACGGGCGCCGGCTTGCCTTCGAGCGTCAGCAGATTGAGGTTCTTCCGGAGGCGAAGGAGGATTGACGTGGCTTGCCACTTCCCGATCTCGTCGCGGAGCAGCAGCACGGCTTCATCGCGCCGGTTTTGGGCCGCCAGCGCCTGCGCCTCCACTTCGATCGAGGCGCCGAGGGCGAGCGGCAGGTGGGGTTCCGCATCGAGCGCGCGGTGCGCCAGTTCGGCCGCGCAGAGCCTCTGCACCTCCGCCGCGTTCTTTTCCGCCGCGTCGAAATTCTTCTTCGCCAGCTGGCCGCGCCCGATCCACGACAAGGCGTCGAGATATTCGGGCGTTACGCCGAGCGCGCCGCGATACTGCTGGAGCCCCTTTTCGGCCGTGGCGAAGTCGCCCGCCATGGCGGTTATCCGGACAAAGGGCACGAGCGTGACCTTCTGCTGCCCGTGGCCCTGCGTTGCAAGACCGGCGCACAGGAAAATCGCGAGAATGGGGCCGCTGAAACGCATCGCTGTCGAGTGCTTCCAGTTTAACTCTACCGGCTCAGATTTAACCCTACAGGCTCAGAGCTTTGAGATACTCGCGGAAAGGCCCGCCCAGATCGTGCCGCTGGAGGGCGAACTCGACGGTGGCTTTGAGAAAGCCCAGTTTGTCGCCGGCGTCGTAGCGTTTGCCTTCGAATTTGAAGGCGTAGATCGGACGGCTGCGGAGCATCAGGCGCAGCGAATCGGTGAGCTGGATTTCGCCGCCCGCGCCGGGCTCGACGTTGGCGATCGACTCGAAAATGTCGGGAGTGAGGATGTAGCGCCCGATGATGGCCAGGTTGGAGGGCGCCTCGCTCGGCTTCGGCTTTTCCACCAGATCGCGAATGCGGAACACCTTGTCTTTGCTGCCGTTGTGCGATACGGGTTCGGCGTCGATACAGCCATAGGAAGAGATGGCCTCGCCCGGCACCTCCATCACGGCCAGCACGGGCGCGGAGAAGAACTCGTAGATGTCCAGCAACTGGCGGATGCAGGGGGTCTCGGCGTCGATCACGTCGTCGGCGAGCACTACGGCGAACGGTTCGGGACCCACCAGATCCCTGGAGCGCAGCACGGCGTGCCCCAGACCGAGCGCTTCCTTTTGCCGGATGTAGGAAATGTCGATCAGATCGGAGACCTGGCGGACGATGGCGAGGAGATCCTTCTTGTTGCGGGTTTCGAGCAGATTCTCCAGCTCGAAACTGACGTCGAAGTGATCTTCGATCGCCGATTTGCCGCGTCCGGTGACCATGATGATGTTCCGGATTCCGGAATGCAACGCTTCTTCGACGCCGTACTGAATAATGGGCTTGTCGACAAGCGGCAACATCTCTTTCGGCTGCGCCTTGGTGGCGGGCAGGAAGCGGGTCCCAAGACCGGCTGCGGGGAAAACTGCTTTGCGGACTTTCGCTGCGGGCATCGTTACCTATCTTGCGTGGGCGGCGGCGGATAAGCAACTTTGCGGGCGCCGGCGGGCGCCTGGTAATGTGCTCCCCGGACCATTTCAGCGTGTGCACCGTCGCCGTTGCCCGTGTGGTACGTTTGAAGATTCCAGACATATGGCATACGTAATTGCGGAACCCTGCATCGGAACCAAGGACACGGCGTGCGTTGACGCCTGCCCGGTCGATTGCATCCATCCGAAAAAAGAAGACCCCCGCTTCGCCGAGGCCGAGATGCTCTACATCGATCCCGTGGAATGCATCGATTGCGGCGCCTGCGTTCCGGTCTGTCCGGTTTCCGCGATTTTCGCGCTGGACGATCTCCCCGAGAAGTGGAACGAGTTCACGAAGAAGAACGCCGATTTCTTCAGCCGCTGAAGCCACGCGGGGACTGCGCCTTCGCTATACGGGCTTGGCCGCGTCTCTGTGGGTGACTTTCGCCCGATACCCGCTGGCCGCGAAAATACCGCGCATCTGCTCCGCGATCATCACCGAGCGGTGGTGTCCGCCGGTGCATCCGAAGCCGACGGTCAGGTAGCTTTTGCCTTCGCCGATGTAGTGTGGCAGCAGGTAGAGCAGCAGGTCCGTGATCCGCTGAATGAACTCACCCGTTTGCGGAAATGAGCGAATATAGCGCGCCACGGCGGGGTTCCGCCCGGTCAGCTTCCTGAATTTCGGGATGTAGTTCGGGTTGGGCAGAAACCGGACGTCGAACACCAGATCGCAATCCGGCGGCAGACCGTGCCGGAAGCCGAAGCTCGTGACGTGTATGAGGATCTTCGAGTCTTCGTCCTCGCCCCGGAACTGATCGCCAACGAAGTCGCGCAGGTCGTGAACGTTGAAGCGGGACGTGTTGATGGTGAGGTCGGAGAGCGCCCGGATGGGGGCGAGCATCTCGCGCTCAATCGCGATGCTTTCGCCGATCGGCTGCCCGGTGCTCAAGGGATGCGGGCGGCGCGTTTCGCTGAAGCGGCGCATGAGCGCTTCGTTGTCCGCCTCCAGAAACACCAGCCTGGCGTTGAGGCTGCTTTTGATGCGCCTGTAGATCGCCGGGAACTTGCGCAGGCCCGAACCCTCGCGCACATCCACCACGAGCGCGGCATGGCGGATGGAAGCCGAATCCCGCACCAGCTCCGCGAACGTCGGAATCAGCTCGACGGGGAGATTATCGACCGAATAATAGCCGAGGTCTTCGAGCGCGCGGAGCACGGAACCCTTGCCGGATCCGCTCATGCCGGTGATGATCACCAGCTCGGACCCGGCCGGGGCGTGCTTTGCCTGGTCGTGCTTTGCCTGGTCTTGTTTTGTCCGGTCCTGCTTTGCCTGTTTAGCCTTTTTCCCCGCCGCCGCCTTCACCGGGCTGGGCGGTAACGGCTGGCTCTTCCGCGGTTTCGGTTTCGGTCGATCCATTCGTCTCTTTCCGGGGAACCCGTTTGCTGTCTCTCCATTTTTCACGCACCCGAATGGCCTGCTGTTCGAGTTTATCGACGGCCGCGTGAATGGCCGTGAACAGATCCGGGTCCGAGCCCTCGCCAATCAGTTCATGATGGTGGTACGGCACCGTGATTTCCACGTTATTCAAGTGCCGCACCAGCGAGAGAATGACGTGCGCTTCCGCCTCGCCCTTTCCATTATCGAGCAGCTTTCCGACCCTGGTGAACCCGGCTGTCAATTTCAAAGACTGCGCCGGAGACAGATCGACGTGACGCCCTGTGTAAGTGACCTTCATTTTATTCTCTGACCCGGCGCTGATGCGTCGATGGAATCTTCATATCTTCACGATACTTGGCCACGGTCCGCCGCGTCACATCGATGCCTTCGGACTGCAGCCGCGCGGTGATCCGATCGTCCGTCAACGGATGGTTCGGGTTTTCCTCATCGATCATTTTTCTGACTCTGCGTTTCAACAGCAGCAGAGGTGTTTCGCCGCCGGACGGCCCCTGCACCGCTTCCGAGAAAAAGTAGCGCAGTTCGTAGACGCCGTGCGGCGTATGCGCGTATTTATTGGCCACCGCGCGGCTGACGGTCGAGGGGTGCACGCCCACTTCTTCGGCCACATCCTTGATCATCATGGGGCGCAGCGCGTCGATTCCGCTTGTCAGGAATTCGAACTGCCGCCGGCGGATCGCTTCGCAAACCCGCAGGATCGTGTGTTTGCGCTGCTCGATGTTCTTCATCAGCTGAATGGCGGACGAGTAACGCTCGCGCACATAGTCGCGCACTTCTTTCGTGGCGCCCTGGTCGCGGTCGAGCATGCGGCGATACTGCGCGTTCAGGCGCAGCTGAGGCAGTTCGTCGTCGTTCATCTGGATGAGGAAGTCCTCGCCGTCGCGGATGAAATAGACGTCGGGCTCGACTGCGCGCGCGCCCGGCCCGGAATAACGCACTCCGGGGCGCGGATTGAGGCGCCGGATGGCGGCGATCGCGATCTCAATATGCTCGGGCGGGCGCCCCATCGCCTTCGCGAGGTCCCTGAACTGCCGCATTTCGAGCAGCCGCATGTGGTTCGACACGATCTGCCAGGCGACGCCGCCTTTGCCGTTCGCGCTCTCGATCTGGAGCAGCATGCACTCCTTCAGATCGCGCGCGGCGACGCCCGCCGGGTCGAGCGACTGAACCGCTTTGAGCGCGGCTTCCATGACCGGGCGCGAGTGGCCGCCCTGGTGGGCCATCTCGTCGAGCGTGGCCGTGAGGTAGCCATCTTCATCGAGATTGCCGACGATCGCCTCGGCGGCGTCCCGCGTGCCGTCGTCCAGCAGGACGACGCTCAGCTGCGAACGCAGATAGTCGGGCAGGGTCTGAGGCTGCGAAAGAAAGGTCTCGAAAGAGGGCTTTTCGACGGATTCGGAGGCGGGGCTGCGATAGCCGGGATCGAGATAATCGTCGAAGAACGATCCGAAGTCGATCTCATCGAAAGGGTCGGTGGTGGAGGTCTCGACCGCGTCGGAGGCATCGCGCTCCACGCCCTCCGCCTGGGATTCGGCTTCGGCAAAAGCGTCTGTATTGCGGATCACTTCCGCGGAGTCGCCGTCGAGCTTGATATCCGCCGCGTCGAGCAGAGACTGATCGGCCGGATCGGAGGAACGCTCAGCTTCGAGGAGTGGCTGAAGTTCTTCGGGTGTGATCTCTTCGCCCTCTTCGAGCGACTCTTCGAGGACCGGATTCTCCACGATTTCCTGGTTGATCATGGCCTTCAGCTCCATGCGATTGAGCTGAAGGACCGTGACCATCTGCACCAGGCCGGGGGTCAGTATCTGCTTCTGCGCAACCCTCAATTGCAGTCTGGGAGAAAGCATAGGCACACGGCCATTATAAGCATTAAAGCAACGCAAATTTCGTGAGAATTGCGGTTGTGGTCAAAAAATGGACCTGAAATTGCTCGGGATGTCCGAAACGGGACGCCACGCGCGGGCCGCAGGCCTGTACAATCCCTCCAAAGACCAGTAATATAGCTGGTTGGCGGCCGCCGCCGCCTCTCGCTATGACCTCTCCAACCGAATACGTCTCCCTTTCCGTCGCCGATGGCACATCCATGCGGGCATATATTTCGCGCCCTGCTTCCACCCCCCGAGGGGGATTGATTGTCTGCCAGGAAGCGTTCGGTGTGAATCCTCACATTCGCGACATTGCCGACCGTTTTGCGCGTGAAGGTTACCTTTGCATCGCGCCCGAGCTGTTCCATCGCACCGCCCCGGGGCTGGAAGCCGGCTATACCGATTTCGGCGCCGTGATGGGCCACATGAAAGCGCTGACGGACCCCGGTCTTGAAGCCGACATCCGGGCTGCTTACGGCTGGCTGCAGGACAGCAGCGGTTTTCCGGATCTTGCCGTCAGCGCGGTCGGATATTGCATGGGCGGGCGCGTCGCTTGCCTTGCGGCGATGACCGTGCCGCTTGCCTGCAGCATTTCGTACTACGGAGGCGGGATTGCCGGCAGTCCGTTCTTTCCCAGCCTGCTCGGCCGCTTCGATGAGATCGGCGCACCGATGATCTACTTCTGGGGCGGCCTCGACGAACACATCGGGCCCGATCAGGTAACGGCCGTGAACAACGCGATGCGGGCGGCGAAGAAGACGTGGATCAACGCGGAGTTTTCCTTTGCCGATCATGGGTTTTTCTGCGATGCGCGGGCGAGCTACAATGCCGAAGCGGCGGCGGAAGCCTGGGCGCTGACGCTGACGTTTCTGAACACGCACTCGGGAGCCGTCCGTTAGACCGATGACGTGCGCCGTCATGAAGACGCAGGAACATAACCGAGCCGCGCGTATCGAAGCGCGTATTGCGCCCGACGCTCTCGCGGCAGTGCGCCGCGCCGCGGAAACTCAGGGGCGCTCGATCAGCGATTTTGTGGTCGCGGCCGCCCAGGAAGCCGCACGGAAAACGGTTGCCGAAGTAGAGGTCATCCGGCTTTCGCGCGAAGCGCAGGAGCAATTTGTGTCGCTGCTGTTGAATCCCCCGCCGCTGTCTGCTGCCCTCCGGCGCGCGCTGGAACGTCATCGCTCCTTAATTGTGGAGTAAGAGTGACGGCGCAGTTTCGTATCGAGCCGCTGTCGAGCGGTCATGCACGCTCGCAGTTCTTCGAGCGGACCGGCGCCGCTCGGTCGATGCCAAAGACGAAGCCGCCGAGCGTTTTACGAGCATTACGGTTTCGTATTATTGCCGGGTGCGGACCGCCGCTTGTATCTTCCAATTGCTTCGGCCCTCCGACAGTTCGTCGAGTAGCAGGGCGTGAGCGGCGCTTTGGTGTGTTAGCAAAATGCTTGCATTGATATTCTCGATTTGCTAACATTGAATTGTGAACGTGATCACCAAAGCGGGGTTGAAAAAGCTCACGGGAAAGCACCCGCAGGCAGAGGAGGAACTTCTGGCATGGCTCAAGGTGGCCCAGGCCTCCGACTGGAACTCGCTCGAAGATGTCCGCGTCAACTTCCGTTCCGCCGATATGGTGGGGACGATTCTGATCTTCGACATCCTGCACAATGAGTTGCGGCTGATCACGGTTGCTTCGTGGCGCTCGAAGCGTCTCTATATCAAAGCGCTTTTGACGCACAGGGAATATGACCGGGGAGGGTGGAAGAAATGGGCGTAACAGCAGTGAGTCGGAAGAAATACGGAGGTCTTCTGGCAAAGGCGCTCCCGAAGGTAATCGAGAACGACGAAGAACTCGAATATTTTGCCGGAGTGCTCGAAGGCTTTGACCGGCTGGAACGCGCGCTGGAGCCGGAAGAGAAAGCACTCGAGGCGCTTCTGGCCCGGCTGATCGCGGACTATGACGATCGCATCGCGATCCCCGATCTGCCGGCGCGCAAGGTATTGGCGTTTCTGATGGAGCAGCGCGGCCTGAAGCAGGCGGACCTGTTACCGGTGTTCGGGTCGCGCAGCGTGGCCTCCGACGTGCTGAGCGGCAAGCGTGAACTGAGCAAGAGCCACATCCGGGGTTTGGCGGAATACTTCCACTTGTCGCCCGCCGCGTTCTTTTGAAGAAGCTCGACGCGATCGGCCCGGAACCTTCGCGCTGCCTATATAATTAAACGAGTGCTGAATCTCCTCGAAGAGATCCAGTTCCGCGACCCCGTTCGTGCGCGCCCGGAACTTATCTATCTCGGAAAACTGTCTGCCGCCGCGGCCCGAAGCGTGTCCGCCCTGCTTCCGTCGCTGCCCAATCCGGACGATTCCATCCACTTCCTCAATCGATTGATTGCTGAGAGGCCCGATGCCGCGCGGCAAATCACAGAAGATCCGGCCGCCCTCCGTTACGCGCTGACCGTTTTCTCTTACAGCCGTTTTCTCTCCGATTCCGTCGTGCGTTATCCGGAATGGCTGCTCGAAATCGCTTTCGCGCGCGACCTGCACCGCGGCTTTCTGGCCGAGCAGTACGAAGACCTGCTCGCTCGCTTTTTGCCCGCGGGCGGTGTTCCGCGTCCCGTGGATCTGGCCCTTTTCCGGCGCAGGCAACTGCTGCGGATCGTGCTGCGCGATGCCCTCCGGTTCGCCGATCTTTCGGAAACCACGGAAGACCTCTCGAACCTGGCGGACGCCATTCTGAACGCCACCTGGCACGCCGTGCTCGGGGAGCTTCTCGGGCAGCAGGGGGGAAGTTTTCACAAAGACGCGCGGTTTTCCATCCTTGCCGTGGGGAAACTGGGCGGCCGCGAACTCAACTACAGTTCCGACATCGACCTGATGTTCGTCTATTCGGGCTCCGCCGCGGCCTCGGGAGAGTTTTTCAAAGCGGCCGCCAACCGCATGACCCATCTGCTCTCCACCTATACGCCGGAGGGCCTGTGTTACCGGGTCGATTTGCGGCTGCGTCCCGACGGGCGGTTCGGAGAGGTTTGCCACTCCCTCGAAGGCGCGAAACAGTATTACGCCTCCCGCGGACGCGACTGGGAACTGCAGATGCTGATCAAGGCGCGCGTCGCCGCGGGCGATTCGGAGCCCGGGAACGAGTTGCTGGATTTTGTCGAGCCGCTCATCTACCGGACCACAACCGATTTCCGCACCGTTGAAGCGGTCTCGGAAACCCGCGCCCGCATCCACGAGAAATATCACCTCGACAAACAGCGTCAGGCCGGGTTCGCCGGAGCCGACGTGAAGCTGGCGAAGGGCGGCATCCGGGATATCGAATTCCTGGTCCAGTGTCTGCAGCGCCTGCATGGCGGGCGCGATCCGTGGGTGCGGCATGGCGGTACGCTGCTCGCGCTTTCGCGGCTGCGCGATAAAGAGCTTCTTTCGCCTCTGGAATATGCGCGGCTCGCCTCCGCCTATCAGTTCATGCGGCATCTGGAGCACCGTCTGCAGTTCGACGAAGACCGCCAGACGCATACTCTGCCGGAGGCGAAGGAGGAACTCGACCTCCTCGCGCGCAGGATGCCGCCCAGCGGCTCCCAGGCCCTGCCCAGCGCCGGCACGCTGGAGCGCGAACTGGATCACCACTTCAGCAGCGTGCAGGATCTTTACGACCGCGTGATCCACTCCCGCCTCGCCCCGGCCCAGCCGGCGAGCGTGCCGGAGGAACAACCCGCGGCGGAGGCGCGAGCAGATGACGCGCGGCCCGAGCGCGCCGAATTTCCCTCGGGCAATCTCCGCCGCTATCTCGATCGCCGTGCACCCGTCTTCGCGCAGCTGATTGCGAACTCCGGAATCTTCCGCAGCGCCGCTTCGCTGACCGGTGAAAGCTTCGAATCGTTCATCGAAAAAGCGGTGGCGAACCCGGCATGGCTGGATATGCTGGAGAGCAGCCCCGAACTGGCCCGCTGCACACTGGACGTCTTCGAACACAGCCAGTACTTCGCGGATCAACTGGTCAGCCACACGGAACTGCTGCGCGAAGTGGCGGCGGCCTGCGGCACGAAGCAGGGACGCACCGGCTTCAACGCGCCGCACGATCCCGACGGCCTGCGGCGTTTCTTCCGCCGGCAGATGGTCCGGATTCAGAGCGACAGCGTCCACCATCGGGTCTCGGTTTTCAAAACGCTGAAGCGGACCTCGGAACTGGCGGAATCGATCGTGACCGCGGCATACCGGATTGCGGTTAAGGAGACTTCGATCTGCGCTCCCCCGGCGAGCGGCGATTACACGCCCGCGAACCAGATGATGGTGGTCGCGCTCGGGCGGCTCGGCATGCTTGAGTTCGATCTGGGGTCGGACGCCGACCTGGTCTTCGTCATCCCCGACGGCGATGTCTCCGAAGTTCTGTTCTGGACGGGCGTGGCCGAGCGGACGATCGGCGTCATCAGCGCCTACACGGGAGATGGCGTGGTCTTCACGGTCGATACGCGGCTGCGGCCGAACGGGCGGGAGGGCGCGCTGGTGCAGACCGAAAGCGCGTACAAGGACTACTTCTCGCATCACGCCGAAGCCTGGGAAGGAATCTCTTACATGAAGGCGCGCGCCGTCGCCGGGAACATCGAGCGCGCCACGGAATTTCTGGGCGAACTGCAGGAAGTGGACTGGCGCCGCTACGGCCAGAACGGGCGTTCGCGCGCCGAACTGGCGCAGATGCGCGCCCGGCTCGAGCGGGAACAGGGCATCCGGAATCCGCTCAAAGCCGGGGCGGGCGGCTATTACGACATCGACTTTGCGCTGATGTATCTGCGGCTCAAAAGCGCGGGCTTTTTCTTCAAGGTGCTGAATACGCCCGAACGCATCGACATCGTGGAAAAGATGGGCCACCTCGACCGGGAGGACGCCGTGCTGCTGGGCGACGCGGCCACGTTCTACCGCGCGATCGATCACGGCCTGAGAATCTCCACCGGCCATGCGGAAGGGCGGCTTCCCACCAACCGCGCCCAGATCGAGATCCTCACGAGCCTGGTGCACCGCTGGACGCCGCCGCATCTGCACGACGGCACGCTGCACGCGGTCTCCGAACGCATCCGGCAGGAAACCCGCGCCTTTTTCGAGCGGCTCTTCGGCAAGACGCTTTGAATAATCCGCGGCACGATAAAATAACAAGAATCGGATGATTCGCGACGGAATTTACTACGCGCTGGGATTTACCGCCGGAGGGGCACTGGTTTCCTGGCTTGAGGGACCGTGGCCGGCAATGCCGTTTTTTCTGCTGGGCGCCTTCTGCGCCTGGTTTTTCCGCGATCCGGAGAGGCTCATTCCCGCGGGCTCCGTCGCCGTGTCGCCCGCCGACGGGCGCGTCGTGGCCGTGGTTCCGGAACCGGACCGGTGTACCCGGATCAGCATCTTCCTCAACGTTTTCGATGTCCATGTGAACCGCTCGCCCATCTCCGGCATCGTGACCGACATTACTTACAAGCCGGGCCGCTTTCTGGTCGCCAGCCGCGCCATTGCCTCGGCCGAGAACGAGCAGAATATCATCACCGTGACCGACCGGGACGGGACGAAAGTGGTGTTCAAACAGATCGCGGGCCTGATTGCGCGCCGCATTGTGTGCACGAAGCGAACGGGCGATTTCGTCGAGGCCGGCGAACGCATCGGCATGATCAAGTTCGGTTCGCGCGTGGATGTCATTCTGGGCCCGGAGTGGCGCGTTGAGGTGTCTCCGGGGTCGCGGGTCAGCGGGGGTTCGAGTATTCTGGCGCGCCGGGGCGGCAATATCGAACTGGCGCTGCCGCTGGTCACCGGCATTGAGGAGGCAGCGCTCTGCCGGACATAGAGGTCATCGTCGTGCGCAAGAGGCCCCCTCGCGCGGCCTATGCGCTGCCGACGCTGTTCACGGCGGGCAATATTTTTCTCGGATTTCTCTCGATTATCCGGTCGATTCACGGGGTGATGAACTTCGGGGTGAATCCCAGCCTCGCGGCGGAGGATTTCGAGGTTGCCGCGAAGACGATCGGTCTGGCGGCGGCGATGGACTGGCTCGATGGAGGCATCGCGCGCCTGACCAATACCACGAGCGAATTCGGCCGTGAGCTCGATTCCCTGGCCGACATCGTCAGCTTTGGAATCGCGCCCGCCATTCTGGCTTACACCTGGGGAGTGCAGTTCGTGAACAGTTCGCTGAGCGCGGGAGTGCTCGATCAGGTCAGGCGGTGGGGCACATTCCTCGCGTTCCTGTATCTGGTGTGCGGCGCCGCGCGTCTGGCGCGTTTCAACATCCAGAAGAACCCGCAACCCCGCAATCCCGGCCCGCCGCACCGGAAGTATTTTGTCGGACTGCCCATTCCGGCGGCCGCGGCCATGGTTGCCTCGGTGGTGTACGCGCTCGACAGTTATCCTCTTACGGGGATAGTTCCGGCGGTTCTGTGGCTCGCGCTGCTGGCTCTGCTTTCCTTTCTGATGATCAGCACGTGGCGCTACTGGAGCTTCAAGGATTTGAATCTGCTGCGCCCGCGCACGCCATTGATTCTGGTGGCGATCGGCGGCGTGATTTACGCAATCTGGAACTGGTCCGAGCCCGTGCTGCTGATGCTGACGTCGATCTATGTCGCGAGCGGCATCGCGATCCGGATCGGCGGTCTTTTGCGGCGCTATTTCCGTCATCGTCCCAAAGCGGATCCGGAGACTCAAGTTGGCTGAAACGATCGCATTGGTGGGCGGCGAGACGCTGCTCGGCAGAGAAGTGCGCGAGGTGCTGGGCGAAACGGCGCTGGGGCGCCATATGCGGCTGGTGGCCGGCGCGGACGAAGAAGCGGGAACGCTGACCGCCATCGGCGACGCCGCGGCGTTCCTTGCGAGGCTGAATCCGGATGAGCTGGAAGACGCAACGGTGGTGATTCTGGCCGGTTCGGCGGAGTCGTCGAAGATTGCGCTGCAGGCCCAGCCTTCGGGCCTGATCATCGACCTCACTTACGCGGCCGAAGACGATCCCGAGGCGCGCATTCGCGCGCCGCAGGTGGAGGGCGAAGATTACGAGGTGGACCGCACGGGTCCGCAGATCGTCGCGCATCCGGCGGCTGTCGCGATCGCGATGATTCTCAAGCGGCTCAACGCGAATTATCCGATCGCCCGCGCGGTGGTGCATATTTTCGAGCCGGCGAGCGAACGCGGCGCCGCCGGAATCGAGGAGTTGCAGCAGCAGACCGTGAATCTGCTCTCCTTTCAGCCCGTGCCGAAGAAGATTTTCGACACGCAACTGGCCTACGCGATGCTCGCGCAACTGGGTTCGGAAGCACCGGTGCAATTGAACGAAGTGGAGGACCGGATCGAGCGCCATCTGGCGAGTTTGCTCGAACGGCTGGAGGGCGTCCCCATGCCCTCTCTGCGCCTGATTCAGGCGCCGGTTTTTCATGGCTACAGTTTTTCGTTCTGGGTTGAATTCGAAGAGGCGCCCGGCGCGCCGGACATTGAAGACGCCATGAATCACGAAACCATCGAGGTGCGCTCGGGCGAACTGGAGGCCCCCAACAACGTGGGGATGGCCGGGCAAAGCGGCATTGCCGTGGGCGCGATTACGTCCGACCGCAACAGCGCCAGCGCCTTCTGGGTCTGGGCGGCGATGGACAATCTGCGGCTGGCCGCGGAGAGCGCGGCGCTGATCGCGGGGGAGGTTGTTTGAAGTCTGTCATGGTGCTTCTGGCTCTGGCGGTTGCCGGTTGCGGATACCACACCGTGGGCACGGCGAACGCCCTGCCCACGGGAATTCAAACCATTGCCGTGCTCCCCTGGTCCGACGTCAGCACACAATACAAGCTTTCGGACTACATTGCGGAATCGATCTCGCGCGAGCTGATCTCGCGCACACGCTATAAGGTTGTGGCCGATCCCGCGAAGGCCGATGCGGTGCTCTCGGGCGCGGTTGCGAATCTGTTCTCCAGCGGCACGATCGCCGATCCGGTGAAGGGCGCCACCGGCGGGCAGGTGGTGGTGCAGATCCAGGTGAAACTGATCGATAAAGACGGCAAGATCCTGTTCCAGCGCCCCAACATGGAGTTTCGCGAGCGCTATGAGATCAGCGTCGATCCCAAACAATACTTCGACGAGAGCCAGGTGGCGGTGCAGCGCCTGAGCCGCGACGTGGGCCGCTCCGTCGTCAGCGCCATTCTCGAAAACTTCTGAACGGATATGACCCCAGCCCAGTTTCTTGCCCGGGTGAAGCGCAACGAGATTCCGCCGGTGTGTTTATTCCTGGGCCAGGAGGGCTACAACCGGAGGCGCTGCCGGGAGGCTCTCGTTGCCGCCGCGAAAGGCGTGGAAGCCGAGCAGTACGACGCTTCCGAGACCCCTTTGGCCGCGATTATCGACGACGCGCGCGCCATGTCGCTGTTCGCTTCCGAGCGGCTGATGTTTGTGATTGGCGCGGAAGCGGCCATGCCGCGGGCTTTTTCCAGCGCAGCACGCGCCAGCGCTGCCGAAGACGATGACGAAGGGGCGGCGGGCGGCGGTTCTTCGGCGACGCTCGATGCCTATGTGAAGAGTCCGACGCCGGGCGCGATTCTCGTTTTTGAAGCCACCCGCTGGGACTTCGAGGGCGACGACAAAGCGAAAAGCGAGCGCGCGCGGAAGTTCTTCGGCGCGATTCCCGACGTGGTGGAGTTTCGCCGTTTCAGCCCCGAGGAAGCGCGCGGAGAGCTGGATCGCATCGCGCGCGCGGCCAATGTGAAGCTGGATGCGGCGGCGTCCGAGGCGCTGGTGGAAGCGCTGGCGGCGGACGTGGCGCGGATTGCGGTCGAGATCGAGAAATTATCGCTCTATGGCAAGCCGATTACGGCGGACGATCTGCCGTTGCTCGTACCCGATGCGCGCCAAAGCACGATCTTCGCGCTTGTGAATGCGCTGGGCCGGAGGGATCGCGCGCGGTCGCTCGAAACGCTGGATTCGCTGGTGCGCGAAGGCGAGTACCTGCCGCTCGCGCTGACTTTTCTGGCGACGCAATTCCGCATGGCGCTGGTGGCGAAGGAAGCGAATCTGCGCGGCGCTTCGGCCGTGCAAAGCCACTTTCAGCGCGTGGGCGTGCATCTGTGGGGCGCGCGCGCCGAACAGGTTTCGCAGACGGCGTCTAAGTTCTCGAAAGAGCAGCTGGACCGCGGGTTGAAGCTGATCTTCGAGACGGACCGGGATTTGCGCAGCGCGCGGCCGGACGATCGGACGGTGGTGGAGAATTTCGTGGTCAAGCTCTGCGCGTGAGTTGTCACTCTGCCCGATCGCCGGTCCGGCAGGGTGATTTCAGCAGGCCGCTACAGCTGATTCAACTCAACCGTGGTAAAGAAATATCTCAGTTCTTCCGCCGCCGTCTCCGGCGCATCCGAGCCATGAATCGCATTGCGCTCGATGCTCTCCGCATACAGCTTCCGCACGGTGCCCTCGGCCGCATTCGCCGGATTGGTCGCGCCCATGACCTCGCGCAGTTTCTTCACTGCGTCTTCCCGCTCCAGAGCCATCACGATCACAGGCCCCTCGGTCATGAACTTCACCAGGCTCCCATAGAACGGCCGCGCGCTGTGGACGGCATAAAAGCCCTCCGCCTGCGACTGGCTGAGTTTCGTCATCCGCAGCCCCACAATGCGAAACCCGTTGTCTTCCAGCAGCGAGAGGATCTTCCCCGCCTTGCCCGAAGCCACGGCGTCCGGTTTTATAATCGAAAAAGTCTTCTGCAATTCGCTCATTTATTTTGTAATCTTTTCTGAATATTTTCGCCGATTTGCGCGGGCGAAGAGCAGACCGTAATCCCGGCCTTCTCCATCGCGCGGATCTTGTCGGGAGCCGCGCCCGAACCGCCTGAAATAATGGCGCCCGCGTGGCCCATGCGGCGTCCCGGAGGCGCCGTCTGCCCCGCGATGAATCCCACCACCGGCTTCTTCACATGCTCGCCGATATAGGCCGCCGCGGTCTCTTCCGCATTGCCGCCGATCTCGCCGATCATCACGATTGCGTGCGTGTCCGGGTCCGCGTCCAGCATCCTGATCGAATCGAGGAACGTGGTCCCGATGATCGGATCGCCGCCGATTCCGATGCACGTCGATTGCCCGATGCCAAGTTTCGTCAACTGGCCCACCGCTTCATACGTCAGCGTGCCGGAGCGCGAAACCACGCCCACATTGCCTTCCAGGTGAATGTGCCCCGGCATGATGCCGATCTTGCACTTGCCCGGCGAAATCACGCCCGGGCAGTTCGGCCCCACCAGCCGCGAGTTCCGGGTCTGCAGGAACTCCCAGGTCTTCACCATGTCGAGCACGGGAATGCCTTCCGTGATACACACAATCAGCGCGATTCCCGCGTCCGCCGCTTCCATGATGGCGTCGGCCGCGAACGGCGGAGGAACGAAGATCACGGTCGCATTCGCGCCGGTCTCTGTCGCCGCCTGCGCCACGGTATTGAACACGGGCCGGTCCAGATGCCATGTCCCGCCTTTGCCCGGCGTCACTCCGCCCACCACCTCGGTGCCGTAAGCGAGCGCCTGCTGCGCGTGGAACGTGCCTTCCTTGCCCGTGAAGCCCTGGACGAGCAGGCGCGTATTCCGATCCACCAGTACGCTCATTGCCTGCCTCCCGCGCCGGCTTTGGCGAGCGCCACAACCTTCTCAGCCGCGTCCTTCATGCCGTCCGCCACGGTGAAATTGAAGCCGGATTCCTCCAGCACCCTGCGCCCGAGTTCCACGTTCGTGCCTTCCATGCGAATCACAATCGGTACCTCGATGCCCAGATCGCGCGCCGCCGCCACCACGCCGTTCGCCAGCGTGTCGCAGCGCAGAATGCCGCCAAAGATATTGATCAGCACCGCCTTCACGCCCGGGTCCGAAAGCAGAATCCGGAACGCGTTCTTCACCTGTTCCGCGGTCGCGCCGCCGCCCACATCGAGGAAGTTCGCGGGGCTTCCGCCCGCGTATTTGACGATGTCCATCGTCCCCATCGCCAAGCCCGCGCCGTTCACCATGCAGGCGATATCGCCATCCAGCTTGATGTAGTTCAGGCCGAACTTCGAAGCTTCCACTTCGAGCGGATCTTCTTCGTTCAGATCGCGTAATTCCACAATGTCCTTGTGGCGGAAGAGGGCGTTGTCGTCGAAGTTGATCTTCGCGTCGAGCGCGTAGACTTTGTTGTCCTTCGTCAGAATGAACGGATTGATTTCGGCGAGCGAAGCATCCATTTCGAGGCAGGCCTTCGCCAGCGCCATCATGGCCGCCACCGCGGCGTTGACGGCGGGCGCGGGAATGCCGATCCCGAACGCGAGGTTGCGCGCCTGATACGGCATCAGCCCCAGCCCGGGCTCGATGAACTCCTTGAGGATCGCTTCCGGCGTATGCGCCGCCACTTCCTCGATCTCCATGCCGCCCGCGGAGGACGCCATGAAGACGATCTTGCCCGCCGCGCGGTCGAGCACGATGCCGAGGTAAAGCTCCCGCTCGATCGGCAGGGTCTCTTCCACCAGCACCCTCTGCACCACCCGCCCTTCCGGGCCGGTCTGGTGCGTGACGAGCGTCATTCCGAGAATCTGTTCGGCAATCGCCGCCGCTTCCTCGGAATTCTTCGCCACCTTGACGCCGCCGCCTTTGCCGCGTCCTCCGGCATGAATCTGCGCTTTTACAACGACGCTGCCGCCGATGTTTTTCGCAGCCGTCTCGGCTTCGGCGACGGTGAACGCCACCTCCCCGCGAGGCACGGGGACTTTGTACTTGGCCAGGATCGTCTTGGCCTGATACTCGTGAATTTTCATTTTGGGGCGATTTTTATTAAGATCGCTACTGTACTCTCGGTTTGCGCTCGGGAACTTCCGCCGCGCCGAACCAAGCTTCCAACTTATCATGAGCCCCCAGATCCGCACTTTGGAACCCATGCAGTCCTTCCTCCACACGGTCGTGGAAGGGCGTTCGCTCACCGAGGCCGAGGCGCAGGCCGCCATGCGCGCTCTGCTCGACGGCGAATCCACTCCCGTCCTCACCGCCGCCTTTCTCACGGCGCTGCGGATGAAAGGCGAAACGGTGGAGGAACTCACCGGCTTTGCCCGCGCCATGCGCGCCGCCGCGCTCGCGGTTCCGCTCGAAGCCGCCGATCGCCCGGTGCTCGACACCTGCGGCACGGGCGGCAACGGTACTTCCACTTCCAGGATCTCCACTTTCAACATCTCCACCGTCACGGCCTTTGTCGCCGCCGGCGCAGGCGTGCGCGTGGCCAAGCACGGCAATCGCTCGATTTCGAGCAAGTGCGGCAGCGCGGACGTGCTGGAAGCTCTGGGTGTGCGCACCGCAATCGAACCCGCCATGGTGGCGCGCGCCATTCGCGAGGTGGGGATCGGCTTTCTGTTCGCGCCGGTCTTTCACGGCGCCACGCGCAACGTGCAGCCTGTCCGGATTGAGTTGAAAATGCGCACCGCGTTCAACTACCTCGGGCCGCTGACGAATCCCGCGCGCGCCGAGATTCAGGTGGCGGGCACGTGGTCGGAAGAAGCGGCGGAGAAGATTGCGGGCGCCATGGCGCGGCTCGGATCGCATCGCGCGTTCACGGTGCACGGGTCCGACGGGTTGGGCGAATTGACGATTACGGGGCCATCCACGGTCTTCGCCGTGCAGCACGGGGCGGTCTCGCGCATTGTGCTGTCGCCCCGGGATTTCGGCCTTGAGCCGCAACCGGGAGAGGGCATCCTCGGTGGCGATGCGGAGCGCAACCGGGCCATCGCTGAAGCGATTTTAAGCGGCGCGCGCGGGCCGGCGCGCGATATCGTGCTGATGAACGCTGCGCGGGCGCGGGGGGCCGCGAGCGTGGCCACGGACTTCCGCGAGGGCGGGGCGCGCGCCGCCGAATCCATCGATTCCGGCGCCGCGCTCGACAAACTCAAACGGCTGCGGCAGGTGGTGCCGGCGCTGCCGGCGCAGGGGCCGCAGCCGGGATCGTGTAAACCCAGTCGGCCCGTTGTCCATCCGGATTGATCAGGCTGAAGGTGTGCTGCTTCGGCGTGATCCATGTCGCATTGGGCGTCGCGATGGTCACCTTCAAAACCTTGGCGACGTTTGGATCCTGCGCCTGGTCGTCTGTCGCCACAACTTCGGGACGGTGATCCTCCGCCGGACCCGGCGCCAGGATGTCGAGATTCACGTCTTCTCCATCCACCTGGAAACTGGCGTCCTTGTCCAGATTGCGTCCGTGGATCTCCAGCGTGAGCGATGAAATGGACGCCAGAATCTGATCGATCACCGGACCGGCTTTGCGCACCATCCGCCCGCCCAGGTAGCCCGCGGAACTCACTCCCATCAGTTCGAGAAACCTGGTCGGAATTGCGGGCAGTTCGTGCAGCATCGCCGGGTCGCTGCTGAGAATCAGGAACAGGAAGATCAGCACGCCCAGTACGGTCCAGACGAGAAACTGGAGCCGTTCGGGCGCGACCAGGCCGCCGGTCGTGATGAAATCCGCGAGCGAGGGCTGCTGGTTCGCCGCGCCCTTCGGTTTCACGCTGTTCACCCCGATGGATATCGTCGCGGTGGCCGCGCTCACCAGCAGCGTGCTGGGGAGATTGTCCGGAACCGGCGCAAAATCGAAGTGGCCCTGCAGGAAGCTGCGCGCGATCGTCAGGTAGCTGTAGCCGAAAGCCGCCGCGGCGGTCCAGACATAAAACTGCGCTTTGGACAGGCTGAAGGTGTCGGTTTCCTGATCCAGAAACAGCATCGTGAGCAGGCTCTTCTTCCTTTGATTCACCGTGTAACCGCTCTTGGAGGTTCCGAGCAGCCAACCGACCAGCGCCACGATCAGCGCGAAAACGATCGTCGCGGCCACGGCCGGCGTCCAGCGGCCAATGCTCGCCAGGGTGATGTCTGCCGGGGTGTCCGACGTGTTCGCGTCCACGCGTATCGTCACCTGCCTGGCCCCCGCAAACTCCTTCGGGACTTTCGTAAATTCCAGCTGGTAGCCGCTCACAACCTTGCCCACCGTGTGCCCCGTGCATGGAACCACGTCGTCTGTCCAGCACACCGCGACCTCCCGGCCGCTGTACAGCAATTTGTTGTCGCTTCCGACCGGGCTGAACCCCTCGCCGAGCACGGTGAACGCGAAAGTTCCGTCCTCCGCCGCGAAGTTCACCGGTTGATAGACGGAGGTCACCTTCACCGGGGGCTTCAAGTCGCTGAGGACCCGCAGATGGCCGCTGTCGCTCAATATCGGGACCTTCACGCCCGTCGCCGCCCCCATGGCGAATACGCAAACCGTATATTGGCCGAGCGGAACCGTGGCGGGAATCAGGACCGTCGCCGAGGTGCTCGAGCCGGTTGCGGTGAGGTTTCCGCCGCCGAATGCCGGGTCCGTTGCCGCGCAGGGTTTATCCGCGGCCGTTTGCGTCAACCGCACCTGAATTCCATCGAGCGCCGTTCCGGTGAGAGTAACCGTGCTGCCGCGGACGGCTTCCACGGGCACGATCGCGGTGACCACCGGTGTAACTACCGGTGTAACTACCGGCGTAACAACCGGCGGAGCCTGCGCCTGCGCGGACCGGACCACGGTGGATGCAACGGTGCACGCAACGGCAAAAAGGATAATCGAGCGAATTTTCCCCATATCGCCTCTCGAAAAAGAATGTGATCCAGCATACACCGGATATAAATCCGGTTCAACCGGAATAACGCTGGAGAATGGCCTGCAAGTCGCGGGCGAACACGGACCGCGCCACGACTGTATCGCAGCCGCCTGCCTCCGCCTGTCGCCGCAGTTCCGTCTGGACGTGGGAAACAAATCCGATTGTCCCGATTCCCGCCATTGCAGGATCGCCTTCGATGGCGGCGATCAGGCCCAGCGGGTCGGCGGACGCGCAATTCAGGTCGAGAATCGCCACCGCGGGGCGCGCTTTCAGCTGTTCCAGCGCCGCCGCGCGCTCTTTTACGAACACGGCGGTCATGCCCAGCTTCTTTGCCGCGTCGTTGATCTTCACGGAAAAGAACAAGTCGCTCATCACGGCCAGCAGTATTTTCGGTTGCGCAGGCATAAGTTCTCAGCTTCAGCATAACTATATTCGGATTTCGAGCGAAGAACGGTACAGGAGATTGCGCCACGGTGGCTGGGTTGGCGGGAAACTTGGATCATGCACTCAAACCGGCCATGACCGGCGCCGCAACCGAAGAAGAACAACTGCGCCAGTTGATGGTGCGCTACCAGGGTGCGGACCCCGCCGCCGTGGAAGAACTGGTGCGCCGCCTTTCTCCGGCGCTGCTGCGCTTTCTGGCCGGCCCGTTCGCGTCCGGAAGCGATGCCGAAGACATGCTGCAGGATTGCTGGCTGCGCATCCACCGGTCGCGCGATACTTACCGGCCGTCGGAACCTTTGCTGCCGTGGATCTTCGCCATCGCCCGCCATGCGCGGCTCGACGGATACCGCAGGCAGAGGCGTCTTGGAGCACGCGAGGTGCTGGTGGCGGAGATTCCCGAAGCGGTCCGGCATTCCCGGCCGGAAGAACCTCCGGCGCGCCGCGATATGGCGAAGTTCCTTGACGCTCTGCCCGAGGGGCAGAGGGAGGTGATTCTCATGTTGAAGGTGTCCGGCATGACTCTCGAAGAGGTCGCGAGGGCGACCGCTTCCACCACGGGCGCGATCAAGCAGAAGGCACACCGGGCCTACGCCACGTTGCGCGGGCTGTTAACGAAAGAAGATGACCATGTCAGCTGAAATTCTCACGGACTGCGACCGGATCGAGGCGGAACTCGGCCGGCGAGCGCCGCTATCGGATGCCGCGCGCAAACACCTCGACGCCTGCCCGAGGTGCCGCGCTCTTTACGCGTGGATGTCGGAAACACCCGCGCTTCCCCCGATTTCCGCCGGCCTGAGCCGGAGGATCGGGCGCGAGTTGACCGCGTCGCTCAAGCCCGTGAAGCCTCTTCCCTCGATTGAAGTCTCGGCTTTCCTGTTTTTCGTGATTTTCAGCGGCTGCGCGGCCGCGCTCATCGCCATGATGGGGCTCGCCGGCTTCCACCTGATGAGCACTCTGCAGTTCCTGGGCATCGTCGCCATTCTGGCGGCCGGCGCGGTGCTTTTCTCGCTGGGATTGGCGCGGCAGACGGCGCCCGGCGGCAGGCGGCGCCTGCCTTCGGAAGTTGCGGCCGCAGCGTTCGGAGCCGCCGTGCTCGCGGGTATCGTTCTCCTGTTCCCGTGGCGCGAGGCGGGCGCGGGGATCGCGCAGAGTTGGCAGTGCTCCCTGCTTGAACTGGCGATCGCGGCACCGGCGGCGGCGCTCTTCTGGCTGTTACTCCGCCGGCGGGCGGTACTCTCGGCCACGGCGACGGGAGCGAGCATCGGGGCGATGGCCGGCCTGCTCGGCGTAACCGTGCTCCAGTTCGGATGCGTGTATCAGAACGCGGTGCACCTGCTGCTGTGGCACTGGAGCGTCCTTGGCATCGCGACCGCCGCGGGCGCGCTCGCCGGCCGTATCGTCAGATCTTTTTAAGGAGCCCAGGTCACTTTCCGTCGACCGAGAACGCGAGCAGCACATTGCCGGGCATGCCTCCGGCCGCGGCGTAGCCCGAATTGGCGAAGACCATGCCGCCCGCGATCACGGGGCCGGGGCCGTCGAGCGATCCGCCGTGCGCCTCCACTCCACTGACCGTCTGGAAAACGCGTTCCGTATCGAAGTCCCACACGACCTTGCCGTCGGCCGCCGAATAGGCGCGCAGATGCCCGTCCATGGAACCGGAAAACGCAGCGCCCGGTATCGCGCTGACGGCGGCCGATTGCGCGGGGCTGCAGCGCTTCCTCTCGCCGCATGAGGCCGGCGCCGTGTACCAGATGCGCTCGCCGTTCTCCAGCCGGAGAGCGTACATGCCGCCACCCTGGGTGGCGTCGGTATCGGTGGTGGTCGCATACGGCAGCATGATCCGCTTGATGTCGGAATTCGCCACGTAGACATTCACGCCATCGCTGGCGGAACCCCATTGCACGCCGCCCATGGTGCCGCCCTTGCCCACGCGCACCTGCCAGAGAATCGCGCCGTCCTTATCGGGATCGAGTGCGTGCACGATGCCGGATTTCTGGCCCGCGATGAGCGCCCGCCTGCCGTTGCGGAGGTTCACCAGAATGGGCGAAGCGCCGAAGTCGAAGTCGGGGCCGTTGGCCGGGCAGTTGGTGGTATCCGGCAGGCGGCAGGCAGCCGTGTAGGCATCGCCGGCAGTCATCTGGCGGACCCAGAGCTTCTTGCCTGTCTTCAGGTCGAGAGCCATGAAAGCGTCGCTCGTGTTAGTGGTCGGCTCGCTGTAGTTATCGCCCGTCGTGACATACATGACATTGCGTTTGGCGTCGATGGCGGGCGTGCTCCAGACCGGCGCGCCTGAAGGACCCCATGTCTTCGCGCCCTTTTTGTTCGTCCCCGTGGGCTTCGCTTCTTCGTCGATCGTGTAAGTCTTCCAGAGCTGCTTGCCGGTTGCGGCGTCGAGAGCCACGATACTGCCGCGGAAACGGCAGCATTCGTAAGTGGGCAGCGCGCCGGAGGCCTCTTCGCCGGAGCGGACCGGGACATACAATTTCCCTTCGTACAATACGGGCGAGCCGGTGATGCCGGCAACCGGAAAATCGTCCACTTTCGTCTTCCACAGCACCTTGCCGGTGGCCGCTTCCACGGCCCAGGCGTTGGCTTTGAAATCGCCGAAAAACGCCGCATACACGGGTCCGGCGCCGGTCTGTATCCTGCCGATCGCGATGGCCGTGCGCACCTGTATGCCCGCGTCGAGATACCAGTGGATACAGCCGGTGGAGGCGTTCAGAGAATAAACCTTGCCGCCCGGGCTTCCGATGAAAACGCGTCCGCCGGCATAGGCCGGATGTGCGTTGGCATTCAGCTCACCGGGAAAGCCGAAGGCCCATTTCAGTTTCAGGCGAGGCACGTCGGCGCCTGTCAGGCCGGCCGCCGCGGCGTCCTGATAGCGGGTGTTCGAAGTGTTCGCGCCCCATCCGTTCCAGGCGGCGCCGGCCAGCGGATCGGCGAAGTCGTTCCCGCCTTTGGCGCACATCGCCTGGGGCGGCGGATCGGTGCTCAGCGCCGTCCCGAATTCTTTGCCTGTAAGGAATTGCGCGATGGCGCGGCGCCCGGGAGCCGGCCAGCGCATTCCCATGGTGACCATCGCCCCGGTTTCCATGGCGGCGAGCACGCGCTCGGGCGACATGTCCTTGAAAGTATCGCGCCTCGGCGCGCGACCGATGCCTTCGTCATGGCACTGGGCGCAACTCTGCTTGTACATCGATTCCCCGGTTTGTTCCTGAGCCGGCAGGAGCGCGGTGAACAGGAAGACAAACGCAGTGAAAGACAGGACGCGACGCAGCGGGGATTTCATCTCGCCGGGAGTATATCAGAGCGGCGTATCCGGGCTTGCCAGCGCGCGCCACATGTGGGCCACCGGGCTGTTATCGTTTCCCAGACCTTCTCCGGGCTGTTTGAAGTGGCGGCCGACGATGTCGAGGAACGGCTCGATGGTCACCGCCGCGTGCGGATTGAACGAATACAAGTCGTTCAATGTCACGAGACGAGGCTCCATGTACCACTTATGCCTGCGCAGCATCTTATAAGCGGCCTCGACGTGCGGCGCGGGCACATAGTCCTCGCCGAACAGGTACCGGTATAACTCGGGGTATTCGTATCCGGTTTCCTTGTCGGGATAAAAGCGGAGCGCCTGATGATAGCGGATGGCGAAGCTGACTTTCTGCGGGACATAGGGCTCGTAGAGTTGGCTGCCCCACCAGCCATGATCGGTGCGGATCAGTTCCGCCGCGGTGTCGTGCAGCAGGCAGGCGAGGATGACCTCCTCCGTCATGCCGTTTTTCATGGCGAGCGCGGCGCTCTGCAGACAGTGATTCCTGGTGGTATTCGCGCCGAAACGCAGGTTGAAGAAATCGGCGAGGGTGGGATTCGAGGGCATGGGCGGCAGCTTCTTCACGTTGCCGCTGTTGGATACGAAGAGGAAGCCAGCGCCCGCCCGGAACGGCTTTGTTTCGATCCGGTTTTCGACTTCGGCGACTGTGGGATAGCCCGCGCCGGGCGCGATGCCGATGGTTTTCAGCTGAGCTGCCAGGAAATCTTCGATGGCGTCGGCTCTGGCCTCGGGGTCCAGCCTGGCCGCAGCTTCCGCGCCGCCGAGACTCTTGAGGAAGATCTCTTTATCGACCTGCATAACGCCGCCCCAACTGCACCTCGATTATAGCGGAGTATCGGGCGGCTTCTCGAACACGGACACGCCTTTCACGCGATTGAGGAAGGCAATGCGATTCGCTTGATGGTGACGCCGTGCGGGATTGTGGCGCGCCTTTCGGCAACTATTACAACGGAGGCGTGAAGTTCCGCACCGTGCTGTGAATCAGGGGGACCCTCTCATGGGACTTCCGAACGGTGAGTGCAAAGCGTCTTTTCCATCCGGGAACGAATCAGCGGGATGCTTCTGTTCTCGGATGAACATAAGCCAGTCCGATGCGAGTCGGTGAGAGGGGAGCCACGCGCCAGCGACCTGGCCGGTCGGCGCTGGCAGGCGGACCGGTTGAATTGAGGCGTCGCAGACGTTCCAGTCAGGCGCTCCCCATGTATCCCGCTTGCCGTTCTCACAGGGTCGAATAAAGCCATTCCAACCACTGGTAACGCTGATTGCCCGCAGCGCAGCGTTCGAAGCAGGTTCGCGGAGCTTTACTATCTCATCCAGCCATTCGAGAATGAGGGCCTTTGCATTAATTACGCAGCAGTGAGGGAGGCCATTCTGGACAAGAAACACCCATGGCGCACCGCGCGAACGATGCCGACTGAAGTAATCCCAAGGCCGTTGCGTTCCTCCGCGGTCGTCGATTCCTCCGGTAATAATGAATTGCGGAACAGCCAGCGCAGCGGGGCCAAGGTTCATCTCCTTCATGCCGTATGGCTCGGTTTGCCCGGGATTCGCGAGAATCGCAGCCAAAACGCGGTCCGGTGCATATCGAACAAAATGTCCGAACATCGCCCCAATGCCCGAGAATCCCATCACGATGAGCTTCGCGCTGGAAATCTCCGCATGACCGCTTTGCCGCGCGAAATCATTGAGCGCCGCGAATATCGAGCGTGCCACCCCACGCGACATATCCATGTCCATCTCGCCTTGTTCGCCGGTGGGCGGCACTTTTGCGGGGCATTGCCTTGCCAACATCAGCGCAATCGAGTGCTTCTGCGCGAAGGCTCGAACTTCAACGTCCGAATAATACCGCGTGATATCAAAGCCGCGGTCATAAGTGATCCAGACGGCACGCACATGCTGTGTTGAACCGGGAATCGACAACTCGAAGGAGCACGGTCCGGTCAGGTTCTCGTCGGGAAGAGGCGCCACCGTGGTCTTGAACTCCAACGGACGGACATCGCCGTTTGCCGATAGCGCCACCATGAGCGACAGCAGGAAGGCCAAACGCATAAGATGTGCCGCTCAAACTCTGCTGGCGCGGCAAAGATATGAAACGCAGGCCGGATCGGACCACACTGGAGCTATGCCTCGCCGCCGTACCAGGGCCAGGTTCCGAAGTGGCTGAACGAATTCGCGATCGCCGTTCGATCGCCGCTGCTAATCTCACCCGCGTCTTTCAGCTTGAACAGCTGGATTTCCGGCTCACACGGGTTCTGGCGATAGCACCAGGAATCGCCGGCAACGCCGACGACTTCATCCCTGCCGGCTTCAAAAATCCAGATCTTCTCGCTGCCGGGGGCGTTCGGCACAAAGCGGAATCTGGCCCGGTTATGAGGCTCTCCGCTGGCGCCTTTGTACTCCGCAAGGGTGCCGAAATCGTTAATGAACCACAGATTGTTCCTGTAATCCTGGGTCGCCAGCGACCACGTGCCGTCTTTGTTGAACAGCAGAAAGTATTTCGAATGGCCGCCAGTGTCGGGGGACCGCTTGAAATAGCCGCCGTGCAGGCAGATGTTTTCGCCTAACGTGGGCTCTTCGATGCGATACCAGCGTTTGTCGCTGACGCTCCAGGTCTGCGTAATGCACTTGCTCCAGTAGGCGAGGCAGCGCGCTACAGCTCCGGGCGCCTTCTTCAAAGAGGCATCCCAGGTGTCCTTCGAGTCCCGGACCGTCCAGGGAGCCAGGAAGCCCTTGCCATCGATGACCTTTTTCAGGATGTTGTCGTAGACCCGCTTTTGATTGACCGCGGTCTCATGCAGGAACCAGCTCGCGTCCTGGATGTCGTCGAGGAAAAGGTCGGCGGCGGTAAGAGTCGCGCCTTTGAAAAAGCCATCGATGTTTTCTTCGGTGAAGTCTTCGAAGTTCTTGTGCCGGAAGTCCGGCAGAGGCCCGGGATAGTGGTCCGCGAAAACGTTGGTGAAATTCGCCGCATGCATGGGCTGGGTCAGATCGGTGAGAAAATGCAGGGACAGTCCCAGGTAGTGTCCGGCCTTCTCGTAGAGGGCGGGCGGTGCTTTGGTCCCCAGCTGCACAATGCGCATCCCGGTGTGAACGGCCAGGTTGAAGTAACGGCGCCCCTCCGTAACGGCGCTGGTCTTCTCTCCCATGTAGTTCCTGCGTGTGGCGGGACTGTAGAAGTGATCCTGATACATGTGGAGGATGGGGACGGGGAGATTCGGAACGCGCAGCGGATAACCCCTCCAGGGATCCCTGTAGTCGGCGTCTTTCAGTCCCTGCTTGACGCTCCCATCGAATCCCTTCCGGCTGTCCCACAGCCCGACGAGGCGCCTGGCCTCGGGAGTCTGAATCTTCGGGTCGCGCATGCCATGGACGGCCCACTCGACGATCTCCGAATGCGTCTTGTCGTTCCAGACGACATCGGCTTCCGGGCTCCGGGTCCATGCATCGCAGCAGCCGTGGCCACCTTCCGGAAACATGGCCGGATCCAGCGGTTCGATCGCAAAGATCTCGGCCTGGTCAACGCCGGCGGCCAACGCGCCGATCTCTCCATTGGCGGATACCGACAGGTAGTGTACGCCGTCCGACAGCCGCAGGGCGGCTTTGTTGCCTTCGCGGCGAACCAGCGTGAATGTCTCCGCATCCCCTATCTCTTTTGCATTGGCGGCGGCGGCTCCGCCGGGCCTCGCGCTCAGGTAGCGGCCGGAACTGAAGGGTTTCAGCGCAACCAGACCTGGTCCCCACTCGGTTATTTCGAACAGATCCCCGGTGGCGGGACTCGCGTGAACGGGCGCTGAATCGCTTGCCTCGCTGCCTACGAAGCGAGAGTCGCTGGTTTTGAAAACGGCAACCGAAACTTCCCTGGGCTGCACTTCCAATTCCTGTTTGGCAGCGTGCTGGCTCATGGAAACCTCCCGGGCATAATTTGGCCCGACAAAAATGTTATGTCGATTTTCCCCGCAATGTCAATCGATAATCGATTTATCGAATCATTAAAATGAGAATTACAATACGTTAATAATCTCCCCGGTCATGCCGGTCTTCATGGAGCGATTGGCGCTTTGCAGACAGTGGTTCCTGGCGGTATTGGCGCCGAACCGCGGATTGAAGCAATCGAGCAGCGTGGGTTTCTCCGGCATCGGAGGCAGCCGAGCCGCCGAGACTGGCGAAGAAAATTCTTCTGTCGATTTCCATAACGACCTCTCCGAATACAATACGAACATCATGCCATTTGACCTGGCGAACCTTGTCGCCATCGACACGCACGTCCACATCGAATCCGAGGTGGAAGACAACGCCGCCGATCAGGCTGCCCGCAAGTACTTCGGCGATACGGGCGTTCCCCGGGGCCGGAACGAACTCGCCGAATACTACCGGTCGCGCAAGCTCGGCTGCATCGTGTTTTCGGTGGACAAGCGCCTGACCGGCAGGCCCCAGGTTTCGAACGACATCGTGGCCGACTTCGCGGATGCGAACAGCGACGTCGCCATGGCGTTCGCCAGCGTGGACCCCACGCGCGGCGCCGAGGCGGTGACGGAGGCCCGGCGGCTCGTGGCCAGGGGCGTGAAGGGCTTCAAGCTGCATCCGCCGCTACAGCAATTCCACGCGAACGACCGCATCGCGTATCCGTTCTATGAAGTGATGAACGAGGCGCGCATGCCCGTGATTTTCCACACCGGACACAGCGGGATCGGCACGGGCATGCCGGGAGGAGGAGGCGTCCGGTTGAAGTACGGGAACCCGATGGATATCGACGACGTGGCGGTCGACTTCCCGGACATGAAGATCATCATGGCGCACCCGTCGTTCCCGTGGCAGGATGAAGCCATTTCGGTGTGTCTGCACAAGCCGCAGGTCTATATCGATCTTTCGGGCTGGTCTCCGAAATACTTCTCGCCGGTGCTGATTCAGTACGCGAATACTCTGCTGAAGAAGAAGATGCTGTTCGGGTCCGACTTCCCGCTGATTACGCCGGACCGGTGGCTGGCGGATTTCGAAAAGACGGCGATCAAAGACGAAGTCCGGCCGCTGATCCTCAGGGAAAACGCGATCCGGTTGTTCGGGCTCTCCTGATATAATTCCCGGCCAGGATGCCTTCCGCAAAACTTAAAGACCGCCGCCGTTTCCTGAAGTATCTGGCGGCGAGTCCGCTGGCCGCTTTGCCGGCCGCGGCATGGCAGACGAGTTCCGCGATTTTCGCCGGACCGCCGCTCACCAGTCCCAAAGACGCCTTCAGCGTCATGGACTTTGAGGACGCGGCCCGCCGCGCGCTCCCTCTGGCGCATTTCGGCTACATGGAATCCGGCGTGGATGACGACCTGACGCTGCGCGCCAACCGCGAGGCCTTTCAGCACTTCGAGCTGCGGCCGCGGAAGCTGATCGACGTGAGCCAGGTGGACACGAAGGTCGAACTGTTCGGCACGGTCTGGGATTCGCCGATCTTCATCTGCCCCACGGGCGCCCAGCGGATGTTTCATCCGGACGGCGAAATGGCGGTGGCGCGGGCCACGAAGGCGAAGGGCACGCTCCAGATTTTGTCCACCGTCACCTCCAACCCGGTGGAAGCCGTCATGAAAGCCCGCGGCGGCCCGATCTGGTTTCAGCTCTATCCGCCGTCCCGCTGGGAGCAGGTGGAACACGTGGTGAAGCGCGTGGAAGCGGCCGGTTGCCCGGCGCTGGCGGTGACCGTGGATCTGCTGGCCGGGCGCAACACCGAAACCTACCGCCGCGCGCGCCGGGCGGACACGCGGCAGTGTTCGGAGTGCCACGAGGGCGAGCCCGGCGCCACGCTCGCGGGGCGGCCCATGTTCGAAGGGCTCGACATGGCGGGCTTCCGGATGAACAGCCCGTCCACGACCTGGGATCTGATCGATCGCCTGAAGAAATCCACGAAGATGAAGATCCTGATCAAGGGTCTTGAAGTGCGGGAAGACGCGCAACTGGCGGTGGAGCACGGCGCCGATGGCATTGTGGTTTCGAACCACGGCGGCAGAGCGACGGAGAGCGGGCGGGCCACGCTTGAATCGCTGCCGGAAGTGGTGGCGGCGGTGAACGGGCGCATTCCGGTGCTGGTGGACGGCGGTTTCCGGCGCGGCTCGGATGTGGTCAAGGCGCTGGCGCTCGGCGCGCGCGCGGGCGGGATCGGACGCCCGTATCTGTGGGGTTTGAGTGCGTTCGGGCAACCCGGGGTCGAACGCGTGATCGACATCATGCGCGGCGAACTGGAACTGACGATGCGGCAGTGCGGAGCTACGTCGCTGGCGAAGATTGGCAAATCCGCGATTGCGATGAAGCCGGTTTGAAGGAGTTTTTGAGATGGCGAAATTGAAGAAGCTTTCGGTCGGGCGGCGCGGTTTCCTGAAGGGCGCGGCCGCCAGCGCCGTGATCGCAGGCGTGGGAGCGGCGCCGGAGGTGGAAGCGCAGCAGGCGGCGGGTGCTCCCGCGGGTCCGGCGGTCCGCCCGCCTTCCACAGCGGAGCGCGCGGTGGAGAACGCGCCGGTGCTTCCGACTGCCGAGGTGCAGATCGTCGAGCATCCGGGCTCCGATTACATGGTGGACGTGATCAAGTCGCTGCCGGTCGAGTATGTTTTTGCCGCCCCGGGGTCGAGCTTCCGTTCGCTGCACGAATCGATCGTCAACTACGGCGGCAACCAGCCGGAGTTCATCACCTGCACGCATGAGGAAATCGGCGTGGCGATGGGCAACGGCTACGCCAAGATCGAAGGCAAGCCGGCTCTCTCGATGGCGCATGGCACGGTGGGTTGCCAGCACGCCGCGATGGCGGTTTACAACGCTTATTGCGATCAGGCGCCGAATATCCTGATTCTCGGCAACATTTCGAACGCGGCGGCGCGGCGCGGATCGGTCGAATGGCTGCACAGCGTGCAGGACGCGGCGGCCATGCTTCGCGATTTCACGAAGTGGGACGACAACCCGGCTTCATTGCAGCACTTCGGCGAATCGGCCGTGCGCGCGTATGAGCTGGCCATGACTCCGCCCACCATGCCCGTGGTGCTGGTGGCGGATGGCGAACTGCAGGAGAATCCCATACCGGCGGATGCCGGGCTGCGGGTTCCGAAATACATTGTGCCGTCGCCTCCGGCGGGAGACCAGAGCACGGTCAACCAGGTTGCGAAGATGCTGGTGGCGGCGGAAAACCCGGCGATCGTGACGTCCCGCTCGGCGCGCACGGCGGCGGGTTTGAAGTCGCTGGTGGAACTGGCGGAGTTGCTGCAGTGCGCGGTGATCGACCAGCACCGGCGCATGAATTTCCCGTCGCGGCACCCGTTGAACCGGTCCTGGGATACGCGGAACGCGGTGGGGAATGCGGACCTGATTCTGGGTCTGGAAGTATACGATTTCTATGGCGTGGTGCATGCCCTGGGCGGGCAGACCAGCGTGATCCCGCGCTCGATTATCAAACCGGGCACGAAGCTGGTCAGCATCAGTTCGAGCGATCTCTTCTATAAGAGCAATTACCAGAACTTCCAGCGGTTCGAAGACGTCGATATCGCGATTGCGGCGGATGCGGAAGCCACGCTGCCCGCTCTGATCGACGCCGTGAAACGCGAGTTGACCGAAGACCGCAAACGAACGTTCGCGGCGCGCGGCGCGAAGCTGGCCGAGGCCGGCCGGCTCACGCTGGAGCAGAACCGGACCAACGCCACCTATGCCTGGGACGCGAGCCCCATCAGCACCGCCCGCATGTCGGCGGAGCTATGGGGGCAGTTGAAGAACGAGGACTGGTCGCTGGTTTCCGATACGATCTGGATCAGTTACTGGCCGCTGCGGCTGTGGGACTTCGACAAGCATTACCAGTACATCGGCGGCGCGGGCGGGGAGGGCGTGGGTTATATGGCTCCGGCGGCGCTGGGCGCGGCGGTCGCCAATAAGAAGCATGGGCGGCTGAGTGTGTGCATCCAGAGCGATGGCGATCTGATGATGGCTCCTGGCACGCTGTGGACGGCCGCGCATCATCGCATCCCCATGCTGACTCTGATGCATAACAACCGCGCGTACCACATGGAGATCATGCAATTGCAGCGCATGGCGAACCAACATAACCGCGGGATCGACACGTGCGGCATCGGGACCACGATCACGGATCCGAATATCGATTATGCGCAGATGGCGAGGAGCATGGGGGTGGAAGCGGAAGGTCCGATTTCCGATCCCGCCGCTCTGGGACCCGCGATCCGGCGGGGAATCGCCGCGGTCAAACGCGGCAATCCGTATTTGATCGATGTGATCACGCAGCCGCGCTGACAGGGGACTCCAATGAACAAGGTGCTGTTTCTGGTAATGGTTTTGCCCGTGTTGGCGGCCGCGCAGTCCGCGCCCGCCGGAAATGTCGAAAACGGCAAACGGCTCTATGTAAGAGACGGCTGTTATGAGTGCCATGGCTACGCGGGCCAGGGCGGTGCGGGCGCGCGTATAGCCCCGCGCGTGCTTCCGACCGCGGCGCTGATTGCTTATGTGCGCCACCCCGCGGGCGCCATGCCGCCTTACACGAGCAAGGTGGCTTCGGACGAGGATCTCGCCGATATCAGGGCATACCTCGCGACCATGCCGGCGCCTCCGCCGTTGAAGAGTGTTCCGTTGCTGAATGAGTAACCGTTCCCAACCGTAAGCCGGAGAAATCCACCATGACGCGAATTCTGGCAGCGCTTTTGACATTCGGGACCGCGGCCCTCGCGGCCACCCCGGTCACTTACAACGTCACTTACAACAAAGACGTCCTTCCCATCCTTCAGAAGAACTGTCAGAGTTGCCATCGCCCCGGCGAAATCGGCCCCTCTTCGTTCCTGACTTACGGGAGCACGCGTCCCTGGACGAAGGCGATCAAAGAGGCAGTCCTGACAAAGAAGATGCCGCCATGGTTTGCCGATCCGCGCTTTGGCCATTTCGCGAACGATCGCAGACTGTCTGACCAGGACATCAGGACACTGGTGGCGTGGGTGGATGCAGGCGCGCCCGAGGGCGACGCGAAGGACATGCCGCCGCCCATCGCCTGGCGCGATGGATGGAACATCAAGCCGGACGTCGTGGTCGAAATGCCGAAGCCCTACCAGGTGCCGGCGACGGGCACGATCGAGTACACCTACTTCGTCGTACCGGGCGGTTTCACGAAGGATACCTGGGTGATCGACGCCGAAGTCCGGCCGGGTAACCGAGCGGTCGTGCATCATGGCAGCGTCCACGTTCGCCCTCCCGGATCGCAGTGGTTGAAAGACGCGAAGGTGGGTGAGGGTTACGTGCTGCCCCGGCGCGCCGATGGCGGCGAAGCCCTGCCCGCGCCCGTGGATCCGAGCGTCAATGTTTCCAACGAGTGGTTGCTGGGCTACGTGCCCGGCATTCAGCCCCAGAACTATTTCGATCTCGACCGCAAGGCCGCCAAGCTGATTCCGGCGGGCTCCGACATCGTGTTCGAAATGCACTACACGACAAATGGCAAGCCGGCGCAGGACCAGACCAAAGTCGGCTTCGTGCTGGCGAAGGAACCGCCGCAGTACCGTCTGCTCACGGTGCCGGTGGCGGGCGCGGATTTCGCCATTCCCCCGGGCGATCCGAACTATGCCGGCCACACCGTGGCCCAGTTCGACCGGGCTGTGACGCTGCTCTATTCACAGCCCCACATGCATCTGCGCGGCAAGGACATGAATATCCAGCTCGACTATCCCGGCGGCGAGCATGAAACCCTCGTGAGCGTGCCCCACTACGACTTCAGCTGGCAGACCATCTACTTCGAGCAGAAGCCTCTGCAAATTCCCAAAGGAACGAAGATCGAACTCTTCGCGCACTGGGATAACTCAGCCAACAACAAGTACAATCCGGATCCGAAAGCCACCATCCGGTGGGGCGATCAGAGCTGGGACGAAATGCTGTTCGCGTGGGTCGGCGTGGTGGTGCCGCGCGACACGGATCCGGAAACGGTGATGGCGAAACCGGCTTCCATTGACGCGGTAAAAGCAAGCCAGTGAAAAGCGGCCCGCTGCGGCCAAATAGGCCGGATCGCTCTAACCTGCGTCATCCGGCGCAGCCGGGCGCGTCTCCGGCGCGCAAGTCCCGAGCATCCGCCGCATGGACATGGCACGGGCCGTGCACACAGGCAACCCGTGGATGTCGATATCGAGCAAATCAGGAAGTACAACGTTCCAGGACCCCGCTATACGTCGTATCCGGCGGCGGTTCACTTCAAGCCCGGCTTCGACGCGGAACGTGTAACGGACCGCCTCGCCGCCCATAGCGGCGCGGAACGGGATCTCTCGCTCTATTTCCATCTGCCCTTCTGCCGGACCCTGTGCTGGTACTGCGGCTGCAACACCGTCATCACGAAGAATCAGAGCCAGAGCGCCACTTACATCGGTTACCTCGCCAGGGAGCTGCAACTCAAGTCGCACGTCGTGAACCCCGCGCGCAAGGTGACGCAACTTCACTTCGGCGGCGGCACCCCGACGTTTCTCACGCCGGCCGAAATCCGGTTCCTGGGCGATCTCGTCCGGCGGTATTTCGAAATCGGGCCTGACGTTGAGGCCAGTGTCGAAATCGATCCGCGCACACTGACGCCCGATCACGTCGCAGCCCTTCGCGACGCGGGCCTGAACCGCGTGTCGATGGGCGTCCAGGATTTCGATCCGCGCGTGCAGGCGGCCATCAACCGCATCCAGCCGTTCGAGCAAACCCGCGACGCCGTGGACTGGATTCGCGCGGCGGGCTTTCACTCCCTGAGCATCGACCTGATCTACGGCCTGCCGTTTCAGACGGACGACTCTTTCCGCACGACTCTTGAACTGACACTCTCACTGAACCCCGAGCGCATCGCGCTGTTCAGCTACGCGCATGTGCCGTGGATCAAGCCGGCGCAGCGCCTTCTCAAACCCGAAACCATGCCCTCCGCTGAAATGAAGTTCGCCATTCTCAAGCTGGGGGTGGAGACGCTCACGCGCGCGGGCTATGCGTATATCGGGATGGATCATTTTGCCCGGCGCGGCGATGAGATGGACACCGCCCAGAAAGAAGGCCGGCTGCAAAGGAATTTTCAGGGCTACAGCACGCGCGCGGGCGCCGATATTCATGGCTTCGGCGTCTCGTCCATCTCGCAGACCGAAGACATGTACTGGCAGAACGAGAAGGACCTCGCCACTTACTATGCCCGGCTCGATGAAGACCGGCTTCCCATCGCGAACGGCTATGTTCTCGACCGGGACGACCGGATCCGCCGCCAGGTCATCATGCGTCTGATGTGCGATATGCAGCTCGATTTCGAAAAGATGTCGGCCGGCCTCGGTCTCGATTTCGCCAGTTATTTCGAGCGCGAACTGAGTGAGATCCAGGCACTCGAAGCCGACGGCCTGGTGCGTTCACGCCCTGGCGGTCTGGATGTGACCGACCTCGGGCGTCTGTTGATCCGCAACGTGGCGATGTGCTTCGACCGGCACCTCGGCGATCGGCCCCCCGGCGCGCGCGCCGAGGGCGTCTACTCGCGCACCGTATGACTCCCGTAGCCATCGTGGGCGCCGGTATCGCGGGGCTCACGGCGGCGTTCTACCTGCAGCGGAGCAACATTCCCGTAACGCTCTACGAATCCGCGCCGCGCGCCGGAGGCATGATTCAAACCACGGGCCGCGACGGGTTTCTGGTGGAACGCGGCCCCAATACCATTCTCGAATCGGCCCCGGAGGTGTCGAGTCTGGTGAGCGATCTGGGCCTGAAATCCCGCTGCCTCTATCCCGCGCCCGGCATGAAAGCGCGCTACGTGGTGCGGGATGGCCGCTGCGTTCGCCTGCCGCAATCCGCGCTGGACGCCCTGCGCACGCCGCTGTTGTCGCTCCAGGCGAAGCTGCGCGTCCTCGGCGAACCGTTCATCGCCCGAGGGGTCTCAGCGGACGAACCGCTCTCCCTGTTCGTCAGACGCCGGCTCGGCGCGGAGATGCTGGATTATCTGATCGATCCGTTTGTCGGCGGAGTGTATGCCGGGGACCCGGACCGATTGTCCGTCGCCCATGCGTTCCCGAAGCTCCACGCACTTGAGCAGACATACGGGTCTTTGATCAAGGGAAGTATCCTGGGCGCGCGCGCCAGGAAGAAGCGCGCCGCCGGATCGAAGATCGGCGCGGCCATGTTGAGTTTCGACAGCGGTCTTGGCGCCCTCGTCGAAGCCCTTTCGGCAAGACTCGCGCCTGCCATTCATCTGCAATCGGCGGTAACCGGCGTGAGGCGGGATGGCGCCGCGTGGACAATCGAGACATCCGCCGGAGAACGCCACAAACACCCGGCCGTGCTGTTATGCGCGCCGGCGCACCGCGTCGCGGCGATCGCCATCGACGACATCCCGCAGCCCGATCTTGCGCCCCTGCGAGAGGTTCACTATCCCGCGATCGCCCGCGTCGCCCTCGCCTTTCCCAGAGACCGGGTCGCTCACGCGCTCGACGGTTTCGGGGTGCTGATTCCACGCAAAGAGCAGATGCATGCCCTGGGCATCCTGTTCTCTTCGTCCCTGTTTCCCAATCGCGCGCCGGAAGGCTACGCCCTGCTGACGGCGTACCTGGGCGGCTCGCGCGGACGCGGCATTGTGGACACCGCGGACGCCGGTCTGGTCGAGTATGCCCTCGCCGACATGCGCAAGCTTCTGGGAGTGTCCGGGCGCCCCGTCTTCGAAGATGTCGCGCGCATTCCGCTCGCGATCCCGCAATACAACGTCGGTTACGGGAAAGTGAAGGACGCGATCGCCGGCATCGAGGCGCGGGCGCCGGGCGTCTTCATCGCGGGCAGCTACCGCAACGGAATCTCGGTCGCCGATTGCATTGTGGGCGGCAAGGCGGCTTCGCGGAGAGTACTGCAGTATGCCTTCCACGCCTAAGCGCGGCATTCTGCTGGTGAATCTCGGGTCGCCCGATTCCACCTCCGTGGCCGACGTGCGGAAGTACCTGCGCGAGTTTCTTATGGACCCGCGCGTCATTGACGCGCCGTACCCGCTGCGGTTCGCCATCGTACACGGCTTCATTCTGCCGTTCCGCCCGCGCGCGTCGGCCGCAGCCTATGCGAAAATCTGGACGGAGCGGGGTTCGCCGCTGGTCGCGGTGAGCGCCAGCCTGCAACAGAAACTTCGCGAACGGACCGGAATGCCGGTCGAGTTGGGGATGCGGTACCGGAACCCCTCGATCGCCTCCGCGCTCGCGCGCCTGGCGGCCGCCGATGTGGACGAGGTGACGATTGCGCCGCTGTTTCCGCATCACGCGCAATCGAGCTATGAATCCGCGGTCGAACGGGTGAAGCAGGTTGCCGCCAAAGCGGCGCCGCGCCTGCGCCTGGCGGTTTTGCCCCCGTATTATGCGCATCCCGACTACATCGGCGCGCTGGTTGCCGCCGCATCGCCCTACCTCGCGCGCGAATACGAGCGCCTGCTCATCAGCTTTCACGGCGTCCCCGAGCGGCATGTGCGCAAAGCGAATCCCGAATGCCGCGATTGCCTGCGCAGCCCGGCCTGCAGCGGCCCTTCCCGCGTTTGCTACCGGCGGCACTGCCTCGAAACGGTGAATCGCTTCGTGGCCGCCATGGGCCTCGCCGAAGACACCGTCAGTTACGCCTTCCAGTCGAGGCTGGGCATGGATACCTGGCTGCAGCCTTCCACGCATGGCGAGATCCTGCGCCTCGCGCGTTCGGGAGTCCGGAAACTCGCGGTGATGTGCCCGGCATTTACGGTGGATTGCCTCGAAACCATCGAGGAAATCGGGATGCGGGCGAAAGACGCGTTCCTTCAGGCGGGCGGCAAAGAGTTCACGCTCATCCCATGCCTCAACGACCATCCGGTCTGGGTGGATTCTCTGGCCCGGATAATCGGCATACAATGAGTGACGTATGAAACGACTTCTGATCGGGATTGCAATTTCCGCCGCCGCGGCTTTGGCCCAGCAGGCCGGACCGTACCAGGTGCTGAAAACCGCGAAGGTGGGCGGCGAGGGCTTTTTCGACTACGTCTATGCCGACGCGGCGGGCCGGCGCCTCTACGTTCCGCGCACGGGCAACGCCGCGCGCGTTACCGTATTCGATCTCGATACGCTCGCCCCGGTGGGTGAAATCGCGAAGACCAACGCGCGCGGCGCCGCCACCGATCCGAAGTCGAATCACGGCTTCGCCAGCAGCAAGCCGGTGGCGATGTGGGATACGAAAACCCTCGCCCCGATCAAGACCATCGACGTGGACGGCGCCCCCGACGGCATTATGTTCGACCCGTTCAACGATCGCGTCTGGATCTTCAGTCACCGCGCCCCGAACGCGACCGTGATCGACGCGAAAGACGGAACGGTGGTGGGGACGGTCGATCTGGGCGGCGCGCCGGAACAGGCGGCCACCGATGGAAAAGGCCACCTCTATGTGGACATCGAAGACAAAGACAATGTCGCCGTGGTTGACGCCAGAACGCTCATGGTGACCGCGCATTACGACTTCGCGGGCAAGGCCGCGACGCCGAGCGGACTCGCGCTGGATGCGAAGAACCACATTCTCTTCGCCGCCTGCCGCAATCCCGCCACGATGGTGATGATGAATGCCGATACCGGCCAGGTCATCGCCACTTTGCCCATCGGGCAGGGCGTGGACGGCGCGGGCTTCAACCCGAACACGATGGAAGCGTTCAGTTCGCAGGGCGACGGCACGCTCACTGTAATCAAGGAGAACAGCCCGACCAGTTTCGCCGTGGAACAGACTGTCCAGACAATGCCCGGCGCGAAGACCATGACCATCGATTCGAAAACGAACCGCGTGCTGCTGATTGCCGCGGAATACGGCCCGGCCCCCGCACCCGCTCCCGATGCCCCTGCCGGAGGACGCGGCGGGCGCGGCGGGCGCGGACCTATGCTGCCGGATTCGTTTACGCTGCTCGTTGTGGGTAAGTCCGCGGGCAAGTAAAACCCGTCGAAGAGTTTGGCCCGCCTCGTGCCCGCTGGAAAGCAGTTGATTTCCAACGGAGGGAGCACAATGCACGAAACTCACCGCAGAGCCGCCGAACTGCACGAGCTTGCGGCGCACGCCCATCGGACTGCCGCGGAACACAACGAACGCGGGGATTACGCACAGGCAGTCTGGCACTCGGAACGAGCGCTGGAGTACTCGGATCAGGCTTACAGGCTGGCGAAGGAAGCCCAGAGCAAGTCGGGGCGGATCGTGAGTATCTGACATTCACTTCCGAGGGGCACTTACAAGGGGGATTTATGCGGATTCCTGCACTCGTTTTCGCTGCCGGCATCTGCGCGTGGGCGGGCGACGCGCAGCGCGGCGCTCTCGTGGTGGAGAGAGCAGGCTGCATGGAATGCCATCCGGTAAGAGCGGAGGGGCTTGGCCACGAGCCGCCGACGGGTACCGGGGCGCCGGATCTGGCGGATAGCCTGACGCCGAAGTACACGCCTTCGGCTCTGGCAAGCGCGCTCTGGAACCACACGCCCGAGATGTGGCGGAAAATGGCGGAGCGCGAAGTGGGTATGCCGTCCGCGACGAGCGCGGAATGGGCGGACGTGTTCGCATATCTGTACTCGCTGCAGTTTTCCGAGCGGCCGGCCGAGGTGACTCGCGGCAAGCTGGTGTTCAAGAGCAAGGAATGCTCCGCCTGCCATTCCCTCACCGCGCCGGCGCGCGGCCCTGGCAAGCCCGTGGCGGAGTGGGCGGAAATGGACGACCCGGTGGTGCTGGTGTATGGGATGTGGAACCACTCCTCGAGCATGGGCAAAGAGTTCACCCGGCGGAAGAAGCCGCGGCCGAGCATGACGGGAAGGGATTTCATGGATCTGACGGCGTACCTGCAATATGTGCGGAAGTTGCCGCCGGAGAGCCGCCTCTCGCTGCCGGACGCCTCCACCGGTCGGCTGGACTTCGCGGAGAACTGCGCGAAGTGCCATACCGGCCCCATGGCGCTCGAAAAACTGGTGAACGACCGGACGTGGATGGATCTCGGCGCCGCCATGTGGAACCACGAGCCTTCGATGAAGCCCGCGCCCGCCCTTCCGCTGGAGGATATGCGGCGGATTCTGGCATGGGTGTGGGAGGCGCAGTATCAGGGTCCCCACGGAAGCCCGAAGGCGGGCGAGCGCGTGTTTGCCGAGGCCGGCTGCGTCGATTGCCACAGGAGTCCGGCGAACGGCGCACCCATGAGCCCGCGCACGGGGGAGAAGTTTACGCCCTGGTCCATGGTCGCGCTGGGCTGGGGACCGGCGCGCGAGATGCATCGCCAGATGCTCGAAAAGGGCATGGCCTGGCCGAAGCTCTCGCCCGCGAATATGAATGACCTGGTGGCTTACCTGAACTCGCTGCAGGGACAATAGAGGAATGTCGCGAACACTGGCGTTACTCCTGCTCGCGGGTGTTCTGCACGCGCAGACTGCAGCCGCGCAAACCCCCGCCGCGCAAACTAAAGACCCGCTGGGGAGGGACTCGCCGCAGAGTTCGATCTTCCACTTCCTTGAGGCCTGCCACGCGCGCGATTACGCCAAAGCGACGTACTATCTCGATCTGCGCCGGATGGCGCCTGCCGATCGCGCCCAGGCGGGTCCGGAACTCGCGATGCAACTCGAAGACCTCCTCGATGACACTCCATTCGACATTGCGACTCTCAGCCGCGATCCGGACGGGGATCAGTCGGACGGCCTGGGCGCGGCATTCGAGCACCTCGATACCTTCCGCGTGGACGGTCAAACCCTGGATCTGCAACTGGAGAGGGTGGAACTCAAGCCCGGCCTGAAGGTGTGGCTCGTCTCGTCAAACAGTGTCCAGACCATCCCCACCGCTCACTTGAGCGTGGCCGAGACTTCGTTCGAGAAGAAACTGCCGCAGCGGCTGGTTACGTTCGAGATCCTCGATACGCCCGTGTGGCGCTGGTTCGCGCTGGTCTTCATGGCGTTCGGACTCTGGTACCTGGCGGGCGCGGTGGCATGGGCGGTCGAGGCCGCGATGCGGCGGCTGATGGGCGCGCCGCTGCTCCGGGGTCCTCTGCGGCTCTGCCTGGCGGCGGCCGGCTTCCGGGGAGCCCTGGAACTGGCGCCGCCGTCCACGCTGGTCCGCTTGTTCGTGGAGCGCACCGTTCAACTCGTTTTCTTCCTGGGGCTGGCAGGGGTCGTCGCGGCCGTGGTCGACATCGTCGCCGACCGCTGGCACGCGCGTCTCGATCCGCGGGTTCAGGCGATGAGTTATTCCGTGCTTCCCATGGGCAGGCAGGTTCTCAAGCTGTCCCTCTATCTGATCGCGTTTCTGGGCGTCGTGAGCGCGTGGGGTTACAACACATCCGCGATTCTCGCGGGGCTCGGCGTGGGAGGTCTCGCCGTCGCGCTCGCGGCGCAGAAGACCATCGAGAACCTGTTCGGCGGCATCTCCGTCATCGGCGACCGCCCCGTTCTGGTCGGAGACGTCTGCCGCTTCGGCGACCGCACCGGCACCGTCATGCACATCGGATTGCGTTCCACACGCCTGCGCACGCCCGAGCGCACAATCGTCGTCGTGCCCAACGGCCAGTTCTCATCCATGGCCCTCGAAAATATGTCCGGGCGCGACAAGATCTGGTTCCATCCGACCCTGAGCCTGCGCCAGGACACCACGTCGGAACAGTTATCGCAGGTGCTCGAGTCCGTGCGTCAGGTCCTCGTCAACCAGCCCAAAGTGGAAGCCGGCGCCATTCCGGTGCGTTTCGTCGGTATCGGCGACTATTCTCTCGATGTTGAAGTGGGCGTGTACGTGACCACTTCCGACAACGACGAGTTTCTCGCCATCCAGCAGGAATTGCTGATGCAGCTGCTCCAGGCGGTGGAGCACGCCGGCGCGGCGCTGGCGGTGCCGTTGCGGGAAAGTTTTCAAGCACGGGATTCCCGGGCGCTCCGCACTTCCACCGGCGCCCCTCAGACTGCTCCGGCCACAAACTCGTAGCCCTTGCGCGATACGCCGGCCGCGATCGTTTCCGTGGTGCAGCCGTTCATGGCGAAGATGTTGCGGACCAGTTCGCAGACGCTGTCCGCCCCGCGCTCGAAAAACACCAGTACGCTCGGGCCGGCGCCGCTCAGAGTGCAGCCCAGAAGTCCCGGTTTTCGCAACCGGAGAATCTCGGCGAGCCCCGGCACGAGTTGCGCACGGAAAGGCTGGTGCAGCCGGTCGTCCAAAGCAGCCGGAAACACTGAGGCGTCGCCTGTCGCCAGCGCGGCGATCAGTAACGCGGTCCGCTGCACGTTGAACACGACATCGGCCTTCGAGTAACAATCGGGCAGCACGGCGCGCGATTCCTTTGTCGGGATGGCGAAATTCGGAACCACCACCGCTACGTCGAACGTTTCCGGCATCTCGAGGCGAATCGCGCGTGTCAGGCCGCCCGGCTCCACCGCGCTCGCCACAATCGAGCCCAGTACGCATGCCGCCACATTATCGGGGTGGCCTTCGAGGCGCGCCGCTTCATCCAGAATTCTCGCCGGTTTCCAGCGCAGATCGAGCAACCGGTCGGCGATAATCACTCCGGCGGTGAGCGCGGCGGCGCTCGAGCCGAGTCCTTTTCCCAGCGGAATCTCATTGTCGATCGTCAGATCGATGAGGGGTAAAGGCAGATGCGCGCGAGCCGCCACCGCGAGCGCGGTCTTCCAGATCAGGTTGTCCTCCGTGGCTGGAATGAGGTCGGCGTCGCGTCCTGTCACCCGGATGGACAACCTGGCGCTCGGGGAAAAGCGGCATTCGAGATATACCTTGAGAGCTATACCCAATGCATCGAAGCCCGGACCGAGGTTCGCGCTCGATCCGGGAACACGTAAGGTGCTGATGGGGACCAATCTGTCATTATGGCGTGGCGGTCCGGACTTTTTCAATCGCCCATCGCGCTCAATGCCCTAATATGAACTGGAGAAGCCGGTTCCGATTTCGCGGATTTTATGAAAGCGCAGCGTTATCTTTGCTCCGAACTCGTCGCTCTGCGCATCGATTCCATGAATTTCTTTGTCAATCTGGAGGAAATATGGAGGAGCGGAGCCGTCGTCGAGTCCGAAACTCCGGTGGAGGAGGGGAGCGGAGTTGAGATCCGGCCCGGCGCGGTTTTTTTTGCGGGTAAGGCGATCCGGGTCGAACGCCACGAGTTCGGCTGGCGCGTCGAAGTGGAGTTCTCGCCGCTCACGCCCTGGAATCCGGAAAAGTTCCGGCCCCTGCACATGCTGGCGGTGTGAATCCGGGCGATGAGCGCCGGAGATGCTCCATAAGATCGCCAGCTTCTTCTGCAACTGCTCCCGATAGCTCCGGCTCAGCCTGAGTGCCGAGCGGTGAATCCGGCAGAACATGTTCCTGTCCAGCTCACGTTCGAGATCGCTCATGCTGCACCGCAAAAGATGCGAACGTCCGCCCACGTGCAGGCAGGCGTAATAGTCCGCGGCTTCGATCCAGTCAATTTCAGCCGCGCGCGGAAAGATCGCGCGCCCGGCGCTCCTGACGATGAGCCGGTCGAGCGATTGCACCGCGCTCCATCACAGCGAATCCATCGCAACCGGGCATCTGCGCGTCGAGGAAAACCAGCGCGGGCCGGCGCTTCCCGATCGCCTCAATCGCCTCGGTTCCGGAGCCGCATTCGCCCACAACGGAAATCGCGGGATCGCTTCGCGGCAGCGCCGCAATCGTGGCCCGCGCCAGCGGTTCGTCGTTTACGATGAGGGTGCGAATCTCCGTCACAATTCAATCCTGTAAGGCACCCGGAGCCGTACAGACTCGTGAGACGCCCGCGCGTGTTGGCGATCCCGACTCCCGCACCCGATTCCACACCGCCGAATGGCAGCGCGGGGCCATTGTGATGGACGGAAAGAGTGACGCCATGCTGAATGGCGTTTTCAACCAACGGTTGCAGGATCAGACCCGGCACCGGCTCGGGAGGCACGCCGACGATCACCTTGAGGCGATCTCCGAAACGCATGAGCTGAAGCTCGACGTAGCGTTCCAGAAAAGAGAGTTCCTCGGCCAGCGGAACCAACTGGCGGTCCGCTCCTTCCAGCACGCGCCGGAGCAGGTCGCTCAGACCGGCGATCGCCTCCACCGCGGCGCTGTTCCTGCGTTCGCGCACCAGTCCCGCGATACCGTTAAGAGAATTGAACAGGAAATGAGGCTCGATCTGGCGGCGCCCCACGTGAAAGCGCTCGTAGAAAGCGGTAATCGCGAGATATCTCCAGGGAGGCGCCGGCCCGGACTGGCGCGGATTGCAGTGAAACCACGGAGCCGTGCAGATAAAGGCATAGCCAAAAGCGACCGTTCCGCAGAATACTGGAAGCAGCCATGAGAACACTTTCGCAAACGATTGCATTAACCGCCGCAAGTCTGGTTGCCGTCTTCGGGCTCTCGGGGGCCGATGGCCGGCTCAAGTTCCCGGCCGACTACCGCGAGTGGGTTTTCCTCAGCTCGGGCGTCGGCATGACCTACGGCCCGATCGGAGACGCAGCGCATACGGGACCTCCCATGTTCGATAACGTATTCGTCAATCCGGCATCCTATCGCGGATTCCTCAAGACAGGCCATTGGCCGGACAAGACCGTGTTCGTCCTCGAGGTAAGGGGTTCGGAAAGCCACGGGTCCATCAATAAGGACGGGCACTTTCAGACCGGCATCATGGGAATCGAAGTCGAGGTGAAGGATCGTTCGGCCAAAACGGGAGAGTGGACGTTCTACGGCTTCGGCAATCCAAAGAACACGGCTACGGCAGTGGCGGAGCCCATCGGGCGCGACGCCGGTTGCTACTCGTGCCACGGCAGGAATGCCGCCGTCGAAAACACCTTCGTCCAGTTTTATCCGGTCCTCTACGACGTGGCGCGGAACAAAGGCACGTTGAAGCCCGGGTTCTGATCGGCCGCCGTCTGTTACTCCCAGCCGGATCCCGCGGCGGCGGGCATGATCTTCATAAACGCCTCCACGCCGTGGATCTGGCCCCCATAGACTTTGAACGCTTCCCAGACAATCAGAGCGTTGCCTTCGCCATACGATTTCGTCTGCCCGAAATTCATGCGCAACAGCACGATGCCGAGTTGCTCGTCCACCGCGGCGACACGCGTCGTAATCCCCGGGTGCTCCATGATCTTCTGCGCCCTGATGTTCTCGCAACCGGCCCGCGCGCAGCCCTTTCCGGCCGTCCGGACACCGTTCTCGATCCGGTAAGCGTCCGGCGCGAACGGCGCATCCACCTGAACGAAACTACCCGCCTTCAGGCCCGCCGGATAAGACAACGCGGCTCTGATCGTGTCTTCGCGCGGCATGAGCTGCGACGGTTCCGGCGCCGCCGACATCGCCGGGCCGGCAGTCTGAAGCGCGTCAGTGGCGAACAGCGCGCCCTCGCTGCGCTTTCTCGTCACCTGCGTTTCAATCTCCGCGATCTTTCCGCCCGCCACCTTCAAACGCAACATCAGCAGAACCGGCGAGCCCGCTTCTTCCACCACCGCCTGCGATGCCGCGACGCCCTCGCGGACATCGAGAATATCCTGCCGATAGCTCCCGATCTTCGACGCATCTTTCCAAAGACCTTCACCGGGTTTCATCGCTACCGTGTCTTCGGTGAATTTCACGCCGGGGCTCAGCGGCAGAGCGCCCGGGTTGTGGGCCACCAGAGCGTCAAGATATTGGGTAACGAAACCGCGAAGGCAGGCGCGGTCGCAGTCTTGCGGGGTTGGCGCGGCCGTCAGAGTAAACAGCGGCAGGGCGGCGCACAGGGCCAGTTTAAATATGTTCACGGCAATTACCTCGTGCAAATCGCCGTGACGTACTTGCCATCGGCGCCTGGAATCTCTCCCATGATCTTCAGCCCCGCGTGCTGCGTCAATAGCCAGCGCAGCGCTTCGCGCGTGAAGCGATAGCGGAAATTCAGGAAAATCCGCTCGCCGCGCTCCACGTGGATTTCCCGGCCGCTCGCGACCATGGTGAGATCCCGCCCCGCCTGAAAACGCCGTGTCATGAGGTAAAGGCCCTCATGGCGATCGTCGATGTTCTCCACGAACTTCAATTCCCCATCCTCGGGGCCGATGCCGGCGCTGGCCAGCGGCGCGAATACGAACTGCTTCTGCGCCGCGGTCGGATCGCTCGGGCTGTCGTCGTAGATCCGCGCGTCGAGAATCAATATATCGCCCTTCTGCAGACATCCCGCCACATGCTTGACCTGATCCAGCGGATCGAACCCGCCCAGCGTATTTCCCACCATCAGGAACAGCCGCGGCGCTTCGCTCACATCCGCCGCCAGCAGCAGGTGCATGGGGCTTGAAATATCGGCCTTCAGGCCCAGCGCCTCGCATTCGTCGTCTTCCGCTCCGGCGCAGGCGGTTTCGAGCAGGGTCTGGCTCGCATCCACGGGGAAGTATTTCACTTCGCGCCCGGCGGCGTGCAGCGCCTTGAGCATGATCCGGTCCTTCAATCCATCGCCTGCTCCGAAACTGATTACCGGAACGCGGGCTCCGAAGGATTTGGTGAGGTCCGCGGCCTTCAGCGCCAGAGCGTCCCAGGTCTGCTGCAAACTCTCGTTGGCGCGGGCGGAAAGGTCTTTCCACGCCCGGACGGAGAGAGGCGTCCAGTAGAAAAACTTCTCGGGCAGATCCCGCGCTTCCATCGCCTCGGCAAACTCGTCGGCGATCTCCGCTTCAGTGAGCAGAACCTCAATATTCATTCTTCACCAGCTTACTCCGTTGGGAATTTTCCCGTGTCCGCGCGCATTGGATGATCTCCGGGACGCGGAGGGACGGAAAAAAGGCCGGAGCCGCGCGGTCAACGCGCGGCTCCGGCCTTTTTCGGGCAGGAAAGGGACTATTTTTTGACGCCGCTGAGAACGGCCTTGACGCGCTTGTGCAGCCGGCTCTTGTAGCGCGCCGCCGTGCCGCGTTTAATATAGCCTTTGCGCGCGGCCTTGTCGACCAGCGAGAACGTCGCCGCCATCACCGTGTTCACGTCGCCCGGTTCTTTGGCCGCGAGGGTCCGCCGCATGGTGCGGATCTGGTGCCGCAGCCTCGTCTTTGCAAATCGATTGAATTCCGTGCGCCGTTCGGTCTGCCGGACACGCTTCAGGGCAGAGTAGGTATTCGCCATCTATGTATCGGATCCTCTTGAGTAACTTGATCTATAAGAATAACACGGCCCGGCGAACCCGCGGCTCGTCTTCTGCGTATTGCTTCCTGAAAGGGCGGTATCGATCGTGCTGAAATTTCTGCTCTGGTGCATTTTGTTCGTCCTGTGCTGGCCGCTGGCGCTGGCGGCCCTGGTGCTTTATCCCGTCGTCTGGCTGTTCCTGCTGCCCTTCCGAATCGTGGGTATCGCGGTGGGGGCGGTCCTGGCGCTGGTGTGGGCGCTGGTGGTCCTGCCCGTGAGGATCGCGGAAAGAGTGCTGTAGCGAAACCGGGCAACGCACCCGCCGCCGCCGGCGTCATAGCTCCGTGGGTCAATCCGGAGTGTACGAAAAGCCTCGTTCCTTCACCGCGCTCGATCTGCTGCTCGCCCTGACTCTGGCCTGCTGCATCGCGCGGCTCTGGATCATGCCGCTTTCTTCCAGCCTCTGGGTGGATGAAATGGGCACGTATTTCGTCGTGCACCATGGCGCGAACGACCCTTCGCTGCGCGCGGCGCCGCAGGTGGCGGCTTCGATTTATTACGTACTGCCCAAATTCGCGGAGCGCGTGGCCGGTTTTTCGGAAGTGAGTTACCGCTTTTTTTCCGTCCTGGCCATGGCGGGGGCGCTGGCCGCCATCGCGCGGATTGCGGCCCGTCTGATCCACCCGCAGGCGGCGTGGTTCGCCGTCTTCGCCGCGATGACCTCGCGCGGATTCAACTACCAGGCGGACGACGCGCGGCCGTACGCACTGGGCACGCTGGTGCTCGCTGTCGCCCTGCTTCTGCTGATTCGCTGGCTCAATTCCGGGCGTTTGCGGGACGGTCTGCTGTTCGCCGTCGCGGCCGGCCTGCTCTGGTGGGTGCATCTGATTTTCTGGCCGTTTTATCTGATTTTCGGAGTCTACGCCGTTTTTCGCATCTGGCGCGGCGAGACCCGGACGGGCTGGGGACAGGCCGCGCTCGTGTGCGCGCTCATCACTGCCGCCGTAGTCCCCGCCGCCGTTCAGGCGATCTCGCTGCTGCACCAGGCTTCGGCCCATGTGGTGGTTCCCCGGCCTCACTGGATTGAGTTGATTCTCATCCTGAAGGCGCTGGCCCTCGGCATTACTCTCGTGGCGGCTTTTCTGTTGAGCCGCTGGTTCCATTGGAGGCCGGTTTCGCCCCCGGTTTCAGACAGCGCCCGCGTGCTGATTCTGAGCTGGTGGCTGATCGACCCCCTTTGTCTTTTCGCCTTCTCGTGGATCGCCGGCAGCAGCGTATTCGTGCCGCGCTACCTTTATCTCGCGCTTCCCGGCGTGGCCTTGATGGCGGGAATGCTGGTGGCTGTGTTCATTCCGGCCAACCGCTGGAAGCCGGTCGCGCTGGCCATGGGTCTGGGAATACTGGTTTTCATGGGCCATTGGAGGCATCTGTGGCCGGAGCACCACAACTCGAACTGGAGAGCGGCATCCGCGGCGCTGCGCGAATGGACGGCGGGAGAGAACGTGCCGGTGGTCTGCCCCAGCCCCTTCATCGAGGCGCAGCCGCCCGTATGGCGGCCGGACTATCCGGTGCAGGGATTCCTCTACTCGAATCTCAATGTGTACCGGACCGCGGGCCATATCTATCCCTTCCCCTTCGTCGCCTCGCCGGAGGCGGAAGCCTATGCGCGGCGTCTGTCGATGGGGACGCTGGCCGGGGCTGGGCGATTCGCCATCTATGGCGGAGACCGGAACGTGGAGTTCTGGAGGCGCTGGTTCTCCGCCAGGGCGGAACTGAGCGGCTGGCGGAACAAACGCCTCGGCCAGTTCGGAGACGTGGAAGTCGCGGTGTTCGTCAAACCCTGAATCCGGCGCTCGAATTGGCGAACACAGAGCGAAAACAGGTCCTTGCACCAGGCCGGGCTATAATAAGAAAAATAAGAAAACCGCGTTTGATAGCTGGTGGTTTGATAGCTGGTGGTTTGATAGCCGGTGGAGTAACGGGATCACGTGAAAGTACTTGTCTCTGGAGCGGGCATCGCAGGCTGGTTCTTTGCCGCAGCCTTCGATGGCGAAGGGTCGATAGACATAATCGACAGCAGCACCACGCCTCAGCCTTTAGGTGCGGGAATTGTTCTTCACCCCAACGGGATGGCGGCACTCGCCCACATTGGGTTGGATGCCGAGGTGGCTAACCGGGGCGCGACGATACGATCCATCGAAATCAACCGTGCGTCGCACGAGGCGGCTATCGACCTCAGGCAGGTCTGGGCGGGAGCCAGCCAGCCCACCGTAGGCATACCCCGGCCGGAGCTTCATCGGGTCTTGACGCGCGCTGCGCTCTCCAAACGGGAAGGTCTCGTACGATTGCGGCTGGGATGCCGAATGACCCAGTTCGAACTCCGGGACGAATCCGTGCTGGTGCGGCTGAGCGACGGCACATCCGGCGAATACGACCTGGTTGTAGGCGCGGACGGCGTAAACTCTCAATCGAGAGGCTGGTTATATCCCGACTCTGAAGCGAAAAGCCTTGGGCTGGTGTATTGGCGGTTCTGCGCACGGAATGTCCTCGGGCTCCCGTCAGATGTCTGGAGCGCCACCGAATCGCACGATCTTTCCTTTGGATTTATCCCAATGGGCAACGATCAGATACACTGCTTCGTTCAAACAATGTCGGACAGAGTCCCGGATTCGCGAATTGGGCGCAACCAGGCTCCCGACGTGGAATTGCTCCCGCCTTCTTCCGAAATGGAGTCCATGATGGCGGCAAAATCAGGTCCAATCCATTTCGGGTCAGCCATGTCAGTCCGGACACCGGTGTGGGGTACGGGAAGATGTATCCTGATTGGCGATGCCGCCCACGCAATCGCTCCGACATTCTCGGAAGGAGGGTCCCTGGCCATGGAGGACGCTCTGGTCCTGTCTCGTTGTCTTCATCGGAATCCCGATATCGACAATGCGCTTCAGTGGTTCCGCGACGCGCGGCAAGCTCGGATCACATGGGGGTCCCGCATGGCAATGTCGCAGGTGAATTCCCTCCGGCGATCCCGGCCAGGCGTGACGGACGCCGCCGTGGGAACTGAACACCTCAGACGGATGTACGAACCGTATCTCGTTGACGCTTTGTCGGTTCTGCCATTGCAGACCCAGGGACCGCCTCCATGAAGCTCGATTGTCACAATGTATTTGACGTCATCCGCGCCAGGGCTGGGAAGTATCCGGATCGAATAGCCGTCCAAAGCGAATTCTTAAGCCTTACATTTGACGACCTGATTGCGCGGGCGGAGGCTTTGGCCGAGATCCTTCAGGACCGCGGGGCAGGCCCGGGGCATCGCGTCGGCATCCACATCGGGAGGTCTCCCGACTTGATTGTGGCGCTCCTGGGAGTTCTGGGCGCGGGCGCGGCTTACGTGCCGCTCGATCCCGATTATCCGCAGCCTCGCCTCCGGCTGATCGTCGAGGATAGTCGAATCTCGGTTCTGCTTGGGCAAGCCGACGCCACCGCACTCACGGACGGAACCGCAATATCCCGGATCGATCCGTCCGAGTGGCCCCGTACGCCACGCCGCAGGCTTACACCCTCTCCGAATGGCGAGAACGACCCGGCATATATGATTTATACCTCCGGTTCGACCGGCGGACCGAAAGGAGTAGCGATCGACCATGCGGCCCTCAACAACTACCTTGCATGGTGCCTCGGCGCTTTACCGGCTACCGGCGGCGGCGTTCCGCTATTCGCCAGTATTTCCTTCGACCATGCGGTGACCTGTATTTATCCGCCTCTATTGACGGGGGAGACCTTGACGCTTTGTCCCTCCATTCGCAGAGGCCGCGGGCTTGCGAGAGCTCTGTTGACCGGCAAGCACTACAGTTTCGTGAAGCTGACTCCGTCTCACCTGATGCAATTGAATATTGAAGAACAGGCGGAACTTGGACGCTCGGCGGATCTGGTTATGCTGGGCGGCGAGCGCAGCACATTCGATCATGTAAGGCGCCTGCGCCGCGATAATCAGGCCCTTACCGTCATGAACCACTACGGTCCGACGGAAGCGACGGTGGGATGCTGCACATATCTTGTTCCGTTTGTCGAATCGGAGGGCCCGATTCCGATCGGCGTCGCAATTCCGGGAATGGATTTTACAGTGCGCGGCCCGGAGAACGATATTTGCGATATCGGCGCCGCCGGTGAACTGTTTATTGCCGGCGTTGGACTGGCCACGGAATACTGGGGACGCCCGGATCTGACGGCGGCGGCGTTTGTCACTTTACCGGATGGTTCAGGCCATCGAACACGGTGGTATAAAAGCGGGGACCTGGCGATTCGGCGTTCCGACGGTGTACTGGAGTACCTCGGCCGAATCGATTCCCAGATCAAGATACTGGGTCATCGGATAGAGCCCGCGGAGATCGAGGCGGAGTTGAGACTTCACCCCGAAGTCCGCAATGCCTGTGTATTTGCTACGGAGAGACCGTCCGGAACCGAATTAACCGCCGCGATCGAAACCGGCGCAAAGCCTGACGAAGCCTCCATGAGGGAGTTTCTGCGCGAGCGCTTGCCGGCTGTAATGATACCCGCTCGATTCCTGTTCTTCGACCGCCTGCCCATCACGGAAAACGGGAAAGTCGATGTGCCGGCGTTGAAGCGGCACACGGTCAGCGCACCGTTGACACAGGCTAACGCAGCTTCCCGTTTGGGAGATTCGGCTGATATTGAGAGCCGCATGCTTGAACGGTGGCGAGAAGTTCTGACCGCGCCGGCTTTAGGTTTGGACGACGACTTTTTTGAGCTGGGAGGCGACTCGATCGCGACCGTCCAGATTGTTTCGTGGGTCGCCGAGAATCTCCACGTCAATCTCGAACCGACCGTGTTATTTGAGCACTTCACCGTGAGGCGGCTTGCCGCGGCGATCCGGTCGGGGGGCACGCCTCCGGATCGCATCGCGGCGAGCCAGCCGTCAATACCCGGACCCGCATGCCCGCCGCCGTCAAACCGAAGACTACTCGACGGTGGCATGATCGCCTACCGGACGGAGGGGTCGCTGCCTCCGATTATTGTGCTCGGAATTGGCTCCGAGACTCGGAACTCACTCATGAGGCTTGACAGCGACCGGCCCATATTTGCGATACCGCTGCCGGGTCCGGAGATACTTGGCAATGAGCTCACCGCGGCCAAATTCGCGGCCTATAATGTCAGCTGTATCGAACAGAGCGGACTGAAGGGACCGTATATTCTCTTCGGCTGGTGCAGATTCGGAGTATTGGCGTTTGCCACCGCGGAAAAGCTTGCGGAACTCGGTGAGGAAGTTGAAGCAATTATAATGGTCGACTCCATTTACCCTGGCGTTCGGACGTTCCCGTGGCAATGCAAACGGGTACTTCGGCGCATGCGGTTCCACGCCTTGAACCTGTCGAGGATGCGGCCGGCAGAGGCCTGGTCCTATCTGCGCATTCGCTTCAGCATGCTGAATTATCTTCTCGGCTACCGGTTGTGGAATATCGGTCATCAGCTCCGCCCGGCGCCCGTGAATTGGCAGGGGAAGATTGAAAAGCTCGATTACATGTCCGACCTGGCTGCCGACCGGTATCGGGCGCGCCCGATCCGCGCAAGAATCGTTTTGATGCTGTGCAAAGACAGCATGTGTCTGCCTGAGGATATCAGCCGGGGCTGGGGAAAGTTTTCCCCGGAGGTCAAGGTGATTCGCCTGGCGGGAAGCCACACCACCTGGTTCGAGCAACCTCACGTTGAGGAGTTCGCGCGGGAGCTGGCCTGCTCTCTTTCCGAAGGCGGCGAACCGGAATATTTTGCGCCCCTGATTACGTCAGGCGAAAAACATCGAGGTTAAACCGTCAGCAATGCCCGGGCCTCTCCAACCAGGAACAGCGAGCCGGTGACAAACGTGGTCATGGGAACTTCCCGCGCGATCCGCAACGCTTCCGCAATCGTCGGCGCCACGCGGACGTTCGGGTGGTCCACTGCATCGGCCAGGGATTCCGCGTTCAGCGCGCGCGGCTGATCGGGCGCGGTCAGAATCACCTCCGCGGCCAGCGGGAACAGGGCGTTGACCACCTCATCCACCGCTTTGTCGCGCATCGCGCCGTAGACGATCCGCACCGGCTCATCCGCGAAAAAGCGTTGGATGTGGGCCGCCAGCGCGCGGGCGCCCGCCGGGTTGTGCGCGCCATCCAAAATGACGTCCGGGTTGGTCGCGATGCGTTCCAGACGGCCGGGCCAGGAGACACGCGCGATACCCTCCCGGATAGCGGACGCGGAAAGCCCGAAAACGTTGAGCGCCGCGACAGCCGTCCGTGCGTTCTCCACCTGATGTGCGCCCGCAAGCGGGCACCGGATGGGAATCTCTTCGTCCCCGGCGAGCGTGAAGCGGCTGCCGAATTTTTCCAGATGCAGATCCTCAACCCGCCATGCCGACGACAACGTCACGGGAGCTTCCAGTTCGAGCGCGCGGCGTTCCAGAATGGCGAAGGCCGCGGGACGCTGGGTAGCGAAGACCGCCGGCCGCCCCGCCTTGATAATGCCGGCCTTCTCGGCCGCGATCGATTCGATGCTGGAGCCGAGGAAGGCCTCGTGATCGAAGTCAATCGGAGTGATCACGGTCACCTCCGGATCGACCACGTTGGTGGCGTCGAGCCTGCCGCCGAGGCCGGTTTCGAGCACCACCGCTTCCACTTCGGCGCGCGCGAACGCGACGAAAGCCATCGCGGTCATCGTCTCGAAAAAGCTCGGATGGGCGTCGATGCGGTCCTGCGCGAGAAGGCTCTCCACCGCCGCATGAACCTCCTCGAAAGCCGCGCACCAGGCCGGCTCGGATATCATTTCGCCATCGATCTGAATGCGTTCGCGCGGCGAGACCAGATGGGGCGAGGTGTAGAGCCCGGTCCGGAGCCCGGCCACGCGCAGGGCGGAGCCCATCATGGCGCAGGTGGAACCCTTGCCGTTGGTCCCCGCGACGTGGATAAACCTGCCGCGCCGGTGCGGGCTGTCGAGCGCCGCCAGCAGCGTTTCCACCACAGCCAGATCCCACTTGACCACTTTCAGTTCGTGCCCGAGGGAGTGGAGAAATCGAACCGTATCCGCGAACTTCATGCGGCTTCGCGCAGCTCGCCCAGAAAGAAATCGAGTGCTTTCGCGATCCAGGCCTTCATCTCGCCGCGCGGCACCACCGCGTCCAGCATGCCGTGCTTCAGCAAAAATTCGCTGCGCTGGAAACCCTCGGGCAACTTCTGGCGAATGCTCTGCTCAATGACGCGCGGGCCCGCGAAACCGATGAGCGCTCCGGGTTCGGCAATGTTGAGATCGCCCAGCATGGCGAAACTGGCGGTAACGCCGCCGGTGGTGGGGTCCGTGAGGACGCTGATGTAAGGCAGATGCGCCTCGTCCAGCCGCATCAGCGCCGCCGAAACCTTGGCCATCTGCATCAGGCTGACCGCGCCTTCCTGCATACGCGCCCCGCCGGACGCCGAAACAACGATGAGCGGCGCGCGCAACGCGATCGAGCGCTCAATGGCCCGCGCGATCTTCTCTCCCGTCACCGCGCCCATGCTGCCGCCAATGAATTTCGGCTCCATGGCGCAGATGTTCACGGTGCGCCCTTCGAGCTTCCCGGTGGCGGAAATCAACGCATCCCGGAGGGAGGTGGCGGCCTGGGTGGCGGCCAGCCGCTCTTTATAGGGTTTCGAATCCACGAAGCCAAGAGGGTCGGACGATTCCAGGGACTCGTCCCGTTCCTCATAGATGCCATCGTCGAAAAGCATCGTCAGGCGCGCGCGCGCTCCCATGCCGGAGTGATGGCCCCCCATGCCCGCGCGGTGGAGGGTGGCGTCGTGCTCATTCTTCCAGATAATGTCGCGGAACCCGTCGCACTTGAGCCAGAGGCCTTCGGTCCGAACCGTATGCGTCGATTCTGCGCCGGTCGGATTGGTCGCGCCGTGGGATTCTCGTTTGAACCAGGACATTGAGTGGTCTCGTTCGAGGCTAACGCGGGTAGGGATGCCCGCGCAACATGGTAAACGCCCGATAGATTTGTTCCGCCAGCACGGCCCGGGCCAGCTCGTGCGGCATCGTCATTGCCGAAAGGGACAGCAGCAGGTCGGCCCGCTCGCGCCAGCCGGCGGGAAGGCCGTCGTGCCCACCCACAACAAATACCAGATCGTGACCCAGCATTTCGGCCTTTGCGAAGAGATCCGCGAACGCGGCGGAGTCGAGCGAGCGGCCTGGAGGGTCCAGCAGAATCTTTTTCGCGGTGGGGTGTTTCGACCAGATATCGGCGCGGCCGGGCTTGATTTCGGACATCAGCGAAGGCGCATAACGGGCCGCGCGCGTAATATAATCCTCCGCCATGGCGTTGGCGCTGCGGTCCTTCGGCTTCCCGAAATAATACAGGAAAAGCTTCACTGGGCAGAGTAACCGGCGGCTTCACTCGGCCGGGATGGGCACCGGTTTGGCCTCGCGCCAAAGACGTTCGAGCGAATAGTACTCGCGGGCTTTGGCGGAGAGGACGTGCACCAGGAAATCGCCGTAATCGCTCAAAATCCACTCGCCCTGCTCGTACCCTTCGATACAGTTCGGCAGTTCGCCGCGTTTCTTGAGCTGCTGGCCGATTTCGTCGGTGATGGCCTGATTCTGGCGTATGTTGGCCCCGGAGCAGATCACGAAGTAATCCGTGAACGTGGTGACGCCGGTGAGATCTAAAACTTTGATGTCGGTCGCTTGTTTTTCCCGGGCCGCGCGGACTGCAATGCGCCACCCCGGCTCAAGTTGAGGCTCTGAATCGATGTCAGTAACGGTACTGGTGATAATTTCGGTTTCGGTCTGCGGCAGAACTCGCCCCCACTCGCTATCGTACTATAAGAATAAGCGTGATCCTGCGATTTGCCGCGCTCGCGGCGCTTTCCATCTCGTTCGCCTCAGCTCAAGCGGACCTGCCCTCTCCCACCCTCGAAGTGGACCAGAGCGACCCGATGGTGGTGCACGCCCGGGAACGTTTCGAGCAGATCCAGAAACTGGTTGCCGCCGGGGCATTGCCGTCGATGCGCCTCAGGAAAGCCCAGGAAGAGGTTCAGGACGCGATGGATATGTCGCTGCTGAACAAGAACTTATACAGCACGGACATCCTGCCGGAAGAGGCGGACCAGATGGTGCTGGTGGCGCAGCGCATGGCGGTCAGGCGCCAGAAGGCGCTGTTCGATATGCAGGAACTGGTCGCTGCCGGGGTGATTTCGCGATCGGAGGCAGAGGCGTCCGGCATCGATCTCGACCGCGCGCGGCGCGAACTCGAGCTGGCGGAATCGCGCGCCAAACTGGTCGAGCAAATGGCCGAAAGCGCGAGGATTCAAAAGGGAATCGCGAGCCTCGAAGTGCAGGCCGAATCGCATCCCGACTGGGCCGGCAAGGTGTATACGCACTACGACGGCAGCGGCATTTTCACGCCGGATGAACTGCGGACCATGGAAGGCGATTATCTGACGCGCTTTTCCAGACCGCTTCCGATCAGCGCCGAAGGCGAGACGGCACTGCACCGCTCTCTGGGCTTTGACCATCGGGGCAGGGTGGACGTCGCGTTGAATCCGGATCAGCCGGAAGGCTTATGGCTGATGCGGTACCTGGAATCGAAGCGCATTCCCTACTTCGCCTTCCGCACCGCCGTGCCGCACAAGGCGACCGGCGCGCATATCCACGTCGGGCCGCAGAGCACGAAGCTCACGCTTTCCGATTAACCGGTTAGCCGCTTGAACCGATCGAAGGTCTGAATGCAGGAAGCCGTCCAATCCGCGCCCGCTCCCCAAACCGGTATTGGCGCGATCTTCGCCACCGTCCGGGAAGCCCTGTCGGGCTCGCAGCGCGACCTCACCGAAGGCAATCTCAAACGGGCCATCGTGATCCTCGCGATTCCGATGATTCTCGAGATGGTGATGGAATCGCTGTTCGGCATCGTCGACATGTTCTTCGTCGCGCGGCTGGGAGTGGATTCGCTGGCGACGGTGGCGCTGACGGAGTCGTGCCTCGTGCTGGTGTTTGGAATCGCCATGGGTCTGAGCATGGCCACCACCGCTTTCGTCGCGCGCCGGATCGGAGAGAAAGATCCCGAAGGCGCCTCCATAGCCGCGGTGCAGGCCATCGCGGTGGGGCTGCTGCTCGCCGCGGTCGTGGGCGTGGCCGGCATCTTTTTCGCGCCGAATCTGCTGGCGATCATGGGCGCGCCCCCCTCGGTCATCCGGATCGGCGCCACCTACCCCCGGATTCTGCGGGGCGGGTCGGGAACGCTCTTCCTGCTTTTTCTGATCAATGCGATTTTCCGCGGAGCGGGCGACGCCGCGCTGGCGATGCGCGCGCTCTGGCTCGCGAACCTGATCAATATCGTGCTCGATCCGTGCCTGATCAACGGCTGGGGGCCGTTCCCGAAGCTGAACGTGATGGGTGCTTCGGTCGCAACCACGACCGGGCGCGGGCTGGGCGTGCTGTTCCAGTTGTGGATGCTGTTCGGAGGGAAAAGCCGGATTCGCGTCCATGTGCGCCAGCTTCGCATCCACGGAGCCATTTTATGGAGGCTGCTGCGGGTCTCATCCACCGGCATCCTGCAATTCCTCATCGCGACCGCAAGCTGGGCCGGCCTCGTGCGGCTGTGCGCCACGTTCGGCAGCGTGCCGGTCGCCGGATACACGGTCGCGATCAAGATTTTCATGTTCGTGATCCTGCCTTCGTGGGGATTGTCGAACTCGGCCGCGACGCTGGTCGGCCAGAACCTGGGGGCAAGGAAGCCGGAGCGCGCGGAACAGGCCGTGTACCAGACCGGCCGGTACGCGATGGCTTACATGGGTTCGATCGCCATCGTGTTCCTGGTGTTCGCCCGCCCGCTGGTCGCGTTTTTCACCTCCGACCCCGCCGTGCAAACCGTTGCGGCCGATTGCCTGCGTTTCATCAGCGTGGGAAATATCTGTTATGCGTGGGGCATGGTGCTGGTCCAGGCGTTCAACGGCGCGGGCGACACGCGAACCCCTTCGCTGATCAACCTTGTCTGCTACTGGTGCTTTCAGATTCCGCTGGCGTGGACTCTGGCGGTGGTGCTTCACTGGGGGCCGCGCGGCGTCTTCGCCGCCATCCCGTCGGCCGAGACCCTGATGACCGTTTCGTCGCTGATTCTTTTCCGGCGCGGGACGTGGAAAAAGAAAATGATTTAATGCGGCAGGAATTTCAGTGCATTTTCGCGCTCGATGGCGCGCAGTTCCCGTGCATTGAAGACGCCGCATTCCCTGAGTCCCCGCACATGATCGATCGCGGTCCGGAACGGGTAATCGGTACCGAAGACGATCTGCGAGACGGGTACGGCTTTCCGCAGCGCCGACATTGCCGCGGGGTTCGACGCCTGGGCGGTATCGTAGTAAAATTTCGCCGCCTCGGAGAGAAAACCCCGCGGAAACTGCGCGGAATATTGAGGGGTCTTGGCCAGATTCGTCAGACGCTCGATCAGAAAAGGCATGGTTCCGCCGGCGTGGGAAAAGATGAAGCGGATATCCGGATAGCGCAGGGATGTTCCGCTGAAGACGGTGCGCGCAATCGCTCGGGAAGTGTCCGTTCCGTACTCGACGGCCGTGTCCGGAATGCCCTCGAGCAGGTTCCGGCAGCAGTTGGCGGAAGTGGGATGGGTATACACAACGGCTTTACGCCGGTTGAGTTCTTCGAAGACGGGCGCGAAGTAAGGGTCGCCGAACCACTTGTCGCCGTAGTTCGTCAACATGCCGATGCCGTCCGCTTTCAGCGTGTCGAGGCTGTACTCGATCTCATGCAGACTGGCATCGGCATTGGGCCAGGGCAGGATGGCGAAGCTGCCGAAGCGCCCCGGGCGATCGGAGGCAAGGCGCGCCGCGTATTCGTTGCACTCGCGGGCCAGACTGCGGGCCTGGGCGTCGTCCAGGAACGAGACGCCCGGCGTGGTGATGGACGCGATGGCAGTGGCCACGCCGCCCTTGTCCATGTCTTCGACGGATCTGGCGGGCGACCATTCCTTCGCAAAGGCCAGCGTCTGGTCGGCGCGGCCCAGCGCGGCTACGAATGCGGGCGGGTAGATATGGTGATGAACGTCAATGACGGCCCGGGGTTGCTGCTCCGCGGAGTATCCGTTTCGCGCCGAGAGCGCGCCCGCGCCCAGTGCGGCGAGTCTTCCAAGAACTTCGCGGCGGCCTGGATTCATGTCAGCTCCGTTCACGCAGCCCGGATTATTTCAATGCGGGCGCGCGGTGTCAACTCTCGATGCCCATCTGCGTCAGGCGGTACCGCAGAGCGTTCCGCGTCAACCCCAGAAGCCGCGCCGCCTGGCTCTTGTTGCCATCCGACTGTTTCAACGCGTTTTTGATGAGAGCCTGCTCGAAAGCGTCGAGACTCATCCCTTCGGGCAATCCCAGTTCGCCCGGCACATGGCGCGCCCGCAGGTTCATATCGAGCCGGATGTCGTCCGTATCCAGCTTCTCGCCCGATGCCATTACGATGCTGCGCTCGATCACGTTCTCCAGTTCCCGCACGTTGCCCGGCCAGGAATAGCCCATGAGCTTGCCGATGGCCGCGTCGGTGATTCCGGTGATGCGTCCGCCGGTGTCCGGCGCGAGTTTCTCCACGAAATGGCGCGCGAGGTAAGGGATGTCTTCCTTCCGTTCCCGCAGCGGCAGAATCTCGATGGGAACGACGTTCAACCGGTAGTAGAGATCCTCGCGGAAGGTGCCGTCTTCAAGCGCCGCCCGCAGATCGCGGTTGGTCGCGGCAATCACGCGCACGTCGATGTGCTGGGTCTTGTTGCTGCCCAGGCGCTCGAACTCCCGCTCCTGCAGCACGCGCAGCAGTTTGATCTGGATATTGGCCGGCACGTCGCCGATTTCATCCAGCATCACGGTGCCGGTATCGGCCAGTTCGAACTTGCCCGGTTTCGAAATATTGGCGCCCGTAAACGCGCCTTTTTCGTAACCGAAGAGTTCGCTTTCCATCAGATTTTCGGGCAACGCGGTGCAATTGATTTTGACGAAGGGCCGGTCTTTTCGGGGCGAGTGGAAATGAATCGCGCGCGCGATCAGGTCTTTGCCGACACCACTCTCGCCCGCCAGCAGCACGGTCGCCCGCGAAGGCGCCACGCGCATCACCGTCGCGAAAATCTGCTGCATCCCCGGACTATGGCCGATGATATTGTCCCACCGGTACTTCCGCCCCAGTTCCTCCTTGAGCTGCCGGTTTTCTTCGCGCAGGTTCCGCACTTCGAGAGCCTTGCCGACCACCGCCGTGAGCTGATCGAGCGAAAACGGTTTCAGCAGGAAATCCACCGCCCCCGACTTCATCGCTTCGACCGCGTTCTCCACCGTGCCGTAAGCCGTCATCACGATCACGGGCACGCGCGAATCCATGCGGTGAACGATCTGCAGCATCTCAAGACCCGTCATTCCGGGCAACTTGAAGTCCGTCAGGATGAGGTCCGCGCGGTCGATCAGCGGCAGGGCCTCTTCGGCCGTCGCCGCTTTTTCGACCTCGAAGCCGGAGTCGAGCAGTTGCAGCTCAAGGGTACGGCGGAGTTTGTCTTCGTCTTCGACGACCAGAACCTTTTTCTTCATTTGTTTGGATGGATCGGCAAACGGACGCGAAAGGCGCTGCCTTTTCCAGGTTCGCTTTCGACGGATATTTTACCGCCGTGGCCATCGACGATCTTCGACACGATCGCAAGGCCCAGCCCGACGCCGTCCCTTTTCGTGGTGACGAACGGGTTGAAAATGGCTTCGATTTGTCCGGGAGGGATGCCGGAACCCCGGTCGATCACGCTGACTTCGGCCTCGCCCTCCACCTGCCGCGTCCGCACCTCGATGGGCGCTCCCGCGGGCGAGGCCTGCGCGGCGTTGGTCAGGAGGTTGAGAAAGACCTGCTCCATGAGTTCGGGATCGAGCGGAATTCCGGGCAGCGACGTGGAGTAGTGGCGAATCGGGTCGAGCTTCGCCCGGCGCGCCGCGCGATCGATCACGGCGGTCACGTCGACTGTTTCCAGCCGCGGCTCCAGAGGCCGCGCGAAGTCGAGAAACCGGGTTACCAGCGAGTTCGTGCGGTCCACCTCGTCGCTGATGATTCCGGCCAGTTCTCCGGCGATCCGGCGCGATGCGGGGTCGTCGCGGGAGGCCGAACGCACCAGCAGGTCGGCGGACCCTTTGATGCTGCCCAGCGGATTGCGCAGTTCGTGCGCGAGCCCGGCCGAGAGCTGCCCCAGCGCCGCGAGCCGGTCCGAACGCCGCACCGCCGCTTCGGCCGCCACCAGATTCCGGTTCGCTTCGGCCAGTTGCTCGGCGGTGGACTTGTAGCGCGCCGATTGCGTGCGGATGGCTTCACCCAGCGAATTCACCAGCACCGCCGCGACGGCCGGAAGCAGGCAGCGGATCGCGAGAAAGTGCATGGCCTCGGGATCCTTCCGCCACTCGTCCCAACCCTGATAGAGCAGGAAAGAAAGATAGGCCCCCATGGCCGTGATGGTGCTCAGCAGCGTGCCCGTGACTCCGAGATAAATGGCCGTCGAGAAGATCGGGAGCAGCAGCACCAGATAGTAAGCGCTCTGAATGGCCCCTGTGTAGCCGACCAGAAGGTATCCGAGGATCAACTGCAACACCACGGAGGTGGCGCGGCCCCAGGCCTTGTCGAGCAGCGGGACGTGGCCCTCGATCAACTGCAGCGCGGCGATTCCGCCCATCAACCACTTTTCCGACGCATCGTGCGCCAGAAAGATCAGCGTGCCGAAGACCACCGCCAGCAGGAGATCCTGAATGCGCAGCTGGAACTTGTAGCGGGGGCCCGCGATGGCGGTGGACATCATGCTGCTAACCATTCTCATCCCGTTTGCGGATCGTCTGCCCGCGCAACTCCCTCAGCATTTCGCCGACCGTCTTCCCCGTCACCGGGTCGCGCAGGGCCGGGTTCAACTCCGCCAGCGGCGCGAGCGTAAATCTCCGCTCGCGAAAGCGTGGATGCGGAATTTCCAGCTCGTCCGCCTGTACCACGAAACGCCCGTAGAGGAGGATGTCGATATCGATCGTTCGCGGCCCGTTCGGCACCGTCCGCTTCCGGCCCAGATCTCTTTCGACCTTCTGCAGCCGGTGCAGCAGTTGTTTCGGGAAAAGGTCCGTTTCGAACTCCGCCGCGAGATTGAGAAACCAGCGCTGCTCGCGCAGGCCGATGGGCTCGGTTTCGTAGATGCTCGACACGCGCAGCAGCTTCAGATCCGGGCCGTTCAGCTTGTCGAGAGCGGATCGCAGCATGGCTTCGCTGTCGCCCACATTCGAACCCAGCCCCAGATATACGAGCTTCAAAACAACCCCGGCTGGCCGCCCGTGCCGCCGAACCGTTTGGGCGCCTTGAAGTAGTCGTATGCGCCCTCGGTGGCCATGCGCCCGCGCGGCGAGCGGTGCAGGAAGCCGAGCTGAATCAGATAGGGCTCGTAAACCTCTTCGATGGTCTCCGCTTCTTCGCCGATCGATGCCGCGATGGTGCCGATTCCCACGGGGCCGCCGCCGAATTTTTCGAGCACGGTCCGCATGATCTTCTGATCGATCTCGTCCAGCCCGAACGGGTCTACTTCGAGCAGATTCAGCGCCGTTTGCGCCACGCCTGCATCGATGTGGCCGCTCGCGCGCACCTCGGCGTAGTCACGCACGCGCCGCAGCAGACGGTTCGCAATGCGCGGCGTACCGCGCGAACGCCGCGCGATCTCGGACGCGCCTTCGTCGTCGATCGGGGTATCGAGCAGGTGCGCGGAACGCTCCACGATCCGCTTCAGTTCAGGTACGTCATAGTGATTCAGGCGCAGCACCAGGCCGAAGCGGCCGCGCATCGGCGCGCTCACCAGGCCCTGGCGCGTGGTGGCCCCGATGGCGGTGAATTTCTGCAGGGGAATCGAATGCGTTCTGGCGCCGGGCCCCGTGCCGATCAGGATGTCGAGATGGAAATCTTCGAGCGCGGAGTAGAGCATCTCTTCCACGTCCGGCAACAGGCGGTGAATTTCATCGATGAAGAAAACCTGGCGCGCCTGAATCCCGCTCAGGATTCCGGAAAGGTCGAGTTTCTTCTGGAGCACCGGGCCGGAGGTCTGCTGGAACGCGACTTCCAGCTCCTGCGCAATGATGGAAGCGAGCGTAGTCTTGCCCAGACCGGGCGGCCCGTAAAGCAGGACATGGTCCATGGCCTCACCGCGTTTGCGCGCGGCGTCGATCGCGATCTGGAGATTTTCCTTGAGGCGCTCCTGCCCCGTGAAATCGGCGAGGCGGCGGGGACGCAGCGCCGCTTCGAGCTGCCGCTCTTCGTCGTCTCCACTCGCCGAAACCAATCTCTGCGCCGCCATTACCGCACCAGTTCCAGGGCCTTGCGGAACAACGCTTCGAACTCGTCGGGAGCGCCGCCCGCGCGCGCTTTGCGCATGGCCGATTCCGCCGCCGGCCGCGCGCATCCCAGATTCAGCAATGCCGAAAGCACGTCTTCATCCAGAGGCGAAGGGGCTGGAGCGGCGGCTCCCGGCTCTTCTCCCGCCGCGGCAGGAAGTTTGTCGCGAAGTTCCAGAACCATTCTTTCCGCCGTCTTCCTGCCGACGCCGGGGATGCGCACCAGCTTCTCGATTTCGTTCCTTCGAATGGCCGTCAGGAGATCGGGCGCGGGCATTCCGCTCAGCACCTTGACCGCCAGGCCAGGCCCGATGCCGCTCACGCCGATCAGCTTTTCGAAGAGATTCTTCTCGTCGAGCGTGAGGAACCCGTAGAGCGCGAGCATGTCTTCGCGCACGTGCGTATGAATGCGCAAACGGACCTCGCTGCCGGTGTCCGGCAGCTTCGAGAAGGTCGAAATCGGGATGGTGACGTCGTAACCGACGCCGCCCACTTCGAGGATCGCCTGGCCCGGATGTTTTTCGACCAGCGTCCCGCGGAGCAGCGCAATCATGGGGATGGATTAACAATTGTACATGGCGCGCCGCCGCTTTTTCGTCGATCGGGTCCGCAAAGGGCAAGCTGAAATCACGGGTGAGAACGCCCACCACCTCACGCGGGTGCTGCGCGTGGAGGAGGGCCAGAAGTTCGAAATCACGGACAACGAACGCGCCTGGCTGGCTTCGGTCGAGACCGCGCGCAAGGATCTGGTGCGCTTTCAGGTCATCGAAGAGATTGCCGCCGGACCCGAACTCCCCGACGTCACCCTTTTTCTCGCGCTCATCAAATTCGAACGCTTCGAATGGGCGGTAGAGAAGGCAACGGAACTGGGCGTTACGCGAATCGTGCCTGTTGAAGCCAACCGGAGCGAACACGGCCTGTTTGCGGGCGCGCAAAAGCGCGCGGAGCGGTGGAAGCGCATCGCCCGCGAGGCGAGCGAGCAATCGCGCCGCCTGCGCGCGCCCGAAATCGCCGGCCCCATGCGCCTGGCGGAGGCGGTCGCGGAGCCTCGCACGCACCGCATCTGGCTGGACGAACAGCCCGGCGCGAAACCGCTGCTGAGTGCGTTTTCCTTGCGTCCCGCCGATTCCACCGCGCTCCTGATCGGCCCGGAAGGCGGCTGGACCGATGCGGAGCGGGATCTGTTCGCTACTGCAGGATGGACCGCCGCCTCGCTCGGCGCCTCAATCCTGCGCGCCGAGACGGCGGTCTGCGCGGCGCTCGCAGTGCTGTCGCAGATGTGGCTGCTTTCCGGTATCGCTACAATCGAATAGGGTGAACCGTTTCTGCATATTCCTTACCTCCCGGATCTCATCGTCGCGACCGTCATGGTCGCCGCTCAGGTTCTGATCGCCCGTCTCTTTTTTTCGGAGTGGCGGAAGCTCCTGCCGGATTCTGTATCCAAGGCGGTTCGCGGACTCCTGTACGTCCTCTGGGCCGCGCTTGCGTTCAGCATTCTGCTTCGGCTTCACCCGGTCGCTTACGGGCTGCGATGGGTGCCGGTGCTGGTCCGCAGCACCACCGGCGCGGTCGGAAACGTTTGGGGAGCGGCGGCCGTGCCCTCGCTCGCGATTTATTACCTGTACCGCTTCCTGACCCGCAGCGCTGCCGCGACGCACTCCCCCTCGCGCCGCAAGCTGATTCGGACCGCCGGTACCGCCGCGATAGTGGCGCCGTTCGCGGCCGCCGGAGTCGGCGCGATCTCCGAGCGCACCGCCTTTCATATCAAAGAGATTGCCCTGCCGCTTCCCGGGCTCCATCCCGATCTCGAAGGCCTCCGCATCGGCCAGCTCAGCGACCTTCACGTCAGCCCCTGGCTCAGCGTCGCCGACCTGGGGCGCGCCGTCGATATGCTGAACGAACTGAAGCCGCATCTGACCTTCGTGACCGGCGATCTCATCACCCAGGTTGGCGATCCGCTGGATGAGACGATTCGGGAACTGTCGCGGCTGCGCGCGGACGCGGGCGTTCTCGGCTGCCTGGGCAATCATGAGTGGTACACCCGCTGCCAGAATTACACCACCGCGCAGGCGGCGCGCTACGGCATGGCTTTCCTGCGTAACCAGGCTCGCCTCCTCCGCTGGGGGAACGGCGTCCTCAACGTGGCGGGAGTGGATTTCCAGAGGTCGAAGAGAATTCGTCCGTATCTCCTGGGCGCCGAAAAGCTCGTCGTCCCCGGCGCCGCCAACCTGCTGCTCTCCCACCACCCCGACGTCTTTCCCACGGCGGTGCGGAAGGGCTACGATGCCGTGATCGCCGGGCACACGCACGGGGGCCAGGTAACGATCGGGGCTTTCAATCAGACGCTCAATCCTGCGCGTCTGGTGACGCCTTATGTCGCGGGTCTCTACCGGCTGGAGGGACGAAGCTGTTACGTCACGGCCGGGCTTGGCACCATCGCCATTCCCGTCCGGATCGGCGCGCCCCCGGAAATCACCCTGCTGCGATTAACCAAAGCCTGAAAGCTGTCCGTGCGATACCTCGTCATCAGCGACGTGCATAGCAACTGGGAGGCGCTCGAAGCGGTGCTCGAGGCCGCGCGCGGCCGCTACGAACGCATCGTCTGCTGCGGCGACCTCGCCGGTTACGGACCCGACCCGAATCGCGTCCTCGATTGGGCGCGCGGCCATCTGCACGCCGTGATTCGCGGCAATCACGACCGCGTCTGCTGCGGCATCGAAAGTCTGGAATGGTTCAACCCGGTCGCGCAGGCGTCCGGCGTGTGGACCATGGCCCGGCTGTCCCCGGAAAACAATGCGTATCTACAGGCGCTGCCGCCCGGTCCGCTGACCGTGGACGGCTTTCAACTCATCCACGGCTCGCCTCTGGACGAAGATGAATACCTCATGTCCATCACGGACGCGCGCAACGTGTTTTCTTACCTTGAAACCAGTCTCGCGTTCTTCGGGCACACGCATCTGCAGGGCGGCTACGCCTGGCTGAGAGGCCAGTATCAGGTGCTCGCACGGATGGAGTTCTTTGAGAGCGAGGTCCGCCGGCGGCTCGACCCCGATGGCGCTTATCTCGTCAACCCGGGCTCCGTGGGCCAGCCGCGCGATGGAGACCCGCGCGCGAGCTTCGTTCTTTTCGACACGGCCTCGCACGAGATTGTTCACCGCCGTGTTCCGTACGAATACGAAGCTACGCGCCGCAAACTCGAAGCCGCCGGCCAGCCGGATGTACTGGGATCGCGCCTCTGCATCGGTCGATAGAGGCGGGCCGATAGCCGCCGCTGTTACGCCTCCAGCAGACGGATCAGCTTCGCCCTGACCGCTTCGGCGGTGCTCGAATCGGGGCAAATCAGCAGGATCGTGTCGTCGCCCGCGATCGTACCCGTGATTTCGGGCCATTCCTCGTCGTCGAGAGCGACGGCCACCGAACTGGCATGTCCCGGAGCGGTTTTCAGCACCACCTGATTCTGCGCCAGCCGCACGTCCCGCAGGAACTCCGCCGCGAGGGTGGCGAACTGCAGGCTGGGCACTTCCCGGCCCAGTTCGCGGTAACCCTCGGGAGTCTTCACAAGCCCGAGTTCGCGCATATCGCGGGACAGGGTGACCTGGGTGGCGTCGATCCCGGTCTCTTTCAGGGCCTTCGCCAGTTCGTCCTGCGTGAAAATGCTCCGGCCACGGATCAGCTTCAGAATCTGCCCGTGCCGGAAGCTTTTCGTCATGCCATGTTCGCGAGGCGCACGCGCGCGGCGATCAGCGCCGCCGCCACGGTTTCGGGCCCGGTGCCGCCCTGAATCTCGCGTGTCTTCATGCCTTCGCGCGGGTCGAGCAGGTCCGCCATTTCCGGGGTAAACTCGGGCGCAAATTGCGCCAGGCTTTCAGCATTCCAGCCGGAAGGCCTCCTGCCGGAACGAACGCTTTCCAGAACCAGACGGCCGACAATCCGGTGCGCCTGATGAAACGGCGTGCCGTTGCGCGCCAGAGCCTCGGCGAGGTCGGTGGCGACGGTCCAGCTTTCCTCCACCGCCGCGGCGGGCGCCTGCTCGCGCAGCACCACCGATTCGGCCACCGCGCGCGCCATTTCGAGACAGGCATTCACCTGGTCCGAAGCTTCGAAGAGCGGTTCTTTATCTTCCTGCATGTCCCGGTTGTAGGTCATGGGCAGGCCCTTCATGGTGAACAACAGCGAGTTGAGCGCGCCCAGCACGCGTCCGGACTTGCCCCGGATCAGCTCCAGCGAATCGGGGTTTTTCTTCTGCGGCATCAGGCTCGAACCGCTGGTCACGCCATCGCCCAGTTCGATCCAGCCGAACTCTTCGGACGAGTACAGAATCCAGTCCTCGGCCAGGCGGCTGAGGTGAATCATGGTGACCGACGCCGCGTAAAGGTAGTCGAGCGCGAAGTCGCGATCGGCCGAAACGTCCATGCTGTTGCGGGTCACGGCTTCGAAGCCGAGATCGCGCGCGATGGCTTCGCGGTCGTGCGGGAATCCACTGCCGGCCAGCGCGCCCGAGCCCAGAGGCATTTCATTCGTGCGCCTGCGGGCTTCGCCAAAACGCTCGCGGTCGCGCGCGAACATCTCGAAGTAAGCCAGCAGGTAATGCGGCCACAGCACCGGCTGCGCGCGCCGCAGATGCGTGTAACCGGGAATAATGGCGTCGGGATATTTGTCCGCCAGATCGAGGCACGCGCCCATCAGCAGACGCAGCAACTCGCGCGCACGGTCGCACTCATCCCGCAGCCAGAGACGCGTATCGAGCGAAACCTGCTCGTTGCGGCTGCGGCCCGTGTGAATTTTGTCCGCAAGCGCGCCCACCCGCTCGCCCAGCTTCCCGATGACGAAGGAGTGGACGTCTTCCGCGTCCGCCCCTTCGAAGAACGCGGGCGAAGCCGCATCCTCCAGAATCGATTCGAAGGCGGTCACGATTTCCGCGCACTCGGGCACGGTTAAAACGCCGGCCCGCGTGAGCGAACGCGCGAACGCCTGCGAGCCCCGCACATCCGCTTCAATCAGCCGCCGGTCGAAGTGGAGAGAGTTCGAGAAGCGCTCGAAGATCTCCGAAGGTCCTGTTTCAAAACGCCCGCCCCAGAGTTTCATATTCCGATTTTTTCGCCGGCCTTCAGGACAACAGCATCAGCAGCAGCGCCTTCTGCGCATGCAGCCGGTTTTCCGCCTGATCGAACACAATGGACCGGCGCGATTCGATCACGCTGTCCGTTACTTCTTCGCCGCGCTTGGCGGGCAGGCAGTGCATGAAAACCGCATCCGGAGCCGCGCCCGTGAAAAGCGCGTCGTCCACCTGATAATCCGCAAAGGCGGTGCGGCGCTCGGCGGCTTCGTTCTCCGCGCCCATGCTGGCCCACACATCGGTATAGATGACGTGGGCGGCGCGCGCGGCCTCGGCGGGATCGCAGGTGACGGTGAGCTGCGTGCCGGAACGCGCAGCCACTTCCCTGGCTTCGGCCACGCGCTCGGCGGGCAATTCATATCGAGGAGGAGTGGCGAGCGCGAAATCCATACCCAGCCTGGCGCAATCGAGCATCAGCGAATTCGCCATGTTGTTGCCATCGCCGACGAACGCGAATTTCACGCCACGGGTGTCGCCGAAATGTTCGCGAACGGTCTGCATGTCGGCGAGCGCCTGGCAGGGATGGTACAGATCGCTGAGCGCGTTCACGACCGGCACTTTCGACCAGCGCGCCAGATCGTCGATCGTTTTCTGGTGAAACGTGCGGGCCACGATCCCCTGTACCCAGCGATCGAGGTTCCGCGCCATATCCTTCAGCGGTTCGCGCATGCCGATGCGGCCTTCGTTGAGCAGCGCGAATCCGCCCAGTTGCTGGATCGCCAGTTCGAACGTCATGCGCGTGCGCAGCGAAGGCTTTTCGAAGAGCATCGCGATGGATTTACCGGCGAGCGCGGAGCGATAGAGATGCGGCGCACCCGTCGCGGTGGCCGCGGCGGGGCGAGGGGGCCCGAGGTGGTCCGGGGGGGTGGGGCG
>VFSW01000253.1_pt1 | contig 75060 bp, 67 predicted proteins | sample 5358111 | NCBI WGS metagenome assembly VFSW01 (sample SAMN11554181, study PRJNA540505) | mine drainage metagenome | isolation source: sediment from site ElyBrook_90M | place: USA: Ely Copper Mine, Vershire, VT | collected 2017
CTGGCGGAAAGGGTGGGATTCGAACCCACGGTACGGTATAACCGTACACCGGATTTCGAGTCCGGCGCATTCGACCACTCTGCCACCTTTCCGGGTGTTCTCCACGCGCATTCAGCAGGCTTTGCTGCATCCCCGAGCGCTTGGCTTCTTGTGCCACGCTTCTCGTGCCAGGCTTCTTCTACAAGCCCTCAGCCTGCCGGCGCATTCGTGGTCGAAGGTGCGCGCGGCGCGTAAGCTCTCCACTATATCAGGCTTTTTCAGATGCTGGAAGGCTGCAAGACCACGGCGCCGCCAAGATAGGGGCGCAATGCAGGGGGGATATCGACGCCACCGTCGGCGCGCTGGTAGTTTTCCAGCACGGCCACCATGGTGCGGCCGACCGCGAGACCCGAGCCGTTGAGCGTGTGCAGCCACTGGGTGCGGCCTTGCGGATCACGCGTGCGCGCTTGCATGCGTCGCGCCTGAAAAGCATCCATATTGGAACAGCTGGAGATTTCGCGGTAGGTGTTTTGCGCGGGGAGCCAGACTTCCAGGTCGTAGGTCTGCGCGGAGCCAAACCCCATGTCGCCAGAGCACAGCAACATGGTGCGATACGGCAGACCCAGTGCCTGCAGCACGGCTTCGGCGTGCGCGGTGAGTTGTTCGAGCGCCTGCTGCGATTGCTCCGCCGCGGTGATCCAGACCAGCTCGACCTTGTCGAATTGGTGCTGCCGGATCATGCCCCGCACGTCACGTCCGTAGGAACCGGCCTCGGAGCGAAAACAGGGTGTGTGCGCGCAGTAGCGAAGCGGCAGCGATTCCGGCGGCACGATGGCATCACGCACCAGGCTGGTCAGTGGCACTTCCGCTGTCGGAATGAGGTAGTGGTCACCGAGTTCTCCGCGTGGGACGGCAAACAGATCCGCCGCGAACTTGGGCAACTGACCGGTGCCGCGCAGCGTCTCGGCGCTGACGATGTAGGGAACGTAAGCCTCGACATAGCCATGGCGCTCGGTATGCATGTCCAGCATGAACTGTGCCAGTGCACGGTGCAGACGCGCCGCCAGTCCTCGCAACACCGTGAACCGCGCCCCTGACATTCTCGCACCGGCCTCGAAGTCCAGGCCCAGCGCAGCGCCCACGTCGACGTGGTCGCGCACCGGAAAGTCAAAGTCCCGCGGCTGGCCCCAGCGGCGCACCTCGACGTTGTCATGCTCGTCGACGCCCACCGGCACCTCCGGGTACGGCAGGTTCGGCACCCCCATGAGCAATTCGGCAAGCTCGGCCTGCAGAGTCTCGAGCCTGGCACCCGAAGCCTCGAGCTCGTGCTTGATCGCGGCAACCTGCTCCATCAGACCCGCAGCATCCTCGCCCCGGCCCTTGCACTGGCCGATCTGGCGCGAGAGCTGGTTGCGCTGGGCCTGCAGCTCCTCGGTACGGGCTTGCAACTGCTTGCGCTCGGACTCGCGGGCCTGGAAGCGCGACACGTCGAGGAACGGCTGGGGATTCTTGCGCGTCGCAAGCCGCGCAAGGACCGCGTCGAGGTCTTTGCGCAGAAGATTGATGTCAAGCATGGATCGACGTGAAAGGGGTGTTGAGATGGGGAAACGGGGCCGGCATGCCGGCCCGCTCAAGCCGAAACCGCGGGGTCGACAGCGGCTGACGGGGGCGCATGCGCATCGTCCGCTGCACCAGGTCTGCGCCCCAGCCCCTTCGGTAAGGGGAATTGCACTTGCTCAGCCACGCCGTCGAGTTCGCGGACATGCCGCGCGCCCAACGCGCGCAGTCGATCGATCACCTGCTGTACCAGTTGTTCGGGTGCCGACGCACCGGCGGTGACACCGACACGTCTGGCGTGTTCAAGCCACGCCGCCCGCAAATCCGCTGCGGTATCGACCATGTAGGCCGGACAGCCCAGGCGGGCGGCAACCTCCCGCAGGCGGTTGGAATTCGAACTGCTGGGGCTGCCGACAACGATGACCACATCCACTTGCGGGGCCATGAACTTGACCGCGTCCTGCCGGTTCTGGGTCGCGTAGCAGATGTCCTGCTTCTTCGGCTCGCGCAAACGGGGAAACCGGGCGCGCAGCGCGGTCACGATCGCCGCAGCGTCGTCAACCGACAAGGTGGTCTGGGTGACATACGCAACCTCGGCGTCGTGCGCGAACGGCAAGCCGGCCACGTCATCCGGCGTCTGCACGAGGTGCACACCATCGGCTTGTCCCATCGTGCCTTCGACCTCCGGGTGGCCGGCATGGCCGATCATCACCAGATGCATGCCGGCTCGACGCATTTTTGCCACTTCGATGTGAACCTTGGTCACCAGCGGACACGTCGCGTCGAACACCTTGAAGCCGCGCGCATCAGCCTCTGCGCGGACAGCTTTGGACACCCCGTGGGCGGAGAAAACCACCGTTGCGCCGGGAGGTATCTCTGCCAGATCATCGACGAACACTGCGCCTTTGGTGCGCAGGCTCTGGACCACCGTCGTGTTGTGGACGATCTCGTGCCGGACGTAGATCGGAGCACCGAAACGCTCGAGCGCACGCTCGACGATATCGATGGCGCGGTCGACGCCCGCGCAGAAGCCACGCGGACTGGCGAGCACCACATCGAGCTCCCCAGCATCTGTGCCGGAGAACAGGCGCGAATCGTCATGCAGCGGCATCGATGCTCCCTCTAGAGCACGCCCAGAATCTGGACGTCGAACACGACGGGCCGGCCCGCCAGCGGATGGTTGAAATCGAGTTCGACATCGTGGTCTGTGATGGCGGTGACCGTGGCCGCCGCCGAGGCACCACTCGCGGAACTGACACCGGCCAGCTGCACGGCGTCACCCACCGCGAGATCCACGTCTGCCGCCACGTGCGCCTGCAGCGCCTCGCGTGGAACGCGCTTGACGCGTCCGGGGTCGTGCGCGCCAAACGCAGTGTCGGGCGGAAGCTCGAAATGTCCGGTGGCGCCCTCCTCCATGCCAACCAGGCAGGCTTCCAGGGCAGGCGCCAACTGGCGCGTCCCAAGGGTGAGCGTCGCGGGGCGATGGCCGAACGTGTTGATCCAGTCGCGCCCGTCTGGGGCGGCAAGGCGGTAATGCAGGGTGAGCATCGAGTCGGAACGAACGGTTGCCACTTGTCTCTACACTGTGTGAATCGATCCAGGACACGCCACGACACAGAGTGTCGGGCGCGGAAAATCAAACCTCTCCATTGTAGGGAAGCAGCTGACCTGCCGTCCGCCCCTTTGGTAATTTCATGGCTACACGCATCGCCGATCTCCCTCTTGCCGCGCGGCCGCGCGAGAAGCTCCTTGCGCGCGGCAGCGCGGCCCTCGCCGACGCTGAGCTGGTGGCACTTGTCCTGCGTGGCGGCGTGCGCGGGGTCAGTGCTCTGACACTGGCGCAGCAATTGCTCGACCGTTTTGGCGGTCTGCGCGGCCTGCTCCACGCCGACGGTGGCGCCGTTTGCGCGGTGCATGGTCTGGGGCCCGCGAAGTTCGCGCAGCTCGCCGCGGTGATGGAGCTCGCACGCCGCACCCTGGCGGAACCCATGCGCCAGCGCGGGATGCTGAACGATCCACGCTCGGTGCGCGACTATCTGCGCCTATGGATTGGTGCTGGAACCGTGGAGGTTTTTTGCGCGTTGTTTCTTGACGCCCGGCACCAACTCATCGAGGCGCGTGAGCTGTCGCGCGGCTCCCTCACGCAGGCTGGGGTCTATCCGCGCGAAATCGTCAAGACCGCATTGGCCATCAATGCAGCCGCGCTCATCATCGCGCATAACCACCCTTCCGGCGTCGGATCACCCTCGGCAGCCGACCGCGCCGTCACCGCGCAGATCAAGGCTGCGCTGGCGCTGGTTGATATCCGGCTTGTGGATCATCTGGTGGTCACTGTCGACGACGCGTATTCGTTTGCCGAACACGGGCTGCTGTAAAGCGCGAGGCTCTGTCGTGACACGCAATCCGCCCCGGAAGTCGATCCAGCCGGCGCTTCTCGGTGAAGACGATCGCGCCTTGTTCCGCGCCGCCGTCGCTGATGCGCGCCCGCTGGCTCCGCACGGAAGAATCGAGCCGCCCCGATATCGCCCGGCGGCAATTCCCAACCAGTTCCTGCGCGACGAACGAGAGGCGCTGCGCGACTCGCTGTCGGATGCCATCGATGTCGACTCCCTGCTCGAAACCGATGCCGCCCTATCCTTCCGCCGGCATGGCATCCCGCCCGACACGGTTCGGCGCTTGCGACGGGGCCGCTGGGTGATCCAGTCCGAGATCGATTTGCATGGGCTCCGCAGCGACGAGGCCCGCGTTGCCATCCAGCAGTTCATCCACGCTGCGCGCGCTCATGACAGGCGCTGCGTCCGCGTGATCCACGGCAAGGGATTGAGTTCGCCGGGTCGTGAACCCGTTCTCAAGCGCAAGGTGCTCGGTTGGCTGATGCAGATGGACGACGTGCTGGCGTTCTGCCAGGCGCGTCCATGCGATGGCGGAGCGGGCGCGCTGGTGGTGCTGCTACGGGCCGCACGCCGTTGAGCTGGTCACGAAGCGCGGGAGGACGTCAGGCGCCGCCTGGAGACACCATGCCACCTTCGGGCTTGTTGCGCATCCAGTCTGCGGTTCCACTGAATGAGGTCTGCAGGCGTTGACGCAGGACGCCGGCAACGCCTGCCTCATCCATGGCCTGCTCCATGCAAGCCATCCAGTCGTCCCGCTCCTTGACGCCGATGGCGTACGGAAAATGGCGCATCCGCAGACGTGGATGCCCAAAACGTTGCTCGTAATGCGACGGTCCGCCGAGCCAGCCGCACAGGAACCAGAACAGCTTGTCGCGCGTACCGTCCAACGGCGTCGGATGCATGGCACGCAGGGCCGCGAAACGCGGCTCCAGGTCCATCAGGTCATAGAAGCGATCGACCAGCGCACGCACCCCGGCTTCACCGCCGATGGCCTCGAACGGCATCGCATCGACAGCGGCATCCTGCTGATTCGAAATGGAATTTGTCATGGTGACGATATTCTGCCTTTGCACAGACGCAATGCATTGCGTCAGATCAATCGGCGCCCCCCGCGCAACAGCCGCATGGGGGGCGTCCGCAAGACCGGCGCGAGGCTTATCCAGCCAGTGATCAACGCCAGTGAAGCACCACCGATCACCCCACCCAGCACCCAGCCTCCACCTGGCGTCCACGTGAACGAGAACACCTCGCGTGCCAGTACCGTGCCCAGCACCAAGGCCGCCGTGGCACCGAGAGCGCCCGCGACTGCGCCGAGCAGGGTCAACTCGAGCGCCAGTACGCGGCGCAACATGCCGGCACGGGCGCCCAGCATGCGCCAGATCGCCGCCTCCCGCGCGCGCTCGCCCCGCTGGATCAGCAGCATGGCCACAACCACGGCCAATCCAGCACCCAGCACCCCGGCAAACAGCAACTGCACCACGTTGACCAACTGGTCAAGCATGGCGCGGATCCGCGCCAGGACGTCACCGATATCAATCACTGTCACATCCGGAAATGCCTGCGCCAGTCGTGTGTCCAGGCCGGTGGTGCCGGGGGGTTCGAAAAACGCCGTGATGCGGGTTGACGGCAGGCCCTTCAGGAGCACGACCGGTGCCAGCACGAAAAAGTTCACCCGCAGCGAGGTCCAGTCGACGCGCCGCAGACTGGTGATCGGCGCATCGATGCGGGTGCCAGCGACGTCAAACGCGAGCCGGTCCCCGAGCTTCAGGCCCAGCGTGTCAGCGATACCCGCGTCCACTGACAGGCCATGCGCGCGCCAGTTTCCGGCGACGATGGTGTTGCCGTCGGGCACCGTGGGGCTGGTCGACAGGTTGAACTCACGCTCCACCAGCGCCCGCGCCCTCCCCGCCGGGTAATTGCGGCCAAAGACAGCATGACCATTGACCCCCACGAGACGTGCTCGCACCATCGAGTACCAATCGAAGCGTGCCACCCCAGCCTGGCGCAGGGCGCCCTGAAACGCAGCGGTCTGGTCGGGCTGAATATTGATCGCAAACCGCGTCGGCGCATCGGGCGGAAGGCTTTGGCGCCATCCCTCGGTCAGTCCGTCGCGCAAGATGGCCACCAGCAGCATCGCCATCAAGGCCAATCCAAGCGCGCCGACCTGAATCACGGCCTGGGCGCGCCGCGCGCCCAGCTGCCGCGCGGCCAGCGCCGCTGTTCCATGCCCACGCTGCCCCGCGCGACGCGCAAGCCAAACCACGCCCGCCGCGCTGGCGCCGAGCGCCAGGGCCACCGCGACGGCTCCGCTCAGCGCGATCAGGGCGAGACGATGATCGCGTGCCATCCACGCCAGCACGACCGCGCACAGCAAGGCACCGGCCCAGGTCTGCCACCACCCCACGCGTCGTCCCGGGGATGGACGCAGCACGCGCATCGGCGGCTCGCCCGCCAAGGCGTGAAGCGGCGCGAGCGCAAACGCCAGCAGCAACACCCACACGACCCCAAACGCCGAGGCCACTGGCCGCCAGCCGGCGGATGGCAGGGTGACGGCGCCAAGCAGACCTCCGAGCAAGCGCAGCACCAGTGCCTGCAACCCGAGTCCCGCGAGGCAACCCACCCCCGCGGCGACCGCTCCGAGCACGCCAAGCTCCACCATGAACATGCGCATGACGGCGCCGCGTGTCAGCCCAAGCGCTTTGAGCAAGGCCACCATGTCGCGGCGTCGCTGCGCGAAATCACGCGCCGCGATCGCTGTGGCGAGCGCTGCCAACAGCGTCGCACCCAGCGCAACCACCTGCAGAAACGATGCGCCGCGGCGCAGGGCGTCGCCAACGTCGGCGTCGTTCGCACGCTGCAGATGCACGCCGCGCATCGCGGAGGCGTCGATGTTCGCGCGTGCCCATGCCGCATAGCGTGCAACGGCGTCAGGAGCGCCACGCAGTGCCAGGCGCCAGCGCACGCGGCTGGCCGGCTGCAGCAGACCGGTGGCGTCGAGATCCGCCATGTTGATCATGACGCGCGGCGCGAAGGCGATACCGGTTCCGTCCGGCTCGGACGCGATGACCCCCGCGATCCTGAACGTACCGGCGCCAAGCCGGATGCGGTCCAGCCGCCCCGCTCCGAGGCGGGCGCCCAAACCCCGCGCCACCCACACCGTACCCGGCTGAGGTCCGCCGCGGACATCGCGCACCCGTCCCCCCTCGCTGCCCTGCAGCGCCACCGCGCCAAACAAAGGGTAAGCGGCATCGACGGCCTTGAGCGAAACCAGGTGCGCCCGCGCATGCACCCCGACGCCCAATGCCATGGTGGGGAATTCCGCGATGTGCACCATGTTCAGCGCCGCGGCACGGGCCTCGACACCGAATGCGGGTGGCAGCGCGTGATCCGAATCCACCACCAACTGGCCACCCAGCAAGGCTGCCGCGTCTTGCCGCAGCCCGACGTCAACGCGCTCGGCCAGAAAACCCAGACCCGAGAGTACCGTGGCTGCCAGCACCAGGGCGAACCACATCAGCCGCAGCTCCGCGGCGCCGAGGTCGCGTCGCAACAACGTGGAAACGCGTGCCAGCGTAGCCATGCGGGGTCAGTCGAGCGTCAAGCCGCCAGGTCGGTCTGGAAGACCCGCCCCGCGTGTTCACGCAAGGCGTGGAACTCAACGTCGGGCCAGCGCTCCTGCAAGACGCGGAGCTCCGCCGCGTGCGCCAGCAGGATCGTGGGCGCATCGACCACGTCGTACGCGATACGGTGCGCATTCTCGTCAATGAAACGCTTGAGCTGGCGCTCGTCACTGCTGTGAATCCATCGCGCAACCCGATAGGGAGTGGCCGCGAGGCGCGCCGCAACGTTGTATTCCCCCGATAGCCTGTGCAGCACCACGTCGAACTGCAACGCACCCACGGCGCCAAGCAGCAGACTGCCGGAGAAGTGCGGACGGAACACCTGGATCGCACCCTCCTCGCCGAGCTGCATCAGCCCCGTCCGCAGCTGCTTGCTGCGGAGGGGGTCGGCAATCTCCACGGCCTGGAACAACTCGGGCGCAAAAAACGGCAAGCCGGTGAACTGCAGGTTCTCACCCTCGGTGAGCGTGTCGCCAAGTCGCAAGGTGCCGTGATTGGGAATACCGATGATGTCACCAGCCCAGGCGTCCTCCAGCAACTCACGGCGCTGCGACATGAACGCCACCACCGTGTTGGGACGAATGTCCTTGCCGGTGCGACACACCTTGAGCCGCATACCCCGCGTGAAATGGCCCGAGCAGACCCGCACGAACGCAATGCGGTCACGGTGCGCCGGATCCATATTGGCCTGAATCTTGAACACCAGCCCGGTGAACTTCGGCTCCGCGGGCTGCACCAGCCGCTGCACGGCGACGCGGGGCCCAGGCGGCGGCGCGAGGTCGACCAGGGCGTCGAGCACCTCCCGGACCCCGAAATTGTTGATGGCCGAACCAAAAAACAGCGGAGACTGCCGCCCAGCGAGGAACTCCCCACGGTCGAACAAGGGCGTGGCATCGGTCAACAAACCGATTTCCTCGGCCGCGGTGACGCGCTCCTGGCCGAAGCGCCGCGCGAGCTCGGGGTTGTCAAGCCCCTCGATGAATTCGTCATCCGTGTTGTCGAGGCGATCTTCGCCGGCGCGGAACACGCGCATGCGCTGCGCGCGCAAATCGAGAACGCCGTGAAAGTTCTTGCCCATTCCCACCGGCCAGGTAAAGGGAATCGAGTCCATGCCGAGATGGCGCTCGATTTCATCCATCAGATCCAGCGGCGCACGGACCTCGCGGTCCATCTTGTTCACGAACGTGATGATGGGTGTGTTGCGGGCGCGGCAGACTTCCAGCAACCGCAAGGTCTGCGCCTCCACGCCGTTGGCGGCGTCGATGACCATCAGCGCCGCGTCCACCGCGGTCAGCACGCGGTACGTGTCTTCCGAAAAATCCTGGTGACCCGGGGTATCCAACAAGTTGATGACGCAATCTCGCCATTCCATTTGCATCACTGACGATGCGACGGAAATCCCACGCTGCTTCTCAATTTCCATCCAATCGGACGTGGCGTGGCGACTGGCCTTGCGCGCTTTCACGGAGCCCGCGATCTGGATCGCACCCGAGAACAGCAGCAGCTTTTCCGTGAGCGTGGTCTTGCCGGCGTCGGGGTGGGAAATGATCGCGAACGTGCGGCGGCGCGCGATCGAAGCTTGGGATTCGGACATGCCCTGATTGTAGGGGTCTGCATTTGAAGTCGCCGGTGAAGCGCTGCTCAACATACAGGCATGGGTCTCGTGTTCCGCCCTGCGCGCGCCACTTCGCGGAGGCCAATGGTGGGTATGACATCAACCTTTTGGCGTCTATGGACTATGCGTTGCGGAATGCCGGCTTCGGGGCGTAAGGTGCGCGCCTTCGCGCCGTTGAATCGGTGAACAAGGTCCGGCGCAACGAAGGAGATCACGATGCATCAAACCACGTTCAGACGCGTGCTGGCCTTCGCGGCCCTCGCGATCCTCGCGACCACGGCGTTCGGGAAAACGCTGGTGTTCTGCTCGGAGGCCAGCCCCGGCGGCTTCCAGCCGGCGCTGTATGTCGACAGTGCCACCTTCGACGCCAGCTCGCGCACCATTTACGACCGCCTGGTCGACCTCCGACCGGGCACGGCCGAGATCGTGCCGGCGCTGGCACAGTCCTGGAACATTTCTCCGGACGGCCGCCACTACACCTTTCACCTTCGTCCGGGCGTGCAATTCCAGAGCAACGCTGCCTTCAAGCCCTCGCGCCCGCTCAACGCCGACGACGTGGTGTTCACCTTCGAGCGCATGCGTGACCCCATGCATCCGTACCACGCTGTCTCGGGCGGTACCTACACATATTTCGACAGCATGGACTTCGGAAAACTCATCCAGAGCGTCGAAAAGATCGACGAACGCACCGTGCGCTTCAACCTCACGGCCCCCAGCGCACCGTTTCTGGCCGACCTGACGATGGACTTCGCTTCCATCGATTCAGCCGAATACGCCGCCCGACTGCAGCAGCAACACCGCATGCAGGACCTTGACCTCAAGCCCATCGGCACCGGCCCCTTCGCGCTGGTGTCCTACCAGCCGGGCAGCCAGATTCGCTATCGCGCTTTTGCCGCGTACTGGGGCGGCAAACCCAAGATCGACAGCCTGGTCTTTGCGATCACGCCCGACGCATCCGTGCGCTGGGCCAAGCTGCGCGCCGGGGAATGTCAGATCATGTCCTTCCCCAACCCATCCGACCTGTCGGCAATGCGCCAGACTCCTGGCGTCAGGGTGATGCACAAGCCCGGGTTGAACATCGCTTATCTCGCCTACAACATGGAGCGCAAGCCACTGGACGACGCGCGCGTGCGGCGCGCCCTGACCATGGCGATCAACCGGGCGGCACTGGTGCGGGCCGTGCATGCTGGCAACGGTACCGTCGCCGAAGGCCCCATTCCGCCGACGTTGTGGTCGTATGACGCGCAGCAAGGCACCATCCCCTTCGACCCGGCCGGCGCGCGCCAGCTGTTGGCACAGGCGGGCTACCCCAAAGGCTTCGACACCGATCTGTGGGCGTTCACGGTGTCGCGTCCATACCTGCCTGACGCGCGCCGCGCCGCCGTGATGATCCAGGCCGACTGGGCCCGCGTCGGTGTACGCGCGCGGATCGTCACCTACGAATGGGCAGAGTACCTCAAGCGCGTTGGCGCGGGTGAGCACGCCACCGCACTGTATGGCTGGTCCGGCGACAACGGCGATCCGGACAACTTCCTCGCCACCCTGCTCGGTTGTGGGGGCGTGCACACAGCCCAAAACGCGGCCGAGTTCTGCCAGCAGCCCTACCAGTCACTGATCGAGCAGGCGCAGCGCAACCCGGATCAGGCCACGCGGACGCGGCTGTACATGCAGGCGCAGAAAATTTTCCGCGCGCAGCTGCCGTGGGCCCCCCTGGCCCACGCCAACATCGAAGTCCCGATGTCGTCGCGCGTGCGCGGCTACGTGATTCCGGTGGTTGATGTGCATGTGTTTACCCATGTCGACCTGGATTGAACCGTCATGCCCAACTCCTTCGATATTTTTCGCTTCGTATCCCTGCTCTTGCTCGCGCTCGGACTTGCCGCTGCGCTCGCGGCGCCGGCGCATGCCCGTGAGCGCACACTGGTCTACTGCTCGGTCTCCAATCCCAACGGATTTCAACCTTCCCTCTACACCGACGAACCGACCTTCGAGGCCAGTTCGCGCACCATCTACGACAGGCTTGTCGCCTTCAGCAATGACGCCTCCCGGCTGGAGCCGTCCCTGGCTGAATCCTGGGACATTTCTGCCGATGGGTTGCGCTATACCTTCCACCTGCGCCGCGGCGTGCGCTTCCAGTCCAACTTCGGCTTTCGACCCACGCGTTCATTCAATGCCGATGACGTGCTGTTCACCTTCGACCGCATGCGCCTGCCGACGCATCCCTATCACGCGGTATCCGGTGGCGCGTACACGTATTTCCGCAGCATGGAACTGGGCCGCCTGATCCGCGCGATTGACAAGGTCGACCCCTACACGGTTCGATTCACCCTCGCCGAGCCCAACGCGCCGTTTTTGGAAGACATGGCCATGGACTTCGCTTCCATCGACTCGGCCGAATACGCTGCCATGCTGCTCAAGGCGCATCGCCCGGAGGACTTCGACCTCAAACCCGTCGGAACCGGCCCATTCGCGTTCATGTCGTACCAGCCCGGCAGTGAAATTCGCTACCAGGCGTTCCAGGATCATTGGCGCGGCCGCCCAGCGATTGATCGATTGGTGTTCGCGATCACCCCGGACGCCTCGGTGCGCTGGAGCCGCCTGCGCGCCGGGGAATGCGACGTCATGGGTTACCCGGCCCCCACCGACGTTCCAGCCATGCGTGCCGACCCGAACGTGCGGGTCGTCTCCGTACCCGGGATGAACCTGGTCTACCTCGGCTTCAACGTGCAGCACGCCCCGCTCGGCGATGCACGGGTACGGCAGGCGCTGGCCATGGCCATCGACAAGCACGCCATCGTCAATGCCGTGTTTCGGGACGATGCCGTGGTCGCGCATGCGCCTCTGCCTCCCGGCATGCCGGCAGCGGATACCGCGACGGAACACACGCCTTTCGATCCTGCGCAGGCGCGACGCCTGTTGCGTGAGGCGGGGTATGCGAACGGTTTCGATACCGACATCTGGGCCGTCGGCGTCGGCCAGGGTCTCGTCCGCGATCCGCGTCGGATCGCAGTAATGATGCAGGCTGATTGGGCCGCGGTCGGGGTGCGCGCGCGCGTCGTCACCTACGAGTGGGGTGAGTATCTGCGCCGACTTGGCCAGGGCGAGCACAGTACGGCGCTCGTCGCCTGGGGGAGCGACAACGGCGACCCGGACAACTTCATCGGCGCCTTGCTGAGCTGCAGCGGTGTGCACACGATCCAGAACATTTCCGCCTACTGCCAACCGGACTTCGACGCCTTGCTATCCCGCGCCCGCACCAGCCATGACGCCCCAACCCGGTTGCGGCTGTACCGCCAAGCCCAGGCGCGCTTCCATACTGACCTTCCTTTCCTGCCGCTGGCGCATGTCAATCAGACTGCGGTGATCTCGCGTCGGGTGCAAGGCTTCGTGATGAACCCGCTTGGCATCAAATCCTTCCAGCAGGTCCGCCTCGTCGACTGACAGCGCAACACCGAACATGAACCAACGAGACGCTTCATGCTGATCTTCCTCTTGCGGCGGGCCATGCAGCTTCTGCCTGCGCTCATCGGCGTCACCCTGCTGAGCTTCGCCCTCATCCATCTCATTCCCGGTGATCCGGTGGAGGTCATGGCGGGCCAGCACAACCTCAGCCCGGCGGAACACGCGCAAATGATGCGCATGCTGGGACTCGACGGGCCGTTGTGGATGCAGTACCTGCGCTACATCGGTGCCGCGCTGCGAGGTGACCTAGGGACGTCGCTGTTCACACACCGCCCGGTCATCGACGAATTCCTGGAGCGTTTTCCCGCCACGTTGGAGCTTGGGGGGGCTGCGATCGCGTTTGCGCTGCTGGTTGGCCTGCCCGCTGGCATCGTGGCGGCGTTGCGACGGGGCCGCTGGCCGGATCACGCCGTGATGACGATGAGCCTCACTGGATACTCGATGCCGGTGTTCTGGTGGGGCTTGCTGCTGATTCTGCTGTTCTCGGTCCAGCTCGGGTGGACGCCCGTCTCGGGACGACTCGCGGCCGCGTTTGCGGTTGAGCCTCGCACCGGACTGCTGCTCGTCGACACCCTGCTGGCGGGGGATCACGCGGCCTTCCGCGACGCGCTGCGCCACCTCATTCTTCCGGCGGTGGCGCTGGGGACCATTCCTCTGGCCGTGATCGCACGCATGACCCGCTCGGCCATGCTCGAGGTCCTCGGTGAAGACTATATCCGTACCGCGCGCGCCAAAGGCGTCCCGGCCTGGCGCGTCGTCCTGATCCACGCCCTGCGCAACGCCCTGATCCCCGTCGTGACGGTCATCGGTCTGCAAATCGGCACCCTTCTGGCAGGCGCACTGCTGACGGAAACCATTTTCTCCTGGCCGGGCGTCGCCCAGTGGCTGGTCATGGCGATTTATCAGCGCGATTACCCCGTCGTGCAAGGCGGCATTCTGATCGTGGCCATGCTCATCATCGCCCTGAATCTCCTGATTGATCTTACCTACGGGCTCATCAACCCACGCATCCGCCATGCACGCTGAATCGTCAATCTCGAAGCGCACCACCCCGGGACGGTCTGTACCACCATCGCCCATGCTGGAAACGTGGCTGGCGTTTCGCGCCAATCGAGGCGCCATGGCCGGGCTCACGCTGTGCATCGGCCTCATCCTGATCGCGCTGGGCGCCGATTGGCTGGCTCCTCATTCCCCGATCGTGCAGGACCAGCAATTCATTCTCCGCCCGCCCGCGTGGCTCGCCGGCGGCATCTGGGAAACCCCGTTGGGAACCGACCAGGTTGGACGTGACGTGCTCTCGCGCCTGATGTTTGGAGCAAGGCTGTCGCTGTTCATCGGCGTGCTGGTGGTGAGCGTGTCGCTGCTTTCGGGCGTGGTGCTGGGCCTGCTCGCCGGCTTTTACCGCGGCTGGGTCGACGTCGTCATCATGCGCCTGGTTGACATCATGCTTGCGATTCCGAGCCTGCTGTTCGCCATCGCCATCGTCGCCATCCTCGGACCCAGCCTGAACAACGCCATTGTGGCGATTTCCATCGTCAACATCCCCGCGTACATACGCCTGACCCGTGCGACGGTGATGAACGAGGCCGGCAAGGATTATGTCACTGCTTCGCGCGTTGCCGGCGCCAGCAATCTGCGTCTGATGTTCTCCACCTTGCTGCCCAATTGCGCGGCACCCCTGATCGTCCAGGCCACGCTCGGATTTTCAAGCGCCGTGGTGGACGCGGCCGCGCTGGGCTTCCTCGGTCTCGGCGCGCAGCCACCCACGCCGGAATGGGGGACGATGCTCGCCGACGCCATGCAATTCGTGCAAAGTGCGTGGTGGGTGGTGACGTTTCCCGGCCTCGCCATTCTTGTGACGGTGCTGGCTTTCAACCTCATGGGCGACGGATTGCGTGACGCCCTTGACCCCAAGCTCCGCTGGTAACCGCATGCACTCGACGTCCTCTCCATCGGCACTGCTGGACATTGCAGGGCTACGCGTTGCCTTCGGCTCGGTTGCGCAGCCATTTCATGCTGTCGACGGCATCGACCTGCGGCTTGATGCCGGCGAGGTCCTCGGCATCGTCGGTGAATCCGGCTCCGGCAAGAGCGTGAGCGCGCTGGCGCTGGCGGGCCTGCTCGGTGCCAACGCCCGCGTGTCAGCCACGCGCATGCGTTTCAACGGTGTCGACCTGCACGATCTTCCCGCCAGCAGGCGACGCGCGCTCAACGGTGGCGAGATCGGCATGATTTTCCAGGAGCCGATGCGCTGCCTCAATCCGAGCTTCACCATCGGCTGGCAAGTCGATGAAGCGCTACGCATCCACGAAGGCGGCAGCGCACGCAGCCGACGCCTGCGTGCCACCGAGCTGCTGGCGCGTGTCGGTATCGCCGATCCGCAGCGCCGCTTTCACGCCTACCCACACGAAATCTCCGGAGGCATGAGCCAGCGGGTGATGGTGGCGATGGCCATCGCGTGCAACCCGAAGCTGCTCATTGCCGACGAGCCAACCACGGCGCTTGATGTCACCATTCAGGCGCAGATCGTCGCCCTCCTGCTCGAACTTCAGCGCGAACGCGGCATGGGGTTGATCCTGATCACCCACGATCTCGCACTCGTGGCCGAAGCGGCGCAACGCATCGCCGTGATGTACGCGGGCCAGATCGTCGAAACCGCACCGGCTGACGAACTGTTCAGTACCCCACGCCACCCGTACACCGAGGCGCTGCTCGCCGCACTGCCGCGGCACGGGAACGCGACACAGCGTCTGCGCGCGCTGGCCGGGGTGGTGCCAGGCCAGTTTGACCGTCCAGCCGGCTGCCTGCTCAGCCCACGCTGCCCTTATGCAACGCCACGCTGCGTCGCCGATGCGCCCGCGCTCGACGGCGACGCCGCACGCAAGGTCCGGTGCTTCTACCCACTGCACCAGGAGGCTTTCTCATGACACCATTGACTGCCGCGCTGGAGGTTCGGGATCTCTGCCGTGATTACGCGATCCAGCGAGGCGTCCTGCGTGCCCGCCAGACCCTGCACGCGCTGGCGGACATGACGTTCGCGCTGGCGCCGGCTACCACCCTCGCCGTTGTCGGGGAGTCCGGATGCGGCAAATCGACCCTGGCACGCCAGATCGCACTGGTCGAGCCGCCGACCCGGGGCAGCATCCGGATCGGCGGTGAGCTGGTCGACGCCTCGGACCGGGCCGCCGTTCGTCGCGCACGGACCCACGTGCAGCTCGTATTCCAGGACCCGTACGGTTCGCTGAACCCCCGCAAACAGATCGGCGCCATCCTCGAAGAGCCGCTGCGCATCCATACGCGGCTCGACGCACCCGCCCGGCGCGCCCAGGTTGAAGACATGATGGCACGCGTCGGGCTGCTTCCCGAACATCGCACCCGCTACCCGCACATGTTCTCAGGTGGGCAGCGTCAGCGCATCGCCATCGCCCGCGCACTGATGCTGCACCCTGACGTGGTGGTGGCCGATGAGCCGGTCTCGGCACTGGACGTCTCGGTGCGTGCGCAGGTACTCAATCTTCTGATGGACCTTCAAGACGCGTTTCATGTCGCCTACTTGTTCATTTCGCACGACTTGTCGGTGGTTCGGCATATTGCCAACGACGTGCTGGTGATGTACCTGGGCCGCTGCGTCGAACACGGCCCCGCCGCGCTGCTGCTGAGCCATGCGGCACACCCTTATACACGCGCCTTGATCGCCGCCACCCCGCGCATCGAACATGCTGCGCGCCCGGTCCGCGCCCCGCTACAAGGCGAAATCCCGTCTCCCCTGCACCCGCCTGCGGGTTGCGCGTTCCACACGCGCTGCGCCTACGCCATCTCGCGCTGCCGCGCCGAGCGGCCCGTGCTTCGGCACGTCGAAGGCCGCGACGTGGCCTGCCACCGCGCCGAGCACGTGCTGGAAGAGCCGGCCCTGCCGGGATGAAGGTCGATGCGCGGCTGCTGCGGCCGGGGGCATTGCGACCGCAACAGCGCGATCCCGTCTGCTCGATCAATCGTCCCTGCGCAGCGCGGCGCGCGCGTCCTGCAGGGATGCGCGCGCCTGCTTCTGGAGAATCACGTCAATATCGGGTGGAAGTCTTTCCACATCACGCCCCAACTGCTCCCGCAATCGTTGCAGATCGTGCCAATCACCAAGCCGCGCCTGCATCATCTCGGTCGCGTCGTGCAGTCGCGCATATCTCGCATGCTTGCGCGGCGGCAGCAAACCTCCCAACCTTTCGAGGGCAAGGCGAAGGCGTTTGGAGGAAATGCGTAGCGCGTGCAAGCGCGCACTCGCCTCGGGACCGGGGTCGTCGAATGCGCCAACCGCACCCCCTGTCAGCGCCGCTTCGCTCGCCTCCCACGCGCGCACCCAGGCGCAGTGTTCAACCTCGACCGCGCGGCGCCCCAAGCGCTTGAGTTCTCCGTGCCCGGCGCCTACCGCCGTGCCCCAGACTTCGGCCCAGCGCGCCATGGCCAGCAAGAGGCGCGCAAAACGGGCGCTTTCCAGATAGCTGCAAAGCAATGCCCGGTGTCTCTGCCGCTGGTGCCCCAGCAGATCGAGAACCGGCTCCATCCCGACGTCGACAGACCTTATGGCACGCAATCGCGTCATCCAGACGTCGCTGTCACGCACTGGGCCGGCCAATGCCATGGCCCAGCGCAGCTCGCCTCGGAACCATTCAACAGCCGCAGGCGACGCATGGGGGCCCAGCCAGCGCAAGGTTGTCCGCAAGCGTCGCAGCACCACCCGGAACTGATGCACATCCCGAACCTGGTCCGCGGCGCGTATGCGCTCGCCCCACACCGCAAGTTGCGCCGTGGCCGTCGACAGCCATCGCTGGGCGGCCTCGCCGAGGGTTCCATCGGCATCGACCGCAGGTGGTTCGTGTACCGGGGCAACCCGCTCGCCCCGCAGCAGTGCGGATGCGCGCTGGGCCTTGTTCACCGGTGACAAGCGCAGTGGCATATCCTGCGCAAGCGCCCAGGCCAGTTCCCAGCACGCGTGCCAATCCCCATCGAGGAGCTCAAGTTCAAGCTCATGCAGCGGCGCCCGCACTTCGCGACCAGCGCGCGAGGCGACGCAGTGCCCGCGGTCCAGTGCGACGTCGATGCGACTGCCCTCCAGTTCGACCAGCCAGGACTGACGCACGAACTCGGTGGCGTAGACCGGACGAAGCTCACGCTGCAATGTCGCGGCATCAAGGCCCAGGACGCCAAGCGGCGTCTCACGCAGCAGACGTTCCAGATCCTTCAGCTCCAGTGCGGCATCGCCGGAAACGCCCCACTCCCACTCACCGCGCGCGTGACCGAGTGCGTCGGCACCCGCGCTTTTGAGCGTCAGCAGGCAACCTGCCGGAGTGCGCCGAAGCCGCAGTGCGAAGCCAGCTGCGGCAAGGTGCCCGGCGCCGATCTCGAAATACCGGGTCGACAGCCGGGACGACGCCGAGGACCCCGCGAACATGCCGATGGCGGGATGCATGCTCAGCCGCGCCGCATCGACTTCAGCCAGATCAAACTTGAGTTCGCGCTCAACCGCCATGGACAGACCCCATCAAACGGCCAATGCAGCCAATGCCACGATTGTCGCCTTGAATGCACCCAGGCAACGGTCGAAAACCCGACTGCAAGCTCACATGCCGACGTAGTTTGGTCCGCCGCCGCCTTCCGGCGCAATCCAGACGATGTTCTGGGTCGGGTCCTTGATATCGCAGGTCTTGCAATGCACGCAGTTCTGCGCATTGATCTGCAAACGATCCGTCCCTTCGGCGTCCTTGACGAACTCATACACCCCAGCGGGACAATACCGTTGCTCCGGACCGGCGAAGCGGGCGAGATTCACCCGCACCGGCACCGACGCATCCTTCAAGGTCAGGTGCGAGGGCTGGTTCTCTTCGTGGTTGGTGTTGCTGATGAACACGGAGGACAAGCGGTCGAACGTCAATTTGCCGTCGGGCTTCGGATAGTCGATACGCGGCATTTCCTCCGCGGGGCGAAGCGCTTTCCAATCGGGCTCGGTGCGGTGAACGGTCCAGGGAATGCGGCCGCGCAGCAACCACTGCTCAACCGCGGTCATCACTGCTCCAACGCGGCGTCCTTTCTTGAACCACTGCTTGAAGTTCCGGGCCCGCCGCAGCTCCTCATACAGCCACGACGCCTCGAATGCCTGCGGGTACGCCTCGAGCATGTCCCCGGCGCGGCCCTCGGCCAGTGCGTGCGCGATCGCCTCGGCAGCAAGCATCCCCGTCTTGATCGCCGCATGGCTGCCCTTGATGCGTGAGGCATTGAGAAAGCCCGCTTCGCACCCGACCAGGCAGCCCCCCGGAAACACGAGTTCTGGCAGCGCCAGCAGCCCCCCGGCTGTGAGAGCGCGCGCACCATAACCCAATCGCTTGCCGCCGCTGAATATCGGTGCAATGCGCGGATGCGTCTTGAAGCGCTGGAACTCCTCGAACGGACTCAGCCAGGGGTTGCGGTAGTCAAGCCCGACCACGAGTCCGACGGCAACCTGATTCCCGGGCAGATGGTAGAGAAACGATCCTCCGTAGGTGCCTGGATCCAGTGGCCATCCGGCGGTGTGCAACACCCGCCCGGGGCGCGCCTGGGACGCATCGACTTCCCAGAGCTCCTTGATACCAATAGCGTAACTCTGGGGATCACGCCCCGCATCGAGTCCAAACCGTGCGATGAGTTCGCGCCCCAGCTGGCCACGCGTGCCCTCGGCAAACACGGTGTATTTCGCCAACAACTCCATCCCCAGTTGGAAACCTTCGCCAGGGGCGCCGTCGCGCCCGCAGCCAAGATTTCCCGTCGCAACGCCCCGCACGCGCCCGGCATCGTCGTACAGCACCTCGGCGGCCGGAAATCCCGCGAAAATCTCGACTCCCAGGGCTTCGGCTTGTTGCGCCATCCATCGCACGACGTTGCCGAGGCTGATCGCGAAGTTGCCATGGTTACGAAAACACGGTGGCTGCATTGCCGCCGGGACTGCACGCGCGCCGGTCTCGCTCAGGAACCAGAACAGGTCCTCGGTCACCTCCTGCTGCAGCGGAGCACCGTCGGATTTCCAGTTGGGGAGCAGCTCGGTCAGCGCCCGCGGATCCATGACGGCACCCGACAAGATGTGCGCCCCGGGCTCGGAGCCTTTTTCGAGAACGCACACGGATATTTCGCGCCCAAGCGCAGCCGCCATCTGCTTGAGCCGGATGGCTGCGGCAAGTCCCGCAGGCCCTCCGCCCACGACCACCACGTCGTAGTCCATGGCCTCGCGCGGGCCGTACTGCCGCAGCAGTGTCTGCTCTGTCATGCCTGTCTCCGTCGAATCGCGGGGCTACCCGCATCGCGAGGCGCGTTGGATTGCAGCCGCCGCAGCGTCATTGTAGGAGATGGCGCCGAAAATCGAACGACCGTTCGATTCAGCCGGAGCGCGATGCGGGTGCGTCACTCGATGTCTTGCACCACCGGCTGAAACGGTTCGTCTTCGAACATGCTGAAACCCTGGCCCCCTTCTGCCTTCACCGCGTACATGGCAGTGTCGGCGCGATTGAGAATCGCATGCACGTTGTCATCACCACGCATGAACAAGGTCGCGCCGATGCTCGCCGTGCTTGCGTGTTCTCCGGGACCCAGCTGGTAAGGACGACCCAGAGTATCAACCAGTTTCAGACCAATCTGCCGAACCTGGGCGATACTTTCCGCCACGATGTCCGACAGCCCCACCAGCATGACGACGAACTCGTCACCGCCGAGACGCGCCACCGTGTCCTCGGTTCGCACACAGTCCTGCATCCGGCGTGCGACCTGAATCAGAAACTGGTCGCCCGCATCATGGCCATAAGCGTCATTGAGCTGCTTGAACCGGTCCATGTCGATGAACAACACGGCGCCGTGACGCCGGTTGCGCGCCGCGGCGGCCAGTGCCTGCGACAAGCGGTCGAGCAGAAGCCGTCGATTGGGCAGCCCGGTGAGAGGGTCCTCGAACGCGAGGTTACGAATCATCTGCTCGGCGCGCGCGCGCTCGGCCTCCAGCGCCTTGATGGCGCTGAGGTCGCGCACAAACACGAACATGTCCCCCAGCGTCGGAATCAGACTGACCGTGATTTCAGCCGGCCATTGACTTCCATCCTTGCGGCGGTGCTGGGTTTCGAATCGGTCGGATCCATCGCGGTACACCTTTTCGATGTGCGCGTGGGTCTGCTCGACGCTTTCCGCTGCTTCAAGATCACTGATGCGCAGACCGAGCAGTTCAGCCTCGGTGTAGCCCGACATGCGCGCATAGGCGGCATTGATGGCGATCAGTCGGCCATCCCGACTCGCGAGCCAGAAGCCATCGGGTGACGCCTCGACCACACCCCGATAGCGGAGCTCTCGCTCACGCAATTCCCGCGCCTGACGAATCTGCACCGAAATGTCGCGCGCAACCTTGGACGCGCCAACAATGCGTCCGCTTTCGTCACGGATCGGGGAAATCGTGACGGCGACATCGATCCGCGATCCATCCCGGCGCAGGCGCACCGTCTCGAAATCGTTCACCCGTTCACCGCGGCGGAGGCGGGCGAGAATTTCCATTTCCTCGAGCGCGCGATCGGGCGGAAACAGCACCTGCAAGGAGCGCCCGAGCATGTCCGCGGCCTGATACCCGAACATTTCCGTCGCCTTCGGGTTCCAACTGGTAACAATGCCGTCGAGCGTCTTGCTGATGATTGCGTTTTGCGAGGATTCGACGATGGCCTCGCACAGCTTTGACTGAAACTCCAGACGGTTGCGCCGGCTCAGATCCAGCAGACCCGCAATCATGAAGCGCTGTCCCCCAATCCAGACCGGCACCAGACTGACCTCGGCCTGAAAGCTCGTACCGTCCTTGCGCACAGCCGTGACGGTCGGCTCCGGAGCCAGCGTTTCGCCGGCGCCAGGATCGATGAACTGGCTGCGTAGCGCCAACGCACGATGCGTCACCCAGTCGGGCAGCAGTGTCTCGACCGGGTGACCGATCAATTCCTTGCGCGAAAACCCGAAAAGCCGCTCGCACGCCGCGTTCATCTGGCGAATCAACCCCTCCGCATCGGTCATCACCATCGCGAACGGAAGCGCTTCGATGACACCTTCGAGGCGCTCCTTTTCGCGCAGGCCCTGCTCGGCGCGCCGGGCTGCACCGAGCAGGGCAGTGAACAGAAGAAACGTCGCGAGTACACCCGCCACACCGAGCAGGGCAGGCGTCAGAGGAGCTGGCCAGGCGCTGCCCCCAGCGAGGCCGGCGCCTGATTGACGCCGACCCAGCTCGACGACCTGGTAGGCATAGATCCATGCCGAACCCGTCGCGAGCGTCGACACAAACAACACCACACAGGCCGTGGCCTTGTTCAGCAAGAAGGACTTGAACATCCTTGACTCCGCGGCTGCCTCACAAAACATTGATGCACTGTTTGAATTGAATATGTTGTTGTGGGCAATTGTGGAAAGTATGTTTATAAGTACGTTTCTTGATGTTTCAAAAACCCAACCGTTGTCAGCCGTTGTCACCCGTTGTGTGTGCACCGGAACACCGGCGGGAACTCGCGAGGCAACCACGAATCCAAAGCTGATTCAGGGCGTTCGCCTCCATCCTCCCCGCGCCTCACGCTCCAAGTGCCATTGCCAATTCTTTCCCGCCGACGCCGGCTTGTCGTGCTCGCGCTGGCGCTCGCCGCCGCCCTGGGTGGCTTCCTGTTCTTGCGCGGGCGCCAAGCATCCAATCCCGGCCCGCAAGCGCCAACCGAGGAAATCCGCATCAGCGATATCGCCTCCCACGTCGATGCCGCAGGAACCTTGCGTCCACGCCTGAACGTCGACGTCGGTGCCCAGGTCAGCGGCCAGGTCCGGCAGCTGCACGTCGCGCTCGGAGACACGGTTCGCGCTGGGCAACTCCTCGTCAGTCTCGACCCCGACATGGCCACCGCCGACCTGCGTAATGCTGAAGCGCGACTCACGCAACAAGACGCCGAGCTGCAGGCGAAGGACATCGCCATCGCCGCGGCGAACCGCGCGCTGATACGCCAGCGCAGCATGCATGCAGCGCACGCGACCTCGGAAGCCGACCTCGATACCGCGCAAAGTGCGGTGGCGCGCCTGCGGGCCGAGCGCCTTGGCCTGCAGGCCAACCGGTTGCAACTCCAGGCCGAACTTGAGAAACGCCGCCTTGCGCTGGCCTACACATCCATCCAGGCCCCAATCGACGGTGAGGTGACGCGCATCGCCGTCGAGAAGGGGCAAACCGTGCTCGCCACCCAGGCGACGCCAGTCATGCTGACGCTGGCCCAGCTTGACATGCTGACGGTACGAACCCGCGTCTCCGAAGCCGACATCCAGGACGTGCATACGGGTCAGACGGCATCCTTTACATCCCTTGCCCCCGGCAGTCCTCGCCACACCGGGCGCATCCGACTGATCGAGCCGACGCCCGAACGCGTCAACGATGCCCTGTTCTACAACGTGCTGTTCGACGTCCCCAATCCCGGGCACACCCTGCTCAGCGACATGACGGTTCAGGTCCGCATCGCGACGGCCTCGGCGCATGGTGTGCTCTGCGCGCCGCTGGCGGCGCTGGGCGCACGCGACGATGCAGGTCGCTACCGGGTCCGGGTGCTGGGGCCCCAGGGCGCGATCAGGCCCCGATGGATTCGCGTCGGCCTGCACGACGCCGCAAAGGTGCAGGTGCTCGACGGCCTCGTCGCCGGGGAACATGTGCTGCTCGCGCCAGACCCGGATCCACCCCCAAAAGGTTGACTCCCATGGCCACGCTCGAGTTCGCCCATGTCAGCCGTCATTTCGCCCGCGGTGGCATTCCCGTCAAGGCTCTTGACGACGTCAGCCTGCGCATCGAGGCCGGCGAAATGGTGGCCATCGTCGGCGCGTCCGGCTCAGGCAAGTCCACGCTGATGCACATCCTGGGCTGTCTTGACAGGCCCACGCGAGGGACGGTGCGGATCGATGGCATCGACATCGCGACGCTCGACCCCGAGCGCCTGTCGGCGCTGCGTCGCAACGTGTTCGGCTTTGTTTTCCAACGCTACAACCTTCTTCCTGACCTCGACGCCCGGTCCAACGTCGAACTCCCGGCTCGATATGCGGGTATGGCGTCATGGCAACGTCGACACCGTGCCGACACGCTGCTCGAACGGCTCGGGCTCGGTGAACGCGCGACCCATCACCCCCATGCGCTGTCGGGTGGTCAGCAGCAACGCGTCAGTGTTGCCCGTGCCCTGGTCAACGACGCCACGGTGATTCTGGCGGACGAGCCGACGGGCGCCCTCGACGGGCGCAGTGCGGCGGAGCTGCTGTCCCTGCTGCATGACATCCATGCCCAGGGGCGTACGGTCATCCTCGTCACGCATGATCCCGCGGTGGCCGCCTGCGCGCGAAGACGCATCGAATTGCGCGACGGGCGCGTCGTCAGTGACCAGATCACCGGCAGCGCTGCCGCCACTCGCGCGGCGGCCCTGGTCCGACCGCCTGCGCCCGGGCGCGCGCGCCCCAAGGCCGCCAGCAGCATTGCCACGCGCCTCGGCAGGGGCGGCATCACCCGTCTGCGCGAGGCTGCCGCCAATGCGTGGACGCCGTTGCGAACCCATCCCCTGCGCAGTTTGCTGTGCATGATTGGCATCTGCGTCGGGATCGCCGCAGTCGTGATGGTGCTCTCGCTGTCGGGAGCGGCGCGCCATGCCGTCGAGTCGACCCTGCGCGAACAGATGGCGGGGCGCATCCTCGTGTGGCGTGGCAATGCGGACAAGCCCCCAGGCCGGCCGCCGCGCCGCTTTGCTCTCAAGGAACTCGAAGCGCTGGCCCGCCTCCCCGGCATCACCAGCGTCGATCCCGAGCGCGAGCGGATGGTTCGCGCACGCCATGCCGGTCGGGATGCAACCGCGAACCTGCACGGCATGGGACCGAGCGCGCTGCCCAGCCTCGGCCTGCGCCTCGTCCAAGGGCGCCCCATCGCGGCGATCGACGTCGACACGCAAGCCCAGGTCGCAGTCCTTGATCCGGTTGCGCGTGACGCGCTGTTCAAACCCGCTGAGAATCCCATTGGCGCGACCATTCTTGCTGGCAGCGTACCGTTTCGCGTCATCGGCCTGGCGATGCCGAAAGCCGGGCCATCGATCGACGGCGGATGGAACGGGCGCGTCCTGATCCCCGACACCACATTTGCGTCCAAGATCGACAGCCGCGGCTTGCTCGACCACTTCAGCGTGCGCCTGGACACCACCCTTTCGCTGATACCTTCGGACGTTCAACGCCACATCGTCGAGCGACTGCGCCTCATGCATGGCCGCCAGGATTTCACCGTCTACAGCCTTGACGACGAATTCCGAAACCTCGCGCGCACCACCTCCATTCTCACCATGGTGCTGACAGGCGTCGCAGGCGTCTCCCTGTTTGTCGGCGGCGTGGGAGTGATGAATATCATGCTGGTGTCTGTGGCTGAACGTACTCGGGAAATCGGGATCCGCAAAGCCGTGGGCGCGCGCGATGCCGACATCCGCGACCAATTCCTGATTGAAGCGATTGCGTTGTGTGCTGGCGGTGGCGCCGCCGGCCTGGCCCTCTCATGGCTGTGTCTGCACCTTGCCAACGCGTTACAGTCGACGGTGCACCTGGCCATCGACGTGCCGGCGCTGCTCGGCGCCCTGGCCGCGTCGTGCCTCGTCGGCCTGTGCTCAGGAACATTCCCGGCGCGTCACGCGGCCAGCCTTGATCCGGTGCAGGCACTTTCCCGGGAATGAACGCGCGCGCAGATCCGTGCGCCTCAGCGGCAATCCGGCACGATGACGCGGATCCGGTCTGACATTCGGCGCAAGGCTTCCTCGATCGGCCAGCGGGTGCCATGCATCGCCACCATCACGAGCAAAACAGCGGCGGCCAGGCGGCGCCAGTCAAGCCTCAACGCCGCAGCGCGCGACAGCCAGACCAGCACACCCAGCGCGCTCACCCCGATTGCAAATCCGACTGTTACCTCCGCCACCGTATGGTCGCGCAGCAACACCCTGGATACGGCGATCGCGGCAACCCCAGCGGCGGCGATTGCCACGGCAGCCACGCGCCATGGCCGCACGAGCACACGCGCGCTGATCAGCGCCAATCCGCCATACACCAGCGTGCTCATGGCCGTGTGCCCGCTGGGGCTGAAAGGGCGTCCGAGCGGTCCATTGGCGCCGCACCCCAGGCCCACCTTGAGCAGCGCGAGGCTCAGGCCGCAAGCGCCGACGGCGATCAACCACGCGCGCAGCATCCGCGTCGCGCCACTCGCAAACAGGATCGCCATCGTGACAAACGCGAGAGGCAACGTCACGGCCGAGTCGCCGTAATCCGTCATGAAGTTCCAGAGATGCATTGAATCGGTCATGGCGCGCACGCCCATTGCAAAAGGGGATCACACGGAGCCGTCCCCGGCACGTCAGAGGTCGACCGCATGCAGCGCCCGCGCGGCGACGGTGGCATCCGGATCGCCGCACTGGATGGACAGGCCTGTCTCGACACACGCGCCGACTGCGGACACCCGGCTGCACCGCGAAGGCGCTGTCACGTCATCATAACCTTCTTATATTGCACCGCACCATCGCGCAACAGCGCGGGCAGCCACTTCGCGTGGATCGAGGCTTGCGTTACCCGATACAACGACATGACAGGCCGCATTGACATGTCTTTTTGATCACCGCAGACAACGTGACAGCCCCGCGCTCAGGAATCCGCAGCGCGTTCGCGCGACACCGTCGGCGCAATCGCTGTCAGCGACCGACCAAACCGGATGATGGGCTTCTCGAAGTATTCGTAGCTCAAGCTCGCCAGCGCAAGCGTGAGGGTCGGCGCCACGATGGCGAGGGTCCACGGATGGCTCCATCCCAGTCCCGACAACGCGCGAGTTGCGTAAAGATCCACCACCGGGTAGAGCAAGTAGACGCCGTACGTGGCGTCACCGAGTCGCTGCAGGATGGTCCGTACGAACCGGGGTACAGACTGCACCGCCTCAAACTTGTAGACGGCAACCACCACAACGATCGTGGCCGCCATGAACACCAGCCGTACCGGGCCGGCGATGAGGTGAATCTGGTTTCCCGCGACCGGGAAAAGCACGAAGACCCCCGCGGCCAGCAGCAAGGCCGCAAGCGCGACACCCGCGCGGACGTGCAGGTCCTTGGCGTTGTAGTAGATGACCACCCCGGTCAGATAGAACACCAGGTTGTGAAAGGGATTGATGTACGTGCTCCATTGCGACGCAAGGCTCGCCCCCGGTGTGAGCAGGTGAAACGAAAACAGCATCGCCACCCCGAACGCCAGGAGGGCGAGCACGTTCCCCGCCAGCCGGCTGCGTTCATTCACGAGGATGATCCATGGCGTGAGCGCGTAATACACGACCTCGTTGCCAATCGACCACGCCCCGGCATTGATGTAACTGCCCGGCGCGACGAATCCGAATGCCGTGGTGAGATTCCAGGCGACCCTTGCGGCGCATGACCGGTCGCACTGGCTGATATCGGGAAGCACCACGAGGGCTACGCATACCCAGAGCAGCGGCCAGATCCGGAACACGCGACGCGCAAGGAACAGGGCGGACGTGCGCAGATCGACGATGAAGCGCGCGTACGCCATCGCCATGCTCAAGCCCGAAAGCACGAAGAATATCGACACACCGTAGATGCCCATGCGACCGATGAAGCTCGACGCGTCCGGCGCGCTGAAATGCCAAAGCCGCACGTGGTAAACCATGATCGACAAGGCCGCGAATCCACGCAGCCAGTCAAGGGTCTCGAGCCTGTTGTTCGCTGTCATCCGCAAAAATAGGTTTATCCCCGGCGGCGGCGCGCGTGGCCCCAGCTGCCGCTGCCCGACAGGAAGGCCAGCCAGCCCCAGCAGGCGCCGAGGTGGCGCAGCAGCTGGAAGGAAAAGGGTTCGAGCAGGCTGGCCAGCAGCGCCTGGCCCCAGCCCAGACCTTCGTCATGGCCGACCCAGCGCGCGTACAGCCGGATCGACCACAGGTGGAAGCTCAGGTCGAGGGCGACCTTGGCCAGCATCACCAGCAGGATCGGGCCGGCCACCGCCAGGCGGCCGCTGGCCGCCAGCCAGATCAGGATGGCGAAGGCGCTGACGCCGTAGATGGGCTGCACGGTGTCCAGCGCCTTGACCGTCAGCATGCGCATGCCGAGCTTGCCGTAGCGCGGGTTCAGCACCATGTCGCGATTCCAGCGCTGGGTCTGCAGGAAGCCGCCGAACCAGCGCCGGCGTTGGCGCAGGAAAGCGAGCGGGGTGGCGGGCGCGTCGGTGCGCGCGCGGGCGCGGCCGATCACCTGCACCGTCCAGCCCAGCCCGCGCTCGAGGCCGTGGCGATGCAGCCGGTGGATCAGCTCGTAGTCCTCGACCAGGCATTGCGGATCGAAGCCCCCGACTTCCAGCAGCGGGCCGCGGCGAAAGGCTGCGAAGGCCCCCGACACCAGCAGCAGGCCCTGCTGCCGCATCCAGGCATAGCGGGCGAGGAAGTTGCGCACGTATTCGTAGCGCTGGAACCAAGCGAACACCGAGCCCACTGCTCCCGGCGGACAGAAGGGCTCGAGCACCCCCGTTGCCGCAACCAGCTGCGGCTCGGCGGCGAAGGCCTCGCGCATGGCGGCGAGGGCACCCGGCACGAGCAGGGTATCGGCGTCCACCGTCAGCACCAGATCGGTGTGCACCAGCGGCAGCGCGGCATTCAGGGCGCGTGCCTTGCCACCGCGCGGCAGGCGCAGCCAGCGCAGGCTGGGCAGGCGCGGCGACGGCTCGCCCAGCTGGCCGGGCGGCGCGGCACGCAGGCCGTAGAGCTGCTCCAGCACCTCGGCGCTTTCGTCGTCGGAGGCGTCGTCGGCGAGCAAGATCAGCTCGGGCGGCGGCACTTGTGCTGCCAAGCTGTCGATGGTCACGCCGAGCACCGCGGCCTCGTTGTGCGCGGCGATCACGACGCCGACCGAGGGCAGCGCGCCGGGCGTCGCCGCAGGCGGTGCCGACAGCTGTCGCGCGGCGCGCCGCAGCGGCAGGATCTGCCACGCTGTGAAGCCAAGCAGCGCGGTGTCATAGAGCACGTAGACGATTCCCACGGCCCAGGCCAGGAGACCCAGGCGCACGAAGGCCTGCGTCACCAGCACCAGGAACAGCAGCGGCCCGACCCAGCCCATGGCGCGGCTGGCCGCTGGGATGCGGCGTGGCGACAGGCGGGGGGAGTGGCGGCGAAAAGCGGTTTCGAGCGAAGTCACACGCGGAGCTTAATCCGGAGCTACGATATTTGCAGATCCTGCGAGCACACCGCCATGGCACTGCCCTCGAACCTGCATACCTCTCGTTACAGCAAACCCGCGGTGCTGCTGCATTGGGCCATCGCGCTGGGCATCGGATTCAATCTCTGGTGGGGTCTGCAGTTCGACGGCCTGGAAGCGGCGAAGGCCCCGGACCTGCGCTCCATCATCGACCTGCACAAGTCCGTCGGCATCACCCTGCTCGGCCTCGTGCTGATGCGGGTGTTGTGGCGCGTGTCGCACCGTCCGCCGCCGCCGTTGCCGGGCCTGCAGCGCTGGGAGCGCCTGCTGTCGACTGCGGTGCATCATCTGCTGTACCTGCTGATGTTCCTGGTGCCGCTGCTCGGTTGGCTGCATGACTCGGCGTGGAGCGCGGCTGCCGCGCACCCGCTGGTGCTGTTCCACGAGCTGCCGTTCTTCCGGCTGCCGCTGTTCAACAACATGGCTGCGGCCACCCGGGATCACTGGCACGACCTGCTCGGCGAGGCGCACGGCCTGCTCGCCTACACCCTGCTCGGCGCGCTGGCGCTGCACGTGCTCGGGGCGCTGAAGCATCAGGTCATCGACCGCAAGCCCGAGCTGCAGCGCATGTGGTTCGGCCGCTGAGCCGGCCGCCTCAGCGGTGGGTGCCGGCGAACACCGCGGCGCGTATGGCTTCGGCGCTTCGTGTTCGGGATGGGCATCATTGAAGAGGCCCCAGGGCCGGGCTGCGCCCAGCCCGTCCCCCGTGGGGATTGAGGAAACTTGGGGCGGCCCGGCGTTTCCTCAAGAGCGCCCACGTGCGCCTCCTGTTGTGATGCGCCCCCAGTCTCGTCGCAGTCGTGCACTTGACGGTCGGGGCCGTTCGAGCAGCTCGGCCAAGCACGCGACGAAACCAATCGCAGGACCAAGGAGGCCGCGGAAAGCGACGCGTAAGCGGCTCGCGCAACAAAAAGATCGGGCATCCGAAGAGGCCCAATCAGGTCAATCAGCCGCCCCCTGAAATTTCAACACTTTGAGGAAAGGGCTCGCCTCTCAATGCGTTGTTTTTATTGACGTTTCTGGCCTGCCCGACAGGAATCGAACCTGTGACCCACAGCTTAGAAGGCTGTTGCTCTATCCAACTGAGCTACGGGCAGTCGGGCCGGAGTTTACCGGGGACTGCGTTTGATGGGCCGCAATAGCCGGCGAGGCTCACGCTGGAATCACCGCGGCGCGATCGATCGGCACGGCCACGCCGCGCGATTGGTCGCGATCTGGCTCACGCGATCACCTCCGCTTCGTAACCTGCAGCGGCCACCGCTTCCACAAGCGACTGCGCCGAGGCACGACCCTCGACCTGCGCGGTTGCGGATGCCAGATCCACGTGGGCGGACTGCACGCCGGGGGCCGCCTGCAATGCCTCGGTCACGGCGGCGACGCAATGCTCGCAGCGCATGCCCTGCAGCGACAGCGTGCTGTGGACGTTTTCCACCGACTTGGATGCTTGCGGAACTGGGTGCGGCATGGCTTGTGACACCGCCTGAAGCGGTGACGACGAAGGTTGTGCGTCCGACGTCGCAAACCCCGGAGCGACGTCGGCTACCAGGGCGGTGGATGCGGGCTGCCAGGCGCGCAAGCGGCGCAGTCGCAGGCTGTTGCCAAGCACGAATACCGAGGACATGCCCATGGCGACGCCAGCAAGCATGGGATTGAGCTGGATTCCCCAGGGTGCGCCCAGCCCCGCCGCCACCGGGATGAGCAGCACGTTGTAGCCGAAGGCCCAGAACAGGTTGCCGCGTATGGTGGACAAGGTGCGCCGGGCGCATGCGAGAGCGGAGACCACGCCGGCGAGTTCACCGCGTGCCAGGGTTACGTCGGCAGCCTCCATGGCAATGTCCGTGCCACTGGCCAGTGCCATGCCCACATCCGCCTGCGCCAGCGCTGGGGCGTCGTTGATGCCGTCACCGACGAACAACACCCGCCGGCCCTGCGCCTGCAGTGCGCGCACAACCTCGGCCTTGGCCTGCGGCAGTACTTCCGCATGCACGACCTCGATGCCGACCGCACGCGCCACCGACTCCGCAGCACGTCGGCCATCGCCAGTCACCATTTCCACGCGCATGCCGCGCCCATGCAACGCGGCGACCACACTCGCCGACGTCTCGCGTGGGGGGTCAGAGACGCCCAGTACGCCAGCCAACGCACCGTTACGGGCCACATAAACGACACCGTGCCCCTGCGCCTGCAGGGCGGCGTCGGCAGCCGCCGCTAGCGCCGCCTCGATGCCATCGCGCTGCAGCCAGCGCAGCGCGCCGACCTGCACCATCGCGCCGTCCACCGTGCCACGCGCGCCATACCCGGGCTCAGCGACAAAATCCGGCGGTGCCACGACTTGCAGTCCGCGCGCGATTGCGGCGTCCCCGATGGCGCGCGCCAGCGGATGTTCGGATCCAGCTTCCACCGCCGCGGCCCAGCCCAGCATCATTTCCTCGGAGATTCCAGGCGCCGCCCATACCGATGTCAACCTTGGCCGCCCTTGCGTCACCGTACCGGTCTTGTCGAGCAGCACGGTGTCCACATGGGCCAGTGCCTCCAGCGCCTCTCCTTTGCGAAACAACACACCGAGCTCGGCAGCACGCCCTGTACCCACCATGATGGCCGCGGGTGTGGCCAAACCCATGGCGCATGGACAGGCCACCACCAGAACCGCGACCGCTGCCAGCATCGCATGGCTGATCGCTGGCGCCGGCCCCAGAACCATCCAGCCCACGAAACTCGTCACCGCCACCAGTAAAACCAGGGGCGTGAACACCCGGATCACGCGGTCCGCCAGACTCTGGATGGGGAGCTTGCCAACCTGCGCCTGCTCGACCAGACGGATGATCTGCGCCAGCACCGTGCCGTGGCCGACCTGCGTCGCCTCGACACGCAGCAAACCCTGGACATTCACCGTGCCGGCGCGCACGACGTCGCCCGCGGCGCGATTCACCGGCAGCGCCTCGCCGGTCAGCATCGACTCATCCACATGGGAGCGCCCCGCCTGCACCACGCCATCGATGGGCACGCGCTCGCCGGGACGGACGATCACGACGTCCCCGACCGCGACCACGTCGATCGGCACACTGACCTCGATTCCATCGCGCAACACCCTCGCCTCGCGCGCCTGCAAGCCAGCGAGCGCGCGTATCGCCGCGGAGGCACGCCCTTTGGCAATCTCTTCCAGGTATTTCCCCAGCAGCACAGCAGCGATCACTACCGCACTGGAGTCGAAATACACGTGGCGCGCCTGGGGTGGCAGCACGCCAGGCGCCAGCAACACCAGCATGCTGAAGCTCCACGCCGCGGCTGCGCCGGTTGCCACCAGGGAATTCATGTCCGGGGCAAGGTGCCGATAAGCTGCCCAGCCAGGCCTGAAAAAGCGGCGCCCCGGCCCGAACATCACCACGCTGGCGAGCGAGGCCTGCACGGCGCCCCAGAACCACGGGCGCGGCGCCACGGCCGCCAGCGCATGCGCCAGGCCCGGCCATGGCGCCGGTCCCATGGACAGGATCATCACGGCGAGCGCCAGCAGGGCCGCGAGAATGACGTCGCGCCGCATGTCCAGAACCCGGGTGAGCCGGCGTGCGGCGCCCGCGGCGGCCTCGCCGTTCTCTGCGTCGACGCCGGACGCTACGACGTAGCCGGCGGCGACGACGGCTGCCGCCAGCGCAGCGGGGCGCACGGAAGCAGGGATGTACGCCACGACGGCACGCTCCGTGGCGAGGTTAACGCTGGCTTCCAGCACGCCTGGCACCGCCCGGAGCGCGTCTTCGACCCGACCGACACAGGAGGCACAATGCATGCCCTCGATCATCAGCGTGACCTGGGTCGTGCGCGGTACATAGCCGGCGCACGTAACCGCGTCGACCAGCTCCTTGGGATCGGCGCGCGTCGGGTCGAAGCGCAGCTGTGCGCGCTCGGTGGCCAGGTTCACGCTGGCCTGCACGCCCGGCAGGGCGTTGAGCGCGCGCTCGACACGTGTGCTGCAGGACGCGCACGTCATGCCGTCAACATCCAGTGACAGCTCGCGCAATGCCTGGGTGCCGGCAGCATTCGTGCGCAATGCATTCGAGAACATGCATGGCTCCTTCAAGCGTCCGGGGCGCGTGCCAGTGCCGCGAGGATGGGACAATGGGTCCGTGCGCCGTGTCCCGGGCAGGACGCTGCCAGCGCCTGCAATCCATCCCGGAGCTGTTCCAGGTCATTGATGCGCCGCTCGATGTCGGAGACGCGCCGCGCGACCACATCCTTCACCGTTCCCATGTCACCCGCGGCGTCGCGCCGCAGATCGAGCAATTCGCGAATGTCACCCAGGGAAAAACCGAGCGTGAGCGCGCGCCGGATGAAGCGCAGCCGATCGACCGCCGCCGTGTCGTACAGCCTGTAGTTGGATGCGGTACGCCCACTCGGGGCGATCAGCCCCATGCGCTCGTAATGGCGCAGAGTCTCCGGCGCGAGATCCGCGCCGCGCGCCAATTCACCGATGGTGAGCGTTGATGAACTTGCGATTGACATGATGTTGAAGTCTTTGCCGCCACAGGGCGGCATGCTTCAACATTGTAATTGACTTTAATGTTAAACGGCAGGCCGAGGTGGTGACTGAATCGCGTGGCTCTGCGGCTTCCCGGCGGAATCGTCGCTGCCGGGCGGGAACACGGGCCAGCCAGCCCCGCCTAGAGCGCGGCGAAGCGCACGATCCCATCGTCGTCGATGCTGCGCCGCAGCTTCCCCAGCGCCCAAAGATGGTTGGCATGGGCAATGGCTTCGCCGAGCGCAAAACCAAGCTGGTGCGCGTCCAGCATGCGCTTGAACAGCACAGGCACCAGCTCCGCCGCCGTCCGCGGCGCGGAGGCGCACGCGGCGCTCACCGCCGCGAGACGCTCGGCGTGATGGTCGCGCAAATAGCGCAGACGCGCGTGCACCCCCGAAAACGGCAGGCCGTGCGATGGCAGCACACGGGTATCGGCGGGCAACGCGTCAAAGCGCGCGAGCGATGCGAGGTAACGACCCAGCGCGTCTGCGTCTGGCTCGATGGGAAACACCGAGACGTTGGTGGTGATGCGCGGAAGCAGCAAGTCACCGGCGATGAGCAGACCACGGGCCGCGCACCACAGCGATGCATGCTCAGGGCTATGTCCCCCACCCTCGATGACTTCCCAGATATCGTCCCCGATGCGCAGGCGCTCGCCATGCGAGATCCGGCGATAGCACGCGGGTACCGACGGCACCATGCGTGCGTAAAAATTCCCGCGCTCGCGCAACTGTGAGCGTGCGTCCTCGGGCGCGCCGTGACACCGGAAATGCGCGAGCATCGACGCGGTATCGGTTGGTACCAGCCCGGCACTGAGCACACGCGCACTCAGGTATTCGCCCTGAGTCATCCACAGCGGCGCGCTCCAGCGCGCGCACAACCAGTCGGCGAGACCGACATGGTCGGGGTGCATGTGGGTACACAGCACGCGTGTCAGAGGTCGGCCGCCCATGGGCCCCGCAAACACTGCTTCCCACGCTGCGCGCGTTGCGTCCGTCGTCAAGCCGCAGTCGATCGCCGTCCACCCCTCGCCGTCGGCGAGGAGCCAGAGATTGATGTGGTCAAGCGCCAGGGGCATCGGCATGCGCAACCACAGGACGCCCGGTGCAATGTCGTGAGCGCAGCCAGCCGGAGGGGGATCCACGCCTGCAAATGGATGCGGCGCGGACAGCCCGCTGTCCTGATTCTGGTCGCGCATTGGTTTGTGTGACTGCGGGTTCAGGCTCCCCGACCTCAGGCGCCGATGCCTTCGAGCAGCACGCCGAGTTCGCGCAGCACGGCCGCCGCCGTGGGATGCTCGGCTGAAAATTTCAGCGCCAGCTCACGCGATCGCGCCACCAGCCCTGCGGCCGGCGCTGGCGCGTCCAGCACCCGACGAATGTCGGCATCAAGGGCCGAGAGTTCAGCCTTCAACGCGTCGTCGATGGGGTCAGCGTTGTCAAGCGCCTCGCGCAGGCGCTCCAGGTTGTACTTGAGGGATTGCTGGTCCACTTGAATTCCCGTCATTGTTGTCTGTCCGTCTGTCATCTTACCGGTCCGAACGTCACCATGCCGCACATGGCATACTACGGGCGCTCCTGGGCATGCTGGCCCCAAATCGCGACGATCCACTATGAATCTGCACACCTGGCTGCTTTACGTCCTGACGGTTGCTGTCGTCTCCGGAATTCCCGGACCCAACATGCTGCTGATGGTCAGCCACGGCGCGCGTCACGGCTGGCGGCGCACGACCGCGACCATGGCGGGTTGCTTGTCCGCACTGGTCTTGATGATGTCCATCTCGGCGGCGGGGCTCGGGCTGTTCCTGCGGGCTTGGCCCACGCTGTTCGACACCTTGCGGATCGGCGGCGCGGCCTATCTGGCGTGGTTGGGCTACCGCACGTGGCGAAGCGCCTCGCAAGCGCACGGGTTGAACGCGCAGCTCAGCGCGTCCCCGGCAGCCGTGCTCGCCGGCAGCGCGCTCGCGCGCAACGGCTTTCTTGTCGCCAGCAGCAACCCGAAAGCCATCTTGTTCGCCGCGGCATTACTGCCCCAGTTCATCGATCCGCGCGCCCCGGGCCTGCCGCAATTCGCGGTTCTGGTGTCAACGTTCGCGGTCATCGAGGTGGCCTGGTATTTCGTCTACGCCGGCTTCGGCGCGCGCCTCGCCCCCTTGTTGCGCAGCGCACCCGTTGCCCGCGCCTTCCATCGCGTCACCGGTGGCATTTTCATCGGATTCGGCGCGGCCATGGTGGCATTACGCTGAGCCGTGGAACCATGAACAACGCACCCCACCCGCCGCGCATCATGTTGCGCGCCAAGATTCACCGCGCCACCCTCACTGGCGCAGATCTTCACTATGAGGGATCTTGCGGCATCGACTGCGACCTGCTCGACGCGTGCGATATGCTCCCGGGCGAACAGATCGAGATCTACAACGTCACCAACGGCGCGCGCCTGACCACCTATGTCATTGCCGAAAATGCCGGCAGTGGCCGCATCACCCTCAACGGCTCCGCGGCGCGCCACGCCGCGCTGGGCGATCTTCTCATCATTTGCACCTACGCGCCCATGGACGACGCGTCGGCGCGGACGTTTCGCCCACGTATCGCCCTGCTTGATTCCGACAACCGCATCGCGTCGATGAAGGATTAGGCGTCGACCCCCTCGCGGTACCCACGACCGCATGATCGCGTTGTCACCGTGAATCTTTTACTATGGTGGGGTCAGGAACCGGAACGTACAGCTCACCATGGCCAAGACCATCCTCGTTGTCGACGACTCGGCGTCCCTCCGTCAGGTCGTGAATATCGCGCTTTCGAGCGCCGGGTACGAGGTCATCGAAGCGTGCGACGGCGTGGATGCCTTGCGCAAGCTCGACGGGCGCAAGATCCATCTCATCATCAGCGACGTGAACATGCCCAATATGGACGGCATCACACTGGTCAAGGAAGTGAAACTCAAGGCTGAGTACAAATTCACACCGATCATCATGCTGACGACGGAAAGCCAGGAGGAGAAAAAAGCCCAGGGTCAGGCTGCTGGTGCCCGCGCATGGGTCGTGAAGCCGTTTCAGCCGGCGCAAATGCTTGCGGCCGTGGCGAAGCTGATCCCCGCCTGAGGCTCGCGCGCGCGTCGGGACAGCCGGCAATGCCCGCGGCGCGCCGCCGTTGGGGGCGTGAGTCGTTTCTGGCCGGCGCGGCCCTGGTTGTGGCTGCCGGTTGGCTGGCGTTCGGGTCCGTCGCCGCGCGGGAAGCGACACACGATGCCGTGATGCGCGTCGGCATCGCCGGCCTGGGCGGCGCTGGCGCCCTGACGGTGGTGAACCTGCTGCTGCGGTTTCTGCGCTGGAGAATGTTCCTGCGCGCACTCGGCCATCGACTTCCCGCCGCCGAGGACTTGCGCCTCTACCTCGCTGGATTCGCATTCACGCTTACCCCGGGCAACGCTGGCGAAGCGGTTCGCACGGTCTTTTTGCATCGCCACGGCGTGCCCTACGCCGATGGCATGGCGGCGGTTTTCAGTGAGCGTCTGTCGGACCTTGCGGCGCTCCTCGTGCTGCTGACGGCAGGCGCTTTCACGATTCCGGGTTTGCGGATTCCGACCACCCTCGCGCTGACCGCCGGAGTCATGGCGTTCTTGCTGCTGCGCAGGGCTCCGAAAAGCCTGGCGACGCTGCGCGGGCTCGCCCGCCGGCGCGGGAAACCAGGGACAGCAATCCGCCATCTGCTTCGCATGCTCCATCAGGCGCGGCGTTGCCACGCGCGAACGCTCCGCCTGCCCTCGTTGCTGCTGGGAATGGCTGCCTGGCTCGCCGAGTGCGCGGCGTTCGCGTGGATTCTGCGGGAACTGGGCTTCGAGGCGTCGGCCGGATTCAGCATCTTCGCATATGCCGGCGCCATTCTGGCAGGTGCCGCCAGCATCATCCCCGGTGGCCTCGGTGGCATGGAGGCAACCATCACCGGGTTGCTGATCTGGCGCGGCATGCCTGCACCGATGGCGTTTGCTTCTGCCATGCTGGTGCGTCTGGCCACGCTCTGGCTGACCGTGCTGATCGGGCTTGTCGGCGTCGCCATTCCCAGCCGGCGAGCGGGCTGCGCGCGTGTCGGCCCTTTGTGAAAGTAGCCGCACGTTCAGTGCCGTTCGTCGGCCAAGGCAGGCGCTTCGTCGGAAAACTAGCGCAAATCCCGATCTGACCATCGACAATGGGTGCATGAAACATGTGCGCGCCCAACCAAAGCCGGATCATGGGTTCACGCTGATCGAATTGCTGATCACGCTGGCCGTGGCGGCCATTTTGGCAGCTGTCGCCGTCCCGGCGTACCAGCGCCACGTCCTGCGTGGGCGTCTCGATACCGCGTTTGGCCAGATGCAGACGCTGTCCACACAAATGGAGCAGTATGCCCAGGACCAGCGCACCTACGTGGGGGCTTGCCAGGCCGGGACCATGGCCCCGCTGCCCGCGTCCAGCGATTTCCAGTTTGCTTGTCCGACCTTGAGCGCGAGTCAGTACACCATCACCGCCACGGGCCTCGCGGGCGGGCCGGCCGCAGGGTTCGCGTTTTCACTGGATCAGAATGGCAGCAAAACCACAACCGCCACGGCCGCCGGGTGGAGCGGGGCGGGCAGCCAATGCTGGGTCGACGACCCTTCCGGGAGCTGCGCACCATGACCGCCAAGGGAGAACGCGGCTTTACCCTGCTCGAACTCATGATCACGGTGGCGATCGCCGGCCTGATCGGTGCAATCGCCCTTCCCGATCTGCTGCAACAGGTTGCCGATAATCGCGCGCGCACGCTGCTGAACCTGTTCGCCACCGACGTGCAATGGGCGCGTGGGCAGGCCGCTTCCGGCGGCAAGCAGGTGACCATGAACTACAACAATCCGAGTTGCACCTGGCAGGTTTCAGTCGCCGGCACGGCAGATGCGACGCACTCATTTTCCGCAACCCAACTCGCGAGCGGAGGATATGAACATCTGAGTTGCAGTGGCGGCGCCCTGACGCTGAGTTTCAATGCCGACGGCAGCGTGACCGGTGTTCCCGCCACCGCCTTGCAATTCAGCTCGGGCGGCGAAGCCTACGCGGCACTGCTGCTCGCCTCCGGCAGCGTCATCCTCAACCCGTCGCAGGCCTCGTGACATGCCCGGCCCGCGTCGTACGTCGCATCCGCAAACAGGGCTCGGCCTGATCTCGGTGCTGGTCGCACTCCTGATTTTTTCGTTCGGCATTCTCGGGCTTGTCTCGTTGTATGCCACGACGGTACCGATCGGCACGCAAAACCGTTTCGCGATGAATGCGGCCGATGCCGGCCAGGCATTCTGGGCCATTGGCAACGCCAACCCGCAGTCCGTGCCCAGCCTCGCTTTTGCCCACCTCAGCGCCGCACCCACCGTGCTGACTGGCTGGGTACAGCAACTCGAGGGCAGCTTTCCCCCGGGTGTGGATGCCAACGCAACCACCGGCCCCGGTGTCGGTCAGCCATCCGGTAGCGCCTGCACGGCGCAGAGCTGCACCGTGCAATTGACCATCACATGGTCCCAGTACGGCCTCACCCGCTCCCAGGTTTTCTATGAACAGTTCGGCTTCTGACACGCGCTTGCGGCGCGGCTGCGGCCGGCCGCGCGCCCGGGGATTGACCCTGGTTGAAATGATGGTCGCGCTGGCGCTTGGTCTGGTTGTCGCCTCGGTGATCGTCATCGTCCAGGCCTACCTGTTCAGGCAGAACGCCGTCTCCAGTACGGAAATGGCCTCGAACAACGAGGCGCGCACAGCGCTTGACATGGTGTCACGCGACATTTCGAGCGCCGGCTTCCTCTTCGGAGGTCTGCAGAGTTCCTGCGGCGTCACGCTCGCCTACAACAGCGGCGGCATCAGCAGCAGCGGGTTCGTATCGCAATATCCCGTTTGGGCGCAGGCGGCCGCCAGCGGGGGCAGCTTGCCGGTGCTCAACGGTCCGACGCTGAACTATCCGCCGGCGGGCTCCGGCGTGGTCGACGATGTGCTGGTCGTTACATCGGCGTTGGATGCATCGCAGTTCACCAATACATCGTCACCCGAGATCTATCTGGTGCAGTTCGGGACGACGCAGAGCGGATCGGGGAACGGCGCCATCAGCAGCACGCAGCTCCCGGTCGACACCCTCAACCTCAACAACACCCAGGGGATCAACGCTGGCGATAGCGCCCTGCTGCAAGTGCCGATGAACGGCACGCTGGTGTGCCTGCGTATCCCCATCGTCAGCATCGGCACGGCGACCGGCCAAGGCGCCACCTACATCAGAAGCAAGCCCTCGAGCTACATGCCAACGAACGGCTACTCCGACTTCAGCGCACAACTCAACGCGATTGGCCTGCCGAGCTTGAGCAATCCTTTATTGCTCCAATCCCGCATTCTCGATACCGGCCCAGCCGCGGCGAGCAACGAACGCACACAGATCTACTACATCGATCGCGCCACCTACGCGTGGCCGACGTTGATGCGCATGACGGTGAACACGGCCACCGACGCCATCCTTTCGACCACGCCCATCGCCGCAGGGGTGGTCGACATGCAAGTGCTGTTTGGTGTTGGTTCCGGGGCGGTGACGCAGTATCTCCGCTGGAATCAGGTGATCGCAAACGGCCTGACCTCGGAAGTGCGGACCGCCCAGCTGGGCCTGGTGCTGCGCTCGATCCACCCTGACGTGAGCTACCACGCTCCGGCCAGCATCACCTTGCCAAACCCGTCACTGGGGCCTGCGACATTCACGGCCTATCCGGTTCAGGCGGCGGAATCGCAGGACCACTTCGCGGCCTACACGACCGAGATTCCGATCCGGAACAACCTATGGCCACGCTGAACGCAACGCCCTCGAGCACCGGATCTGGCCGTCGCCGCCAGCGCGGCTACGTGCTGTTCGTATCCCTGATTGCACTTCTGGTGCTGTATCTCGGATTCCTCTATTTCATTCACGGCACGCTTTCCGACGCCCAACTCACGGGCAATGCCGTGCAACGCTCGAAGAACCTGCAGGCCAGCGACCTCGCATTGCGCGCCGTGATGCAACAAATCGATCAGATCGCCGCCAGCGGGCAGATGCTCGAAATCTCGGCAACGTCGCAAGCCTGGTGGCGCGCCGTCAACCCTGGCACTGCAATTCCGGATGCCACGTACTGGAGCCAGTGCGCCCAGTCCACCGACCCAACTGCCCGCTGCGAACAAGTCGCGGCACCCACGGGAAGCAGCCTTCCCGGCCACTATGCCGACCAGTATCAATCGCTCGCCGTCGTGCAACCCACCGGCCGCTTCGACAGCTATTCGTGCCAGATCCCACAATACACCGCGGTCTATTACGACATCGTGATCCACACTGCCGAAGCCAACGGCAGGACCGCGGCAGACACTGAAACGGTGTACAAGCTATGCGTGCCCTCAGGCTCCTGAAAATACGTACGTTCGTCGCTGCCTTGATCGCAGTGGCGTTTGTCGCGCCGACCGCCACGGCCAGCACGAGCGGCACGACCGCCAACCGCCCGCAAGTGCTGATCGCGGTCACCAACTCGGAATCCATGGATGGAAACACGGCGGGCGCGATCATGCTTGGCTCCGGAACCGCCGACACGAGCCTGGCTGGAAGTTCGTCGCCACCCACCTACCTGATTCCGACGGGATTCCAGCCCCCGCTCGGCGCCGGGACGGCTCCCGCCGGGTCGGCGCCCTACGTGCTCGCCAATGCGGCCTTTGGCAACGCCACGTCCGACAACGGCCCGAGCAGGCTCAACATGGCCAAGCAGGCCATCGGCAACATGATCGGTCAATACGCCGGCACGCTCGACTTCGCGCTCGAGGATTTCAGTGTCAGCGGCATTGCCGCCTACACGACCTGGGTGTATTACATGTCGCCGAACAACCAGGGGTTCACGTTCACGAATACCCCGACCTCCGAGGTCATTGGCAGCGGCAAGCCGTTCACGGTCGCAAACCCATGCAGGGGCTACACCACTGCGGGTGTCTCGAGCGTCCTCGCAAGCAATTGCACGGCATTGGACGGCTATTACACAGCCAAGGGCCAAGCGAGCATTGCGGCATTTTCCTACATGCTGGTGGGGGATGCCAGCGACGAACCGAGCATCAACGACGTCCTCTATTCGTCGGGTAACCCCGAGGTCTACATCAACGACGGCGGCACCTACGCCGCCAACTACGGTTTATTCAATTACGGCACCGCCATTCAGCCACCGACATCGACGCCCTATACGGTGTTCGCGCTGGGCGACTACAACAGCGGCCAGATCTACGTCGGCTACAACGCCGCCACGCCACCCGCGCCCATGGTTACGGGCCCGACCAACGCCGGCTTCGTTCCCTACAGCCCGGAAGTCATGTACGCACAGCGCGGCTTCGGCTTCGGGGGATCGCAGTCCGCCTCCAGCGGCAACATCGCGGTCAGCATGCAAACCGCCGGCTCGTCACCAAGCGCGACAACAATCAGCGCCATGTTGTCCGCGTTCACGGGCACGGCCCTGCGGCCGGAAACGAGCAACGCTGGCACCAAAGAAATCAAAGCCGCTGCCGGCCAGGCACCAGTGGCCGGTCTGCTGGCCAAGGCAAAGCTCTATCTCGCCAGCGCCAAATCCGGCAGTTGTCAGCAGCAGTATGTTGTGCTGATCACGGATGGCCTGCCCACGGAAGACCTTCAGGGAAAACTCTGGCCACCGCTCGGCAGTGCGGCCGCGACCGGCTACGGCGTCACGGCGAGTTTCAACACGAATGGAACGCTCGGGACCACCAACGACCAGGCGGCGACGGATACGATCAGTGCCATCACTGCGCTCAAGACAGCGGGCATCAAAACCTATGTCGTGGGGCTCGGGGCTGGTGTCGACCCGTCGGTCAACCCGACCGCCGCCCAGTTCCTTACCGCGATGGCAATCGCCGGCGGAACGACCAACTACTTTCCGGCCACCAGCTCGACCGCCATCAACGCGGCGCTGATGTCAATCGCTGATCAAATCTACCGGGCGTCGGCCATTGCCGCACCAATCCCGCCGGTCACCATTGCCAGCGGCTCACTGGTGTACGAAGTGAGTACGAATCCGGTCCCGGTTGCCGGCCACGTTCAGGCTTACGCCGTTGCGGCCAGCGGACAACCTGGAACTTCTCCGAGCTGGGACGCGGGAGGCCTCATGACCGCGACGACACGCCAGGCGACCCTGCTATCCACCGACACCAGCGGCGACGTCGTGCACCTCACATCCATGGACAGCGCGGCTTTCAACCTCACTGCCACACCCTGCGTTCCCGACGTTGCCACGGTCATCGCTTACACCATCGACCCGAGCTACGCCATGACCAATACAGCCGGGACCAACTGCACGTATCTCGCCGGACGCCAGTTGGGCTGGTTCCTCGGCGGTTTCGGTCTGCAGAACGCCGCCCGCCTGCTGGCGCCGCCATCAAACCCGAACTATCTCTCGAACGCCAGCTACCTGACGTTCGCCCGCAGCGAGCAGGCTCGCACGCCATCGCTGCTGTTCAACAACGAGGACGGATTTCTTTACGCCGTGAACGCGCAAACCGGTGCCCTCGAGTGGGGCTGGATGCCGCGGCCGTTCGTCGCGCAGCTGCAGAACTTTGCATCCTTCCAGAACCTGCAGCTGTTCAACGGAGACTTGACCACCGTCGATGCCGTGAACGGCGCCGGCAGCTGGGCGACCTACGTCGTTGGCGCCGCGCAGGGAAGCACGGGCGCTGGCAGTAGCGTCGCCTACTACGCACTCAAGCTTGGCACCGTCACCGCAACGGCGCCGACGGCGATGCCGATCAGTCTCGCATGGTGGCAAGGTTTCGCCAACGGCCAGCCCCCTTCCGAGCGCAATGGCATACACCCGGTGGCGCAGGCTCCATCCGTGGCCATTCTCGGTGGCTCCGCCTACGCTGTCTACATCGTCAACACCACCAGCGGCAGCACGGTCACGAGTACGCTGACCGAGCAGAACGTTGCCACTGGCACCATCAGCAGTAACGCCCTGAGTTTTACCGCGTCGGGTGAATGGTTCTACGATCAGAACTCGAGCACGCTGTGGGTTGGTGACACCAGTGGCAACCTCTGGCAGGTCGACATCAGCGGGACTGCCAGCGCCGACGTCGGCGCCATCAACACCATTGGTCCTGCCTACGCTGCGAGCACGCAGGTCTCTCCCATCACCTACGTCGGGTACACGATGCTCGCCGGCATCCCGTATGCATGGGCAACGAACGGCTCAGGGATCACCGCCTTCGGCATCGGCGCCAACGGCTGGCAACCGCTCTGGGCGGCGACCAGCACGAGTGGTTACCTCGCGAGCGTCTCGACGTCGGGGAGAATCACGTGGAGTACGACATCAGCAGTCCCGCCGCTGACAACCGGTGCGAGCGTTTCGGATGCGCCTGGCCTCGGTCCCGGAGGTGTGCTCGGGGTGCCGGCGTACGTGCCGCCAGCCAGCGGTTCCTGTAACCAGGGTGCCGGTTACGACGATTTCTACAACCTTGCCACCGGTGCCTTCCCGACCGGCGCGATCACGACAATCCAGCAAACGCCGATTACCCAGGACATCTACGTTTCAGCCGGTATTGCCTTTACGCCGCGGTTCGCCATCAGTGCAACCGGCGTCCCGGCGTTCATCGGCGGGCAAGGCACGCTGTCGCCCCCAAACCCGCTGTTGTTCGCAAAATCGACGGTCAATCTGCCGGTGGCGTGGCGACAACATTGAGCGATGCGGCGGCGCATCCTCGCGGTGCGGCCGTTTCTCGTTGAAAATGGAGGGTCTACAACATCCATGGAGACCCTCGACAATGCAACACGCATCGACCTTGCGCGTCCAATGCCGCGCCGACGGCACCGCGTCGGTGACCATGTCTCGGCCCGCCGTGTTCAATGCCTTCGATGAAGTCATGATCGGTGAACTCGACGCCACCTTCACCCAGCTCGAAGCCGATCCAGCCGTTCGCGTCGTGATTCTGGCGAGCGAAGGCAAGCACTTCAGCGCCGGCGCGGACTTGCAATGGATGCAACGCGCCAGCCAGGCGGGTCTGGATTGGAACATCGCGGACGCGCGGCGATTCGCGGCCATGCTTGCACGCATCGCCAACTGCCGCAAACCCACCGTCGCCCGCGTGCAGGGCGCTGCACTTGGCGGAGGTGTCGGCCTGGCGTGCGCCTGCGATATCGCCGTTGCTTCGGACGACGCCAGCTTTGCCGTGAGCGAGGCCAGATTCGGCATCCTGCCAGCCGTCATCGGCCCCTATCTGGCCAACGCGGTCGGCCCGCGCCAGGCGCGTCGGCTCGCGCTCACAACGAGCCGGATTGATGCCGCGGAGGCACTGTCCCTCGGATTGGTCCACCGCGTGGTGCGACGCGACGAACTCGACCGTGCGATCGATGCCACCGTGGCTGAATTGCTCGCCGGGGCTCCGGGCGCGCACCGGGAGATCAAGGAATTGTTTGCCGTGCTCGGCGTGGGCACGGTTACACCCGATGTCCGTGAGCTCACTGCGCAGACGATCGCGAGAGTGCGCGGGACCGAGGAGGCGCGTGAAGGTTTTGCCGCTTTTCTGGGAAAACGCCCCGCCAACTGGGTGCCGCGCCATGACTGAACGCGTGCACGCACTCGAAGGCGCGCCGGTGCTGGTCATCGGCGCCGGCATCATGGGCGCGGGTATTGCGCAGGTGGCAGCGCAAGCCGGGCATCCGGTTCGACTGTTCGACGCCCGCCCCGGTGCTGCCGCCTCGGCGCGCGGGAAACTGACTGCAACCTTCGACAATCTGGTGGCCAAAGGACGCATGCTGCGCGACGTGGCAGATGCAACCCTGACGCGCATCGTGCCCATCGACGACATCGATGCTGCCGCGGACGTGGCATTGGTGGTCGAAGCCATTGTGGAGGACCTCGACGTCAAGCGCAGCCTGCTGCGCGACCTGGAAGCGCGTGTGGGCGCGGACTGCGTTCTCGCCAGCAACACCTCGTCATTGTCAATCACGGCGATGTCGCAGGGCATGCAGCACCCAGGGCGTCTGGTCGGGATGCATTTCTTCAACCCCGTGCCGCTGATGCAATTGGTCGAAATCGTCTCCGGGCTGCGGAGCGACCCCGCGGTTGCAGAGGCCGTGCACGCGCTGGCGACGCGTTGGGGCAAGGCCCCGGTGCATGCAAGATCGACGCCGGGCTTCATCGTCAATCGTATTGCGCGCCCGTATTACGCCGAAACCCTGGAGCTCCTCCAGATCGGCGCCGCCACGCCGCGCCAGCTCGATGCCTGCCTGCGCGGCGCCGGCTTTCGCATGGGCCCATGCGAACTCATGGATCTCATCGGGCACGACACCAACTTCGCGGTCACACACGCCGTGTACACGGCAAACTTCTTCGACAAGCGCTTCAAGCCCTCGCTGGTGCAGCGCGAGCTTGTCGATGCGGGATGGCTGGGACGCAAAAGCGGGCACGGTTTCTACGACTACGGGCAGGGCATCGTGGTGCCGACCGCCGATGCATTTGATCCCCTGCCGATCGCGGCGTTCGTGCCGCCGGGCGTGAATCCTGTCGTTGCTGGTCGCGGCCCGGTGGCTGAACGACTGGCCACCGCTTTGCACGGCGAGGGATTCGGTGTTGAACGCAACACCGCGGTCGATTGGGTGGGGTTGGTTGTCGGCGACGCACAGCTGCGTTTGACCGACGGACGCCGCGCGGGGGCGCTCGGCGCTGAGGTCGCGGTATTCGACCTGCCATTGACAGACGCCGCATTCGCCACGCTGGCATGGGCCGCGTCACCCGGTGCGTCGCGTGCATGGTGCGATGCGGCCCCGCAGTGGTTGCGTATTCTTGGATTCACCCCCCAACGCATCGCCGACGTGCCGGGCCTGGTCGTCGCGCGCACGGTAGCCATGCTCATCAACGAGGCGGCGGACGCCGTGCAGCAGGGGGTATGCACTGAGGACGGCGCCGACACGGCAATGAAACTGGGCGTGAACTACCCGGCAGGGCCCTTTGCGTGGCTCGCAGCCTGGAATCCGCATGCCGTGGTGAGCCTGCTCGACGCGCTGGATGCTTCCGAACGCGGCGAGCGCTATCGCGTCAGTCCCTGGCTGCGGCAGCGCGCAGAGTCGACGCGCCTTGCGAACCTCAAGGGCGCATGAGTGCGCCGTTGTCGACGCGCACCCGATCCCCCACTCGAAAGTTGTCATTCTTGCTTTGCATCACCGTTTGGTAGGAGCCGTTGTCCATGCGAACGGTGAACTTGTAGGCCGGGGCTGACGCCGGCTGTGATTTTTCCAGTTGATGGCCAAGGTAGGCACCAGCTGCGGCGCCGCCGATCGTCGCCGCAGTCTGCCCGGTTCCACCCCCGACCTGATTGCCGAGGATGCCGCCAATGAGGCCGCCTGCAATCGTACCGACACCGATACCAGTGCCGGCAATGCCAGCTGCCTGTTGTGGCTGCACAAGTTCGATCGACTGAATCACCCCATACCCTGCAGAAACAGCGGCATTGGTCGGTGTACTGCCCAACATGGGGTAGCCGGTCGATGCGCACCCGCCCAGCAGCAAAACTGCCATCACACCAAATACGACGCGCAATTCGTTCAATCGGTTCATCATCGACTCCTTACGTTCGTTGATCTGCACAACACGGAGTCGACAGATTACACCCCTGCCCGGATTGATTCACCTGCCTGCGACCCCAAACTTGCGATTGGTCGCGGAGATTGTCCCGGAAGCGACAACACCGCCAAGCGGCGGTGTTGTTAACACATTGATTCAATTGCTGTTTTTTGGTCGGGGCGATAGGATTCGAACCTACGACCCTCTGCTCCCAAAGCAGATGCGCTACCAGACTGCGCTACGCCCCGAACCTGCTATTCTAACCTATCAGCCCTACCTCACCTGGCAACTGGCCTGGTTCTGTCACGCCGTGCAACATTCTCCGTCCTGGTTCGTCTCGCGACCGTCGCTTCGAAAACCCGCTGCGATTGCCGCTGTGGCCGTCATCATTTGCGTGGCGGTCCTCGCCGCCGCACTTTGGGAGCAGGCGCAAGGCAACGCACCCTGCCCCTTGTGCGTGCTCCAGCGCCTTGGCTACCTCAGCGTCATGGCGTTCTCGCTGCTGGGTGTGGTGGGTGCCCTCGCCCAGCGCGCCCGCGCGACGCGGCTGGCATTGGCTTTGGCTGCGCTATCCGGGCTCGGCGGCTTGAGCGTGGCGTTCAAGCACCTTTGGCTTGTCTGGCATCCTGGTCAGACGTGCGGGCTTGATCCACTGGCGGTTCAAATCAATCACTGGGCAATCACCGGCTTGGCGCCCTGGCTGTTCCGGGCCGATGGTTTCTGTGCTGATGTTCCCTACCTGTTCGGCATGTCGCTGCCGGGCTGGTCAGCCTTGGGCTTCGCTGTGCTCGTGCTTGCGCTGCTGCTTGCGCTGCGCATGACCCCCCGCCCGATCCGCTGACGCTGCAAGCTCGCGCAGAGGTTCTGGACAAATCACCTCCAGGTTCTCGATGGTGCCGCGAATCCATCCCGCGGTGCGGAACGTTGCAAGGGCGCGGCTGACCGATTCGCTACGCAGCCCGAGGTAGTCGGCGATATCGACGCGGCTGACCGGGGGTAGCAAGGCCGGCAGGTGACCGCCGCCCTCCGCAGCCTCATCCAACATTCTCACCAGGTAGGCCGCGACGCGGGCACTGGCACTTGCCAGCATGGAGCGGGTGCGTGCCCAGACAGGCATGATGTTTCCGGCCAGACGCGCCACCAGCAGGCCGCTCGGGATGCCGACCTCAGCGCCGCTTCCGGCAGCATCGATACAAGCCAGGAAACACACGCGCGTCCATTGCAAGGCGACCAGGCGACGCCAGCGGACTTCGAGCCCGAGGCTCGACTCGAGTCCGAGCAATTGCCCAGGAAAACAAAAGTCCAACACGTGACTTCGCTCCCTGCCGTCGGTCCATAGAACCTTCAAAGCGCCGGAACGCACCGCGTAAATGTGCCCGGTCTCCGTCGGGATGGTGGCCCCGGCCGGAAACTCGAGCAGGCCGACCCGCGCCCGTCTCTGGATGCCGGAGCGATGGAGCAATTCGTACAAGCCGCAATGATCACGGTGCGGACACAGCCCGCAATTTTGCGCGTCAGCGCCGACGCCGTCTCGGCTCATCGATGGAGGTCTGGAAAATAAAAAACCTCGCGCAGATATCGCGCGAGGTTTCGATTTGGTTACCTTGATCAGTCCGCAAGGACCCGCGTTGCTGATTCATCAAGACGCGGAGGCGTTTCGAACGTATGGAATGGCGGGGGTGAAGGTACTTCCCACTCCAGTCCGTGCGCTCCCTCCCAGGGACGCTGTCCCGCCTTTTCACCGTTTCCGCGAATCACCGGAATCACCACCGCAAACACAAAATACGCCTGGGCCAGCCCGAAAATCAGCGAACCAATCGACGACAGCTGATTGAAGTCGGTGAACTGCAGTGGATAGTCAGCGTAACGACGCACCATTCCCCCCAGACCCAGGAAAAACTGGGGAAAGAACGTCAGGTTGAAACCGATCATCGACAGCCAGAAATGAATCTGCCCGGCGGTTTCGTTGTAGCGCGTTCCGGTCCATTTCGGCGACCAGTAATAGAACGCCATGAAAATCGCGAACAGTGCCCCCGCTACCATCGTGTAGTGGAAGTGGGCCACCACGTAGTACGTGTTGTGTACCTGCGTATCGATCGGGGCGACGGCAACCACGAGGCCGGTGAACCCTCCGATCAGGAACACGATGATGAAGCCGATGGCGAACAGCATCGGGGTTTCAAATGTCAGCGAGCCGCGCCACATGGTCGCCACCCAGTTGAAAACCTTCACGCCCGTGGGCACCGCGATCAGCATCGTGCCGTACATGAAGAACAGCTGTCCAAACGTCGGCATGCCCGCAGTGAACATGTGGTGCGCCCAGACGATGAACGACAGAATGGCAATGGACGCGGTGGCGTAAACCATCGAGCTGTATCCAAACAGTGGCTTGCGCGAGAACGTCGGAACCACCGTGCTCATGATGCCGAACGAAGGCAGAATCAGCACATAGACCTCGGGGTGCCCCATGAACCAGAACAGGTGCTGGTACAGCACGGGGTCGCCGCCACCAGCAGCGTTGAAAAAGCTGGTGCCGAAATGGCGGTCGGTCAGGGTCATGGTGACCGCGCCAGCCAGCACCGGCATGATGGCGATCAGCAAGTAGGCGGTAATCAGCCAGGTCCAGGCGAACATCGGCATCTTCATCAAGGTCATGCCAGGAGCGCGCATGTTGAGGATGGTGACAATGATGTTGATCGACCCCATGATCGACGAGGCACCCAGGATGTGCACCGCGAAGATCGTGAGATCCATGCTCATGCCCTGCTGAATGGTCAGCGGCGCGTAGAGCGTCCAGCCCACGTCAGGGGCGCCGCCAGGAACGAAAAAGGCCGCCACCCCGAGGAGTGCAGCAGGAATGAGCAGCCAGAAACTGAGATTGTTCATACGCGGGAAGGCCATGTCCGGTGCCCCGATCTGCAAGGGAATCATCCAGTTGGCCAGCCCGGTGAGCGCGGGCATCACAGCCATGAAAATCATGATCAGGCCGTGCATGGTGGAAAACGACAGGAACAGCTGAGGATTCAGAAACTGAATGCCCGGCTCGTACAGCTCGGCGCGGATACCCAGCGCCAGGATGCCTCCGACGAACAGCATCGACAGCGCGTACACGAGGTACATCGTGCCAATATCCTTGTGATTCGTCGAGAACAGCCACCGCTGCCATCCGTGCGGATGGTCGTGGGCGTGGTCGGCATCATGCGCCGGGGCATGTGCTGGATCGAGCACCGCGCTCATGGAACACTCCTGGTCGAAAACCGCGAAATTGACACTGGGACCAACTGCACGCGCGCGCCTGCGGCGGCGAACGAGCGGTGGTCAAATCCTGATCATCGAGGTTGTACAGGGCGCCAGTGACGCTGCCCTCAGGGTTGGCCCCATCGGGCGTGATCCATGTCAAGAAACCGCGAAATTCAAGTCTGCACAAAGCCGCGGGTTGTCGATTCACAATGCCCCTGCGACCGGTTGCAGCGTTGGCGCTGGACGTGGGACGTGGCGCCACGCATGCATGCTCAACTCCAGGAGTCGCCCCCGCCACTCGCATCGTCAGTCCAGCTACCGGCATCGGATATTCCGAAATCCTGATCGAGCGGTGGCTGTGCGGCATCAGCGCTGGGGATGAATCCATCGCCGCGCGCTTCCGGTGCGGCTCCGCGCCCGTGGTCGAACAATTTGTCAACCAGCATTTCACCAGCGGCGAACCCGGCTCCCATCCCCAGACCCGTGCCCACGGCTCCCATGAGACCGCCACCGGCACCGGGTTGCGGCGGCATGGAATACCCCGGCTGCGCGCCGTAGCCGGGCTGACCCGGCTGACCCGGCTGACCCGGCCAGTTGGCTTGCGGCGGCATGACCTGAACGACCGGGCGCCGAGAATTGCGCCACACCGAGAACAGCATCACGATCGCAAGCAGCGTGAGTGCGCCGACCAGCAAGCCAGCGAAAGGAATGCCATGCCGCTGTGCGGGCGCCGGCGATGCCGTGCCGTGAGACGCCACCTGCCGCTCAAAAGCCTTGAGCTGATCAGGCCGCTCGAACGCCAAGCCCGGATCGAGTCGCTGGGCCGTCGCCAGTTCGGTACCGGCATCGGCCCAGCGTCCGCGCAGCGCAAGCACCCGCGCGTCGACATAGTGCGCCTTGCCGGAATTTGGGTACGCCGCCAGCACCTGGTTGATCTCGGCTTGCGCCTGGTCGAGATGCCCGGTCGTTGCCGCCGTGAACACATCATGGATGGAAGGCACCGCCGGACCGGCATCGGCAGCTGCGGGAATTGCAGCAAGCCCCAGCGCACAGGCAACAGCAAATGCAAAGCCCCGGGACGCACGGGCGATGGATTGAAGTGGGATCATGGAAGCCTCGACGGAAACAAATTGTGACGATATGAAGTGGCGTCAGTGTCGCACAAATTCAAGACGCCCGTCGCCACCCCGACACCCGTTTGACGATCCGTCCGTAGGCACGAAAAGCAGGCACCCAGCTTGCGTACCATGTCTCGAACCATGAAGAAGAAGGTTCTGCGGCGTTTCTCACGCGCCCCCTTGCGCCTTCAGGCGGCAAGCTCTTGCGTCAGGTCCGGGTGACGCGCAATGAGGCGCAGCAGGCACAGCACGCCGCCAGGCGGAGCGAAACGCCCCTGCTCCCAATCACGCAAGGTTGCGACTGGTGTCGCGATGCGCTCCGCGAACGCTGCCTGCGTCAATCCCGACGCTTCTCGGGCCTTGCGCACAAGAATCTGCTCGGGAGTCGTCACGCGCCCCACCCGCGCCTTGGCCTCGTCCAGGGCCTGACGCAGATCCGGCAGTGGCTCGCCCGCGTCGGCCTCGATAGCCCTGACGATCTTGTTCACGTTCATGTCACACCACCTTTCGGATGTCCTTGGGAAGCATGTGCGATCCGCCGGCTTCTGGAACGTCGGGGTTTCGATGACCGTGCGCATGGCTAAATTATACGGGATTTCCGTAGGCTTGCTTCAGCCGCGTGGTTGCCATATCCCCATGCGGCACGCCTTGGCCTCCCGAGTTCGACACATTTTTGCGCAAGTTGCCGATTCACCTATGTTCAGGTGATCGAAATTGGCACTACGGGGCGATGTTGATGAAAAGCGGGCACCCAAAAGAAAAAACCCAAGCTTTTCAATGGCTTGGGCTTCCATATGGCGGAAGCGGTGAGATTCGAACTCACGGACCCTTTCGAGTCGCCGGTTTTCAAGACCGGTGCAATCGACCACTCTGCCACGCTTCCCTGCGGCCTGCAGTTTAAGACAGTTGCGCGGTGTCGGCTGGGAGGAACAGCTCAAGCACCGTGTTGAGCATGTCCCAACCGCGCGCGGTCGCCGTCACGCGCCCATCCGATTCGCGCAGCAGATCCAGTGCAATCGCGCGATCGAGACCGGCGCGCAGACTCGACACCGGCAAACCCGTGCGCGAGGTGTAGAGCGCCAGCGTGAAACCCTCGCGAAGTCGCAGTGCATTGAGGAGAAATTCGAACGGCAGCTCACGGCGCGCGACCTCATGCTCGCTCTCTACCGCATGGCCGGCGGCAGATTCCCGCATGTAACGCTCCGGCTGGCGCCACCGCTCCTGTCTTACCACCCGATGGGCGAAACTGAGCTTGGTATGCGCGCCGGCGCCGATACCGAGATAGTCGCCAAACTCCCAGTAATTCCGGTTGTGGCGGCTGGCGTGCCCGGTCCTGGCATATGCCGACACTTCGTAGCGCATCAGACCTGCGGCCCGCGCCCGCTCGGCAACGGCTGCCTGCATGTCTGCAGCGGTGTCTGCGTCAGGCAGGTTGGCAGGCGGGCGTTTTTCAAACGGCGTCTGCGGTTCCAGGGTGAGCTGATAAAGGGACAGATGGGGAGGACGCCATCGCAGCGCCTGTTCCACTTCGGCCACAGCGTGGGCGACGTCCTGACCGGGCAGCGCGAACATCAGATCGACGTTGAAAGTCGGAAACACCTGTGCGGCCTCGTCCAGTGCTGCGCAGGCCTGCGCAGCATCGTGCACCCGCCCGAGTACATCCAGCATGGCATCGTCGAAACTCTGCACGCCGATCGAAAGCCGGTTCACACCGGCGGCGGCGAACGCTGCGAAGCGCGCGCGCTCGAAGGTCCCGGGATTGGCTTCCAGCGTCACCTCGGCATCCGGCGCAAGTGGCAGGCGCGCGCGAATACCCGCCAGCAGACGATCAATGGACGCCGGGTCGAACAAGCTGGGGGTTCCCCCTCCAAAGAACACGCTGAGAACGCGCCGCCCCCACACCAGCGGCAATGCAACGTCCAGATCGCAGAGCAAGGCGTCGACGTATTGCTGCTCGGGGATGACGGCGTCGGCGCCACGCCACTGGTGCGAGTTGAAGTCGCAGTAGGGGCACTTGCGCAGACACCAGGGCAGATGGACGTAAAGCGCCAGCGGGGGCAACTCGCGCAGCTGCAGGGTACCGGGGCGCATCAGCTGCGGCAAACGGCTCGCAGCGCGCGCCAGGGTGTCATCGACCGAGGCCGGCGCATCGAGTGCTGCGGAATGAACCTTGATCACGGCGAGACCGCGGGGAAGGCGCCGATTCCCCAGAATGCCTGCAGCAGCTGGGCCATCTGTCGCGCGGCCCGGGCCCGATGACTGATCACGTTTTTGGCTTCCGTTGCAAGCTGGGCCAGCGTCATGCCGTCCGGCAACATGAACAGCGGGTCATAGCCGAACCCCGCCTTCCCCACCAACCCCGTTGCAATGCAGCCATGCAACCAACCGTGCGCAATCAGCGGCTCCGGGTCGTCCGGCTCGCGCACGGCGACAAGCACGCAGACGAAGTGGGCGCTCCGATCGACAGGGTCATCGACGGCATCGAGGCATTGCAGCAGTCGCGCGTTGTTGGCTGCGTCCTGGGCCTCGCGCGACCCACCCGCGAGCTCGGACGACGCGAAACGCGCTGAGCGCACGCCAGGCGCCCCGCCGAGGCGCCGTACGCACAATCCGGAGTCATCAGCGAGCGCCGCGAGCCCCGTGTGCCGGGCAGCGTGCCTCGCCTTGGCCAAGGCATTTTCGAGAAACGTCGCTGCGGGCTCGTCGGCTTCGGGAACCTGGAATTCCGATTGCGGCACCAAGCGCAACGGCAGTCCGGCAAACAATTCCGCGAATTCCAACGCTTTGCCCGGATTTCCGGTGGCCAGGACAAGACGTGCCGGCGCGCGTGCCTGCCCCTGCGTCATGCCAGTCCCAGCGCCTCACGTTGCAGGCTGACCAGCCGACCGATGCCGTTCTGGGCGCAATCAACCAGGGCATCGAGCTGGCGTCGTGAAAACGGCGCCCCTTCAGCGGTTCCCTGAACTTCGATCACGCCCCCCGATGCGCTGCCCACCACGTTCATGTCGCAATCGCAGCGAGCGTCCTCGTCGTAGGCAAGATCGAGCAGTACCTCACCATCAACCAGGCCGACGGAGACGGCGGCAACGAGTTCGCGCATGGGGTTGGCGGCGATGCGATCGTGCGCCATCAGCCAGGCGCAGGCATCCCAGGCTGCAACCGCCGCACCGGTGATGGCCGCTGTGCGGGTGCCGCCGTCCGCTTGCAGGACGTCGCAATCCAGCACGATCTGGCGCTCGCCAAGCACTTTGAAGTCAAACACGCTGCGCAGGCTGCGGCCGATCAGACGCTGAATTTCCTCGGTACGCCCCTGCGGGCGCCCGCGTTTGACTTCGCGTTCGCCCCGCGTGTGGGTGGCACGCGGAAGCATGGAGTACTCGGCCGTGACCCAGCCGGTGCCGGTCCCGCGCCGATGCGGCGGCACCCGCTCTTCCACGCTCGCCGTACAAAGCACGCGGGTGCGCCCGAACTCGACCAGCACCGAGCCCTCGGCGTGGCAGGTGTATTGGCGCAAAAAACGTACTGTTCGCAGCGCATTCGCGCTCCGGCCATCGGATCGTGTCGGTGTCATGATCAAGAAATCCAGTCAAGGGAATGGTGCCCAGCACGCTGTTCAACCACCCGGTGGGCGGCTCAACAGACAGCTAACGTTTGTCCGCCGCACGACGGATTGCCGCATTGATCTCAGCGATCGAACGCTCGATCGCGGCGTCATCAAGCTCATCGGGCATCGGCTCGGGCACACCCGACTGGAAGGTTGACGCGAACACACCCGGCTGGATGCCTCGGGTGCTGACGCCACCATCTGCGTCGGGTACGCCGTCCGCCTCCCACGTGATGGCGAGGGCCGTGACGTTGTCCGAATCGCTGACTTTGTTGCGCAAGGCGAGCTCGACCATTTCGGGCACCGCGTCGGACAGGGGACGGTCGCTGAGCAGGCGCACGAGCTCGTCCTCCGGTACCTGACTCCACAACCCGTCGGAACACAGCATCACGACATCGCCGAACTCGAGTGGCTGCGGCACGCCGATCTCGACGAACGGCAGCTGTGGCGCGCCAAGGCAGGTGTAGAGCACATTGCGGTTGACCTTGGTCTCGACGGCATGCGCGCCATCCCTGCTGCTTGCTCGCTGCTGAAGCTGCTCGGCATGGGAGTGGTCGCGGGTTCGCGTGAGGATCGCGCCACCGCGCAGGACGTAGAGACGCGAATCTCCGACGTGCGCCCATTGCGCGACTCCATTCTGAAGCACGCACAATGCCACGGTCGTCCGTGGATGATCCTTGAGCGCATGGGTCCGCGCGTAGTGCTGGATATCCTGATGGGCGGCAAAAATCGCACGTCGCAAAAACGCACGCACGTCGACGAGCACCGGGGCAGCTTCTTTCTGGAACATGCTGGCGATCGTCTGAAGCGCCAGTTGCGCAGCGATATCGCCGCGCGGGTGGCCACCCATGCCATCCGCCAGCCCGAGCAATACGCTGTCACGGGTGTAGCAGTATCCCATCCGGTCCTGGTTGTCATGCCGGGAGCCACGCCGCGTCAGCTGGTAAACAGAGAATTTCATGGCTTGTCCCTTCCTCCGAATTGACCCGCCAAACCGGTGACCTGCCGCGCCTTGTCAACGCGTGCCTTGGTGTCGGTGACAAGCTCATCGAATTGCATGCGCAATTTTTCACTCAGGCTGAGCTGGGTGTAGCGCCGGGGATGTTCCGCGCCGAGTTCCTTCTGAAGATTGAAGACGCTTTGCGGGCGCGCCAGCGGGTCGAGCGCCATGCACCACTCGACAATTTCGATCAGATTGTCGGAGTAGATCCCGCGAAGCTTTGACAACTGCATGGGCAAGCGGTCCTTTTCAAGGCGCTGGGTTGCCTCGTAAGGTGGATAGCCCGTCATGCTGGCGTAAATGCAGGATCCGACAGCATAGATGTCGGTCCACGGACCGAACGAGGCATCGCGCTTGTACATTTCCGGGGCCGCGAAGCCCGGCGTGTACATGGGACGAAAGCGCCGATCCTCCTGACCGATCACTTCGCGCGCTGCGCCAAAATCGATCAGAATTGGCTTGTCATCGTCCGTGACAAAAATATTCGCTGGTTTGATGTCCAGATGCAGCATCTTGTGCTGATGTACAACGCGAAGACCCTGGAGTATTTCGTCGTAGAGCGAGCGGATTGTCGATTCTCGAAAAATCTTCTTGCGCTTGAGATCACGCGCAATGATGATGAATTCCTGCAAGGACGCTCCCTCCAGATAGTTCATCACCATGTAGACCGTTTCATTCTCCCGAAAAAAATTCAGGACGCCGACGACGCTCGGGTGGGAAATCTGCGCGAGCGACCGTCCTTCCTCAAAAAAGCTCTTCAAACCGAGCCGGTAGAGGGAGAGTTTTTCCGGATCCGCCACGGGAATCATCTCGCCTGCCGGTCGCTCGACCAACGACGCCGGCAGGTATTCCTTGATGGCGACGCGCTGTCCGTCCTGAGTCAACGCGAGGTAGACCACCCCGAAGCCACCGCTGGCCAGCTTGCGCACGATGCGATAGCCCCCGACCTTGGTATCGGGCTCGAGCGGTGCCGGTTTGGATCTGGACATGGAACGTCGACGCGAACCGCCGCCGGCGGTCCGGGGGCAAGTCTGTGGAAGAATGCAAGCAGCACCGATGGAGGTCGATTTGAATTTACTTTATAGCATGACCGGTTACGCCGAGGCGTCCGCCCCGGTCGAGGGCGCGCACCCGGCCGCCTCCGTGCGCGTCGAATTGCGGAGCGTCAACAGTCGCTTTCTCGATCTGGTGTTCCGACTACCCGACGAACTGCGCGGCATGGAACCCTCCCTGCGCGCCGCGCTGACACGGGCACTGCGGCGCGGCAAGATCGAATGTCGGGTCTCCATCGATGAGGCGCCAGGCGCAGGCGCCGTTCCGGATCTCGACAGCGTGGAGCCCCTGCTGCGCGCCGAGGCCGCCCTGTTGAAGCGCGCGCCACACCTGCAAAGCCTGTCCGTGGCAGACGTCTGGCGCCTCGGAGGCGGCCAGCATCGTCGCGGCGATGCGCAGGAACTGGGGCGTGCCCTCGAACGCGCCGCACTGGGCGCGCTCGACGCCCTTCAGGCCGCGCGCGCGGCTGAAGGCGCGCGTCTCGGAACCTTCCTGCGCGAACGTTGCACCCGGCTGGGCGCATCCGCGGCAGACGCCGTTCGCCTCGCGCCCCTGGCCGTATCGCGCCAGCAGGAACGCTTTGTCGCGCGCTGGCACGAAGCCTTGCAAACACTGGGCGCCAACCCGGATCCGGCAACCATGCGCGAACGGTTGCTGCAGGAAACAGCGACATTCTCGATCAGGATCGACGTCGCGGAAGAAATCGGCCGCCTACAATCACACATCGATGCCATCGCCATGGTCTTGGATGGCGGTGGAGAAACTGGCAAACGACTTGATTTTCTCATCCAGGAATTGCACCGGGAAGCCAACACCCTGGGTTCGAAATCAACCCTGCTGGAACTCAGCGAAGTGTCGGTCGACATGAAGGTGTGCATCGAGCAAATGCGCGAACAGGTTCAGAACCTCGAGTGACGCAACCCCACTCGACCGCTTGTGTTCAATCCAAAAGCGATGCACGCATGGAATTCCCAGGCAATTTATTTGTGGTCGCTGCACCCAGTGGCGCCGGAAAGTCCAGCCTTGTCAAGGCACTGTTGGACCGTGACCCGGCGATCCAGTTATCGATTTCCACCACCACGCGCGCGCCAAGGGGACAAGAGCGCGATGGCAGGGAATATTTTTTCGTCGAGCGCGCCACTTTCGAGCATCAAATCGCGCACGGCGATTTCGTCGAGTGGGCCGAGGTACACGACAATCTTTACGGGACATCGCGCCTCTGGCTGGAGCAACGCATGGCCGAGGGTGTGGACGTCTTGCTGGAAATTGATTGGCAGGGGGCTGACCAAGTCAAGCGGCTGTTCAACAACGCGGTCAGCATCTTCATTCTTCCACCCTCGTTCGAAGAACTCCGCGCCCGCCTCGAACGACGGGGCGAAGACAGCCCGGCCGTGATCGAGCGCCGGATGCGCGAAGCACACATCGAGATCCCACACGCCGCGACCTTCGACTTTATAATCGTCAATGATCAGATCGATCGCGCCTTGCGCGGTCTGGAGGCCGTCGTCGCCGCGCAGCGCCTGCGCTACGCGGCGCAGCGGCGATGCCACCCTGAAGTGTTCGCTGCGCTCGACATTGGTTGAACGCAGCGCTTTTGTCGTTCGTCACAGTTTGACTGGAACCGTCATGGCTCGCATCACCGTCGAAGATTGTCTGGAAAAGATACCCAACCGCTTCCAGCTCGTGCTTGCGGCGACCTATCGCGCGCGCATGCTGGCGCAGGGTCACACCCCGAAGATCGAAACCCGCGACAAGCCGGTCGTGACGGCGCTGCGCGAAATCGCGTCGGGGCAGATCGGCTTGGAAATGCTCAAGCGCGTACCGGTCTGACGCGCCTGCCCACCCGCGCTGCGATCACCTCAGAGGCTGCCGGCGATGCCAGGCAATCTGCATCCTTCGGGCGGTGGCCTGGCGCTGCGCAAGCGTCCCGTTGTCCGGCGCAAAAGCCAGCAAACCGTAGCTGTGTCTGCTGACTGCGCGGTCTCGGGCGGCGTCCCCAACCCAGAGCGTCCGCTGGTCGTCAGCCTCGCCAAGCTGCTCGAACGCCTGACGGGGTATCTCCCCGAGCCCGACCTGCCGCAGATCAGAGCCGCCTACAGGTTTGCCGACGCGGCCCACCTCGGGCAATATCGCGCCAGCGGAGAGCCGTACATATCGCATCCCGTTGCGGTTGCGGAGATCTGCGCTGACTGGAAACTTGACACCCAGGCACTCATGGCCGCGCTGTTGCACGACACGGCCGAGGACAAGGGTATCACCCAGGCAGAATTGATCGAGCATTTCGGTTCCACGGTCGCCATGCTGGTCGACGGATTGACGAAACTGGACAAAATCCAGTTTTCGAGCCGCGAGGAGAACCAAGCCGAAAGCTTCCGAAAAATGCTACTGGCGATGGCGCGAGATATCCGCGTCATCCTGGTCAAACTCGCTGATCGCCTGCACAACATGCGAACACTGGACGCGATGGCCCCGGAAAAACGCCGGCGCATCGCGACAGAGACGATGGAAATATATGCCCCGATCGCCTATCGGCTCGGGCTGAACCAGGTGTATCGAGAGCTGCAGGATCTCGGATTCCAGCATGGCCATCCGATGCGCTATGCGGTGTTGAGCCAGGCCGTGCGCGTGGCACGTGGCAACCGGCGTGATCTGGTCGACCGAATTCTCACCGCAACCACGAAATCCTTTTCGGACGCGGGTATCAGCGTTCAACTCCACGGCCGCGAGAAAACCCTGTATTCGATCTACAGGAAGATGCAGCGCAAGCATCGATCCTTCGCGCATGTACAGGATATTTTCGGATTTCGCGTGATCGTGCCCGAGGTGCTCGATTGCTATCGCGCCTTGGGCGTGCTCCACGCGCAGTACAAGCCCATGCCGGGCAAATTCGAGGATTTCATCGCCATTCCGAAGCTCAATGGCTATCAATCCCTGCATACCACCCTGATCGGTCCAACGGGCGCACCGGTGGAATTTCAAATTCGCACCGAGGCCATGCACCGGGTTGCTGAAAGCGGGGTGGCGGCGCATTGGTTGTACAAATCCGGCAGCGGGGCCGAGGACATCGCCCGGGTGAGCACGGCAACCTGGCTGCAATCGCTGCTCGACATCCAGAACGAAAACCGTGATGCCGCGGAGTTCATCGAAGCAGTGAAAGTCGATCTCGCGCCGGAGGCGGTCTATGTGTTTACCCCGAAGTCGCGCATCCTCGCGCTACCCAGGGGTGCGACACCCGTCGACTTCGCATACGCAGTACACACCGCGCTGGGCAACCAGACCGTGGCGGCAAAGGTCAATGGCGAATTGGTTCCGCTGCGCACCGAATTGCACAGCGGCGACGTCGTCGATATCGTCACCGCCGCGCATTCGCGGCCCAATCCGAACTGGCTGGCCTTTGTGCGCACAGGACGCGCCCGCTCGAAAATCCGCCATGAGCTCAAGGTATCGCAACAGGCAGAGTCCCAGGATCTGGGGCGGCGGCTGTTCGTTCGCGCCCTCGCCCAGCTTGGTATGCGCCTGGACCAGCTCAGCACCGTCGACTGGACCCGGCTGCTGCAATGGAGTGGCAATAAAAGCCAGGAAGAAATGTTCGCCGACATTGGCCTGGGCAAGCGCGTCGCCGATATCCTTGCGACGCGGCTTCAAATGGAGTCCACCACGGGTGATGCACGCCCGCACGATGTCGCCGTTGCGTCAGGCCTGCCATCACCACCGCCCCAGGCTGGCGATGCGCCGACACCGCGCGCATCCCTGCAACTCGATGGCACCGAGGGTGCGTCTGTGCACTACGCGGATTGCTGCCGACCAATTCCAGGGGACGCCATTCTTGGCTATCTGGGAAAGGGCGAGGGTTTGACGGTACACCTGCAGGATTGTCCACAGGCGCGTCGGTTGTTCCAGAAGCATCCGCGGAGCTGGATCGATCTCAACTGGGCACCCTCCGTGAGCGGCCTTTATCAGGTCCGCCTGTCGGCCGTGGTGACCAACGGTCGTGGCGTGCTCGCCCGCGTTGCCGCGAGCATCAGCGAACGCGACGCCGATATTCGCCATGTCACGATGGATGATGACGCGGGCCAGCCCACCATCGAGCTGCACTTCCTGTTGGCGGTGCGGGATCGCAAACATCTCGCCGACGTGTTGCGCGCCGTGCGAACCCATAAGTTCGTGGTCAGGGCCGGGCGCGCGAAAGCGCACTGAAGCGCGCCGCCTTGACTCTCAGGCGTCGTCACCAGGCGGCGGTGGATAGCAGACGTCCAGGATCTCGATGTCCAGAGCGCCGCCTGGGGTCGGAAGGCGCACCACATCGCCGATGCGCGCCTTCAGCAGCGCCCTGGCGACGGGAGAAATCCAGCTGATGCGCCCGAGGTCGAGATCGACTTCATCGATGCCGCCAATGGTGACCTCGCGTTCGGCGCCGCGATCCTCCACGTAACGCACGGTCGCACCGAAGAAGATCTGCGCGTTTCCATACTGCCGCCACGGCTCCACCACTTCAATATGGTCCAGTCGCCGGGTCAGGAATCGAATACGACGATCGATTTCACGCAGGCGCTTCTTGCCGTAGATGTAATCACCATTCTCGGATCGATCACCGTTCGACGCCGCCCAAGAGACAATCTCGACCACTTGCGGACGCTCGCGCTCGATCAGGAATTTCAGCTCGGCGCGCAGGCGCGCGAGGCCCTCAGGCGTGATGTAGTTCTTGGTCCCGGACGGTTGAGGCCCAATGCTGGCGATCTCGTCATCCTCGTCCAGATCCGCATCGGTCTCGCGGGTGAAAGCTTTGCTCATCGCAAAATCCAGCCTCGCTCGGTATCAATCAAATGAAAAGACGCCCACGAGGGGCGTCGGTCATGCGTACCGCAGGCGTCCTTGCCCGCTGCACCCCTGCAATTACTTCACAGATTCGACTGCAACAACCTTCTTGGCGCCGTTATCGAACGCAGAGAGGGTAATCGTGGCATTGGCCAGATTGCCGTCAGGCATGAAGTGGATGTCCTTCTTGGTGACGCCGTTGTAGTCGATGTTCTGGATGAACTTCAGATACTTGGCAGGATCCGAGGACTTCGCCTTGACCATCGCGTGCGCCAGCACCATGGTGGCGTCATACGAGTACGGCGAATAGATCTGGAATGCGCTGGCGCCGAACTTGGCGTCGTAACGCTTTTTCCACGCCGCGCCACCCGGCATCTTCGCCAGAGGCGAACCACCTTCAGCACAAATGGTGATGTCGGCAGCGGGGCCAGCCAGCTTCGCGAGTTCCGGAGCGCAGATGCCGTCCCCACCCATCAGCTTGGCCTTGATACCGAGCTCCTGGATCTGACGCAGCATCGGGCCGGCCTGGCTGTACATGCCGCCGTAGAAAATCACATCCGGGTTCAGCGACTTGATCTTGGTCAGGATGGCCGAGAAATCAGTTGCCTTGTCGTTCGTGTACTCACGGTCAAGAACCTTCATGCCGTCCTTGCCCGCGGTCTTGGCGAACACATCGGCAACGCCTTGACCATAGGCGGTGCGGTCATCGATGACTGCAACCGTCTTGGCCTTCAGGTTGCTCTTCGCATAGTTGGCCAGGCCTGCACCCAGTGCATTGTCATTGGCAATGATCCGGAAGAAGGTCTTGAAGCCTTGCTCCGCAATCTTAGGGTCGGTCGATGACGGGGTGATGTTCGGGATCCCCGCGTTTTGATAGATCCGCGAAGCGGGATAGGTGCAACCCGAATTCAGGTGACCCACCACGCCATTGACCTTCTCATCCACGAACTTCTGCGCCACTGTGGTCGCTTGCTTCGGGTCCGCCTGGTCGTCCTGGGCGTCAATTTTCCACAACACTTTCTTGCCGTCGATCTTCAGACCTTCCTTGTTCAGGTCGTCAATCGCCATGCGCACACCATTGGTGTTGTCTTGACCGTACGACGCTTGCGGACCAGAAATCGGTGCCGCACTGCCAATCGTGACCGTCATCTCATCTGCTGCGTAGGCGGTGCTGACCGCAAGGGTCAGACCGAGAAGCGCAAATTTCAGTTTCATGAATGAGCCTCCAAATTGAATGCAAAAGTTTCTATCAGGGAAACAATCGAACTGCATTGGCAATGGTAGGCCATTTCACGTTCCACGCAATGGGTTCCTGAAAACAGTGCCCCCGCCGGTTTCGTTGCGCGCGACTGCACCGGCGGGGATCAACCTTGTTTCGGGCTTGTTTCAGGCTCGTTGCGGCGCAGCCGCGGGTGCATTCAATGGTCTTCGTCAGCCGATGTGACGCTAACCACAACCTTCTTGCCGTGTTCAAAGCGCGACACCGTCACAGCCGGCTTGACAAGATTCCCTTTTCCGTCGAAGTAAATATCGTCTCGCGTCACACCATTGACGTGGATATCGCGAATTTCGCGCAGGTAGCGAGCGGGATCGGTGGATTGCGCCTTGATCATGGCCTGCGCCAGCACCATGGTGGCATCGTAGGCATAGGGAGAGAAGATTTGATACGCGTCGGGGCCGAATTTCGCGTCATAGCGCTGCTTCCATGCCACGCCCCCCGGCATTTGCGCCACCGGTGCTCCGCCTTCGACGCACACCGCCATGTCAGCCGCATCGCCTGCCAGCGTCGCAAGGGTCGGGGTGCAGATTCCATCACCCCCGAGCAGGTGTGCCTTCACGCCGAGCTGGCGCATTTGCCGCAGCATGGGGCCTGCTTGCGGGTAGACACCACCAAACACGATGACATCAGGCGAGAGTGCCCGGGCGCGGGTGAGAATCGCAGAAAAATCCGTCGCCTTGTCCGTCGTGTACTCGCGCGCAACGATCTCGAGCCCACGGCGCTTCGCATGCGTCACGAACATGTCGGCCAGGCCCTGCCCATATGCGGTACGGTCATCGATGACGACGATTCGGGTCGCATGCAGGTTTTCCTGGGCGTAGTGCGCCAACGCGGACCCCACCGCGGTGTCATCCGCGATGAGGCGAAAGAACGTCTTGTGGCCTTGGCGCGAGATTTTCGGATCCGTGGAGGATGGGGAAACGGCCGGAATGCCCGCCTGCTCGTAGATGCGTGATGCCGGGTACGTGCACCCGGAGTTGAGATGCCCGACAACGCCGTTGACTTTGTGATCGACGAAATGCTGGGCCACGGTGGTCGCCTGCTTGGGATCGCCCTGGTCATCCTGCGCGTCGATCTTCCAGGTCACGCGCGAACCGCCGATCGTGAGGTTGCGCGCATTCAGATCATCGAGCGCCATCTGCACGGCGTTGGTGGCGTCCTGTCCGATGGCTGCCATCGATCCCGAATCGGGTGCCGCAACACCGATGACAACGACGGATGATGGCGTCGCCCCCTGGTCTGCCGCCTGGGCGCTGACGCCCACGAGCACCAACGCCGCGCCCAGAACCAATTTCGTGGAATGCATGATGGACCTCCAAAGAGCCGAAAGCTCATTGGAGGCGTCAGTCGATCATGAGTTCCCCGCGCCAGGCTCCAATACGTCCGTCACAGCCTGCCGCACCACGTCCAGCATGACCGGCCGCAAGGCGTCGGCAAGCTCGGCCGCCAATCGGTCCAGGCGCGAGGCCAGCAGGGCCGCAACACGCGCCTCGAGCTCGAGGTCCATGCGGTGCGATACCTCAGCGCGCAACTCCTCCTGCAGACGCTCCACCGCCAAGCGCACCTGGTCTCGCATCTGCCGCCCCAATGCCGTGGCGTTCTCCGCGCCAGGGTGCGGCGTGTCGCGCGGCACGCACGCATCGCCAAGCACCAGGACGTCCGCGGGAACAGCCGGCAAAGTACCGGGGTCTGCCTCGATGGCATCCGTCAGGACAGGAAAACGGCTCGGATTCAGCTGCGTCATCGCGTAACCTCCATCATGGTGGGTTCGACACCCGCCTGCCGGTAAGCACGAAAGCGGATCCGGGCGGCATCCTTGCAGGCCGCGTCAAGGCCGACGACCTCGATGACACGCGGCAGCGTGTTCCAGCCTTCAAGTTCGGCAGCGCCGAGGTTGACAAGACAGTCGCGCCCCTGAACGCCACCGAGGTCGAGTGCATCGGTCAGAACAATGGGTGAACGCACTTCGAGCGCATCACCGACCCTGCAATGGGCCAGGAAATCAGTGGGGGAAAACGTCCACAGCCGTGCATTGAAGGCATCGAGGTCGGAGGCATCGAGCCGCACGAGCAACCGAGCCCCACGACCCACCGCCGTACGCAGCAGCGCACATGCATAAGCCTGGGGGTCAGGCGCGCCGACACGGAATTCGACGCGGGTGGTCGTCATGGGCTGGCGGTCTGGAAATTCATGCGCGCGGCGCGTTGGCGAGGTCCAGCAAATGGCGGACCAAAAGCCCGACCGGCCGACCCGTGCCGCCCTTTTCCGCCCCGCTGTTCCAGGCCGTGCCCGCGATGTCCAGATGCGCCCACCGGTAGTTCCTGGTGAACCGTTGCAAAAAGCACGCCGCCGTCACGCTTCCCGCGGCACGACCCGCGATATTGGCAACGTCGGCAAAACGGCTTTTCAAGCCTTCGGCGTATTCATCAACCAACGGCATACGCCAGCACGGATCCATGGCCTTGGCGCCGGCCTTGATCAAAGCATCCGCCAATTCGTCATCCGGGCTGAACAGCCCGCTGTTGACGTGGCCGAGCGCAATCACGCAAGCGCCAGTCAGGGTGGCGATATCAATGACCGATGCGGGCTTGAAACGCTCGGCATACGTGAGCGCATCGCACAAAATCAAGCGTCCCTCGGCATCGGTGTTGAGAATCTCGATGGTCTGTCCGGACATGCTGGTGACGACGTCACCGGGCTTGACGGCGCAACCGTCGGGCAGGTTTTCCGTGGCCGGGATCAAGCCGACCACGTTGATGCGGGTCTGCAACTGCCCGATGGCTTCAAAGGTTCCAAGCACCGACGCAGCCCCCGACATGTCGAATTTCATTTCGTCCATCTCGGGTGCGGGCTTGATCGAAATGCCACCGCTGTCGAACGTCACGCCCTTGCCCACCAGCACGTGCACGGGATCCTTGCGCCCGGCACCGTCGTGGCGCAGGACGATGAACCGCGGCGGCTGGGCCGAACCCTGAGCCACGGCCAGCAAGGCGCCCATGCCCAGGCGCTCGATCTCGGAGCGCCCCAGCACTTCAACCTTGAAACCGTGGCGCTTGGCGAGTCCCTGCGCCACGCGCGCCAGATGCTCCGGTGGACAATGGTTCCCGGGCAGGTCAGCCAGCCCGCGCGCAAGATCGACTCCTGCCTGCGTCGCAGTCGCGACGGCCAGGGCTTCCTTGAGCGCGGCGCTTGCGCGCGGCTGGCGCGTGAGCAGATGCACAGAGTCGACTTTGTAGGCATGTTGAGGCTCCGCCTTGCGGGTTGCCTCGTAGCGATACGCGGCGCCGAGAAAAGCGCGCGGCGCAAGTGCTGCCAGCGCCTGCTCACCGTCTGCCGCGAGCAGGTGGACACGCACCGCGCCCATGCTCTTGAGGGCAGCAGCAGCGGCCTGCGAAGCCTTCAGCCACGCCCTGGGCTGGATGGGCGCCGGGCCGAGGCCCACCAACACCAGACGACGCGCCGCGAGCCCTTCGGGACGCGCGCGCACGTATGTCGTTCCCAAGGCGCCCGAAAAATCGCCATCCTGCGTCGCCTCCACCGCCATGGCGTCAATGGCGCCGGCCTCGACCAGTCCACAGGAGGTTCCCGGTTGGGGAAGGAATACCACCAACGCATCGGTTTCGAGGGTGGCCAGGGTCTTGAGAGGGGCTATGCTAAATTTCATGAGGGCTCCATCGGGGAACCCTCATTATTCCACCGCACTCGCCCGGGTGTCCCGCACCGACCGGGGCCGGCCCGTGCCTTTTGCGCGCCGGTCCGTGACCTGCGCCTTCGCATTCGTTCAAAAATTCGCGATGTTGCTGGATCGTTCGCTGCGCCGTGAAATGGCACGCCAATTTGGTGGCAGCTTTACCGTGCTGTTTTCGGTGGTGATGACCATGATGCTCATCAGGCTTCTAGGGGAAGCCTCCGAGGGTTTGGCCAATCCACAAGATCTGTTCCTGTTGATCGGTCTGGCCAGCTTGAGTTACCTGCAGTTCATTCTCGGCCTGGCGCTGTTCGTTGCGGTGTTGATGAGTTACTCCCGCATGCACCGCGACGCGGAAATGGTGATCTGGGCCGGCGCCGGTGTGTCTCCGCTGCGCTATTTCGGGAGTGCACTGCGTTTCGCCGCCCCTGTGCTCGCGGCCATCGCTCTGCTGACGCTCGTGGCCTGGCCATGGGCAAATCGACAGAGCACGGCGCTACGGGATCGCTTCGAGCAGCGCTCGGACCTTTCGCGTGCCGCGCCGGGTCAGTTTCGGCAATCGGCGTCAGGGGGCCGGGTGTTCTTCCTTGGCCGCGGCGCTGACGCCCATGGTCTGGCGCGCGACGTCTTCATCCGTGATCTGGAAGATGGCAAAGAGACGGTGACAGTGGCGCAGGCGGCGCGCATCGGTACGCTGGATGCTGCGCGCTACCTGATGCTTTCCAACGGCAACCGTTATACACATGCGGTGGGCAAGGAGGACTTCCGTATCGTCGGCTTCAAGGATATGGGGATTCGGCTTTCCACCATCGCATCCCATCCAGTCGCCACCGCTGCCAGCCTGGCAAACACGCCGAGTCGCGAAATCCCCACCGTGACATTGGCGACGTCGCTGTTCCCGGCCTGGCGCGGCGAACTGTCCTGGCGGCTGGGAGTGCCAATTTCCTCACTATTTCTCGTGTTGATGGCCGTTCCGCTGGCCGCGACCAACCCGCGCTCGGGTCGTGCTATCCAACTGATCGTTGCCGTCTTGATCTACCTGACGTACCTCAATTTTCTCAACGCGTTCCAGCACTGGATCGAAACCGGCGCGCTCGGGCTGGGCAGCGGGCTGTTGCTGCTACACGGCGGGGCCTTCATCGTCCTCATTGCCATGGTGGCGCGCAAGGGCCTGCTGCCCCGACGCCTGCCGGCGCCACCGACCGACGCGCACGCGTCGGGCCTCTGAATTTCACGCCCCCGCGATGCGGACCTTGCGTCGTTACTTGTTCGTGCAGATTGCCGCCGCCAGCGCGTTGGTGCTGCTCGTCTTCCTCGGCCTGGTTTTTTTCCTCGATGTGATCAACGGGCTGAGCAGCGGCGGCGGCACCCATTCGCTGGCGCAAGTGATGGTGCACGTTGCGCTTGAGGTCCCCGGTCGCGCCTACGAATCGATGCCGATCGCCGTGCTCACCGGCACGGTCTACGTGCTGGCAAGCCTCGCCGCGTCGTCGGAATTCACCGTCATGCGCATGTCAGGCCTGAGTCCGCGACGTGCCCTGCTCGATCTGGTCGGCCTGGGTTTGTGCGTTGCGGCGCTGCTGTTCGTCATCGGGGAATTCGTGGCGCCGGCCGCCGAACGACTGGTCGCCACCCTGGACGCGCGCAACCAGGGGGGCAGCTTCGGCACGGCGCTGCGCTCAGGCGTCTGGCTGCGTGATCGCACCGGGGCGAATGATGACCAGATGATCAACGTCGGGCGTGTTGCCGCCTCCGGTACGCTCGCCGATGTGCGCATTTATGTCATCGATGCACAAGCTCGCCTCGCGCGCGAAGTCGTGGCGCGCAGCGCGGATGCCGTGCATGGGGGCTACTGGATCTTGCACGGCGTCACCGACACCACATTCCCGGCCACACCTGGAACCCCGTTGCGGGTTCGGCACACCGACGCCCTCGATTGGCCGACCACCGTTTCACCCGCCATGCTTGAAGCACTGCTGCTGGATCCGAGCCACATGTCCTTGACGGACCTGTGGCGGTATGTCCAGCACCTGCGTGCCAACGGGCAAGCCGCCCAGCGCGACGAGATCGCACTGTGGCGCAAGACCCTCTATCCTTTCAGTGCCGTGGTGATGATGCTGCTGGCCCTGCCGTTCGCCTATCTTCACGCCCGATCCGGCCAAATCAGCTGGAAAGTCTTCGGCGGAATCATGCTGGGAATCAGCTTCATTCTCACGACCGTCCTGAGCTCGCGTCTTGGCCTCGTCGCCAGTTGGCCGACGTGGCTCGCGGCAGCGTTGCCTTACTTCCTGTACGGAGGCGCGGGCCTTGGCTTCTTTGTCTGGCGCGTACGCTACCACTAGCAGGCTGAACGGCCTGACACGACAGCGCGACATGAACTTGCATCAATTTCGCTTCCTGCAGGAGGCTGTGCGACGAAACTTCAACCTCACTGAAGCCGCACGCGCCTTGTTCACGTCTCAACCAGGGGTATCGAAGGCCATCATCGAACTCGAGGACGAGCTTGGTATCGAGATCTTCAGCCGACATGGCAAGCGGATCCGCAAGCTCACGGCGCCGGGACAGGAAGTACTGCGCAGCGTCGAGATCATCTTGCGCGAAGTCGGCAACCTCAAGCGCATCGGGCAGAATTACGCCGCGCAGGACAGCGGGGTGCTCACCATCGCCGCGACGCACACCCAGGCGCGCTACCAGCTTCCGCATGTGATCGCCGAATTTCGCCGGAGATTCCCGCGCGTGCAAGTACATCTCATGCAAGGCAGCCCCGAGCAGGTGGCGCAAGCCGTGCTCGAGGAACGGGCGGACATTGCACTGGCCACGGAAAGTCTCTCCCAGCAGGATGGCCTGATTTCGCTTCCGTGCTACGAGTGGCAGCACCTCGTCGTCACCCCGCTCAACCATCCGCTCAACAGCGTTCAGGACTTGTCACTCGAAGACCTTGCGCGCTACCCGATCGTGACCTATGGCACCGCGTTTGCCGGACGCCGTCGCATCGATGAAGCCTTCGCTCGGCACGAACTCAAGCCGGACATCGTGCTGGAAGCCATCGATTCGGATGTGCTCAAGACGTATGTGGAACTTGAACTAGGCGTCGGTCTCATCGCCGAAATGGCATTGAGCCCGGATCGCGACGCCCAGCTTTGCGCCCGCCCCGCCGGACATCTCTTCGGACACAACCTTACCCGCGTGGCCTTCAAGCAAGGGGTTTATCAGCGCGGCTTTGTTTACGTTCTGACCGAATTGCTGTCTCCGCGCCTGTCGCGCAAACTCGTCGAGCAGTTCCTGCGCGGCGAGCGGGACACCAACTTCTCCATCTGAATTGCCGGTTCCATGACCACGATGACCGCTTCCCGACGTCCTGCGTTGGTCAGTCGCCTTCCTGGCGTTGGCACGACCATTTTCACCCGCATGTCCGCATTGGCTGCGGAATGCCGTGCGATCAATCTCGGCCAGGGTTTTCCGGATTTCGACCCCGACCCTGCGCTCATCGACGCAGTGTCCGCCGCGATGCGCGATGGACACAACCAGTACCCCCCGATGGCGGGGTTACCCATGCTGCGCGAGGTGCTTGCCGAGAAGATCGCAAACCTTCACGGTTGCCGTTACGACCCTGCGCAAGAGATCACCATCACGGCCGGGGCGACGCAAGCAATCCTGACCGCGCTGCTCGCGATCGTCCAGCCAGGCGATGAGGTCATTGTTCTCACCCCGGCTTACGACTGCTATGCCCCTGCCGTGACCATGGCGGGGGGTGTGGTGCGGCACGTCGCGCTCGGCGCCGGGTTCCGCCCCGACTTCGATGCGATGGCGTCCTCGATCGGGCCGCGCACGCGCGCACTGATCGTCAATTCTCCACACAACCCCAGCGCCACGGTCTGGACCCCGGACGAAATGCATCACCTGGCGGCGTTGCTGCGGCCCACCGACATCGTGCTGATCGCCGATGAGGTCTACGAACATATGGTTTTCGACGGCCGTTCGCACATCAGTGCATCGTCGATTCCAGACCTCGCAGCACGTAGCATGGTCGTGTCGAGCTTCGGCAAAACCTTTCATGCCACGGGCTGGAAGGTGGGGACGGTGGTCGCACCGGCGCACTTGATGCTGGAATTTCGCAAGGTGCACCAGTTCAACGTCTTTACCGTCAATACACCGATGCAGGCCGGTATCGCCCATTATTTGCGTGCCCTGCCACAAGCCTATCTCGGTCTGCCGGCGTTTTATCAAGCGCGACGAGACCGCTTCCGCGCGGGGCTGTCCGCCACCGGGCTGCGCGCCCTTCCCAGCGAGGGCACCTATTTCCAGTGTGTTGACTACCGCAATGTCAGCGATATGGCGGAAAGCGCATTTTGCGAATGGCTGACACGGAACATTGGCGTTGCCGCCATCCCCGTGGACGCGTTCGAACCCGCACCCGATCCAGACCGACGGGTGGTGCGCTTCTGCTTTGCCAAGCGCGAGGCGACGCTCGACGAAGCTCTGGAACGCCTGGCGAAGCGATGCATCTGAACAGCAGTGTCAGGCCTTCGATGCGTCGACGCCTGTGTCGTCGAGCGTGAAGTCAAGCGGCGGCAAGCTTCGCTTCACTGGCAATGCGGGGGGTGAACCCGCGGACACTTCGGGCGTTGGCGCGTTGGCAGCGACCCCGGGTTGCGCGATCGCGCCGAGGTCCAATGGAAAATCCAGTTCATCCGGCGTTGCTGGTGCCATCGCGGCAGACGCAGGGACGAGCGCGGCAGTCACCTGCGAAGGCTCGGGGTCTGCTTCCTGTGCCGGGTTGCGCGCCAGATCGCGCGCGATAGCGTAGAGATCGAGCAGATCGCGATACGCCGGAAGATCGAAGCCGACACGCGGCTTGTTGGGATCGTCCAGCAGCATGCGCTCGATCACCGTGACCATCGGTGGAAGATCCCAGGTCTCGCAAATCAGCGCGATCGCACGCGGGTAGGATTCGAGATCGCGCGAGGCCTCGGGCATTGCCTCGTCCCAGGCGGGGATGTGAACGTTGAAACGATGGGCAAATTGTTCGAGCAAGGCCACGTAGTCATCCTTGCGGCCCATCTGGCGGTAGAGGTCGAACAGATAGAGGTACGGCAGTGCCAGCATGCCGTCGCTGCGGTCGCTCAAGGCCTTGCGCATGACCTCGACCGCCTGCTCGAGATTACCGATGCCGATGAAGAAATCAGCGAGGTGGCCGATGTCCATCATCTCATCGACCTGAACCTGCTCCTGGCCCGAGAGAGGGCGTGAGAATACCTCGCGATCCAGACTGGCGCCTTGCGTTGCCGGGGGCGCAGACGCGGCCAGCGGCACGGCACTGGTAGCCGCGGTCACGGCAACCAGAGCCCTCGCGCGCTCGACGCGGGGTGGCCACGTCGACGGGCCCTCCCGTTCAGGATCGGGCCGGATGGGACGACGTGGCTGTCCCGGATTGGCCGGAGTCGCCGCGGGCGCCGCGGCGCGTCCGCGCGCACGCTGTGCCCGCGCCGCTTCATCCGACGCCTCCTCAGAGGCGAACCACGCGATCTGCTCCGGCTGCGCGCGGCCACGCTCGCGCCACAACCACACGCTCAAGCCTGCGAACACCACCGCAAGGGCGGCCAGGCTGTACAGCCAGATGCCGTTAGTGCTGTCCTGAGCAGAGGACGCCGCGAGTCGGGAGGATCCACGCATTTGCTGCGCACGCCATGCGTCGAGGGATGCAAGTCGTGCGTTGAGGTCTGCAATCTTGCGACTGATCCTGCGCACTCCATCCCCACGCATGAGCAGGTCACGCATCGCAGCCGCCTCGGCACGGCTTGCAGGTGACGCCGGCGCCGCGGCTGGCACCATTGCCTGGGTCAGCTGCAGTTGGGGTGCCGGAACCAGCGCCGCCGACAACCAGTCGAGCTTGAGCTGGCTTTGCGCTGGTGCTGCCGGTTCAACCCGCGCGGGAGCGCGAGGCATGCGCCTGGCAGGAGCGGCGCGTGCCACCCGCGCGGCTGGCCTGGCATGCCGCAGCTCCATGTGACGCCTGACACGGATGTCACCACGGTGCCGCCGGGCGCTCCGCGCGGCGGCCTGGCGCGGCTCCGCAGGCGCCACCGGCGAGACCGCCACCGCTGCCGGCGCCGGTGCGGCGCCCGAACCCGTATCGCCGACCGCGTCGTCCACAACCGGCAACTCCGGAGATGCGGGGTCGACGAGCAAGGTGTATTGCTGCGTACGCTGGTAGTGGCAGAGGAGCTTCAGCGTCAGCACGACATAGGGCTCGGTCATCGGCGTGCGCGTGCGCAGCGCAATCCGCGCGTGAGTTGCATCGACCTGATGAACCGCGACCGTGAGTTGCCCGGCATTCACCATGCGATCGCCGGCGTCGAGCCGGACCTCGACGCACGCAGGATCAAGCTGCTGCGACTGCTCCATGCCCACCGGAATGACGACGTGCAGGGGCTTGCCCAACACAGCGTGCGACTGTGCTGGCTCCAGAACCAGCGCGGCCGCGTCGGGAGATGCCAAGGCGACGAGAATCGTCGCAACCAGGAGCAGCACCCCCGACAGGCGTCGGCCAAATCGATGCGGGGCAAGCGGTTGAAGCATAGGCAATGCGTTGGCGTCGGTCGCGTGTGTTCGTAAACTTGAATTTATCAGCGAAAATGCCATTAGCCGTGCGAAATGTCAGCCAAAGCGCTGAAAGCGCGAGCATTTTTGTAAAAATGCGATGGTTGCGCGCCTCAAGCATAGGGCATTTTGATCGATGCACTTGCGTTCGCCCACTTTATCCATGCCTGGCGCTCGAGGGCGCCAGGCATGCCGCAGCCGCCACCACGATCACACCGCGCCTGTGCACGATTTGGTATTTGCGTGAACAATCCCTGCCACCACGAACCCGGAGTGTCAAACCCATGAAGCTCGTCCGCTACGGCCCTGATGGCCGTGAACAACCTGGCCTGATCGATGCCGAGGGGCGCCTGCGAAGTCTCGGCGACGTCGTCGCCGACATCGGACCCGACGTCTACAGTCCCAGCGGCCAGCGCGCGCTGCGCAGTGTCGACCCCGACGCGCTGCCGCTGGTGCCAGGGCATCCGCGCCTCGGGGTGCCATTCACAGGCGTCGGCAAATTCATTGGTATCGGCCTGAACTACCGGGACCACGCGGCGGAAGCAGGACTGGCACTTCCCGTCGAACCCGTGGTGTTCAACAAGTGGACCAACTGTCTTGCGGGGCCGTACGACCCCATCGCGCAGCCGCCGCATTCGACCCGACTGGATTGGGAGGTCGAGCTTGGCGTGGTCATCGGCAGCACGGCACGTTACGTCAGCGTGCGCGACGCATTGACGCATGTGGCTGGCTACTGCACCGTGCACGACGTGTCGGAGCGTCAATTCCAGCTTGAGCGTGGCTCCCAATGGGACAAGTCCAAGGGGCTTGACGGCTTCGGACCGGTCGGACCGTGGTTCGTGACCGCGGACGACGTCCCCGACCCTCAGACGTTGGAGTTGACACTCGATGTCAACGGGACGCGCATGCAGCACGGCAACACCCGCGACATGATTTTCAGCGTCGCGCAAATTGTCAGCTATCTCAGCCACTTCATGACGCTGCAAGCCGGGGATCTCATCGCCACCGGTACGCCCGCCGGCGTCGGCATGGGATGCAAGCCACCCCGCTTTCTCCATCCTGGCGACGTCGTTGAACTTGAAATCCAGGGTCTCGGCAGGCAGCGCCAGGATATCGTCGCGTCGCAATACGCGGTCGCGGACGATGCGCGTGACTTGCTGCGCATGCCAGCAATCTGAGCCCGTGACCCTTGCGAGGCTCCCCCGCCGCAGCCGCGGGGAATGCGGGGCTTGGTAGGCTTTCATCATGAACGCACCCCAAGCCCCCGTGCCTGATGCCTTGCAACTGTTGCAGCACGTCTGGGGCTACCCCGCGTTCCGCGGCATGCAAAGAGAGGTCATCGACCATGTCGTCGCCGGTGGCGACGCCTTGGTACTGATGCCAACCGGAGGTGGAAAATCCCTCTGTTACCAGATTCCTGCCTTGATCCGTGAAGGTCTTGGAATCGTGGTCTCGCCCCTCATTGCCTTGATGCAGGATCAGGTCGCAGCGCTGCGGGAGCTTGGGTTGCGTGCCGCGTTTCTCAATTCGACCCTGGATGCCGAGACGGGGCGGCGGGGGGCGGGCCAGGCGCCCCGCCGCCGGCAACGTCAGGGTTATATGTAGGCCCCACCGGGGGGCAGCGCAGCGGGGCCACGGGTGCGAGGGC